>ERZ773001.4-NODE-4-length-190714-cov-22.7533_pt1 | contig 190714 bp, 158 predicted proteins | sample MGYA00511673_ERZ773001 | MGnify/ENA primary metagenome ERZ773001 (study PRJEB29015, sample SAMEA2738091) | human oral metagenome | biome: human oral; feature: human-associated habitat; material: saliva | place: China | collected 2162 ... | reverse complement strand
TCACGCTTCTGATCACGATCAGGCTGCTGATCATCCTTACGGTCAGGCTGACCCTCATCACGCTTCTGATCACGATCAGGCTGCTGCTGGTCATTGTCTAGATCAGGCTTCTGATCCTTATCGCGGTCAGATTTGTCCTCATCACGCTTCTTGTCGCGGTCAGGTTGCTGATCCTGATCACGATCAGGCTGCTGCTGGTCATTGTCTAGATCAGGCTTCTGATCCTTATCGCGGTCGGATTTGTCCTCATCACGCTTCTTGTCGCGGTCAGGCTGCTGGTCGTCCTTACGATCAGGTTGGTCCTCATAAGGTACAGGCTCATAAGGTACAGGTTGAGAGTAAAAGTTATCCTTATCTTTAAGCCTTTTATCCCTCCACCTTTGAATCTTCTCAAACCTGGCTTCAAAACGGCTCTGAGCACGTTTCTCAGCTCGGTCAGCCCTATATCGAGCGTATTTAGCGTCTAAAGCCAACTTGTGAGACCGTAGAATACGCTTATCAAGCTTCTTTTGGGCACGTTCCGCTTTAAACTTTAAGAACCTGGCTTTACCCCTTAGCCAGGCCTTATACGGCAATGCTCTCTTATCTAAGGTAGCCTGTTTCACCGCATCCCTAGCTTGCTCAGCATTACCCAAGGCCTCATTAGCCTTGTATCGAGCTTTGCTAACATCATACTTAGCCTTCGCAACCTTAGATTTAAGATTGAGAGCACGCCTATTAGGCCGGCTAATAGCCATTCCAAGCCGGAATTTGGCCCAGGCTTCACGCCTAAGAGATCTTCTAATAGTCCTGTTATTGCGTTTTTCTAACTTTCGCTCATACCTTGCAGCTGCCTGCCTAAGCCCATGCTGGATTGTTCTTATATCCTTGCCAGAAAAATGAAGATAGGTTTTACCGTCTGCTCCATGCTCAATCGAGTAACCCACCCCTCGGCGACGCAAGTCAGCCTTAACAGAGCGCTCAAGTTCAGGCGCGATTGAAAATATACGTAAGTCCCCACCTGCTTGTTGATGCAAAGTGGAAAGATCAACCATGTTGCTACGCATATAAATCATGATCATTGAAGCCGACATGTTGACAGCCTTTTTCAATGCCCATAACAGCACATCCATTCCTTGACGCGCCATTATTTCAATAACAATTTCTACAGCTTTCAGTGCCGCCTGCTCCGCCTTAGCTGCTACATCATCTGCAAGCATCTTTTAAATCCCTTCCCGTTTGCCTTGAGACTTTTTATATCTAGGTAGCCTCATTTTTAAAATCTTCAGTACGAGCCGCATATACCCAAGCTCGTGCCCCCAAGTCCCATCACTCTTTTTCGGTAATAGCCCTTACCGGAAAACCCTATAATCCATCATCAGATAACTACATTTTACTTTACATAAAATTCGCAAAACAAATTTTAAATAATTAGTAGCATCAGGTTCGTTCTGAGCATACATAGCCCAACGAAACAAAGTCAGATATGTGGAAGGATGCGCCATAATCGCATCCAACAATTCAGGTGTTCGACGTTCCTTGTCAGATGCAATCTTCCAAAGCTGCCGAGCATTCAATTTCCCGTCAAGCCTCACAGCACTCTCCCCCGTGTAGTGGTGGTCACATGATGTTCATTGTCATGATGAACCACTCCAGTGCTGCCCACAATACTGCTATGTCTCTGCGATCACTACCCACCTTGCCTCGCGCACACAGCAGACACACACCTGAAAGCTTCCAAAATCGGGGTATTTTCCGCACGATCACTAGCGTTAGCCGATCAGCACCAACCTCGCACCCACCACACCCTAAATAGTCTAGAACTTAACCTGATCTTCATCACTCGCAGACACCTTCGGCTTAATTAACTACCAATCCACCCCTACCGCTTAAACGCACTAGCGAAGAACAGGAGTTTGGGCTGTTCTGCCCACACTTCCCCCACTCTGTGAAGACGTGTCCGGTAAGCCTCCACCCAAGAGGCACTTGCAACAGCTTTCACTCTTTTAACAAAACAACGACTCTATTGCAGGCAATGACAGCGCTTCGTGACAATCCAATGTGGACAGCCACATGGCGGTGATGTAGGATACTTCCCGATCGGCTGGCACAAAACAGTTCTGATCTGCACTAATGCGGTTGCGACCAGTTAAAGTTCGCGAAATGGTCGTTAACCGTTTCATATACATCTGGAGAATAGAGCAATGCACCAAAAAATGTGTCCCGCAGGGCACGGTGCTGCGGCACCCACAGCGATTCCCATATGGGTTAAGGGTGGCAAATTTCTCTGCCAGTCACTTGGTGGCTGACACATACCACACTTGACGGTTAGGACACCCGACCAACCGCATAATGCGGTCATTTGGCGTGCCCTTCTGTTTGGCGACTCTTGCAGTCGACTCTGTAAACAACTGAAGGAGACCTACGATGGACGATACGTGTGGCACCGTTCCAGACTATGGGCAAAATAGCGAGGCAAATTCCAGCTATTATCCCCCTGCGCCAGCTATGACGCCTGGCTACCCCTCTGCGGAAACAGCTAATGCAAACCCGGGAGGAAGCCAACCTAGCGACAATGTGGACGCTAAAGTAACTAACTCTGAAATCGCTGAACTTATCGCAGGCGTAGACACAAATTTAAGTGCCTTCAATGAGCGCGCAAAGTTCTACGAGGATTTAGTAGGCAAGCTGCAAAGCCGCATTGAGCTACTCCAGAACGACCAAATTCAGCAGTTGCTTGGACCAGTAATGGTTAAACTGGCAATCCTGCTAACCCAGTCAGCACAGTCAGTGGAGCTGGCCCGCGCACACGGCGAAGGCTACCAGGCAGACGTCGAGTTCGAGTTCTTCCACGACTCACTCATTGAAGCGCTCGATCTGATCGGTATCGACTCAGTTGGAGCAAAACCTGGCGATACCTTTGACAGGGCCGTCCACGCCTCACGCAAGTCTGTGCGAACAGGTGAACGCGCCTTGGATTGGACCGTGGCAAAGGTGCTACGACAAGGACTTATCCGTCCTGGTGCGGAGCGAGCTTTCCTACCCGCACAGGTAAGCGTTTACCGCTATGACGCGGCCTTAGACACCGCGCCCACTCAGGCATAAATCAATAAATTAGGAAGGAACCCTCGCATGAGCGACAAGGTATATGGAATTGACTTAGGGACGACCTACTCTGCCGTTGCCCTAGTAAACGAACTTGGCATTCCAGAAATCATCAAAAACTTCGTAGGCGACGACACTACCCCCTCGGTTGTGTACTTCAACGACGACGGAACTGTTGACGTCGGCAGCCAGGCCAAGCAGACGCAGGTCAGCGACCCTGACAATGCGTGCTCCCTGATTAAGCGTCACATGGGTGAGGAATACCCGCTCGAATTCCAGGGGCAGGAATACACTCCTGAATCTATCTCTGCGCTGATCCTTAAAGAGCTGGTAAACAACGCCAACAGCCAGAACGGGCTTGATATCAACAAAGCTGTTATCACCGTGCCCGCCTACTTTGGCACCCAGGAGCGTCAAGCTACAAAGCAGGCTGGGGAAATTGCTGGTCTCGACGTCGTCGGTATCATCCCTGAACCCGTCGCAGCCGCTATCTCACTATGTGCCCGCCAGGAAGAAGAGCAAACCCTGCTCATTTTCGACCTTGGTGGCGGTACCTTCGACACCACCATCCTCAAGACGCGCGCCGGCAACGTGGAAGTCATCGCGATTGACGGAAACCGCCTGCTGGGTGGTGCTGACTGGGACCAGTGCCTAGAAGACCTGTTCTTGCAGCGTTTCATTGAACAGGCTGGTCTTGACGAGGACAATGACCCCTCGCTGGACGACGATTTCATGACTGAGCTGCGAGTGGCGGTAGAAGACGCCAAGAAGATGCTCACCGTACGCGCCTCCACTAACCTGCTGCTGCGTTTCCAGGACAAGAAGCAGCGCGTTGAGGTCACCCGAGAAGAGTTTGAAGCAGCTACCTCACACTTGGTGGCACAAACCATTGAAATCACTCGACGTGTCATCAGCACGGCTAAGGAGAAGTTCCCCAACCTGCATATTGACCGTTACCTGCTGGTGGGTGGTTCTTCACGTATGCCCATGATCAGGGAGGCCCTGACTGAGGCGGGCTTCAACGTAGAAAACACAGACTTTGACCTGTCTGTTGCCAAGGGTGCAGCAATCTTTGGCCAAGGTGAGCTGCCTGCGCCAGAATTCTCAAATGCAGATGGCGACGCCGCATCCGGCGACTCAGGTTCAAAGTCACAGCCAGGAGTCGGCCTGCGCCGCACAGTTGTCACCAACGTCCTCTCGCGCGGACTGGGAGTCAGTTTAGCTCGAAAAGTTGGCAAGGACGAATACGAGACGTACGTTTACTTCCTCGCACACGCTAACGAGACGCTACCCCTCTCAGCAACATTGGACGCTGGCATTCTCTACGATGGTCAGGCGAAGGTCTCAGTAGATCTTTACGAGCAGGGCGGCGAAACCGAAACCGAAGAGCCAGAGGCGAACAAGGCTATGGTTTCAGGTCCGAGCACGACCATCACTGGCCTGCCGTATCTGCACGCGCACGACCCCATTGACATCACCCTGGAGGTCTCAACGGAAGGCGTCGCCACTTTGGTCGTTGTCGAACCGAAGAGCGGTAAGTCATTCAAGGCAGAGGCTGCGGTCTCGGTCCTGACTCAAGAAGAAGTCAACAAGGCCAAGCAGCAGATCGCCCTAATCACTACCCGATCCTAAATAGAAGCACAGGAGTGAGGCGAAGACTACGGTGTTCGACAAGAAAGCGTATCGGGATTCCGTTCTGCAACCACTGAAAGCGAACGCATCCAAACAGGCAGCTATTGCAGACGCTCTTCGGGCGCTCAATGATGCAACCGATCGCGCTAGTGTAACTACGGCATTAGCCAAGGCTGATGCCGCCGCACTCTTCGCCCTCACTCCTGGCATGTCTAATGCCGAGTTAACAAAGCACTTCAGGGACCTGGAAATGTTCCTGAACAAAACCAGGATCCCTGTGGTGGTCTCGATCAAGCAATTGGTCAAAACTTCCAAAGCCTCACAGGGTGATTACATTTCCAACCCGGCTTTTTGGGATGAGGTAATTAAAAAGACCTCACAAATCCGCAAGGAGGAGCTTAAAGCTTTTGCTTTAGCCGTTAAACAAGATAATCCTCTTGGTGTTGTTACAGCTGAGGAATTACGTAAAGCGGCTTCATCCTATGGGATTAGCGCATCTGTTAGCGATAAGGAACTGGCAGGTGCAGTTAAAGCAAGAGGGGTAGAGGTATACCCTAAGTTAAAGGTGTCGATGGCGGACTTGGGGGTTTCATCCTCAAAGTTACGTCTGCACCCATCGTTTCGCAGCCTTGTTGACGTGCTGCTTATACATGAGCGGGGCTCACACCCCAGCGATATCCGCGTAATTGATGAGTTAAGCGCCGTCGTCGATGGACGCAGCCGCCGCCGTGTAACCACCGCTGACATAAAAAAATCTAAGACGGCTGCTAATACCCGTTCTGACGATGCCACGGAAAGTGCCAAGAAAACCCTGACTGTTATTGCACAGAAGTCTCCTACTGACGCTGCTTTACAAAGCTTCATTCTAGCCTGGTTTGCTGACTTGGCAGATAATCTGGTAGCTCGCCAGGGGCTTACCCCAACATTGGCACTTAACCGCCTCACAGCGCTTGGCCTCGACGACCAAGATGCTCGCAGGCTAGTGGTTAGCGTATCTACGGGGGGCGGCAGCAAAGGTCCAGATTTAGCCAGCGCTAAAGAAATGATTGCTGCTGGTGACTTAGCGGGGGCACGTCGCCTTTACACTTCGTTTATTGGCACAGCTGGGGAGGAAAAAGATCCTGTAGCTTTGCAGGTAGCTGAGGCTCTAGCAGCTGCTGAGAAACGCAAACAATCCGCATTAGATGCTTACCATAAAGCGGTAGAGGCAAAAGACTATGCCCGGGCACGCCAGGCATTAGCTGATGCACAGGCAGTAGACCATGAAGACGCAGAAATTGTCCGCCTGTTGTCTCAGATTCCTCCAGATGCACCAACTAATTTGCGCCTGACTTATTCTTCAAACCGTAATGGCGTGCTTCTCTCTTGGCGGGGCAGCCAGGATCAAGATGTCAGCTATGTAGTAGTACGTAGTGATTCCGGCGCCCCAGCTAACCCTAAAGCTGGGTTCCAGGTTGTACCTTCAACAACTGAGCAGGAGGCTTTCGACTCCGATCCACTCATTGCGCAACAGTCCATTTACGCAGTTTTTGCGCTGCGTCAGGAGGGAGCCTATTCCACTCCGGCAGTCTCTACCCTCACTGTGTTGCCCCCACCAACTGATATCAATGCGGCTGTCACCAACACTGATGCAACTGTGTTTTGGCAGGTAGCCAAGCAGGCAGCTGGGGTGTCAGCGGAGGTAGTGGAAGCTGATGGCTCACGCCGTAAATTCCCGGCCACCTCACAAGGGCGAATGGTTATTGACAACCTCAAGCTCGGGGAAAAATACACGCTTGTCCTCAAAGCCCATTACATTGTTAACGGCCAATCTAACCTTTCTGAAACAGCCACAATTGATGTAACTCCACGCGGCACTGTCCAGGCTGTGCGCGACCTGTGCCTAGCCAACGTAACAATGCCTAACGGTAAAGCGGGAGTGCGAGCCAAGTGGAGCGAAGTTCCTGGCTACACCACAGATTTATGGGCCTTCCCTATTGACAGCACTGTGAAGGTAGGTGACCTCCTAAGCGTAGATAAGCTCGACAAGCTAACTGCTAAACGGGTGGTTGGATCTATCCGCAATGACGGCGCTACCCAGTCAATGGATTTCTATGAGCTGCGAGATATACGCATGCTTGTGCCACTTACTTGGGATGGCAGTGAAGCAATTGCCGGAAACTCTCTGGTTACCGGCAAAATGCCGCACCCGCGTGAAGTAGAGGCAATGCGTTTTGGGTCCGAATTGAAGGTCTCCTGGATCTGGCCTCACGGTGATTACATGATGGACGTGACTTGGTCCAGTCTTGATGGGAAAAAGGGACAAAAACGCGTAGATAGGCTCACCTATAAACATGACGGCGGGGTGAATATCCCCAATGCGCAGCTAATCACCGAGGTAGGCGTGGCCACAGTAGTGATTGGCCTCAGCGAAACAGCTGCTTTAACGCCAGTAACCATCAGCCTGGAAGCAGTCCCACCCAGTATGTCCTATCAGCTTAAACTCCCCAAAGGAGTGTTTGGTGGACATGAGGCACGGGCAAGTGTCACCAGTGAAGAATTCACCGGGACCGTGGATCTTATAGCAGTGCTAACCCCTGGGGCTTTTATGCCCGCTAAAGCTACAGATGGACAAGAAATCGCCCATCTCCACTTGGACTTTTCCTCAGGATTAACCCAATCCTGCACATTCCGCGTACCCAAACTTAAAGGCCCCTACTGGGTACGTCTATTTGCTGACCCAGCTTCAAAGATCATTCTTAACGATCCACCCACCTCATCCATGAAAGGGTGACAAATGCGTCTAACTAATTTTATGGCTCCGTGCCCTTACTGCTACACGAATATTGATCTGCGTAAGGTTACTTTCCGCTGCCTTGGTCGCCCAGTCGCGGGAAAGAAAGCGTGCAGCAAAAAAGTCGACGACGCACGCTCAACGTACTTTGGTGATCTAAACGAGTACTACCCGACTTTCACGCCTTCAAACCGTTCAATGTTCCATGAAATCAGAAGGTCTACGTGCCCTGATTGCCTGGGGACAACCGGTGTGCGCCTATGCCCACAATGCCACTCGCGTCTACCTGATGGTTTCTCAAGCGATTCCCCGCTTTTTGGTCTAGTTGGTGCCCGCTCAGCAGGTAAGACCGTAATGTTGGCAGTACTCATGCGCGAGTTGGCAACAAACGGGCCAGTTGCTCGACGCTTCCGGCACGTAATCACCCTGTATGGGGCGAACGAAAAAAACGGTCAGGCTGAGAAACTACAAAACCTCCTTGACCAGATGGAATCTACAGCTGGACAGCTGCCACCACAGACCCAGCAAACCGCTGGAGAAAAAAGCACCCCGGTGGTGTTCGAATGGAAGATGCCTCGTGACGGAATCGCCAAGAGCACGCTAGGCGATTACAAATCAACCGTATTCTCCTTCTACGACACCGCAGGTGAAGACCTGGCCGCCGATGAGCGCGCCCTGAGCATGACATACCTGCTGGCAACCGATGGGATCATTCTTCTGCTTGACCCCTTCAGCTTCCCCAACAACACCAGGCGAAGCAAAGCTCTCGCTGATCAACAGGTCGAAACCTCACCAGAAAACGTCCTGCACGCCATCACAGAAGTTCTGCGTCAAAACGAGCGGACGAAACTAAACCGGAAGATTAAGCAGCCGGTCGCCGTCGTCATCTCTAAAATTGATGCCTTCTGGGACGACATTCCCGCAAACAACCCAATCCGTCAGCCTTCCTCGAAGCTGCCTTACTTTGACGAGACTGAAGCTACGTCCGTGCACGACCACATTGCCTCCCTGGTGTCTCACTGGGGCGGGGACGGGCTATTAACAATGCTCGACACGAACTACGCAAACTACCGTTTCTTCGGCCTATCAGCCCTGGGAGCGGAGCCAAATTACTCCACGCAACGCGTCGACGAACGCGGCCTTATCCCCCACCGTGTGGCAGAACCGCTGCTGTGGCTTATGACTGAACGCGGCTTTATCCCGAAGCAAGGCTGAGGAAATGTTTGACGTCGCAATTTATACAGACACGCGGGCCAATGAGGCCATTGACGGCATTGATGGCTTCAACTTTCAAGCCATTTCTGAAGGCATAACCGCTCAAGACCGTCAGGTTATCCGCAGCAACATGCTTCACCGTGTAGTTGTGGGCTGGAACGTTGAGCATAATCCTCTAGATCACCCAGCTTCCTTCGCCTACTACGGGCACAGCGGGCGCTATTACCTCTCACGTGGTATCTCAACGGGTGTCACCAACAATGGCCGCCCTGGCAACCTACTAACCGAGGCTATTGTCACCTCTGATCCTGACGACTTCGGCATGATGCGCCCGGCCCAGCTGCTGGGAGCTACCAGCTGGCGCCTTAAAAAGGCTCCTAGCCAGACATTAAACCAGTGGTCCTCCCCGCTTGAGATAGATCCTGGATTTGAGGCAGAAGCGCTACAGGCAATGATTAAGGCTAATGCCTGGGCTGCAAGCATCTTCCCCAAGTTCCTCACCATGGTGGAAGAGGTTACCGACCCAGCCCACAAGCGCCTGATTATTATCACCGCTGACGCAACCCTCGCCATGAAATGGGTCGCTCTGGCTACGCTTTTCATTGAAACATCACGTTCGCTCTCTCTAAGTATCCGTGGTCTCGTGGCAGACCCCATGACCACAAGAGCGGATATTGTGGCAGCCAGCCCAGATTTTGGCCCCCAACCCGATCCTTCCACGCCACGGGCTGGGGTAAACATTATTGATCTAGACCGCCGCGCTATCGCTGAGGTTACCCCCAGCGAATCAGCATTGATTCAGGCGAACTGGTTCCTTAAAGAAGACTCTGCCACTGCACTTGCAGCAATTGACGTTGCCAGGCGCTGGGAGGAGTACCTTGGCCGCGACCTTGCTACACGCGCTGCTAGCCTCGCCTCATTCCCCAAAACTCACGGGGATCACACCGATTGGCTCACCGCTACGCAGGCGCTACACGACCTGGCTGAAGCCGAACAAGAAGACGAACTATTCTTCTACGGCGACACTCTGCTTGATATTGCCGTCACCTGCGCTTTAAGCACGTCTGAGGATGCACAGCTAGCAGGTAATACAGTAGTTGCCTTAATACAGGTGGGCAGCCATGACCTTGCTGCTGGGCTTTTAATGTCAGCTTTGGAATCTGCCTGCGCTAGCCCTCATTTACGTGAAGCCCTGCTGGAGACACTTACGACGGCGCCCGCCCAGCTGCGTTTGGACTGGGAGGATGAAGGCGCTAAAGCCCAGGCTTCACTGTTGCTATCACAGATGGCAACTGAGTCTGCTGACAGCCTTTTGCCAGCAGTTTTGACCACAGCTAGCGTTATTGGCACCCCACTTGTGGATTCATTACGGCCACAGGTGGTGGCCCGGACTGCGCGTTTGTGGGCATCTAACCCCGAGTTAACTGAGCAGTGTGAGCAGTGGGAACATGTCGAGGAGATCGTTGAGCAGCTTGCACACGCACTTGTGAAGTGTTGGTGTGCAGGTGGTCAGGATGATCTGCGCCTACTTATGCAGGGCACCTGGGCGTGGCTGGCAACAAGTCCCGCTTTAACGACGACGTCGCGCGCAATTGTGGGGCAATGGAACGTTGCTGCTGAGCTTGCCAAGCTGCCTACTGTTGAATGCACCGCTCAGCTACAAACTGCGGGGCAGCTGCCACCTGATAGCTGGAGGTTGCTGTTTGGCCAGGCGAAACTGCCTGAAAACTACAAATTTTTCATTGCTTGGGCCCAAACTCAAAGCGAGCTTTCCGTTGAGGCAGGCAGGTGGCTCCTTAAGCAGATTTTTGCTGCCCTGGCTACCGGGGAGCCTCTGGTGGAGCTGCGCCAACTGCTTATTTGCCTGAACCAGTCAGGGATTGGGGTATGCGACAAGCGGCTGCGTGCATATGCTGCGCAAGTAGTTACTGCAACCAAGTATTGTCGCGATGCTGCTGCCTACTCGCGTAGACCAAATCCTTACCTGTCTACGGTGCTAACTTACATTCCAGCTATGTCTCCACTTATGCCAGATTTTCTGGGGCAGATTATTCTCACCAGCCCTGACGCTGTGGGTGTGTCACATTTGGTTGGTGCAAGTGAGCCTTGGGCACGTAAATCTGTCCACTATTTTTTAAGCACCAGACCGAACACTGTTAGGGAAACAGCTAATGCTGTTACCTGGGCCTTGAAAGCCATGCATGGGCCTCTAGAATCCCCCTCTAAGGGGGCTGAGGACTTCCTAGTTGAAGTATCTGACGATCGTGCGCGTAGAGGCCTGGTGAGCCAGGCAGCCAAGGAGAACCTAATAAATCAGCAAACTTTTGGCGCTTTTGAAAACTTTGTTAAAGAGGCAAAGAAGGGGCGCCTTAAGCGGAAACTTACTAAAGCAGCTAGTGGTCTGTTAAACATAAAGGGGCAGGATAACTAATGGATGAGAATTTTGGCTTAATTGCAGTAGCTCTATTTATTGGGCTCGTAGTTGCTGGCGGATTTATTCTCTGGCTAGCTATAGTTTCGCTACTGAAAATCTTTTCTTGGGTAGTTATCTATTGGTGCTGCGCATCAGTTATCGCGGCCATAATTGCTTTAATTACTGGCTTCATTGTTCCAATACGTGTACTTGTTACTGATTTTCCAGAGGAAGAGCCTCAGCTAGCCAGCCCAGACCTGGTGAAAACAAAGCGTATTATTAAGCACGCGCCGCACGGGTTTGCTAAGCACTTTGGCTGGGACGAGGCATGGCCTTTGTATAATCCCTATCAGGCAAAGCTTGATGCGATGGCCGTGCATGCTGATCTGCGCACAGTATTAGTAGATTCCTGCAATATGTTTATTTGGGAACAAGATGATTCACTTACTCCCAGCATACCTGAGTGGCTTCATGATTTTGGAGATATATTTGGACCCCTATCCAAAATTCCTTTATGGACTCTTTGGGCTATTTTTATTCCCATCCCATATGTCGCATTTGTAGTAGTTCTATACATTTCTTACATAGTTTGGCTACTCGTTATGGCTGTTATTGGCAGCATCGTTTGCCTGTTACAGCTGCTATTTATATCGCTGTATCGGTTATGGGACCACGCTCGGATGTCTCGACTGCGGGCCAGCGTTAAATGCCCCTACTGCTACGAGACCAACCCTCAGCCGGTCTATCACTGCCTTAACCCGGATTGCACAATTGTCCATCACGATATTTCTCCGGGGCCGCTTGGTATTTTTGCGCGTCACTGTGCCTGCGGAGTTAGTTTCCCAACTACGGTTAGGGGAGCTGCAGAAATGCTTACTGCACTATGCCCCAGCTGTGGGGCACAGCTCGTGGCAGGTAGTGGATCGCGTATGACTATTCAGCTCCCTGCTTTCGGATCTGTTGGCGCCGGCAAAACCCGTTTCTTTGCAGCAGCACTTACAGCAACAAGGAATCAACTTGCAGCCACTAATGGCTCACTAACGGGACTTAATCTTGAGGCAGATGGTTTCTTGCGAGCCTCCGCTCAAGTTTTGGATTCTGGCACTGCCACCGAAAAAACAATCCATACTATGCGCCCAGAGGGACGACCGCTCAAGCTGACAACTGGCTCTGGCAAGACTGTTGAGTTGCAGGTTATGGATGCAGCTGGCGAGAGTTTCACTAACTTGCAAGCTACTGAAGAGCTCACCTACGTTAACTCGGCACCGACAATGGTCTTTGTACTTGATCCGCTTGCTTTACCACGCGTACAGGCACAAATGAGTACTGCCCGTGATCTATCTAAGATCTTGGTTGCTACCGGTGACCAAGAGGAAGCCTATGCTTCAGTGGTTGACAGGCTTAACTCAGAGGCTGTGGACCTTAGAAACCGCCACCTTGCCGTAGTTCTCACAAAGACTGATGTGCTTCGCAAGCTTCCTATCGGGAAATCTCTAGATCCACAAACTTCCGATACTGTGCGTGATTGGCTAATTGAGATTGAACAAGATGGTTTTGTTCGCCGTATTGAGAGCGATTTTGGGGATGTACGTTTCTTTGCGATCGACTCTTTAGTTTTGCGCGACTTGCATGATCCGCTAAACCCCCTGCGAGTTATCGACTGGGTACTGAGTTCTCAAGAAGTACCAATTAAGCTATTGCCTTCACTAAAACCTGAAGCCACCAGCAAGGGTCCGGACTCTAATTCTTAGAATCAGATCCCCAAAGTCGTCAACTCATAACAAGAGAAAGTGAACATACAATGAACGATGACGACCCCACTGACCGCATTTACAGTGATGCCGACATTCCTGACACTTATAGAGTTTTTCGCTGGCTCTGGAACCTAGTTCACATACTTATCTTTGGGGTTCTTTTATTTATTTTTATCGACTGGGCAATAACTGACCACCAAGGAATTAGTGCACTGAACGCTTGGCTTGATTGGTGTGAATCACTTCGTAAAACAGTGAGCGGCTTACTTCACTATCCATGGGAATAAAATTGGATAGGCTAGATAGCTAACCAGGTGACGCGTTGTACTGACTCTCGGACAGGGTTTTAATTCCAGCTATGTCCAGGATGTAAAATTAGTTTTTACTTTCAGTCTACGAACACTAAAAAATACTATACTAGTAGAGATCAACCTGATCATAAGGAGGACCAACTTATGGCCAAGGATTCTGAATACTGGGACCCAGAAAATTCACACGTAGAAGATTGGCAGCCAGGGCAGGGCCACTGGAAGCCCGGCGACAAGATGCCTAAATTTTCTAAAAAGAAAGTGAATGAGTACGTCGAGAAGCGTACACAAGATATGGTTGCTGAAGTTCTAAGGGAACTTGACAGTCGTTACCCTCCTCGCCGATGAGGTAAATGCACGTCGATAGCACCCTACACTAGAGGCTTTCTAACGAGCACACTCGTTGGGGTTTTTACACAATAACCTCAATATTGGCAAGGCTAATCTGCCTACCACACAAGTAAGTGGGTGGCTACCATAAAGATTGGTAACCACCCGCTTACTTGCTACTCTGCAATTTACAGCTCTGCTATTGGTTAACTAATTAGCTCTCGAAAAGGGCTTTATAACTATGTCCAGAATGTGAAATTAGTTTTTACTTTCGGTCTACAAACGCTAAAAAATACTATATTAATAGAGATCAATCCGATCACAAGGAGGACCACTCATGGCCAAGGATTTTGAATACTGGGACCCAGAAAATTCACACATAGAAGATTGGCAGCCAGAACAGGGACACTGGAAGCCCGGCGACAAGCGGCCTAAATTTTCTAGAAAAGAAATGAAGAAGGCTATTAAGAAGCGCGTGGAAGAGCTCGCAGCGGAATCCGAAGAGAGGGTTAATCGGCGGTACTCTTCCCACTGATGGGGTAGATGCACGTCGACAACACCCCAATACTAGGAACTTCCTAGCAAGCTCACTCATCAGGGTTATTTTGCATAATACCCCTGATGTTGGCAGATCCAGTCTGCCTGATACACCCAAGTTAAGCGGGTGGTCACCAATTACGGTAGCCACCCGCTTACTTGCTACTCTAGGATTAGAAATGTCAGGGTAGCACATGTGGGGATACCAGCAACGTGGCATCCCCACAAACTAACAGACAAGCTGCTTTAAGCAGCTCTATTAGCCACATTCCCACGCAAATTCTCAAGAACACCCACAGCCCCAGCAGGCTTTAACCACTGACCACCAACACCACGTTCATTGTCATAATGAACCACTCCAGCCCTATCAACAATACTAATACGCTTAACCGATAAATCAGCCTCAGCAGCACGTAAAGTTTTCGGCGTTCCTTCCAACCCAGCGTTATGAGCCTCTAACGGAGTCCAACGTGCGGCTTGCCCCTCTTCTAAAGCATTAATATAACGCTCTAAACATCCACTCCACGACTCTGCCGGACTAACCCCCAACACAATTAAATGAGTAGAAGCAGCCGCCTCAGCAAACTGCCTAGTCGTACCTAAAGTTGTTTCCGGATTACGTAGCGTACCTTCAACCACACAAGAATATCCATTTTCAGAGGCATAATCTAACGATTGCCGCACCAACCAGCCAGACAACTCAGCCGTCTCGCGCGGCATAACTTCCGGATCAGGTAACGCACACAACTTTTCATAATCCGGATGAAATTTACGAAAATCATCACCAATAATCGACACAAAAGTTTGCCCCGAATAAAACGTCTTTAAAGAAGCCTCTAAGGCCCTAGTTTTACCCGCCCCAGGCTGGGCACCAATCGAAACTAGAACCGGCGACACAGAAGGCACCACACCACCAAAAAGCTCAGTCTTGGCAGTATTCCAAGCTCTTCGAGCAGTAACTGCATCAACCATGGTTACTTCACCCCACGCGCATAGTTGATATACCGCAACTCATGCTTGAAAGCCTCCATCATGGCAACTATCGCCGCACGATCATTAACATCAACCGACCGACGCGCATCCCTTACCCGATGAGACTCACCAAGCCAAAACCTATCTTGCTCTTCATCACCCGCATCCTGCGCCGCATACCTCAACGCAACAAACGCCCCCATAAGCCGAGTACCAGTTTCATAGAAAATGTCATACAAAACACTCAAATCAGTATCAGCCCAACGACCCAAACTAACGTCAGCCACGAAAACCACACCTTTCACTACATGATGACATCATGATATCCCTACACGCCGACATCTACAGGTTCACCTTCCTGACGTTTTTGTTAGGGGACTATCGCTAACCCCCAACAAGCGGGTGGCCACCAATTACGGTAGCCACCCGCTCATGCAGCTCTGACTTGTAGCTCTGCGCTTGCAGCTGTGCCACTGACGGCCGGCTGCTATTTTGCTGCTCTGCTCTAGCAGCCGCCGTCGCCTAGTAGATGCCGGCCCACTGCTAGTTGACTGCCGCTGCTACTACTTGGCGGCTTCAATCCATTCCAGCGGGATACGCGTGAAGTAAAGGCCTTGCATCTCACGCTCCCACAGCAGGCCCAACATGCCATCAGGCAGGATAGTCATGCACTGGTAGACACCTAAAAGTAATCCCAAATTTTCATCATAGTTGTATGATGTCTGTTGACACCAATGTTCTGCCACACAAACTGGTCGATGTCGACTATGTGCGTCCTGAAGACGGTAACGACGAGCTCATTAAGGAAAGCTAAAGATGTCTACCCCTTTTGTTCTTGGAGCTTATGCTTCACTTCCCGCCCCGGAGCTGGAGGCTGACTACTATCAGCTGCTAGCCGCCCAGCCTTGGGTTAGCGGCGTGGAGATTCCTTACCCTGGGCAGTTGGCCACGCAGGCCCCGCTGCTGGCTAGCCGCCTGGCCAAGCACTGGAATTTCAACACTATTACCGCCATTCCGGGCACAATGCAGCACGTTTGGAAGGACGCTAACTTTGGTTTGGCTTCTCCCGACGACGCCGGCCGTCAGGCTGCTTTGGAGTTCACCCGCTTGCTGCACCGCGACTTGGATCAGCTATGCGAGCTTTCTGGCCGTGCCCTGGTGGCGCGAGTGCAGCTACACTCGGCTCCTACTGGTTTAGCTGATGGCGATGCTTTTAAGCGTTCGCTTGAGCAGCTGCTGGGTTGGGACTGGTTTGGCGCCAAACTGGTGATTGAGCACTGCGATAAGTTCATTGAGCAGCGCAAACCTGAAAAGGGTTTCCTCTCGCTGGAAACTGAGATTGAGGTGGTCAGCCAGTTCGGTATTGGTTTGCACATTAACTGGGGCCGCTCTGTGGTGGAGGGGCGTCAGGCCGAAACTGCCTACCAGCATGTGCTTGCAGCCGGTGAGAGTGGGGTTTTGGATGGCTTGCTGTTCTCTGGCGCTGGTCCGAAAGAAACCCAGTATGGCTATGGCTGGATTGATGGTCACCTGCCGGCCCGGGTGGATGAGCCGACGTCGCTGATGAGTGAGGCGGAAATCAAGCGTTGCGCTCACCTGGCCCTAAACCAGGGCTGCCACTATCTGGGGGCTAAGGTATGCGTACCCAAGCAGGCTAGCTTGGAGCAGCGCCTGGCGATGCTAACCAACATTTACCGGGCCTGCGAAATCACCAACTAGGTTTACTTGATTAAAGCTGGCCTTTAACGCCCTAGGTTAAAGGCCAGCACCTTAATCAATTCCTAAATAGGTTAATACCTAAACCTTTAGGCAATTCTCCAGGAGCCAAAAAACTGGTGTAAAACCGCCTAATTCTGCGGGTGTGGGGCGAGTCTTTTCGACTCGCCCCACAGCTAGTACGCCAAGGCGAGCAGGCCCGTGAACAAGGCGATTTTGATGAAGCTTTTGACTTGTTTAATCAAGCATTAAAGCTTTACTGGGATGTGGCCTCTACTTTAGGTAGCTACGCACCAGCTGGGTTACTACTGCGGCGCTGCGCGCGGCGGCTTCGTCAACCCCAATGTGGAAGTCTTCGCCAGCCTCGGGTCCACACAGGTCAGAGACGCCTCGCACGGAAATAAATGGCATCGAGTAGGCTTCACACACCTGCGCTAGCGGGGTGGATTCCATGTCGGTGCTGATGGCCTCGGGGAAAGCTGTGCGGGTGTCGCCCACATTCGCGGCGGTCACAAAACTGTTGCCGGCCAGCATTTGACCGCTGTAGATTTTGGCGTTCGCGCTGGTGGGGGTGGCCGCGTTAAGGGCCGGGCTGGCTGCTAGGGCCATGTCGCGGGCGACGTCGTCGCTGGAGTAAGTGGCGGGCATACCCGGCAGCTGGCCACGTACGTAACCAAAAGCGGTGGCGTCGGCGTCGGTGTAGGCCAGGGTGGTGGAGACGCAGACGTCACCCACGGCGATGCCGGATTTGAGGCCGCCTGCGGTGCCGGCGCTGACAACTAGCCGGGGCTGCTTGGAAACCAGGCTGATTACGCTGGTGAGGGCGGCTGTGGCGTTAGTACCGCCGATCTTGGAGCGCACCAGCAGCACCGGGTAGCCTTCAGCATCCGGGGTCTGGCTTGGCGCGCTTTCAGCGCCTGCCGCCTCAGCAGAGTTTTCAGCGCCCGCCGCCTCAGCAGAGCCTTCAGTCGCGCTGGCTGCCGGGCTTAGCACACGCGCGTAGACTGCCGCATGGCCTAGCTGTAGCTGTTCCATGCCCACCTGGTCGATTTTGGCGGGCTCGGTTACTGCCAGGAAGGGGGCTAGCTCCTCATCCATGGCCACCTGAATGATCGGCGCAGTGTTGAAATTACAAGTTTTCACGGCTCGGACCTTTCCTTGCTTCAGTTGGCGGGCTCGGTTGCCGCAGCTTGGGTTTCACTCACCGGAGCCTGGGCTTCACTTGCCTGTGCCTGGGCTTTGACTGCCGGCGCCTCAGGTTCACCCACAGCCTCAGGTTCACCCACTGCCTGGGGTTCATCCGCTGCCTGGGCCATGACCTGCCCCCACACTGCGCGCTGCGCCAAGAATTGACTCACCGCCTGCTGAGCGGCCTCTAGCGAATGGTTGGCGCCCCAACCACACTGAACTTCATTAGCTGCCGGAACCTGCTCAGCAGCCAGGATGTCGCGGAAGCTGGCCTCCAGGATCTGCATGAACTGTGGCGGCTCTAGACCTAGGGTGAGCGCATAGAAGCCGGTTTGGCAGCCCATGGGTGAGAAGTCGATCAGCTTGTCGGTGTGGTTACGCATCAGCTCGGCGGTGAGGTGCTCAATTGAGTGCACAGCCGGCATTTCTAGGTGTGCCTGGTTGGGCTGGGTAAAGCGAACATCGTATTTGACTAGCTCATCGCCACCGGGCAGGCGTTTACGGTCGGCTACGCGCACGTAGGGGGCGCTGACTAGGCGGTGGTCAAGGTTAAATGACTCCACGTTCATGCGCGGTTTAGCGACGCCGGGTTCCAATTCACTCATGTCTTAAGTCTATTTCAGAAATAATTAGTGGGTGCTTACCTCTATCCAAGCTGGGCCTGCGAATGCCCCCCAACTGGTTTTACTGCACGGAATTACTTCCTCGGCGGCGGCTAACTGGCCCTCTATCGCGCACTGGTCGCAGCGCGGTTGGCGGGTTATTGCCCTGGATGCGCGCGGTCACGGCCTTTCCCCCAGGTGGCAGCCCCAGCAGCTGTTACGTGCCGGGCAGCAGTTGGTCGACGACGTCGTCGAGGTGCTTGAGTACCTACCCGCCCCTACAGCAGGCCCTAAACCGATTCTGATTGGGCACTCGATGGGCGCGGCCACAGCCGCCGTGGTGGCCGCCCAGCGCCCAGACCTGGTTAGTGCCCTGGTACTTGAGGACCCGGCCCGCTACGGCACCCGCAGCCACTCTGAGCTGCTACGACGCGGCCAGGCCCGGGCTAACCATGTCAGGCGCACCCTGGCGGATCTGCCCGCCTCACTGGTGGCCTTGCTGGAAAACGCGGGCACACCCGGCCAGCCCAGCGCCCAGGAGGCTTTGCCGGCCTTGTGGGCCTCGCAGCAGCTGGATCAGTCCCTGCTAGGCACTGGCGTGGTGGCGCCCGAGGTGGAATTTACCCAGCTCATGCAGTCCATTACCCTCCCCACCTTGCTGCTTACCGGCGATCGGCGCGGCGAGGCGCGGGTGGGGGCGCAGCTGTTGGCGCAGCTTATGGAGCAAAACCCCCATATTTGCGGCCAGGTTATGCCTGGGGCTGGCCACCAGGTTAGGCGCGCTAACCCACAGGCTTACTACGACGTCGTCGACGCTTTTTTGCAGGCACAAGTGCCCGCGAGCGCAACGCCATAGTGCCAGCATGGGCAACATCGTAGTACCCGCGAACGCAATGCAAGTGTCCACACGCGCAACGCCATAATGCGTGTGCGGGCTTGGCCATGATTGGATAAACACATGTCCAAGCGATCATTAGCAATGCAAACCCGCAAATCGCAACTAGCTGCCGCTAACCGCTCGCAGGCTGCCATAGCGAAGCTACGCCCGAAAGTGACCCGCACCGGTGACACGCGTACACAGGGCGAAGTGGTTTTAACTGTGTTGACCATGGCCACTGCGGCAACCTTGGGACTGTACTTTATTCGCTCAATTGTGGGCCCAGTGTTTTTGTCCTTAACCCTGGTGATCACGGTGCGCCCAGGCGTGCAGTGGCTGGCAAAAAAGGGCCTGCCGCGTTGGCTTGCGGCCACCACTGGCATCCTTGCGATTTATGTGTTTATTGCCGCCATGGTGGTGGCTATGGGGGTGGCCATCAGCCGGTTCGCCATGATTTTGCCTGATTACGCCTCTAAATTCACGGGGCTTTTTGATCAGGTGATGCGCAGCGTGAAACGTTTCGGGGTGGATGAAGATTGGCTACTGCAGCAGGCGCGCGCTTTTGACAGCTCTAAGCTGCTTAACTTGGCCCAGTCGGTGGTTGACTCAGTCACTTCCACTGGTTCGCTGATGCTGCTGATGCTGCTGACTGTGTTTTTCTTGGCTTTCGACACCTCCTCGGTGGCGGTGCGGGCTCGCTCTTTGCGGGTGCTTAAGCCCGGTATTTACGACGCCGTCGCTCACTTTTGCCAGGCCGTGCGCTCTTACTGGATGGTTTCGACTATTTTCGGTTTGCTTGTTGCCGTCTTTGACGTGATTGCGTTGTGGATTTTGGGTGTGCCCCTGGCTATCACCTGGGGTGTGCTGTCTTTTATCACTAACTATGTGCCCAACATTGGTTTTGTTTTGGGGGTTATCCCCCCGGCCCTGTTGGCGCTGGTGGCTGATGGGCCGTGGACTGCAGTTTGGGTGATTGTGGCCTACTCGCTGCTTAATTTTGTAATTCAATCCCTGGTACAGCCTAAGTTCACTGGCGACGCGGTGGGGCTAAACACCACCACTTCGTTCCTGTCACTGGCTTTTTGGACCGTGGTTATTGGCGGCCTGGGATCTATCTTGGCGGTGCCGCTAACCCTGTTTGCCAAGTGCATCTTGATTGACTCTGACCCGCGTTCACGCTGGCTAAGCGTATTTTTGACGGCAGGCGATGAGCCCTTTAGCGAGCCTGACCGGGTGGAGCAAGATCTACTGTCGGCCACCAAGTAAAACTCCCGCGCTTTGCCGCGTGCTCGCGCTTGCACGGATGCGGCACATGGCCTCGCCGCCCGGCGCTGTGCGCGGCCCTGGGGCACGCTCCCGTGCTTGCGCGGCCCGCTTGGGCGCCGCGCCTAGAGCGCTACCAGCACCTGCACCATCACGATTTTGACGATAATCGCCAAAGCGAACAAGGTGGCGTAACCAGCCTCGATGCGTTCGTCGTCGGCTTTAGACAGGGCGAAAGCTAAAATAGCTGGCTGCCCCACCAAACCGGCCAAACCGCCGGCGCTGCGCTGAGCGCTATAGCCAAACACTCGCCCACCAGCCAACACCACGCCGCCACTGATAGCCACAATCAGGGCCGCCAGTACCCCCACCTTCACGCCGGTGGCTGAAAATGCGGCGGCCGCAAACGCCTGGCCTGAATCCAGCCCAATTGCCGCCAAGAACAGCAGCAAACCCAACTGACGAATAGTTGAGTTGGCGGCGTGTGGCAGCCCCCAAATGAAGGGGCCGGTACGCCCCACCCAGCCCAACACCATGCCCACCACCAGCGGACCTGCGGCCACACCTAGCTTCAGGGTGATTCCGCCCGGTAGCGGCACTTCGATCAGCCCCACCAGCACGCCTAGGGCCATACCTAAGCCCACGGTGAAGGCGTCGATTTGGGCTACGCGCCGCTCAGAGTCACCAAACCAGTTGGCGGCCTCCTCCAGTTTCTCGCTGGGCACCACCGCCATGACCCGGTCACCTAGTTCCAGTACCATTTCGGGGTTGGCCAGCAGGTCCAGGTCGCCGCGCCGCACCCGGGTGATCACCCCGTTAAAACGCCCAGGAAAGTCCAGCTCTCCAATGGTGCGCCCGGCCACGGCGGTAGAAGACACTGTCAGGCGCCGGTAATCCACGCGGGAACGGTCATGGGCCAGGCAGTAGTCCAGGCTGCTTCCCAGCATCTCAACTGCTGCGCTTAACGACGACGGCGTGCCCACTACCACCACGCGGTCACCGGGCAGCAGCTCTTCAGTGGGGTTAATTACGCGGGTTTGGCCCTCACGTTCTAAATAGGACAGGCGGAACTGGGCACTTTGAAACTCCGGCAGGGTAGCTAAATCAATGCGCTGTTTAACTTCCACACTGGTGGCCACAATCCCATCCGCGCTGGCTGGGCGTGGGTCTTTGACTGCTGGCCAGTTATGGCGCACCACCAGTGCCACCATGATGATCGCTACGGCCACACCCACTGGGTAGCTCAACGCATAACCCACCGCCGGGTCTTGATTACCTGCCGCCTCAATTGCCGAGTCCAGCACCGGCGAGGTTAATGCACCAGCGAAAGCACCGGCGTCGTAGGCACTCGAAACCCCCACCAGATGGCAGTAGCCAGCCCCCGCTACCCCAGCTAAAACCAGGCCCACCACACACAGCACCATCAACGGCAGTTGGCGGCGCAGATCCCTGAAAAAGGTGTTACCAGCGGCAATACCGACCGTGTAGCAAAACAGCCCCAAGCCCAGGGCACGCAGCAAGGTCAGGTCATGGCCCAGGCCAGGAACTATTGCCGACAGGGCCAGGCCCGCAAATAGGGCGCCAGCCGCCCCAAAGCGGATGGGCCCGAAAGGAATTTGCCCAACCGCCGTTCCCAAACCGATTACCAGGAACACTGTCAAAATCGGGGCCTGGCTAAGAATCTGCGAGATCGCGTGCATCACCCTTACAGGCTAGCCGACGCCGCCCCTAGTGCTAAGGTGCCGGGCCGGTGCGCAGGCGCGGCTACGCGGCAGAGCAGGCCGATCACAGGGCCGCCGCCGACGCGCAGACCAAGCCAATGCCAAGCCCGCCAGCCCCACGGGCCGGGGCAGACCGCGCCTGGGCTGGGGAGAATCAGGGGCAGGGACCACCACCGGCGCGCCGACCAGCCAATACCAAGCCCGGCAGCCCCGCAGACCAAGCAGCGTGAAATTACAAATCACGCGCCCACCACCCGTGAGTATTAATACTCAACCTCTAGACTACCTATATGTCCCAATCTCCCCTCTCGTCCTCTAAATTTGCCTCCCCGGGCGCCCCAGAAGCCTCCCCCGGCACCCCTAACTCCTCCCTGAACGCCACAAATGCCTCCCCGAACCGCTCTATGAGCGTCCAAAACGCCCCTGCGAGCGCGCAAAACGCCGCGCAAGCATTGCAAATTGATAACAAAAAATCTGCTTCCACTCGGGTAAAAACCACCCTACCCAGCCGCCTGACCTGGGATGACCAGGGTGCCATGTCGCGCCTGGCCCGATTTTTAACCCCACCCATGCTGCTGGCGGTGATTGTGGCCGTGACCTGGCCCAGCGGCGCACAAGTGGCCGAATTAAAGGAAAATGTGGGCCCCTGGTTCCTAAACGCGATCGGCAAAGACGTGGTTTTGAACCTGATTATGCTGCTACCCCTGGGCTGCCTGGTGATGGGCGGCTGGCCCAAAGTCAGCCCCTGGAAGTGGTGTTTAGGCGGCTTCACCCTCGGCGCCCTAGCCGAAACCATCCAGTGGCTTTTCCCCGCCCTGCACCGGCGCGCACTGATAGACAATGTCTTTCAAAACGGCATTGGGGCCTGCCTGGGCGTGGGTTTAGCGCTGGTAATTATGTGGGCATTGCAGCGTAAATCCCGCTAATTTCAACGACGACGTCGCCCGCCCCTCACGCTTTCACGTTGCGCCCCAACAGGGCCGGGCACCATCAGCCAAACCCCGGCGGCATCGTCGAAAACAAAGCAAACACCAGCAAAACCAGCCCAGACAGCCCGGGCAAGGCAACAAAAACCTTGGCGAGGCAACAAAAAACCGGGCCAGTTTCCTGACCCGGTCTTACCGGTGCGCGAGGGGGGACTCGAACCCCCATGATCGTTAGATCACACGGACCTGAACCGTGCGCGTCTACCAATTCCGCCACCCGCGCGGCGCTCTGAAAGATTAGCACGAACCCACCCCTAAAAATCCAATCGAAAGCAGCAAATTAGACTATGATCTCTGCCACATGGGGATATGTCCTTCCAGATGCAACACAGCATTAACCGGTATCATGACCCTTGTATTGGACGTACCACTGCTCTCACAGTCCACAAAGGCCACGCCAGTAGCTAGACTTATGAGCTACCGGTTTAACCTGGATAGTTGAGAGCGCGTTAAGTTTAATAGGCCAGCCCGGCCTGAATACTGTAGGAGGTGTGGCAAATGGGGCTGTTCGACCGTATCGAAAGAAGCGGGGAAGCTGTTGCTAACCGTCTAGTTCACAAAGATGCCCAGCCTTTAGACACGATCGAGATCACCTCCAAGCTGATTGAAACCATGGATAAGAAGGCCACGGCCTTCTCACGTGACCGCACTGTTGCCCCCAACGTGTTCCAGGTTTCTTTAGCGCCGATCAACTTTGACCAGATCAACGCTTGGGGTTCAAGCGTGCTGGCTTCGGAGATGAGCCAGGAGCTCATCCGCCACGCCCACACCCAGGGCTATTCCTTCATTGGCCAAATCGCCATCAGCTTTGCTGCGGAGCCCTCCCTTAATCCGCACGCTATCCACGTAAACGCTTTTACACGTAAGGACGCTTCGGCACCCGTGACTCGCCCAACTATTACCTCTCCCATCCTGGACATTAACGGCCAGCGCTATATGCTCACCGGCCCCGTTACCATCATTGGTCGTGGCAGTGAGTCAGACATTATCGTTGATGACTCCGGGGTTTCCCGTCGTCACCTGGAAATTCGCCTAACCGCAGGACATACGGTCGCCACTGACCTAGGCTCCACCAACGGCACCTTCGTTGAGGGGGTGCGTATGGATGCGGCCACCCTCGTCAACGGCAACACCATCACCATTGGTCACACCACCATTATGTTCTGGGACGGTAGTGACGAGGTTTCCGGGTGAACGAATTAGCTTTCACTCTCCTACGGCTTTCCTATCTGGTTTTACTGTGGGTCTTTATTTGGGCTTCGCTGCGCATTTTGCGCCGCGACGTCCTAGTGACGGCTGCGTCGTCGTCAACCACTGACCGACGACGCCGCATGGCCCGCACCCGCCAGGCAGACGGCATGGTGGAAGGCCGCCAACGCGGAGCCACCCGGCTAGTAATCACAGAAGGGCCGCTAGCAGGCTCAACTGTGCCGCTAACCCCTAGTTCAATCATTATTGGCCGCTCCCCTGCGGCCACCTTAGTGCTTGACGACGACTATGCTTCGGGCCGTCACGCCCGTATTTTCCCGCAGGACGGTATTTGGTGGTTGGAGGATCTAGGATCCACCAATGGCACTTTGCTAGGGGGTAATCCCGTCACCGGCACCGTCCAACTTCCCATGAACACCCCGGTCCGTATCGGCCAGACCACCCTGGAGCTGAGGCCGTGATCTCTCTACGCTACGCAGCGCGCTCTGATGTTGGTCTAGTGCGCTCTTCCAACCAAGACTCCGGCTACGCCGGCCCGCACCTATGCGTCCTATGTGACGGCATGGGTGGTCCAGCTGGTGGCGACATCGCCTCTGCAGTTGCCGTCAGCCACCTAGCCCCCCTAGACAATGACACGCACGGCGCTGAAGACCTGCTAGCCCTACTGCGTGGGGCCGTAGCAGACACCCACGCTGAACTGGCTGCCCTGTCTGCCGCCGACCCAGCCCTATCCGGCCTGGGCACCACCTGTATTGCCGTTATGCGTAGCGGCAACAAGCTGGCCATGGTGCACGTGGGTGACTCACGCGCCTACCAGCTACGCGACGGCAACCTGGAGCAGGTCACCCGCGACCACACTTTCGTGGAGTACCTGGTTGAAACCGGCCGGCTAACCCGCGAGGAAGCCTCACACCACCCCCAGCGTTCAGTACTGCTGCGCGTGCTTGGCGACGCCCAAGGCGACGTCATGCTGGATGAATCTATCCGTGAAGCCAAGGTGGGAGACCGCTGGCTGCTGTGTTCAGATGGTCTATCCGGACTGGTCAGCAAGGAAACCATTGAATCCATCTTGAACAAGGTGGAAGACCCGGGTGAGGCTGCTGAAGAGCTGATCGCCCTGGCCCGCAAGGCTGGCGGCCCTGACAACATCACCGCCGTCATCTTTGACATCGTTGACTCCACCAATGTGCAAACTGAACCGCAGGTAGTGGGCTCTGCCGCCTCCGAAACTGTGGTGCAGCCGCGCACTGTCGCCTCCCCGCCGGCCCCTGAACCGGACTCTCCGGCCGCTAAGGCCGCTGCTTTGCTGCCTAACTTCCCCGCTGAGGAAGAAGAAGACGAAGAACTCGTTGACACCACCCCGCATGTAACCAAACGCTGGAGTTGGCCGCGTCGCATCCTGACCGTGCTGCTGACACTGGCCCTGCTAGGTGGCTTGGGCGCAATCGCCTGGCGCTGGACCCAAAACCAGTACTACGTGACTATCAGTGGCGATTCCATCGTCATTTACCAGGGCATTCCGCAAACCCTGGGCCCAGTTAAGCTTTCCAAACCCGTAGAAAAGGTTGCCTCTCCCAAACCCAGCCAGTTGGACCAGCAGATGCGGGCCCGCCTGAGCGAAAATGTGCTGCTGCCATCCCTAAGTTCAGCGCGCAACTATGTCTCTAAGACAGTCACTTCCCACATGAACGACCCCACGCCGACGTCGTCGTCCACCCTTCCGCCTGCAGGTTCGGCCTCCTCCCCGGCCCCCCCTAAACCCGGCACCAGCTCGGACACAACGCCTACAGCGGGGTCAAAACGGTGAATTTAATTAAACCGAGTTCTGGACGCTGGTCTGAGGTTCTGCTACTAGTAATCGCCCTGGTCATTGGCCTGGGCGGCTTCTTGCTGACCATCCTCAACCGCACCGGCTCAGCCCCCACCTCGATCTGGCAGTTAGCCGGCTCGCTGCTGGGTATTTCTATTGCCGTGCACCTGTGGGTGCGTTGGCGCGCCCCCTACGCCGACCCGGTGCTACTGCCCACTGCTGTGGCCCTAAACGGCCTGGGTCTGGCCATGATCAGCCGCCTAGACATTGCCTACCGCAAGCTTGAGCAGACTGAATACATTGTGGGTTTCAAGCAGGTGGCTTGGACTTCCATTGGCGTGATTTTGTGCTGCGCGGCGCTGTTCTTTATCCGCGACTACCGCCAACTGCGCCGCTGGGACACCTGGTGCATGTGGCTAGGTATTATTTGCCTAGTTTTGCCTTTCATCCCTGGTTTGGGCCACGAAATCAACGGTTCACAGATTTGGATTGTGATTCCCGGCCTAGGCATGAGCTTCCAGCCGGCAGAGCTAACCAAGGTACTGCTGTCGATTTTCTTCGCCTCCTACCTGGTGGCTAACCGCGACAACCTGGCGTTGTCTGGCCGGCGTATCCTGGGTGTGCACTTCCCACGTTGGCGTCACCTGATGCCAATGATGGTGGTGTGGGCAGCCAGCATTGGGGTGCTGGTGATGCAGAAGGACCTGGGCACATCAGTAATGATCTTCGGGATGTTCGTGGTGGTGCTGTATGTGGCCACCAACCGTCCTTCCTGGCTGATTATTGGCGCCACCCTAGCCATTGTGGGTCTGGCCTTGCTATGGCTGCTGTTTGAGCCGATTTTGTCCTCGCACCTGGCCCACGTAACTGGCCGTGTTAACGCTTGGCGTTTCGCCATGGACGACAAGGTCTACAGCTCCATTGGCGGCTCCTGGCAGCTGGTTATGGGCCTGTTTGGGATGGCTTCTGGCGGCCTGTTTGGTACCGGCTGGGGTAAGGGCTACCCCAACCTGGTTACTTTCGCTAACTCTGACTTCATTACCTCCTCTTTTGGTGAGGAGCTGGGCCTGACCGGTCTAACCGCAATCTTGCTGATGTACCTTATTTTCATTGAACGCGGCCTGCGTACTGCGGTGGCGCTACGTGATGGCTTTGGCAAGCTGCTGGCTACGGCCCTGTCTTTCACCATGGCCCTACAGGTGTTTGTGGTGGTTGGTGGCGTCACCCGTCTGATTCCGCTAACCGGTTTGACTATGCCGTTCTTGGCTTATGGTGGTTCGTCTTTGGTGGCTAACTGGGTGATTTTGGCTTTGCTGCTGCGTCTTTCCGACGCCGCCCGCCGCCCCACTGTGCGCGCCCCGCAGATCATTGATACTACTGAGCTGCCTGAGTCGCTGCGGCGCCAGATTGCCCAGGAAAACGCGGAGGCTGATAAGGCTGCCGCTGCTAGCGCGGGTACTCCCGACGCCGCCGCTGCTGGCTACGGCCCCGCCGGACCCCAGGTTGGTGGCGTCCCGCAAGGCGGCCCCCAAGGCCCGGTGCCTTATGGCCCTGGCCCGCAGGGCGGCCCTGGCCCGTACGGCCCGCAAGGGCCGACTGGTGGCCCGCAGGGGACCGCTCCTCAGGGAATACCGATGGGTGGCCCCCAAGGCGCCCCAGCTGCTCAGCCAGCCCCAGCAGGCACCCCGAGCCGCTCTCACGGCCGCCGCGCCGCCCAGCCGGTGCAGCAGCCCGTACAACCAGTACAGCCCGTACAGCCAGGCAGGCCCAAGCCGCCGTCGGCCCAAGACCACCAAAACACGGAAGTAATCAGAGGAGCTTTTGAATGAACCCTCAGATTCGCCACGTTTCTTTGCTTGTAACAGGCATGTTTTTGGCCCTGCTTGTGTCCCTGACTTCACTGCAGGGATTTGCGCGTCCCGCCCTGTGGGAATCTAGTTCGCAGTACGGCTCACTAACTGAGGACTCGCGTAACGCGCGCACTATCTACCAGGAGTACGGTAAGGCGCGCGGAGCCATTATGGTTGATGGTACGGCTGTGGCCTCCTCAGTTAAATCCTCCGACTCCCTGGGCTACCAGCGCGTTTACTCTAACGGCCCGCTGTATGCGCCAGTGACCGGCTACTACTCCACTATTTTCTCCAACATGACCGGCATTGAGAATGCCGAGAACACGGTGCTAAACGGCTCTTCGCCGTCGCTGTGGCGTAGCCGCATCCAGAACCTGTTCACCGGAGACCAGCCCCAGGGTGGCTCAGTTGAGCTAACCATTAACCCCATTTTGCAAAAGGTTGCCTACCAGGCCCTGGGCACCAAGCGGGGGGCTGTGGTGGCCCTCAACCCTAAGACCGGCGCCATTTTGGCAATGGTCTCCACCCCCTCTTTTGACCCCAACCTGCTAGCCAGCCACGACGGCACCACTGCCGATACCGCCTGGAAGCAGCTCAACTCTGACAGCGCCACCCCGCTGATCAACCGCACCATTGGCGGTGACCTGTACCCACCCGGTTCTACCTTCAAGGTAATTACCGCCTCAGCCGCACTGCGCCTGGGTAAGGTCACCCCTGATTCCCAAGTTGACGCCCCTGACACCGTCACCCTTCCGGGCACCACCCACCAGTTGCAAAACTATGCGGGTGAGTCCTGTGGTAACGGTAAAGTCACCCTGACTTACGCCTTCGCCGAGTCCTGCAACACCACCTTCGCTCAGCTAGCTATGAACGTAGGCGAGCAGGAACTCACCCGCGAGGCTGAAGCCTGGGGCTTCAACACGTCGTCGTCGATCCCCTTGACGGTTACCCCCTCCAGCTTCCCGCCAGTCAAGTCACAAGCTGAATTGGCAATGGCGGGTATCGGGCAGCAGTCCGTACGTGTAACTCCTCTGCAAATGGCCCAGATTGCTGCCACGGTGGCAAACGACGGTAACCAGATGCAGCCCTACCTGGTTAAGCGTACTTTGGACGACAAGCTTTCGGTCATTTCCACCACCAGCCCAAAGGTGGCACGCTCCCCCATTTCTTCGACGGTTGCGGGACAGCTTAAAACCATGATGGTCCAGGTGGTTGCTTCGGGAACCGGTACCTTGGCTCAGGTTGATGGCATGGATGTAGCGGGTAAGACTGGTACGGCTGAAACCGGTAGTGACGGCGGCCCCGTCACCTGGTTTATTGGCTACGCTGGTCCTTCCGGACAGGCTCCAACCATTGCCATCGCTGTCGTACTCGATGGCGGCGATCAGACCGCTGACACGGGTACTGGCGGTAGTGAAGCTGCCCCTATCGCAGCCACTGTCTTTAAGGCAACGCAGCAATGATTAAACCAGAAGCTGGACTAGTACTTCAGGACCGCTACCGCCTGATCGAACGCATCGCCATGGGCGGCATGGGTGAAGTTTGGCGTGCTCAAGATCTACGATCTGGACGTGTTGTAGCCGCCAAAGTAATGCGCCCCGAATTAGCCGGTGACGAGCTGTTTTTGCAGCGTCTACGCACCGAAGCCAAAAATGCTCGCGGCCTGCGCCACCCCAACCTAGCCATGGTGCTTGACTATGGTGAGGCTGACGGCTCTGGCTGGATCATTATGGAGTTGGTGCAGGGTAAGCCCCTGTCAGAGCTGATCGCTGAGAAGGGCACCCTACCCCCCAGCGTGATTTTGCCGTTGCTGGCCCAAACCGCCCGCGCCCTGCAGGTGGTGCATGAGGCTGGCGTGGTGCACCGCGATGTTAAGCCCTCCAACATCCTGGTTAACCAGGAGGGGCTAGCTAAGCTGCTGGATTTTGGTATTTCTTCTGGAGCCAATCAGCTGCCCATGACTGCCACCGGCATGGTTATGGGTACCGCCCAGTATCTTGCCCCCGAGCAGGCTACCGGCGCCGCTGCCACAGCCGCTGGAGACCTGTACTCACTGGGTGTTATCGCTTATGAGGCACTAGCTGGGACGCGTCCTTTCACCGGCGCCACCGCAGTGGATATTGCTTACGCGCACGTTAACGACCCGGTTCCTGCACTACCTGAGCAGGTGCCGGCAAATGTGCGTGAATTGATTTACGCACTGCTATCTAAGAAGCCCTCTGACCGGCCCACTACCGCCCAGGATTTGGCCCGCCGTCTAGACCGCATCATTATTGCTCTGCCTAGCGACGACGCCACCACCTGGAACGCGAACCCGCCGCAGAACTGGGCTCAGGTTCAGCATGAGCCCAAGACAGCAGCTAAGGGCACTCCGATTAGTAACAAGCCTCATTCGCGAATGCCTAAATCTAACCCGGGTGCCAATTCCTTGTGGGATCTGCTGCAAAGCTCTAATCCCACGAATTTGTCCACGGGTACCTATGCCATTGTTCTCGTGGCAGTATTGTTCTTGGTGTTACTTCTAATTGGACTGGCTGCAAGCGCTTTTGCGGTTCCGGTACGCGCGTTAGACGGTGGTGACATGCCGCCTGCTAGTGCGCACAGTGTTTCGAATATTGCAGAGTTTGCCTCTCGCGAGGCTGGCGCCCCCTCCATATCTATTGCCCAGGAGGCATTGTGACAGCACGTATCTCTAAAGTCTTGGCAGGACGCTATGAGGTGCTTGAACTGATCGGCCGTGGCGGCATGGCTGAGGTGTACCTCGGTCGCGATAAGCGTCTATCTCGCACTGTGGCAATCAAGCTACTACGTAGCGATATTGCTGAAGACCCTACTTTCCAGGCGCGTTTCCGTCGTGAAGCGCAAAGTGCTGCCGCTTTGAACCACCCTGCGATTGTGGGCGTGTATGACTTTGGTGAAGAGGTAGTTACTCGCGCCGATGGCTCCACCCAGACTGTGCCCTACCTTGTTATGGAGTATGTGCAGGGCCACACGGTACGTGAGCTGCTAAGCGAGGGCGAAGCGGTACCGATTGATGAGGCTGGCGAGATTGTTTCTGGCGTGCTACAGGCGCTGGGCTACTCGCACCGTAACGGCATTGTGCACCGTGATATTAAGCCTGGAAACATCATGTTGACCAACACCGGCGAGGTGAAGGTCATGGACTTCGGTATTGCGCGCGCTATTGAAGATAGTGCGGTTACGGTAACCCAGACCCATGCGGTGGTGGGTACCGCCCAGTACCTGTCTCCTGAGCAGGCGCGCGGCGAGGTGGTTGATGCCCGCTCGGATATTTATTCCTGCGGTTGCCTGCTTTATGAGCTGTTAACTGGCCGCCCGCCCTTTAAGGGTGACTCGGCTGTGGCCATTGCCTACCAGCATGTGCGTGAGTTGCCGGTGCCGCCGTCGCAAATTGCCCCGGACGTGCCCGAATCCATGGACCGCGTGGTGATGAAGGCGCTGGCTAAGCACCGTGAGGATCGCTACCAGAACGCTGACCAGATGCGTGCAGATTTGCAGGCAGCTATCCGTGGTTTGCAGGTTAACGCCCCGGCTACTGAGACTTGGCAGCAGCAGGCGACGACGGTTATTGCCCCCACTCCGGGCGTTCCCTCTGCCCCTGCAGCAACTAACACCGGCTCTATCCCTAAGGTTAAGGATGAGGAAGCCGCCCGTCAGGCTGAGGAAGAGGCTGCTAAGCGTAAGAAGAAGCAGCTGCTGATTATTGGCCTAATTACCTTGGTGGCGCTATTGGCGCTGGTGGGGGCGTTGGCTGCGGCCGGCGTGTTTGGGGGTAGCCCATCTAAGGAAGTTACTGCCTCCCCAACCCAATCGGCGGTGTCTGTGCCCGACCTTACCGGTAAGGATGAGGCTGGGGCTCGTAGCACCCTTGAGGGCGTGGGCTTAGCTTTCCAGCGTGGCGCTGATGTTTCTTCTGACACGATCCCTGAGGGCCAGGTAGTTTCCTATGATCCTGGTGCGGGCACGATGGCTGCCCCAGGTACCAAGGTTGAGGTGCACTTCTCCTCTGGTTCTGCCACTGTGGCAGTGCCTAACGTGGCTGGACAGACTCAGGGTGATGCCCGCAATGCCCTGGAAAAGGCTGGTTTCACAGTTGGTGACGTTACTACTGTCGACGCCGGTGGGGTTAAGTCCGGTAACGTGGTTTCTACTGACCCGGCAGCTGGCACCAAGGCTAAGCGCGGCTCTACTGTGAACCTACAGGTTGCCTCGGGCCGCCTGGTGGTGCCGCAGAACCTGGTGGGTATGAGCACTGATGAAGCTAAGAAGGCGCTAACTAGCGCTGGCTTTACGGTGATCACCATTAACCAGCAGACCACTACTCAGCAGGATCAGAACGGTAAGGTGCTTAGCGTAAGCCCTGAGGCTGGCGCTACTGTGGATAGCGGCGCTGAGATTACTTTGACGGTGGGCCAGTACTCGGCTCCAGCCACCCAGGCTCCTACCGCTTCACCTAGCCCCACCACCGGTAACGGTAACGGTAACGGTAATGGCAACGGTAATGAAACGCTTATCCCTTACCCTGGCAACCCAGGTAACAACAACAACCACTAAGTTGTGATACACTCAGGGGCAGGTATATCACCTCCTTTGTGAGTACCGGTTGTATAAGGGCGTTTTGTGCCGGCTCGAAAGAGCCGGCACAAAACATTTTAAGCGCCCTGTAGTGGGCTCCAGGCTTGGCTTTTAGCCGTTAGAAACCTCTGCAGTGTTACCCACAATGTAGGTATTTACCAGCGGGAACACCCACTCAAACAATACAAACACTACGGCCAAAATCAGCACTAGCGATTCAATTACCTTCAGCCACTTAGGGCCGGGTAGGTGGCGGAAAATAAACCCGTACATGTTGCCTCACTTAACGCCAGGATCGGACAGGACAGATTCAGGGCGACCCTCACCGCGAGGAATCCAGTAAGACAGCTGTGCGTGCACAATCCAGCGCTGATCGTTACCCCACTCCCCTAGTGTGGCCGAGTGGCAGGTAGTCATAGTCAGTAAACGCTGGGTGGGCTGCGCATTGGGGTTGTTGGGCACAGGCGCGATCACATCCACCTGTGAAGGATCCACAATTTCGTGCCCAGTCACTTTATAGACATACCAGGCAGTAGCGGTTTCAACGATTACCTCATCGCCAGCTTTAAGTAAATCAATGCGCCTAAAGGAGTTACCGTTAGTGCGCCGGTGACCGGCCACCGAGAAGTTACCAATAGCGCCCGGGTAGGCGGTGTTTTGGTAGTGACCAGCTGCCGCCTGATCCAGCAGCTCCTGGCCGGTGCCCTGATAGATAGGCATATTGTTATTGGTGATGCCATACCACTTGGGCACAATCAGCACCCCCATAGGCTGCCCGTAAGCTACTGTGGGCTCTACAGGTGGGGCCTCAGTGTGCTTATTACCTGCCTTTTTAGGTGAAGTGGGCAAGGTGTTGTGGATCTGGGTCATGGTCTGTTCAGCTTTGGCGTTGGCGTCAATCGCTGTCCACCACAACTGCCACACCAGGAATAAACCAATCAACAATCCGGCAGTTAACAGCAACTCACCAATAATAGTCAGGAATACATCCAGTACCTTTCGGGACCGAGCTTGACTTGTAACGTGCGCGGTCATGTATGCACTCCATTGGGTTGTTGAGCTGGTCTTGCTCACCTAGATTAAGCGGTAAGCTAGCACTAAAGTACTCTACTTCCACTAAATGAGAAACGAACCGGAGAATCCTGTGTCGAAAAATGGCTCCAAAGATCTAGCCCGCAAGGACGAGGATAAGGACGAGTCCGCCACTACCAGTGCCACCAAGGACTCCGCTAAGAAGTCAACCAAAGACTTAGAAAAAGACTCAGATAAGGGCTCTGACAAGAAGCGCTCCGCTAGGAAATCCTCCAAGAAGTCCAAGGAATCTACTAAGGACTCTGCTAAGGGTTCTGACGACTCCAAGAAGTCTGCGGGCAAGAAGAAGTCAGCCAAGAACGCTGAGCGTGAAAAGGCCCTAACTAAGAAGGCCCGCAAGGCTGACCGTAAGACCCTACAGCTGGACTCTAAGTCTTCTGACTCGCTCAAAGCCAAGGTTGCCAAGAAGGAACTAGAGCGCCGTAAGGCTTCACGTACCCCACACAAGGTTAAGAACATCTCCAGTCCCGCCTGGTATGCCCCCACCATGTGCACCATCATGTGCCTGGGCCTAGCCTGGGTGGTAGTTTCCTACATGACCGGCGGCGAATACCCGGTACCGTGGTTCATTAAAGCCCACCCGGCTGACTGGCTAGCCAACGGCAACGTATACGTTGGTTTCGTGCTCATGCTGGCCGGGTTCATCGGAATCTTGCGCTGGAAGTAAAACCACTGGGTCAGGAATAAAAACCTGAAACTGTTTTCTGGCCCACACCCAGTAGCCTTAGCGCCTTAGCCCAACATTTGGGCTAAGGCGCTTTTCATGCCGCTAGCGCCGCTAGCAGCGCATAGGAGACAGTACCAACTATCAAAGATAGGGCCACATTGCCCCGCCACAGGTGCAAGCCAGCAGTTATAGCCACTGCCCCTACCAAGGCTGCGCTACGGCCTAAATCTGCGCTTAAATCGCCTAGCGTGTAAGCCACCAGCACCACCATTACCCCCAGGGGCATGGTGCGCGACAAAAACTGCATCAGTGGCCGGTGAGATACCTGGTCGGCCCCCTTAACCCCGGTGTAGCGCAGTGCGAAGGTGACGGCCGCAGCTACCGCCACCACCGCTAAAACATGCCAGTTACTTACCGCTGCCCTAACCACAGATTCACTCATCACTACCCCGCTGTTGATGGTTTAACTGCCCCGGTTTAGCCTCAGCCTGGTTTACCTCAGCCCCGCCACCACCAGCCGCAGTGACGCTAAGCGAGCGCCGTCGTCGTAAATACAGGGCACTTAAACACAGGCTTAAAGTAAGCAGCCCACAAAACATGGCCAGGCGCCCGCCCACAGCCACCGTCACCACGGCAGATACCGACGCCGCCACTAGCGCCCCTAAGTCAGGGTTGGCTTTATATGCCTCAATTGCCAGCACCGTGAACAGGGCAGTGAGCACAAAGTCAGCCACATCCGTATGCTGCGAAATAAAGCCCCCAAAGCTACTGCCAGCGAGCGCCCCCAGGCAGGCCCCCAGCACCCAAGACAGGTGTGAGCACAGCTGCACTGTCAGCAGGTAGCGCCAAGTCATGCGCGAATGGTCTTTAGCGGCAGTAACCGCATACACCTCATCGGTAAGCGAGTAGATGGAGTAGGCGCGCGCCAATCTGCCCGGCGCCACGTTGCGCGGGAAACTCAAGCCGTAAAACAGATGCCGGCCGTTAACAAACAGGGCACTAAGCGCCACCGTAACTAGCCCCACCCCACCGGTTATTAGCGAAACCAGCAAAAATTCCATAGAGCCGGCATAAACCACCGTGGCAAAAATAGGTGCCCACCAGCCGGGGATACCGGCGGTTACTAATACGATCCCAAAGGCGATACCTAGCGGAATATATCCCAGGAAAATTGGGGTACTGTCACGCAAACCATCTCTAACACTACTCAATGATTGAGCCATGCCCTTGAGCATAGATGCCGCTTGTGCAGTGTGTTAAAGACTGTACGGATAGTGAAATGGCAACAAAAAACGGCGCCGCTTTAGGCGACACCGTTGTTTGTATAGTGAAAACTCACTCGGCAGCCGGGGCTTCCTCGTCCTCGTCTTCAGCCTCAACCTCAGACCAGTACTCCTCAGCCCAAGGGTCCTCAACCGGCTGGCTGCGCTTGTACAGCACAAAAGCAGCGCCAGCGGCGGCAGCCACTAGGGAGGCCACACCTAGGCCCTTGAAGAAGCTGCAGCTCTTGATCGATTCGTGTTTGTGGCAAGACATGATGACTCCCTCAAAGAAGTAAGTAACGTTGCGTACAATCATGTCACTGTTTTGGCTCTTATTCCATTCAAACCCGTCTGAAAAGCTGCGCCACAAGAAAAATTAGGCCACAGCGTAACTATGACAACAACTTTCATGGGCTTTTCCATGGGGTAGGCCACGCCGCCAACTGAGCAAATTGTGGGAGTATGAGGCTATGGAAGCAATTATGCACACTAATCTCGGCGATATCCGCCTGGAACTGTTTGAGGACAAGGCTCCGATTACCGTCACCAACTTCGTGGAGCTGGCCACCGGTAAGCGCGCCTGGATCGACCCGGCCACCGGTGAAGAGACCCAGCGTCCTCTTTACGACGGCGTCACCTTCCACCGCGTAATTAAAGATTTCATGATTCAAGGTGGCGACCCGCTAGGTAACGGTACCGGCGGCCCCGGCTACACCTTCGACGACGAGATCGACAACTCCCTGACCTTCGCCGACACCTACCTGCTGGCTATGGCCAACGCTGGTACCCGCATGGGTCACGGCACCAACGGTTCACAGTTCTTCATCACCACTGTGGCAACCCCTTGGCTGCAGGGTAAGCACACCATTTTCGGCAAAGTAGTGGATGAGGATTCACGCAAGGTTGTGGACGCTATTGAGGCTGCTCCCACCGATGGCCGTGACCGTCCTCTACAGGACGTGGTTATCAACTCCATCGACATTGTCGAGTAATAACCGAAGTTAACTCTTCCTTACGTGGGGGGTTGGGCGTTTTAAGCGCCTAACCCCCCACTTTTTATTTGGACCAGGCTGCGCCGGCGCTGCGCCCACGTTAGACGACGGCGCACCCACCACAATCCACAGTTATCCACAGGCTGTGTATAAATAGTGTGGATAACCCCACTAAAAAGGTGGAAACGTGTGGGTAGTGCGCTAATAACACCCGTGTATTTACTCCACAGTTGTGGATAACTCTGTGGACTTACATGCTTGTGAGTTATCCACATAGATATCCCCAGGTGGGGAAAACTCCTGTTAAAACGTAGTTTTCGGGTTATCCACCAGATCCACAGCCCCATTTACGCAAAACCCACCAACTGTGGATAACGCTTCCCCAGCTGTGACTAACGCATCTGCCCCACAATTGTGGATAACCCGCGCTATGCGTGGATCTGGGCTTATAGCTGGGCTACTGCAGCAAAAATTTTGGCCTGTAAGGGCGCCTGGGGACGCGTGGTGGGGGCGCTGGGGTCAAACCAGTCCACTTCTGCTATTTCGGCGTGTGGGCGCACCTGCTGGGAGCTAAAGACTCCCTCGGCAATAAATACGTGGGAAACCACCGTAAAGCCCGGCTCGTTTGAGGCTGGCGCACTGAAATCGCCTAAGGGCCGTACAGCCTCGTTTTTAAGGTCCAGGCCCACTTCTTCACGTACTTCACGTAAAGCCGCTTCTAGGGGGTTTTCGTGGGCTTCTAGCTTGCCTCCGGGCATCTGAAACCTGGGAGAGGAGCCTTTACGTACACTCAGCACCCGCCCCTGGGCGTCGCGCAGCACAATGGCAGCTACTTCCACAATTTTGAACTCTTCTAACAGCATCTTTTCTCCAGCCTCTGGTTACGCCTCAAGTATGCGCCCGTAGTGGCTTTGGTGCCCGCAGTTGCGACGACGACGCCCGCGCCGACACTCAGGCTCCCGGCGGGTTATAGGACAAAACGTGTTGGTTGAGGGGTTAGTCCCAGGTGTTGTGGTAGGGGGTGGTGTGGTGGAGTTCGTTCCAGCATATTGCGTCGCCCCAGCCGGGGATGGTGGCGGTGGCTTGATGGGTTTGATAGGCGTGGTACCAGGCATTTTCGAGGGCTGCGTCGGTGGGCATGGTGGCCAGGATTGTTGCTGCTGGCTGGGGGTGTGCAGAGTGGGTGTAGCACCACCAAAACACGGCTTTCATGCGTCGGGTCAGGCGCATGCCGCGGTGGTCGCGCAGCATCTGGCGTAGGCGCGCGTTCGTGCTTTCGATCTGGTTGGTTGTTGCGGGCATCGGGTGGTCCCAGGTGGGGTCCAGGTATGTGAACAACAGGCCTTGCCTGATGAGCTTGTTGAGGCTGTTACGAGCCCGAACGAGCCTGTCGTGGGTGTATTCCCATCCTCCGTCAGGCCTGCGTGTTTTCTCCTCCAAGAAGTCCTTCCAGCGCGTGCACCACCCCTGGTAGGCGCCTATCCATTCCTGAGCATCTTCAGGGTCCTCTACGTGCAGGAGTTGTTGTCCAAGAGCGTATAAGCCTTGTGAGGCCTCCAGTTTGGGGCGCGTTGTGGTGGCTTGGCGAATACGGCAATACGTGTGGAAGGTGCAGCGTTGCACGCGTGTGGTCGGCCAGATTCTCTTGCACGCTTTCGCGAACCCACTGCCCCCGTCAGTGACCACCAGGGCCGGTGGCGCGATCCGGCTCATGAGCGCTTCCCAGGCCCTGGAATTCTCACTCCTGGCCGCGTACCAGCCCAGCACATGATCAGGAGTTTGAGCGATGAGCACCACGGCGCCTCGGTCCAGGTGGATACCATCGACGAAGATGACGTCATGAACCTCATCAACGATCGGGCTGAAAGGCCATAACTGCCACAACTGCTGACAACGCCTGCGAAACGAGCGGCCCCCGCCAGGCAAATCCGCCTGACGGCGCCGACTGAGCAGCCAGGCCAAGAACTCATCAAGATGCTTGGCCGTGGAATTAATGCGGCTGACCTGGCTGATATTGCACAGGGAGCAGCGCCATCGCTGCGCCCCTGACGCTGAGTGCCCATACCTGGTCATCACTCGCCCGCACGCCGGGCATTTGGGGGTATTCATACCCCCACGATGAAACAACCAACTTCAATGCGGATTTTCCCGCACCAAAAAGCCGAAAAGTCGCTACAAAACCAACACGTTTTGTCCATCCTTCAAGTTGGCTCCCACCAACTTCAATACCGATTTTTCCGCACCAAAAAGCCGAAAAGTCACCACAAAACCAACACGTTTTGTCCTATAACCCAAAAAATCCGCCGCAGTTTAACTGCGAGCGGATACTGGGTGGAGCTAACGGGACTCGAACCCGTAACCCCCTGCTTGCAAAGCAGGTGCGCTACCAATTGCGCCATAGCCCCATTAGGCCGGATCAGCTACTTCAATCCAAGGTTGCGCTTGCCAACGTTTAGGGGCGGTTTTTAACCAGAGGGCATAACCGCAAGCACCTAGACTAAGTGCAATCAGGGATTTAGCTGCGAAGCTCATTAATTTGCTCCGTTCAACCGGTGGTGGGCCTAGCTGGACTCGAACCAGCGACCTCATCCTTATCAGGGATGCGCTCTAACCAACTGAGCTATAGGCCCGTTTGACTCGATAGAGATTACACGAGCCAGACGCAGATAATCAAATTGAATTAGTCATCTGCCAGTGTGAGATAGACCCCACCGATAAGGTGAGTGGTCACGTTGTAGATCATGGCACCAATCGTGGCCAGGGCGGTGGACAGAATGATGTTCACAACCGCCACCACAGTAGCCAGGGAAACCGCACGCGAAAGCTTGAGGTACTCCACCACGGCCTGCAGCGACTTCTCACCACCAAGCTGCTGTACCTGATCCTTAATCTTGGCGAACACGTGCAGCGCATCTAGGGAGAACCACACCACTACAGCCGCAACAATGGTCATGATGCCTACTGCCACTGATAGCAGGAAGGCAGTCTTCATAACCGACCAGGGGTCCACGCGCTCTAGCGCTAGGCGCACAAAGCGGCGCTCAGCGGCAGCGGGGGCAGGCTTGGGGTTGTGCTGGCGCGGGGGCTGCGCCGGAGGCATAGATGCGGGCATCTGTCGCGGCGCCGGGCGTGAGCCGCCCGCCTGAGGTGCGGTGCGGATACGCGGCGGCGGTCCCGGCTGCACGCCCTTGGGGGGAACACCCTTGGGCTGGTTACCCTTAGGCTGGGGCGTGATCGAGGGGGGTACCGACATTATTTGGCCTCGCTTTCATTCGCGTCTAAGGCTACCGACTCTTGGGCCTGCTCGTCACCCTCTAAAGGCAGGTTAACTGCCTCATTTACGTCGGATTGGGCACTAGCGCCTAGTTCGGTTGCGTCATCGTCGGAAAGGTCACGTTCTTGGGAGCGGGCGACGGCGATAATCCGGTCGCTTTCGTCGGGTTTGGCGAAGGTGACGCCCTGGGTGTTACGGCCGGTGCGGGACACTTCTGCCACTGCCGAGCGCATTACCTTACCTGAAGCCATGATGCACAAAACCTCATCGGATTCGTCCGTGATCAAGGCCCCTACCAGCTCACCGCGTGCTTCCACCAGGTTAGCTACCTTTACGCCCAGACCACCACGGCCTTTAACCGGGTATTCATCCACGCTGGTGCGCTTGGCGTAACCGCCGTCAGTAACCACAAATAGGTCGGCGCCTTCACGCACCACATCCATGGCTAGCAGGCTGTCGCCGTCGCGGAACCGCATACCGGTGACGCCGCTGGTGGCGCGGCCGGTAGCACGCAAGGTGGCGTCTGTGGCAGTAAAGCGGCAGCTTTGGCCGTGACGTGAAACCAGAATTAGATCCTGGCCTTCATCTAGCAAAGCCGCACTGACCAGCTCATCGGGGTTACCCTCGGTGTCTTCACGCAGGTTGATAGCAATCACGCCACCAGAGCGGTTGGATTCGTATTCACGCAGCGCAGTCTTTTTGACCAGGCCCCGGCGGGTAGCCAGAACTAGGTATTGGCTTTGCTCGTAGTCTTTGAGCTCCATTACCTGGGCAATAGTTTCACCCGGTTGGAAAGCCAACAGGTTGGCTACGTGCTGACCCTTGGCGTCGCGACCTCCCTCAGGCAGCTCATAGGCTTTGGCGCGGTAAACGCGGCCCAGGTTGGTGAAGAACAGCAGCCAGTGGTGGGTGGTGGTGACGAAGAAGTGCTCTACTACGTCATCTTCACGCAGGGCCGCACCCTTAATACCCTTACCGCCACGATGCTGGGAGCGGTAGTTGTCGGTGCGGGTGCGCTTGGCGTAACCACCACGGGTGATAGTGACTACCACTTCCTCTTCGGGGATGAGGTCTTCCATACTCATTTCGCCCTCGTGAGGCACGATTCGAGTACGGCGCTCGTCACCGAATTTCTCAGTGATTTCTGCCAGCTCAGTGGAGATAATGCCGCGCTGACGCTCAGGGCGGGCCAGGATGTCACGCAGGTCGGCTACGCGCTCGCGCAGTTCCTCGGTTTCCTGCTGAATCTTTAGGCGTTCCAGGGCGGCTAGGCGTCGCAGTTGCAGGGACAAGATGGCCTCAGCCTGGATTTCATCTACGCTGAGCAGCTCCATTAGGCCCACACGCGCCTCATCGGTGGTGGGGGAGCGGCGGATCAGCGCAATTACGGCGTCTAGGGCGTCGATGGCGCGCATTAGGCCATCCAAAATATGCAGGCGGTCCAGGGCCTTTTGCAGGCGGAACTGGGTGCGGCGCACAATCACATCTAGCTGGTGCTCCACCCAGTGGCGTACAAAGCCGTCCAGGCTTAGGGTGCGCGGCACGCCGTCGACTAGCGCCAGCATGTTGGCGGGGAAAGAGTCTTGCAGCTGAGTGCGCTTGTAGAGGTTGTTTAGTACTACCTTGGCTACGGCGTCGCGCTTAAGCACAATTACTAGACGCTGTCCGGTACGGCCGGAGGTTTCGTCACGGATGTCAGCAATACCGCCCAGGGAGCCGTCACGTACCAGCTGGGCAATCTTTTCAGCCAGGTTGTCGGGGTTTACCTGGTAGGGCAGCTCGGTTACTACCAGGCACTGGCGGCCGTGGATTTCTTCCACGTTGACGACGGCGCGCTGGATGATACCGCCACGACCGGTACGGTAGGCCTGCTCAATACCGCGACGGCCCAAAATTGTGGCGCCGGTGGGGAAGTCAGGGCCGTGTACTCGCTGCAGTAGGGCCTCAAGTAGCTCTTCACGTGAAGCGTCAGGGTGCTCTAGTAGCCACTGTACGCCGTCGGCCACTTCCCGCAGGTTGTGCGGGGGAATGCGGGTGGCCATACCCACCGCAATACCCTCAGAGCCGTTAACTAGCAGGTTGGGGAAACGGGCCGGCAAGATGGTGGGTTCTTGCTCTTTACCGTCATAGTTGTCCTGGAAATCGACGGTGTTTTCGTCGATGTCGCGCACCATTTCCATGGCCAGGGGGGCCATTTTACATTCGGTGTATCGCGGCGCAGCCGGGCCCAGGTTACCGGGGGTACCGAAGTTACCTTGCCCGGCTACCAGCGGGTAGCGCATAGACCAGGGCTGTACTAGACGGGCTAGAGCATCGTAAATGGCGGCGTCACCGTGGGGGTGGAAGCTACCCATCACGTCACCCACCACACGCGAAGACTTAGAGAAAGCCGCGTTGGGGCGGTAACCGCCGTCGTACATGGCGTAAAGAATGCGGCGGTGTACCGGTTTGAGGCCGTCGCGTACGTCCGGCAGGGCGCGCCCAACAATCACACTCATGGCGTAGTCGAGGTAGGAGCGCTGCATTTCCAGCTGCAAATCGACGCGCTCAACGCGGTCGAATCCGGGTTCCTCGATTACTTCGATCTGGTCGTCACTCACGAAAGTTATTCCTGTTCTTTAAGTAGTCGAGGGCTCAGATATCCAGGAAGCGCACGTCGTTAGCATTGCGTTGAATGAAGCTACGGCGTGATTCGACGTCGTCACCCATCAAAACTGCGAAGGTTTCGTCAGCGTCGGCAGCCTCATCCAAGGTGACCTGCTTGAGGATACGGTGGGCCGGATCCATGGTGGTGTCCCACAGCTCGTGGTCGTTCATTTCACCTAGACCCTTGTAGCGCTGAATGCCGTTTTCCTTGGGCATACGCCAGCCCTTGGCAGCGCCAGCTTCACGCAGGCGGTCGCGCTGCTCATCGCTGTAGGCAAATTCGTGCTCGGCGTTGGACCACTTGAGGCGGTACAGCGGCGGCATAGCGATGTAGACGTGACCGTTTTCGATCAGCGGGCGCATGTAGCGGAACAGCAGCGTCAGCAGCAAGGTGGCAATGTGGGAGCCGTCCACATCGGCGTCGGCCATAATCACGATCTTGTGGTAACGCAGCTTTTCAAGCTCAAAATCTTCACCAATGCCGGTACCAAAGGCGGTGATCAGCGAGCGGATAGTGTCGCTGGACAGGGCGCGGTCTAGGCGGGCCTTTTCCACATTCAAAATCTTGCCTCGAATCGGCAAAATCGCCTGGTGCTCGGGGTCGCGGCCACCTACCGCAGAGCCACCTGCGGAGTCACCCTCAACAATGAAAATTTCAGATTTGGAGGCGTCACGTGAGGAGCAGTCACGCAGCTTACCGGGCATGGAGGCGCTTTCTAGCACACCCTTACGACGGGTAGCTTCACGGGCTTTACGGGCCGCAATACGCGCAGCAGAAGCCTGCTTAGCCTTGCTAATAACCGCCTTGGCATCTGCCGGGTGAGCGTCAAACCAGTCGGTTAGCTGGGCGTAAACCGTCTGCTGCACAAAAGAGCGGGCCTCAGTGTTACCCAGTTTGGTTTTGGTCTGGCCCTCAAACTGGGGCTCAGAGAGCTTAATGGAGATAACCGCCGTTAGGCCCTCACGTACGTCCTCACCGGAGAGGTTATCTTCCTTGTCTTTAAGCAGGCCCTTTTCACGCGCATACTTGTTGACCAGCGTAGTCAGGGCGGTGCGGAAACCTTCTTCGTGAGTACCACCCTCGGTGGTGTTGATGGTGTTGGCGTAGGTGTGTACCGACTCAGAGTAGGCAGCGGTCCACTGCATGGCGATTTCTACGCTCATACCCCCGTGCTCGCCGCTTTGCTCAGCAGAGAAGTCAATGATTTCGGGGTGGATCAGCTCAGCCTTCTTGGTTTTGTTCAAGAAGTGCACGTAGTCGCGTAGACCGTCGGAGTACATGTAAGACACGCTGCGGTGCTTGTGCTCCTGGGTGTCTTGCTCGCTGCCGGCAATTTCGTCGCCGTCAACGGATAGGTCACGCTCGTCGGTTAGCGAGATACGCAAGCCCTTGTTCAAGAAGGCCATCTGCTGGAAACGACGACGCAGCGTCTCAAAGTCGAAAACGGTGGTTTCGAAAATCTCGGGGTTGGGCCAGAAGGTGACGGTTGTGCCAGTCTGGTCAGTGGCCTCGCCGCGACGCAGGGGAGCAGTGGGGACGCCGTCGGCAAAATCAATATTCCAAACGTAACCGTCGCGGCGCACCTCAACGGACAGGCGAGAGGACAGGGCGTTAACTACCGACACACCCACACCGTGCAAACCACCGGAAACGGAGTAACCGCCGCCGCCGAACTTACCGCCTGCGTGCAGCACAGTAAGCACTACCTCAACTGCGGGTTTGTGTTCAGTGGGGTGCTCATCCACCGGGATACCGCGACCGTTGTCTACCACGCGCACACCGCCGTCGGGCAGGATGGTGACTTCAATGTGGTCACAGTAACCGGCTAGAGCCTCATCTACGGAGTTATCCACTACCTCGTATACGCAGTGGTGCAGGCCGCGTTCACCGGTGGAACCGATATACATACCGGGACGCTTACGAACAGCTTCAAGGCCTTCCAAAACCGTGATATTTGAAGCTCCGTAGCTGTCGTTAGTCACAGTGCTATCCTGCTCAGCCACGTCTAATATGCTCCTCGTTCTTGCTTGGCAGGGTCAAAAAAGATCCTTGCCTTTGCATTAGGTCTGTATGTGCCGTCTAGGGAGGGTTTAACGGCACGTTTAACTACCTGGTAAGGCAGCTCAAACTACCTATATTCTACCGTGTTAGGCGCGATTTTCCGGCCTGGCGGCGGTGTGGCCCTAAGCAAATACTGTGCCTTAGCTATCACTTAGGCTCCGGCTGCCCGACGGCGCCTGGTGGCGGCGCTTAGTACCCACAGCCGACGGCGCCCGCTTGGGCAAGCCGCGCACTTTAGCCGTAGGTGTCGCGCACCCCGCGCGCCCCGGGCACAGCCAATTTGCCGTGCTGCCAGGTGTAATCTGCGTTAGGGCCGCGCACTTTAATGCTTTTGACAATGCCCGGGCCTACTTCGCGCTCAAATAGGGCCTCCAGTTGGGGCATCATCAGTTGCAGTTGCTGCGCCCAGTTGGTGGAGTGGGCACGCATTACCAGGCGTCCATTTTTGAAGGAATAAATGCTGCAATTTTCGGCCATATCCTTGCCGACAATCTCTTCCCAGCGCACCTTGACACTGGCTATGCGCAGGGATTCTTCCCAGCCTTGGCGGTGAAAAAAGCCGTCCAGCTCGCGTTTACCTGAGCGCGGATCGCGCCAATACACGCGAGCTTGGGAGACGGGTTGGCCATTGACGATCTCGGCGTGGCGTTCTTGGCGCCGGCGAATACGCCCAATACTGACTGCGTCCCAGGGCGCTAGTGCGTCCGCATTTGCGGCTGGGTTTTGGGCGGCGTTTACAGGTGCGTTTGGGCCTGCATTTGCGGTGCCATTCTGGGCTGCGCTTGGGTTCGCATTTGGGGCGGCATTTGCGCCCGCGTTTAGGGCTGCGCCCGCGTTTAGGGCTGCGCCCGCGTTTAGGGCTGCGCCCGCAGTTAGCCCGTTCAGCGACGACGACGCCGGAGCCCCGCCTGCTGCTTGGCTTGCTGCTAGCACTGGGCCACCGGGGCTTTTACGAGGTAGGCGCTTTAGGGCATGGCCCGCGTTCCAAGCCTGCTCGCGCTGGCGTGCCAGCGCGGCCACAGCCATTTGGTCGCCGTAATCTTCACTGTTCACGGCTAAACTTCGCTTACTACAGAGCCGGCCACGCGCAGACGGTGATGATCAAGTTCGCTAGGGACGTCGTCGCCAACCGCAGCGGTAATAAGCACTTGCTGAGCCTGGGCCACCATCTGCGACAAGGCCCGACGCCTGCGCATATCTAATTCCGCGAAAACATCATCAAGAATCAAAATCGGGTCTTCACTCTTACCATCAATGCTGGTCAAGGCACTATCAGCGCGCATTAGCTCAAAACTAGCCAGACGCAGCGCAAGCGCCAGCGACCACTGTTCACCGTGTGAAGCAAAACCTTTAGCGGGCAAATGCCCCAGGAACAGCGTCAAGTCATCGCGGTGTGCCCCCACCAGGTTCACTGCCCGCTCTAGTTCCCGCTGACGCAGCTGTCCCATAGTTTCGAGCAAAGCTTTACTGGTGGCCTGCACATCCAGGAGAGAATTTTCGTAATCCTCCCACGCCTCGGTGTCTGAAATGTCCGGGTCAGCTACGCCACGCGCAGCCAGTAGGCTCGCGCGGTAGGCCAGATTTGCCTGCGACTGCGCTAGCGAAACCGTTTGATAAGACTGAGCCACCCAAGGGCGCAGCTGGCGCACAAGTTTGACACGCGCAGCAATCAGCTGGGCAGCTAACTGGGCTAACTGCTCATCCCACACATCCAAAGTGGCTAGGGCGCTGGCGCGCGCCGAGCCACTTTTACGTTTAAGTCCCCGCAGCAGGCCCGAGCGCTGGGCTAGCACCTTGTCGTGGTCTGCGCGCACCCCGGCCAGACGCGGGCTCATCATAACCACCAGGTCATCTAAAAAACGCCGCCGCACCTGCGGATCTGAACGCACCAAAGTCAGATCTTCCGGGGCAAACAGCACCGTGCGGCAAATCCCCAGCAACTGGGTGGGGCGGGTAGGGGCACGGTTTAGCCGGGCCCGGTTAGCTTTGCCGGAAATAATTTCTACTTCTAACAGCTGCGGGCGGGCGGCAGTGATTAGTTTTGCGCGAATGACGGCGGCGTTGGGCTGATTTTGACCGCTTGCGTCACGCCTAACCAGGGCCGTATCGGCGCCAACTCGATGGGAGGAAAGCGTAGCTAAATAGTTAATGGATTCAACCAGGTTGGTTTTACCCTGCCCATTAGAGCCCACCAGTACCGTAGCTCCAGGCGGAAAACTGACTACCGCCTGCTCATATGAGCGGTAGTCAGTCAGCGCCAAATCAGCTACGTACATATGCCTTACACGCCAAAGCGAATAGGCATCAGCAAGTAGCGGAAGCTGGGGTCAGGCTCTGCGCCAGGCTCATCTACCCCAACCAAAACTGCCGGCTTATTGGGGTGGGTGAAGTCAAAGCGCACATAGTTACTAGATAGCGCGTTTAGGCCCTCTTGCAGGAAAAGCGGGTTGAAAGCAGCAGAGATTTCGTTGCCATCTAGGTGAGCTACCAGCTCTTCACTAGCCTGTGCATCCTCACCCTGGCCAGCCTCAAGATGCAAGTTACCCTCGGTGAAAGTTAGGCGCAGTGCAGTGTTGCGTTCGGCCACCAAAGACACAAACTTAACCGCATCTAGTAGCTCTTTACGTCCCACCGTGGCATAGGTGTTGACCTGCTCGGGGAACAGGCGACGCACCTGGGGGTATTCGCCGTCGCTAAGCACTGAAGTAGTGCGGCGCTCACCGGATTCAAAACCAATCAGGCGTGAAGCTACGACGTCGTCGTCATTAAGCGCAATCTCAATGGGGGCACCGGAAACCAGAGACTTAGCCACATCAGCTAAAGTGCGGGCCTTTAGCAGCACCACAGCATCCAGGGGCTTAGCCGGGTTCCACTCAACCTCGCGCATAGCTAGCCGGTAACGGTCAGTAGCCAGCATGGTCAGCTTATTGCCGCTAAATTCCATGCACACATTGGTCAGTAGTGGCAAGGTGTCGTCGCGGGCAGCGGCAATCGAAACCTGAGCTACCGCCTTAGAAAGTACGTCAGAGTCAATGGTGCCCACCTGGGCAGGCATTGAAGGCAAAGCTGGGTAGTCATCAACCTGCATAGCTGGTAGCTCAGAGTGGGCTGAACCACAGGTGAAACGTACGCGGGTGCCCACCAACTCAATATCTACCGGCTTGTTAGGAAAGCCCTTAGCAAACTTAGTGAGTGCACGGCCGGGAATAAGTACCTCGCCCTCAACCTCAACCGAGGCCGGGATTTCACAACGCCCAGATACCTCATAGTCAAAGGAAGACAGGATTACAACATCCCCCTTAGCCTCCATACGCACCCCAGCCAGCACCGGAACCGGTGGGTTGGGCGGCACTGAGCGAGCAGTCCAGGCTACTGCTTCAGCTAAAACGTCACGGGCTACCCTGAGCTTCACGTTGGGAGGCCTTCCTTAGATGGATATAGAGGGGCGGCTTAAAAGTTTAGCCGGTATCTCCCTATAGAGCATCTCAAAAGGGTCACTGTGGGACTTTTGCACGCTTTGGCTAGTATCGCCCGTAGCTGAGGTTTTCCCCAATTGGCCTACGTTGGCGAGCTTGGAAATCGTGTGGGGTTTAAAAGTCAGTAGTAGTAGTAGCGGATGTGAATCTTGTGGAAAACCGCTTTTTGGCCCGGTGGCGCGCCGAAGGCGAATGTGGGCTGTGTGTGGGTAAAGCTTGGGATAAATCGGAGAGTCTGTGGAAAGTGCTAAAGCTCATAGCACCAATCCACAGGCGAGCCTTAGTTAAGCACAGCAAAACCGGGGTTGCCCACAGCCTTACCAACAGGGCCTGTGGGTGAAAAAACCACGTATTTGAGGGTAAAAAAGTCCGCCGCTAAGCCCAAAAACAGGGCCCAGCGGCGGCGTCGGGAATCAGTCGAAAATTAAGGGAGAAGCGGCTAGGGGTGAGGCGTGGCCGCAGCCTGCTTAATGCGGCTGGTTAGCTCAGTTACCTGCGTGTAAGTGTCTGCCTGGGCAGACATTTGGGTGCGCACCTTCTTATCCGCACTCATCACGGTGGTGTGGTCGCGGCCGCCAAACTCGCGCCCAATTTTGGGTAGCGACAAGTCAGTCATTTCGCGGCACAGATACATGGCGATGTGGCGGGCGGTAACAATAGTGCGTGAGCGGTTGGCCGAAGACAGATCCTCAATGGTGATCCCAAAGTAGTCGGCGGTTTGCCCAATGATCAGTGCGGCAGTGATATTGCCGGTGTCCTGGGTGGAAACCAGATCTTTAAGCACCATCTCGGCTACAGGCAGATCAACCTTCAGCTTGTTAATTGAGGCGTAGGCGGTTACACGGATAAGTGCGCCTTCCAGCTCGCGGATGTTAGCCGAGATGCGGCTGGCAATGTACTCCAAAACCTGTAGGGGCACATCCAATTTGTCGGCCTGGGCGCGGCGCGACAAAATCGCAATACGGGTTTCTAGATCCGGGGGCTGAACGTCAGTAGATAGGCCCATATCGAAGCGTGAACGCAGGCGCTCATCAATTTTCAGGGCCTTGGTGGGTTGGTCGGAGGTCAGCACTACCTGCTTATTTGCGTTATAGAGCGCATTGAAGGTGTGGAAGAACTCCTCCAGGGTCTGCTCTTTGTCTTGCAGGAACTGGATGTCGTCAACCAGCAGGATATCCACCTGACGGTAGCGACGTTTGAAGGCATCCATGCGGCCTTCAGACACGGAGGTGATGAAGTCAGAAACGAATTCCTCAGAGTTTACGTACTTAACTTTGCTCTTGTGGTAGGCGCGAGTGTAGTGGCCAATGCCGTGCAGCAGGTGGGTTTTGCCCAGACCTGAGCCGCCGTAAATAAACAGCGGGTTGTAGGTTTTAGCTGGGGTTTCTGCCACGGCGTAGGAGGCGGCGTAGGCAAAGCGGTTGGAGGAGCCAACCACGTAAGTGTCGAAGGTGTAACGCGGGTTTAGCTTGGAGTCATCGAGGATGTCGCTGGGGCGCACATTCAACCCCTTGCCGCGCGCGGCCTTTTTGGGCTGCTCAGGGTGACCAAACTCCACTACGGTCTGGGTATCTGGCACCACCAGGCCGCTTTCTTGGCCCAGCTCTAGGCCTAGTTGCTGGGGTATGGCTCGCTCAGCGGCGCTGTTACTGTGGCTTAGGTTTAGTTCAGCCGGGGTGGGGATATTGCCTTTGAACTGCGACGACGGCGCCTGGGTTGGGGTGGCAGGGGCAGCAGCGGGGCTAGCGTCGTTGTCGGCATTTACCCCCGGGGCGCCAGAGGCGGCAGAGTCCCCATGCACGGTGGCGTGGGCGGCCTTAATAATGACCTCAAGATCCTTAGCTCCCGGCGCGACAGTGTAAATAATGGGCATGTCATAGCCGATTTGGTCAGCAACTGCCGCCTTGATTGTGGCTGACACTGAGCGGTCGGTTAAACGCTGTTTAACGAATTTAGAGTTGACCACCACTACCAGTGTGCCCTCAACATCGACGGCGTGGCAGGTGCGAGCCATGGCCAGGTAGCTGGGAGTCAGTGAGTTTGAGGTGGTCAGAGCTTCTACAACACTTTCCCAAAGCTGAGCGCCGAATTCAGCGCCCGGGTCAATTACCGGATCGGACACGGCGTCTCCTTAAGTTCATAAAACAACTAATTGGGTCAGGGCCCTGCGGGCTGAGCCCAAGTTGTCCACAGAGATATCCACACCTGGGGATGGAGTAGATGTCCGCGAACAATTTTAGGCCGCTTATTGAGGATATACGCAATCTAGCTGGTAGGAGTGGAGTTACAAGCTTGTATTTTCCTGTGGATAACGTGGGGTTATCCACATGTTGTGGGCTAGTGTTTTACTCAGGTGTGGAGGAGGAAATGGGTAAAATCTCCCCCGGATGTAGGCAGCCTCACGGCAAAGATGCTTTGACCGGTGGGTGTAAGACCATATAACGTTAGTTAGTCGTACGTGTACATGCGGGTTCCACTCAGAGGATCCAGTGCACGTGACCTCATCAAAATGGTGAGGTACCACAAACTTTCGTGCGGCCATCCGGGCGCGCGATATAGACCTAGCAGGAGTACCCCGTGAGCAAGCGGACCTTTCAGCCGAACAACCGTCGCCGCGCCAAGGTGCACGGCTTCCGCCACCGTATGAGCACCCGCGCCGGTCGCGCCGTCCTGGCTGCGCGTCGTCGCAAGGGTCGCGCTCGCCTCGCTGCCTGAGACATGCTCAGTGCGCCGCATCGGATGCTGCGCAGCGAAGACTTCGCGGCTGCAGTTAAAGGCGGCGTGCGCAGCGGTAACCGCGCGCTGGTGGTTCATTTGAACGCCGACGATGATGGAGGTAACTCTCCTGCACTCGTCGGCGTTGTTGTGCCCAAAAAGCAGGTTGCCCGCGCCAGCCACCGTAATCGGATTAAGCGGCGTCTGCGCGCCCTGTTAGCTGCCCGAGTGGACTTACTGCCTGCTGGTTCGCGCCTGGTGGTACGTGGTTTGGCAGGTGCCGACGGCGCCTCTAGCCAGCAGTTAGCCCGCCAGCTTGATCGGGCCTTGGCCCGGGTGGGAGTAGCGGTGCCAGATAAGTCTGTGCCAGATAAGTCTGTGCCAGGCCAGTTAGCACCAGGCGGTGAAAGTGTTTAAGCGTTTGGTGCTGGCCCCCATTGGCTGGTACCGCAAGTACATTTCCCCAGCTATAGCGCCGCGTTGCCGCTACTATCCCAGCTGTTCCACCTACGCCGTCGAGGCTATTGAGGTACACGGAGTTTTTAAGGGATTAGCGTTGAGCGCGTGGCGCATTTTGCGTTGCAATCCCTATAGCCGTGGCGGCGTGGATCATGTGCCCGAGGTGGGGCACTGGCGTTACGCCTACCCCAAAGATGTAGCCCGCTTCCAGGTGCCTAGCGCAGCTGCGGGACAAGATGCGCCGCAGACGCGGCAAGGCCAGCTTGGCTGACCATAAAAGGAGAATTTAATGGACGGACTGCTAATGCCACTGAAGGTGGCCGAGGCTTGGGTGATGGTTACCATTCACAAGCTGCTGGTTGCCCTCGGTATGAGTGATGGACCCGGCCCCGCCTGGGTGCTGTCAATCGTAGGCCTAACCATAGTGGTGCGAGTGCTAATCATGCCGCTGTTTGTGAAGCAGATTCGCTCTTCACGCGGTATGCAAGCCATGCAGCCTGAGCTGCGCGCCCTGCAGAACAAGTACAAGGGTAAGAAAGACCCTGCATCGCAGGAGCGTATGCGTGAAGAAATGATGGCGTTGTATCGCAAGCATGGTACTAACCCGCTGTCTTCATGCTTGCCGCTGCTGATCCAGATGCCGATCTTCTTTGCGCTATTCCGTGTGCTGGCTCGCCTGCAGGAAGTGGCTAACTCTGCCGGTAGCGCCCACCCGGTAAAGATTGGTCCGCTAACTCCCGCCTTGGCGGCGGATGTGCAGTCCTCCAACCTGTTTGGGGCGCCGCTGAGCTCTTCCTTTATGCACGGGGGCTCCGCCACCGTAAAGATCGTGACCATGGTGTTAATCGTGCTGATGACTGCCACGCAGTTCTACACCATGCACCAGCTGACCATGAAGAACATGCCTAAGTCGGTTACCGAATCTGACAACCCGGCTATGCGTAGCCAGCGCATGATGATGTACGGTATGCCGCTGATCTTCTTCATTACCGGCCCTCAGTTCCAGGTTGGTGTGTTGATCTACTGGCTGGTTTCTAACGTATGGACCATGGGTCAGCAGTGGTGGACTATTCGCAATATGCCCGCAGTTGGCTCTGAAGCTTACAAGAAGCGCCAGGAGCGCCGTCGTCGTAAGGGTCTGCCGCCTGACGACGAAAAGAAGCCCGCAGCCGCAGCTGGCAGTGAGGATGAAGCGGCGTCGTCGGGGCCGGGGCAGCGAGTCCAGCCGGTACGTAACAACCGCAAGAAAAAGAAGAACCGCACCGCCTCCACCGCTGAGCAGCGCTACGCTGAGCGTGCCCGCGAACGCCAGCAGGATTTTGACGCCAGCGGCGCTAAGGATAGCGGCGCTAAGAACGCTGGTGCCAGCGGCGCTAAGGGCTCTAACGCGGCCGCTAATGGGGCTAAGAACGCCAGCAAGTCCGGCGGTTCCAAGAAGAAAAAGGGCTCTAAGGGCGGTAACTCCGCTAAGAAGTAGTTCTTATAAAACTAATAAGACTTAGTTATAACTAGTGGAAGGAGTTTTCTGGTGAGCCAGGAAACCGTCAAGCAGCTTGAGGAAGAAGGCGAAGTCGGCGCTGACTACCTAGAAGAGCTACTAGATATTGCCGATCTGGGTGGGGATATCGACATCGATGTGGACCACGGGCGCGCCTCCGTGGCCATCATTCCCGGTGAGGACGGCGATGAACGTGAGCTAGCCGCCCTGGTGGGCCGCGACGGTGAGGTGCTTGAAGCCCTCCAGGAGCTGACCCGCCTGGCCGTACAGGCCCGCACTGGTTCGCGTTCGCGCCTAATGCTGGACATCGCTGGTTACCGCGAAGAGCGCCGCCAGCAGCTGACTGCTATCGCCGCCGAGGCGGTTAAGTCCGTGTTGGCTAGCGGCAAGCCGGTAGCGCTGGAGGCCATGAACCCCTTCGAGCGCAAGGTCTGCCACGACGTGGTTGCTAACGCCGGCCTGGTCTCTGAATCTGAGGGGGTAGAGCCGCACCGTCACGTGGTGGTTCTGCCCGTCGACGACGCCGAAGACGAGGTTGAAGAGGCTGAAGAGGGCGCTGAGCTTGAGGCTGATGAGGCCGACGCGGCTGCCGAAGCCGGGGCCACTGAAGTTGGCGCCGTCGAGACCAAGGCTGCCGAGTCCGCTGAGACTGTAGACAGCCCGGCCGACGCCGTCGAGGAAGCCTGAAATGAGCCATAACGCCCAGGGGGAGTGCTCCCAGAGCGGGCAGGCTCTGGAAGTACCCACCGCCGAAATGCGCGACATGTTCGGCATGGCCTGGTCTGGCCTGGAGCACTACGCCCAGATGCTGGCTGAGGAGGGGCAACTGCGGGGGCTAATCGGCCCGCGCGAGCTACCGCGTCTCTACTCGCGCCACCTGGTTAACAGTGCGGCGGTGGTGCCTTTCCTGCCCAGGCACGGTAGCGTGGCGGATCTAGGTTCAGGTGCGGGGCTGCCCGGAGTGGTGGTGGCCTTGTCTCGTCCGGATCTGGAAGTGACCCTGATTGAGCCGATGGAGCGCCGCTGCGCCTGGCTAGAGCTGGTGGCTGAAGAGCTAGACCTGGACAACGTGCGGGTGTGGCGGGGCCGGGCCGAAGAAATGCGTGAGCGTTTCGATGTGGTGACCGCCCGGGCTGTAGCCAACCTGAGCAAGCTGACCCGCATGGCTTCCCCACTGATCGCCCCCGGTGGCGTGTTGCTAGCCCTGAAGGGGGAGCAGGCTCAGCGCGAGATTGATGACGCCAAGTACGTCATTAAGAAGGCCAAGCTGCTGCCGGCGGTGCTGCATGAAGTGGTTACTAGCGACGACGACGTCACCCGCGTGGTGGAGGTGCGTCGGCCCCGCTAAGGCTGGGTCAGGCTGAGTTCAAGCTAAAGCTGGACCCAACCAAGGGTGGCCAAACAACGTGAGCGAGGCTCGGGAAACCGGGCCTCGCTTTTGTTTTGAAATGCTGCAGAACGTAGTGAAGTGGGTGCGCTCGTCTAGGTATGGCTTTTATGGCTGTGCTCCAGCAGTTCTACTTGTTAACTGTGTGACTGGTGTGACTGGGGAGCTCAGTCTGTTGCGTGTTGTTTCACGTGAAACAACTGTATTATTTTTTGGTGCGCCTGACCTTTGTGAGGGCGTCGATCGCGTAAACTTTAGTCCTGATCTGATCGCACTCGTGAGGAGCAAAGTGTCTGGCTCATCCATTTTCGACCAACTCAAGGCTGATACCACCGCCCTGGAGAAGGTGCGTGAACTAGGCTTTGCTACACCCACCCAGACCCGAGTTATCGCCGTCGCCAACCAAAAAGGCGGCGTCGGCAAAACCTCAACTGCGGTAAACGTAGCTGCGGCACTAGCCGAAGCGGGCCTGAGGGTATTGCTTATTGACGCTGACCCGCAGGGTAACGCCTCCACCGCATTTGGGCTGGAACACCCCGAGGGTGAACCTTCCATCTATGACGTGATAGTGGAAGGTAAACCCATCAGCCAGGTAGCGAAGGTTACCGAGCTAGGGGAGAACCTACAGGTAGTGGTGTCCAATATCGATCTTTCCTCAGTGGAAATTGATCTACTAGAGGCGGTCGGGCGCCAATCGCGACTACGTGAAGCAGTGCGCAACTACCTCATTGAGGTAAACCGCAGCGGCGGTAAGCGCGTGGACTACGTCATTATCGACTGCCCTCCCTCACTTGGCATTATCACCATTAACGCCTTCGTGGCCGCCGGTGAAGTGCTAATCCCCATGCAGGCCGAGTACTACGCCCTTGAAGGCTTGGCTTTGCTTACCCGTTCTATCGATCGTATTGCCAAGGTTTACAACCCGGCGCTACACGTATCGATGATTGCCCTTACCATGTTCGACAAGCGCACCATGTTGGCGCGCGACGTCGAATCCGAGGTGAAAACCTACTTCCCCCAAGCCACGTTAGAAACCAAGATTCCTAGGTCGGTTCGTATTGCCGAGGCCCCTTCCTACGGCGAACCGGTGGTCACCTGGGATCCGCGCTCAACCGGCGCGGTGGCATACAAACGACTGGCACAAGAAATTTCAATGCGCGGGATTACCCAGCCCGGCGTCGCTCCTAAGGAAAACTGACATGGCTAAAAACCGTCGAGGGCTAGGTCGTGGCCTCGCCTCATTGATCCCAGAACCCGCCGAGCAAGAAGTTGTTTCCCGTCCTGCGCACAACGCCGCTGAGGCTACTGGCACTGATGGTCAGCGCCCCACGGACCTGTTCTTCGCTGGTAGTTCGGAAACTTCCGAGATTGTCACCTCCCTGCTAGCCCCCGCCCCGCGCCGCGATCGAGGCTCCCGTAAAAAGAGTGTTTCACGTGAAACGGTCACGGGTGGGACTCTCTCGTTGGCTAGCGAGGCTGCTGCTTCTAACGACGACGCCGCTGCTGTCGCTGAGGGTGCAGAGCCGGTTGAACTTGTGGATGTGCCCGGCACAAGTTTTGCTGAGATTCCGGTTGATGCGATTGTGCCCAACCGTCGTCAGCCACGGACTTATTTTGATCAGGCAGAAATTGCCGAGCTGTCAGCTTCAATTAAAGAAGTTGGTTTGCTGCAGCCGATCGTGGTGCGCCCCTGGCCTGAAAGTGAGCCGCTGCCCGATGGTGTTTCACGTGAAACAGTGCCTGGTGGGCGTGCCTACGAGTTGGTTATGGGTGAGCGGCGTCTGCGCGCCTCGCGCGAAGCGGGCTTGGAAACCATTCCCGCAATTGTGCGTACAACCGCAGATGATGATCTGCTGCGTGACGCCCTGCTGGAAAACCTGCACCGTGTACAGCTGAACCCGCTGGAAGAGGCTGCCGCCTATCAGCAGCTGCTAGACGACTTTGGTTGCACTCAAAGCGAGTTGGCTGAGCGTATTGCGCGCTCTCGCTCCCAAATTGCTAACACATTGCGTCTAATGAAGCTACCGCCGTCGGTACAAAACCAACTCACTGACGGCTCCCTGTCTGCCGGTCATGCTCGTGCCCTGCTGGGCCTGCCCGACGCCGAGGCTATGGAAAAGCTGGCTGAGCGCATCGTTAACGAGGGCCTGTCAGTACGCAATACTGAAGAGCAGGTGGCCTTGCAGGTGGACGCCGCTGAGGCGGGGGAGACCAAGGTTAAAGCCCGCAACCGTGCAGTGCTTAATCGCGAACTTTCCACCAAACTCTCGGGTATTTTTGACGCGCGCGTGAAGGTTACCCAGGGTGCCAAGAAAGGCAAAATCGTCATCGAATTTAGCGGCGGTGAGGATCTAGAGCGAATCGTCGGCTCGCTAACTTCAGCATCCAAAAACTAGCGCCAGCAAGCTGCTGACAAAAGGGGCGGCCAAGTTCTGATGAACTTGGCCGCCCCTGCGTTTTGCTTATTGCCGCTAAACCTTAGCTCGCGAAGATTTAGTTAGATCCACAATCAGCCCCAAGCCTGCCACCAATGCCGTAGGCAGGATCCAGCCCAGCTGCGCACCCTGGCCGGGGGAGAGAGCTAGCAAATCGTTTAGTACCTGCATCTCTTTAACATGCTCACTGGCAAAGGTAAGTGCCGACCACAGGGTTGCGCCCCACGCAGCGAAAGTGAACATGAAATTACTGCGCAGACGCAAAGCATGGCTGAGCAAAGTCGCAAACACCAAAGCAATCGCAATGGGGTACAGGAAAGTAATCAGCGGAGCTGAAATCTTAAGCAGAGTCTCCAAACCATAGCTAGCAAAGGCGAAACCAATCACCGCAAAAACAATCAGCAACGCCCGGTAACTAAGCTTCGGGGTAAGGCGGTTAAAGAACTCAGCAGAGGCAGCCAATAAGCCTACCGCCGTCGTCATACAAGCCAGCAGCACTGTCAAACCATAGGCATACCTACCAACCGACCCCATAGTCAGTGCCGATGCATCCGAAAGCAGGGCGGCGCCGTCGCTATAGCTAGCCCCATTAGGCATCAACTGACCCACAAAACCAAGGCCCACATAAACCGCAGCCAGCAAAGCGCCAGCGATAAGTGCGGCCACACCAGTGTGGGTGGTGGCCCCCGAGCGGGAAATGCCGGTGCGGCCGAAAGTGAAGGCGTTAACCACCACGATACCGAAAGCCAAGGCAGCCACCGAGTCCATTGTCATATAACCAGACAACAAACCGGCATTAATCGGCTGCGTGGTGTAATCACCCTGGGGAGCGGCAGGGGCAGTCTCAAAGACACTCAGCGCGCGCGTCACCAGCAGAACTAGCAGCAGCAACAAGGCCGGGGTGAGGATCTTACCCAAGTAATTAACCACCTTGCCTTCACGCCAGCAAAGCAGCACTGCCACGGTGAAAAACACGGCGTTGAAAATAATTGAAGGCAAAATGCCCTCGCTATTAATAATCGGTTTTACAGCGGTTGAATAGCTGACCGCACCAGTACGCGGCACGCCGTAAATAGCGCCAATCGATAAATACACTGCCGACGGGAAAATAACCCCAAACACCTTACCGGCACGCGAGGAAAGGTCGCGCAGGTCCGCTCCGGCCACTGCAATGGCAAAGACAGAAATAACCGGTAGCAGCACGCCACCAATCAAAAAGCCAATAATCGCAGGGGTGAAGGCAGTGCCCGCCTGGGCGCCCATAACCGGTGGGAAGATCAGGTTTCCGGCTCCGAAGAACATCGAAAACAGCATCAGTGACACGGCAATAAGCGAGACTTTACCGGCCTGCTTGGACTTATGTGGTTCAGCGCTAGGCGGTGAAATAGTGTGAGCTGATTTAGCTGCCATAGCGTTTAGGTCTTTCGTCTAGAAGATACTCGATGAGACAAGTCTTGCAGTCTAGACAATTATCTGCCAGGGCCTACCCTACTAAATATCGAATTTCAGGAGGATTGAGGCGCGGGCAAAAATGTTGGGGGGTGAGTGTTTCACGTGAAACACTCACCCCCAACGCAGGCTATGTAGTCAGTATTTTGATGCGCTAGCGGCTACTCAGCGTTCTGGCTTTCACCCTGGTAGCCGTTATAAGCGGCCAACACTAGCTGCTGACACAGCTGCGCAAAATTACCGTCCACCTCAGCTGCCAACGGCAGCAGTGAAGTCTCAGTCATGCCCGGCACCACGTTAACGTCAATGAACCAAGGTGTACCTTCGGCGTCGACAATAAAGTCAGAACGCGACAACGCCCCCAAACCCAAAGTCTCGTGAACCTTCACTGCCGCCTCACGCACGGCGTCGTCGCTGGCCTGATCCAAACGCGCAGGCACAAAAAACTCACTACGCCCAGGGTTGTAACGCGCATCGTAGTCGTAGGAGCCATCAGTAACAATCTCCACCGTCGGCAGGGCCCGAGCTACGCCGTCGCCATCACGCACCACCGAAACTGAAGCTTCCACACCCTCCACAAACACCTCAATCAAGGCGTTGTCAGAATAGGCGAAACACTCCACCATCGCAGAACGCAGCGAGTCGACGTCGTCGGCATAAGAAACCCCCAGCGCCGAGCCACCCTGGAAAGGCTTAACCACCAGCGGCAGACCCAGGTGCGCAATCACCAAATCCAGCAGCTCATTGGCGCCCAGCTGGTTGAAGAAAGACTGTGGCAGGGTCAATGAGTCAGGTGTAGCCACACCCGCTGTACGCACCCCAGCCTTAGCGGTGGGCTTATAGCTAGCGCGCTGGCAGCCATCAGAGTGCGTGCCCACAAACGGCACCTCCAGAGCCAGCAAGATGTTCTGTAAACTGCCATCCTCACCAGTGGAGCCGTGCACCAGCGGCCACACCACATCCGGGTTGTAGTTGCGCAAAGACGCCAGCAAAGAGGCATCAGGGCAGAAAGTATTAACTTCGTGGCCGGCCTCGCGCAGCACCCTAGCTACGCGGTGAGCCGAGCGCAGCGAAACCTCGCGCTCATGGTTGAGGCCGCCGGCAATGATGGCCACACGCAATTGCTGTGTCATAAAAGGCCTTTCTATACGGCTAAAAATCTGTAAGTAAATTTATGTGAACAGCCGGGTGCCCGGGTGCCCGGCGATAGTCCCGCAAGCTGACGGGCGCCGGGACGGGCGCCGGGACGGGCGGGGTAACCCGCTGACCCGGGTGCCCGGCGGATTAGTACTGCCCGGGAGCGGGGCGCTTGGCCGTACCAAACAGCGAAACCAGCTCCAAGTCACGGTTAACCACCTCAGAGATGCGGCGCACGCCTTCGCGAATATCCTGCTCATTGGGGTAGCAGTAAGACAGACGCATATGGTCTCGGCCCTCGCCGTTGGCGTAGAAGGCAGTACCTGAAACATAAGCCACCAAGTTAGTTACCGCGCGCGGCAGCATGTCCTTGGCGTCCAGACCCTGCGGCAACTTAACCCAGGTGTAAAAACCGCCTTCGGGAACATTCCACTGGCACATGGGCAGGTAGTCGTTAAGCGCCTGAATCATGGCATCGCGTCGCGAGCGGTACATGCCTCGGAAAGTGGAAATCTGGTTGCGCCAGTCAAACTCGCTTAGGTACATGGAGATCGAGTACTGGCCCATAGAGGTGGGGCACAGGATCGCAGACTCAGAGGCTAGCTTCAGCTTTTCGCACATTGCCGACGGCGCACAGGCCCAACCCACGCGGTAACCGGGAGCAAAAATCTTAGAGACAGACCCCAGATACAGCACATGATCGGGAGCCAAGCTCTTAAACGAAGTGTAGGTGCGCCCGTCAAAACCCAATAGGCCGTAGGGGTTGTCCTCCACAATCAGCACATGGTGGCGCTTGCAAATCTCCACGATCTGCGGACGTCGCTCATCACTGATACACACCCCGGCAGGATTGTGGTAGTTGGGAATGGTGTAGAAGAACTTAACCTTGCGACCCTCGTGCTCCAGGCGAGTGAAGGTTTCTTCCAGGGCCTGGGGAATGACGCCGTCGGCGTCGATAGGGCTTTGTACCACCTCAGCCTCATAGGCACGGAAAATACCCAGACTACCCAGGTATGAGGGGGCCTCACAGACCACCACGTCACCCGGGTCAATCATGATTTCGGTAATTAGGTCAACAGCCTGCTGGGAGCCGGTAGTGATGAGGATGTTGGCACTGTCAGCCTTGATGCCCTCATAAGCCATTACTTCAGTGAGCTGCTCCGCCAGCTGCGGCAGGCCCTTACCGTTGCCGTATTGCAGGGCTTTGTAACCGTCACGCAGCAGCATCTGCTTGGTGGCTTCAGCGATGTCAGCCATGGGCAGGTCTTTAAGGTTGGGCATCCCGCCGGCCAGTGAAACTACCTCCGGGCGCGATGCCACCGAGAATAAGGAACGCACTTCTGACTCGCGCAGCCCGGCGGCTCGCTCTGCGTAGGAGTCTAGCCAGGGGTCGAGTCGGTTACCTCTTTGATTCTCAGTCACGGTGGTTCCTTTCGTAAGCGCTGGTGGGCTGGTTGCACCCAGGCGCGCGTAGCTCCAATTCTGCCACGTTGATGGCGTCTAATGCCTGAAAGCTACTGAGGGCGTAAGTGTTGAGGTGCTGGGGTTGAGGTACTGGGGTTGGGATGTTGGGGTTTGGGTGTGTGGGGCCGACGGCGTGGGGGCGCGGGCTTACGTAGGTCAACGGTGCCAGGCGCGAGTTTACGTAGGGCTCAGCGGTATAGAGGACGAGGTTGGCGTACGTGGGGTGTCTAGTTGCGCCGGTGTCAGGTGGTAGCTGCCTAGTGTGGGCTGCGTGAGTGTTTCACGTGAAACACACGTTTATGATGTGACTGGTGCGACGTAGAGGAATGGTAATAACAGGACTGGTGAGCCAGCCCGGGTGTGGTGCTCTAGGGCTGGGACGCAAGGTAAAAGTGGGGTTGGCGGGCGACGTCGTCGTCGTCGATATTTAGTGCTTAAGGGAGGCAGACGTAGGGGGCTGGCACAAAAACTGACAAATCATCCCTTCCCTATAAAACCCCATGGAATTTTTATAGGGAAGGGATGAAATTGCCTGTATTTGCCTGTGTTTGTAGATCAGGCGTTGGGGAAGGCGGCCTTCTGGACCTCTTCCACGAAGTTAGCCTTGGGACGAGAGCCCACGAACTCGTGGCGGACTTCGCCGTCACGGAACACCAGGAAGGCGGGGATGGAACGCACGCCGTACTTGGCGGCGCTTAGCGGGTTGGCATCCACATCCACCTTCACAAACTTGACGTCCTCAAGCTGCTTAGCGGCCTCGTCAACCACCGGAGCCATCTGACGGCAAGGCGGGCACCAGGTGGCCCAGAAGTCCACCACTACGGGCTTGTCAGAGTTGATGACCTCATCCTGGAAGGTAGCGTCAGTAACTGCGAGAGCGTTAGACATGTTGTTCTCCTTGTATTTAATAGATGTTTCTAGCGTAGTAGAGATTGAAAGGATTGTGGGCGCAAACCCACGCTAGTTATCAGGCAGGTAGTTAGTTCAGTTCAGCCAGGTAGTGCTGGGCGTCTAGGGCAGCGCGGGTGCCCGAGGCGGCAGCAGTGATGGCCTGACGGTAGGTGGGGTCTGCGACGTCGCCGCAAGCAAAGACGCCGGGGATGTTAGTGCGGGTGGAGGGGTGGTCCACCACCACATAGCCGGCCGCATCCAACTCCAGCTGGTCACGCACCAACTCGCTGCGCGGAGTGGAACCAATGGCCACAAACAGGCCGGTAGCCGCCAGCTCGCGAGTTTGACCGGTAACCGTGTCGGTCAGGGTTACGCTCTCTAGCGCCCCCTCGCCATGCAGTGCCGATACGCGCGAGTTCCAAGCGAAGTTAATCTTGGGGTTCTCCAGGGCGCGCTTAGCCATAGCAGCCGAGGCGCGCAGCTCGTCACGGCGGTGCACCACAGTCACAGACTTAGCGAAAGTGGTTAGGAAGTTTGCCTCCTCCATGGCGGAGTCACCACCACCCACCACAATGATGTCCTGGTCGCGGAAGAAGAAACCGTCACAGGTAGCGCAGTAAGAAACGCCGTGACCGGAGTACTTATCCTCTTCCTCTAAGCCCAGCTTGCGGTAAGCCGAACCGGTGGAGAAGATGACGGTGCGGGCCTCAAGCACCTCATCTTCTAGATGCACGCGCTTTACCTCGCCAGCCAGCTCCAGCTTGACCACATCCTCATAGCGGATGTCGGTGCCAAACTTCTCAGCCTGCTCCATCATGTTGTTCATCAGGTCAGGACCCTGAATACCCTCAGGGAAACCAGGGAAGTTTTCCACCTCAGTGGTGTTCATTAGGGCGCCACCGGCAGTCACGGCGCCTGCTACCAGCACCGGCTTGAGCTGGGCTCGGGCCGCGTAGATAGCGGCGGTGTAACCGGCAGGTCCGGAACCTACGATAACGACGTCGTGAACCATGCTGCTCCTGTTCTTCAATGCTTGTTGGCAGGTACAACCGAGACCTAAGTCCGAATGTTCCCAATACAAATGTTAGCTGCACCCTATCAAGTAGGGGCAGCTAACTTAACTAGCGCGGCTGTTATCAGCCATTAACTGGTCTGTCTGCCTTGCTATGCGCCTAGGAAACTATTGGCCCTGGGTTGAGGTGACTGTGGGCACCGTCGAAGCGGCAGGACCATCATCCTCATCGAAGGAAACGTTAGACAGACCCAGCAGGTTAGAGAAGGCAAACACCACTGCCAGAATTACTACCAGCGCTAAGGCAGCCAGCAGCGCCCAGGAGGTGCGGCTGCGTTCCTTGTACTGGATGTACTCTGCCTCGTTTTCTTCCTTGCTGGGCATGTGGCGAGGTGCGTCTAGGGCCTCTTTTGTGGCCGGCATGGTGGGCATAGAGATGATGTCGCTCAGATCGCTTAAATCAACCTCACGGCCTGGGCCAGGGGCAGCCGGAATGGCGTCACTGGCTGCCTTGATGTCCTCACGCACGCTGTTACCCACGCGCGAAGCCAACTGGGTGGTCTTAATACGAGTGTTCTTAATCAGGCCCTTAACAGCTTCAAGGCCCTCAACGCCCTCTTCGAGCTGCTTAGTGGTGAACTCAGTGGGCTGAGCTACCGGCAGCTGGGAGCCTTTAACTGGCTGCCACGTGCCCAGGGCGGTTACCAGCGCGGCAGCGCTACGGATAGGCCTACCTGAGTACTGCTGGGCGAAAATCTCGTCCAGATCAGCCGGAACCTGCGGGTTAATAGTGGCTGGGGAAACCGGGTGACCGCCGGTCATGGGAGCACTGGGAATCCCGGTGCGCTTACCCGGCCAGCGCTTAGTCAGCCCGTAGTAGAGCAGATCCAGCAGCGCCTTAGCGTCGGTAATGTCGTAGGCCAACAGGCCATGCTCGTCACGGTCAATCTTTACGTGGCGCAGCGCGGACTCGTAAGACAAGCCAAATACGCGCACTTTACCGTCCACAGTCACGCGGATATCTTCAGTGCTTAGGCACAGGTGGTGCAGGCCGCGACGGGAGGCATTATCTAAAGCGGAAGCTACCTCACCAATAATGGAGCGGGCCTGCTCAACCTCCAGGCCGTCCTCAATAAGACGGTCAAAAGAGACCCCCTCAACCGGGTCGGTGACAATGAAAGCCGGCTCTAATTCGACGTCGCGCACCCGCACCAGACGCGGGTCGGTAGCCAGAGCGGCGCGCTGAGCGGACTCAAGCACCTCGACCTGGTTGCGTACAGCCTCGGTGAGCACATAAATGGCCACCGGCTGGTCCAAAATCGTGTCGATACCGTGGTAGCGGCGTACGTGTGGAAGTGATGTGGGCAGATTGCCACACAGGTGATAGCGGCCCGAACCGATCGGGAAAGATTGAACTAGATTTTCTGCTTCTGGCTGCATAGGAATAGAAGGCGCTGGCGTATCCGCGCCCGACGACGCCGGGGGCGGAGGAATTGGCGGAATAGCTGCAGCAGGAGCTGCGTTAGCGATTGTACCTAGCGACTTAGATGCAGACGAAGAAGTCTTTGAAGTGTCGCTTACGTTGGTAGAGGTAGCACCCTTAATGGAGTCCTTAGCTGAGCCCTTAGTGGCGGCGTCGTCGACGGCGTCACGGGCAGCCGCAGTGGCCTCCTTGGCGGCAGCTAAGGTGGCGGGGGCTGATTGGGGTAGCGTAACTTTACTGGTTACCTGATCACTGACAGTGTTGGTGGTGGCCGCGTGGATAACCTCACCCTCAGCGATCACGTCAGAGTACTTAAGCGGCACACTCTTATATGCGGGCGGGGTGACCAGGGCGGCGGCCCCCTTATTAAGCACCTTGGCGATCGGGGCGGGCAGCAGGGAGGCTACCTTGCGCACCACGGAGGTAACCGGGCGGGCAATATTGTTTAGCTCCTCAATGCGCAAAGCCCGGGCGGTGAGTAGATACACCAGGGTCATAAGCGGGGCAACAATGAGGATCTGCGCCAGAGAATCACTAAAACCACTGTTGATGTGGATTAGGTTGAGCCCGTAACGCACCAGGTAACCAACCACCACAGCGGGGGCCACCGCCAGGCCCAGCAACGCGTAGGTGCCGCTAATCCGGCGCACATCCATATGCGGCAGGTGCTTACGCAGCAAAAATACAATAATTACCGAGCCGGTAGCCTGGCTTACTGCTGAACCCAGGGCCGCCAGAATCATCCACCAGGTGGCCGGGGCAAACATATATGCCGCAGCGCAAATAATGATCTGGGAAAGACCCACGGGCACGTCGGCCCACAGCATACGTTTAGTGTCGTTATAGGCCAGCATGACACGCTGCATGGTGGCCCATAAACCCTGAGGCACAATACCGATTGCCAGCATCATCAGCACAGCGGCAGAAGCGGAAACTTCTTCAGGACGCAAAGTGGGTACAAACACCTGCATGGCCGGCCCGGCCAGTACAAAAATACCGGCACTGAATAGGGTGGTGAAAATAGCGATAGTGCGCAGGCCTAAAGACAAATCATCCTTAACACCTTCAGCATCTCCCGCAGCCGCTTTTTCACTCATGCGGGTAAATAGCGCCACAATAATTGAGGTGGTTACCAATGATTGCGGCAGCATGAAAATCATTTGCGCATTGGTGTAAATAACCGTAGAAGGCACCACCGTGTGGGCATATTTGGGTAATTCGCTAGCGCTTAAAGCCGCAGTACCTAGGTTATAGACCACCAGGGTACTTAGCTCCACCACAATCAGGCCAAACACTGCCCACAGGGCCACCTTGGATACCTGACCCAAGCCAGAACCGCGCAGACCCCACACCAGGCGAGGCTTAAAGCCAGTGCGTACCAGCGGGATGTACAGGACCAAAGCCTGGATGGCGATACCCAGGGTGGAGGTACCCGCAATTACAGCAGTGCGGGTGAAATCCCAGTCAGCTGGGCTACCGCCGCCGGAGTATTCGCCATAAATAAACAGGTAGGCAGCCAGGGAAACAATCGAAATAATGTTATTTAATACCGGCGCCCACATGTAGGGGCCGAAATTATTTTTAGCGTTTAGAACCTGACCCCACAGGGCATAAAGTCCATAGAAGAAAATCTGTGGCAAACACCAGTAGGCAAACGCGGTAGCCAAACCATGCCATTGACCTAATTGGGAACCATAAATAGTTACCACTATGGTGGCAGCTACCGTCAATACGCCGGTAACCACCGCCAGCAGAGCGCCAGCGGTGGTAATTAACCGGTTAATAAATTCCTCACCGGCTTTTTGACGTAGCGCCCGCACAATTTGGGGCACCAAAATAGCGTTTAGTACGCCGGCAGCCAGCAGGTTATAGATCATGGTGGGCGCGTTATTGGCCACCGTGAAGGCGTCAGCGGCGCCCGATCCGGTAGCACCCAGCGCGGCCACCAGCATGGCGTTACGCACCAGCCCCAACATGCGGGAAGCTAGCGTACCCATAAACATGACTGCGCTAGAACGCGCCAGTGTTGGTGCTTTTGCCATTACTTACCCTTCTGAGATCACCACACGGCGACCACGGTGTATCGTCCTGACGATACCGGCCACCATAAGCACGCTAAATACACTGCCTAAGCCCCAGGTAAACCAGCTTTCCCAGTTGGCGCGCACACGCATATGCACAGTGGAACTGGAACCTACCGGCTGCCCCAAGGCGTTCTTCATAGAAACCTTGACGTCAATATCACCGCTACCGACGGCATTTACCGGCACCATCACAGTGGTTTGGGAGTTAGCCGGAATAACTGCAGTGGTGTCACCCTTGGAACGCAGTAGCGAACGCGAAGGGCGTAAATGGATAGTGACCTTGGCGGGCTGTGAAGTGTCGTTAGAGACGCGCACAGGCAGATGCGCGGAGGAGTCAATGAGGTTAATGGTGGAGCTGGGCAGGGTGCGCAGCATATTGCCGATGATCTTATTGCGGCAGCCGACGTCGTCGATAACCACCATGAACTTACCTTGACGCCAAGCTGAGGACGTAGCCACCTCAGTTAGACGCAGGGTAGAGCCAGCGATTTTTGCGGGCTCATTGTAGATAGACACCATGTTTTGGGTGGTGCTAACAGTTTTGGAGGCGGTGGCTAGTTCTTGCTCGCTGATGCGGTAGGGGTCAGTGGAGCTGACGGGCAGAGCTTCGCGTTCAATCTCAGTGCCGTCGCTAGCTTTAGTGCTAGCTAACTGTTCCAGTTCAGTTAGTGGGGCCGGGGTGGACCAGCTGTTGTTTATGGCCGAAAGCCGGTCGTTTAGGTCCTTAACATCCATATTGGAGGCGGAGTTACGCTCTACCAGCAGCAAAATGTGGCGCACCTGATCCGGGCGTTGACGGGTGATAACAGCCGTAGTGCCGCGAGCCAGCTGACGCGCGTCAAAGTCGGTTAGGTTACCTAAAAAGCCCTCATAGGTGGTTAGCACCCCAGAAACAGACTCTGACAGGGTCTGATCAGGGATCAGTACGCGCTGGTTGTTGAGGAAAGCTGTGGAGTCAGGAATGTAGTCCAAATCCTCAGCTGGATATAGTGCAGCAGGTGGCGAGATAACTGTGTTTACTTGGCCTTTTACTGCGTCCAGGTAGGTTTGGTCTAGCTCTAGCGACGAGGAGATAGCTACGTCTGCACGGGCCCCGCTTAGTAGCTGGTCCTTACCAACCATGGCTTTAGATTGGTTGATAGCTTCCCTGATTTGGCTGGCTCCAGTGCTGACATGGCTAAGGGCAACCAGGTCGGCGTCCATAGGCGGCAGGGCAATGATACCCCCGCGTTTGAGAGCGCCAGCTAGGGCCCGGTTAAGGGCCTCGACTTGCTGGGCCTCAACTGCTTTTGCATTTTGGGTGGAGCTTTGAGTGGGGGTAGGGGTAGCTGAGGCGCTAGGCGTGGCACTAGCGGTGGCACTAGGCGTGGAATTGTCAGTGTTTGCAGAGGCAGTGGCCGGGGCACTAGCAGTTGGGCTGGCCGTAGCGCTAGGGGTAGCGTCTGCGGTTTTTTGGTTAACCGCTGCGGCAGTGGCGCCTAGGGCAGAAAGCAGGTAGGGGTCTACAGCCACAATTGTCTGACTATTAGCAGCGTTAAGTATTTCGATAGTGCGTGTACGCATCTGGGTGGTGGCAAGTTTGAGATCTACCTTGTCACCGGTGATGCAGGCGTTGGGGCTAAAACCATCACTTTGGCTGGGGGTAAAGGCTGCCCCTGACTGCAAGGCCAGTAGCTCACGCATCTGCATAGCTGAGGCGGTGAGGGGGATTACCGCAGTGATTTTGGTGGGCTGCACCTGGGTGTTGGGTGACCACACCGCAATGGCGCGGTCGCTACTAACTAGCTCACCGGAAGTTACGGTCACTTCCATGCCGCGCGCGCCCCAGTTGTTGCCGGCAGCGCTGGGAAGCTGCGAGGCGCGAATGTTCAGTGAAAAATGCATAGAGGCGCCCGCTGCCAGGGAGTGGTTTAGTTGCTCAGTGTGGGCTACATAGCTGTAGGAGCTATCGTCAAACACCAGCCAGTCTTTAAGTAGCTCCACTGAACTTTGTGAGCGTGACTGCAGCGATACGCGCACATCAAAGCCAGATAGCGTCTCAGTGGAGGTATTGGTGATAGTCCCCTCCACAGTGATGTCACTGCCGGGGCTAATTACCTCAGGGTTGATTTGGTCAACTTCTACAGTGAGTCCGTCAGCTGCAGATTGGCTAATGTCTGCGGCTGAGCCAGTGGGGGTACCTCGGCGGTGACCAGTGCTTTTAACGCTTGCGCTGGTTTTGGTGGCCGCATTGTTCTTAGCGACACCGCCAGCCTGGGCTGTTTTCACGGTGGCGTAGTGCGCAGCTTGCGACGACGACGCAGCCACGTTTTCACCGTAACTTACTGCTGTAGCGCTCGCCCCAGCTGATGCTGAAGGGAAGATAGCGAGCAGCGCCATTGCTGAGGCAATGGCGCTATAGCGTAAAGCTTTTTTAAATCGTTTCACCCGTCACCTACTAAAATTCTGCGGGCGGCAGCGACAATGCGACGCTCGTTTGGATAAGCCAAACGGCGTGACACTTCACTTAGTGGCACCCAAGCTACGTCCTCGGCCTCATGATCAGGGTCGTTTTCAATGGTCAGCTCGCCGCCGATAGCTTCCAACAAATAGTGATGAACTACCTTGTGTACGCGATGCTGATCCCCGGTGAACCAATAGTCGATTGAGGCCAAGTGGCGCAGTACGCGCCCCTCAATACCGGTTTCTTCCGATATTTCACGGACGGCAGCTTCTTGGGGAGTTTCACTGCCTTCTAGATGACCCTTAGGTAGACACCATTCCAGGCGAGCGCCGCGATTGCGGCGGGCAATTACTGCGGCCATGGCCTGCCCGTTTTGGACGTCTACTACCAGCCCACCAGCGCTGGTTTCGTCTACTACCGGCAACGCACGCGAACTGACCCGGCGCAGAGCTGGGCCAGGGTATGGGAACGGGCGGTTAGCAGACATATACAAGATTCTAAAACACAGGTGGATAACTGCGCGTGTGGCGTAGACATGGCAATCTAGTAGGGATGCAAAACGTTCTGCCGCCAATCGCCGACCAAGCTCTAGCCAATCTGCCAATTTCATTGGCTGCATTAGGGCATGCTTTTGTTCGCTCCGGGTATGAAATTTCCCTAGTGGGGGGGCCGGTGCGAGACGCCTGTTTGGGTATTGAGCCACACGATTTTGACCTAACCACCTCTGCGCGCCCAGAAGAAACCGAGCGTTTGCTGCGGCAGTGGGGAGATGCCTGTTGGGATGTGGGACGTAACTTTGGCACGATTGCCGCTAAAAAGGGCGACGTCGTCGTTGAAGTAACCACTTACCGCACTGAAGAGTACGAAATCGGCTCGCGCAAACCGGCCGTAGCTTACGGTGACAACCTCGAAGGTGACCTAACTCGCCGCGACTTCACTGTTAACGCCATGGCGCTGCGCCTACCCGACCTGGAGCTGGTGGACCCCCATAACGGGCTGGCGGACCTGCAGGCGGGAATTTTGCGCACTCCGGTAAGCGCTGAGCAGTCTTTCGACGACGACCCGCTACGCATGCTGCGGGCGGCGCGCTTTGCCTCACAGCTAGGTTTCGACGTGGACCTAGAGGTGATGGAAGCCATGGAACAGATGGCGCAGCGTCTAGAGATCGTTTCAGCTGAGCGTATCCGCGCCGAACTTGAGCGCCTACTGCTTTCGCCCTACCCGCGCCGAGGCCTAGAGCTGCTGGTACACACCGGTATTTGCGACATTGTGCTGCCTGAGGTATCAGCCCTACAAGACACGGTTGATGAGCACCGCCGTCACAAGGACGTTTATGAGCACACACTGACCGTATTGCAGCAGGCCATGGATTTGGAGACCGGCCCTGACGGGGCTGTGCCCGGGCCGGATCTGCGATTGCGCCTGGCTGCGCTAATGCATGACATCGGCAAGCCGGCCACGCGCCGCTTCATGCCTGACGGCACCGTAACTTTCCACGCCCACGACTATGTAGGGGCGCGCATGACCGCTAAACGTATGCGTGCACTGCATTTCGATAAGCAAACCATTAAGGATGTTTCACGCCTGGTGGAGCTACATTTGCGTTTCCACGGCTATGCGGACTCGCCCTGGTCTGATTCGGCGGTGCGCCGCTATGTGACCGACGCCGGCCCGCTGCTGGCCCGCTTGGGGTGCCTGACCCGCGCGGATGTAACCACCGGTAACCGCCGCAAAGCCGCCATGCTTTCACACGCCTACGACGATCTAGAGCGACGTATTGAAGCCCTGCGCGAGCAGGAAGAACTTGCCTCTATCCGGCCTGAGCTGGATGGCCAAGAGATCATGGCGGAGCTAGGTATTAAACCGGGCCCTGAGGTTGGTAAAGCTTACAAGTTCCTGCTGGATCTACGTATGGAACGCGGCCCGATCGGTAAAGAACTGGCCCGCGAAGCGCTACATTCCTGGTGGGCCACCCAGCAGTAGTGCTCTGGCCGACGACGCTAAAGCTGCCTGCGCCTAAAGCGCGCTGGCTAGTTAAGCTGGCCAAACAACTGGAGTGACGCAAAAAAGAGGGGGGCGCGGCTTTTAGCCGCGCCCCCCTAGCGTTTAGCTAGTGTCAGGCTAGCTCGGGCTGTAGACCCAAAGTGCCTACCAGCGAAGCGCGGTATGCCTCGCTAGCGTAGTGGGCCTGGGCGGCTTCCACCTCAGCTAGGCGCTCGCGGGCGCCGATGCGCTCAACTACACCCTCGTTACCAGGGGTGTTGATGAACTTCTCAAGGGCTGCGTGAGCCTTGTCGGCGTGCTTGCGGTCACGGACAACCTTGGCGTCCAGGCGGGCGTTGTACCAGTCGGAAGCCAGGATGTTCTCACGCTCGAATAGGGCGCGGAACTCGGGGCTGTCTAGGTGCCAACCCTCGCGGCTGACGCCGTCGTGCATGATCTCTAGCAGGGCGCGCAGAGGCGGGCAGGCCTGCTCCAGGGAGCCGTCAGCGAAGTAGCGGTCGGCAACCACCTTGTGGGTGGTGACGATAACGTCAACGCTGTCAGCAAAGGTCTTGGGATCTTGCAGCTCAGGACGCAGCATCTCCTCGGTGAAGATGACATCGGGGTGTAGGAATACACGACCGAAGTAGTTACGTACGAACTCGCCGTTGATGCGGTAGCCCAGGCGGCTAGCCTCAACCTTGCGGCCTTCGTATTCGAAGTCCTCAATGCGCTCCAGGCAGCCCTTAGCGATTAGCTCCTTGGCGTCACGCTCTGCGTGGCTCATGCGGGAGAACAGCTCCGGGATCAGCAGCGAAATGTCGTGGGCGACCTTCACCTTGGGGCCGATGTAACCAGCCGAAGACAACCAACCGTCGTAGCCACATAGCGCGTAGCTCAGCAGCGAAGCGTTCAGGTCGTAAACGGTGGGCAGAGCGTTGAACGGGGCCTTGGTTAGTGCACCTTCACTACCGGCACCGGTGGTGGAGGGGGACTTACCGGTCATGGAGGAAATGAACTCCATGTACAGCTCCGGCAGCTCCATGTAGTGCAGCGGGTTGTAGGCGCACAGTGCGGGCACACCCGGCTCAGGCGGGTTGTTGCGGCGACCAGCGGCCACCACATCCACGCTCTCACGCAGCGGCTCATCCAGCGGCACCTCGCGGTAGAGGTGGGCGGCCACCTCGGCTAGCTCAACCTCGTAGGGGTTGGCTAGGTCGGGGCGCAGCTGCAGGTAACGCGGGTTCTTGGAGCGAGCACCGTTAACCAGGCGGGTGTGAGCGCTGGAAACAAAGTAGGTTCCGTCCTCACCCTGGGCTGCCGCGCGGCGGATCAGGTCCTGCATCGGCTTGGTGTACTGGCTCAGGCCCGGGGCGTCATCCACTAGCTCCTGGGCCTGAGCGGGGCTCATGGGCTCGAAGTTAGAGATGAACGTGCCCGGCTTGGACATGTCCAGCTCGGTCTGCTTGTCGTAGCCACGTACGACGGCGTCGTCGGGGCGCTGGAACAGCAGACGCTCGCAGTTAGCTACGTACTTGCGGCTCAGGCCAGCAATGCCGTGCTCAGCGGCGAAGGCGGCGTCGGCCTCCTGGGCGGGCACCACAATGGAGGCGGTGATGTCGTCTTCGGTCTGAATCTTGGCGGCGGGGGAGAAGTCCGGACGCAGCGAGAATAGACGCCAGGAGCCGTCGTCCTCGAAGCCCACACGCAGCATGTTGACCTTGATGACCTCGCCATCTAGGCGCAGGGAGTTGGCGTGACGGCCGTTAACCAGACCCACGGTGAAGTGGCTACGCCAGTCGCTACCCCAAGCCGGCTGGTAGTAACGCTTAACGGTGTAAACCAGTTCCTTAACGTGGTCCGGGATAGTGGACAGGAAGTGGTTGTAGTCAGGCGAGTAGGCCGGTGAGGTGGTCAGCAGTTTGATAACCGAACCCAGTGAACGCTTCTCGCTCAGGATCGAGCGGTGGTCAACCCCGTTGGACTTGGGGTCAGCGAAACGGCCTGAGTAGTCACGGTCTAGTAGCACCTGCACCATGTCCAGGTCCTTTTCGACGTCGCCCACGTAAGCTTCACCGAACACGAAGGCGTCCAGCAGGGCCTTAGAGATCTCAGACTTACCACCACCGGAAACGGTAGCGGGCTTGTGCATCTGAGTGGTCCATGGGGCGGTACCTACCAGGTGCCACTGACGCTCGTCACCGCTGCGGTGCTTGGTGTGTAGGCGGTAACCCGAGGGGGTGTAGTAGGTCTTGCCGGCCAGTAGCGGAATGGAGACGCGAGTACCGTTGTGGTCCCATTCCACGGTTTGGGTGCGCATCGAGAAGTGCGAGCCAGCCGGAACTACCAGCAGGTTCTTGTCGTTGATGGCGACGGCGTGACCGTCGTCGCACATCTGGAAGTAGCTGGGGTTGGCGTCAACTACACTCTGCACGGTTAGGTGCTTGGGGGTGTACTTGTCGGTGTAGTCCTGGCCCAGGTTGTAACGCGGGAAGGCGCGCGCACCACCGGCGTGCTCTTCTTCCACGTTGCCTAGCAGGTTGGCACTGTAGCCAATCTGGGTCTTAACTTCCTTCTTGCAGTAACCGAAGTAGTTGTCGGCCACTACGGTGACGATTACGCCGCGCTCGTCGCGGGCGCAGCACTTGAAGGCCTTGCCGTCGTTGTAGAGGTCACCCTCTTCCTTCCAGCACATGCCGTCGCGACGCTGACGCTCGGTGGCCTGGTCCCAGTGGGGCAGGCCTAGCTCCTTCTTGGTCAGCTTGGTCAGGTGCGGGGCTAGGATGACGCAACCGGTGTGACCAGTCCAGCTGGTGGGGTTGAGGGAGGCGTCGTTCTCGGGCAGGTAGGGGTCGCCGGCATTGCCGAAAATGGACTCTACGAAGTCCAGGTTGGAAACCAGGCCACCGGGAGCGATGAAACGGATTTCCATAGTGCGCTGGTTGTTTACACCGGGCACTGCGGGCACGACGATGGGGCGCAGTAGGAGGGATACGAAGGCTTTTGCCGGGGAGTCCGAATGAGCGGCCCAAGGAATCTGCATGAGTTCATCGGGAACGTCATTGATTGCGTGCTCTAGCAGGCGGCCAAAGACTTCACGCGGCACAGCGCGCTTGTCGTCAGGGATCGGTAGGCCACCTTCAGCTACGTGGAACACACCAGCAGTGGTACGTCGGTCATTCTTCGGGTTGTGGACGACGCCGTTGAGTACCTTGTAGCTGGTTACGTATTCAGAAACAAAGTGGTCTTCGCCTTCGGGGAGGGCTAGGGCGCGCGAGAGACCAGGCTGATCTAGTACGAAAGTTGCTCCAGGTAGTCGAGGTGCGACGTCGGTACCTTCGAAATAACTGTCTAGGAAGTTCTGAATGCGAGTGTCAGACGCACACAGACGGTTGGATAGTCGCCGCGACATTTCACGAGTACGGGCCAACAGCGGAGCCGTAAGCGAGGCAGTGGCAGAGTCTAGGTTGCCCTGTGACACGGGGATGCCTAGCAATGCTAAACGTAAGCTGATCGCGGAGTTTGTGCTTTCAGGTGAAGTTTTCTCCATAGGACATAAGCATAGTAGGTAGGTAGTAGGGTTGTCGTGACGCATGTCCTATACCTGAGGCAGCATTTCTTTCATACTGGAAGGAATCGTTGTGTGGCCGGTTCTATGCCGGACGCTAAGAATATTAAGCAGAAACGGGGACTATAGGTGTCGTTACCACCGCAAATCCCGCCGCGCGCTAACTCGGGCGCGAAGGCAAGTGCTAAACAGAGTTCATCGCCTGCGGCGTCTTTAGGCGGAGCTGGCGGGGCTAATCAGCGGCCTACGGGTCAAAGGCCTGTGGGCAAGGGAGCCCCGGCGCGTAAGGCGCCAAGTAAAAATTCAACACGACCGGCAAACCGTGGCGGTTCCAAAGGCCCCAAATCAAAGCGGAAGCTATGGAATTATCCGCGTGCTGGCAAGGGCAAGATTAGGCGCTGGCTACCCAGTTGGCAGTTTGTGCTTTGCTCGATCCTATTCGTGCTGACTATGGGTATTGGCACACTGATGTTGGCTTATGCCACCACGGATGTGCCCGCACCTAATGACTTCGCTAAGGCTCAGACCACTGTGGTCTACTACGACGACAGCAAGACTGAGATGGGGCGTTTTACGGATATTAACCGTACCGTCATTGACACCACCAAGCTTCCATCCTATGTGGGTAACGCAGTGGTAGCCAGTGAGGACTCCAGCTTCTACTCCAACAACGGTATTGACCCTAAGGGTATTGTCCGTGCGTTGTTCAACAACTTAACCGGTGGGCCGATTCAGGGTGCCTCAACCCTGACCCAGCAGTACGTAAAGAACTACTACGTAGACACCACCGATTCTTACGTGGGTAAGCTCAAGCAGGCTTTCTTGGCGGTCAAGATTGACCAGTCCCAGTCCAAGCAGAAGATTTTGGGTAACTACCTCAACACCATTTACTACGGCCGTGGTGCATACGGTGTAGAGGAAGCCTCCAAAGCCTACTTTGGTCACAGTGCCGACAAGTTGACGCTGTCTGAAGCTGCTCTGCTTAGCGCCGTGATTCCGGCCCCCTCAGGCTGGGACCCGGCGGTGGACGCCAAGACCAGTCAAGCCAAGTGGACCCGTGTAGCTGACCTGATGCTTAAGCAGAACTTCATTACCTCCGCCCAGCGTGCAGAAATGAAGTTCCCCAAGACTATTGAGCCCACCACCAAGCAGGTTTATGCAGGTACCAAGGGTTACCTGCTGCAAATGGTGCGTACTGAGCTTAAAGCCAAGATGAAGCTGACTGATGAGCAGATCGATACCGGTGGTTTCAAGGTCACCACTACCATCAACCAGAAGAACCAGGAAGCTGCCGTCAACGCGGTGCACACCCTGCCCTCTGACAAGCCTGCCGGCTTGGGTGTGGCCTTGACCAGTATTGATCCGCGTACCGGCGCAATTGTGGCGCTCTATGGTGGCGAGGACTATCTCAAGAGCCAGGTCAACTCCGCTACTCAGGCAGTAGCCCAGGCGGGTTCTACCTATAAGCCTTTCGCACTGGTCACTGCCCTCAATGACGGCATGACCCTGTCTGATGGCTATATGGGCACATCGCCTATGACCATTGAGGGGCACGAATTCCAAAACTTCCAGAATGTCTCGTATGGCTGGGTGAACCTGGTTAAAGCTACTGCTTTCTCCATTAACACCCCCTACCTGCAGCTGAATAAAGATGTGGGCCCTGAAAACACCAATAAGACAGCTATTGCCGCTGGTTATCCGGCTAACACGCTAGGTTTCGACGACACTACGCAGGGTGTGCTGGGTTCGGTTTCGCCCCACAACATCGATATTGCTCGCGCTTACTCCACCTTTGCGGCTCAGGGGCAGCGCCACGATATCCACATTGTGGGTAAGGTGTCCAACTCCACCAACACGGTGGTTTACACCGCTAACACCACTGGTCAGCAGGTGTTCAAGAAGGAAGTAATGGCTGACGTAACCTACGCACTGACTCAGGTAGTGCAGCTGGGCTCAGGTGAAACCGCTAAGAGCCTGAACCGCCCGGTAGCCGCTAAGACCGGTTCGTCTTCGGACAACAAGTCTGCACAGTTCGTTGGTTACACCCCCCAGCTGGTTACTGCGGTGACCTTGTTCCAACAGGGTGAGGATGGTTCTGAACAGTCCATTACCCCCTTCGGTAACTACAGTGAAATCACCGGTAGCACCTACCCGGCCGATATCTTCACTAACTACATGGGTGCGGCTCTTGACGGCCAGGAAGTGCTTGACTTCCCTGAGCGTTCGGACGAGTCCTACAGCTCTAGCAGCCGTGGTGGTTCTAGCAGTGGCGGCGGCAGCAGTAACGGCGGCGGCAACTCTGACCAGAACAACAACGGTGGCAGCAACGGTGGCAGCAATGGTGGCGGTGAAGCTACTCAGCCAGCCCAGTCTGCCAGCCCTGTACCCAGCGGCGATTCCAACGGAGGCAACGGCTCCGGTAATGGAAACGGTAATGGAAACGGCAATGGCAACGGAGATAACGGAAACGGTAACGGCGGCGGTAACGGCGGCGGCTCCGGTGGAGACAACGGCGGTGGAAACGGCGGCGGCAATGGCGGCGGTAACGGCGGCGGCTCCGGTGGAGACAACGGCGGTGGAAACGGCGGCGGTAACGGCGGCGGCTCCGGTGGAGACAACGGCGGTGGAAACGGCGGTGGAAACGGCGGCGGTAACGGCGGCGGTAACGGCGGCGGCTCCGGCGGTGGAAACTAGCCGCACTGCTAACCAACCACACCGGTAACCGTAGCTAACCGCATACGGTAACCAAATACACACGGGCGGCGGGAAGTAAATTCACTTCCCGCCGCCCGCCTGTATCGGTTAGGGTTATGTACTGGTTTGGCTTAGCTGCACCCGCAGCGAATGACAAACCTTACGCATCTACCCTCCTGTCACGGAAAGACCGTGACCGTATAGACCAGAGGAGGTGGGTACCAAGCATGCGTCACTACGAGATTATGATCATTCTCGAACCCGAGACCGACGAACGTACCATCAACGCGTCGCTCGAGAAGCTGCTACAGGTTGTTCCCGCTGAGGGCGGTAGCCTGGACAAGGTGGACGTCTGGGGACGTCGTCGCCTGGCTTACGACATCAAGAAGAAGTCTGAAGGTTTCTACGTCGTCGTCGACATGACCGCGACCCCGGCAACCGCTCAGGAACTGGACCGTCAGCTGAGCCTGAACGAGTCCGTGCTGCGCACCAAGCTGCTGCGCCCTGAGGCCTGAGAAGTAACCGCCAAGGGAGGCAAACATGGCTGGAGACACCATTATCACCGTGGTCGGTAACCTGACCCACGACCCGGAGCTACGCTTTACGCCCTCCGGGGCGGCTGTGGCCTCTTTTACCATCGCGTCAACCCCGCGTACCTACGACCGCCAGTCCGGCGAGTGGAAGGACGGGGACGCCCTGTTCATGCGCTGCTCTTTGTGGCGTGACGCCGCCGAGAACGTAGCCGAATCCCTCACCAAGGGAATGCGTGTAATCGCGCAGGGCCGTCTTGTGCAGCGCTCCTACACCACCCGTGAAGGTGAGCAGCGCACCGTGGTTGAAATGCAGGTGGATGAGATTGGTCCGTCTCTGCGCTACGCCAAAGCCCAAGTGACCCGCAACTCTCGCGGTGGCGGTAACTACGGCGGCAACAATGCTGGCGTCAGCAATGGCGGCGGCTATGGCGGCTCCCAGGGTGGCTATAACGCCAACAACAACGCTTCTGCTGGTGGCTACAGCGGTTACAACAGCGCCCCGCAAGGCGGCAGTGCTGGCGACCCGTGGGCTACCGGCGGCTCTTCTTTCGGTGACGAACCGCCGTTCTAAACCTGTCAGGCACAATGCCTAGTGCACCGTGCCTACCGCAGAACCTGCATGCCGCAGGGCCTGCCCAGCGCAGGCGGCTTAAGTCACCAACGCCCACCCATTTGGGATCATTTGGGTAGGGCACCCAGACATTCATCTTTAGAGTGCTAAGCACTCAGACCAAGGAGTACCACTATGGCGAAGCCCCAACTTCGCAAGCCGAAGAAGAAGGTTGGCCCGGTCAAGGCCATCAAGGTCGGCGTCATTGACTACAAGGACACCGCCACCCTACGCAAGTTCATCTCCGACCGCGGCAAGATCCGCGCTCGTCGCGTGACTGGCGTTTCCGTACAGGAACAGCGCAAGATCGCTAAGGCTGTTAAGAACGCCCGCGAGATGGCCCTGCTGCCCTACTCTTCCAACGCTCGCTGATAGGGAGGACTAGCAATGTCAACCAAGCTCATCCTCACCCACGACGTCACCAACCTCGGTGTCGCCGGTGACGTAGTTACCGTTAAGGACGGCTACGCCCGTAACTACCTAGTGCCCCGCAAGCTGGCCACCCCGTGGACCAAGGGCGCTCAGCGTCAGATCGACCAGATGGCTGAGGCTCGCCGCCGCAACGCCATTGAGTCCATGGAAGCCGCCCAGAGCGCTCGCGCCTGGCTAGCCTCCAACGTGGTTACCGTTGCCGCCGTTGCCGGCGCTAACGGCCGCCTGTTCGGTGCTGTAAGCACCTCTGACCTAGCTGAGGCCGTTAAGGCTGCCGGTGGTCCTGCGATTGACCGTCGCAAGATCCAGCTGACCCGCCCGGTTAAGGCTCTGGGTCGTCACTCCGCCAGCGTGCGTCTGCACCAGGACGTGACTGCTCCCCTGGAGATCAACGTTATCGTGGCTCGCTGAAGCTAGTCGCTGTAATTAACGCAGCTAAATGGCCGCTCACCGGTTTTGGTGGGCGGCTATTTGCGTCTTTGGCTCACGTTTGCGTGGGTTCACGTTTGCGTGCCAGGGTCGACGGCGGCAGTGGCGACGGGCAGTGGCGGGCATGGTCTTGCGGGCGCTAGGGGCGCGGCTACGGCCCGGTGCGTCGGCTACGGCCTGGTGCGTCGGCGGGGGGCTGGGCCTGCGCTGGGACCGGGCGGCGCCGTCGTCGCTAATTACTCACTGTAAGGGTCCGCACCCACCGCTTCCCGGGCCATATTGGCAAAGCAGGAGACGTGTCCACGGAAGGAAACCGGGATAGTGCGAGTCTCGCCGTTACGGTGCTTGGCCACAATAATGTCGGCCTCACCAGGGCGGTTTTCCTCCTCATAGTATGCGGGGCGGTGCAGCAGCATAATCAGGTCCGCATCCTGCTCCAGCGAGCCAGACTCACGCAGGTCACTCATCTGGGGCTTGCGGTCGGTGCGGTTTTCCGGGCCACGGTTAAGCTGGGCGGCTGCAATCACCGGAATCTCCAGCTCCTTAGCCAGCAGCTTCAAGGCACGGGAAAACTCCGAAACTTCCTGCTGACGCGACTCTACGCGGCGCCCACTAGTCATCAACTGCAGATAGTCAATAACAATCAAACCCAGGTTGAACTGCTGCTTTAGACGCCGGGCCTTGGCTCGGATCTCCGGCATGGTTAGGTTGGGGGAGTCATCCACATACAGCGGCGCCTCAGAAACCGGCCCGTAATGCTTAGCTAGGCGCTCCCAGTCACGATCATCCATTTTGACGCTGCCACGCAGCTTATTTAGCAGCACATTAGACTCCGCCGACATCATGCGCATCATGATCTCCATGCGCCCCATTTCCAGGGAGAAATAGCAGGCCGCAATCTTGTGGTGAATCGCCGCCGAACGGCAAATGTCCAGAGCCAGCGTGGATTTACCCATGGCCGGGCGCCCCGCAATAATCACCATCTGCCCCGCCTGCAAGCCGCCGGTGAGTTCATCTAGCTCAATGAACCCTGTGGGCACGCCCCGCATCCCCTTATTGTCGCGGTTTTGGGCGGCTTCAATCTCTAAATTGGCGTCATCAAGGATGTCACCCACGCGCACGTAATCCTCAGAGCTGTTGCGTTCAGAAACTGCGTAAATTTCGGCTTGGGCCAGGTTTACTAGTTCGTCGACGTCGCCGCCATCAGCTGCATAGCCCAGTTGCGTTACACGCGTGCCCGCCTCCACCAGGCGGCGCATAGTGGCACGTTCACGCACAATACGCGCATAGTAGGCGGTGTTGGCCGCCGTCGGCACAGTAGCAATCAGAGACGCTAAGTAAGGGGCCCCACCCACCTTTTCCAGGTTGCCCTGGCGCTGGAGCTCATCAGCTACCACGATAGGGTCAGCCGGCTCCCCACGCGAATAGACACTAATGATGGCGTCAAAAATCTGCTCGTGGGCGTGGCGGTAAAAATCAGGGCCTTTGATCTCCTGCAAGGCGTCAGCGATAGCGTCCTTGCTCAACAGCATGCCCCCCAAGGTGCTCATTTCCGCAGATTCATCCTGGGGTGGGATGCGGTCGAAGATATCTGCGGTGTCGCGCGGCTCCATGGTTGACCTTTCTGGGCTGCTGTTTTGGTGGAGGGTTGAAGTCTTTGAGGGGATCTTAGCCAGACTCAAGCTCTAGCGAGTCTAAGCCGACCGACGTCGTCGACAAAAACACCCCTCCCAGACTGGCACAAAACCACTTAGGCAACCAGAGGTTAAGCTACCGGCTGGGTCACTGTAGAGGGTGCCAGGGGCAGTTGGCAAATCGAAAAATTGCTTCGCTGTGGGTAATACAAAAAAGCCTGTGGGCAACGCCTGTGTATATGTGGAAAAAGTTGGGGAAAACTGTGGAAAAGGATGTGACTAGCGCAGATCACATTCTGAGAAACGTTGTTATTTCAATGAAAAGTGCTTGTGGGTAGAGTGGATAAAAATTGCCACCAAATCTGTGGAAAACTTGTCAGACCTGGGGAGAACTGGCGTGTCGAGACTTGACGCAGCGGTGCAAAACTGTTTTCGAACTGCTTTCAAAAGCTGGACACAACTAGTTAGCGCGGCCGGCTAGGGTTAGGCTCACCAACAGTATGAGTACAGCAGTTTCCTCCTCCCCTGAAGTCTCTTCTCCCGAAGGCTTTTCTCCCGAAGGCTTTTCCACAGAGCTACCCGCTAGCGGCGGCGACGCTACCAGTGCCGGCGCCGCTACCAGTGCCGCCGCCGACGCGCCCTTTACCAGCCCGGCTGACAAGCTGCGCGGGCGCGAACTTGACCGCCAAATCCTGGCCCTGGCCCTGCCGGCCCTGGGCGGGCTGGTGGCCTCGCCGATATTTGTCATGATCGACTCCTCCATGGTTGGACACCTGGGCGCCGACCCCCTGGCGGCACTGTCACTGGCCTCCTCCATTTTGACCACGGCAGTGGGCCTGTTCGTGTTCCTCACCTACGCCACCACGGCCACAACCGCACGGCATTTCGGGGCTGGGCGTCGTCGAGAAGGGCTAAAAGCGGGGCTGGACGGAATCTGGCTGGCGGCCCTAATCGGTGTGGCGGTGGCCGGCGTGGCGATGCTATTTGCGCCCCAGATTGTGGCGGCGATGGGGGCTAAGGCGTCGGTGGCGACTAACGCGGTGGCCTACCTGCGCATGGTGTTGCCGGGGCTGCCGGGGATGCTGGTGGTGCTGGCGGCCACGGGCACGCTGCGCGGGCTGCTTGATACGCGCACGCCGTTTATTGTGGCCCTGGCCGGGGCGGTGCTAAACACGCTGCTCAACGCTTTCTTCCTGTATGTGGTGGGGCTGGGGGTGGCCGGTTCGGGGCTGGGCACGGCCCTGGCGGAGCTGTCGATGGGGGCGGCGCTGGTGGCCCCGATTGCCCGCGCGGCCCACGCCGAGCAGGTCAGTTTGCGTCCGCGCTTGGCGGGGCTGCGTGCCTCCATGGGGGAGGGGCTGGGGCTGTTTGTGCGCAATATTTCTTTGCGCGTGGCCATTTTGTCTACCGTGTGGGCCGCTACCGCTTTAGGGGCGACGGCGCTGGCTTCCTACCAGGTGGTTAACGCCTTGTGGGGGGTGTGCTCGTTTGGGCTGGATGCCTTGGCGATTGCGGCTCAGGCACTGATTGGTCAGGCACTAGGGCGAGCTGCGGAGGCGCGCCGGCGTGGCGACGAGGCAGCTTTAGTGCAGGAAGATGAGGCCATTAGCAGGATTTTGCGCCGCTGCATGGGCTGGACCCTGGGCGTGGGGGTGGCCGTGGGGCTGGTTGTGGCCGGGGGTGCCAAATGGCTGCCCTGGTTCTTCACCTCTGACGCGCCCGTGCGCGAACTGTCTTTCTGGCCGCTACTGGCCATGGCGGCATCGTTACCGCTGGTGGCGGTGGCTTTCTTGTACGACGGCATTTTGATGGGAGCCGGTGACGGGCGCTACCTGGCGGTGGCCGGCGTGATCAACCTGGTGCCTTACCTGCCGGCGATCTTGCTGCTGGTAAACGCCCATGAGGGCCTGAGCGACAACTTGGCGCTGATGCTGCTGTGGGGGGCGTTTGCATTCATTTTTATGGGGATGCGGGCGCTGACTACCGGCTGGCGCATCCACAGTGACGCCTGGAAAAAGTAAATACAGGCACAGGCAAAAACAGGCAAATACAGGCAAAATCATCCCTTCCCTATAAAAAATTCATGGGGTTTCATAGGGAACGGACGAAATGTCAGTATTTGTGAAGATGGCCTAGAGAAGATGGCCGGGAGAAGGTGGTCCCGGAGAAGGGGAACCGGGAGCAGCGTGCCAAAAACTGTTTTCTTACAGAGGTCTGGATGGCCATGCCGTGTGTCGCTGTGCTAGTGATCGCAGGAGTTCCCTAAACAGATGCTTGGATGGTGCACCTAACGGTTGTCCCAAATGTGACCCCGGTGGGGTTCCTGGCTAGACCTTCACCCCTGGGTAGTTTTCGCGTCTGGGCAGTATCTAGCGCCGGGACAGCACTTTATACCCGGATGCCCGAGCAGTTATTTACAGATACGCAGATTTCGTCCGTTGCCTATAAAACCCCATGGAAAAATCATAGGGAAGGGATGATTTTGCCTGTATTTGTGTATGTATTTGACTACGCCGGCTAAGTCCATAAGTTATACAAAAAGTTAAACAAGTGGGGGCCCCAGGTAACCCCTTAATACCTGGGACCCCCACAGATTATGGGAAGGCCGGCTCGGTTCGGCCGTTCAGCCGTTGCGTTCGGCCGTTCAGCCGTTCGGCCTTTGCGGTCGGCCGTTGCGTTCGGCGCCGTGGCCGGGCGCTTACAGATACGGAAAAACCATCCGTTCCCTATAAAACCCCATGGAAAAATTATAGGGAAGGGACGATTTTACCTGTTTTTGTCTGTGCCTGTCAGTCTGTCTGTGCCTGAGGCCTCAGAGGGTAGCGGATGCGCCGCCCTGGTAGACGTAGCTGAAGGGGGCGTTGCCGTGCATACGGTTCTCGATGGAACTGAGCACTACCTGCTTGGCGTCGCGCACTGCCTGCAGCGGCGCCACGCCCTTAGCTACCTGCGCGGTAATGGCGGCGGCCAGAGTGCAGCCAGCACCAGAAACTCGCTCGGAGCCCACTGCCGGCACTTCCAGCACCTCTAGCTGCTCGCCGTCGTAGTAAACATCCAGGGCGGTGCCGGTGCCCAGCAGGGTGCCAGCCTTAGCCACCACCACGGGCACACCCTGGTCGTAGATGGCCTTAGCAGCGTCCTTAAGCTGCTCCACACTGGTGATCTCGCCGCGACCAGAAAGCACCTGGGTCTCGAACAGGTTCGGGGTAACAATGCTGGCCTTGGGCAGCACCTGGGCGCGCAGAGCATTGTCCACATCCAGGGCCGCGCCGGGCTCCTGACCCTTGCAGATCAGTACCGGGTCCAGCACCACCTGGGGGAACTTGTAGGTGTCCAGCGCCTGGGAGACCACCTCGATGGTGGCCGGGGTGCCCAGCATGCCGATCTTTACAGCATCAATGTGGCTGTGAACGCTGGCGGCCGCCTCAATCTGGTCGGCAATCACCTGCGGGTCAACCGGGACGAAACGGTGGCCCCAGTTGTTGTTGGGGTCAAAGGAAACAATGCAGGTAAGCGCAGTGCAGCCAAATACACCCAGTTCGTGGAAAGTTTTTAGGTCAGTCTGAGCGCCGGCGCCGCCGGAAGCCTCAGAGCCAGCAATTGCAAGTGCAATGGGAGTAGCCATACGGATAGTTTGCCCCCTTATGGCGCGCTTGGCTAGGGTAGCAGCAGTGTAGTTAGTTATTACTAACTCAGTTATGTCTTGAGTATTGTCTGGTCACATAGGCAAATTAATTAACGACGCCGCCCCCAGGCTTGCCCATTAGGATCCGTCTGCTGGGTAGTAATTTACGACGACGCCGGCCCGCCCCAAGCGCGCCGTCCCCTTAAGCTAAGCGCATACCTACCCGGGCACAGCCCAGACAAAGCTAAATGCGGCATTATTAGAACATGACCGCACTCAACACTAATGCGCTAACGGCCCTACCGGTTGTCCCCGAAGTTGATGGAGAACTAATCACCCCCGCCGCACTGATGGCTGGCGCAGTTGACCCCGAGCTGGCCTCGCGTCCCTTAAGCGTATTCGACCTGATGCGAGTCGGAATCGGTCCCTCCTCCTCCCATACTGTGGGCCCCATGCGTGCCGGGGCTGCATTTGGCGCTGCTCTCGTGCGCAACCTTGAGCGCCGTCGCCAAGCCGCACAAGCCGGCGCGCCCGCCCAGGAGAGCCAAAGCGCCCAGGGCGTCCAAAATAGCCAAGCCAGCGCGGCCAGCTCATCCGGCGCGCCCGCTCAAGACCCCCAAGCTACCCAAGAAACCCAAGCCGCTGCGCTACCGCAAATAACCCGCCTGACCGTAGAGCTATACGGCTCGCTGGGGGCCACCGGGCGCGGACACGCCACCGACCGCGCCGTCGTCATGGGCCTGGGCGGCTACAACCCCAAAACCGTCCCCCAGGAAGTGTGCGCCAACTTCTGGGACCAGGTGGAAGCCCAGGGCTACGTGCAAATGCCGGGGCTGGGCCAGGTACCCTTCTCCACCAGCAAAGACATCATGTTCCTGCCCGGGCGCGTGCTTTCCTACCACGTCAACGGCATGACCCTAACCGCCTACGACGCCGCCGGGGCGGAAATCCTACGCCGCACCTACTTCTCTGTGGGTGGCGGCTTTGTGATGGAGGATGTGGGCACTGACGGTCGCCCCGAAATTCGCGCCCTGGCCACAGCCGAAACCAAGGAAGTTAGCGCCACGGTAGCCCCCTACCCCTTCTCCACCGCCAACGAGCTGCTAGCCATCTGTCGGCGTACCGGGCTGCGCATCAGCGACGTGGTGCTAGCCAATGAGGTCTCGGCCCGCACCGAACAGGAAGTAATCGACTACATTCGCCTGCTAGAAACCACCATGATGCAGTGCATTGAGGCCGGCTGTAAGGCCCAGGGGGTGCTGCCCGGCGTGCTGGGTGTCCAGCGCCGCGCTAACGCCCTCTACCAGCGCCTACTGGCTGAGGAGAAAACCCCCGCAGACGCCTACTGCCGTCGTGACCCGCTGCGTGGTATGGACTGGGTTAACCTCTACGCGCTCGCGGTCAATGAGGAAAACGCCGCTGGTCACCGCGTGGTTACTGCCCCCACTAACGGTTCGGCGGGGATTATGCCGGCGGTTTTGGCTTACTACCGTCACTTCTGCCCGGGTGCTAACGACGACGGCGTACGTCGCTTCATGCTGGCAGCTACCGCCGTGGGGGCCCTGATCAAGACCAATGCTTCAATTGCTGGCGCTGAGGTGGGCTGCCAGGGTGAGGTGGGTTCGGCTTCCTCTATGGCTGCGGCGGGCTTGACTGAGGCTCTGGGGGGCACCCCTGAGCAGGTGGAGAATGCTGCTGAAATCGCCATGGAACACAACTTGGGTCTCACCTGCGACCCGGTGGGTGGCTTGGTGCAGATTCCTTGTATTGAGCGCAACGCGGTGGCCAGTGTGAAGGCTATTAACGCCTCGCGCATGGCCCTGTGGGGCGAGGGACGTCACCAGGTCAGCCTGGACACTGTCATTGAAACCATGCGCCAAACCGGTGAAGACATGCTCTCTAAGTACAAGGAAACCTCCCTGGGTGGCCTGGCTGTAAATGTCGTCGAGTGCTGAGTAGGGGGAGTCTTCCCTAAGCGTATTAGTAGCGCGCGGCAGCTAAATGCAGTGTGATAGAGCTATGACAGCTACAAACGCCACCACTTCCGAGGCCAGCCAGGTCAAGGTGCTAGTGGTCGACGACGAAATTGTCCTAGCCGATCTTCTAGCCAGCGCCCTGCGCTATGAAGGCTGGGAGGTTACCACCGCTCACAGCGGTGCCGACGCCGTGCGCCTGGCCCGCGAAATCTCGCCTGACCTGGTGGTTCTAGACATTATGCTGCCAGACTTTGACGGCCTTGAGGTGCTGAGTAAGATCCGGCGCAATGACCCGGACATCTCGGTGCTGTTTTTGACCGCCAAAGACTCCATTGCTGACCGGGTGGAGGGCCTAAGCGCCGGTGGGGATGACTACGTAACCAAGCCCTTTAGCTTGGAAGAGGTAGTGGCCCGCCTGCACGCCCTGCTGCGCCGCTCCGGCTCAGTGGTGGCCCCGCCCAGTAACGAGCTGGTGGTGGGTGATTTACGCATGGATGAAGACTCCCACGAGGTGTGGCGCGGTGAAGACCCAATTAAACTCACCGCCACCGAGTTTGAGCTGCTGCGTTTCTTCATGGAAAACCCGCGCCGGGTGCTGTCTAAGCCGCAGATCCTGGACCGGGTATGGGACTACGACTTTGGCGGCCAAGCTAACGTGGTGGAGCTTTATGTCTCCTACCTGCGTCGCAAGATCGATAAGGGACGCGCCCCCATGATTCACACCGTGCGCGGGGTGGGCTACATGCTTAAGGCCGCTGAGGAAAACTAATTGTTTACGGCTATAAAGCAGTTTCTGGCCTCGGCGCGCGGTTCTGTGAACAGCTGGACGCGCGGCTGGGAACGCAGCTGGGAAGACAGCGGGCAACCAACTGCCAGCCAGTGCGCCCAAGCAGCCCAGCAGGCACAGGCCGCCCAGTGCGCCCAGGCAGTCCAAGCCGCCCAGAGTTCCCAGCCGGCCCAGCAGCCCCAAGCCTCCCAGGCTGCCCAGCACCCCCAGACAGCCCAGGCTACCCAGGTAGAGGCGGGGGTGCATGGGCGGCTGTGGGCCCACAAAAAACTAAGCCTGCGTCGCATGATTGTGCTGACTGTGGTGGCCGTGGTGTTTGTGCTAGCTGGGACGATTGGCTGCCTTAGTACCTGGGCACTGGAAGCTTCACTGATGGACCGCGCCGATATTCGTGTGCAGGCCGCCTCCCAGCGCGGTAACACTCGCCGTCACAGCGAATCCACCGAAAAAAACGTCGCCCAGCAGCTACTGCAAACCTACGGCAGTGACAGCAGCGACTATAACCCGCCCGCCGGCCTAGACGCCCCCGGGCAGGCTGCCGGCACCCTGGCCCTGCTACGTAACCGCCAAGGGGTGGTGGCCAGTGCCTACATCAACAATGAAGGCAAATACACCTACCTGACTCGCGACCAGATAAACACCCTGATGGCAGCGCTTAACTCAGGTAAAACTAAGCCTTTCACGGTGTATGTGGAGGGGCTGGGCACCTACCGGGTACTGGTTACGCGCGACTCGGTTAGCTCCGACGCCGTACTTACCGGGGTGTCTTTAGCTGATGATGAAGCCCTGATCGGCCGCCAAATGATTATTGAGGTGCTGCTGGTAGGCAGCGGTGTAGTTCTGGCGGCGGTGGTCTGCTTTGGCTTGGTGTCTAGGTTTTTGCAGCCCCTGCGGCGCGTGGCAGCTACCGCCCGTCAGGTAGCTACACAGCCTATGGATAGCGGTGAGGTACAAATTGAGCGCCGCGTAAGCCTTGCTGACCTGTGTTCTTCCACTGAAGTCGGGGAGGTAGGCACAGCCCTTAACACCCTGCTTGACCACGTCAATGATGCTTTGGAGGTGCGTCAACGCTCTGAAACCCAGGTGCGTCAGTTTGTTGCCGACGCTTCCCATGAGCTACGTACGCCCTTGGCAGCTATCCGTGGTTATACCGAGCTGGTGCGTAGCGGGCGCGAAGGTGATCAGCTCAGCGAGATTTCCCAGCAGGCTATGGACCGTATTGCCAGTGAATCGCTGCGCATGAGTGAGCTGGTTAATGACTTACTGCTGCTGGCGCGCTTGGATGCGGGCCGGGAGCTGGAAGATGAGCTGGTGGATTTAGCTCCGGTGCTGATTGAGTCGGTGGCAGACGCGCAGATAGCCGGCCCCGATCACACTTTTGAGCTGGATTTGAGCGCCGTGTTTGGGGCAGATGAGGATCTTGATGAGCAGCTGCCGCTGGTGCGCGGTGACGAGCAGCGCCTGCGTCAGGTGCTAGCTAATTTGCTGGCTAATGCCCGCCTGCACACTCCCGCCGGCACGCATGTGTGGGTCAAGCTGCTGCAAGAAGATGGCCGGTACCGGATCGTGGTGGCTGATAACGGTCCGGGTATTTCCCCGCAGCTGCGCGGCAAACTGTTTGAGCGCTTTACTCGCGCTGATGCTTCGCGCAATCGTCAGGGGGGCTCTACGGGCTTAGGGCTGGCTATTTGCGCCGCTATTGCCCAGGCTCACGGCGGTAGCGTGCAGTTGGCTGATTCGGCTAGCTATCTCGACGACGCCGCCCAAGGCGCCTGCTTCGTGCTCAGTCTGCCTGTGGCCAGCTAGCGCTAGTTTCCATCTGGCCGGCGCGCCACGCGCCGGTGGTCCGGTACGGCTTTGTGTCGCCTAGCCTGCTGGTGGCCGCCGCCGGTGGCCACTGCTGCTCCTGATGCACAGGCGACCTTGCCGCCGCGCCACGCGCCGGTCGCTCAGAGAGTGCAAGTGTTTTCGCGTGTGAGATGAATGGTTAAGCAATTTTTTCTTCTCTAAACACAACATGTGGGAAAAACCGCGTGCCCGGCCTGGGGGAAGTGGGGATAAACCGCCTTGAGCTGGAGCTGGCGCCCAGGTGTGGGGCGACGTCGGAAAAAAGCAGCTAAACCGGCGCAAAAATGGCCACTTAACGCGTGGTGTAGCCCGGGCACACTAAAAGGAAGCGCGCAACGCAGCGAAAGTATCCACAGCGGCGGCGCCAGTTGTCCACAAATTCCGGGAGGTTTATGCACAGATTCGGTGTCAGACACATCATCTTGGGGTGCTGGCGCTTTCGTACCCCTAGGGGTAGTGTTTTCTATTGCCGGTCGGAATATGCCGGCCGCGTGTTACAAGCGTGTTGTTTCTAGCTCTGGTCTCCCCGCCAGACAGACCCATCAGGATTGAAAGGCACAAATAAAAATGGCGATCACCGTCTACTCCAAGCCCAACTGTGTGCAGTGCAACGCCACCTACCGCGCCATGGACAAGGCTGGCCTTTCCTACTCCACCGTCGACATCTCGGTAGACGCTCAGGCGCTAGAGCAGGTTAAGGCTCTGGGCTACGTACAGGCTCCGGTAGTTATCGCTGGCGATGACCACTGGTCCGGTTTCCGCCCCGACAAGATCAAGGCTCTAGCTGTAGCTAACGCCACCGCAGTTGCCGTCTAAGTGGCTCTACGAGCGACGTCTACCGTTGGTGGGCGTCGCTCAACTGCGTCTTAGGGCGCATCATTGCCGGCCCGCTAGCCGGTGGGATTAACTTGCAACACAGGTCGTGACCAATGGCGCTTTTAGTGTATTTTTCCTCCACCTCTGAAAACACACATCGCTTCGTAAGCAAACTGGGTATGCCCGCTAAACGCATCCCCCTGCTGCCAAGCCAGCCGCCGCTGGAAGTAGATGAGCCATATGTGCTGTTAGTCCCAACCTACGGTGGTGGCAGCATCAAAGGTGCAGTCCCCAAACAGGTTATTAAATTCCTCAACAATCCCCACAACCGTGAGCTATGTCGTGGTGTTATCGCTTCTGGCAATACCAATTTTGGTGCCGCCTACGGCCTGGCCGGTGACATAATCTCTAATAAGCTAAAAGTCCCATATCTCTACTGCTACGAGCTGTTGGGAACTCCCAAGGACGTAGAGACCGTAAAGCAAGGATTGGAAAAGTTTTGGCAGACACTCTGACTGATACCGGCAGTGAGTCGGTACGTTCCCCTGAACTGGACTACCACGCTCTAAACGCCAAGCTGAACCTTTACGGCGCTGACGGCAAGATCCAGTTCGACGCCGATCGCCAGGCTGCACGTCAGTACTTCCTGCAGCACGTAAACCAGAACACGGTGTTTTTCCACGACATCGAGGAAAAACTCGAATACCTGGTTGAAGAGGGCTACTACGACCCCACCGTGCTAGCCAAGTACCGTGAAGGCTTCCCCAAGGAGGCTTTCAAAGCCGCCTACGCCCACAAGTTCCGTTTCGAAACTTTCCTGGGGGCCTTCAAGTACTACACCTCCTACACCCTCAAAACCTTTGACGGTAAGCGCTACCTGGAGCGTTTTGAGGACCGCGTGGCCACAGTCGCCATGGCCCTAGCCGACGGCGACGAGCAGCTAGCTCTAGACCTGATTGAAGAGATCATGTCTGGCCGCTTCCAGCCGGCCACCCCCACCTTCCTAAACGAGGGTAAAGTCCAGCGCGGCGAGCCCGTATCGTGCTTCCTGGTGCGCATCGAGGACAATATGGAGTCTATCTCGCGCGGGATCAACTCAGCTTTGCAGCTATCTAAGCGCGGTGGCGGCGTCGCCCTGCTGCTAACCAACCTACGCGAGATGGGCGCCCCCATTAAGCGTATTGAAAACCAGTCCTCCGGCGTCATTCCCGTAATGAAGCTGCTGGAAGACTCCTTCTCCTACGCCAACCAGCTGGGTGCGCGTCAGGGCGCTGGGGCCGTGTACCTGCACGCCCACCACCCCGACATCATGCGTTTTTTGGACACCAAACGCGAAAATGCTGACGAAAAGATCCGTATCAAGACTCTGTCCCTGGGCGTGGTGATCCCCGACATCACCTTCGAGCTGGCCAAAAAGAACGAGGACATGTACCTGTTCAGCCCCTACGACGTCGAGCGCGTCTACGGGGTGCCCTTCAGCGAAATTTCGGTGACGGAGAAGTACCACGAAATGGTCGACGACGGGCGCATCCGTAAGTCCAAGATCAACGCCCGCCAGTTCTTCCAGACCATCGCTGAGCTCCAGTTTGAATCTGGCTACCCCTACGTGATGTTTGAGGACACGGTTAACAAGACCAACCCCATTAAGGGCAAGGTGGTCATGTCTAACCTGTGCTCGGAAATCTTGCAGGTTTCTGAAGCTAGCAAGCTAAACGCAGACTTAACCTACGCCCATGTAGGTAAGGACATTTCCTGCAACCTGGGTTCGCTAAACATCGCTAAAACCATGGATTCGCCTGATTTTAGCCGCACTATCCGCACTGCTGTGCGCGCGCTGACCGCCGTCTCAGACCAGACCGACATTGAGTCTGTGCCCTCTATTCAGCGGGGCAACCGCGAATCGCACGCCATTGGCCTAGGCCAGATGAACCTACACGGTTTCCTGGCGCGCGAATGCATCCACTACGGCAGCGAAGAAGCCTTAGACTTCACCAATGTTTACTTCGCCAGCGTGCTCTTTGAGGCCCTCAAAGCCTCCTGTGAGCTGGCCCGCGAGCGCAATGAGCGTTTTGTTGGTTTTGAAGAATCTAAGTACGCCACCGGTGAGTTCTTTGAAAAGTATCTAAACCAGGATTTTGTGCCCACCACTGAGCGTGTAAAGGAACTGTTTGCCGCCTCTAGTGTGCACGTGCCCAACCGTGAAGATTGGGCCCAGCTGGCCCAGCAGGTGCGTGAGTACGGCCTGTACAACCGTAACCTGCAGGCGGTGCCGCCCACCGGCTCTATCTCTTACATCAACAACTCCACCTCCTCGATCCACCCGATCGTGGCCAAGGTAGAGATCCGTAAGGAAGGCAAGATTGGGCGCGTCTACTACCCGGCCCCCTACATGACCAACGACAACCTGGAGTACTACAAGGACGCATACGAGATTGGCTATAAGGCCATTATCGACACTTATGCGGTGGCTACCCAGCACGTTGATCAGGGCCTGAGCCTAACCTTGTTTTTCCCGGACACCGCCACCACCCGTGACCTGAACAAGGCCCAGATTTACGCCTGGCGTAAGGGCATAAAAACCATTTACTACGTGCGTCTACGTCAGGCAGCCCTGGAAGGCACTGAGGTAGAAGGCTGCGTCAGCTGTATGCTGTGAGGCTTGGCCCTGCACAGAGTAGTCTGTAGTCTTACACCATAATTTCGCTGCTGGCCGTCTAGGTGGTTTACCACCTAGACGGCTAGCCTTTTTTGGTTGCGTCAGCCCCCTTTTGGGGTGGGTATTGGCTAGTATTGAGTTGCCTTTTGCTCGCTATCCACTTCAAGAAGGTCCCAATGCATCACGAGAAGCTCAAGCTACTAGACCGCGTTCAGGCCATTAACTGGAACCGCCTGGTTGATGACAAAGACCTTGAAGTGTGGGACCGTCTTACCGGTAACTTCTGGCTGCCTGAAAAGGTTCCGCTGAGCAATGACGTGCCCTCCTGGGCCACCTTGACTGAAGACGAAAAGCTCATGACTAACCGCGTCTTTACCGGTCTGACGCTGCTAGACACCATCCAGGGCACGGTGGGTGCGGTTTCGCTGATCCCAGACGCGCGCACCCCGCATGAGGAAGCGGTGCTAACCAACATTGCTTTCATGGAGTCGGTGCACGCACGCTCCTACTCCTCGATTTTCTCGACGCTGCTGTCCACCAAGGAAATCGATGAAGCCTACCGCTGGAGTGAAGAAAACCCCCACTTGCAGCGTAAGGCTGACATTATCCTCAACTACTACCGTGGCGATGACCCTGAAAAGCGTAAGGTTGCCTCCACCATGCTGGAGTCTTTCCTGTTCTACTCAGGTTTCTACGCCCCCATGTACTGGTCTAGCCACGCTAAGCTAACCAACACCGCTGACCTGATCCGCCTGATTATTCGTGACGAGGCCGTGCACGGCTACTACATTGGTTACAAGTACCAGCAGGCTGTGGCTGAGGCTTCGCCGCAGCGTCAGCAGGAGCTTAAGGACTACACCTTTGAGCTGCTATTTGAGCTCTACGACAATGAAGAGCAGTACACCGAGGACCTTTACGATCCGCTAGGCCTAACCGAGGACGTTAAAAAGTTCCTGCGTTACAACGCCAACAAGGCCCTAATGAACCTGGGCTATGAGGCCATGTTCCCGGCTGACTCCACGGATGTAAACCCGGCTATTTTGGCTTCGCTTTCCCCTAACGCTGACGAAAACCACGACTTCTTCTCCGGCTCTGGCTCCAGCTACGTCATCGGCACCGCTGAAGCCACCCAGGATGAAGACTGGGACTTCTAATTCAGCTAGGGAGCTAAATGCATACCGTAACTTTCGGACTGCCCTTTAACGGCGTCGTCCCCCTATGGCACGAAGACGGGCTAATCACCTGGCACCAAAGCGACATTGACCTGGCTGAAGTGCTGGGGTTGGGGCTAGTTGAGGAGCGTGAAATCACCGAGGGGGCCCCTGCCGGCTGGAGTGAGCGGGTGGAGGTGGGCCGCCTGATGGGCAACATTTTGGAGCTCAAGGCCATCACCCCCACCGGTAAGCGCGCCATTAAGGATGTGGGGCCTGGGGCCCGTATCGGCATCAGTGATCCGTTGCCTTACCAGGAGGCTATGGGAGAGTTTTTCGACGCCGACGCTTTCAGTGTGCATATCGCTCGGATGCTGCTGCGTGGGGCACGTGACGGGCTGCTGACCGTGTTTACGCTGCACGAGTCGGGTAACCCGCAAACGCATCACCTGCTGAGCGTGTCTTCCACCCTGGATGAGTTGGGGTACATGTATTTCCACCTGGTCACCATGGTGGATATGAGTGAGGTTCCCAGCTGGGCGGGTTACTCTAAGGCCGACGGCGTCACTAGCTTGGATATGAGCATTAACTACTCTGATCTGCTGGGTAGGGCGGAAATTAACGGCGTGGAGACTGCTGGTGAGGCGCTCGACGCCGGCAAGCTGATTAGCTTTGTGCGTCCGGCTGTCGATGTCTTGCTAAAGCCTGGTTTCCCCTTCGCTTTGGGGGCCAGCGTGTTTGGCCCCAGGCAGGCCTAGCAACGGGCAGGAAACAGCTGGCTCTAACGCGCTACCTGCGGCCGCTCTCGGCGCCGGGGCTACGTAATTGGCACTGCCCGTTTTGTGTGCAGATTCCTATAGTTGAACTATGCGCGACCTTAGCCAGCCCACTGTGCCCTCCCGAGCTTTTTACGACCAACTTGCTGTAGAAACCGAAAAACGCCGTCAAGCTAACCCCACTGCCACGGCCTTGGATCCCCACGGCGGTGCCAGCATCCAGCTGCGTGAGGAACTAAAGGCCCATATTGAGGCTTTGGCCCCGCAGATCGTGGCGCTAAGCCAGGATATTCACGCTCACCCAGAGGTGGGTTACCAAGAGTTCTATGCCGCCGACGCCGTCGCTAAGCTGCTGCAGGCCCACAGCATTGAGGTTGAGCGCGCCAGTTTCGGCATGGAAACCTCGCTGCGCGCCCAAATCGGCGGCGAGGCCGCTGGTGCAGACGCCACCCCCAGCACAGATGCCGCCGGCGCTGCCCTGGAGGGAACTGCCCCAGATGCGAGCGCCGTCGTCGCAGCGGACGCGGGCCACGGCGAAAAGCAGCCCACAATCGCGATTTTGTGCGAGTACGACGCCCTACCCGGGGTGGGCCACGGCTGCGGTCACAACGTCATGTGCGCCAACTCCGTGGGGGCCTTCCTGGCCCTAGCTGAACTGGAAAAACGCCACCCCGGCGCGCTAGGTGGGCGAGTTATCCTGCAAACCACCCCGGCTGAAGAATGCGACACCGCCAAGGAAATCCTGGCCCAGCGCGGCATGTTGAATGGGGTGGACGCGGCTATCCAAACCCACTCCTACGCCTATGACCTGGTGGATCAGGCCTGGCTGGGGGTGCGCCGGATGCGCGTAGTGTTCCACGGGGTTTCCGCCCACGCCGCCAGCGCCCCGTTTATGGGCCGCAACGCCTTGGATGCGGTGACGCTGGCGCAGGTGGGTATGGGTTTGCTGCGTCAGCATATGCTGCCCTCAGACCGTATGCATGCGGTGGTTACCGACGGTGGGCTGGTGCCCAATGTGGTGCCTGAGCGGGCGGAAATGAGTGTGATTGTGCGTTCGCTGGACTCTGCCACACTACGCGACCTGGTGGCGCGGGTGGAGGATGTGTTCCGGGGCGCCGCCCTGGCTACCGGCTGTGGGGTGGAGATCCTTACTGGTGAAACCACCAATGAGATGCCGGTGCGCGCCAATGGCCCACTTAGCCAGGCTTGGGTGCGGGCGCAGAACGCAGCCGGGCGCACGGTGCTGCCGCGTGGGGTGATTACCGAGGTGATTGCGGCGGGCACTGATTTTGGCAATGTGTCTCAGCGCGTGCCCGGGATTCACCCGCTGATTAAGATTGCCCCCGAGGGTACGGCCCTGCACACTCATGAATTCGCGACGGCGGCTGGCTCGCCGCAGGGCGACCGCGCGGCTGTGGATGGAGCTTGGGGTTTGGCCAGTGTGGCCCTGGATTACCTAAGCGACCCTCAACTGCGTCAGGCCGTGCGCGCCGACTTTGAGGCCAGCGGTGGGGTAGTGGACGTGGCCTCCTTCTGGGACTGACTCAGGCAGCAGGCACAGTCAAACACAGGCAAAATCAAATACAGGCAAAATCGTCCCCTCCCTATAAAAAATTCATGGGGTTTTATAGGGAGGGGACGAAATGTCAGTATTTGTGAACCAAGGGCTGTGGCCCTGGCCGCCGGGCCGCACTCAGACCGGCCATGCCACAAGGCGACGCCGCCGACGCAGTTTTTTACGACGACGGCGCCTGGCCCTGTCAGTCTTGCTCGTCGCGCGCCCTAGCCAGTTCAGGCGCTAGTCTGGCTGCCGGCCCAGCTAACCCAGCGCGCCGGCCCGGGTCCAAGGGCCCAGCGCCCCGGCCCCAGCCAGCCCAGCACAAGGCCCAGGCCCACAGGGGCCAGCCAGGCCCGCAGACTAGTTAGCTCAGCGCCTCACGCAGCACATCCAGGCCCACGCTACCAATAGCCAGTGCGCGAGAGTGGAATTCCTTAAGCGAGAACTCCTTGCCTTCACGGGCAGCCTTAGCGGCGGCGTCGTCGCGAATAGACTCCCACAGACGCTGACCCACTGCGTAAGCCGGCGCCTGCCCCGGCCACCCCAGGTAACGCTCCAGCTCAAAGGACAAGAAGCCCTCAGCCATAGCCACATTGTGGGTCAAGTAAGCCCAGGCGCTGTCGCGATCCCACTTACCCTCGCCAACCCCGGGCAGAGCCGCCAGCTCAGCCGGGCGCTGCTTGCCGGTGTGCACACCAATGTCTAGCACCACGCGGGCCGCGCGCAGACGCTGGGAGTCGAGCATACCCATGCGGTCACCCAGGTCATCCTGCCAGCCCAGATCGGCCATGAGGCGCTCAGCGTAAAGCGCCCAGCCCTCACCATGCCCAGAAACCCAGCACAGGTGGCGGCGCCAGTCGTTGAGCTCATCGCGCAGGTAGGTCTGCATACCCAGCTGCAGGTGGTGTCCGGGAACACCCTCGTGGAACACGGTGGTGCGCTCCTGCCAGGTGTTAAACACGGTGGTGCCGGCGGGCACAGACCACCACATACGCCCCGGACGCGAGAAGTCATCGGAGGGGCCGGTGTAGTAGATACCGCCGGTGGAGGAGGGCGCAATGCAGCATTCGATGCGCTGCAGCGGGGCGGGAATGTCAAAGTGGGTGCCGTTTAGGCCGGCCACGGCGGCGTCGGCGGTTTCCTGCATCCACTTCTTCAGCGCGTCGGTGCCGTGCTGCTGGTAGCGCGGCTCCTCGTCCAGGCGCTTGAGGGCTTCTTGTACACTGACGCCCTCGCCGTACAGCTCGCGGGCCAGTTCGCGCTGCTCAGCGTCGATGGCGGCCAGGCGCTCGCGGCCCCACTCGTAGGTTTCGTCTAGGTCAATGGTGGCGCCTAGGAATTCGCGCGAGAACAGCTGGTAGCGTTCACGCCCGACGCCGTCCTGCTCGCCCGCCTGGGGCAGCAGCTCGGTCTCTAGGAAGTTAGCGAAGTCGCCGTAGGCTGCCTGGGCGCTGGCGGCGTTGGCGGCTAGCTCTTTGCGTAGGGACTCGGGTAGCGTCTGGGTTTCGGGGCCGGACACTAGGGTCAGGAAGGAGGAGGACTCGCCGGCCTGGTTGTGGGCTTGCCCGGCCACGGCGCGCACCTGGCGGGCGGCGGCTACCTGCCCACGGCTGGCGGCTAGGCGTAGGGATTCTACGTGACCACCCAGGGCCCGCTTGACGTCGCCTAGGCGGGCGCAGATGTTGGCCCAGTCTTGCTCGGACTCGGTGGGTAGCAGGTCAAATAGGTCGCGGATATCCTGCGAGGTGGAGGCGATGTTGTTGAGGTTGCGTAGCGGCTCGCCGGCTTCGGCTAGCTCAATCGATAGCCCTAGGCGTTCGCGCATGGCGGCTACGGTTACTTCATCGACGGCGTCGGTGGGGGCTACTTCATCCAGCTTGGCTAGGGTTTCGCGGTCTAGCTGGGTGTATGCGTCTAGACCCTGGGGGGAGAAGTCGTCTAGGACGTCGTGGCGCTCACCTAGGCCGGTGGAGGAGCCAGTCATCGGTGAAAGCTCAATTACCTTGGCGGTGTACTCGTTGGCGATGGCGTCAATCGCACTTGGTTTGTGACTCATGAGGCAAGTTTAGTCTTACGTGGAATAATAAGGGCGTGGCTATGTCATACCTTTCTTTACTTCCGGCGTTTGAACGCCTGCCTTACCGTGTGGTTATGGTGTGTACCGGAAATATTTGTCGCTCGGCTATGGCCCAAATTGTGCTGGCGCAGCGCCTGCGTGAGTTGGGGGTGAGTGAGGTTCAGGTTAGCTCTGCCGGGGTTTCTAATGAGGAGCAGGGTAACCCGATTGATTATCGCGCTGCCCGCCTGCTGCGTGAGCAGGGCTATAAGGGCGGTGACATTAGCACGCACCGGGCTGCCCAGATTACTGACACCCAGCTGCGTCAAGCTGACCTGCTGCTAGCCATGACTGCCAGTCATCAGCGTGAGCTGGTTCGCCGCGCCCAGAAGCTAGGCGTAGACCCGGGCCGCGTGCAGCTTTACCGTGTCTATGACCCGCACTGCCGCGAGCAGGTGGAGGCATCCTGGCAGGGGCGGAGCCTGGCGGGCTTGAATGTGCCAGACCCCTGGTATGGGGATGAGGACGATTTTCGTGACACCTTGGATGTGGTTGAGCGCGTCAGTGAGGTTTTGGCGAAGAATCTGGCTCAGCTGGTTGAGGTGCAGGAGCCTTAATGGCTGCTAAAGCTAGGCTTCTGGGTGCCCTTGGCACGACGGCGGCACGCGTCAGTGCCACGGCAGTACGCGTCAGCACGACGTCGGCACACGTCGTCGCCGTTGCGGGGCGTAAGTTGCGCGTTAATGCACACTCAAAAACCCGCCGTAAGCTGCAAACCTTGACGGTGGCAGTGTCTGCATTGGCGCTGCTGGCCGGTTGCGGGCCTAGCCAGCCGCGAGTGGCCGTGGCTCCTACCGCAACCTATAAGGCTGAGGTGGTACGGGATATGCCCACGACGCCGGCGGGGGTGGCGGCTAGCTGGCTGCTTTACAGCATTTCTAACTCCAAGAGCATTACTCAGGCGCAGATCCGCTCGCATTTTTCGCAGTCACTACTGAAGCAGACACCGTCTAGTAGCCTCTATAACTCCCTCACAAAACTGCGTGCGGCTGGCCCATATACGATGCTCGGCTATGAGGACAGCGGTAACCGCCTGCTAATTGGGGTGCAGGACTCTAATGGCAGGCAGATCAGTATTGATTTGATGGCCGATTCACGCAGCCAGATTGTTTCGCTGACCTTTGGACGCATTGGCAGGGTTCCGGTTATCACCGATGAGGCCAGTTTGGCTCGCGCGCTTAATGAGGCTGGCGACGACGGCGCTAGTGTGCGTCGTGCGGCTGCAGCCTCCCAGCCGCGCTACCAAAGCAGTTTTTTGGTTGCCCGCATCGATACTTTAAATGGCTGCGGCTCACCCTTGACGCTGTCTAACGCCGATGATCAGATGCCAATTGGGCGCCTGGTAGACCTTTACACCCTGGCTGGGGTGGGGGAGGCCGTGATCGACGGCGGCGTCGAGATTAACCAGGACGCTACAGTCTTGCCGTCCATGATTGCGCAAGGTTATGGGCGTAATGACGCCACCATGATTGGCAAGAAATATCCTCTGCGGGTGGTGGCCTCCCACACTATCCACGAATCTGACCCCACTAGCGCCACCATGTTGATGAAGACGGTGGGGGCCGACGGGATCCGCGCCGCTGCTCAAAACACTGGCAAACAGGATTTAACCTCTTTCTCGCCTTTGCTTACGCCTCGCGCGTTGGGGCAAATTGCCTGGTCAGACTCGGATTTGCGGTTTTATTGGCGTGAGGCCAATAAGCAGCCTGAGCAGCAGCGCCAGGCTCTGCATACCGCTTTGGTGAACTCGCTTTCGCGCGGCAGCGTGGCCATGGATCCGAACCGCTACCAGGATGTGCTGTGGCCGGAGGGGATCGGCTGGTTTGCCTCAGCCCGTGAGATTTGCCGTGTGCAAAGTTATTTAGGGCAGCTGAGCCAGCGTGACGTTAACGCCGATACTTTGCTGCGTAACGCCATGGTGGTTGAAAACGGTGTGCATATCGACTCTAGCCAGTGGACTTACGCCACCTATGTGGGTGCCGAATCGCCCGGCCAATTAGCTATGACCTGGGTGCTGACCAGTCCGGAGGGGGCGCGTTACTGCCTGGTTATGATCCTGGCGGCGCGCGACAACACCACTTTGCCTTCGCCGCTATGGTTGCAGGCGGTGGCGCGGCAGGTGATCGACCGGTTGTCTATCTGGATTGCGGCTAAAGAGCCCAAAGCTAGTGCCACCCCCACCGCCACAAAAGCCACTAGCAAAGCCACTAGCAAGAAGGCTAAGGCCACGAAGGGCTCCAAGCGCGCTAACCAGAGTCCTACGTCGGCCACGCCCGCCCCAAGTAGCGCCTCCACGGCTCGCCCTGATAAGGGCACGTCCAGTCCGCGTTAAAGCCGACGCCGTCGACCACGTCCCGCGCGTGCCCCGCACAGCGGCGCCCATGCGCTCTCGTGTGCGCCTATGCTCGCCCATGGGCCGGTTTTAGCGTGAACGCTTATAAATTTGGCTATAACCCCAGGTCAACAGCTAGCGCTATAAATACCCCTAAAAAATTAATGTCCATATTGTAGACATCACAAAGGTAAAGCTTGCCAAGGGACCTTATACCCGCTTAGCCTGAATTTAGACAGACCATCAAGAGCAGCCGAGAGACCTGGATCGTTGAAGCTGCAGCAACCCCCCATTTTGGGTGCGGGTGCTACTGCCAGGAACGATGGAGGTGAACATGAGTCAACCAGAAGTAAATCAGCAGCAATCTATGTTGTCGCTGCGTGATGTCCACAAGGTATACAAAATCAAGCCCAAGGGTATTGCTTCAATGCGTACTCCTGCACGTGAAGTGCGTGCGCTAAACGGCTTAAATCTTGAGGTTGCAGCGGGCACAATCCACGGCATTGTAGGTACCTCCGGGGCTGGTAAATCCACCCTAGTGCGTTGCCTAACCGCACTAGAAACCCCCACCAGCGGCGTCATTACTGTAGACGGCCAGAACCTGTCTGACCTAAACCAACGTGACCTGCGTGAAGCCCGCCGCAAGATCGGCATGGTGTTCCAGCACGCCAACCTGATGGATGCGTTAACCACCGTACAGAACGTGGCTTACCCCCTGGCTTTGGCTCGTGCCCCCCACGGTTACCGCCGTGAGCGTGTAAGCAAAATGCTGGACCTGGTGGGTCTAACTGATCGCGCCGACTCCTACCCTTCGCAGCTATCGGGTGGCCAAAAGCAGCGTGTGGGTATTGCCCGCGCCCTGGCCGATGAGCCCAGCGTGCTGCTGTGCGACGAGCCCACCAGCGCCCTAGACCCCGAAACCACCCGCTCTATCTTGGATCTGATCCGCTCCGCCCGCGACACCTTGGGCGTAACCGTAGTGATCATTACCCACGAAATGAGCGTAGTGCGCTCCATCTGCGACTCGGTCAGCCTGCTTGAAGCCGGCCAGATCGTCGAAGGCGGCCCCATTGACGAGGTAGTTTCCCAGGTAGATTCGCGACTTTCTCGTGAACTGGTACCGCTACCGGAAGTTAGCGAGGAAGTGCTCGGGCGCGGCGACGTCGTCGTCGACCTGGCTATTACCGCCAAGAAGGGCCAACCCGCAGCCGCCAAGCTCCTGACCATTGCCGCTGACCGTGGCGGTGACGTGGCCGGGGGCGTATTCCAGACCATTGCGGGGGCCCAGATCGGCCGCCTGGCAATTACCGTTGAACCCAGCCGAGCCCAGGGCCTAATCGACGCCTTGGCTGACGCTGGGGTTAAGCCAAGTTTGCGCGACACTAGCAAGGAGGTGGCAGCATGATGGGAATCGGTGAATGGCTATGGGATCGTTTCCTGGACATCTCCGACGCCACCGGGCTCACGGGCGCTTTTGGTGAAGGCACCTGGTTCGATAACCGAGCCGTGCGTTTGAAGATGGGTCCGGCAATTGACGAGACCCTGTACATGACCTTCGTTTCTGGTGCTATCACCGTGGTGCTGGGTTTAGCGCTGGGCATTGCCCTAGTGTCTACCGGTCACCGTGGCCTGACCCGCAACCAGGCGGTTTACCAGGTTCTTAGCGCCATTGTTAACGTGGGGCGCTCCATGCCCTTCTTGATCTTAATGATCGCTATCATCCCGCTTACCCGCCTGCTGGTTAGCGACACCACCAGTTGGCAGGCGGCGGCAGTCCCGCTAACCATTGGGGCTATCCCCTTCTACGCGCGTTTGGCGGAAACTGCGCTCGACGGCGTCGAGCAAGGAAAAATCGAAGCAGCCCTGATGCTGGGGGCCTCCCGCATCCAAATCACCTTTGGTGTGCTGGTACGTGAAGCCCTCCCCAGCCTGATCCAGGCGGCCACAGTCACCCTGGTGACCCTGCTGGGTTACTCGGCGATGGCGGCCTCCATTGGCGCCGGTGGCCTGGGTGCCCTGGCCCTGCAATACGGTTACCAGCGCTACCAAAACGACGTAATGATCCTGACGGTAATCGTCATCGTGCTCATTGTGGGCGTCATCCAGGTGGTTGGCGACATGCTCAGCCGCTTGGCTGACCACCGCTGATCCAACACCAGCTTGGCGCGCCCAGTGCCAACCAAACTGTGGCGCGCAACAGCCAAGCGGCACCACCCAAGGCGCCTTGCGGCGTCGTCCCTAAACCGGCGCTAAGCGCGACCCAGCCTTAAACCGACTGGTATGCGGCGCCACCAGAACTACTTTTCCCGCCTAAATTCACAAGGAACAAAATCATGGCAACTGCACTAATTTCTCGTCGTAGCTTCACCGCTGGCTCGCTAGTGGCCGCCAGCGCCGCCGTACTAGCCGCCTGCGGCTCCTCCAAGAAGAAGGGCGGCGACTCCCTCCCCAAGGGCATCACCGAAAAGGACGGCACCTACACCATCAAGATCGGCTGCTCCCCGGTACCCCACGGCGACATCCTAGAGTTCGTCCAGTCCAACCTGGCCAAGAAGGAAAACCTGAACCTAGAGATCAAGCAGATCGACGACTACCAGACCCCCAACTCTTCTCTGGCTGACGGCTCCCTAGCCGCAAACTTCTACCAGACCCCCAACTTCCTGGAGCTGCAGGAAAAGGAAAAGGGCTACAAGTTCGAGTCCCTGGCCAAGGTGCACGTTGAGCCCATGGGCCTGTACTCCAACAAGCACAAGAAGCTGGCTGACCTGCCCAGCGGCGCCAAGGTAGTACTCAACTCTGACCCGGCTAACACTGCCCGTGGCCTGAAGCTACTGGAAACCGCCAAGCTGATCACCCTGGACCCCAAGGTTGACCTGCCCACCGACACCGACGTCACCTCCAACCCCAAGAACCTGAAGTTCACCCTGGTGGAGGGCGCCCAGACCGCTCGTAACCTCGACGACGCCGACCTGGTGGTGCTAAACGGTAACTACGCCCTGGCTGCTAAGAAGAACCCGGCCAAGGACGCCCTGCTGCTGGAGAGCGGCACCAACTCCCCCTACGCCAACCTGCTGGTGGTGCGTGAGGAGGACAAGGACAATGAGCAGCTCAAGAAGCTGGCCAAGCTGCTGAACAGCGCTGAGGTCAAGAAGTTCATCCAGGAAAAGTGGACTGACTCCTCGGTTATCCCCGCATTCTGATGCGCCGGTGCCTAATGCCCGGGCGGCATGCCTGGCAAGTGAGCCGGCAGAGCCGGTAGTCGGGCGGCAGGTGCCGGTAACTGACCGGCATGTGCCTGGCAAGTGAGCCGGCAGGTGCTGCGGCGGCAGTAGCGCCCGGGCAGCACTAGCCCGGCATTAGGCACAGCGTTAGATAATAAAAAGGTGTGGCCCCTAGGGCCACACCTTTTGTGTTAGTGCAGTTGGTGGCGCCGGCTGGCAATCAGTCGGCCGGCAACCGGGGCGAGCGCCGCGCCACCGCAGTTGCAGGCCGCTAGTTGCCGGCGCCGGTTAGCGGGTCAGTCAACCACGCCGTAGAGGCGGTCGCCGGCGTCGCCCAGGCCGGGGACGATGTAGGCGTTTTCGTTGAGGTGGTCATCCACGGCGGCAACCACGATGGTGACGTTGGCGCGGTCGCCCACGGCTTCCTCAACAGCCTTGAGGCCCTCGGGGGCAGCCAGTAGGAACAGGGCGGTTACGTCCTTGGCGCCACGCTCAAGTAGGTAGTCAATGGCGGCGATCAGGGTGTGACCGGTGGCTAGCATCGGGTCCACAATGAACACCTGGCGGCCGGATAGATCCTGGGGCAGACGGTTGGCGTAGGTTTCGATCTCTAGGGTCTTCTCGTTACGGCTCATACCCAGGAAGCCAACCTCAGCGGTGGGCAGTAGGCGAGTCATACCCTCAAGCATGCCTAGGCCGGCGCGTAGGATGGGTACCACCATGGGGCGTGGGTCGGCAATGCGGCGGCAGTGGGCGGTGGCCACAGGGGTGACTACCTCGATTTCTTCGGTGTGTACCTCGCGGGTGGCCTCATAGGCCAACAGGGTAACTAGCTCGTCTGCGAGCTGGCGGAATACAGGAGAAGGGGTCTCCTTGTTACGTAGAACAGAAAGCTTGTGGTCAATTAGGGGATGGTCTGCAACATGAACACGCATAGTGCCAGTTTACGGTTAGGGCGGGCCTTGAGCTAGCGGGTAGGCTGACCTTAGCTCGTAATTGCAAGGAGGTGGCTGATGCATAACTATGAAAATGGGGGCGGCGGGCAGCTGCGCGGGGAGGCTTTGACCGGCTCTATTCAGGCGGAAAAATATGGCCCGGCCATGGATTTGGCACTGCATCAGGCGGCTTTATCTGCGCAATTGGGGGAGGTGCCGGTAGGTGCCGTGGTAATTAACGACGACGGCGAAGTGATTTCCCAGGGCCGCAACCGCCGTGAGGAACTCAATGACCCCACCGCTCACGCCGAAATTTTGGCGCTGCGTAGCGCCGGAGCCAATTTGGGTACGAGTCATTTGGCTGGCTGCACCCTGGTGGTGACTTTGGAGCCGTGTGCGATGTGTGCGGGGGCTATGCTTTTGGCCCGCCTGGAGCGGGTGGTGTTTGCCGCCTGGGAGCCAAAAACCGGGGCTTGCGGCTCGCAGCGTGACTTGGTGCGAGATGTGCGTGCCACACACCGCCTGGAGGTGCTGGCGGGGTTGCGTCAGCGCCAGGCACAGGCGCTGCTAGAGGATTTTTTCGCCCAGCGCCGCTAGCGGGTGTGGTTGGCTTCAGGGGCCGACGTCGTCCGCGCCGCTGTCACTGCCTGTGTGCCTGGTTTGGGGCGTGCACTTTCTATGTGAGTGCGGCTGGGTAAGTAAGGTTTGCGTATCGGCTGCAATCTCCGGTAGATTGAGCAGCCGAGGTAGCGTGTCCGAGCGGCCGAAGGTGCAGCACTCGAAATGCTGTGTGGTGCAAGCCACCCCGGGTTCGAATCCCGGCGCTACCGCCATCAATTCCCGTCATGCAATGCGTGGCGGGATTTTTTGTTTCCGACGGCGGCGGGCGGCGTCGTCGAGAAAAAGCAGGGCCGGGAGTGAATGGGGTGGCACTAAGCAGGGCCGGGGGAGTGGAAGTAAATAAGGCATAAAAAATCCGGAACCTGACGGTCCCGGATTGGTGGCGGAGGATGGGGGATTCGAACCCCCGAGGGCTTGCACCCAACACGCTTTCCAAGCGTGCGCCATAGGCCACTAGGCGAATCCTCCTAGTAAACCGCAAAGCGGCTACGGTCGAAAATCATAACCGATTAATCGCGCTCGGCGCTACTTGCGGATAGACATAAAACGTATGCGGTAGATCACGTGCAGGCTAGAAAATATATTTAATGTGGCTTGCGTTACGTTTCATTGTGTTGTAGCGGGCTTTGGGGGGCTGTGCAGTAGCTAAATTGTCGCCCTCTAGGCTGGTTTACGTATGGAAATTGCTAGTGCGGCTTGCTGGTAGCGTTGCTGGGTTGGCCCGAAACAGGTGTACGCTAACAGCTTTGCTAACGTGGCTAATAAATTCTTAATGCGCCTTCTAAAACTTGCTGTCAAGTGCGAGAATCTGCCGGGTGGTAGCACCAATATTGAAGCCTAGTGTGCCTGTAGTGTGACGCTAAGACGTCAGGCAAACTGTCCGATTTTAGGTATCGCTTGTCGATTCAGAAGTTGAGAATATTTCACAGCAAATCCATAGACGGTCAGCTTGGCTTAGATTTTTCCTAGACGTCATGCGAGCTTTGTGCACACTCTTTCAAAGTAATGGCTCCGATGCGATGCATCGTAGTTAGCCTCCGAGTGAGAACTTGGAAGCTATATGTCGATCCGCATTCTTCTGTCTCATATATCAGGATCAAAATGGTGGATAGTTGTGGTTTTAGGTGCTCGCCGGTGGATAAAAGCCTCTGAGTCCACTTTGTCGTGCAAGCAAACTGAAACCTTGCTGCAAGTTAGCTGACGCTGGCTGTGTTCAAAAATATAGATCACTTGATAGTCGTAGCTTGCAAAGTGAGAGCAATCAAGGTTAAATAACTTCCGTAACAATTTAATAAATCACGGACACAAGTCCGCAACCATAAATACTCGGAAGGAAAATCCATGGCACAGCGTGTGGAGACCATTCTCATCGACGACATTGACGGCTCTAGTGCTGCAGAGACCGTTAACTTCGCTCTAGACGGCGTTAACTACGTCATCGACCTAAACTCCGAAAACGCTAGCCGTCTACGCGCTGACCTACAGGAGTGGATTAACTATGCGCGCCGTGCCCGCAACGGCCGTCGTCGCACCACCACCCCGGCCGTTTCTAACAGCGAGTCCCGCCGTATGCGCGAATGGGCCAAGGAGCACGGTTTCCAGGTTTCTGACCGTGGTCGCGTCTCCGCTGAGATCCGCCAGGCTTACCTAGCTGAGCAGGGTCGCTGATTAATTTAGTGTCAGCTCAACTACGCTTAACTGAATAATTAAATTCAAGCAGGTGTTTTATAGGCACCTGTCAGGTAAGTGCCAATAAAACGGCGGTAAATAAACTGCTGCGATATTGGTTGCGCTGACGTCTAGGTTTTATAGCTCGAAGTGCTCGTGCAGTTTTTACTGTGCGGGCACTTTTATTTGCGACTTATTGCTGTGGTGTCTGTGGGGGAGCCTGTAGTGGCAGGGAGGGATTGATGTGGGTGGCGCTCTAGGGCTTTAGTTACTGACGACGACGCCGCCGGGTCTGCATTGACGCTGCGGGTCTGTATTGACGCCGTGGGCTAGCGTTGGCGCCGCCGGTCAGCGCCGCCGGTCAGCGACGACGGCGTATAGGGGCGCTAGCCGGTGTTTGCGGCCCATCGGGCTGTGCCTAAGGTCTTGTTTAGGTGCTTTAGCTCTCGCAAAAGCGTGCAAGTGCTGGCAAAATAGCTTTCATGGCTTACACCCTCGTACTGCTCCGCCACGGCGAGAGCGAATGGAATGCAAAGAACCTATTCACCGGTTGGGTTGACGTGGCCCTCTCGGACAAAGGCAAGGCCGAGGCCGTGCATGGTGGCGAGCTGCTAAAGGAGGCCGGTGTTCTACCGGACAAGCTATTTACCTCCATGCTGCGCCGCGCCATCATGACCGCGAACCTAGCTCTAGACTCCGCTGACCGCCACTGGATCCCGGTTGAGCGCAACTGGCGTCTAAACGAGCGTCACTACGGCGCTCTGCAGGGCAAGAACAAGAAGGAAATTCGCGACGAGTACGGCGACGAGCAGTTCATGCTCTGGCGTCGTTCCTACGATGTGCCGCCGCCGGCCATCGAGGCTGGTAGCGAGTTCAGCCAGGACACTGACCCGCGTTATGCCGGCGAGCCGGTACCCGCCACCGAGTGCCTCAAGGACGTCATCGCCCGCCTGCTGCCTTACTGGGAATCCACCATCGTTCCCGAAATCAAGACCGGCAAGACCGTAATGATCGCCGCCCACGGTAACTCCCTGCGCGCCATCGTCAAGCACCTGGACGAGATCTCCGACGAGGACATTGCCGGCGTCAACATCCCCACCGGTATTCCGCTGGTTTATGAGCTCGACGAAGAGACCCTCAAGCCCATCAAGAAGGGTGGTCGCTACCTAGATCCCGAGGCTGAGGCTAAGATCGCTGCTGTTGCTAACCAGGGCAAGTGAGCTAGTTTTATAACTAGTTAACTTTTTGGTTGCTAACAGCTAGTAATAGCTGCAGATAGCTACATATCTGTGGGGCGAGTGTGAAAAGCACTCGCCCCACAGTCGTCTTATTTTGCTTTTGGTAACCAGCGCCAGTTTCGGTTTTGGTAACCAGCCTCAGCTGATGCGTTAGCAACTAGACACACTGCCCTATAGCGATTGGTTATGTTATGAATATAAGTTTAGACGTGGAGTGGGCTACATGTTGCACGGGCGAGCGTAAAATTAATGTGCCGGCTGGTAGAATATAAGCCAGTTGCATTAGCCCGGAGTGTGTTTATGACCTTTAAAGTTGGCGAGACAGTGGTCTACCCCCACCATGGTGCGGCCCGAATTATTAAAATTCAGGACCGCAAGGTTCGCGGGGAAACGCGGGTGTACCTCACGCTTGAGGTGGCGCAGGGCGATCTAACCATTATGGTCCCTGCCGAAAACGTTGAAGAAATTGGCGTTAGAGACGTAGTTGACCAGGCCGGTCTGGAAAATGTTTTCGAGGTGCTACGCACTGGGCAGGTAGAAGAGCCAACCAACTGGTCGCGTCGCTATAAGGCAAATCAGGAAAAAATTGCTTCCGGGGACGTGCTTAAGGTTGCTGAAGTGGTGCGTGACCTCTCGCGTCGCGATACTGATCGAGGCTTGAGCGCCGGTGAAAAGCGCATGCTTGCCAAGGCACGGCAGATTTTGGTTTCAGAGCTGGCATTGGCGCAGAAGGTTGAAGAAGCCGCCGCCGAGCAGACTCTGGATCAAGTCCTAGCTGAGTGATAAGCGCGTTTATATCCCAATGAGTGCTTGCGTTGCGGTTTTAACTGCGGCAGGCTCGGGCACCCGCCTGGGTTGCCAGGGTCCCAAGGCTTTGGTGCAGCTAGCTGGCCAGAGCTTGGTGCGTCGCGCAGCAGCCGGATTGTTTGCCTGCCTGCAGGTGGATGCGGTGGTGGTTACCGCCCCGGCTGACTATCTAGAGGTTTTCCAGGCTGAACTGGCTGATTTTGATAATTTAGTGGTGGTGGCCGGCTCGGATGTTTCACGCCAGGCCAGCGTGGCCAACGGTTTGGCTGCTGCGGTTGAGTTAGCGCCGCAGGCAGATGTGGTTTTAATTCACGACGCCGCCCGTTGCTTAACCCCGCCCGCCGCTATTGCCCGCGTGATCGACGCCGTACGTGCAGGTAACCCGGCAGTGATTCCAGCCCTGCCGGTGACTGACACAATCAAATCTGTGGGCCCCGCCCGCCCTCAGGGTGAGATCGCGGCTGCGCCAGCCGCAGGCGCCACGGCAGCACCCGTAAATGCGCCGCTCTCTGCCCCCACCCAAGTAGAGCCGGTGCTTGAAACTGTAGACCGCCGTCGGCTGCGGGCCGTGCAAACCCCGCAAGGCTTTGAACGCGAAACCATTTTGCGCTCCCACCAGCTCGGCGCCCAGGCGGCAGCCAGTGAATCTAGTGCCGCCTCAGATGACGCAGGCCTAGCTGAGCAGGCCGGCTACCCGGTGGTGGTTGTGCCCGGAGACGCTCTCAGTTTTAAGGTCACCACCCCCATTGATTTGGCACTAGCGCAAGTATGTGTAAGCCAAAATCTAGCTAACCTTTAAGGAGTAGCCATGGCGCAATTTTTGCTACCTCGCACCGGCATCGGCATGGATGTGCACGCTTTTGCGCCTGAAGGCTCGGGGGTGCCCATGCATCTGGCCTGTCTGGAATGGCCGGGGGTGACCGGTTTAGCCGGCCATTCTGACGGCGACGTCGTCGCCCACGCCTGTGCCGACGCCCTGTTCGCAGCCGCCGGGTTAGGCGATTTAGGCAGTAATTTCGGGGTGGACCGCCCCGAGTTTAAAGGCGCATCCGGCGCCACCTTACTAGGCGAAGCTGCCCGCCGCGTGCGCGCTGCCGGCTATGAGATCGGTAATGTTAGCGTGCAGCTAATCGGCCAACGTCCGCGCGTAGCAGGCCGAATTGCCCAGGCCAATGCGGCGCTGAGCCAAGCAGCCGGGGCTGACGTACAAATGAGCGCCACCACCACCGACCACCTAGGTTTCCTAGGCCGCAGTGAGGGCCTAATGGCAATTGCCAGCGCCCTGGTTTACACCAATACTCCCGCCTAAAACTATTACTTTAGGGTTTCGGGTAGCCTTATAGGGTGAGTACCCTCAAGAGTGAACCCTCCCTGAAACTGTATGATTCGGCCAGCCACGCCCTCGTGTCGCTAGCCCCTACGGTTACCCCCGGTAAGGTCACGATCTACCTGTGTGGTGCTACTGTGCAGGGCAGCCCCCATATTGGGCATATGCGCTCAGCCATTGCTTTTGACGTACTAACCCGCTGGCTAGAGTACTGCGGCCAGGAAGTAGTGCTAGTACGCAACGTAACCGACATCGACGACAAAATCCTGGCTAAATCCGCGCAGGCCGGCGCCCCCTGGTGGGCTTGGGCTTACCGCTATGAGCGCGAATTTTCCGCCGCCTACCAGGCTCTAGGGGTTAAAGACCCCACCTACGAGCCCCACGCCACCGGGCACGTACCAGACATGATCGACCTGGTGCAGCGCCTGATCGACGCCGGTCACGCCTATGTGGGTAGCCCCGGCAACGTCTATTTCTCGGTGCGTTCCCTGCCCGACTACGGCTCGCTAACCAACCAAAGCCTAGACCAGCTGCGTTCAACTGAAGATGAATCCCAGATTGACGACGCCGTCGAGGCTGACAAACGCGACCCGCGCGACTTTGCCCTGTGGAAAGCCGCTAAACCCAGCGAACCTGCCGACGCCTCCTGGGACACCCCCTGGGGACGCGGCCGCCCCGGCTGGCACCTAGAATGCTCGGCCATGAGCCGACGCTACCTGGGCGACACTTTCGACATTCACGGCGGCGGCATTGACCTGCGCTTCCCCCACCATGAGAATGAGCAGGCCCAATCCCACGGCGCCGGCTGGCCTTTTGTGCGCATCTGGGTACACAACGCCTGGGTGACCATTAAAGGCGAAAAGATGAGCAAGTCCCTGGGTAACTCCCTGGTTGTCTCCGAGCTGCTCAAACAGTACTCAGCGCAGGCTCTGCGCCTAGTTATTGGCACCACCCACCACCGCTCCACGGTGGAGTTCAGCCCTGACACCCTAGAAGACGCCCAAGCCCTGTGGGACCGCTTTAGCGGGGCCCTGGTGCGCGCTGTGAAACTAGCTCCTGAGCTAGCTGAAGTTGATTTAACGCAGGTAGCTGTCACTAGCGAGTTCCGCGCCGCTATGGATGACGACCTCAACCTAGCTGGGGCCATGACCCAAATCCACGCTGCCCTCAAGCGTCTAAACGTGGCCCTAAGTGAAGCTGAAGCCGGCCAGGGTGAAGCTACGCAGGTAGCTGAAGCCGCCAATCAGCTACGGGTGATGCTTGATATTTTGGGGCTAGACCCACTTTCACCAGTTTGGGCCCGCGCTGGCGCCAGCGAGGAAAACGCAGACAATGCGGCCCTAGCCGCCCTGGGTAACCTGGTGGAAAACCTGCTAGAGCAACGCGCTAGTGCCCGCAAAGAAAAAGACTGGGGCCGCGCTGACGCTATCCGTGACGCCTTGGCTAGTGCCGGGGTAGTGGTTGAAGACTCACCTACCGGTGCCCGCTGGCACCTGGGCTGATAGATAAGGAATCCCATGCCTGGAAATGACCGTCCCCACGGCGCTCGCCGTCGTCCTGGTAGTAAAAAAGGCCCCCAGGTTGGCACTGGTGGGCACCGCCGCAAGGCCCTAGAAGGGCGCGGCCCCACCCCCAAGGCAGAAGATCGTCCCTACCACCCCAAACACAAGGCTAAGCTGCGCGCTGAGGCTAAGGCCGCTGCCGCCCAGCCCACCCGTGAACGCCAGCTAGAAAAGATCCGCAACCGCTTTGACGTGCCCGCAGACCACGAAATTATTTGTGGCCGCAACGCCTGCGCTGAAGCGGCCCGCGCCCGTGTGCCCGTCACGCGCGTATTTATGGCGGTTTCAGCTGAAAATGATGACCGTCTAGGGGCTGTGGTGCGCCGTGCCACCCTAGAGGGTGCGCCCGTATTTGAGGTCACCAAGCTGGAATTAGAAGCCCTCACCCAGGGTGCCGTGCATCAGGGTGTGGCCATGGAAATCGCCGCCTACGACTACGCTGATGCCCTAGAGCTACTAGATCGCGTCAGCGCCACCGGCCGTAAACCCCTATTTGTGGCGCTAGACCAGGTAACTGACCCCCACAACCTGGGGGCGGTGCTGCGTAGCGCGGGTGCATTTGGGGCCGACGGCGTCATCATCCCGCAACGTCGCAGTGCAGACGTTAACGCCACCGTGTGGAAGGTTAGTGCTGGCGCCGCCGCGCGCGTGCCGGTAGCTAAAGAAACCAACCTGGTGCGTACGCTAGAAGCCTTCAAAGCACGCGGCTGTTTTGTGGTGGGTCTAGACGGTAACGGTAGTGTTAGCGTCGATAACCTAAACCTGGCTGACCAGCCGCTAGTGCTGGTAACTGGGGCTGAAGGCAAGGGCTTATCGCGCCTGGTGAGCCAGACCTGCGACGAAATCGCTTCGATTAACATCCGTGCCGCCGTCGAAAGTCTCAACGCGGCCGTGGCCACCGGTATTGCCCTATATGAGGTAGATCGGGTGCGTCGCACCATTCAGGGCGATTAATCCCTGATAATAGCTATTGGTTGACGCGGGTCGGGCATGGCGCCCGACCTGCCAATTGCTATAAGGAGCTAAGGCAATGGACGCCTCTAAGTTGGATCTAGGCGGTGCGCTGGCTTACGGCGCAGATTACAACCCTGAGCAGTTCGACGACGCCACTTTTGAGCGTGACCTGGAGCTAATGCGCCAAGCCCGGGTGAACTTGGTGAGCCTGGCAATCTTTTCCTGGACGCGACTAGAACCCAGCGAGGGCAACTACCGTCTGGACTGGCTAGAGCAGCTCATCGACCGTCTGTGGCAGGCAGGTATTAGCGTAGACCTGGCCACTGCCACCGCCTCCCCGCCGGCCTGGCTGGGGCGTCACTACCCTGACACTTTGCCGGTGCGCGCTGATGGATCTGTCTACTCTTGGGGCTCACGTCAACAGTATTGCCCCAGCTCATACCGGTTCAGGGTGGCCGCTAATGCGCTCACGGCGCGCCTAGTGGAGCGTTTTGCCGCCCACCCGGCAGTGGTGGCTTGGCATGTTTCAAACGAGTATGGCTGCCACATTCGTGAATGTTTTTGTCAGCGCTGTGCCCAGGCTTGGCGTGACTGGCTTAAAAAGCGTTACTGCTGTTTGGACGCCTTAAACCGGGCTTGGGGCACCAATTTTTGGTCCCAGTTCTATACCGACTGGGAGCAGGTGATCCCTCCGCGTATCACCCCCAGTTTCGCTAACCCCAACCAGATGCTTGATTGGCGCCGCTTTAGCAGTGACAACCTAAAATCCGGTTACCTATCTGAAGCCGCTTTGATCCGCGCCGGGTTAGCTAAAGCAGGCCGGGCCGTGCCGGTAACCACCAACTTCATGGATGCCTTTGAGGCCCTGGACTATTTCGACTGGGCTAAAGACATTGACCTGGTAGCTAACGACTCCTACCCAGACCCGGCTGATCCGCGCGCCGCCCACCAGCTGGCTTTCACCGGGGATCTGATGCGTGGCCTGGGTGGCGGGCGCCCCTGGTTGCTTATGGAGCAGGCGCCCGGTGCGGTGCAGTGGCGTGCACGCAACGCGGTAAAAGCTCCGGGGGAGTACTTGCTTTGGTCCTTGGCGCACGTTGCCCATGGGGCCGACGGCGTCATGCAGTTCCAGTGGCGCCAGTCCGTTGCAGGGGCGGAAACTTTTCACGGCGCCATGGTGCCCCACAGCGGCACCCAGTCGATGCAGTGGCACCAAACTGTGGAACTAGGTCAAGTACTCAAGCGCCTGGCTCCAGTGGTAGGCCAGCGTAGCCAGGCCCAGGTGGCCATCATGCTGGACTGGCCCTCGATGTGGGCCCAAAATGCTGCCATTGGCCCCGATGAGGCCACCCACGGCCTGCAAATTCCGTCGCTAAGTGCCCCCGCCGGCAGTGCGCTACGCGCCGCCCAGGCTTGGCATGCCACCTGTTTCGAGGCAGGCTATGCGGTAGACATTGTCCAGGTGGATGCTGAGCTGGATGACTACAGCCTAATCGTGGTCCCAGAAATCTTCATGACCTACCCTCAGCTAGCTCAGAGACTAAACCAAGCCGCCAATCGCGGTGCCCAGGTGGTAATTACCGCCCGCACCGGCGTCGTAGACCAAAATGGACACGGCGTCGTCGGTGGCTATTTAAGCCAGGGCCCCAGCGCAGACTACCCCAGTGTCAACGGCGAGTGCCTAGGCTGCTCTGCCCGGGGAGACCAGACAGAACCTCCCGCCACCATGAGCCTGGCTGAATTGACAGGCGTGCGGGTGCTAGACCAAATCCCGGTGCTCGACGCCCCCGTTTCCGCCTGGAACTGGGAAGGTGCCCCCGACGCCTCTCAGCCCCTAGCTCAAGCCGTCGCCAAAGGCCTAAACCGCAACCTGCAATTCATCCTAGATGCCCACGGTCCCCTGGCGCGGCTACTAGCCCGCAGTGAAAACGCCCCGCTGGTAGCTTATGGCTGGAGTGAAAACCTGGCCATCAACGACGACGTCGAAATCCTGGCCTCCTACGCCACCGGCCGCCTAGCTGGGCAAGGCGCCATCACCCGCCGCCCCCAAGGCGCCGGGGCCGCCTGGTACATCAGCTGCGACCTAACCCCCGCAGCGCGCGCACACCTACTCAAACTGGCTGGCGCCTACGCGCGACTACGCCCAGTATTTGCCCACCCACTACCGGCCGGGGTCAGCGCCCACCAGCGCGGCAACTGCCTATTCCTACTCAACTTCGCTGCCACCAGCGCCGAAATAGCCGGCGTGGTGGGCTACGACCTAGTCGGGGCGAACCAGGTGACCGGACATCTAGTTCTGCCCCCACGCAGCGGCGCAGTTATCCAAATGGCCTAAAATCTCTAGCTTTTTAAAGCAAACTTGAGACAATAAGAACCTAAATGTCGACAATCTGGGAGGCATCATGGCTGATAACGCCCCTAACTTCATCCGTCGAAGCGGCTTTATAAGCTCGGTTAAGGCAGACGATCAGACCATCGATAAGGTGCTAGCCAACTTAGGTGTGCTGGCACTACTCGGTGAGCCGGTGCTGCCCCAACACCGCTCGATCAGCGTACTAGTTAGCGACCAAAACCAGGTGGCTACCGTCAAAAATGGCGAGCTAGCCCCCGGCCTAGACCTATCTGACCTGGTCTACAAGCTAGCTACAGAGCTAGAAGCCGATGTACTAATTGGCCCGGCCCGTTACGACGCCTCAGCCGGCTCCGATGAGGACTACGAACCTGACTACGCCGCCCTGCGCGTAGCGGTGCTCACCCCGATGAGCTCCTATACGGTGCCGCTACAGTCCACCCTGCTAGAGCGCACCCTGGCGGTAGTGAACCTGCCCGAAATTGACCGTCGCCTGGTGCTTTACGCCGGTGACGGGCTCGAAATCGGTGACCTAGGTTGGGATGAAGAGCAGCTGCCGAGCCTGGTGCTGCGCTCCTACAAGGGTGAGCTGAGCCTGGCAGCAGTCACCAGTGGAGACCTAGACGATGACTCTGAGGTAGTCACTGTGCTGCGCCGTCGTGAATGGGTGGTGTGGCCCAAGGGACGCATCGCCAAGGCCCGCAAGGAGGAGCTAGCTGCTGCCCTGGCTGCCCCCACCCACGCCGCTGAGCTCAGCGTGGTCACCCCGAATGCTGACGTTGAGGCTCTGGATAAGGCCCTGGCTGCAGACAGCGGCAATGGTGTCGACGGTGCCGGCCCGGTGCTAGAGGCCCTGGGCTTGCCGCAGTGGCTTGGTCCCTGGTTGCGCGGCGAAATCGCCACCAGTGCCATAGAGGATGTAGTAGTGCACGAACCGCGCGGCCTGAGCAACGCGGTAGGCCGTAGCGTCTCCATGATGCTAGACGACTCTGCTGTATCTGGCCCCAGCTTCTGGCAGGGCTACACTCGCACCGTCACCGACCAGCCCTGGCTGTTTAGGGCTGCGCACCTGCTAGAGGCGGGTGCTGGTGGGGCGCTAGTGGGCACCGCCCTAACCCGCCGTCTACGTAATGGCGGGGGCCTGAGCGGCACCCTGCTAGTTATGGGTGCAGGTCTGGTGGTAGACAGTGCGGCAGAGTTTGCCCTGGCCTCGTGGACCCGCGCGCGCGAGCTACGCCGGCGCGCAGTTGAGGCAGAGCGTGAAGCTCGCCGCGCCGCCGCTGCGCAGTAATACACGCTGATAGCTGCTGCACGTAGACAGTGTTGTGCTGATGGTTGCATCCTGCTGTGCGCCGCCAGCGCGGTGAGTGGCGCTAATACTGAGCGTGTTTAACATTTAGGCCGGCTAGTGGTTTTCCACTAGCCGGCCTAGTTGTATTGGTTGTGTCAGGCAATTTGGTTATGCCCGGGTTGGGCGCCGCCTGGCACTACTCGCCCTTGAACTTCAAATTGGCGGTAAAGCCCATCGGATTGACGCTGTACTCCTCAACCGCTTCCTGGTCGCGGGCGGCGAATTCGGCGTCGTCGTCCTCGCTGGTGCCCGTAGCGTAGTCAATGTCATCTAGAACATTGGGACGCAGCTCCTCATTACCGCTGATCACGGCATGTTCGTCAGGGCGGTTAGCCAGCACATTGGCCACATAGTCAGCCACGGCGTCCTGCATAGAGACGTCGTAGCCAGCTTCCTCAGACATGTACCAGCGGTGCTCAAGCACCTCGTGGAAAATTTCCGCCGGTTCCAGCTTGCGGCGCATCTCGGCGGGCACAGCCGCAATGGTGGGTTCAAATACGTCTGCCAACCAGGCGTGGGCAGCGATTTCTAGTGGCTCATCCTTACGGTTCCACAGGCTGCGGTAGGCTTCCAGGTCGTTGAGCATACGCCGGCCCTGACCTTCTTGCACATCCAGGCCGGTTAGGCGCATGATCTGGCGGCGGTAGTGTCCGGCGTCAACCACCTTGGGCTGGATAGACAGGTGGGTGCCGTCCAGGTCCGTGGTCATTGATAGCTCGCCGACGTCGAACCCCAGAGAGTTTAGACGCTCAATACGGTTAGCTACACGCCAGCGCTCAGACATGGAGAAGGACTCTTCACCGGTGAGCACATCCCACAGTTCCAAGTAGCGTGAGACGATACGGTCACCGACGCCGATAGTGTCAACGTCTTCCTCAAGTAGACCGCCAGCTTGCAAGTCCATTAGTTCACCAATGATGTTGGTGCGGGCCAGCTCAATGTCATACATGCGCTTACCAGAGGTGAGGCCCTCAGGGTGAAGCTCACCGGTTTCGGCGTCAACCAGGTAGGCTGCGAAAGCCCCGGCGTCGCGCCTAAAGAGCGTGTTGGATAGAGACACGTCTCCCCAGAAGAACCCCAGCAAGTGCAAGCGCACTAGCAGCACTGCCAGCGCGTCAATTAGGCGCGTGGCGGTTTCAGGGCGCATGTACTGGCTAAATAGGGCGCGGTAAGGCAGCGAGTAAGACAGGTGCTCGGTGATCAGTACTGAGTTGAGCTCTTCGCCATTGGCATCAGTGCGGCCGGTAATAACTGCGATTGGACGCACACAGGGCGCCCCTAAACGCAGCAGGTCACGCAGCATTTCGTATTCGCGGTCTGCTACAAAAGAACTGATTTCCTTAACTGCAATTACATGGGAGTTAAGGTTTACAAAACGCACGATGTGGCGGGAAATACCACGCGGAAGAGCAGCCAGAACCTCTGGTGGCCACTGCTCTAGCGGGATATTCCAAGGTAGGTCGAGGATCGCGGGATCCACGCTCATAGATTTGATGTTAATGGCCTGGGCCATAATCACCCTTTGCAGATAAATAAGGCGGGGTAGCTACGTAATGGCAGCCACCCCACCTTAATGTATTAGGCATTTGGTGTCTGTTACCGCGCTAATACTAGCGCTGTTCAGTTACCAAATCCTGCAGGCACTCAGGCCGGCAGGCGCTTACCCGTGGCAGAGGAGAACAGGTGCTCCTGGCCGGGGCGGATGCGCACGTAGATGACCTCGCCGTTGGCGGGAGCGGTGCGCGGAGGTACGCGGACAATCATCTGGCTGGAGTCTTCGCCACTGCCGAGCTTGTGGGCGGACTTGTCAGCCCCCACCAGCTCGCCGTAGACGTAAGCGTCACTGCCCAGCTCCTCCACGAAGGAGATGCGTACCGGGATAGAGTCCGCGTCGCCTTCGCTGACCACGTCGAGGGCTTCGGGACGGAAGCCGATGGTCAGGGTCTTGGCGTCTTCGGCAGCTAGAGCCTTAAGGGTGACACGCGGCAGACGAATCTTGGCGCTACCCAGCTTGGCGACGTCGCCGTCGAGGTCGAAAGTACCCAGGTTCATGGCGGGAGAGCCAATGAATCCGGCCACGAACTCGTTGGCAGGCTTGTCGTACATTTCGCGCGGAGAGCCCACCTGCTGGAGCAGGCCATCCTTAAGTACGGCGATACGGTCACCCATGGTTAGAGCTTCAGTCTGGTCGTGGGTTACGTAGACCGTGGTGACACCCAGCTCACGCTGCAGTGAGGCGATCTGGGTACGGGTCTGTACGCGTAGCTTCGCGTCCAGGTTTGACAGCGGTTCATCCATGAGGAATACCTTGGGCTTACGCACAATGGCGCGGCCCATGGCTACACGCTGACGCTGACCACCGGATAGAGCCTTGGGCTTGCGCTCCAAGTATTCGGTTAGACCCAGGATCTTGGCGGCCTCTTTAACGCGGCGGTCAATCTCTTCCTTCGGGGTGCCTGCGATCTTAAGCGCAAAGCCCATGTTGTCGTGTACCGACATGTGGGGGTAGAGCGCGTAGTTCTGGAACACCATAGCGATGTCGCGGTCCTTGGGCTGGACGTCGGTGACGTCGCGGTCGCCGATTAGGATGCGACCAGCGTTCACATCCTCCAGACCTGCGAGCATGCGCAAAGAAGTAGACTTACCGCAGCCGGACGGACCCACAAGTACCAGGAATTCGCCGTCAGCGATCTCCAAGTTTAGGGCGTCAACAGAGGGGCGGTCGTTGCCAGGATAGATCCTGGTTGCATGGTCAAAAGTTACTGATGCCATGACTTGCATTCCCTTCACCGGCAGGTACGTGCCGGACGATCCGTCGTGAAAGGTGTCCATGCGTGTCCGCACTGACACAAATCTCGTATTTCTTGTGGTTGAGGTTCATCCCCCAACCATGACCAAGTGTGTCATATGTAATAGCTGCTGGGTAGAGTTTGTTCAGAATTGCAGTTGTTATGTGTCTGTAATCACTGAAGTGGTATCGCAGGGCTGCTATCTTCACAGGAAATTAGTAGCTTTGGGCGCGTAAGCTAGTCCAAGAAGTTAATTTTTAAACTACCGTGAGGTGGCGCGTTAGCGTCGGCTCCAGATACATGAGGAGTTCCCCAGTGGTGTCTTCCAGTAGTGCTCGCGCCGCACGTGAGCGCGCCAAGCAGCTGCGTGCAGAACAAGAACGCAAAGAGCGTCGTGGCAAAATCGCCCGCCGCTCCATTTTGGGAGCTGGCTGCGTGACGATCGTAGGTGGGGCAGCAGGCCTAGTGTTCTACGAACGCTCACAGAAAGGAGAAGGTGGTGGCGCTAATGGCAAGTCCACAAGCGCCGTCGACTACACCAAGCTCGACGAAACCACTCTAAAGAGCAAGCTGGCCAACCGTAAAGGCGTGCCCAAACTCGTACTAGTTGACGGCTCACTACCCTTCGGTAAGGGCCCGGTGCCAGGCACTATGAACACCGGCACTAAGAATGTAATCGAAATTGTCTTTGACTACGCCTGCTCACACTGCGCCGAATTTGAATCCGTGCACGCCGCCGAGCTCAAGAGCATCATTGACACCGGCAAGGCCACGGTAGTGCTACGCCCCTGCAAGATCCTGGGTTCCCCCTGGTCTGACCTAGCCGACTCCTTCATGGGTACGGTACTAGACCGCGAACCCGCCAAGGCTTGGGCCATGCACACCGCGATCTTTGCACAGCTAGAAAGCGCCATTAAAAGCGGCGCCCAGCAGTACCCCGGCATTGACGCCATCGTCAGCGCCGCTAACGCCGTGGGACTAAAGGCAGACACCATCACTGACGCCACCAACTCAGCCCAGACCAATGCCTACGAAAACTGGACCAAGCTAGGCACCACCAGCTTCACCAACCAGAAGCTGGCCGGTACCCCCACCGTCTTTATCAACGGGGTTAACGCCAACCTAGCCCAGCTGCAAGAGCAAGGCTCGCTGCAAAAGCTGCTGCTACCCGGAGCCACAATCACCCCGGCCCCCACCAACGCAGCTCACTAGGGTGGCAGCTGATCACGTGCCCAGGCGATCTACCTGGCCGCCGTCGTGGTGAGTAACTGCTACCCACAGCGCCAAAGCTAAACCAACACCTGACCGTCGTCCTTATATTTAAGGGCGGCGGTACCTTTTTAGTGCTGTCTTAGGCAGGTAGAGTGAGAGTTATGCGCAAACCTGTTGATGCAACCCAGACCCCGGCATGGGGCAAGCTAGAGCAACTACATCAGGAGCTAGCTCCTAACCTACGTGAGTGGTTCGCCCAGGACCCGGCCCGCGCTGAGCGTTACAGCTACCAGCTGGCTGACCTGCACGTGGACCTGTCTAAGAACCTTATTAACGACGACGTTCTCGCGGCTCTGCTAGAGCTAGCTGAGCAGGTGGACCTGGCCGAGCGCCGCGAAGCCATGTTCAACGGCGAGCACATCAACATCACTGAAGACCGCGCCGTGCTACACACCGCCCTGCGTCGCGCCGAGGGTGACACCCTAGAGGTTGACGGTCAGAACGTGGTAGCCGACGTACACGCCACCCTGGCCAAGGTTTACGGCTTTGCTGAAGAAGTCCGCTCTGGCGTTTGGCGCGGTGTCACCGGCAAGCCCATCTCCACCGTGGTAAACATCGGTATTGGTGGCTCTGACCTGGGCCCGGTCATGGTTTACGAAGCCCTGGCCCCCTACCGCCAGCCCGGACTGGAGTGCCGCTTCATCTCCAACATTGACCCCACTGACTGCGCCGAGACCGTCGCAGACCTAGACCCCGAAACCACCCTGTTCATCATTGCCTCCAAGACCTTCACCACCCTGGAGACTTTGACCAACGCCCGCATGGCCCGCGACTGGTTCCTAGCCTCCCTAGAGGCCAAGGGCATCTCCACCGAGGGTGCTATCGCTAAGCACTTCGTGGCCGTGTCCACCGCTCTGGACAAGGTAGCCGAGTTCGGCATTGACCCCAAGAACGCTTTCGGTTTCTGGAACTGGGTTGGTGGCCGTTACTCCGTGGACTCCGCCGTGGGTACCGTTTTGGCCGTGGCCGTGGGCCCGGAGAACTTCAGTAACTTCCTGGCCGGTTTCCGCGCCGTCGACGAGCACTTCCGCAACACCGAGCCGGCCAAGAACGTGCCGCTGCTAATGGGCCTGCTCAACATCTGGTATGTGAACTTCTTCGGTGCCGCCTCCCACGCGGTGCTGCCCTACGACCAGCACCTACACCGCTTCGCTGCCTACCTGCAGCAGCTAACCATGGAGTCCAACGGTAAGCGCGTGCGCTGGGATGGCACCCCGGTCACCTCCGCCACCGGCGAGATCTTCTGGGGCGAGCCGGGCACCAACGGCCAGCACGCCTTCTACCAGCTGATCCACCAGGGCACCCAGCTGATCCCGGCTGACTTCATCGCCATGGCTAACCCGGCTCACCCGGTACGCGACGGCGAACAGGACGTACACGAGCTGTTCCTGTCTAACTTCTTGGCCCAGACTGCCGCTCTAGCTTTCGGTAAGACCGAGGCTGAGGTGCGCGCCGAAGGCACCCCCGAGGAGATCGTGCCCGCCCGCGTCTTCCCCGGCAACCGTCCCACCACCTCCATCCTGGGCCCCGAGCTGAGCCCGGCAGTGGTTGGTCAGCTGATTGCCCTCTACGAGCACATCACCTTCGTACAGGGCATCGTTTGGGGTATCGACTCCTTCGACCAGTGGGGTGTGGAGCTAGGTAAGAAACTGGCCCTGCAGATTGCCCCGGCTGTCTCCGGCGACGCCGAAGCGCTAGCCGCCCAGGACGCCTCCACTCAGGCCCTGATCAAGACCTACCGCGAGCTGCGTCGCTGAGCTAGCTTAGTTAGCTGAGTCGCTGCGGCTTAAACAGCCGACTTTGTAGGCGCTTAGCTAGCCAAGCTTTGAAAGCACCGTAGCTCCAGAAGCTGTAGCTGCCAAAAGTAGTGGCCGGCCGTCATTGACGGCCGGCCACGCTGGCTTTGTAAGCGTTTTATAGATGTTGTGGAGCTATGTGCTAAGGCGTTTTAGCGTCTAGTTTGGTGCGGCGCTTGGGTCCTGGTGGGGGATTTGGTGCGGCGCTTGGCTCCTGCTGGGGGAGGAGTTAGCGCAGTTTTAGCGCAGGCCCTGTTCCAGTACGCGCTTGGCGTAGGTCAGACGCTGGGTGTTGTTAGAGAACTGCAAGCTAGGCGGTCCATCTAGGAGCAAGGTGGCTAGGCCATGCACATAGGCCCATAGGGCCATTTGCTGTTCTTCGCTGGCCTGGGGGTAAATGTTTTCGCATAGCGCGCTTAGCTGTTTGCGTGAGCTAGCTACCGCAGAAACAAAGTTAACGTCGCTTTCTGGCGTGTACATGTCAGAGCGGAACATGATGCGGAAAACGCCAGGGTTTTCCAAAGCGAAGCGCACGTAGGCATAACCAATGGCAACCGCGTCACCTTCATCGCGAGCGCTAGCCAAAACCTTAGACAAAGACGTGAATCCGCCTGTCACTAAAGCGGTAATGATGGCTTCACGATTAGTGAAGTAGTGATAGGGAGCCTGGTGGGTGCAGCCAGCGCGGCGGGCTACCTCGCGCATACTTAAGCCGGCAGGGCCGAACTCGTCGAGTAGCTGCGTGGCAGAAACCAAAATGGCGTCGCGTAGATTTGAGCTGTTTTTAGGCTGTTTGGGCACGCCTATAGCATAGTCATTAAGAAAGTTAGACGCTGTCTAAAATCATAGAAGTAGAAATAGGTAGCCCCGTATTTGGTCATGAACTTCACTAAAACTGCCAATATGGGCCGTTTTGATAATTTCATACGTCTATTTTGTGATACTTATGTCGCGATACTGGGTAAAATGTGGCCTACGTCGGCGCGCTTGCGTATGGCTAGCAAAATTTGCCAGACTTAGGCGGTAGCGCCGCTTTAGCTCAGTTGGTAGAGCAGCTGTCTTGTAAACAGCAGGTCATCGGTTCGAGTCCGATAAGCGGCTCCACTTATTCGGCTGTAAAGCTATATTTTTGGTCGTATATGGCTGCGTATAGCCGTGTTGGCACTCCCGAAGTTCTGTATCGCCACCTGTGAAACCCCTGCGCTTTTTAACCGCGCCCCTAAGTATCCTGTTAGCAAGGCACAATTCTTTGATTTAAGGATGCTTTATGCGCGCAGTCATCATGAACGCCCCTGGTGAGGTAGTGGTCGAACAGCGTCCCCTGCCGGTTATCCAAAAGCCCACTGACGCCGTCATCAAACTAGCTGCCAGCTGCATCTGTGGCTCAGATCTGTGGCCCTATCGCGGTATCCGTCCGGTAGACCATGAGGCTATGGGCCACGAATATGTGGGTGAAGTAGTTGAGGTAGGCGCCGCCGTCACCAGTGTTAAGCCCGGCGACTTTGTGGTGGGCTCCTTCTGTGCCTCCTGTGGCGAGTGTGAAATTTGCCAGGCCGGCTACCCCTCACGCTGCCAGCGCGCCATAGAGGCTGGTGAGGCCTATGTACGTGGGGCTCAGGCTGAGTACTTGCGGGTGCCCTTCGCTGACGGCACGCTGGTGGCCACCCCGTCCAAGCCTGACCCGGAACTCATCCCTGACCTGCTGGCTGCCTCCGATGTGTTAGGTACCGGCTGGTTTGCGGCTGATGCTGCGGGCGCGGCTGCGGGCAAGACTATTGCGGTGGTTGGCGACGGCGCCGTCGGGCTAGGGGCCGTTATTGGTGCCAGCCAGCTGGGTGCGAAGCGCGTAATTGCCATGTCTCGCCACGAAGCGCGCGCCAAACTGGCCCGCGAATTTGGGGCTACCGACGTCGTCGCTGAACGCGGAGAAGAAGGCGCTGCCAAAGTTAAGGAGTTAACCGGTGGCTATGGAGCCCACGGCACTGCCGAAGCTGTAGGCACTGAGCAAGCCATGCAACAGGCCCTAGCTTCTACCCGCTACGGCGGCTATGTGGGCTTTGTGGGCGTACCTCACGGCGGCACCATCAGCGTAGATCAGCTATTTGGCAAGGAAGTACACCTTTTTGGTGGCCCTGCACCCGTGCGCCGCTACCTGCCGCAGCTGATCAAGCTGATCTTTGAGCGCAAAATCCACCCCGGCAAGGTGTTCGACCTGGTGCTACCCATTGAGCAGGCAGCCGAGGGCTACGCCGCCATGGACCAGCGCCGCGCCACCAAGGTGATGTTGACCTTCTAATTAATCCAAAGACCAATCAATCGCACTAACGCCTTGCTGCTTAAGCAAGGCGTTAGTCCTTGAAAAAGGCTTAGAGCCAAAAAATCCACGTGAAGCACTCAGCGGTGAGGGGTGGGCGCTAGCAATAATCGGGGTGTTGCCCAGCATTGGGGTCAGCGACTGAGCCTGGCGGCCCCACAAAATCGCCACCAGCGCGCTATCGCGTGCCACCAAGGCTTTAATGGCCGCCTCGGTAACCTTTTCCCAACCCCAGCCTTGATGTGAAGCCGCCTGGCCAGGGCTAACCGTAAGCACTCGGTTTAATAGCAGCACCCCACGCTGGCTCCACGGCGTCAAATCCCCGCTAGTGGGAATCGGTAGCCCCAAATCAGCGTGCAGCTCCTTAAAAATGTTTTGTAGCGACTTGGGGGGCTTAACTCCCGGCGCCACCGAAAAGCTCAAACCCACCGCATGTCCCGGCGTCGGATAGGGGTCTTGGCCCACAATCAGCACTTTCACTGCCGGCAGAGGTTGGCTAAAAGCTCGCAGCACATTAGCGCCCGCCGGCAGATAGCCGCGCCCAGCAGACACTTCGGCGCGCAAGCGCTCGCCAATTTCATGAATTATAGGCTCTACCGGTTCTAGGGCGGGCAGCCAAGAGGGGTCAACAAGCTGGCTCAACGGCTTAGCACTCATGCCATAAGCCTAACCGGCTCCAATGTGTGTTGTGCTCAAAACTGGCTTTAAACCGGTAGCCTGTTAGCGTGGAATACGAGTACCCAGCCGACGAATTCGACGAGCCCAATGACAGCGTCCTACCCGCAGGGGTGCATCGCCGCCCGCTGCCGGCCTGGCGTAACTGGCTACCCTTACTACTAATTGTGGTGATTGTGCCCGCCCTGGCCTGGGGGGCCCTGGCCCTATTTAAAGTAGCTGGCGGCACCAACTCCAGTGTGGCCACCTCAATTGCCACCAAGATGGCCAGCAATAAAACAACGGCTAAAGCCAAGGCGTCGGCCTCAGCTACCCCTAAATCCAACGCTACGGTGGTAACCACCCAGGCACCCACCCCTACCCCTACCCCCACCCAGTCCATTGACCACACCGTGGGCATCACCGTACACAACGGTACTAACACTGCCGGGCTGGCTGCCCGGGCCGGATCCACCCTAGAAGGGGCCGGGTTTACCGCTGTAACCGTTTCGCCCGGGGTTTACTCTGAAGCAACCCCCACCGACTCCACGGTTTACTACGCCAGTGAGGATCAAGAGCCAGTGGCTAAGGCAGTGGCTAAAGAACTGGGAATCTCCAATGTTGAACTGTCTGCTGAGCAGGCTAGTTCCAACCCTATTGTGGTGGTTTTGCGCAGCTAAAAGCGCTATTTATGGCAGTTAGGTGCTAGCACTATCCGCCCTGGCTGGAGGGTGGGTGTGTTTGCTAACGGCCTAGCGTCTTGCACTCGCAGGGCGAGAGTGCCAACATATTAGTTAGCACTCCGAGCATGAGAGTGATAAGACCGGCCGGAAGGTGAGGGTCTGGTTGCGCTGAGACATGAACAGTGCGGTCATACTCGTCCGTCGCGGGCACCGCCCGGCATCCAACTTTGGAGAAATAAATGTCCAAGATCATCGCTTTCGATGAAGAGGCCCGTCGTGGCATGGAGCGCGGCCTAAACACCCTAGCGGACACCGTTAAGGTGACCCTAGGTCCCAAGGGTCGCAACGTTGTCCTAGACAAGAAGTGGGGCGCCCCCACCATCACCAACGACGGCGTCACCATCGCCAAGGAGATCGAGCTCGAAGAGCCTTTCGAGAAGATCGGTGCTGAGCTGGTCAAGGAAGTTGCTAAGAAGACCGACGACGTCGCCGGTGACGGTACCACCACCGCTACCGTTCTGGCTCAGGCCCTGGTTCACGAGGGTCTGCGCAACGTAGTGGCTGGCGCCAACCCCATTGCTCTGCGTCGCGGTATCGACAAGGCCGTTGAGGCTGTTGTTGAGCGCCTACTCAGCGACGCCACCGAGGTTGAGACCACCGAGCAGATCGCCAACACCGCCTCCATTTCTGCTGCTGACCAGCAGATCGGTAACCTGATTGCCGAGGCCATGGAGAAGGTTGGTCACGAGGGTGTTATCACCGTCGAGGAGTCCAACACCTTCGGCCTGTCCCTCGAAGTTACCGAGGGTATGCGCTTCGACAAGGGCTACATTTCCCCCTACTTCGTCACCGACGCCGACCGTCAGGAAGCCGTGCTGGAAGACAGCTACGTCCTGCTGGTTGAGTCCAAGATTTCCAACGTCAAGGACCTGCTGCCGCTGCTAGAGAAGGTCATGCAGAGCGGCAAGCCCCTGACCATCATCGCCGAGGACGTCGAGGCTGAAGCCCTGGCCACCTTGGTAGTTAACCGCCTGCGCGGCACCTTCAAGTCCGTGGCCGTCAAGGCCCCCGGCTTCGGTGACCGTCGTAAGGCTATGCTGCAGGATATGGCTATCCTCACCGGTGGTACCGTGATCAGCGAGACCGTTGGCCTCAAGCTTGAGAACACCACCCTGGAAGACCTGGGCAGCGCCCGCAAGGTGGTTGTCACCAAGGACGAGACCACCCTGATCGAAGGCGCTGGCGACAAGGAAGCCATCGAGGCTCGCGTCTCCCAGATCCGCAACGAGATCGAGAACTCCGACTCTGAGTACGACCGTGAGAAGCTCTCCGAGCGCCTGGCCAAGCTGGCCGGTGGCGTGGCCGTCCTTAAGTCCGGTGCCGCCACTGAGGTGGAGCTCAAGGAGCGTAAGCACCGTATCGAGGACGCCGTGCGTAACGCTAAGGCTGCCGTGGAAGAGGGCATCGTCGCCGGTGGTGGCGTGGCTCTGATCCAGGCCGCTGAGGTACTCGACTCCCTCGAGCTAGAGGGCGACGAGGCTACCGGTGCCAACATCGTTAAGGTTGCCGTTGAGGCTCCCCTCAAGCAGATCGCTGTTAACGCTGGTCTAGAGGGCGGCGTCGTGGTTGAGCGCGTACGCAACCTATCCACCGGTGAAGGCCTAAACGCCGCTACCGGCGAGTACGTCAACCTGCTGGCTGCCGGCATCGCCGACCCGGTTAAGGTGACCCGCTCTGCTCTACAGAACGCTGCCTCCATCGCTGGTCTGTTCCTGACCACCGAGGCTGTTGTGGCCGACAAGCCCGAGCCCCCGGCTCCGGCTGCTCCCGGCGCCGACGACATGGGCGGCATGTACTGAGCCGCTAAGCATTAGCTATAGCAACCTGGGCCTCGTGCAATGCACGAGGCCCAGGCCTTTTTATAGCTATGGTTTAGGGTTTTTAACAGGCTTGGTTTGCGCTTATAAAACCAAGTTCTAACAAAGTGTTAGGTAACCGTCATGTTTGAACGGCCCGCCGCTGGCTGACACTGGCTAGCATAGGGGTGTGTTGAAGTTACAGTGTAAGCGCAGGGTGGTAGTTGCCCTGCTATCAGTTACCTCGCTAGTTGGTGCTAGCGCTGGAGCAGTTGCCTACGCTAACTCCTACGCCTCGCGAGTAGTGCCCTCTACCACTGTCTCAGGCGTGGATATTAGTGGACTTAATACCAAAGCTCTAACAGCTAAGCTGGAACGCGCGGCGGCTGAAACTAAATTTGTTATCACCACTGACGGTAAGACCTCTACCTATACCGCCAGTCAGTTAGGTCTAAGCCTCAACACTAAAGAGCTGGTAAAGCAAGCTATGGCTCCCAGTCGTGACGCGACTAAGCGTTACGGCGCACTATTAGATGAGCACTCGCTGCAGGCCAAATTCTCGCTGAAAACCTCGGCAGTAACCGAGGTAGCCTCCAAGCTAAATACTCAGCTTAAAAACCCGGCTAAAGACGCCCAGGTGGTGCTGGCTGCTGACGGTGAAAGCCTAAGCGCCACCGCCGCCCAAACCGGCGAGCGAGTAGATTCTGCCGCCCTAGCCAAACTGGTGCACGAAAAAGTTGCGCTAGGTAAGACTGTCTCCATCACCGCCCCGGTAACCACCCATAAGCCCGACATTTCCACTGCCGAGGCCACGGCTGCCGCCGCCGGCGCCGCTAACCTACTTACCCCCACCGTCACTTTGACTGACGGCATCGACAACTTTAGCGCCACCAACGCCGACAAAGCTTCCTGGCTCAGCTTCAAACGCACCAGCTCAGGTGTAAGCGTGGTCTACGACCAAGACAAGATCAAAGCTTGGGTAACCAAGGTAGCTAAAGGCACCGAAACTAAGGCAGCCACCCCCAGCCTGCGCACCGTGGATGCTAAAGGCAACCAGGTGGCCGTAACCACCGTAGGGGACGTGGCTTACACGGCCTCCAACGTTGGCCAGGTAACCAGCGAAATGATCACTGCACTAAATGCAGGTGAAGACTACTCCGGTTCCTTTGACTACGCCGAAGGCTACGTGTGGCAAGACCGCCACCAGCCTGAAGGTAAAGACGTAACCGCCTATCAGCCCGCCAGTAACGAGAAATGGGTTGATGTTGATCTAACCAACCACACGGTTACCGCCTATGTGGGCACCAAAATAGTGTGGGGGCCGGTAGGTATGGTTTCCGGCGCACCCGACACTCCCACAATTGAAGGCACCTTCAAGGTACACCTTAAATATGAGTACCAGACTATGGAAGGCAGTAACTCAGACGGCTCTAAGTACGAAACCCCGGATGTACCTTGGGTTACCTACTTTGAGGGTGGTTATGCCTTGCATGGTGCCTACTGGCGTGACCGCTTTGGTTACGACGCCGGTTACAACGGCTCCCACGGCTGCGTAAACATGAAGGTGGAAGACGCCAAGTGGATCTACGACTGGGCCCCGGAGGGCACCACCGTAGTTTCACACTACTAACGCATCATGAACTGGGTACGTACCTGCGCCTCAGTGCTGGAGTAGGTGGTGGCTGCGTTACCCAAAGCCAAGCTGATGTGCTCTAGGCAGGTGTTGACCTGGTTTTGGGCCTGAGCCCACTCGTGTTCGCAGGCCGCCGCCTGGGTGGCGGCCTGCCCCTTCCAGCTGGCTTGCAAGGCCTTAAGGGCACTGTCTAGGGCTTGGGCATCGGCACGGATAGAGCCGCATAGGCGGCTAGCGCGAGCAGAGTTTGACTCCAACTCGTCAGTGTTGGCGCTAATGATCATGATGGGCTCCTAACTATGTTGAGGTAGCAGCGCTATGCTGCTACCTCAACGTTAGGTTTAGGCGCCACTAGTTTGCTTGCAGGCTGTGGCTAAGGCTCTGGGGCACAAAAACTTATCCACCTGTGCACAAAACTGGCCTGTTAAAACTCTCCGTCCGGACTAATGTCGGTTACCACCGGAATTTCGCCAGTGCGCTGGGCTCGGGCCTGAGCCGCCAACTTAGCGCGACGTTCAACTACTTCCTGCATGGTTTGGCGAGCTACCTCGGCAGCCTCCTGGCGGGTAACTGCCTGAGCCGGCTTCTTCTTACACTTAAGTAAGTGGTCAATATCGGCAATACAAGACTCCATAGTGGTGGCCTCACTATGGCGCTCACTAGCCCCTGCACTAGCCGGCTTAATCTCCACAGTTGGCGCCGCCTTAGGCTTAGCTGAAGCAGGCGGCACATAGGGTTCAGCCTCCATCTCCGCCTCAGCACTCAGCCCTGAGGACGCACCGGCGCCAGTTTTAACCGGAGCAGTGGGGGCCGACGTCGCCCCTAGAGCCCCAGCTGCCGGCGCCGTCGAGAGCGCCACATTAGCCGCACTTAAATCCACAGATTCAGGGGAGGGGGCACTAGCGGGGGTGACAAGACGGTCTAAATCGACGACGGCGTCGTTGTCCGCCTCCAAAATAGAAAGCTTACTGCTTAGCCGACGCAGCTCAGCCTCAAGATTTTCGCGGGCTGGGAGTTCCCAACGTTGACCCAGGGGAGAGGCAAACAGACGATCGCGCGCTAGCAGCTTACGCACAATCGTGGTGCGGGTACGCAAATAAGATAGCAGCGGTAAATGCGCGTATTCAGAATAGATAAGGCGCGAATATTCGCGATAACGCTGGGGCTCAATAGCCAAACAACCCAAGTCCGCATCAGACAAAGCCGCCGCATCAATATCGGAAGTAGGCAGATCATGGCGGCGCAGATTCATAATCAGCTCAGAGACGCGGTTAGCATTCTTCTCTGACACGCCCGCCTTAGTCAGCTCCTCATAAGCCAAAGCAGCAGATGCGGCCTCATCCTCACCACCGTTACGGTGCATGGCCTGGTCGGCAGAAACACTAAAAATAGCGCCGTGATACCAGGCGGCCAAGCGAACCAGATCCGGGTTACGGGTCTCCTCGCTTAGCTCATCTACACGTGTAAGCAGATCAATTAAGTGGCGCAAGTTGTGGAACGCGCGGTCCGGAGTGGACCACAGCGTGATCAGGTTGGTGCCCATGTCATGAAGCTGCTCACGCGAGGCAGTAGCCCCGGCATGACTCATAGCTTGCACATAGGCAGGAAGTAGCCACTGCGGTACGTCTGTGACGCCCATAGGACAAGCCTCCCAGCTCGGTAAGGTAATGCCAGCCAACAAGCAGGCATATTAAAAACAATCAGCTAGGCTACCGTTCCTGGCTGCAAATTTCTATGAAATAAATCTAAGAACATACTGTAAGTGTTACTCCACCACCGCATATTCGTTAGGCAGAATGATACGCACAGTAGCACCCCCACCGGGAGTGTTTAGCATGGAGACTTTACCCCGGTGCATCTTAATAATGGTGGCTACAATCGCCAGGCCCAGGCCAGAACCGCCAGTATTGCGGTTACGTGAGGACTCAGTGCGGTAGAAACGGTCAAACACCTTCTTGGCGTCAGCCGGGTCAATACCCGGGCCGTGGTCGCGCACCTCAATGATGGTGTGGGTGCCGTTAGTGCCCACCGCAATCTCTACCGGGGAGCCGTCAGGCGAGTAAGCCAAAACATTAGAAAGCAGGTTAGTGAGCACCTGACTTAGCCGCTCACGGTCGCCGTCGATAAAGAGCTCTTCTTCCAGCTCCTCACCCTCCAGCGTGAGCACCTGGGTGTCACGGTCAGGGGCCAACACAATAAGGTCAGAGATAGCCTCACGGGCCAGCTGTGAAACATTGAAGTGGGTTACCTCCAGCGGGCGTCCCTCATCCATGCGCGCCAGCTGCAGCAGGTCCTCAACCAGGCGCGCCATTCGCTTAGCCTCAGACTCAATACGGCCCATAACCTCATCGGTTTGCTCCGGGGGCACCCCGCCCATTTGGTACAGCTCGCCCCAGCCACGCACAGTAGCCAGCGGGGTACGTAGCTCATGGGAGGCGTCAGAGATAAAACGCTGCATCCGCTCTTGAGAGTGGGTGCGCGCCTCAAAAGCATGCTCGTTTTGGGTGAGCATGGAGTTAAGTGAACGCTGCAGGGAGCCAATCTCCGTGTTACTTGACTGAGTGACATTAATGCGGGCAGAGAGCTCACCCTTGGCGATTTTGCCTGCCACCGACTCAATTTCACGCAGCGGCCCCAGCGCGTGGCCCACAAACAAGGTGGCTACCGTGGCCGTCAGGCACAGCATGGCCACGCCGGTTAGGCCCAGCAGGAGGCGGGTGTGGTTGACGGCGTCTGCGGTGTCTTTAAGGGGTAGCGCAATTAGCACCCCACCGATGTATTCCTTACCGTCAGCGGAAGAAATTGGCAGGATGATGGCACGCCATTTGGCGCCGTCGATATTTGATTCAATGGTGAAGGGATTGGGTTTATATGAGGCTACAGCTTTGCGGGAAAAATCTATGCCTTTAATGTTTGGGATGCCGTAATGCTCAGCGGTAGAGCTAGAAACCAGCTGACCAGAAGTGCCGTCAAACCATTTGCCGTAAATGTAGTAAGTGGAGGGAATGGGGTTGGCTTGACCATTTTTAATTAGAGTCAGGGCTTGGTTACCAACTGTGCGGGTGGCGCCGGTATCTACCAGTTGCGAATCTACTTGTTCTTGCAGGGTGTTTTCCAGTAGTAGCGTGGTGGATATCGAAGTCACCGCCACCGATAACATCAGCAGCAAGGTGGTTATTATTGCCAGCTGATTAGTTAACGGTAGTTTGCTCCAAAATCTTTGGAACAAACTGCGTTTAGGTGGTGGTTGGGTGGGCTCGGCCGCGTTTAGTTTGACTGGTGGGACCGAGGGAAGCGGTTGCCCATCACGCATTAGGAGTCCTTGGGTTCGCGCATCATATAGCCCACTCCACGTCGGGTCTGAATCAGCGGAGTTACCTTGCCGCCGTCGGGGCCCTTTAGCTGGTCGATCTTACGACGTAGATAGGAAATGTATGACTCGACGATAGCGGCGTCGCCATTCCAGTCATATTCCCATACGTGGTCAAGAATCTGGCTCTTAGACACCACGCGGCCAGAGTTAACCATTAGGTAGCGCAGTAGCTTGAACTCGGTGGGGGATAGCTCGATCTCCTGGCCGGCGCGGCGCACCTCGTAGGCATCCTCGTCTAGGATTAGGTCCGCCAGCTGCAAAATATGGGTACGCTCAGGCTCCACGTTTTGGGTACGACGCAAAATAGCGCGAATACGTGCCACTACTTCTTCAAGGCCAAAAGGTTTAGTTACGTAGTCGTCTCCGCCTACGGTTAATCCCTGGATCTTTGCTTCCATATCGTCGCGAGCAGTTAAGAACAAAATAGGTACTTTGATATTTCGTTCACGCATTCGCCTGGCAACAGTGAATCCGTCCATATCGGGCATCATCACGTCAAGAATTATTAAATCAGGCCTTTGAGTCTCGACGGCGTGCATAGCGCCATTACCATCTTGAGCAGTTGACACGTCAAAACCGGCAAAGCGTAGCGAAGAAGCTAGTAAATCGCGGATATTGGGTTCATCGTCAACTACTAGTAGCTGAGCTTCGGGAGTGGTCTGATTCGGGGACATGCTTAAAGTATGAGGCATTGGCCTGAAGATTTCCTTAAAGCCCGTCCACTAAACGGACAGTAAGGTTAGCCACTTAGCGGATTAGATGAATTGCTGCGGATCGAATTCTTCTAGCGGGATGATGCGCACGCGCGGCAATGGGCTGGTAAATGCACGCACATCAAGTTCCAGATCGAATAGTTCCAATCCTTCGAGTTCCAGAGCAGCCAACTGTGTGTTCAGGAACTCTCTGAAGCAGAATACACCTACCTGTACCCCTGCCTGCAGTAGGCGCTCAATCTGTGGGATGTAATCGCCGTCGTGGCTAGCAAGCAGCACGCGGGCGGGGGCACCACGCTCTGCGATAGCGTCCAGGGTGCGCTGGATGCCAATGTCTACGACTTTTTCTTCAGCCGATGCAGAAAGCGGAACCGGGCGATAGTCCATTGCTAGTAAGGCTTGTACAAAGCCCATTGGCATATGTCCGGAAGAAGCATTTAAGAAAAAGAGTCCGCGAGTTAGTGTGTCTTGATCCCAAATAGAGTTGCAGTAGTGCAATACACGATCCCAGCGTGGCCGCTCATCTGGGTCTGGGCGGCGTCCTAAAACACTTGTGCCTAGTGTTGCATCGATGTTTTCGCCGTCGACTAGAAGATAAGTTGGAGTGCCCATATCCTCATACTAATTCAAAAGTCTTGAATTTGTTTCTTAAAATGAAAAAATACGCGCCCGATTTTGGTCAATGACTTGAATCGGGCGCGTACTTGTGCGTTGTTTTAGCTAAGGCCGTGCCTAGTAGGGCAACAATTTAGCGGCAAACTGCGGTTTTTACGGCTAGAGGCACTTTAGTGCCAAGGCGATAGCTAAGAACAGTCACCTTTGCACGAAAGCGTCTCAGTAGGAGGAGGTGTCGCCAGTGGGCTGGCTTTCAGCCTTCAGGGCAGCAAAGGCGGCGTCAATGTCGACGTCGGAAGCGCCGGCGGTGATCTGCGGGGCGCCAGAGGGGCGGTTACCAGACTTCAGGGCGGCCAGGCGGGCCTCAGCCTCCATCTGGGCGGAGGAGGACTCTAGGGCGGCAAACTGGGACTCCAGGGAGGTGCCTGCCAGCTCAGCCTGGCCGGCAGCCTGGGCCTCGACGCGACGCACGCGGTCTTCGAAACGACCCAGCGAAGAGGTGGGGTCGGTGGTGTTGATCTGGTTGAGGGCGCTTTGCACCTTGACCTGGGCCTGGGCGGTACGCTGACGTGCCACCAGCTCATCACGCTTGGACTTGAGGTCACCAAGCTTGGCTTCCATCTGGGTCAGGCCAGTCTTTAGCTGCTCAACCACCTGACGCTGGGAGTCAATGGAAGGCTGGGCGGAGCTAACTTGCTGCTCGGCGGTGATCTGCTTGGTTAGCGCAATCTTGGCCAGGTTGTCGAACTTGTCAGCCGCAGCGGCGTCACCAGCGTTGCGTAGCTCATCGGCCTTACGGGAGGCGGCTAGGGCCTTGTTGCCCCAGTCGTTAGCCTCAGCGGTGTACTTGGCCTGGTCCTTTTCAGCCATGCGCAGGTTACCGATGGACTGGGCTACAGCCTGGCGGGCCTCCACAATAGAGTTGGAGTAGTCGCGTACCAGCTGGTCCAGCATCTTTTGCGGGTCTTCAGCGCGGTCAATAAGCGCGTTAATGTTGGCGCGGGTCAGCTGGGAAATTCGCCCCAGGATCGTTTGCTTCTCAGCCATGAGTTATACCTTTCGTTTTATTGTCTGCCAGGTTGGCGGGGCAGTACGGATATGACGGTTATTTTTAAATGAAATCGCCGAAGTCTATGTCGAAATCACCGAAATCTGGGCCGCCACCCCAGTCATGGTTACCAATATTACGGGTAACATTTCCGATTACGTCACCTAGCAGGATGCCACCTAGCATCATGGTGCCCATATCGATTCCGCTGGAGCCAATAGCACGCGGCTGATTGGCGTTAAAACGGTTAATGTCCCGCTGGGCCTGGCCCTGGGCGCGGCCGATAAGCTGCTCTGCCTGACCAATAGCCTGTCCGGCCCTCACCGGATCATTCCTAAGGCTCTGCTTAGCTTCAGAAGCCAGGCGTGAAGCTTCAGCCAGGTCAGTGCGGGCGGCGATCCCTACCGCGCCACGGGCCGTAGAAATCATGTTGGTAACCGCATCAATAGAGGCGTTAAGCCGCCCCAAGCGCTGGTCAAGGCCGGCGCGGGCACGGTTATGTACCTCTTCCTGGCTGCGGGCCTGCTCTAGGGCATTATCCAAAGCAGCCTCAGCGGCGGTGAGTTCATTAAGTGGAGCCACCGGGTCTAGCTGGCTTTGGCTCAGCACTCGCTGGCCGGCCGCAATGGCGCGCTGGGCGCGAGCCACTAGCGGGTCCAGCACGGCTGCGGGCACGGGCCCATTAGGTTGGCCTAGACGCTTAGCATCCTCAATGTCAGAGCTAATAGAGGTGATAGCCGCAGTTAGGTTAGCGGCAGCATTTTCCAGTAGGGAGCGCGTCGCCATCACCTGGTTAGCTAGTTCGCCCGCCTGAGTGACGGTAGAAGTAGCCAAACGGATCTGCTCTAGTGCCAGCACACTATTGCCAGCCTCATAGGTTTCTTTGGCCTGGGCTGCAGTTACCTGGGCGGCCTTGAGTAGTTTGGCGGCCCGCTCAGGGGCGTCAGCCACTGAAGCAAGCGATTCAGCCGGGTAGGTGGCAGATAGTGCAACCAGCAGCGAGCGGGCGTTTTCAATACTGACGCGCACCTCGTTTACCTGAATATTTAGCTGCGAGAGGGTGTCAGGAATATTAGCTAACACATCACGCTTAGAAGCGAACTGCTGCTCCTGGGACTTAATTGCGTTAGTGGCCCGCTGGCAGCGATCGAGCAGCTCATTAAGCATGTGGTGACGCTGCACCGGGGTCTCAGGCTGATCGTCGTCGAGCAGACGGCGCAACTCAAAAGCCCGGCTTAACTCCGCCTTGGCACTATCAATAGCGTTAGCAAAAGCTTGCGTTTCAGAACTAGAAAACTGTGCCTGCGCAAAAGCCAGCTCCTGATCGGCGGTGTGTACCAAATCGTCGGCGGCCATTAGTGCAGAGTTAGCCTGCGCATCGAGCTGGTTTAGATCCACCCCGGGCATTAAACCCGCAGTGGGAGCGGCCTCGATGCGTTTACGCATATTCGAATTGGAAGTGCTTAGCGCCACGATGGCGGCTAGCACAGCCCCAATTATGAAGATAAATAAAGCGGTTCCCATAGTCTTTCCTGCCTGCTGCGTCCCTCAGTAGTCTATGTCAGGAGCGAACCAGACGCGCCATGCATGAGAAAGTATTTCCCTTAGAGCCGCCAACATGTTTCTATAGGCACTATGTCCCAGGATTCCTCAATCACTGACGCGATTAATAAAACTCCGGTCCTGACTGTTTTCCAGCCCGCATCTACGGTTGGCGTTGCCCGGTTTGGACAGTGGCTAGCTTCTGAGGGAGCTATCCTTAACACCATTGACTTAGCTGCTCAGCCGGTCCCAGCTTACAGTGAGCTAAACAGCGACGGCATCATCATTCTAGGTGGCCCTATGGGTGCTAACGACGGCGCCGACTACCCCTGGATGGAGCCGCTCAGTCAGCTGGTGCGTGAGGCCCACGCCCACGCCATGCCGGTGTTTGGTATCTGCCTGGGCTCTCAGCTTTCCGCCCGCGCCCTGGGTGGGCAGGTAGCTAGCCCCGCCCCCGGACAAGGCGAGCGTGGCCTGGCCAGTGTTTTCCTCACCGAAGCAGGCCAGGAAGATGAAGCCATTGCGGAAATGTTCGCCCAAGGTGACGCTGCTAGTGCCCGCGTGGATGTAGCCACCAATGAGGGCACCCAACTGCCCGTGCCGGTAAACCACAACGACGCCGTCGTCACCCTACCCCCGCAAGCCAAACTGCTGGCCAGCTCTAAAGACTGCCCCATTGAGGCCTGGCGTCTGGGCAGCGTGCTGGGCTTGCAGTGGCACCCTGAAGTTGTGCCTGAGCGCCTATACCTGTGGGCCAAAGAAGACGGGGTTAAAGCCGGGCTGGATCAGGCCACTATCAAGCGCCAAGCCGACGACGTACTGGCCCAGGGTCGCCGCATTGACGCCATCACCTGCGCCATGGGTCGCGCAGCTGCACGTATGTTACTGCGCAAGGCCCGCGCCTATCGGGTACTGCAAAGCGTCGTAGACTAAACCATGTGACCGATCAACGTTTAGGGGCGGCACCCACCGCCACTCAGGCTGCGGCCGCCGCCAAAGACAAAGTGCTGTGTAGTGAGCAAGTTATTGAGGTAGCTCGCATGGCGCTAGCTGACATTACCGACCCGGCTAGCGTCGGCGACTATAGCGGGGCTATTCCCACCGGCAAGCGTATGGTCACCCACCTGTTTGATTGCAAGCTGCCCGGCTATCGCGGTTGGCGTTGGCAGGTGACCGTGGCGCGCCCTTCGCGAGCCCGCCAGGCCACCATCTGCGAGCTAGACCTGGCCCCCGGTGAGGATGCGCTGCTAGCTCCGGCCTGGGTGCCTTGGGAGCAGCGCTTGCAGCCCTCAGATGTGAACCGTGGTGACCGGCTACCCTTTCGAGAATTAGATGAGCGCCTCCAGCCTGGCTGGCAGGCCACCGACGACGCCGTAGCTGACGCCGTGGCTGTTGATGAGCTCTACTTGGGTCGCGCCCGGGTGCTTTCACCACAGGGCCTGGCCGCCGCCGCCCAGCGCTGGTACGAGGGTGATCACGGCCCTGCTGCTGACGGTGTGCGTCGCGCTCACGCCAGCTGCTCTAGCTGCGGTTTCCTGATGCGTATTGATGGACCCATGCGCCGCCTGTTTGGGGTGTGCGCTAACGCCTGGTCTCCCGACGACGGCCAGGTGGTTTCCATGGATCACGGCTGTGGGGCTCACTCAGAGACTGACGTGCCCGAGCGAGAAACAGCTTGGCCCGCCAACGCACCTATCGTGGATGAAGGTGCGGTAGAGGTGGAGTCGGCTTAAATATCGCGGTAACGCAGGCTAAGGGCCTCGCCGGCAGCGACGTCGTCGACAGGGGTGCTGTTATCTTCACTTAACGGGCCGCGACCTAGGGCTTTGCGATACTCGTGCACGCCACCCCAAGCCATACCGATCACCCCAATAACAATTCCACACAGGCAAATTTCCAAAGCGGCCGAGCGTGAAGCCGTGGCGCCCAGCAAAATGGACAGCCCCACCGCCGCCAGAGCCCAAATGCTGGTGCCCACAGCCATTAGGTGCAGCGCGTCCACATTCTCGGGGCCAACAGTGGGTAGGGACTTATAGTGCGCCAGATTGTGCTCAGTGTTTTTATCTGCCGGCGCCGGGATAGGCGCCTTGGGTTTAGGGCTGCGCTTAATGGATAGCGCTTTAAAGCGCTTAATAGCCGACGCCGGAGCGTCAGTCGGGGCTGCAGCTGCGGCTGCCGGGGCTGCCGGAAGCGGGGCCTGGGACTGCGCCGGGGCTGGAGCTGATGGGGCCGGGGCTGGAGCTGGCGGCTGTGGGGCACTTTGTTGAAGGCCCGGAGGGAAAGGCGGGGCCATTAAGGCCGGTTGGGCGGCATTAGCTACATTGCCGACGACGCGGTTTGCTAACTGGTTTGCGTCAGCTTTGCGCTCGCGGCGTTTGCCACCAAAGAGCTTGCTACGCAGGCGGCCAGCCTTGGGGGCAGACTGAGCCCGGGCGGCAGACTGGGGGGCTGGCTGGGCAAACTGCGCGGGGTAGCCGGGCAATGGGTAGCCGGGCGCCGTCGGGCCAGGGGCTTGCTGGGGCACAAAGTTCTGTCCCGAAACAGGGGCTGGGGGCTGCTGATAGTGCGAATTTTGATAGCCCGGATACTGGCCAGCTTGGGTGCCAGTGGCTTGGGCGCCAGTGGCACGCTGGGCTGCAGCACGCTGAGTGGCGGCGTGGGTGGCAGCAGCGCGGGCGGCTGCATGCTGGGCCTGTGTTAGTTGCTCTTGTGCTAGTTGAGCCTGCTGGGCCTGCGCACGCTGGGCAGCTTCACGCATGGCGGCTTCACGGGCAGCCATAGCGGCCATCTGCTGCGCGCGCTCACGCTGCGCACGCTCACGCTGCGCGTGCTCAGCAGCAAGCTGCTCGTAGATCCCCATAGCCTCTCCTTAAGCCGGTCACCAGGTAGTTCGGGGCGCTTAGGCGCCAACTGCATACTACTAAGCGGTTAGGTGGCAAAACTTGCTGTGATTTAGTTCTCTGATGGCGATATTGCCCTTTTCTGGACGCAAAAGTCAAAATGGGCTAGGTGAGTACTGCAAGCGCTACTAATGCGCAACTAAGTCCGCTAGATCGGTTCTTCAAGATCTCCCAAAGGGGTTCCACCGTCGCCCGCGAAGTACGTGGTGGCCTGGTTACCTTCTTCTCCATGAGCTACATTTTGGTGCTCAACCCGCTTATCCTTAGCACTCCCCACGACGGAATCGCTCCGCTGGGCACCTCCGCCCAGATCGCTTCCGGTACCGCATTTATTGCCGGTGTTATGACCATCCTGATGGGTGTAGTAGCCAACTACCCGCTAGCTTTGGCTGCTGGTCTAGGCATCAACGCCATGGTGGCCTACACCCTGGTTGGTATGCACGGCATGACCTATGCCGACGCTATGGGTCTAATCGTGATCGAGGGTCTAGTCATCCTCCTGCTAGTGCTAACCGGTTTCCGTGAAGCTGTGTTCCGCGCAGTTCCCGCCCAGCTCAAAACTGCTATCAGTGTTGGTCTGGGCCTTTTCATTGCGCTTATTGGCCTGATTGACTCTAAGGTGGTACGTCAAGGTGGCACCCCGCTAGAGCTCGGCCTGGGTGGCTCGCTACAGGGCTGGCCCACGCTGGTGTTCATGTTTGGCCTATTCCTAACCCTGATTTTGATGGTGCGTAAGGTTCGTGGCGCCATCCTGATCGGTATTCTTTCCTCCACCGTGCTAGCCGTCATCGTTGAAGCTGTCGCCAACCTGGGCGCTTTCGACGCTGAAAAGAACAAGACCGGCTGGTCCCTGACCGTGCCGCACCTAAACGGCTCACCTTTCGCCCTGCCTTCCTTCGAAACCCTAGGTAAGTTCTCCCTGCTGGGTTCTATCGATAAGGTAGGCATTGTTTCGGTAGTGCTGCTGGTGTTCACCCTGTTGCTGGCCGACTTCTTCGACACCATGGGCACCATGATCGCCGTCGGTGCTGAAGGTGACCTGCTGGACTCTGAGGGCAACCCGCCCAAGACCCGCGAAATCCTGGTAGTTGACTCTCTAGCCGCAGTTGCTGGTGGTATGGGTGGCGTTTCCTCCAACACCTCTTATATTGAGTCCGCCACCGGTGTTGGTGAAGGTGCCCGTACTGGTTTGGCCAGTGTGGTTACCGGCTGCCTGTTCTTCCTGTCGATGTTCATTGCCCCGCTGGTAGGTATGGTTCCCTACGAGGCGGCCACGCCTGCTCTGGTGATCGTTGGTTTCTTGATGATGACCCAGGTGGCTGAGATTGACTGGACTGACCTGGAAATTGCCATCCCGTCCTTCCTGACCATCGCCATGATGCCCTTCAGCTACTCCATTACTAACGGTATTGGTGCTGGCTTCTTGTCTTATGTGGTGCTGGCTGTGGCTCGCGGAAAGGTCAAGCAGATTCACCCGCTGATGTGGCTGACTGCCGTGCTGTTCCTGGTTTACTTCACTCTGGCCCCCATTAAGGCCATTTTGGGTGTCAGCTGATTCCTTATAAACCCGTAAGGGGGGTGCGGCTTTTAGCTGCGCCCCCCTTTTTTTGCTGCCGCTTTAAAGGCCTGGTTTTTAGGGCCGACGGCGCTCGCGGCTTTGCCTGCTGTCTCCAGCTTCCAGGGGGCTGATGGTGCGTTGGGAGGGGCCGAGACGGCGTCGTCGTAACTTGACTTGCGGCGGGGGCGGCGCGGCTGGGACGGGGGCAGGCGTAAAATTTAGAACCTTAAGGAGGCCAGCTTTTACGTGAGAGAAACTTTCGCATCCCTGAAATATCCCGCTTACCGCATCTGGTTTTTTAGTGCCCTGATTGCCAATATCGGTACCTGGATGCAGCGCATCGCCCAAGACTGGTTGGTGCTGCGCACACTTACCAACGATTCCGCCTATGCGGTGGGTGTGGTTAGCGCCCTGCAATTTGGGCCCTCCCTGCTGTTCTCGCCCCATGCCGGGGTGGTGGCCGACCGGGTCAATCCACGTAAATTACTGGTATGCACCCAGGGTTTAATGAGTTTAATTAGTGCCCTGCTGGCAGCAGATGTGATCAGTGGTCAGGTGCAGCTGTGGCATGTGTATGTGGCGGCGGCACTGGCTGGGGTGGTGGCCGCCTATGACGCCCCGGTGCGCCAAACTTTTGTGGCTTCTATGGTGCCGGTTGACTCGCTATCTAATGCGGTGGGGCTAAATGCCACCAGTTTTAATGCGGCCCGCCTAATTGGCCCGGCCTGTGCTGGTTTGGTTATTAACTGGGTTGGTGAAGGCTGGGTGTTTGGTATCAATGCGCTGACCTTCTTAATGCCGATGGCGGCGCTGATCTTGACCCCCAGGCGTCACTTTCGCGAGGTGGAGCGCTCTAAACCCAAACCTGGACAGCTCCGTGAAGGCGTGGCCTACCTGCGTTCACGCAGCGACATTTTGGTGATTATGGTGGTGGTCGCCGTCGTTAGCGCCATGACCCTTAACTTCCCGGTCACCTTAGCTGCAATGGTACGTTCCACCTTCCATATGGAGGCTGACGCATACGGCAATGTTTCTAGTGCTTTTGCTATCGGCTCGCTTACTGGGGCGCTAGTGGCGGCCCGACGCCGTGACTCGCGGGTGCGCCTGGTGATTATTGGGGCCCTGGGGCTGGGGGTAACCACCTGTATTTTGGCTTTGATGCCTAATTACTACACCTTTATGGCGGCTTCTATCCCGGTAGGTTTTTTCGTGCTTAGCCTGCTTACCGCCGCCAACCAGAGTGTGCAGCTAACCACCCCGGAGGCGGTGCGGGGGCGGGTAATGAGCCTATATGTAATGGTGTTGCTAGGGGCGACGCCGATCGGCTCACCTGTGGTGGGGTGGCTATCGGACGCTTTTGGGCCGCGCGCCGCCCTGATAGCTGGTGGAATTAGTTCAATTGCGGTGGCCGCGCTGGTTAGCCTGTGGGCTTTTAAAGCCTGGAATATTCGCCTTAGGTATTTGCGTCACGCGCCTTTTGTGGAAACCGTGCGATTGCGCCAGGGTGAGGCCGACAATGAAAACGGCCTTATTTCGCCACAAGATGACCAGTTAAAGCGTTGCTAGGCGGGTTAGGAGTGCCTCAGTAAACCTGGGAGTGATAGCCTGACCTCAGTTGGATGAGGTTTAGCCATAACGCTGCCTTAACTGCACCATCCCGAAGGGTCCCCGCGTTACACCATGAGCGACTTAATCGACACCACCGAAATGTACCTCAAGACGGTTTACGAGCTTGAAGAGGACGGCGTCACGCCGCTGCGCGCACGCATTGTGGAGCGCCTAGACCATTCTGGCCCCACGGTTAGCCAGACTGTGGCCCGTATGGAGCGCGACGGTCTAATCCATGTGGCCCCCGACCGTTCCCTTGAGCTAACTGACGCTGGCCGTCACCGCGCCACTGAGGTGGTACGCAAGCACCGCCTAGCTGAGCGACTGCTACTAGATGTGATCCGCCTGGACCGCAATCTGGTGCACCAGGAGGCTTGCCGCTGGGAGCACGTAATGAGCGACGACGTCGAGGCGCGTCTGCTGGCCGTACTAGATGACCCGGGTGTAGACCCCTTCGGTAACCCCATTCCTGAAGCGGGCGATCAGCGCCCCGCCCCGGCAGCCGACGAGATGAGCGTAGAAGAGGCGCGTCGTCGGGGAGTGCAGCGCGGCGTAATCAAGCGCCTAGGTGAGCCGGTACAGGCCCGTGAAGAGGTCTTTACTGAGATCAACAAGGCCGGTATTGCCCCCGGAGTGTCAGTAAATATCAGCACTGATGCCCACGGTGTCATTGTCACCACCGATGCGGGCGCCCGTATCTTCCTAACCGACGCCATTGCGCGTCACGCCTTTATTTTCCGAGGCTGATAAATAATAGGGCAGGCCGGTGCTGCTAGTGAGCAGCTCAGCCACCGTCAGGCGACGACGTAGGTAGGGCTACGTCGTCGCCTTTTTGTTCTAAAAGTTGAATAAATCATGATCACTGGCGGCAAATCACAAGAGCAATTTCTAAGCTGACAGTGCGAAACAAAATGGCGGTATGGCGCGGAAAAAACGGGAACCAAGTTTACTCTTGTGACTCGCGCTACATCAAGAAGTGTTACCTTACTGTGACAACCGGCTTGAAGTTAGGCTACAGTCTTACCTGTCGCGAACCATACCGGTTTGCGATCGCGGAGGTCAGAGCCAAGTCCCGTTATGGCCGAAGTGGAACACAGATCCGGCTAACGGGACCGGAGTTACCTAGGCGCTGATGCGCATCTAGTGGAAATTTCCGCTAAGGTAACCCCGTAAGGCTCAAACAGGAGAAACCAATGTCTAAGACGTCCTCTGCGCGCCACCGTAAGGCAGCCCGCCCGCTTAACTCGCTGGTCGGTGCCTCCCCCATGGTGCGTCGCTCCCTAGCCGTCGCTGCATCCTCGGGTCTCGCTCTTACTGTGGTTGCTTCCGGTGCGGCCGCATCCGGCACCAGCACCCAGGCCGCGAACAGTGCAGGTACTCTTAAGAGCGCCTCTGTTACCACCGTGGCTCTTGATGCACGCGAAGCCGTAACTACTAACGCCGCTCTCGATGTCTCTGATGACGTCCAGTGGAGCGCTGACTCTTCGGCCCAGGCCGGTGTAAGTGTTGAGAAGAAGGCAGAGCCGGCCCCCGCCGCTACTGCCACCCCTGCCGCTGACACCACCAAGGACAAGGCTGAGGCCGAAGAGACCCCCGCTGCCACTCAGAATGAATCTGAGAGCGAGTCCTCTAGCTCTACTGCCACCCAGGCTGAAACCCCGGCTCCGGCCGCTAGCGCTAGCGCTTCCTCCGTGGCCGCCCTGGCCATGCAGTATGTAGGTGTTCCCTACGTATGGGGTGGCTCTAGCCCCTCCGGCTTTGACTGCTCCGGTCTGGTTTCCTACGTTTACGCCCAGTTCGGTGTAAGCCTGCCCCACCAGAGTGAAGGTATCCGCGCTGCTGGTACCGTTGTCAGCGCCTCCGAGGCTCGCCCCGGTGACGTTGTGTGGTGGCCTGGCCACGTAGGTATCTACATGGGTAACGGCATGATGGTCGATGCCGCCAACGAATCCATCGGTGTGCAGTACGCTTCTGTCTACGCCGGTGCCACTTACCTGCGAATTTCCTGAATTTAGCTATGGTAGGGAGGGTCCGCATATGCGGGCCCTCTTTTTGTTTGTCTGCGTTGCCCGTGGGCAGCCCTAGTCTGTGGTTTTCGTGTCGCTCCGCTGTAGGCTTTTGTGGGGTCGACGGCGCCGTTGTGGTTAGCTGGCGGCCGTGGGGCTTGGCGGTGCTGGGCTAATAGCGCCGGTAAGTAGTGCTGTGGAGCTGGTCACGGCGCTGAGGGTGGGCGGCGACGTCGGCCATAGGACTAAAGACACGCTGAAGTGCAACCAAAAATGGACACCCGCAAGAATGTGTTTGTCAACACATTAACGCTGACCGGCTATGTTATGAGCAACTGACTTAGTTGACCATTGATTGGTGTGTAAGCCGCGTAAATACTGCCAATAGTGCAAGTGGTACAAAGCTTGCTACATGCCACTAAGTCTGCTACAAAAATGCTTTTGATCTGCATAGACGTCTGAAAATATGCAAACTCCATGGGTGCAAATAGCGAATAATTGCGATACAGTGTCGTATACCTCACTTAGGAGGCGTGTCGGTCCTCATGCCTTCAAGTGAACCGTAGTTAGGAAGGTGTCGACCAATGACCACAGACAATGTTGTCCTCGTGGGCGTAGACGGCTCGCTTGAGTCGCTGGAAGCTCTGCGGTGGGCAGTACAACACGCGGCGCACTCCGGTGCTCGTGTGCACTTAGTTTGTGCGTATTCTTTGCCTTCGTTCACGGCAGGTTCGCTAGATGGTGGATATGCCGGTATTGACGACAGTGCAATTCGGGCTGGTGCCCAAAAAGTTATTGAAGAGGCCGAAGCCATTGTGCGTGAGGCCAATGTGCCGGTAACCAGTGCGCTGGAGACCGGTGATCCCACTGGGGTGCTAGTGGAGCTATCGCGCGAGGCTAGCCTTGCGGTAGTAGGTACTCGTGGTGGCGGCGGCTTCGCTGACCGCCTACTAGGTGCCGTCTCCTCAGCACTTCCTGCTCACGCCCACTGCCCGGTGGCGGTTGTACCTCAACACAAAGAGGGATCGGCCTTCACGCCGGTAAGGCGCATCGTGGTGGGTGTTGACGGTTCTGACTCGTCCCGCAAGGCGCTGACCGCTGCAGTGGTAGCCTCACACCTGTGGAATGCAGAGCTCACCGCCATCGCTGCCGTACCCATCGCGGCTGGCTCAGGCGCACTGGCCTGGCTACCGGCCGCTGTAGACCATGAAGAAGTTGTTAACGATCTACGCGCAGGCTTAGATCGCACGATCGCTGCAGTTACCAAGGATTACCCGGATGTGCGCGTGCGCCGGCACGTGTTAGACGGGAACGCAGCAGAACTCATGGCTGAGTTCTCTACTGCGGTAGACCTGATAGTGGTGGGCTCTCGCGGTCGCGGCGGCTTCTCTGGAATCCTGCTCGGCTCCACCTCTCAAGCCGTCCTCAGCCACGCAAGCTGCCCAGTGCTGGTAGTACCTCAGCGTGTGCGTGAGGAGCCGGCTCGGCGAGGGAATACTCCCTGGCCGCGTGCATAGCATAGATAGCCGGTAGCGGTCGTCATCACCTTAACTCGGCGTCACCCGCCGCAAGGCGGGTGACGCCACTATGTCTGCAGCTGCTAAACTAGTTTCCATAATGCCCTCGTAGCTCAGGGGATAGAGCACCGCTCTCCTAAAGCGGGTGTCGGACGTTCGAATCGTCTCGGGGGCACGCATTGAATGGAAAACTGGATATATCCTGACATTTACCCACTAAAGTCATGGGTTTTTGGCGTACTTGCATGCTTTGGGTTAACTCTTGCGCACAGCTCACATAGGGTTAACACATGAAACACCAAGACACCGCTCATCGTCGCCTTGCCCTGGTTGCTACACCATTAGCTTTGCTATTTGCACTTGGGGCTTGCGGCTCAGACACCAAGCCTGCTGCGGAAAGTTCCGCCAAACCCACCACGGTAGCCACTGCTAGCGCAAAATCTGCTGCTAGCGCCAGCGCAACGGCTACTGTGCCCGGGCTTAAGCCCGGCGAAATCCCGGCCGTACCGGTTTTCGCTATTCCCGCCATTGGCGTGTTCGCACAAAACTCGGACAAAGCCCTAATTGAAACCACTAAGGAACTAAGCACTGTTCCCGGCATTAGTGTCAGCCCCGCCAAGTGTGACGGCAATGGCGTGGTTTCCGGCAGCACCATCCTCAGTGGCTCTGGCGCGGGTGTAACCAGCAGTGATAGTGGCTCCGTAATTAACAGTGGTACCGGCGCCGGCGTCATCACTGACGGTCCAGTTAACATTACTTATAGTGGTGAAGGCTCAGGTACTTACACCAACTCTGAAACCGGTGAAAACATCAACATTTCCTCCGACGGTTCGGGCACCTATAAGAGCAAGACCCTAAGCATCAACGTTTCCTCGGACGGCTCAGGTACCTACGACAACTCTGAAACCGGCGTTAAGATCAACATTTCCTCCAACGGTTCAGGCACCTACGAGGACACAAAAAACAACATTAAATACAACAACAACGGTAACGGCGGCGGAACTTACACCTCTTCCACGCTAAACATCATCAACAATGGTGATGGCACTGCCCTGGTAAACGGGCAAAAAATTAAAGCCGAAAAACTGCCCCCGGTAGCCAAGGTAGGTAAATTCCCCAAGGTTGAAAGCCTCAAGCCAGTCAAGAGCTGCGGCACGGTAATCACCCTGCAAGACGGTGTGCTGTTCGACTTCGGTAAATACGACCTGCGCCCCGAAGCCAAAGCCACTTTGGCTAAGCTGGCCACTGTACTCAACCAGGCTAAGGTGCCCGCTGCACAGATCAACGGACACACCGACTCTATCGGTGACGACGCCTTCAACCAGGACCTGAGTGAAAAGCGCGCCTCCGCCGTCGCCACCCAGCTCAAGGCCGACGGCGTCACCGCTAACCTGCAAACCCGCGGTTATGGCAAAACCCAGCCGGTAGCTGACAACACCAACGCTGACGGCTCCGACAATCCGGCCGGCCGTCAAGCCAACCGCCGCGTAGAGATCTACATTCCGGCATTCTAAAGTCCAGGCGGCAAGCACAACCAGGGAGGTACCTGCGGGTATCTCCCTGGCGGTTTTTGCGGGTATCTCCCTGATGCTTTATGAGGGGGCTTGTTCTTGGGGATTGAGCGCCAATAACGAAAAAATTCGCGCCAGCGCCCCCAGTGTGAAATGATGGACATCGATAGATTTTGGAGGGTAGGCCATGAGTGCACAGCCGCAGGTCAACCAGGAGCGAGTGAGGACCTGGCTGGAAAATGCGGGCCTGGAATACACCGTCGACAGCGCGGGAATTATTTCAGTTAACTTTGCCGTGTGTACCGTAGTGATCGGGTTACAACACGATAATTTCATCTGGGTGCGTGCGGTTTGGAAAGCTAACTTAACCCGCACCGACGCCGCGCTGCTGCAAACCTATATAAACGAACTAAACGCCAAGCGTTTCATGCCGCAGCTGGGTATTTACGGGCGCAACACCGACACCCCCGTGCTGCGGGCGGCAGTAGCCGGAATCATCATGGAAGGCATGAGTGACGCGCAGCTGGATGAATTCATGGACCTGGCAATTGCCGCCACAGAAGGTGCTTTGCGCGAATTAAGTATGGAGCATCCAGACCTGATGGGGGAGAGTGAATAATGGCTTGGTGGCAACATCCTGAAGATCAAGACACCCCGCCGGTAACGATAGAACGCCTCACCGAATGGTATGAGCAGCAAGGCTACAAATACGGCGTAGACGGCGACGACGAACGCCAGTATGTGGTTAGTGGTTTCGGTGGCTTTGGCGTGATTATGGAGATCACCCGCGCCGGACTGCTGCGCGTGCACGGCCTGTACGACGTCGACATGAGCGTTAGCGAAGAAAATCGCTCACGCCTAGACTCCGTGTGCTGCTACTACAACGAAAACGCCCTGTTTCCCACCCTCTACAGTGAGGCTGACGATACCGGGCTACAAATACGCTCAGACTTTGTAATTCCCGTGGGGCGTGGTGCCAACGGCAAACAGCTCAGCAGCTACATCTACACTATGCTCGACGCCACCCTAGACGCCCTGCGCACAGCCCGCCTCGACCTAGGGTTGGAACCCAACCAGGAAGCTGACTGATGTCCACATTCCAAGTAGACCTGCGCGGCATGGTAGATCTGCTTTCGCGCAATCTCTACTCTGGTCCGCGCGTGTATGTGCGCGAACTGCTACAAAACTGCGTGGATGCTATCTCTGCACGCCGCGAACTAGACCCGCAGGCTCCCGCCCGCATCTCTTTCACCATTGAAGGCAACACCCTTACCTGCGCCGACACCGGCATTGGCTTAACCGAGCAGGAGGCGGGCACACTCCTATCCACCATTGGTGCCTCCTCTAAACGCGACGAGCTGGGCCTGGCCCGCTCAGACTTTTTGGGCCAATTCGGTATCGGGCTGCTGTCCTGCTTTATGGTCAGCCCCGAAATTGATGTGCGCTCACGTTCAGCCAAAGACCCCAACGCCCCCACCGTGCACTGGCAGGGACACACTGACGGCACCTACAGCGTAGACGTGCTCGACGCCGTCGACCCGGGGGTGCTGCGCCAAAGCGGCACCGTAATCACCCTGCACGCCCTGCCCGGCGAAGTGTGGATGGAGCCAGACACAGTGCGCTCGCTGATCGACGAGTTTGGCTCACTACTGCCGGTAGAGATTGAAGTGCGCTCCCAGGGGCGCACCACCCACCACGGCAACGCCAAGGCCCCCTGGGAACTGCCGCGTGAGCAGCAGGTGCGCTGGTGTCGTGAAAACCTAGGCTTTAACCCTTCCGAGATTCTCGAAATTGAGATTCCCGGCTCGGGGCTACACGGACTGGTGGCTATTAACCCTGATGGGGTGAGCACCAACGACTCGCGCCACACCGTCTACGTCAAGCGGATGCTGGTTTCGCGCTCCGCTCAGGGGCTGGCCCCCAAGTGGGCTTACTTTGCGCGGGTGGTGGCCGACGCCGATTACCTGCGGCTGACTGCCTCACGTGAGCAGCTAGCCGACGACGACCTACTGCACGACACCGCCAATGCGGTAGGTACCGGTATTCGCACCTGGCTAGAGCGCCTAGCTAAGCACGCCCCGGGCTCGTTTAACGAGTTTGTGGCCGGCCACGCGGTAGGCCTGCGCTCAGTGGCCCTAACTGACGACTACATGCTGGACCTAGTGTCTAAGTACGTGCCCTATCAGACCACGCTGGGTCCGCGCACGCTGGTGGAGCTAGCCGAGATGGATAAGCCGGTGCGCTACACCCGCAGTGTGGATCAGTACCGGGCGCTGGCGGATGTGGCCGCTAGCCAGGAACTGGTGCTGGTAAATGCTGGCTACGCCTATGAGGATGAGGTGCTGGGTGCCTTCATGCGCAACCAGACAGTGTCTGGTAAGAGTGTGAACATCTCCCTGGTAGACCCTGGTGACCTGCTAGATGCCTTCCAGAACGCCTCCCCAGCAGAAGAAGCTGAAGCTTTAGACCTGATGCTGGTAGCTGCCCGGGCTATCAACCCGGCAGACTGCGAAGTGGTACTGCGCCGCTTTGAGCCGGCCACCATGCCAGCCCTGTACCTGCCAGACCCGGATCTGGCTGAACGCCAGGTAGCTAAAACTGCGCGCGAAAACGCTGACAGTATCTGGCAAGAACTACTGGGCGTAACTGACCCATTTGCTAATTCACGCCCCCCGCGACTAGTGCTTAACCGCGCCAACTCTTTGGTGGCGCGCCTAGTGGCGGTAGGCTCCAACGAGAAAATTGCTAGCCAAGTACTGCGCGGCCTATATGTGCAGTGCCTGCTAGCCGGGCGCCAACCGCTAGGACCCAAAGAACGTGCCTGGGCGGCGCAAGCCCTGGGGGCTTTGCTAGATATGGCGTTGCAGGGCTAACACCAACTAGCAGGCTGGGAAGGAATACCATGACTACTGCCGACGACGTTCGTCAGCAACTTGACTATGTCTATGCCCTGGCTTACGGCCGGGCCCGCATCACTGCGGCGGCTGAAGCTGCCAATGCCTCACTGGGCATTGATGACACTGCCCTGCAGCTAGAAGCCCATCAGCTACTAGTTGAGGCCTATGTGCAAGGCAGTGAACGCTGGAAAGCCATGGCACCTTTCTCCTGGTGCTTGGCGCTGTACAAAAACCACCCCGAGTATTTCGATGAGGAGCGCTTGGACACGCTGCGCTGGCAGTACAAGTGGATCATTGAAATGGTGTGTAAAAACCCCGATATTAAACGCTCCCAGATAGAAGCGCTATTTAAGCAATTTAGCGACTTCTACCATGAGCAGGGGCTTAGCTCCCACACGGTGTACGGCATTGGGGTGTGGATGTACCAGAGCCTAGGTGAACTAGAGCTGGCCCATGAGCAGCTAACCTCCTGGCGTGCCACCCCCACCGACGAGTTTTCTGACTGCCCCGCCTGTGACCTGCAAATTCAAGTGGACTACGCCACCGCCGTCGAAGACTGGCAGCTAGCCCTCAGCGCCACTATCCCAGTGTTAGGCGGTACCGTGGGCTGCGCCGACCAGCCCCAAGCCACCCAGGCGCGGGCCCTGCTACCCATGCTGTACACCAACCGGCCCAAGGATGCCTGGGATGCACACCTACGCTCCTACCGGGTATCGCGCCGCGACCCGGGTAACGCCGTAAAACTAGGTTTGCACTTGCAATACCTGGCTCTATCTGGGCACCTCGCTAGGGGCCTGCGAGCCCTGCGCGAAACCCTGCCCCTAATCAAGGCGGTAGACAGTGCCTACGCCCTGTGGGAGCTACTAGTTGGCGCAGCTTTGGTAGCCCGCGAATCAGTGGCAGCCGGGCAAGGACAGGAGCTAGTTAGTATCGACGTCGACACCAAAAACATGTGGTGCCCGGGAATGGAAATTACCTCCCAAACCACCATGGCCCAGCTTTACGAAGGCCTCACCCAGTGGGCCTATGATCTAGCCGCAAAATTCGACGCCCGCAACCAGAACAGCTTCTTCACCGACACCACCCGCACTCGCCTAGAGCGTGAAACCTTCAAAAACCTAGGCGATGCCGACGACAGCTTCGCCTCCCTAGGCGTAGACCTGCTAGAGATCGGCGAAGAACTGCCAGAGGGCGTCGCCCTTGGTGAAAAAGGCGGACTGGAAACCATTGAGGCCCCCGCGCGCCCCAACCAGAAACTCAGCCCCCTCAAAGATGACGAACTAGCTCCCTATCCGGCGGTAGACCTGAGCCGACCCAAGCCGGTAACCGACGTCAACCAGGCCATGGAGCGCTACATCGCCCAGTTCTTTGATATCGGCACCGACCTGGAATTTGAATACCTAATGGACCAGCTAATCACCCCTGGTTACGCTGAAGCCATTGAAGCCATGGACATTGATCCAGTGGCTAAATACGTGTCCCTAGCCGGTATTCACAGTGCCCTGCTGGATCCCCAAGGAGCCATTACCTGGCGGGCGCGGGCGCGTGAAGCAGTACTAGAGCGGTTGAACTCCCAGGAAGCCAGCCGGGGCCTGCTAGCCAAGCTCAAAAACAAGCGCGCCGGACGGGTAGCTTTTGATGAGGCCTACCTGGTGGCCTTTGAAATCTCCGACATTGACTCTGAGCTGAGCCTAGAGCAGATGAGCGGGGATGAAGACTCCAATGTTGACAAGCGCACCAAACGCCAACAGAAGCTTGAAAGCCTCTACCTGCTCGTCGCTGACATGGTTGAGCGAGGCTGTGAAGAGCGCGAGCGGCAAAAGGACTTTGATAGTTTCCTGTTTTCTATTGCCGGCAGCCTAATTGGCACATCCTTGCAGCTAGAAGACAAAGAACTGGCCGCAAAGTGCCTAGAGCTACGACGCACCATTGCCCAGCGCCCACTAAACCTGGAGGCAGGTCAGGGCCAGTCGGCCATGCAGATCAAAGACATTTTGGATATTGATCTGGCTGAGTATCAGCGTGCCACCGGCAAGGTATATGACGCCTGCGCCCTAGCCGATGAGCTAATGCGCCGCTACGACCCCTGCCCGCCGCGCATTGTGTTAAATGCCCGTCTGATAATTGCCAGGGCCAGTGTGTCTATGGGTGAGTACCAAGAAGCTGTGCGCCAGTGCCGCGAAATGGTTAACGTGTGTCTGACCCTGGGGCAGATGGATCGGGCGCTTACCTCCCTGCTGTTCTTGGCTCAGGCTCTAGGCCAAGACGGACGCTATCTAGAAAGCGCTGAAATCATTGAATCTGGCCTGAACCTGCTGGACTCGCGTGATCTACCAGCTATCCGCCACCACTTTGTGCGCACCCTAGCCCAGGTACAGATGGCCATGGGTGAGCTGGGGGAGGCCGCCGATAACTTCGAAAAAACTGCCGAGTTTGAAGCTGCCCAAGGCAACACCAAAGCCTGGGAGAGCGCTTTAGAGTATGCGGCCAGCTGCTGCGAAGAAAACGATGAGTTTATGCGCGCCTTTGGGATTTTGATGCGCCTGGTTGACGGCTATGAGCTAAAAACCCCTGACGAGTGCATTGACTGTGAACGCACCTTACGCCGCGCCGCCGGCGACCTGGTGCAAAGCCCCACCCTGCCCCAGCGCCGCGCTAACTTTGACCGGGCCGCTGAGCTGATGGAGCGCGCCCGCAAGCTAGCCCAAGCCCAGCCAGCCAGCCCGCGTTACCTGCCCGAATACGAAATGGGTTCGTGGCATTACGACTTCGCGGTGATCTGCTGGAACTGCGAGGAAATTAGCCAGTGTCTAGAACACGCCCAGGCTTCCTATGAGAGCTTTATGAGCGACGAGGATCTGTACCAGGCTCCGCGCGCCATGGCCATGGTAGTGCGCTGCCACATGGCGCTAGGTGAGGTAGAGCAGGCCCGTGCCGCTATTGCCAAGATCCGCGCCATGCTGGACAGTCCCAAATATCGAGACCACCCGGCACTAGATTTCTGTGATGAGCAAAGCGCCCGGCTAGACAGCGAGTTTGGCCCAGAATAAAGCGGTTTCTAAAACCTAGTTGCGCCCCGCAGGCAAGCCCTGTGGGGCGCATTTTTGTTGGGAAATCACCGGGTTTAATCTGTGAGTAGTGGCACTAAAAGCGATAGATGGGTTGTCAGCATGTTTTAGCACAGGCTAACGTTATTCGCAGTTCAACAACTTAGTCAGCTTTTAATGACTAACCACTTAAAGGAGACGGTCTAGTGACCCAGGTTTGCGGGATGTGTATGTGCTGTTGCCGTTGATGGCCACAGTCAATTTTCCAACCCTAAAACCTTTAAGTGAGGTGCCAAGTGCACACAGAAGAAGCCGTCCGACCACAACGTCAATTTGGTGCCAGCTATGTCTGGAGCGGACTTAAACGCGACAAATGGGGCCTATTTGGCGGGCTTATCGTCGTCGTCGCCACGCTAGTAAGCATCAGTGCCACCTGGATTACCAAAGCCCTAGGCATTTCCGCCACCGAATACCACCTGCAGCTGCTGGATGATTCTGGCGTGCCCAAAGGGTTCATGGGCGGTGTCAGCCTGGCCCACCCGCTAGGAGTTGAGCCCCAAACTGGGCGCGACCTGCTAGCCATTGTGGTGGAAGGGACTCGCACTTCCTACACCATTGGCCTGGGAGCCACCATTGTTTCGGTGCTTATCGCCATTATTTTGGGGGTTAGCGCCGGTTACCTAGGCGGCTGGTGGGATGGGCTCATCTCACGCCTAACCGACGTCACCATGGGCTTTCCGCACCTGGTGTTCATGATCGCGGTTTCCGCCCTAATCCCCTCCAATGTGCCGCGCGTGCCCGTAATGATCGCCATCATCGGCATCCTGGGGTGGACCTCCACCGCCCGCGTACTGCGCTCACACGCCCTGAGCCTGCGCAACCGCACCTTCGTACAAGCGGCCCGGGCCATGGGAGCCAGCAACTGGCGCATCCTTAGCCGCGAGATCATGCCCAATTTGGTCTCCACCCTGATTGTTTTCACCACCATTTCTATCCCCGGCAAGATTGGTGCGGAGGCTGCCCTGTCCTTCCTGGGGGTAGGGGTTAGCCCGCCGACGCCGTCATGGGGACGCACTATCGGCTCGGCAGTGGCCTGGGTAAACACTGACCCCTGGTATCTGCTATGGCCGGGCGCTGCCCTGTTCCTAGTAACACTGGGTTTCAACATGTTCGGTGACGCGCTACGCGACGCACTGGACCCCAAGACGGGAGAGCAGTGATGGGACGGACTCGTTTCTTAATTTCCCGCACCTTCCAATCCATCTTGGTGCTGGTAATCGTCACCCTAATTACTTTCGCAATCTTCTCACTGTGGCCCTCAAACCCAGCCCTGCTGGTTTGTGGCAAGCCCTGTACTGCTGAGAACCTAGCCCGCGCCCAGGCCTATATGGGTCTAGATGAGCCCTGGTATGTCCAGTTTTGGCAGTACCTGTCCGGGATTTTCACTGGCCGCACTTTCGGTAGCGGGGCAGACATGATTGTTTGCAACGCCCCCTGCTTGGGTTACTCCTTCCGTCTCAACGCCCAGGTGAGCGAGCTAATCACTAGTCGCCTGCCGGTGACAGTGTCTATTGCTGTAGGTGCCGCCGTGCTCTGGCTGGTAGTTGGGGTAGGTGCTGGAATTATTTCCGCCCTACGTCGAGGCTCACGCACTGACCGTTTCATCATGGCCGGAACAGTTTTTGGGGTCAGCGCCCCCACCTACCTGATTGGTTTGCTGGGCATCTTAATCTTCGGTTTCACCCTAGATATGGTGCCGGTGGCCGGGTATGTGCCGCTAACTGAAGACTTCGTGGGCTGGCTGTGGCACCTGGTACTACCCTGGACCGTACTGGCGATTATCTCTGCAGCCATGTATGCGCGCCTGGTGCGCTCAGACATGCTAGATAACCTACAAGAAGACTATGTGCGTACCCTACGGGCCCAGGGCCTACCTGAGCCGGTAGTGATTGGCCGCCACGTCATGCGCAACATTGCCCTACCCATCATTACCTTCTTCGCTCTGGATTTTGGGTCTATGTTGGGTGGCGCAGTGATCACCGAACGCGTATTTTCCATGCAGGGACTAGGAGCCTTACTAATGGATGCCGTAGGCACCACAGATATCCCGGTCATTATGGGAGTTACCCTAGTAGCAGCGGCATTCGTGGTGGTCGCGAACTTAATTGCCGACGCCGTCGCTACTTTAGTTGATCCGCGTATCTGAACCTGGAACTTACTTTCACAACCGGCGCGCAGCTACAGCTACCGTCTACTTTCCATAACACACAGATTTCTCGCCTGAGCGAGTAGAACCTAGTAGAAACAACTACAGGTTTAAGCACCATAAGAAAGGACTCGAAATGTCCCAGAACCTATCGGCTCCGGCTTGGGTTAAAGCTAATATTTCTCGTCGTGGTCTGCTAAGCGCATCCGGCATGGGCGCTATGGGTTTGGTGCTAGCCGCATGTGGCGCCAATTCCGAAAATGTAGGAGCTGCGGCGTCGGCAACTGCTAAGAAGGGCGGCACCCTCACGGTGCTCAGCTCCTCCACCGACATTAACTGGGACCCGGCCAAGAGCCAGTCCCTGCCCATCACCTCCCTGCCGCTGGTACACCGCCGCCTCGTGGGCCTGCGCCTGGTTGAGGGTAAGCCGGTTGAACTTGTTGGTGACCTGGCCAACGACACCGGTAAGGTCTCTGAAGATGGCCTGACCTGGACCTTCACCATTAAGAAGGGCCTGAAGATGCAAAACGGCCAGGAGATCACCACCAAGCTGATCAAGTACGGTATTGAGCGTTCCTTTGCCCCCTCGCTTTCTGGTGGTCTGGGCTACCACAAGACCCTGCTAGAGGGTGGTAAGAACTACCAGGGCCCCTACAACGGCAAGCACCTGGACTCGATCGGCACCCCCGACGACTACACCATTACCTTCAAGCTAGTGCGCCCCTACGGTGACTGGCCGTGGGTAGCGTCCACCCCCACCTTCTCGCCCGTGCCCACCGGTGACGACCCGTCCACCTACACTCGCAAGCCGGTAGCTTCCGGCCCCTACCAGGTAGCGGACTATAAGCAGGGCGTCTCGGTAACCCTGGAACGCAACCCCAAGTGGGAGGCCAAGAGCGACCCGCTGCGTAGCGCCCTACCCGACAAGGTGGTATTCAAGCTGGGTCAGGATGAGTCTGTGGCTAACAAGTCCATCATCGCTGACGCCGGTGAGGCTGCCACCTCCATGAGCTCCTCGCGCGTGGCCGCCGCCCAGCTAGCAGAAATCACCGCCAACCCCAAGGCTAAGGCCCGCCTGGCTACCTCCAGCGCCGGCCCGCTGCTGTACCTGGCCATCAACACTGAGCGCGTAAAGGACCTGGCTGTGCGTCAGGCCATCAACTACGCGGTCAACAAGGACGCCGTGGTGCAGGCCCTGGGTGGTCAGCTAGGTGGCCTCAAGGCCACCACCTACATCACCCCCGGCATTGAGGGACGTAAGGAATACGACCTGTACCCCTACAACGTGAATAAGGCCAAGCAGCTGATCGCCGGCAAGAACGTGCCTGAACTGGTGCTGCTCACCCCCAACGGCCAGGCCCAGGTGGCCGTGGCTGAGGCAGTGCAGCAGTCGCTAACCAAGGCCGGTTTCAAGGTGCGCATTGACCCGGTTGAGACCGACACCGCCAGTGAGCGCTCCACTAACTCTGACGGCTCCTCCTACGACCTGACGCTAATGTCTTGGAACCCGGACTACCCCAGCCCGGCCGCTAACCTGCAGCCGCTGTTTGCCTCCAGCGAGATCGGTAACGGTGGCATCAACGCCTCACGTTTCAAAGACGACGCCGTCGACAAGGCTATCGACGCAGCCTCAGCTGAGCTGGACCCGGCCAAGGCCAAGGTTGCCTGGGCCGCCGTCGACAAGCAGATTGCCCAGCACGCCCCCGCAGTGCCGCTGGCCTACCGTCGCAACTCCTTCCTGCGCGGCTCGAAGGTTACCGGCTTCTACGTGGAGCCCTACCCGGCATACCCGAACTACCTGGTACTAGGGGTCGAATAGAGATGAGCATCGAAAGTAGTTCCCAACGCTCTAGTGGCCAGGCTGCAGACGCCGAGCTGCTGCCCGGTGGCGAGGCTGACGGCCAGGCTGCTGACGCTCAGGACACGCCTGTAGACACTGTCTGCGACGGCGCCCAGGAGGCTGCCACTCAGGTGGACGCCGTCGGCACTCAAAAGCCGGCGCCTGGAACGGTGTTTTGCCTGCGCGAATTTGGCGTAACCTTCCCCGCCCAAGGCGGCGAGGACGTCGTCGCCAGCCAGCAGATCAACCTGGACCTAATTAAGGGCCAAGTCTTGGCGCTGGTGGGCGAGTCGGGCTCAGGTAAATCCGTGACCGCCATGGGGGCGTTGGGGCTACTTTCAGCTAACGCGCTAGTTAGCGGCAGTGCCGTACTGGACTGCTGCCGCCAAAATCAGGAACTGGTGGGGGCTGCGCGTGAAATTTTGGATCAGGTGCGCGGCGAACATGTGGGCGTGATCTTCCAAGAACCCACCACCGCTCTGGATCCGCTGTTTACCATCGGCGACCAGATCGCCGAAGCCATTGCTATCCACGGCGAGGGTAAACGCAAACGTACTACGGCTCGCCAGCGCCGCGCCGTACGCACCCAGGTGCTTAACGCCCTTAGCCGCGCCGGGCTGGGTGGGGACCAGCGTGAAACTGAGCGGATCGCAGACTCCTACCCGCACCAGCTCTCCGGTGGCCAGTTGCAGCGCGCCTGCATTGCCCTGGCCACCGCCAATCACCCCAGCGTACTGATCGCTGACGAGCCCACCACCGCCCTGGATGTAACCGTGCAGGCCGAGATTTTGGATCTGCTGCGCCAACTGGCTAGTGAAGGCGTGGCGGTACTGTTAATCACCCACGACATGGGGGTGGTGGCCGATGTGGCCGACGCGGTGGCGGTAATGCGTCATGGGCGAATCATTGAGCGCGGCGATGTGCGCACTATTTTTGCTTCTCCTAGCCATGACTACACCCGTCAGCTGTTGGCTGCGGTGCCGCGTCTAAATAGCTTGCGTGGCGGCGCGGGTAGCGGCGCTGACACTGGTGCTGATGTGTCTGGTGCCGGCCTCGCTAAGGTGGCCGCAGTTAACAGCGACGACGCCGCTAGTGAGGGCGATGGTGTTGCCTCCCGGGCGGGCGATAGTGCCCAACCACTGGTGCATATCGAAAATCTAGACGTTGTCTACCGCAATGGGCGTCGCCAGGTGCACGCGGTGCGCGGGGTTAGCTTCGATATTGCGCGCGGCCAAGTTCTGGGCCTGGTGGGTGAATCTGGTTCAGGTAAATCCACTATTGCTGGCACGCTCACCGGCCTGGTACCTATCCACTCCGGCTCAGTGCAGGTAGATGGCCTGGAAGTAGCTGGGGCTAGTGGGCGCAAGCTACGGGGAGTGCGCAGCCAAACCGGCATCGTGTTCCAAAACCCGGCCTCCTCGCTAAACCCGCGCCGCTCAGTGGGAGCCTCCATTGGCCAGCCGCTACAGTTACACACCAACCTGACTAACGCCCAGCGGCGCCAGCGGGTAAATGAGCTGCTTGAGGCGGTGCGCCTGCCGGCGTCGATGGCTCAGCGCTACCCCCATGAAATGAGTGGTGGACAGCGTCAACGAGTAGCTATCGCACGCGCCCTGGCACTGCAGCCGCAGCTACTGATCGCCGATGAACCCACTAGTGCCCTGGACGTATCGGTGCAGGCTGTGGTGCTAGAGCTGCTAGCTAGCTTGCAGCACGAACTTGGCTTTGCCTGCCTGTTTGTCTCCCACGACCTAGCCGTGGTGGAGCAGGTCGCCTCCCAGGTGGTGGTGCTGCGTCAAGGCCAGGTGGTGGAAGCCGGCAAAACCACCAAGGTACTCTCCGCCCCCAGTGATCCTTACACCCAGGCGCTGGTGGCTGCTGTACCAGTTCCTGACCCAATTATTCAGGCTCAGCGCCGCGCTAAGCGCGCGACTGCTTTACGAGCCGCCTAAGCCCTAGCCACAACAGGTTTGCCACCGTAACATTAATTTAGTGGGCAGTGCCACGTTCTTGCGCTGTATGGCTGTTGGGTCAGGTCAAGTTGACCTTTGGGATTAAGGAGATTGGGATGCCGATTAGTACCCATAAACGTTTTGGTTCTGAACTTGCACCTGGACCGGGGCGATACCGACTGGTTGCTAGCGGCACCTGCCCTTACTGCCGCCGCGTACTAATTGCCCGTCGACTACTAGGCCTAACCAACGCTCTGCGTGTGGCCTGGAGCTACGGCCGTGGTGAGGATGGCTACTGGCAGCTAACTGATGGCTCTGGTCTACCCGGCGAGGACCCGGTACTGCACGCCACCTCGGTGGCTGAGGTTTACGCCAGCACTCCCGGCTACACCCCGCCGCCCACCATCCCCGCCCTGGTTGAACTGGCCAGTGGGGAAGTGGTTATGGATTCCTCCGCTGACCTGCTCTTTGACCTGGCTACGGCCTGGAAGCCGTTCCATATTGCCAGTGCCCCCGATCTCTACCCTGAGCCCTACCACCTGGCCATTGACGCCTGGCAGCGCTGGCTAGATGAACATGTGGCCGCCCCTCAGGGCAAGATTATTCACGCCGACGGCGACGCTGAACTAGTTGACGCCGGGGTGCTGACCCTATTCACCGCTTTTGACGTGATTGATACTCTGTTGGCGCGTGCCACCGGCATGGAGGCTGCCCGCGAGGACGTCATGACCTTCTCTGAGATGCCCTACCTGGCTGCTGTGACCGCCGTGGGCCAGTACCTGTGCGGCAACCAGCCCACCGCTGCTGACATCTTGCTGTTCACCCAGATCCAGTCCTACGAGTACTCCACCCGTGAGGAGATGGGCTCGCCCTCAATCAGCTTCTGGCCGGCGCTGGCCCGCTGGTTCCGCGCCCTGGAGAACACCCGCTACTGGGTGGGTAGCGAAGAACGCGCTGCCCTGGGCCTGTAAGCCGCCTGGGCCTGTAAAAGTGTGTTGTGGCGGCCTGGGGTAGTGCGCTAGTTACGCCAGGCGTTAGGCTTAAAGCCAGCCAAAGTAAATTTGAAAGGCAAATATGAGCGTCGAACTGATCGAGCAGTCTTCCCCCGAGCTAGTAGCTGCCATGGAGCGCCTAATCCCGCAGCTGAGCCGCAGCGCCAAGCCCCTCACCGCCCAGCAGACCCAGGCCCTGGTAGACCAGGACAGTGTCTACCTGTTCGTTTTCCGCACGGATAAGCCCGTCATCGCTGCCGACGGCAACGAGGTTGAGGCAGGTACCATCCTAGGTATGCTCTCTCTGGCCACCTTCGCTATCCCCACCGGCGTGCGCGCCTGGGTTGAGGACGTGGTGGTCGACGCCGGCACGCGCGGTATGGGTGCAGGTCAGCAGCTGGTTGAGGCTGCCGTGGCACACGCCCAGAAGATCGGCGCGCGCACCGTTGACCTAACCAGCCGTCCCAGCCGTGAAGCCGCCAACCGTCTCTACCGACGCTGCGGCTTCGAGCTGCGCGAAACCAACGTTTACCGCTACGCCAGCAACTGATCGATATAGGCTGCTACGCTAGGCACGCTGTGACCACCGGCCGCTTCGCGCAGGCCATCCACAGAGTTTTCCATGGCGGCAGCCGTATCGGCGCTAGCTAGTAGCTGTAAGTCGTTCCAAGAATCACCCACCGCCGCAGTGCGGGCCACCGGCCTGCCTGCGGCGGTCAGGTATTGCACCAGCCACTGCAAAGCAGTGGCTTTAGTGACCCCATGTGGGACCACATCAAGGTAGTTGGTGGAACGCGGGGCATCTAGCTGCCCCGCGAACTCCTGGCTGATTTGGGCAGATAGGGCGTCGGCAGTTTGCGGGTTGGGGATATAAACCGGTACTGAGGAAACCTCTAAGCCTCGCTCAAACACCTCATCCAGGCTGGACCACACAAAACCGTTTTCGGGCCGGTCAGTGCTGAATTTAGCCAGGTGGCCGGTAGCGTCATGAACAATGTAGTCCGCCTGCGGCGTGGTGCAGTAAAAGCTGCAATCTTCACGCTCCAACAGGGGCCGCAGCACCGCCTCCAGCTGAGCAGCCGGGATAGTGCGGTTATAGAGCACGTTAGCTTCGCCGTCGGCAACCACGCAGCCAGAAGCACAAATGGTGTAGTCATAAACCAGCTGCTGCATCCCCAGCGGGCGCGAAACCAGGCTCAAACTACGCCCACTGGCTGGCACCAGCACGTTGCCAGCAGCCCGCCAACGCGCACAGGCCGCCGCATTTTGCTCCCCCACAGTGTTAGGGGCGCTAAATAACGTGCCATCCAAATCAGTTGCCAGTAACTGCACCACTTACTCCTTGGGGACGTTGCGCTCTAGCTCAGACAGCCAAGCCGCCCCGGAAGCATCCGAAGGCATCCGCCAGTCGCCGCGCGGCGACAGGGTGCCGCCAGCTACCACCTTGGGTCCGTTAGGCAGGGTGGAGCGCTTGAACTGGTTAGCGAAGAAACGCTTAATGAACAGCTCCAGCCACTTGCGGATCTCAGGCAGTTGGTAGGCCACCTGCTCGCTTTCCGGAATCCCCACCGGCCAGTGGCCCGTGGAGGCGTCATGCCAGGCCTTCTCAGCCAGGAACGCAATGCGGCTGGGGCGCGCCCCGCGTCGCAGCACCTGGAACAGGGTGAAGTCCTGCAGCGGGTAGGGGCCAATCTTAGCCTGGGTGGACTGGATCGGCTCACCCTCCTTGCTGGGAACCAGTTCAGGGCTGATCTCAGTGTCCAGTACTGAAAGTAAAGTGGCACCCACGGCGTCGTCGAAAATCTTTTCCGCCACCACCCAACGGATCAGGTGCTGGATCAAGGTCTTGGGGATGCCCGCGTTGACGCCATAGTGGGCCATTTGGTCGCCTACGCCGAAAGTGCACCAACCCAGCGCCAACTCGCTTAGGTCACCGGTGCCAAGCACAATCCCGCCACGCTCATTGGCAATACGGAACAGGAAGTCGGTGCGCAGGCCGGCCTGGACGTTTTCGAAGGTGACGTCGTAGACCTCCTCGCCGCGCCCGAAGGGGTGACCCATGTCTTTAAGCATTTGCGTGGCCACGGGGCGAATGTCGATTTCTTCAAAGGTGCAGCCCAGGCGGGTGGCTAGGTCGATAGCGTTGCGCTTGGTGCCGGCGGTGGTGGCAAAACCGGGCATGGTGATGGCGATTATGTCGCTGCGCGGGCGGCCCAGGCGGTCCATGGCGCGCGCGGCCACAATCAATGCGTGGGTTGAGTCCAGGCCGCCAGAAACCCCGATCACTAGCTTGGGGTTGCCGATAGCGCGCAGGCGCTGCTCCAGCCCGGCCACCTGGATCGAGTAGGCCTCGTAGCAGTCTTGGGCTAGGCGCGCGGGGTCGTCTGGCACGAACGGGAAGCGGTCTAGCGGGCGGCGCAAACCAATGTCGGCGCGGGTGGGCACGAGCGGCACCGAAATGGTGCGGTAGTCGCTGGCAGTGCCCTGCTGCTCAATGCGGTTGTCGTCAAAGCTGCCTTGGCGCAGTCGCTCTGAGGCCAGGGTACGGATATCGACGTCGGCCACCGCCATGCGTGGACCTTGCGGGAAACGCTCAGTTTCAGCCAGTTTCTCACCCAGCTCATAGATCATGGTCTGCCCATCCCACGACAGGTCCGTGGAGGATTCGCCCTCACCGGCGGCGGCGTACACGTAGGCGGCGTTGCAGCGCAGCGAGGCTGAGCGGGCCAGTAGCTCACGGTCGTCGGCGCGCCCCACAGTAATGGGCGAGCCCGACAGGTTCACCAGCACATTGGCGCCCGCCAGGGCAGCCTGGGCGGAGGGCGCCACCGGTACCCACAGGTCCTCACACACCTCCATGTGCAACACCATGCCCGGGATGTGGGGGAAGTCTAGGAGCAGCTTGTTACCAAAAGGCACGACGGCGCCGCTCGGGTTTGCCGGGGTGGCTACGGAGGCGGCGACGGCATCGTGCTGGGAGGCTGCGAGGGAGGCCGGACTGGCTGCGGCGCCGTCACCCACCCCGGGCAGGGTGATAGAGGTGGCGGCGGCACTGGCGCCAGAGGCGAAGTGGCGCTTTTCGTAAAACTCGCGGTAGTTGGGCAGGAAAGTCTTGGGGGCGACGGCGTAAACGCGACCACCCTGGATGGCTAGCGCGCAGTTGTATAGGCGGTTGCCCTGGCGTAGCGGGGCGCCCACCACTGCCATGACAGTTAGCTCGGCGCTGGCCTGACGCACCGACTCAATCGCGGCCAGAGTCTGCTCTAGCAGTACTTCCTGCAGGAAAAGATCATCGATGGCGTAACCGGTGAGGTTGAGTTCCGGGAACACGGCCACAGCTACGCCCTGAGCCTGAGCTTCCTGGAGCAAATCGATGGTGGTTTGCGCATTCTTAGCTGGATTAGCAGGCGCTACGGGGGCGGTTACGGCCGCGATACGGGCAAAGCCTTGATCATAAACTGAGCGGAACTCCATATGCGTATTGTGTCACGGCCAAGGGGAGTGGGTTAAGTAGTGAGTGGAGCGGGTTAAGTGACGCCGGGCGGTAAAACTACAAAAACTGCGCCACCAAGGCGGCGGCGCAGTTTTGTGTGGGCAGTTTTTGCATGTGCAGCCGGCTAAGCCGGCTGGGGAGCCAAGGTCCGCCCTGCGCTAGCTGCTAGCGCCCCCAGCCGGGCTAGCCGCAACGGCGTCGTCGGCAGATACCGAAGTGGCAGGCGCAGCGTCACCAGCAGAGGTGGCGTCACCAGCAGACGCAACCTCACCAGCGGCGCCATCCTTAGATGCGGCGGCCTCCTCTTCCTCCAGCAGCTGCAAGGCGGCCTTGGTACCCAGCTCCTTCTTGCGGAAGAGCGCGCCCAACACGGCGGCCAGCAGCAAGGTGGGCACCAAATAGGCGAAGATCGGAATCAAAGCGTCGGCGTAAGATTCCACCACCACGTTACGCAACGGCGTCGGCAATGTCTTAACAATGGTGGGGGTGAGGCCAGAAGTACCCTTGCCGCCACCAACGTTAGAGAAAGCCGCCATCTGCTTAAGCGTGGCCGGGTCAGCGTTAGCCAGCAAGGCGCGCATCTTCTCGCTCAGGTTGTCCTTCAGACCACTGGAGAAGGCAGTGCCCATCGCGGCCACGCCCAAAGACAAACCAATCTCACGGAAGAAGTTATTACCGCTGGTGGCAGTGCCAATGTGGCGGGGGTTGACGTCATTTTGCACCAGGGTGGTGATCAGCTGGAAGAAGAAGCCGATACCCGCACCCATAACCGTGGCATACAGAGAAATAAGCCAAACCGAGCTGTGCACATCCAGCTGGGACATCCCCAAAGCGCCGGCGGCCGCAATGATAGGGCCAATAATCAGGTAGATCTTGTAGTGGCCGGTGCGGCTCATGGCTATGCCGGAGAAAACGCCGGTAGCCAACATGCCCAGCGTCATCGGCACCAGCAAAAGCCCTGAAACCGTGGCCGAATATCCATAACCCATTTGCAGATAAGTGGGCAGGTATAAAGTGGCGCCAAACATGGCCCCCATGTACAGCATGGACATCAGCGTGGCCAGGACGAAGGTGCGGTTAGTCATCACCTCATAGGGCAAAATCGGCTCAACCGCGCGTCGCTCTGCGAGCACAAAAGCCACCAGGCAGGCCAAGCCCACCACACCCATACCAATAATCACCGGGCTAGACCAGGCGTACTCGCTACCGCCCCACGTAGCCACCAAAACGATCGCCACCGCCGCAACATCCATAAGCACTAAACCTAGCCAGTCAATGGGGGCGGTCAGCTTGTGCTTAGGTAGCTTCAGGGTTAGCGCCATGGCGGTGAAAGCAATTACGCCCAGGGGTAGGTTGATCCAGAAAGTCCAACGCCAAGACACAGAGTCAGTCAGCCAGCCACCAATGATCGGACCCAGTACCGAAGCGATACCGAACATGGCGCCAATCGGGGCGCCGTAGCTGCCACGGTAACGCGGCGGGATCAGGTCAGCCATAACCGCCTGCGAGGAAATCATCAGGCCACCAGCACCCACGCCCTGTAGGGCGCGGAAAATAATAAGCTGGGTCATGTCGGTAGAAAAACCACACAGGGTAGAGCCCAGCAGGAAGGTGCCGATAGCCACCAAGAACAGGTTCTTGCGGCCCACCAGGTCACCTAGCTTGCCGTAAAGCGGCATAACAACCGTGATGGCCAGGGTGTAGGCGGTGATAATCCACGACATGTGCTCGGCGCCGCCCAGTTCACCCACAATTGTGGGTAGGGCCGTGCCTACGATGGTCTGGTCCATGGCTGACAAGAACATCACCAGCAGCAAAGCCACATACACCGCCCAGAAACGGCGGTCTGGCTTAAAGCTGGTTTGTGTTACTGTGCCTGTTTGTGCGGGCGTGGCAGCCTGGGCTGAGGTCGATGCGGGCGTGGCAGCCTGGGCTGAGGTCGATGCGGGCGCGGCGGCTGGTGCGAGTGCGCTCGCGTGCTTTTGTGTGCTCATTTTCCTTCCTTCCCCTGCTTCTTGTATTTGTCTTGATTAATCTTTTTAGGCTCGACGGCAGGGCTCGGATTGGCTGCGGGGGTTGGGTCGACGGCGGCGCCCGGCTTGGCTGCTGGGGTTGCGGCTGAGGCCGGCTTGGCTGCTGGGGGGAGGTCAGTCCCTGAGCCAACAAGGGAGACCATCAAAGCCAAGGTGTGATCAATGGCCTCTTCTAAAGTGGCAGAGCTGAAAGCGTCGTTATCTAGCCACTCATCGAAAGCTGCGCGCTCAATGGCCAGCATCAGGTAGACCGCCATTCGTAGTCGAGAGTCATCTTCGCTGAGCTGGGTGCGCTGAGCTAAGGCTGGGCGCAGTGACTCAAAAGAGTTGCGAATTGCTGCGTCGATGCGGTTGTGAACTTCCGGGTCGGTTGCGGCAATTTCGCGCTGTAACAAAAATTCTGCCCGGTCGCCGTCAAGGTGCCTGGCACGCTCAAGCAGCAGTTCACGCAGATCTGCTAGGAAATTTTCGCTATTGGTAGCGATATGAGCGAAGGCTTTAGCGTCGAGCGCGGGCCAGACTTTAATTAGATCGAATTTGGTGGGGAAATAATTAAAAACGGTCCGACGCGAGACCCCGGCACGCTCGGCTACGGCGTCGTAAGTCATGGCCGCATAGCCGCGCTCGCGAACCAACTCGGCGGCAGCCTGGCGAATCGCCCTATAGCGACGCCGTTTGTGAGGCGGCATTTCGGTGTCCAGCACTACCGGACAGTGAAGTTGTTTCACAGAGTGTTTCACGGGAAACAATTTTGCACCCAATGCATATTTGCATCAAGTGCAAAATAGGTGTTAACAAACACAGACGGGCGCCCGCTGCATTAGCGAACGCCCGTAAGGGCCCAAAAGAGGGATTCCCTACTTCCCAGCGCTTGATACTTTTCGACGTTGTTTCCGTGTGGGTGCGGTCTGGGTGCAGTTGGCTTTGACGATGTCGAAAATCTCGTACCACAACACATTCGCCTGCTTCTGAAAACTCTGCGACATGGCCACAAACGGGGACGCGATCGCAGCACCCGTTGTCGGGTGCTTACCCAACAGCCCGAAATCGGAAATGGCTTTCTCGCATTGGATGAACCGCGCGAACGACTGCGCATAGGCCTCAAGCAGACGCTTCGAAACGAACTGCGCGCAGCCTTTGTCGGTGTCGGTACTGGTGAAGTCATAGGGCTCGGGCATCTCATCGGTAGCCAGGATTCTGTCGGTGCGGCCGTCAGCCAGGCGGTCTGCCAAGGGCTCGGGTTTGGTGCCTGCGCGGACGCGGCGTCCGCCCCGGTTTGTGCCATCACGAGCCATGCTTTTCCCGGGTGTTGTGGTCCAATAGAAGTATGGAACAGGTACGGCAACTGCTGCGAGAAGCTTTAGGGGCGCTCGAGAAGGCTTTGTCGCCTCAGGGCGTCCAGGTGCTGAAGTTTGGGCTGCTTTTCGCTGTGCTGGTGGCTATCGACTGTTGGCTTATCGCAAACCAGCACGCAGTTTTTATCGAGAGTGGAAAAAATGTCGGGCCACTGCGTGAGATAACGTGGTTTGGTCTAGTGCTGCTCGATATTAGTGGAGTCTTGAATGTTCTTGGCTACGCAGCGATTGCTAACCGCAAGCTTTTCACGACATTGAGGCTGCCCTCCATTATCGTCTTGACGGTGCTCACGGCAGCGGCGAGTGTTGGGCCTGTAGTAGAAGGCCGGCTAGCGTACTACCTCCACGACGGCAGAATTGTCTACTTGGCTTATCCCATAATCGTGTCAGTCGCAACGGTGCTTACGCGGTATTTCTGGTTCCGAAGGAAGGGGCAGTTGGGTGCGGCGGAAGGATGACTCTTCGGCCGCACCCAACTTGATCTTCCCCTTAGCGTGATCGCGCCAACAGGTATCCAGCCAACGCGTTGCAACAAGCCTGGCGCTCTTCTTCAGTCGAGTCTCCAGCAAGTTCGAGTAGTCCAGCCCGCCAAATGTGTGTACCGAAGCTATTCATAGCATTACAGATACTTGCAGCTAATGCCGTTTGGGAGGAGTAGTCCAACCCATCAGCCTCGTAGGCGGAGTATCGGTTCTGATCAATGATTTCGCCGTAATAGGAGATCATCGCATCCGAAAGTGCATGGAGGTCAGCTGGCGGATTTTCTAAGAGCATGTCGCGAAGCAGGATCGCATCCGCGTCGTCACACATGTCGGTGAAGTTGCAGTTCACCTGCAGTTTCTGTGCATCAACCCCATTTTGTGTGAGATAAGTGTCAACCTCGCTAGGATCAGAGCCGATGAGTGCGTTAGCGGCTAGCTGGCGCTCCAAGGTTGGGTGGTTGACCATCAGTGAGTGAAGGTCTGCCATACCCGTAGCGAGGTCGCCTCCCCAGCCAGTCCAGGAGTCTGGAGACGGGCTGATGTAGCGGTAACAGAAGAGGGTGTATGCCATGTGGGCAAGATCGTTCTTCCCTCGATGGTGGGAATCAGTGAATTCGATTCGTTGCACTCCAATGAATCGGTCGAGGTTACTGACCAGTTCCCCGTGGTTCTTGCGCAAATAGTCATGGAAATCCGTTGGTGTCCATGCGCCTGCAGCGAGAGCAAACTTCCGATGTTGGAGGTACACCATTGCCAGGTAGGATAGTACTAGTTCGAGGACTGCTTCAGGTCGATGCCGTTTCATGGGGTCGGGCGATGATTCTCGGTATTTTCCGGCAGCGCTTTCCAGTTCCGTGAGCAATGGAAGAACCTCTGATTCGAAGGTATCTAGCCCATTAAGGCTAGGAACAGGCGGCGGAGTATACGGTTGAGACGGTTTACTAGGTTGGCTGCTTTTCTGCACACTTCCAACCGCGCCGATTCGTCCGGAAAATGCAACACGGTCTAGATCTCATTTACCGTGGTAGCCGTGGATCTCGTCGAACTGATCGAAGACCCATCCATCGGGGATCGGGAATCCTAGGTTGCCAGAGAATCCGGTAGACATATCGGAGACAAACGGCGCGACAGCGTAACCTGCTTTAACGACTCGGGCGCAGATGTTTCGAGATGCGTAGATTCCGACCTTATATCCGCCGCCTAGGCTCTGCTTTACTGCTTCAAAGTAGGGCAGGATGGTGCTGGTAACTTCAGGGTCAGTGGCGTCGTAGTCAACAGCGAAATAGATGACCGTCTGCGGGATTCCAAGACGCTGGGCAGCTGCTTGTGCTTGTTTAGCATGCCGATGCCCGTTGTCTGTGCTGAAGTGGGACAGTTTGGTGGAGTATTCCTGAAAAATCGGGAAGTACTGCAGCCCGTGGGACACGATACGTCGTAGTTCCCCGGTGCGGATCGCTTTGAAGTATTCGCTCTCTGCCAGTCCGTCTTGACCGGGTTCTGTCAGGTAACGTCCAACGATCTTGTAACCGTCGGCTTTGAGATGTTGAGCAAGCTCATCGGTGATCTCAAAACGGGTATCGCAGGCAACACAGGCACGGTCCGGGTCTCCCTTGGAGGTGAGCAGACTCATCCATGTTGTCGGGTCAACCACTCCTGCAACCGGAAGCGCGTAGCGTGCCTGGAAGGAGCGAACCTGAGAGGCCATTGCCGAGTTCCAGCTGCTGGTAACCGTGGAGGCCTGACCGTTACATACCAGAGCAGCGCTTGCCAGCCATGCCCAATTGCCGCTACCTGAACTGATCGTCTGCAAACGAGCACGGGTCCCGCGACCAAAGTTTCCTGTCGCCTGCGAAGGGCTGAACCCTTCCAGTTTCTGAAGCACTTGAATCAAACCGGTGTTCATCTCACGACCGTAGAGACCATCGGTCGGCAAAATTCCTGTATATGCCCTGTGGTTACGGTTAATGCTTTGCTGGATTGAACGGATCGACGCTTTGCCGCCGTAGTCAGAAAGCAGGCGGAATTGCTTCATCGACAGCAATGCCATCATCAACTCAACATCGATAGTCGAAGAGCTATCAGGCAAGCCGATGTCGCGTTTGAGTTTCGCGACTGAGGAGGCCACATTGTCCGTGAACTTCCTAGTTATACCGCCATATTCGGCCGGATAGCCCTTACACCACAGTGCGCCCTGAATGATCCCATGTACGTTGCTCTCAGCACTGTTCTTGCTGAGTCCATTAGGCCAACGTGAAGTGAAACGTGACTGTGTGCCCGGCCCAAAATTGTTCGCAGTCGCAGTGATGCCCAGCTCAATCTGCAACGCACGAATCAAGCCATTGATTGTATCCCAGCCGGTTGCCCCAGTCTCCGCAACAGACCCAAAACCGGTCTTACCCCGGTAGGTTGCGTTAAGCCACTGCTGTGTCTTGTAAACCATCTCATCCACGACAAATGTCCTTCCCTTGTCGGTGATCGGTGAATGAACAACCGCCACATATGTGGCGGAAGATTGTGTAAAGCGAGTTGAACGCAACATTGGGCCCAAGCTCACAGAAAATGCATCAACTGAGACACGAGGGGGTTAATACCCCGTTTGATTCGCCGTGTTTGTGCGCGAGGTGCCACGCCCGCTGAAACCCCACGAGCCTGTAGAGATCGGATCCGCCCCTCCCCACAGCGGGGCCAGGGGTAGGCGGTGGATGTACAGCCATAAATTTTTAGTAGGTGTACACCTGACCAGGACCGGAACCTGTGTTTTTCCACCGGTCGTCATCTTTCGCGGTTTGGCGCGAGTGACACGGCTTGCACAAGCTCATCAGGTTCGCCTTGTCGTGCGTGCCGCCGTGAGATAAGGGCAGGATGTGGTGGACCTCAGCCACCGGCGTCAACCGCCCTTCCTTCTCACACATCTCGCAGAGGGGGGCGACATAGGCGGCGCGGATCTTGCGCCAGGCAGCCCCGTAGCGTTTGTTGATCTCAGAGTCACGCTCATACCGGCGATAGTTCTGGTCCGCCTGCTTGGCGTGGATTTCGTAGTAGCTGGTGTCGGTGAGAGCTGGGCAGCCCGGCCACCCTTGGTAGCGAAGCGTGCCCGGACGTAACACGAGTGCGAGCAGTACTTCTGCCGCTTCTTCGCGCTGATGAAGTCCTTACCGCACGCCTGGCATGGGCGCGCGTGGTCGGAGGTGCGCTGGTGTTTGTCGTTCCACGCACTCCAACGACATGATGCACAGCAAAAACGAGCACTGTTGCTGCGCCCGCTTAAAGCTAGCCCGCACCAGGCACATACCTGCTCAACTAATTCGGGGTCGGCCTCGAGATTCTCACGCAGGCAGTACGCGCGCACTGCCTCACGCGACATTCCGCAGAACGCGGCGATGTTCTTATATCCCCATCCTGCACGCCGCAGGTTTTCAATCCGTCGTGTCTCCAGTGGTGTCATCGCAGCCGTCACCGTCCTATCGCCCGTCTGCCCAAAGAGGGCCTTTCACCTGTAGGGCGTGGCAGCAGGCAAAACCGGACGGGGTACTCGGCGTATCGACGGATTCACCACATCCGGAACCGATGGAAAAGAGGCCAGAAACGACAAAAGCTCCCCCACCCACCCCAGGGTCGGGATAAGTGAGGGCGCTGTGTGCCGTGGTGGCTGCTTGGGTTAGTAGCCGAGCTTGCGGTTCACGATGGCCTGCACGGCGTCGTAGAGGTGGCCGAGGCGGTTGCGTCGCTCGGCACCATTTCCGTACTCGCCGCGAATGACGGCGTCTGCCATGGTTTCCAGGTTCGCCGCTGGTGCAGGAGCTGGTGCCAGAGCCGTGCCGGTCATCTGGTCGTACCAGTACAGGGCGCGAGCCATGTAGGCGGCGTGCTGGGAGCCAGCAAGAGATGCCGGGCAGGCCGTGGCAGAGAAGTCTTTGTGCCCGAACACGTTCTTACCCCAGACCGGGCGGCCGAGCTTGTAGTACTTACAGACAGCGGCTACGAGGTGTGCTCCGTTATCAAGGCACGCCTCGGATACAGTCCATGGATCACTGGTCATGTCGGCGTGTTCGATGCCGATACTGGTGGTGTTGGCGGCGAAGTTTCCTGCGTGCCAGGCGGTGTCACGATCCCACACGAGCTGGCCGATTGTGCCGTCGGTTTGGACTTGGTAGTGGGCGGAAGCTGGACAGGTTTGCCAGACGTCGTAACAGCCCCTGATGGTGAGGTTGCCTGCGTTGTGGTGGATGATGACCTTATCGATCTGCCGACCGTTCCTGCCGGGTGTGTAGTGTGTGTTCATGATGAGGTCGACGTCGGCCTCGAGGGTGTTCCAGTTCTTCATCAGCGCTGCTCCTTATCGGTATGGGTTTCAGTTGGGTCGGTGTTGGTGAGGGGTGGTCGTTTGTCGGCGCGGTTGGCGATCGCGTCGAGGGCGTCTCGCATTTGGGCGGGGATCGGCAGACCGAGGCGGGTGGCATTTTCGATCAGGGAGATGCCTTCGTTGGACAGGTAGAAGAAGATGACCGCTGCCCGTAGCATGCTGGGTGTGCCGATGACTTGGGTGTCGATCAGGTGCGCGAGACCAACCAGGGTGAAGATGAGAATCTTGCGGGAGATGCCCCGAAAGCCGACTGCTGAGCTGACGCGGCGTTCGTTGATGGCGGCCAGCACCCCGGTGATGTAGTCGGCGATCACGAAGACAATCAGCGCGTAGACGAGGCCGTCGAGTCCGCCGAGGTAAGCGGCGAGCCATGCGCCGAAGCTGGCGATGCCGGCTTGGATGGTGTGCCAGAGAGCGTTCAAAGACATGGAGTGTTTCCTTCCAAGGGGTGGGTGGGCATAAAAAACGCCCTCACCCGACACGGGTGAAGGCATCAAAAAATCGGTGTAGCACTGGGCTACATAGTTGGGTCAGTCAAGACCTCAAGAATTGGCAGGCTCAAGTCGAAGGACGCCGCCTGCGGCACGGGTAGCGCGATTTCCTCGACCTGTCTGGCTGGTGGCGCGGACGATCTCGTAAATCTCGTAGCAGTACACGTTCATCTGCTTACCAAACGACTGCGACATCGCAACGAACGGAGACGCGATGGCGGCACCGATGGTTGGGTGCTTGCCCAGCAAGCCGAAGCGGGAAATCGCGTTCTCGCACTGCACCTAACGCGCGAACGCCTGCGCATACGCCTCAATCAGGCGTGGGGAGACGAACTGGGCGACACCGCGCACGTCCAACCACGCCCAGGTCTCGCGGTAAACCAAATCAGCACCGAGCGGTTTACCATCACGCTGAATATCGGAGAGGTAGTCGGAGGGTTCTGGCATCGTCTCGCCAGCGAGCAGTGCACCGTCCCCAATATCGCTGCCTTCGAAATCGAACGGCTCATTCAGCGGATCCTCAAGCCGTGTGGTTGGGCGTCCTGCTGCGAGCTTCTCGTTCAGCGGGTCGGGTTTCGCGCCCGCACGGACGCGGCGTCCGCCTCGGTTCGTTCCATCTTTCGCCATCAGAGCGACCTTTCTCGATTGCTCCCTTCCGTGTGTCCGTGTTGCAATTGAGACGTGGCCCGGGCAAAAACGAAAACAGAACTCTTAAGATGCAACCACCACACAGTGGAGCAAGCTGCAAGCACTCATTGACTCCATGCGCCCCAATTTTGAACCAGGAAATCTGGGAGCACTACCAAGATGTGTCGCTAGATGAAATCCAAGCATTACTCGCGGCGAGCCACACTCAGACCGTCGAACTCATTGAGAGTTTCAGCGACGAGGAGCTGTTCACTAATAAGAAGTATTTTCCCTGGACGGGAACCACGTCGTTGGGCTCTACTTTGTCTCGGCTGCGCCCAGCGCTTTCCCACCACGTTGTGGTTTAGACAGACATTTGGTACGGTTCCAACATCGATGAGCTTTCAGTCAATAGTGAAGTTGGCTTATCTCTGACTAGGTATGGTGAGGGAAAGGGCACTGATGCGTGATATCGTCAAAATCGCTCTGCTCTATGGCGTATGTGTTCTGGTATACCAGACTGCTCTTCTCAGCGACCTGGTGTGGGTGCTGTACCCTGCGGCATTCATTGAACCGATCCTCATACCTGTAGTCGCATTATTAATCACCCGGAAAATCCAGGTAACAGACTGGCGGCTAAACTTTTTTGTTCTACCACTTTTACTTTACTGCTTTGGCGTGGTTGCTGACATTATGGCATTTTGGATTTCAACTGGAGGAAGCGTGTTTTCAACCGGAGATAACATTTGGTATCCAGTATCTCCAAATTCTCCTTGGGATGTTAAATTGTATGGACTTTACGGAATCCCAGCTGTTATTTTCATGGCAGGCTACCTGATTCGTTTAGCGATACGAAAACGGGTAGCCTACCATGTTTCTGAACCTAATGATCCGTCAGAAAATATAATTCGCTAGTTTCTCACAGGCTTTATTTTTTACCTCTGAGGAAACTGAACCAACTAGCTTTCGTCTTAGAACACCACCTGGGAATCCTGACATGACTGAAGTGAATGCTGTCAACGCTCCTGATGTATTTGAGGCATTAACGCTGGTGGCAATCTGCTTGAATCTGTTGGCTAGTTTGCTGGAATTGTTGTAGTACTCTCGCAGCGTTGCCGATAGGAGATGGCTGTTGGAGTCGTTGCCGTTTTCTAGCGTTTTAGCGATAACGATGGCGTCTCCGTCACAGCAGAGGTCGTCACGGTTACAGTTGTTTCCTACCGATTCCCATTTTCCCTTGTCGTTTTTCTTGTCAAGTACTAGCCCTTTCAAGCCAGGATGCTGACGGTAATCGTTACCTTGACCGACTAGAGCTGTGGCCACCTGATCCAGGTTCGCGCCGGGATTCCACTCAAGTGTTTTCTGAATATTCTCCATGGCAGTAGCTAGGTCTCCAGCCCAGCCAGTCCACGCATCAGGGATAATATTCCAGTTGGTGTATCCAAGTGTTGTTGCCGCCAGATGCGCCAGATCAACTGATTCTCCGGTCTTGTCGGTCATGGATTGCCGCCAAGTGTTATCGATATAGCGATTCAAGGCAGCGATGATCTTCTTACCTACAGCGTCCTTCTCAAGTACGCTCGCGTCAGCACTCCTGAAACTTTCGGCAGATACGGACCAGTTCACCGCAGATTCACCACCACCGTCACGCAGGTAGGCTTTTGCTAAATAGTTGAGTATGCAACGCCAAGTCGGAACAACAATCCGCGTTCCCGCACCATGAGAACCCGTAACGTAGTCCTCACCAACTTTGCTATCAGCACGTAATTCCTCAAAGCGCTTCTCTAAATGCCAGATCAGATCAATCGGAGCCAGCTTGTTGTAATCGATGCTGGTGTCGGGCGCAGCGCCACCGGCACTTGAGGGTGCAACATGATCCACTGCTGGAGCTTGAAACGCGCCCTCGCCAATGTCCGTGGCTGGCAGGTCGGGGCCTTCGAAAACCTCGGGGCCGGCCAGTCGGGTTGCAGGCTTACCGGCGGCGAGCTTCTCACGCAACGGTTCCGGCTTCGCACCCGCACGGACGCGGCGTCCGCCACGATTCGTGCCATCTTTTGCCACCGGTTCCTCCTTCACGTGAGCATACTTGCGTTCCCCTACAGCAGTAGGTGACGGCTAGACGCAGTGTGCTGGCACCCCTTCTAACGCTTCCTCTGATTGAGACCAACTCGCGACTTTCCGGCATACCTGCCGGTACATTTAAACTATGAAGAATTTGATTACTTCAATCGGCGATATACAGGGGTTAATCAGGAGAGTTTTCTGGTGGGCAGGGCTTGTACTGTTGCTACCGGTGTCGTACGGCTGGTTTAGTGATCTCCCAATCAGGATTTTTCGACGTTATCCTTACCCGGTCGAGTTTGTGTCAGAGGTCTGGGTAGACCGAATGTTGTTCGTAACAAACCTTGGTTTACTGTGTTGGCTAGTTGTCGCTTTCATGAATGCGTGTAGGGTGTTGACTTTAGCCGAGGTTTCACGACCCTCTGCCGAAACTGTGGTAAGAAAATTCGTCGTGGCGGCAGTGACCGTTATCGTCCTCATTCTGAGCCTTGTAGCGGCATACATCTTGTCTATTGATGTCAGCAACATCCCTGAGTGAGAGTGCAATACTTTCTGCACTCCCACTCAGGTCGGCCTTGAATGTAGGTGGCGTAGTAGTCCACCTGCGCTTGGTAGGAGGAGTACTGCTCTCCCCTGTCAGCGGATACACGCGCATACGCCGCGCCCCTACTGCGTGCCAGGGTGGGTGCTTGTGGCCCAGAGATACGGGGCTTGGCTGGGATTGTTGAGCTGGATCTGCCAGTTCTTCGTCCGCGAATCGTTCTCACCAAACGAGGAAGCGCTATTTTCGAGCGCAGCGCGCAGAGTCTCAATCTTCGACTTTTGAGCTTCGATTTCTTTGCCCAGCACCTGGTTACGGACGGTGAGGGATTCGGCGGACTTGTCGTTCTTATCAAACGACGAGGCCACGAGCTTCATCTCAGAGCCGAGCACCCGCATCTCACGGTTGATATCCGTGATCGCCCGCTTGAACTCCCGCTCACCCTCCAAACCAATCTTCAAACCAAAACTCGAGTCAGCCATGCGTGTTACGCTTCCTTAACTATTTAGGGGGTGAAATAGTCGGGGATGGAAGAATCAACGACGAGCTTCAACGAGGAATAATCATGGAGACTTCAGGCATCACCGAATGGACTTTCTTTGAAGAAGTACCCATTCCGCAGGACGTCAATCAGCTTCTCGTCCAAGGAGAACAACCCTACGCGGCATACAAGACTTTTCGAGATTCGGCTATTTTTACTTCAAAGCGGCTTATTGTACGTGATTCACAAGGCTTGACTGGGAAGAAGGTTGAAATCTATTCGATTCCGTATTCATCCATCAACATGTGGTCAACCGAGAATGCGGGACGAATCGATTTCAATGCTGAAGTAGAGCTTTGGACACGCGCCGGTCATCTCAAAATCAAATTGGGTAGGAAAATTGATGTGCGGCGCATCGACCAGCTCATAGCCACCTGCGTCCTCAGCAGTACCCACTGATACCTAGATTCCAGCCGGGATCACATCATCAATAAACCACACCCGTTTCGGCTGGGCACGGCCGGTCTCGATGCGCTAGCAGTCCACCAGGTCGAGCAGCACCCCGAACACTATCAGCTCTGCCTGTTCCACGCTGAGGTGGAGGTGTGCGAGGGCGATGTAGGTGAGCCGGGTGAAGGTCGCCTCCGTGGTGTCGGCTATGCACCCGCCGCTGGTGCTTCTTTTGGGTTCTCATCATAAAGAAGCAGATACAACGGATAATCCAAGGCCTTCACCTTCGCACCATCACTGCTTTGCTGGTAGACGTGCAACGGCAAACCAGCAATAGCTTCAGCCAAGATACGCACGCATGAGTAGACGGCAGTCATCTGCATCGCGCTACGTTCTGTCACCGGACGACCCGACGACGTCGACCCAAAGAAAAAGCTATAACCAGTACCAATCGCGTGGCCATCAGCGGTGCGGACGGTGTCGCCGCGCAGCCAATTAAATAAACCCATATCTACTACCTAAAAATTGAGACTAGGCGAATCTATCTAGTCACACTTGACATGATGTGTGTGCCGTGCTCTAATTGCTAGTGGAGCGGTTCGCTGCATTAGTAGTTTGCCGAATCCAAACGAAAGATTGACGTCACGTAGTACGAATCAACTGCTACCTGAACAAAGCGAAGGAGGCTGTCATGTACAGCTTTGATAACGCCGTTTACGGCTTCGAAACCGCCAAGGAAATCCTCGGAGTTGGCTCTAACACGTTGAGCAAACTCATCGATCTCAATCTCATCTCAGTATTTCCAGATGGCGCGAATCAGCGAAATCAACAGTATTCCGGTTGGGACATTGGATACCTGTCTTCTGCTCGAAATCGCCCCTTAATGGTTGAAAAAGGACAGAAAGCTCTAGTCTGTTCGATGGGAGTCGAAAAACAGGCGGCTCGTCCTTCTTTGTATTTCGATGCTACATGGGGACGACGCAATGATGTGCTCGATGAAGTCCGCCGTAACGTTTCTACTGACACCTGGGCGCAGATTGTTGAAGGAACGCTTCGAGTCACTGGACACTGGCGTGTAAGCCAGGAGGATACTGATTTTTTGGTCGCCAATAAGTCGATCGTCGTGGCCTCTTATGCTGGGTTCATCCTAGATGGCGGGCATGTCGAGGGATGGGTGCCTAATGTGTTCAGCAAGTCTGGTGGACGTTGCTTCCTAGTGAAGCCCTTTGATCATCATGACTCATATCGGTACGCGCATAATTATTTGCCGTCTCGCCAAGGGCCAATGAATAAGGTCTGGAGTTCAGAAGCTCTTCTTGAAGAGGCTTCACAGTTGCTTTAGCCATCGTTTCATAATCGATGTGGGGTGAGATCACTGTTTTCTTCCAATCTCACCCCGCATCTTTCTTTACAAAACGAGTAACCCGCGCTGGTCGTAGACACTGCCGCTGACATGTCCGCTGCCGTTTCGGATGGCTCGGTCTAGGGCCATGATGGTGGCGACGACTCCGTCGATTTTCTCGGTGGATTTGGCTTTGTCGGGTTTGATGTTGCCGGCCCGGGTCAGGGCGCGGCGTACAGCGGCCCGGATGGAGACCTTGACGCTGGAGGTGATTTCCCCAGCCACGATGATCCGGCCCTTAGTCGCCATCACCTCCACCGCACAACGAGCAGACAGATCCTCAAACAGAAGGTCACTGCCGTCCCGCTGCACTGCAGACAGGTATTCGGACAGCTCTGGCATGGCCTCACCGTCAAGCAGCGCGCCCTCGCCAATGTCCGTGGCTGGCAGGTCGGGGCCTTCGAAAACCTCGGGGTCGGCCAGTCGGGTTGCAGGCTTACCGGCGGCGAGCTTCTCGTTCAAAGCATCCGGCTTCGCACCCGCACGGACACGGCTCCCGCCTCGGTTAGTTCCGTCTTTCGCCACGGGTTGCCCCGCCGTAGAATAATCATGGTTTTGGTGCTGGAGCCCGTGACGGGGGTGTAAATGGTTGAGTCTTTCAAACTATTCGTTCGGACCTACACGTATTGGGTAGGACTCATCCTCGGCTTTGCGATAGTGCCCGGTTCCCTGCTCTTCATCGGTGGAGTCGCCCCGGTGAACACCCCATCGTGGCTTACCCCTCTAGCAGGACTGCTACTTTTTGTCATTGATAGGCCATCAACATGGGAGACGCCGCTCTGTCGAGCATTACTGATCCGCGTATTGGGTACAGGGGTTGCGGCCATCGCGTTAGTCGCTTTTGATACAGTTGCTTCCACCTACTATGGATCTCAACATTGGGGTGAGACGCTCCTATCTCTCGGTCTCGGCTGGATTGCCTTCACGGTCATGGCAGGACGGATGCTCATGAGGAGCTCAGCCCGATTTGCCACGCCTACTTTCACGAACAGGGATGCGATCCGTACGTACACGACATGGATTGGAATCTGCTTCGGGATTTTCTATATCCCCGCCACGGGGCTCGCCGCAGCTGGCACTCTTTTGATGGTTTTTCCACTTTACGGAACGTTTCTCACCGGCCTGGTTCTTTTGATTGTTGACCCGCCACAACGATGGCCGCAACGGAGAGTGAGAGCACTGTGGATACGACTCTTGTCAAGCGGGGCAGCAGCATTACTACTTACTGTCACGAACTCGTTCTATCGCAGTACTGACACACACGAGATTTTCGTTGGGGACTGGCGGGGAAACCTGCTCTTCTTCGTGGGTGCTTGGGCACTTTATGCCGCAGTGGCTGGGGCCGCGTATCTTATGCGTGGCCCCAGCCACGAAGCAGATGACAACCTCAGTAAATGAATTCAGCTAGAGCTTGACATGCTGCCTTCTTGGTTTCTTCGCTAGGCTCAACGCCCGAGTAGCCGTATGCTCCATTGGAACCGTCTGTGAGAAGACCAACGTATATGCCATTCAATAGGCCATTAATTTCTGCAAAGAACTTGTCCTTTGCGGTTCTTTCATCGCTTGCGCCAACACTCTCAGAGATCGCCTTGAATCGCTGCAGTAGCGAAACTGGATTGTTGTAGTAGCTCCTCAGCGTTCGAGACAGAAGGTTGGGGTCATCGGCCCCCGATCCTTTCAGCATCGCAGCCAGTTTGATCGCATCCCCGTCGCTACACAGGTCGGAGTAGTTGCAGTTGTTCGGCAGATCATTGGGAATGGTCAAACCTTGAAGTCCGCTGTGATTCGTATAGTTATCCCCTTGGCCAACCAGAGCCCTTGCTATCGCAACAATGTTTGAGCCGGGGTTCAGGTCAACAACCTTTTGAATCGGACCGAGCGCTGAAGCTAAGTCACCCGCCCAACCGGTCCACTTATCAGGGACGAGCGGGTTGGGGTTGATGTAGCCCAGGGTGGTCACGCTCATATGTGCGACATCTACTGCACCACCTGCGGGGTCCGTCCATTCTTGTCGATCAGAGCTAATCCACTTATTCAAGGCAGCGATTATCTGGGACGATTGAGTGTCCTCTTCCAGCCTTTCCGCGTCGACCTCCCGGTATGCTTCAGCGGCCGCGGACCACTTTGCGCTTCCCTTGAGGTAGACCTTTGATAGGTAGTTGAGGACGCATCGCCAAGTCGGAACTTTGACCCATGTCACGTAACTACTGGATGTGATCGGATCCTCTCCGAAAGCGTAGTCCTTATAAACAACACGCAATTCCTCGAACCGGCTCTCAAGTGCTTCGATCAGATCGAGAAAATCTAGATCGCCGTAATTCACTGGCTGCGCGGGGCGCACCGACGAATCGGCTGGCATGCGACCTGAATATGCCACACGGTCAAGATCCCATTTCCCCCGATATCCGCTAATTTCGTGGAACTGATCAAATACCCAGTTGTCGGGGATGGGGAAACCGAGATTACCTGAGAATCCGGTAGACATGTCAGAAACGAATGATGCCACCGCGTATCCAGCCTGAGCGACCCGGGTGCAGATGTTTCGTGAGGCGTAGATACCCACTCGGTAGCCGCCGCCGAGACTTTGCGTAACTGCCTTGAAGTAGGGCAGGATGTGGCTGGTCACCTGAGGATCCGTGGCATCGTAGTCAACCGCGAAGTAGATCACTGTGGGTGGAACACCAAGGCGTTGGGCATCGGTTTGGGCTTCTTTCGCATGACGGTGCCCATTTTCAACACTAAAGTACTTAAGTTCAGTTGAGTACTCTTGAAAGATTGGGAAATACTTCAGCCCATGACCCACAATTCGCTCTAGCTCACCTGTGCGGAGTGCCTTGAAATAGTCCGCCTCGGACTTACTGCTTTGGTTGGGTTCACTGAGATAGCGGCCTACGATCTGATAACCATCAGCCTTAAGATGTCCAGCAAGCTCGTCAGTGATCTCAAAGCGCGTATCGCAAGCCATACAGGCCCGGTTAGGGTCGCCTTTAGAAGTGAGCAGGCTCATCCATGTGGTTGGATCGGCCACCCCGGTCACTGGCAAGGCGTGTGCTTGCTGGAACTGCCTCAGCGTGTTGCTGATTTCGCTGTTCCACATGCTGGTCGGCAAAATGGAGTAGCCGTTGCAGACCAGATTCACAGTAGCTAGCCATACCCACTGGTTAGTGCCGCTACTAATTGTCCGTAGCTTGGAGCGAGTGCCTGCACCAAAGTTCCCGGTGGCTTCGGCAGGTGTGTATCCCTCGATTGCTTGGAGTACCTGGATTAGAGCCGTGTTCATTTCACGCCCGTACAAGCCATCAGTGGGAATGATACCTGTGTAGTTCTTGTACCCACGGTTGATCGCTTGCTGTGCCTGACGAATAGCTGTCTTGCCGCCGTATGCCGAGAGTAACCGGAACTGTTTCATTGACAGAAGCGCCATCATCAGTTCAACATCGACCGTTGCACTCGTGTCGCCAAGCCCAATATCCACTTTCATCTGGCGAATAGAATCGGCCACGCGATCGGTAAACTCAAGAGTGATGCCACCGTATTCGGCTCGATATCCCTTACACCACAACGCTCCTTGAATAATCCCGTTAACATTGTCATAGCCAGCAGTTTGGGTAATGCCGTTTGGCCAACGGGACTTGAATCGAGACTGTGTTCCAGTACCGAAATTGTTTGCGGTCGCTGTAATCCCCAGTTCGATTTGCAAAGCGCGGATGAGCGCGTTGATTGTGTCCCAGCCAGTGTTGCCGGTTTCTTGGACTGAGCCGAACCCAGTTTTATTGCCGTAAGTCGCATTTAGCCATTGCTGTGTTTTCAGCACCATTTGATCTGTCATGATTCCTCCTTTAGAAATCAGTCCTTAACTCATGGCGGGCAGTCACCCGCTAAAGAGGGACTAGTAACACCGGTTTGGCTGCTCCGGAGTTTTCGTCCTCACCTGTACGTCTCCGGGAAACCCAAAACCGGACGGGTAAGGAAAAGGAAAACTGAGAAAGCTTGACTGCGATTCGTCCCTCACTGGTACTGCCGACAAATAACGAAGTGTTAATACCCTGTTTGATTCGGGAACTTTGTGCGCGGTTGGCCCCGCCCGCTGACCTTCGACAAGGCGTTAGAGATTCAAGACCTCCAACCCCTCAGCAGGCTTTCGACATTGCCCTGTGTCCAACGAACACCATCAAGATGGGCATCTTTGAGGTTCCAGATGATCGACGCAACAGCGGCCAACGTGTGGGCTCGTCAGTAGGTGTAGACCCGAGGTTGTTGCCTCCACCGGTCATCATCGAGCGCGCTCTGGCGCGAGTGGCAGGGCTTGCACAGCGAACGGAGGTTGGTGAAGTCGTGGGTGCTACCGTGACCCAGCGGGAGCACGTGGTGGACCTCAGCAGCCGGAGTCGTGCGGCCGGCCCCGGTGCCGGTATCGGTGTTCAGGCCTTGCCGCTCGTGCGAGCAGCAATAGGGGATGGGCATGACACCAAGACCATCACGCTCTCATGCGGCAAGCTCACCACCGGCGTGACCGTCAAGCAGTGGTCCTCGATCTTGATGCTGCGTAACCTCACCAGCCCGGAAACCTACTTCCAGGCCGCTTTCCGTGTGCAGTCACCGTGGGCGATTAAGAACCCGAACGGGGATAACCCCAGTGAGGAAGAGATCCTCAAACCCGCCGGTTTCGTCTTCGACTTTGCCCCCACGCGGGCGCTGCGGCAGATGGCTGACTATGGGGCTGGGCTCAACCCAGAAGCTGAGAGCTCAGAAGCGGCGGTCGCCGAGCTGGTGAGCTTCCTGCCCGTGCTGGCCTACGACGGGGCCAACATGAAGGAAATCAACGTCGGCGAAATCCTGGATATCGCCATGGCCGGTACCTCCGCAACCCTGCTGGCCAAGAAGTGGGAGTCCGCGGTCCTGGTGAACGTGGACAACCAGACCCTCAAACGCATCATGGAGAACGCTAAGGTCATGGAGGCGATCATGAATATTGAGGGCTTCCGTGCGCTTGGCTCTGACATCTTCGAGACCGTGGTCAATAAGAGCGAGTCCGTTTCTAAGACCAAGAAGGAAAAGGCGAGTCCCTCACTCTCAAGGAGAAGAGGGAGCTCAGCAAGGAGGAGAAGGACTACAAGTCCAAGCGCAAGCAGATCCAGGAAAAGCTGATCAAGTTCGCCACCCGCATCCCTGCCTTCATATACCTGACCGATTTCAGGGAAAACACGCTGCAGGATGTCATCGCCAAGCTCGATACGGCTCTTTTCAAAAAAGTCACCGGCTTGAGCGTAGACGACTTCCAGCTGCTGGTAAGCCTGGGCGTGTTCAATTCCGTCCACATGAACCAGGTCGTTTTTGCTTTCCGCCGCTACGAAGACGCGTCCCTGGCCTACACCGGCATTCGCTCCCACCCCGAGCAACAACGCCGCATGGGCTTGTACGACACGGTCATCACCCTCCAAGAAGAGAGCCCTGCAAAGTAACTAGTCCATACGGAGACAACACGCAGCGGGGGCCCATCGGTTTACCCCCCTTGTCAGCCAACCTTTTGATGCAGACCCCAAACTGGGGCCTCTCAAACCCGCTATCCAAACCGGCTGTGCCACTGTGATGGGAGCACGAACTCCATCCGCTGCCCGTCGGTGCCTTCCAGGATGAGGGTGCGCCACCGGGTCATCAGCCCCAGGCGATGTGGGCGGTGACGTCATCAGGGTGGGCTGCCAGTGTTTGCGCTGCACGGGTCATTGTTGTGGCCATAGAGGTAGACACCGCGCCACGGTGGGCAGTGCTGGCTGAACTCAGAGCGTCACCTATGGCTGCCACCAGATCAGGGTCGTGGAATAGCCTCCTGAGCAGGAACTGGGCGAGGTAGGCCTGTAGCTCGGTGTCGTGTAGCCAGCCGGTCTCGCAGGTGCCCCGTTTCTTGTAGCTGATGCGGCATTCCCACACAGCCTTGCGAAACGTCGAACTAGTGGAGTGGTGGGTGTGCCGCCCATAGGCGGTACCGCAGTCCTGGCAGGTAATCAGTCCCTTGTACCTCGACAGCCATTTGGGTGACGGTTGCCGGTCTTCATCCCATTTACCCACCAAGGGGTCATACCACTCCACACCCATTGTGTTAGATGGTATTAAGCGAGCCCTACGACGCTTGGTAGAAGCCTCGTTAAGGCAGGTTTTGACAGCTCGGCTGCTAGTGAGCTGGTTAGCTAGTGAGCCTGGTCTGGCTATCGGCCTGGGGAGCCTGGCCTGCGCGGTCGACCCCACGCCACGACCCCACAGTGTCTAGCCTGCTGCTATGTAATCAGCCCTCGACGCGAGCACCCGGTCCGGCCGGAGCCTGCGGATCTGCGGGGCGATCGTAACCACCGGCGGCGCGGTCGTCGGCGTCGGCGTCAGTCTCAAAGAGCATGTTGGCCAGGCGCACGTGCACGGTCTCAATCTTGGGGATGTCCTCTAGGCGCACCGGCTTTTCGGCACTGGTTTCCAAAATCAGTGTGCCGCAACCGAAAATGCGGTCAGTCCAGCCGCGCTCGTAACGGATGTCAGAGATACGCGATAGGGGGATGTCGTGACCGTCTTTGTTGAAAATGCCCTTGCGGGTGATGATGCGGCGGTTGGTGATGGTGAAGGTTTTATTTAGCCACTCCAGCCAGGGGATGATCATTAGCGGGAAAGCCACGATAAGCGCCAGGATCCAGATTGCGTAAAGTCCCCAAGGCTGCCACGACTGCGGTGCAATTACGCTGGCGATGATGGCTACGGTAATGAGTAGTACGGTGCCCAAGATGCGCCAACCCAGTACTTTGGGGTGGGTGTGCATGTGGTCAACTACGTACTCGCCGGCGGATAGATGTTTTTTAGGAAACGCCATAGCTTCATCTTTGCAGACACTCGCCTTAGTGTCACTTGCTTAGGCCGGAAAATTTTAGGTGCGGGCGCAGCTTGGTAGTGGAGCTTGACGGCGGCGCCTTGGCGACCAGCTGGTTGTGTGCAGGGTGGCTGCGTGGGTCGACGGCGTCAGGCTGGTGGTGGCATGTGCCGATGGGGTGCGGCGTGAAGCCGGGAGTGGTTAAGGGTGTAGGAGGCTAGATGGATGAGATGGATGGGTTACAAATACTGAAAAATCGTCCCTCGCCTATAAAACCCCATGAATTTTTTATAGGCGAGGGACGATTTTGTGTGTACTTGTATGTACTTGTATGTACTCGTGTGTATGCGAAGAGAAGATCAGTTCTGCTTGGCCAGCAGGTCGCGGATCTCGCTGAGCAGCTCGGTCTCGGTGGGAACGGCCGGAGCTGCGGCTTCCTTGGCAGCCTTGCGCTCGCGCATCTTGTTCATGGGCAGCACGATGCAGAAGTAAACAGCGGCGGCCACCAACAGGAAGTTGATGCCCTGAGTCAGGATGGCGCCGGGCTGGATGTATTCCTTGGAGCTGGGGTCAATCTTGAACTGCAGTACGGAGTCGAAGTTCGGGGAACCGATTAGCTGAGCCAGGATGCCCATGATGAAAGCGGTTACCTTGTCAACGATCGGCTTGAAAGCGTTACCGATAATAACGGCGACGGCTAGGTCGACCACGTTGCCCTGAGAAATAAAGTCGCGGAAGCCCTTAAGCATGGTTTTCCCCCTGAAGTTTTAAGTGAAGTGGGTGTGCCTACCCCGTTTCAGGGTCTGAGCACTATTGAAAGCGGGCCCTGGGAGGCCGCGCTGCATAAAAGCGTAGCCTCAGTTTCCTTAACTGCAAACGTTATTAGTCTCATAGTCCCTTGTGTTTGGGTGAGATTCGCTTTGTTTGGCGGCTCTACATCAACAATTGTGACTTTCTGCGCCAATACCTGCGCCCCCACCTTGGAGTATGCGGCGTCGCTAGAAACCACCCCGTCATTAGCGGTACCGTTCACCGAGCCCACAATGTCCACCTGCTGGCCTATACGCGCCAGCTGCGAGCCAGTTTGTATCTGCAGCTGCACCACCCGCTGCTGCTTGCCTAGATGTGAGAGCGCCGGTTGGGTAAGCATTGATTCAATCAGTGCTGTGCCTTTGGGCAGGTCAATGCTCAGTTTTCGGCCCACTGGGGAGGTACGTACCGCTTGTGGGGGTCGGCTGGGTAGGTTGCTTAGGATGACGTCGCTGCTGGTGATCACTTGGCCTAAGGACATGTTCGTGCGCAGCACCCACACTTTTGTCTGGCTGGGGTTAGTTAACGCCTGAGCTGCCAGCAGCACACATAAAAGCACAGCTAAGGCGGTGATTAGCCGCCGGTGCAGCCACAATTGGCCGCGCCAAGAGGCCCTAGATAATTGGCTGAGCCTTTGATTGATCTGCCCGGCTGCTGGCTGAGTCCTTTGCTGGAGGCTGTCACGGAGCTGATCACTACTGGTCTGCCTGGGTGTGAGCTGGGGTCCTTGGCCATCAAGCCGGCTGGGCCGTGCCGCCTCATTAAACCCTGAGTTAAAGCGCAGGCTAAAGCTGCGCTGGGGTTCGTCGAGTTCCTGGTTGAGCCCCTGGCAGTGAACGGCAGAGCCGGTTTTGCGTTGCATGAATCAAGTGTTTAGCTTTTAGTCCAGTGCCTGGTGGGCGGCTGTGGATGGGCAGCATTTAGGAAATTTTTTATCCACAGGTGCGTAAAACCGCCCCGCACCAAAGTACTGTCCGCACCAAAGCGGCCTGGCCGCCAGTAGCGGCGCCCCAAGCCGCAGTGCAGTGCGCAGGCAGGCCCCTACGCCGTCGTCGGCAAAAAACACCCCGCGCCCAAGAACTTACGTTCCAAGGACGCGGGGGTAGTGTGCAGGCTGGCCACCAATAGGGGGAACCGTCAGCAGCGGGCTAGGCTAATGCAAGAGCAGCCCGCCAGACGAGGGCCAACATAAGAGTGGCTCGCCGGTAAGGCCCACTAGAAGCGGGTGATGCCTTCCGTGGTGATAATGCCATTAACCGGGCGGTCAAACTCGGCAGTGGGTAGGACCGTGTTGGTCAGATACTCGTTGGGGTGCAGCAGCGCGAAAGTTTCCACACCAGGGTTAACCAGTGGCAGCATTCGGTCATACCAGCCGCCGCCTTGACCTAGGCGGTTGCCGTGCGCGTCAACTGCCAGCGCCGGCACCAATACGCTTTGCACCAGCGTGATAGCGGCAGGTCCCAGCACCAGGCCAGAAGGCTCGGGGGGACGGCCGGGAGCGCGGGTAGCCAGATCATCGCTACCACGGAACCAGCCCCAGCTGCGTGACAGGTGGGGCCCAAGCACAGGTAGGAGCACCTGCACACCGGCGGCGTGCAGCTCATCAATAAGTAGGCGAGTACAGGGCTCGTCTCCTACAGACACATAGGCGGCCACGGCCTGAGCGCCGTTTAAAGCCTGAAAGACGTTTTCGGCCAAAGCCGCACAACGGGCGTCGTGGCGGCGGGACGGGTGGCTGTGCGCAGCGCGCGTGCGGCGAAGCTTGTAACGCAGGTGGTCCTTAAGATCGTCAACGTCCAATCCGACTACGGTGTCGGTCATTGAGTTCCCTTCACTTGATCCGGTTTCTCGTACTTCCAGGGTACCCTAAAAGTATCCCTAAGTGTCGCGCCACTGACCCCACAGGAGTTTCAAATGCGTACTGTCGCTGAACATTTATCGGCCTGTCTTGAGGTCGCCCACGCTGCTGAGCCGCTTGACGTGGTACTTTCCGACGCCGTGGGCACGGTGCTAGCGGCAGACATCGTTTCTGACGTGGATATGCCTCCCGCGAACCTGGCCGGTTTGGATGGTTACGCGGTGCGCGCCAAGGACTGCGTAAGTGCCTCCCCGGCCACACCGGTGGTTCTGGATGTGATCGACGCCGTCCGCGCGGGGGATGTGCGCCGCACTCATCTGGTGCCCGGCACTGCGGTGCTGATTGACTCTGGTGCCCCCATGCCGATTGGGGCCGACGCCGTGGTTCCCTGGCAGTTCACCGACCGGGGTGAGGCGCAGGTGACTATTAACCGCAAGGTCAATGCTGGTCAGCGGGTACGCATGTTGGGTGAGGACGTTGAGGCTGGGGCTACCGTGCTTTCTAAGGGCAGCCGGATCGGGGCGCGCCAGGTGGCGTTGCTGGCTTCGCTGGGTCACCAGCGCGTGGCGGTGCACCCGGTGCCGCGCGTGGTGGTGGTTTCTATTGGTGATGAGCTGATTGAGCCCGGTCAGCGCGCTGAGCCGGGGGACGTGTATGACGCTAACGGTCACGCCCTGTCCACTGCGGTGGCCGACGCCGGCGGGCAGCCTTTCCGGGTAAGTGCTGTGCCCGACGAGTACCACGCCCTTACCGAAACCCTGGAGGACCAGCTGGTGCGCTCTGACCTGCTGATCACCACCGGTGGTTTGAGTGTGGGTCAGGGTGACACGGTGAAAGAGGTACTCTCTCCGCTGGGTACGGTGCGGTTTGACACGGTGGCGATGAGTCCGGGGCGTCAGTTGGGTGTGGGCACGCTAGGTGACGGTATTCCGGTGTTTTGTTTGCCCGGTGACCCGGTCAGCGCTCAGATGGCTTTTGAGGTGTTTGTGCGCCCGGTGCTGCGTTCGATTGCTGGCTGGCAGGATATTCACCGTCCCTCGCTGCCGGCGGCGGTTTCTACATCCTGGTCTAGCCCGGCGGGGATGCGTGAATTTGTGCCGGTGCAGCTAGCTGGTGCCCCCAGCACTGGCTATCAGGCCCACCCCACGCAGGCTCCAGGCGTGCAAACTATTTCTGGCCTAGCCTATGCAAATGCTATTGCGGTGGTGCCCGAAGAAGTTACGCAAGTTAATGCTGGGACGCAATTGCATTGCCTACTTTTAGATATGTAACGCAATAGTAACGACACGCCGCGAAACTTCCGGATGCCTCCTGTATAAACACTTACTTTTAGTCGTATGGTGTTTCAGGCGGTTCTTGGTTTTGCGCTGGCGGTAGCAATCTCGTTCTATTTGCTGCCACATTTGCGCAGGCGCGATAGGCTAGCAGTCTATTCGCATGACCAGGATCGCTACTCGCCCCACCTGCGTGTGTTAAATACAGCTATGGTGGCAGGTAAATCTCCAGGTCACGCGAATAATAATGATATTGCTAGGCTGATTTTTAGCCCGGAGGTGAAGGTCATGAATCGACCTGCCGTGAGGAACGTGCGTGCCGCGCGCCTGGAGCGTGATTTAGCGAAGGCAAAGCAGGCTCAGGCTGCTCACCAGGCCAAAGCCTTAGCTGCTGCCAAAACTCGCCGTATCCTGATGGGGTCTTTAGCCGGCGTAACTGTGCTTTTAGGGGTTTTAGCTGGGGTCTTTACTTGGCCTTGGTTTGTGGTTTTGCCGACGGCGGCCCTGCTTGCGGCCGCTGCGGCCGGTGACGTGCGCGTGCGTCGCGTTAGCTCTAAAAATGATGCTGCCCTGGCTGTGCGGGTGAGCCAGCTGGAGGAGCAGCTTGAAGGTGTAGGCCTATCCGCCAAGAGCGTCAAGGAAGCTAAAGCTAAGCGCGAGGCTGAGATTGCCGCCCGTAAAGCAAAAGCAGAAGCAGCCCGCCGTGAGGCGGCTCGCCTGCGCGAGCAGGAGGTTGCTGCGGCCCGTAAGGAGCTGGCTGAGCAGGAGCGTCAGGCGCGTGAAAGCGCCGAGGAAACCGATGTGCGTCAGCGCGAGCAGGCAGCTAAGGCTAAGGATCAGCTGGTGCGGGAAGCTAAAACCGCCACTGAAGCCAAGTACTTGGCCCGCTTAAACAAGCAGGCTAAGCGAGCTGAGGCCCAGCAAGCTGAGGCCAAGCAGCCTGTGGCTAAGCCCAGCGTGGTTGGGGCGCAGCCCGCCGCTAAGGCGGCTTCTAAGTCGGCCGCTAGCCCCACTGTGTCTGCCGAGCCTGCCGCTTCGGTTGCTGCTAAGCCGACGGCTGCTAAGGCGACTTCTGCTGACAGCGCTGGCGACGTCGTCGAGACCACCAAGGCGGCCTCTAAGCCAGCCGCTAGCGCCACCAAGTGGGAGCCGGTGAACGTACCCGCCCCTAGCTACACCATGGCTGCGCGTAGCCCGCGTCGCCGGGTTGTAGAAGCTGAGGCGGACTTCAACTCTGCCAAGGAAGTAACCGGCGTGGTTAACCCGGTGCGTCCCTCCAACGCTCCGGCTAACGTGTCGCTGGATGTGGAGTATGTGGCTGGGGACTTCAAGCCGATCGATCTTGATGCTGTCTTGGAGCGCCGTCGCGCAGCGGGTGAATAAGCAGCCAGGGCGTGGCTCGCAGAATTTACGCGGGTCGTGCGCTGTGCTAAGCTAAACCCACCCATGGGGCTATGGCGCAGTTGGTAGCGCGTCTCGTTCGCAATGAGAAGGTCAGGGGT
>ERZ773001.3-NODE-3-length-210052-cov-20.9681_pt1 | contig 210052 bp, 200 predicted proteins | sample MGYA00511673_ERZ773001 | MGnify/ENA primary metagenome ERZ773001 (study PRJEB29015, sample SAMEA2738091) | human oral metagenome | biome: human oral; feature: human-associated habitat; material: saliva | place: China | collected 2162 ... | reverse complement strand
TCGACTCGTACGCCGAGGTTCCCAAGAACGTCGCCGACGAGATCATCGCCAAGGTTCGCGGTAACTGATTGTTCCTAGGGAAAGGGGCGACCACGGCAGGCAGTTAGCTACAGGCTGATCCGCTGTCCGACGTCGTCGCCCCCGCCCCCACCGCCCGGCAGGCCCCCAACAGGCCAAGTGATAACTAGAAAACCCTCTAGATCATGTCAACTAGCGCCGGGCACCCTATTCCGATAGATTCAACTCATAATTTCCTGTAGGTCTAAGCGCCCACAAGCCGGTATCATTGGCATGTCGCGTATGCGTAGATCTACCCGAGTCCAGGAGGACACAAGTGGCAAAGGCCAAGTTCGAACGTAAGAAGCCGCACGTTAACATCGGTACCATCGGTCACGTTGACCACGGTAAGACCACTCTGACCGCCGCCATCTCCAAGGTGCTGCACGACAAGTACCCGGACCTAAACGAGGAGTCCCCCTTCGACTCCATCGACAAGGCTCCTGAGGAGAAGCAGCGCGGTATTACCATTAACATCGCGCACATCGAGTACGAGACCGAGAAGCGTCACTACGCTCACGTGGACGCCCCCGGTCACGCTGACTACATCAAGAACATGATCACCGGTGCTGCTCAGATGGATGGCGCCATCCTGGTTGTGGCCGCCACCGACGGTCCGATGGCCCAGACCCGTGAGCACGTTCTGCTAGCCCGTCAGGTGGGTGTGCCCGCCCTGATGGTTGCTCTGAACAAGTCCGACATGGTGGACGACGAAGAGCTTCTCGACCTGGTCGAGATGGAGGTTCGCGAGCTGCTGAGCAGCCAGGACTACGACGGCGACAACGCCCCCGTAATCCGCGTCTCCGCTCTGAAGGCTCTGGAGGGCGACCCCGAGTGGACCAAGTCCGTTGAAGAGCTGATGGACGCCGTTGACGAGTTCATCCCCACCCCCGTCCGTGACATGGACAAGCCGTTCCTGATGCCCATCGAGGACGTCTTCACCATTACCGGTCGTGGCACCGTGGTTACCGGTCGTGTTGAGCGCGGTAAGCTCCCCATCAACTCTGAGGTTGAGATCCTGGGTATCCGCGACGCTCAGAAGACCACCGTTACCGGTATCGAGATGTTCCACAAGGCCATGGACGAGGCATGGGCCGGTGAGAACTGTGGTCTGCTGCTGCGTGGTATCAAGCGCGAGGACGTCGAGCGTGGCCAGGTTGTCTGCAAGCCCGGCTCCATCACTCCTCACACCGAGTTCGAGGGTCACGTCTACATCCTGACCAAGGACGAGGGTGGCCGTCACAACCCGTTCTACAGCAACTACCGTCCGCAGTTCTACTTCCGTACCACTGACGTGACCGGTGTTATCACCCTGCCCGAGGGCACTGAGATGGTTATGCCCGGTGACACCACCGAGATGACCGTTCAGCTGATCCAGCCCATCGCCATGGAAGAGGGCCTCGGCTTCGCTATCCGTGAGGGTGGCCGCACCGTTGGTTCCGGCCGTGTTACCAAGATCATCAAGTGAACTGATTGATCTTTAACTGATATCCCCGGTGCCCCTTGGTGGGTGCCGGGGATATTTGTTTTTGCCGGCAGTGGCAGCAGTGCCACAAATACAGGCATGGCACAAATACAGGCATGGCACAAATACAGGCAAAATCGTCCCTTCCCTATAAAAATTACATGGGGTTTTATAGGCAACGGACGAAATGTCAGTATTTGTGAACAGGCATGAGGATGGCAGGGTAAGCCTGGCTGGGGGTAAGCCTGACTGGGGTTGGCCGGGGTGCTGGTGGGCTTGGAATAGAGGGCTGGTCGAGGCGGCGACTTTGGCCGTATTCAGCGGCAGGGAGCTGGCGGGCCTGGGCTGAGGTGATCGCCGGGGCGGCGACTTTGGCCGTATTCAGCGGCAGGGAGCTGGTAGGCCTGGGCTTGCTTGGGTGAGAGGCGGGTCAAGGGCTGGCGCTGGCTAGGCCACTGTTCGGGGGAGTTGATGCCCAGCTGAGGCCGACGGCGCTAAGAGGCCCTGCGCCGTCGTCGTCATTTTGTTTTTCAGATACCGTTTGGCTAACAGATGCCCCTACCAACTAACGACGGCGCCGTTGGGGTGCGTTAGTGATGTTTAGTCCCATCCAACCTGGGGCTGCACCAGAGGCGGGGCAGTGGGCGGCGTCGTCGATGTGGCTGAGTGAGGGATGGTGCCTAACTGTTGGACGCCAGAAGGTAATCAACTGCCGAGCTGCCTCACTGGTGGATCAAATCAGTTGATGGATGTTGTCGTGTAGCCAGAGTTGAAGGCTTTATTTGTGGACCTAGTCTGTGAATGCTGCCGGTCGAGATATCCAGCCGCCTCTGTTACAGCACAGCCTTCCGCCGCAGGTGCGGCCTCCTGTAACACCACGCCTTCCACTGCAGCACAGCCTTCTGCAACACCACTGGCTACAGATACTGACATTTCGTCCGTTGCCTATAAAACCCCATGAAAAAATCATAGGGAAGGGATGATTTTGCCTGTGTTTGCAGACTGATTTTGCCTGTATTTGGGGCAAAGTGCTGGGCTTCACAAACATAAAGTGATGCAGCGCCTTAACCACTGCGGCCTAACGCTGGTAAGTTAGAGGGGTTGCTCGGGGCTTGCCCTGCGCAGCCGCTGTATCTCGGTTGGTCGCCTTCCGAGCAATGCAGTGTTTGTCTGACGGACGCAACGCAAGTTGTGAATTCCGTGTGTCCAGACTGGTTCGCAATCCTTTTAATTACTTAATAGGGGCTTGGTGAGTCGCGGCATGCGACACGCCCGAGCGCGTGGACCGGTCGTCAAGAAGAAAGAGGTTAGGCGCCATGGCGGGACAGAAGATCCGCATCCGGCTAAAGTCCTACGACCACGAGGTCATCGACTCCTCGGCGCGTAAGATCGTCGACGTCGTAACTCGCGCTGGTGCGACGGTCGTAGGCCCAGTGCCGCTGCCGACCGAGAAGAACGTATTCTGCGTTATCCGGTCTCCGCACAAGTACAAGGACAGTCGTGAGCACTTTGAAATGCGTACTCACAAGCGACTGATCGACATTATCGACCCGACTCCCAAGGCTGTTGACTCGCTGATGCGTCTCGACCTGCCTGCAGATGTCAACATCGAAATCAAGCTCTGAGGATTGCCACACCATGACTACGCAGAACAAGAGCCGTAAGGCTCTGCTGGGCACCAAGCTCGGCATGACGCAGATCTGGGATGAGAACGGCGTCCTCCGCCCCGTCACCGTTGTGCGTGTCGACACTAACGTCGTCACCCAGCTGCGCACCGTTGAAAACGACGGCTATGAAGCCGTACAGCTTGCTTTTGGTGAGCTAAAAGAAAACAAGGTCACCAAGCCCATGGCTGGTCACTTTGCCAAGGCTGGCGTGTCCCCGCGCCGCCACGTTGCTGAAATTCGTACCTCCGTTGAGGGCCTAGAGCTAGGTCAGGAACTGACCGCCGAGGTCTTCGCCGACGGCGAGCTGGTGGACGTCACCGGCACCACCAAGGGTAAGGGTTTCGCTGGTGTTATGAAGCGTCACGGCTTCAAGGGTGTTTCCGCCTCCCACGGTGCACACCGTAACCACCGTAAGCCCGGTTCGGTAGGCGCTTGCGCCACTCCCGGTCGCATCTTCAAGGGTCTGCGCATGGCCGGTCGTATGGGCCACGCGCGCCGTACCGTTCAGAACCTAAAGGTCCGCGGCGTGGACGCTCAGAAGGGCTACATCCTCGTCAACGGCGCCATCCCCGGCCCCAAGGGTGCCGTGGTACTGGTTCGCTCCGCTGTGAAGGGAGCCTGAAAGCATGTCTGACGTAATCAACGTTGACATCGTTGACTCCAAGGGTGAAAAGACCGGCACCGCCGCTCTGCCCGCCGAGATCTTCGATGTAGAAACCAACATCGCCCTGATGCACCAGGTTGTGACTGCTCAGTTGGCTGCTGCCCGCCAGGGCACCCACGCCACCAAGACTCGCGGCATGGTCCGCGGTGGTGGTCGCAAGCCTTACCGCCAGAAGGGTACCGGTCGCGCTCGTCAGGGTTCGACCCGTGCACCGCAGTTCGCCGGTGGTGGCACCGTCCACGGCCCGCAGCCGCGTGACTACAGCCAGCGCACCCCCAAGAAGATGAAGGCTGCCGCTCTGCGTGGCGCCCTGTCTGACCGCGTGCGTAACGGCCGCCTGCACGTAATTACTGAGTTCGTCACCGAGAGCAAGCCTTCCACCAAGGCCGCTCTGAGCGCTCTACGCAACATCAGCACTCGCAAGAGCCTGATCGTTCTGGACCGCGCCGACGAACTGAGCGCCCTGAGCTTGCGTAACGCCCCTGAGGCACACATTCTCTGGGCCGACCAGCTGAACACCTACGACGTTCTCGTTAACGACGACGTCGTCTTCACCACCGCTGGCCTGGACGCTTTCCTGGGCAAGGGTGAGGAGGAGTCCAAGTGAGCCTCGAATCCAGCAAGAACCCGCGCGACGTCATCGTCGCCCCCGTGGTCTCTGAGAAGTCCTACGCCTGCATGGACCGCGGTCAGTACACCTTCCTGGTGGCGCCTTCGGCCAACAAGACCGAAATCAAGAACGCCATTGAGTCCATCTTCGACGTGAAGGTGGCTTCGGTGAACACCGCTAACCGCAAGGGCAAGAGCCGCCGCACCCGTTTCGGGATCGGCAAGCGCAAGGACACCAAGCGCGCGATCGTCACGCTGCGCGAGGGGACCATTGACATCTTTGGCGAAGTAGCTAACTGAGGCTACGAGAGGTAAAGGATCGAAATGGCAATCCGTAAGTACAAGCCGACGACGCCCGGCCGTCGTGGCTCCTCCGTGGCAGACTTCGTTGAGGTCACCCGTAGCGAGCCCGAGAAGTCCCTGGTTCGTCCCCTATCCAAGACTGGTGGCCGTAACAACAACGGCCGCGTGACCACCCGTCACAAGGGTGGCGGTCACAAGCGCGCCTACCGTGTGATCGACTTCCGTCGTCACGACAAGGACGGCGTACCCGCCAAGGTCGCTCACATTGAGTACGACCCTAACCGCACCGCCCGCATTGCCCTACTGCACTACGCAGACGGCGAGAAGCGCTACATCATTGCTCCCAACAAGCTGTCCCAGGGTGACCGCGTTGAGTCTGGCCCCGAGGCCGACATCAAGCCCGGTAACAACCTACAGCTGCGTAACATCCCGGTTGGTACCGTGGTGCACGCTGTTGAGCTGCGTCCCGGTGGCGGCGCCAAGCTGGCTCGTAGCGCGGGTACTTCCGCCCAGCTAGTAGCCAAGGAAGGCAAGTACGCTACCCTGCGTCTACCTTCCGGTGAAATCCGCATGGTTGAGGTTGCTTGCCGCGCCACCGTTGGTGAAGTCGGCAACGCCGAACAGTCCAACATCAACTGGGGTAAGGCCGGCCGTATGCGTTGGAAGGGCGTCCGCCCGACCGTACGTGGTGTGGTTATGAACCCGGTTGACCACCCCCACGGTGGTGGTGAGGGTCGTACCTCTGGTGGTCGTCACCCCGTTTCGCCTTGGGGTAAGCCCGAAGGCCGTACCCGTCGTCCCAACAAGTCCAGCGACCGCCTCATCGTGCGTCGTCGTCGGACCGGCAAGAAGCGCTGATAGGAGCCTGATATGCCGCGTAGTTTGAAGAAGGGTCCCTTCGTCGACGAGCACCTGCAGAAGAAGGTAGACGCTCAGAACGAAAAGGGCACCCACAACGTCATCAAGACCTGGTCCCGCCGCAGCGTGATCACCCCTGACTTCCTAGGGCACACCTTCGCCGTCCACGACGGTCGCAAGCACGTGCCGGTGTTCGTCACCGAGTCCATGGTTGGTCACAAGCTGGGTGAATTCGCCCCGACCCGCACCTTCCGCGGGCACGTCAAGGACGACCGCAAGTCGCGCCGCTGACGGACCTGAAGAAGAGAGGCAAAAAACATGGAAGCTAAGGCGCAGGCCAAGTACGTGCGCTGCACGCCGATGAAGGCTCGTCGAGTCATCAACGTCGTTCGCGGCAAGAACGCGCTAGAGGCCATCAACGTGCTGCGCTTTGCCCCGCAGGCTGCTGCCGTGCCGGTGCGCAAGGTCGTCGAGTCAGCTATCGCTAACGCCCGCGTTAAGGCGCAGGCCGCCGGCGAGACCTTCCGCGAGGAAGAGCTGCTAATTCTTGAGGCTTACGCTGACGAGGGCCCGACCCTCAAGCGATTCCGTCCCCGCGCCCAGGGGCGCGCTTCGCGAATCCTGAAGCGTACCAGCCACATCACCGTAGTCGTCGGTACCAAGGACGACGCTAAGAAGGAAGGGGCCCGCTAATGGGGCAGAAGGTCAACCCGACCGGGTTCCGCCTGGGCGTCACCACTGACCACCGTTCGCGCTGGTTCTCTGACTCCAAGAAGAGCGGTCAGCGTTACTGCGACTTCGTAGCCGAGGACATTGAGATCCGTCGTCTACTGAACACTGGTCTGGAGCGCGCTGGTATCGCCCGTATTGACATCGAGCGCACCCGCGACCGCGTCCGCATCGACCTACACACCGCCCGTCCGGGTATTGTGATCGGCCGTCGCGGCGCCGAGGCTGAGCGTCTACGCGCCCAGCTAGAGAAGCTCACCGGCAAGCAGGTTCAGCTCAACATCCTCGAGGTCAAGAACCCTGAGATCGAAGCTCAGCTGGTTGCCCAGGGCATCGCCGAGCAGCTGGCCAGCCGTGTCTCGTTCCGTCGCGCCATGCGTAAGGGTATGCAGTCCGCTATCCGCTCTGGCGCCAAGGGCGTGCGTGTGCAGTGCTCTGGCCGTCTAGGCGGCGCCGAGATGAGCCGCAGCGAGTTCTACCGCGAGGGCCGCGTGCCGCTGCACACCCTGCGTGCGAACATCGACTACGGCTTCTACGAGGCCAAGACCACCTTCGGCCGTCTGGGTGTGAAGGTGTGGATCTACAAGGGTGACGTCACCGAGCGTGACTTTGCCCGTCAGCAGGCCGAGGCCGCTCCTCGTGGCCGTCGTGGCGAGCGTCGTGGACGCCGTAACGACCGTGGCCCGCGTAACAACAGCGAGCAGCGGACCGAGCAGGCGCCGGTCGCCGAGGGCGCTGCCACCGAGCAGGGAACGGAGGCCTGAGCCGTGCTCATTCCCCGTCGGACTAAGTTCCGCAAGCAGCACCGCCCGCACCGTACGGGCCTAAGCAAGGGCGGCAACCAGCTCGCCTTCGGTGACTACGGCATTCAGGCTCTAGAGCCCGCCTACATCACCAACCGTCAGATTGAAGCGGCCCGTATCGCCATGACCCGTCACATCAAGCGTGGCGGTAAGGTGTGGATCAACATTTTCCCGGACCGCCCGCTGACCAAGAAGCCCGCCGAAACTCGTATGGGTTCCGGTAAGGGTGCCCCGGAGTGGTGGATCGCCAACGTCAAGCCCGGACGCATCATGTTCGAGCTGGCTGGTGTTCCCGAGTCGCTGGCTCGCGAGGCCATGAGCCGCGCCCAGCACAAGCTCCCTATGAAGACCCGTTTCGTTACTCGTGAGGGTGGTGACAACTGATGGCTATCGGTTCCAAGGATCTTACGCCCTCCGACCTGGACGGTATGGACAACGAGCGTCTGGCTGAGGAGCTCACCAAGGCTAAGGCCGAGCTTTTCAACCTGCGTTTTGCCGCTGCCACCGGTCAGCTAGAGGACCGTGGCCGTCTCAAGGCCGTGCGTCGCGATATCGCCCGCATTTACACCATTGTGCGCGAGCGTGAGCTCGGTATCCGCACCGCGCCCAGCTCTGAGGAGGCCAAGTGAGCGAGCAGACCGCCGCTGAGGCTACCGAGCGCAACCACCGTAAGGTGCGTCGCGGCTACGTAGTCTCCGACAAGATGGACAAGACCGTTGTAGTCCTGGTCGAGGAGCGCTACAAGCACTCCCTATATGGCAAGGTGCTACGTCGTTCCAAGAAGGTAAAGGTGCACGACGAGGCCAACTCGGCACGCGTCGGCGACCTGGTTTCGATCATGGAGACCCGTCCGCTATCCGCCACCAAGCGCTGGCGTCTAGTGGAGATCGTGGAGAAGGCCAAGTAAGGCTGCCATGGTCGGCGGGTGGGCTGCGGCCCGCTCGCACCTGATCTGAGGGTGCGGTTCCGGTTTACCGGGGCCGCACCCTTTTCTTTATCGACGACGGCGCCCGGCTGTGCCAGCCCTGCCCAGCAGCGCTACCCGCTCCGTCGTCGTCGTTATTGGCGCCACCTGGGGCTTTACATTAAAGGGGAGGGGCGCCTTACGTAGTGGTGAGCAAATGCATAGGCGACATGTCCCCTTAGCGTCTTTTGCGCCGTCGGGCAATACCGATAAACTAGCCAAGTTGTACGTCTAGAGCTTTAGCCAGAGACCTCCACATATGTGTCTGTGTCTGGCTCCCTAGAGTCACCCTCTTGGCCTAACCCAGCCAACGGTGGCTAGTGCAAAGTACCATTGAACGTTCGGCTAGGCTCGCGTGTTGCGCGAGAACCAGCTCGACGACAGGAGAATTGTAAATGATCCAGCAGGAGTCACGACTAAAGGTCGCTGACAACACTGGTGCCAAGGAAATCCTTTGCATCCGTGTTCTCGGTGGCTCTGGTCGTCGCTATGCGGGTATTGGTGACACCATTGTCGCCACCGTCAAGGACGCCATTCCTGGCGGCAACGTCAAGAAGGGCGATGTCGTTAAGGCCGTGGTAGTGCGCACCCGCAAGGAGCGCCGCCGTCCCGACGGTTCCTACATCCGCTTCGACGAGAACGCTGCCGTAATCCTCAAGAACGATGGCGAGCCCCGCGGTACTCGTATCTTTGGCCCCGTCGGCCGTGAGCTGCGCGAGAAGAAGTTCATGCGCATCGTTTCCCTGGCCCCGGAGGTGATTTGATCCATGGCGCGTATCAAGAAGAACGACCAGGTCATCGTTATCGCCGGTAAAGACAAGGGTAAGACCGGGCGTGTACTGAAGGTTATCCCCGAAACCAACCGCGTTATCGTGGAGGGTGTCGGTCGTGTAACCAAGCACACCAAGGTTGGCCAGAGTGCCAACGGTTCCCGCACTGGCGGCATTGAGACCGTTGAGGCCTCGATCCACGCCTCTAACGTTATGCTCGTTGACCCCGAGACCAAGCAGCGCACCCGCGTTGGCTTCCGTCTTGAGGAGGGCGAGCGCCCCAACGGCCGTAAGCGCACCATCCGCGTGCGTTACGCCAAGAAGTCCGGGAAGGACGTGTGAGCATGACTGAGAAGATCACTCCCCGTCTAAAGACTAAGTACGCTGAGGAGGTGCGCCCCGCTCTGTTGGCTGAATTCAAACACGCCAACGTTATGCAGGTGGGTGGCATCACCAAGGTAGTGGTCAACATGGGTGTGGGCGAGGCCGCTCACGACTCTAAGCAGATCGAGGGCGCTGCCCGCGACCTAGCTGCCATCACTGGCCAGAAGGCTCAGATCACCAAGGCACGCAAGTCCATCGCGCAGTTCAAGCTGCGTGAGGGTCAGCCCATTGGTGCCCACGTCACCCTGCGCGGTGACCGTATGTGGGAATTCCTGGACCGCCTAATTTCCATCTCGCTGCCCCGTATCCGCGACTTCCGTGGGCTCAGCCCCAAGCAGTTCGACGGTAACGGTAACTACACCTTCGGTCTGACCGAGCAGTCCGTGTTCCACGAGATTGAGCAGGACAAGATCGACCGCGTACGCGGCATGGACATCACCGTGGTTACCACGGCCAAGACCGACGAGGAAGGCCGCGCTCTGCTGAAGAAGCTCGGCTTCCCCTTCAAGGAGAAGTGACATGGCAAAGACCGCTCTGATCCAGAAGGCGAACCGTAAGCCGAAGTTTGCTGTACGTGCCTACACTCGCTGCCAGCGTTGTGGCCGTCCCCACTCGGTCTACCGTAAGTTCGGCCTGTGCCGTATCTGCCTGCGCGAGATGGCCCACAAGGGCGAGCTCCCGGGCGTAACCAAGAGCAGCTGGTAAATCTCTACGTCGTAGGTCCGCGAGGAAACCACGACGAGGAAGGGCAACAGGCCCACTAATGACTATGACAGACCCGATCGCAGACATGCTAACCCGTCTGCGTAACGCCAACCAGGCCCACCACGACTCGGTGTCGATGCCCTCGAGCAAGCTCAAGGTCAACATCGCCTCCATCCTAAAGTCCGAGGGCTACATTGCCGACTACGCCGTCGTTGACGCCGAGGTAGGCAAGACGCTGACCCTGTCCCTGAAGTACGGGGCTAACCGTCAGCGCGCCATTCAGGGTGTACGCCGCATTTCCAAGCCCGGTCTGCGCGTGTACGCCAAGTCCACCAACCTGCCCAAGGTTCTAGGTGGCCTCGGGGTGGCTATTTTGTCCACCTCCTCTGGTCTCCTAACCGACAAGCAGGCCGAGAACAAGGGTGTCGGCGGGGAAGTCCTCGCCTACATCTGGTGAGAACGGAGGATAACTAATGTCTCGTATTGGACGACTCCCCGTTCCTGTTCCGGCAGGTGTGGACGTGACCATTAACGGTCAGGACATCACTGTGAAGGGCCCCAAGGGTACCCTTTCACGTACCATCAGCGAGCCGATCTCTATCGCCCGCGCTGAAGACGGCTCCATTGTCGTCACCCGCCCCGACGACGAGCGTACCTCTCGCTCTCTGCACGGCCTGAGCCGTACCCTGATCCACAACATGGTTGTGGGTGTTACCCAGGGTTACGAGAAGCGCCTTGAGATCGTCGGTACCGGTTACCGTGTACAGGCCAAGGGTGCCAACCTAGAGCTGGCCCTGGGCTTCTCTCACCCGGTGACTGTCGAGGCTCCTGAGGGTATCTCCCTCGCTATCGACGGCCCGACCAAGATCATCGTCTCCGGCATTAGCAAGGAGCAGGTGGGCGAGGTCGCCGCCAACATCCGCAAGATTCGTCCGCCGGAGCCCTACAAGGGTAAGGGCGTTCGTTACGCCGGCGAGAACGTGCGCCGCAAGGTCGGAAAGGCTGGTAAGTGACCATGGGTTACGCTCTCAAGAGGGGCAAGGGCAAGGCTATTGCCCGCAAGATCCGCCACCAGCGTGTGCGCAAGCACGTATTCGGTACTCCGGAGCGTCCCCGCCTGGCGGTATTCCGTTCCAACCGTCACGTGGTTGCCCAGGTTATCGACGACGTTGCTGGCCACACCCTAGCCGCTGCTTCCACCATGGAGCTAGCAGGTCAGGAAGTGGAAGGCGCCAAGATTGGTGCCGCCCACCAGGTCGGTTTGCTGGTAGCCGAGCGCGCCAAGGCCAAGGGCATCGAACAGGTTGTCTTTGACCGTGGTGGTAACAAGTACCACGGCCGCGTTGCGGCTGTAGCCGAGGGCGCCCGCGAAGCCGGGCTGTCCCTATGAGCACTAAGACGACTGGAAAGCAGAGGAATATCTGATGGCTGCACCGCAGCGAGGCAGGTCCGCGTCGTCCGACGGCTCGGCCCAGCGTGATGAAAAGGAACGTCAGGGTGAGGGCCGCGGCCGCCGCGACCGTAACAATGACCGCCGCGACCGTAACCGCGGCAACGACGACAAGTACATCGAGCGCGTCGTCACCATTAACCGTGTGTCCAAGGTCGTCAAGGGCGGCCGTCGCTTCACCTTCACTGCTCTGGTAGTGGTTGGTGACGGTGAGGGCACTGTGGGTGTCGGCTACGGCAAGGCTAAGGAAGTTCCCGCCGCCATTGCCAAGGGTGTGGAGATTGCGAAGAAGAACTTCTTCCACGTCCCCATGATCCGCCGCACCATTCCGCACGTAGTCCAGGGTGAGGACGCCGCCGGCGTCGTACTCCTGCGTCCGGCTTCTCCCGGTACCGGTGTTATCGCCGGTGGTCCGGTGCGCGCCGTGCTAGACTGCGCCGGTATTCACGACATTCTGTCCAAGTCTCTGGGTTCTTCGAACTCCATCAACATCGTGCACGCCACTGTTGATGCACTCAAGCAGCTAGAGCAGCCTGAGGCCGTGGCGGCTCGCCGTGGCCTACCCCTGGAAGACGTGGCCCCGCAGTCCATGCTGCGTGCCCGCGCCGAGGGTGAGGCTGAGAAGCGTGCTGAGGCTGAGAAGAAGGAAGCCGAGAAGGCCGCTGAGGGAGTGAATGAGTGATGGCGAAGCTCAAGATTACCCAGGTTAAGTCCGGTATTGGTGGCACTCACCGTCAGCGTGAGACCCTCAAGTCGCTAGGTCTGCGCAAGATCCGCCAGACCACTGTGCGCGAGGATTCCCCCACCGTCCGTGGCATGATCGCTACGGTGGCCCACCTGGTCACCGTCGAGGAGGTCAACTGACCATGGCAGATAGCAAGAACACCGAGCAGGAGCAGAAGGTGACCGTAGTTAAGGTTCACCACCTGCGTCCGGCTGCCGGTTCCAAGAAGGCCAAGACCCGCGTGGGTCGCGGTGAAGGCTCCAAGGGTAAGACCTCTGGGCGCGGTACTAAGGGCACCAAGGCTCGTTACCAGGTTAAGGCCGGTTTCGAGGGTGGCCAGATGCCGATGCACATGCGTCTACCCAAGCTGCGTGGCTTCAAGAACCGCAACCGCGTGGAGTACCAGCCCGTTAACGTAGGCCGCATTGCCGAGCTGTTCCCCCAGGGTGGCGAGGTAAACGTAGAGGCTCTGGTTGCTGCCGGTGCTGTGCGCGCTGGTCGTCTCGTCAAGGTTCTTGGCGAGGGCGACGTTAACGTCAAGCTGAACATCGTGGCTGACGCTTGGTCTGGCTCCGCTCAGGCTAAGGTTGAGGCTGCCGGCGGTTCTATCACCGCCCGCTGACTCAAGTTTTAAGCGCCAAGTCCTGCCCCGCTGGGATGTAAGTCCCGGCGGGGCAGTGCTTTAATTGGTGGCGCTAAGTGCCTTGAAATGGCCGTTAAGGCTTTGGCACTTGGTGTTTTGACATTGTGTGGGCCGTTTTAAATGTCCCACGGTATAAGATCACTACGCTAAGCGGGTTTATGATTTTGGCTTTTGGCCTGCTGGTGCAGGTAAGCTAAACCTGCGGCGCTGCATTACTGTGGCGACGCTGCCCCCATTCACCAGGAGATGTACGAGTGCTCGCAGCATTCAAACAGGCGTTCACTACGCCAGACCTACGCCGTAAACTGCTTTTTAGCCTGTTTATCATGGCGCTATTCCGTCTAGGTTCGGTGATTCCTTCACCGGGTGTTTCGATGCGGAATGTGCGTCAGTGTATTGGCCAGTCTCAGGACGCCGGGTTGGTTTCGTTAATCAACATTTTCTCCGGCGGTGCACTTTTGCAGCTAAGTATCTTCGCGCTGGGAATCATGCCGTACATTACGGCTTCGATTATTATCCAGCTGCTGCGAGTGGTTATTCCTCGCTTTGAGACGCTGCACAAGGAAGGCCAATCTGGTCAAGCTAAGCTGACGCAGTACACCCGTTATCTAACTATTGGTTTGGGCCTGCTGCAGTCTTCCACGATTGTGGCGACGGCGGCTAACGGCCAGCTTTTCCGTGGCTGTACCGTGCCCGTGGTTCCGGACCACTCCATTTTGACCATGACCATGATGGTGGTCACCATGACCGCTGGTACCGGCCTGATCATGTGGCTGGGTGAGTTGATCACCGAGCACGGTATGGGTAACGGTATGAGCTTGCTGATCTTCACCTCGATTGTGGCCCGTTTCCCGCAGAACATGTGGTCTATCATTGGTGGTAACGGCGGCTTCGGTAAGTTTGCGGTGGTGTTGGCGCTGGTGCTGGCAGCTACGCTGGCCGTGGTCTTCGTGGAGCAAGCTACTAGGCGTATTCCGGTGCAGTACGCCAAGCGTATGGTGGGTAGTCGCCTCATGGGTGGTTCTTCCACCTACATTCCGATCAAGATCAACATGTCGGGTGTTATTCCGGTAATTTTCGCCTCCTCGATTCTGGCCCTGCCACAGTTGGTGAGCCAGTTCGGTAACCAGCGTGCCGGCTGGGTGCAGTGGATTGGCCGTAACCTGGGCCCCACCGACACCTTCTACATTTCGGTATATGCCGTTTTGATCTTGTTCTTCACCTTCTTCTACACCGCGATCACTTTCGACACTAAGGAAGTGGCCGACAATATGAAGAAATACAACGGCTTTATTCCTGGTATCCGCGCCGGTGAACCGACTGAGCGCTACCTGAGCTACGTCGTCAACCGGATCACCACAGCCGGTTCTATCTACCTGGTTGTGCTGGCACTGCTGCCCACCATTGCAGTGGCTGCAATGGGATTGGGATCCACTCTGCCCTTCGGTGGTACCACCATTTTGATTATGGTGGGTGTGGGTCTGCAGACGGTTAAGGAAATTAACTCTCAACTCCAACAACGACACTACGAGGGATTCTTGTCATGAGTGTACGCATGGTTCTGCTTGGTCCTCCCGGGGCCGGCAAGGGCACCCAGGCCGCCCGTATTAGCGAGCGCCTAAACATCCCGGCTATTTCCACCGGTGACATCTTCCGCAAGAATATTGCTGAAGGCACTGAGCTGGGTAAGGCTGCCAAGAGCTACATTGACAAGGGCGAGTACGTCCCCAATGAGGTCACCAACGGCCTGGTACATGACCGCCTGCACTGGGATGACGCCGTCGAGGGTTTCTTGCTAGATGGTTACCCGCGCACTCTGGACCAGGTTGAGGAGCTTGAGCGCATGCTCAGCGCCGATGGCCTGAGCCTGGATGTGGCCGTGGAGATCACCGCCGACACCGAAGAGATCGTCAAGCGCCTACTTAAGCGCGCCACCGAGCAGAACCGCGCCGACGACACCGAGCCGGTGATTCGTCACCGCCTGGAGGTCTACACCGCCCAGACCCAGCCCCTGGTTGATGTCTACCGCGACATGGGCCTGCTAGTGCAGGTTGACGGCATTGGTGAGATTGACGAGGTCACTGAGCGTATCTACGCGGCTCTGTCAGAAAAGCTAGGCCGCCAGATCTGAAGCTGACTTTAAACCGCCGCAGCTAGCTACTAGGCTGGCTGCGGCGGTTTTTTGTGCTGATATGGCCCAGCCGCTGCTGTCTAGAGTAGAAAAGAGGCGCGCGCATGTTTGGCCGCGACAAGATTCAAATTAAAACTCCCGCCCAGATTCGTCATATGCGTCAAGCTGGCCTGGTTGTGGCTGACATTCATGACGCCCTCAAAGCCGCTATTGCCCCCGGAGTAACCACTGCGCAGCTAGACGAGGTCAGCGCCCGCGCTATCGAAAAGGGCAAAGCTAAGTCAAACTTCCTGGGCTACTACGGCTACCCGGCCACGGTGTGCACCTCGGTTAACGAGGAGATTGTGCATGGCATCCCCGGCCAGCGGGTGCTGCAAGACGGTGACCTGCTTAGCTGCGACTGTGGTGCCTATGTGGAGGCCGACGGCGTGCAGTGGCATGGGGACGCGGCCTTTACCGCCGTCGTCGGCAACTACGCTAGCGAAACGGACAAGTACCTGGACCGCACCACCGAGCAGGCACTGTGGGCCGCCATTGCCGCCCTGGCTGAGGCGGGGGCTAGCGGCTGGAAGGATGCGCGTATCAACCTGATCGGTGACGCCGTCGAATCCGTAATTTTCGACGCCGCCCAAGAAACCGGTCACGAGCTGGGGATCGTGGAGGAGTATGTGGGCCACGGGATCGGCACCAAGATGCACATGGCCCCCGACGTACTGAACTACTCGGTCAGCTCTAAAGGCGTGAAGCTACAACCGGGCATGGTGTTGGCGATTGAACCCATGATCACTGCCGGGCGTGCCAGCAACGAGACCCTGGACGATGAGTGGACTGTGGTCACCCGTGACGGCTCACGCGCAGCTCACTGGGAGCACACTGTGGCGCTTACGCCTAAGGGAGTGTGGGTGCTGACCGCACGTGACGGGGGAGTATCTGGGCTGGAGCCTTTCGGCTTTACTCCCACCCCACTGGCTGCGTGAGCACTACCACCAGTTTTTCGCTAGCGCAAGGCTAGCTTTGTATCACTTTTGAACGGTAAACTAACCCTCTGGATTCACCTAATTTATGCCCTTTTCGGGGCGCTACCAACAGTAAGGGTGGTCCCGGCGTCGTCAAATCGCGGCGCTGCGTAACATCTAGCCGACGGAGGAACATGGCTAAGAAGGATGGAGTCATCGAGGTCGAGGGTTCGGTCGTCGAGGCCCTTCCAAATGCGATGTTCCGGGTGGAATTGGATAACGGTCACGTCGTGCTTGCTCACATCTCGGGCAAGATGCGCCAGCACTACATCCGTATCCTCCCCGAAGACCGCGTGGTTGTAGAGCTGAGCCCCTATGACCTTACCCGCGGACGCATCGTCTACCGGTACAAGTGACAACCCGCTCCTAGTTTTAGGAGCGGCGGAGGAAGATCATGAAGGTCAAGCCGAGCGTCAAGAAGATCTGTGACAACTGCAAGGTGATTCGTCGCCACGGCCGTGTCATGGTTATCTGCGAGAACCCTCGACACAAGCAGCGTCAGGGCTGAACCTGCGCTCAGACCGCTAAGCGGTCCGTACAGCACCTATCCCACGCGTAATAGCGCACCCCCGGTTCTCGGAGGCCGGGGCACCCGCAAAGGGGTGGAGGAATAGGTGACGACCTCCGGGAAAACACAGGAGAACCACAAAAGTGGCACGCATTTCCGGTGTTGACCTCCCGCGCGAGAAGCGCGTAGAGGTTGCACTTACCTACATTTTTGGGATCGGCCGTACCCGCGCCGATGAGACTCTCAAGGCCACCGGTGTCAACCCTGACACCCGCGTCAAGGACCTAACTGAGGAAGACCTCGTCAAGCTGCGCTCTCACATCGACGCCAACTACCAGGTTGAGGGTGACCTGCGTCGTGAGATCCAGGCTGACATTCGCCGCAAGGTCGAGATCGGCTGCTACCAGGGTCTGCGTCACCGCCGTCACCTGCCCGTGCACGGCCAGCGCACCAAGACCAACGCGCGCACCCGCAAGGGCCCCAAGCGCACCGTTGCTGGTAAGAAGAAGTAATCAGCCCCCAGTTAAACCTCACGCGAAGAAGGAATTATGCCTCCCAAGAGCCGCACTGCTGTGCGTAAGCCGCGTCGCAAGGACCGGAAGAACATTACCCACGGTCACGCTTACATTAAGTCGACCTTCAACAACACCATTGTTTCCCTAACTGACACCACCGGTGCAGTTATTGCCTGGGCCTCCTCTGGCCAGGTTGGTTTCAAGGGCTCTCGTAAGTCCACGCCCTACGCCGCTCAGCTAGCCGCCGAGGCTGCTGCCCGTCGCGCCCAGGAACACGGCCTGAAGAAGGTTGACGTGTTCGTTAAGGGTCCGGGTTCCGGCCGTGAAACCGCCATTCGTTCGCTGACCGCTGCCGGTCTTGAGGTTGGCTCCATTACGGACGTCACCCCCCAGGCTTTCAACGGCTGCCGTCCCCCCAAGCGCCGCCGCGTTTGATTTTTAAGTGACGACGGCGTCTTAAAGGCGCTGTCGTTTCCTTACATTCCAAGCGAGACTGCCGCTTAATGTAGTCATCAATCAATTGGTAGCGACGTCATATAGCGGGCGTCGAAACTGAAAGGAAATCTAAGTGCAGATTTCGCACCGTCCTGTGCTGAGTGAAGAGGTAGTCGAGGAGAACCGCCGTTCCCGGTTCATCCTGGAGCCCCTAGAGCCCGGTTTTGGTTACACCCTGGGTAACTCGCTGCGCCGCACCCTGCTGTCCTCCATCCCGGGGGCTGCCGTGACCTCGATCCGTATCGAGGGCGTGCCGCACGAGTTCCGCACTGTTCCTGGTGTTAAAGAGGATGTCGCCCAGATTATCCTCAACATCAAGGAGATCGTGCTTTCGTCTGAAAACGACGAGCCGGTCGTGATGTACCTGCGTAAGTCTGGCCCCGGTGTGGTTACCGCCGGTGACATTACCCCGCCTGCCGGCGTCGAGGTGCACAACCCCGAGCTGGTAATTGCCACTCTGAATGAGAAGGGCAAGCTGGAGATTGAACTGACCGTTGAGCGCGGTCGCGGCTATGTCACCGCTAACCAGAACAAGGACCCTCAGGCTGAAATCACCCGCATCCCGGTGGACTCGATTTACTCGCCGGTGAAGAAGGTTTCCTACGCTGTGGAGGCAACTCGTGTGTCTTCGCGTACTGACTTCGACCGTCTGATCGTGGACGTGGAGACCAAGGTTTCCATGACCCCGCGTGACGCTCTGGCTAGCGCCGGTAAGACCCTGGTTGAACTATTCGGTCTTGCCCGCGAGCTAAACGTTGAGGCTGAAGGTATCGAGGTAGGCCCCTCGCCGGCTGACGAAAGTCAGCAGCAGGACCTGGCTATGGCGATTGATGACCTAGAACTGCAGGCTCGTTCCTCCAATGCCCTCAAGCGTGAAGGCATTCAGACGGTAGGCGAACTGGTTGCCCGTTCCGAGGCTGACCTGCTCGACATCCGTAACTTCGGCGCCAAGTCGATCCTCGAAATCAAGGACAAGCTAGCTGAGCTGGGCCTGTCCCTGAAGGGTTCCCCGGTGGACCTGGTTTCGGACGACAACTACGACGCTACCCCAACTTTCAGCGACGAGCAGGCCTGAGCCTTTACGCTCGTAAATTTTAGGAGACAATACTATGCCTCGCCCCACTAAGGGTCCCCGCCTCGGCGGTTCGGCGCAGCACCAGCGCCACATGCTGGCGAACCTGGCTACCCAGCTGTTCGCTTACGAGTCGATTGTTACCACTGAGACTCGCGCCAAGGTGCTACGCCCCTACGCAGAAAAGCTGATCACCAAGGCCAAGCGCGGCGACCTACACGCTCGCCGTACCGTGGCCCGCAAGATCACTGACGCCCAGGTTCTCAAGAACCTGTTCGACAACCTGGCTCCTCAGTTCGAGGGTCGCAATGGTGGTTACACCCGCATTGTGAAGCTGCCCAACCGTAAGGGTGACAACGCCCCCATGGCCCAGATCTCCCTGGTGCTAGAGCCTGTTGCTTCTAAGTCCATTGTGGACGACGCCGTCGCCACCGCCACCAAGGCCGCTAAGGCCGCTGTGGCTGAGGACAAGGCCGAGGAGACCACCGAAGCCTGAGCTTAACGCTTAGATTTGGGGCCGACACCGCTGGTGTCGGCCCCAAGTTTTGTTTAGGGGAGTTTTTGGTTGGTGGTCTGCGGTGCCCGGGGGCGACGCCGTCGTCGTTAAAAAGCGGGCGTGTTGCCGAGAACTTAACTAGAATGCGCAAAGTTGATCGTTTATGTGCTTTTACGAGCAGAACTGATCGGTTAGAATTGAGCTAAGGCAATCGGACCAACCGAGGAAGTGTCAATGATGACCGAGGAGCTAAAAACCTACACTGCACAAGAGCCACAGATTCATTTTGGTACCGGTGGCTGGCGCGCAATTATTTCTGAAGGCTTCACCCAGCTAAATGTGCAGCGCGTAGCCCAAGCCTTAGCAGCGCGCATCATTTCCCAAGGGCTAGCTGACAAGCCTGTAGTAATCGGCTATGACCAGCGTTTCTTGTCGCCAGAATTTGCCTGGTGGAGCGCCCAAGTGCTGGCGGCAAACGGCATTCACGTGCACCTGATCGACCGCCCTGCACCCACCCCGATGATCATGTGGACGGTAAAAGATCTAGGCTGCGCCTACGGCATGGCTATCACCGCCTCCCACAACCCCGCAATCTACAACGGCATTAAAGTTTTCACTGCCGGTGGGCGGGACGCAGAAGTAGAAATCACCACGCCCCTACAAGACGCCGCCAATGCTTTGGGGGCAGGCGACATTAAGCTCATTGAGCTTAGCGAGGCTCAAGCCGCTGGGCTGATCAGTACCCAAACCTCAATGAATTGGTACATTGACTCGATCCTGGATTCAGTGGATGTGAAGGCTATTCGCCACGCCCACCTCAAGATTGTGCTAGACCCGATGTTCGGGGTTTCGCGCACCTGCCTGCAAACTATTTTGATGACCGCGCGCTGCGATGTGGAGACCATTCACGAGCGCCGCGACACCCTTTTTGGCGGGCGCCTGCCCTCGCCGTCGTCAAAGACCTTGCACGCCCTAGCTAATGAGGTGCTTGAGCGTGGCGCGGCTATGGGTATTGCTACCGACGGCGACGCCGACCGCCTGGGAGTTATCGACAACACCGGTAAGTTCTTGCACCCCAACGAAATCCTAGTGCTGCTCTATGAGTACCTGCTGGAAGAGAAGGGCTGGCGCGGACCAGTAGTACGCAACCTGGCTACCACCCACCTGCTAGATAGAGTGGCACGCGCTCATGGCGAGCAGTGCTATGAGGTGCCCGTAGGCTTTAAGTGGGTTAGCTCCAAGATGGCTGAGCATGACGCCATTATTGGCGGTGAATCCTCTGGCGGTTTAACCGTTAAGGGGCATATTGCCGGTAAGGATGGCGTATATGCGGGCACATTACTAGTCGAAATGGTGGCTAAGAAAGGCAAGCATTTAAGCGAAATCTATGCCGATATTGTGGCTAAATACGGTCAGCTGGAAATGATTGAAACCGATTACGGCTTCACTATGGAGCGCAAAGCCCAGCTGCTAGAGCAGATCTATGAGCGCCACGATCTGCCCGAGTTTGCGCAGGCGGTAGACCATGTCTCCTACCTGGACGGCTGCAAAGTTTATTTCGCCGATGACTCTTGGGTGGTAATTCGTTTCTCTGGCACTGAGCCTTTACTGCGCGTCTTTGCGGAATCTGCCACTTACGAGCAAGCACAGGGCATTATTGATCAAGTAGTGGCTTACTATCAGCTGGCCTAAACGGGCTGGCGGGGTTGCGTTAGCGCCTGGCGCATTAGCGGCCTGATGATTAGCGCTGGCTCGAAGGAGCCGGCTGGGTTGCGTTAGCGCCTGGCGTATTAGCGGCCTGATGATTAGCGCTGGCTCGAAGGAGCCGGCTGAGATTACCTGCACTATCGGGGTGGCTTGAACCGCCGGGCTGCCCCGAGAAGTAGGCACGGACCTGGTCTAAGTGGCAAGGCCTTGAGGGAGGCTAAGCGCTTAGAAGGTACCTGGACTGATCCCCCAGGTATAAGAGTTTGAATGTATCTGGTTGCATTCAAACCCGAAAAAGTAGCGGTGCTTAGCGTAATCGCTGGGTTTGTTAAGCACCTCTACTTTTCGTGTGCGAATTTAGCTAAAAATTCAGCTCGCAGAGACTATTATGTAACACACATGTACAGTTACATGATCGTTTAGGAGGTCTCATGAGCGAGTCCGAACCAAATCCCCAGGCTGTCCCTGAGCCATCTCCTGCATCGTCAGCTGCAGATGGATCAGTGTCTGCAGCCTCGGCGCCTTCAACAGATACTAGTGCCTCTAAGGCTGGGTCAACTCCAGCTGAGGGTGCAACCAAGTCGGCAGAAGCTGCGGCGTCGGCCGCGCCGGCCCCGGGTGCCCCGCCGGCCCCTGCAGCTACGGGCGGCCAGGGTGGCGCTGTACCGCCAGCTCCGGGCCAGTTCGCCCCAGCCCCGCCGGTACCTGCGGCTCCAGTTGGGGCCCCGCCGGCTCCCGGCGTGCCAGTTGGTATGTCAGCCCCGGCGGTTGCTTCTGCACCTGGCGTACCCGCAATGGCTCCGGGCATGATGGCTGGACAACCGGGTATGATCCCGCAGCCGGGTATGGCTCCGCAGGGCGCCCCCAGGCCGGTAAACCCGCGCACTGCTGCGCGTAACGCCTACATCACCCAGTGCTTCCGCGTGCCCGGAATTATTACCTGGGTAGCAGGCCTAGTGATTACGCTGGTTGTTGCCTTTATTGTTGGTGCGATCGCCAACTCTGTGCTCACAGACCTAGCCGGTGGTTTTGTGAGCCGCGACGACGCGCCTAGCCTGCTGGGTCCGTTTGCCGGTATGGCACTGGGCGGCAAGGCAGATCTGACTGCCAGCTACTCCACTCTGCGCGCTGGGGGAGCGGCCCTGCGCATCCTGCCCTCCATCGGTCACCTGGTGATTTTCATTGCGATTGCCCTGCTGGCTAAGTTCCGCCGCGCCGGTGAAATTATCCCGGTAGATATCGCGGCAGTAGCTGCCCGTGCCGGAATTGAGGCATTCGGGGTGGCCGTGGTGTCCATGGTTGTGTTCCTGATTGCTGCTGTGGATTATGAAGGTGCACACATTGCGGCTGATCCCTTTGCGGTTTTCTTCAACACCTTGGTGCTGGTGTTCCTGGCACTAGTGGTAGGGCGTTTTGCGACCTATAAGCACCTGTTGGTAACTGGCCGTAGCTCCATTGTGTATCAGGGTATCTTTGATGCAGTAGTTATTTTTGTTGTAAGTATTGCGGTTTGCTTCCTGTTTGGGGCCGTTGTGCTAATGCTTGGGTATGCTGAGCCGGTGCTTGAGGATGCTGGGCCGGTGCTTGCCCTGGCCATGCCCTTAAACCTGGGGGTTGTTGGCGCAGGTCTGGCTGCACTTGGCTACATTGATAGCGGCGTGAATGGTTCAGGTAAGTGGGGTGGTTCTTCGCACGAACTGGGTGACATATCCGCGTTCGATGGCGGCGCTATCAGCCTGATGCTGGTGGCCTTGGTAGTTATGTTTATCCTGGCCACCTTGGCTGTCGCCGTGTTGCGTCGCCCCAACAACTATGGGCCGGTTCGTTGGCTGTACATCGCTTACGCTGCGCCAACCGCGCTGGTGCTGTGGGGTTACAGCATTTACGCTTACGCCCGTTTCTCGCTGAACATGGATATGTTGGGTTATGGCGGTAAAGGTAATGTTGGCCTGTCTCCGGTAACTGTTCTTAACCTGGTGATCTACACGGCGCTGGTTTCTCTGGCTGCCGAGTTTGCCCCGCGTTACCTGCGTAACCTGCGTTTCCGCCCGGTGCTGGGGCCGGTGGCTGGTGCGGCTCCCGTGGTTACCGGCTCGATGCCTGCGGTTGCGCCTAGCGCCGCTACTGGTTCAGTGCCGGTAACTAACCCGGCTGCTGTGGCTATGCCCACCGCCAATGTGGCCTCTGACCAGCAACTGCCGCTGACTGGAAGTGCTGGTGCGGCCTCTGGTGCCACCGCCTACAGCGCCCCTGGGGTGGCTAGTGCGCCGGCGTCGGGCCCAATGAACCCCTACACAACCACCTACCCAAGCGCACCGCGTAAACCGCTGAGCAAGAAGGCCAAGGTCTCTCTGGCGGCGGTGCTGGCAGTAGTGCTGGTAGTAGTCATTGGCGTAGTTGGAGTGAACATGATTAACTCCGGTCGCACTGCTGAAGAAACCGTGCGTAACTATGCCCAGCTGATTGCTGACGGTAAATACGATGAAGCCAATAAGGTAGTGGATCCGGGAGTGCAAACTAACATGCGGATGCTGCTGACCGATAAGGCTCACGACGGCGTCAAGAATGCAGTCAAGGTGGAGTCGGTGATTCAGAGGGATACCGGCGAGAAATCTAAGCTTTCTTCCGTTGAGGTTGTTTTACGCATTAACGGTGAACGCAGCTCCTACTATGTGAGTGTAAAGCAGGGCGATAACGAGTACGGGCTGTTGAAAACCTGGAAGATTATGAGCCCGCTGCTGACTAACGCGGTTAACTTCCCTGGTAGGTTTGGAGTGAAGGGCTATAAGATTGGTTCAGTTGCTGTGACTGTACCGGCACCGGAGGACGGTGCTGCGCCAATGTTCTTCCCGATGTATCCGGGTGTTTATAACGTTGAGGTTCAGGGTAGTAACCCTCAATACGTTAAGACCTCTTTGTCTAAGAAGCAGATTGTGGTGGCTACTGATGGCAGTAGCGTTGACGACGGTAAATATCTGCCGCAGACTTATTCAGGGCTCGAGGTTAAGATAGAGCCTACCGATAAGCTCAAGAGCTGGGCTTTGGAGCAGGTGCGCAACAAGGTTAAGTCTTGCGCTTCTACCTCAGGTACCAAGGATCGTGACTGCCCTTATGAGGTGCGCAGTGATGATCTTGAGGTGTTGGAGGTAAAGTCGCTGCCCACCAGTCTCGATACCTTCGGATACTCTAACTACGACAACAGGATTCGGGTGCAGGGTACCGGTACCATCACGTATAAGCACAAGGATTCCACTTTCTTTACCTACAAACGTGAAGACGTGGACTACGAGGTTAACGGTTACATCACCTTTGATGACAAGGGGCAGCCACAAATTAAGTGGAGCTACTTCTAAACTTCAGTGAACGCTGGTAAACCAGGCTGGTAAGCCAAACTGTTAAACCAGTTGGCGGTCTGACGGTTAACCAAACCGGAGACTGACGAGCTAGTTGGTGACCTGACGTTAACCCAGTTGGTTAACCGAGCTGAGCGTTTAAGCGTGAACCTAGTTCATGTTTTAGTAGTAAGGCTTGGTTAACCAGACTGAACGATGGCTGTGGGATGCTGTAAAACAGCATCCCACAGCCATCTTTAAGCTTGATATCAGCACATATTCGAGTTGAATCATATATACTCGTATGCATCATTAGCCTTACAATCTGAATGTTCTAATATGAGCGCTGAAAATGATCGTCTCGCTGAAGAGTCTGTAGCTGCACCGGTGGTTCCTGCTCAAGGGGTTGCGTATGCGACTATGCCGCCACGCAAACCGATGAGTAAAAAAGTCAAATTGTCGATAACGGCAGCGTTAGTTGTTGTGTTGGTGTTGGTTGTAGGCGTGGTCGCCATCAATATGATTAACTCCGGCCGTAACGCTGAAGAAGTTGTGCGTAACTATGCTCAGCTGATTGCTGATGGTAAATACGATGAAGCCAATAAGGTAGTAGATCCTGGGGTAGGAAAGTCTAAGCGGATGCTGCTAACCAACAAGGCTTATACGGGAGCTAAGAAGGCAGTAAAGGTAGTGTCTGTTACTCAACGAGAAGCTGATGAGGACACTCCTAACAAAGCCATTGTTGATGTAGTTATGTCGATTAATGGGGAATCCACTACTTACTCCCTGGGTGTGAAACAGGGGGATAAGGAATATGGACTGCTAAAAACCTGGAAGATTGTTACCCCTATGGTGAAGCAAGAGGTCACTCTGCCAGTTGCCCCTGCACTGAAAACTTTCAAAATTGGTTCAGTTACCTTACCTGCGCCACAGGATGTAAGTCAGCTGGAGTCATACCCTATCTACCCCGGCGTGTACAGCATTGAAGGGCAAGCTCGAAGCCCGCAATATCTCAAGGTTGGTTTGTCGGAGAAGTATTTTTCGATCTACTTCTACAATAACGGTAAATACACGAAGTATCTCAAAAATACTGCAGCAGACATTAAGGTGGTAGCAGAAGGTACCGATAATTTAAAGAAGTGGGCTTTAGAAAAAGCTGTAGAGAAGGTGAAGGCTTGCGGTTCTATGTCTGGTGGCACCAACATGGACGGCGCATGCCCTTACCAGGTGCGTGAAACTGACTTGCAGGTATTACAAGTAAAAACATTACCTACCAAGCTTGATCAGTTTGATGTGCGTGCGCAGTCTGGTGAAGTAGAAGTAGGAGCCACAGGAGCCCTTACCTTTAAAGCGAAAGAAGGTGCCTACTTCTTCCGAGACAGCAAGCTTGAAGATGTAGACTGCGGGCTTTCTGGCACGATCAGCTTCACAAACGCTGGTCAACCTATGATTGCGTGGCGCTAATGCTGCAGTGAACCTGGCTAGTTGGCTTAACCGAGCTGAGTGTTAAGCGTGAACCTAGTTCATGTTTTAGTAGTAAGGCTTGGTTAACCAGGCTGAACGATGGCTGTGGGATGCTGTAAAACAGCATCCCACAGCCATCTTTAACCTTGTTTATGGAGCAAACTAAGGTGTGGTCAGCTATACTCGAATCCGTCACCATTCTAGCAATCTGGGCGTTTTGAATATGAAATCTGAAAATCGTCTCGGTAGGGAGACCAGGCGCTCGTCTGCGCCTTCATCTAGAAGGCCTGGGCGCTCAACTATGCCTCCATCTAGGGGGTCTAGTAGGAGGTCTAGGCGAGGTAGGGTGCGCGTAGCTCCGCGTAAACGATCAAGGAACAAAGCCACCATTTTGCTATTGTCGACGCTGGTGGTAATGCTAGTGCTGGTTGTAGGTGGCATTGCGGTAAAAGTAATTAACTCTGAAAGTACTCCTGAAGCTGCCGTGCGCGACTACGTGCAGTTGATTGCTGATGGTAAATACGACGAAGCTAATAAAGTAGTGGACCCAGGGGTTACTGGTACCCAGAGCGAGCTGCTAACAAGTAAGGCTTATAGTAAGATCAAAGGGGCGGTAAAATTTGACTCTATAAGCGGGTTGCAGTACGACAAAGACGATGATTCTGCAACTGTTAACGTGGATCTACTAGTAAGCGGTCATCCTATGGAAGCTGAGCTGAAGGTAGAGTCATATACAAATAATTTTGGTTTACGTAAGTGGAAGATCCTTACTCCGCTATTGGTTCAAGTGCAAATTTATAAGCATGCATATTTAAGCTCCTACAAAATTGGCTCAGCCATTGTGAATATGAAATCACAAGATCATTATGGCTCGGTAAGTTACATGATGTATCCAGGAGTTTATAACATTGAGCCAACAAGTATAAACTCCCAATATGTTAAAGTTGAGCCTAAGCACAATAAGTTTGTGGCCGTAGTCAAGTCTCGCACCAGCACTGCTGCTGTTGGAGCTCCAACCTACGTTAACTTGAATTTTGATAGTTATGCTGCCGTAGAGCCTACAGAGGCTGCAAAGGCTTGGGTGTTGCAGCAGATTCAAGACAAAGTTAAGGACTGTGGCTCTTTTGCGGGTGCCAAACGAGATCACTCTTGTCCACTTGAGGTGCGAGGTAATGATGTTGCATCGGTGCAAGTAAAAACCTCGCCCGACCAACTGAAGTCCATTGAATATGTTGAGAAGAATGGTCTGATTGAGGCCAAGGGCGACGCTGTAATTACAGTGAAGTATGGCTACTCTGGGCCTGCGGCTGGTGAAGTTAATGATATGGAGTACACTGCAACCGCTTCCATATCTTTCGATGAGCAAAGACAGCCAAAAATCAACTGGACTGGTTGGTAAATCGCTAAGTTAGGGCCTTCCGGCAGCTAGCATGGCTGCCGGAAGAGTTGTCTTGGACCCTGGAAGTTTTATCTCTGACCTTATTGGCACCCCAAATAGGGGTGTGGTCAGCTATACTCGAATGCATCATTGGTCTAACAAACTGGATGTTTTGATTATGGCTACAGAGAGCGGTTGGCATGCTGAAGACTTCAAGGCTCCACCTGAAGGTCTTAGACAAGAGGGGGTTCCAAAAGGGGCTCCCGCAAAACTTGCTGCCGCTTCGCGTAGGCCGTTAACCAAGAAAGCAAAGCTCTGCCTAGCAGGAGCGCTGGCAGTGGTGCTGGCGCTGATTGTAGGTGTGGTTTCGGTAGGAGCGATTAACTCTGGGCGCACTCCCGAGGCTGCCGTGCGTGAGTATGTGCAGCTAATTTCTGACGGAAAATACGATGAGGCCAGCAAGCTAGTAGATCCCAGCAGTTCCAGCTCTGACTGTAAAATGCTATCTAGTAAAACTTTTAGCGGAGTTAAAGGTGCAGTCAAATTTGATTCCATAAATAATTTTAAACGTGACGAAAATTCCGACACTGCAACTGTTAATGTAGTTGTATTGGTAAATGGGCGACCCATAGAATCTGAATTGCAATTACAGTTATCCGATCGAGGAGTAAATAAGTGGAAGGTCGTCAGTCCACTGTTGGTTAATGTGCAATTTCAAGGTCACCCATATTTATATTCCTATAAAATTGGTTCAGCTGTTCTGGATGTGGGATATAGAGAAAATGTAGGTTACGGCTCGTCTATATCTTGTAAGATGTATCCAGGAGTTTATAACATTGAGGGGCAAAGCGTAAATTCCGAGTATGTTGAGATCAACTCAGTGCATAAACAGTTTGTTGCTGTTGCTATACAACATGGCAGTACCGACTCTGAAAGTGATTTTTATGCCAGTTTTGAGTTCAACAAACATTTTACTGTCAAGCCTACAGAAAAACTAAAGACTTGGGCGTTACCGCAAATTCAGAGTAGAATCAAATCTTGTGCGTCTATTTCTTATCCCAGGAAAGATAATTCTTGTCCTGTTGAGACATGGTCTCCAGTTAAAGCTCTGGAAGTAAAAACATTGCCCACCGCTCTATATTCCGTAGCTTATGTTAATGGTACTAGCCTGATCGCAGCTAGAGCTGATGGTGTAATTAGGGTGACTACTACAGGATCTGCTGGCACTTCAGGTAAAGAAATAAGTGAGACTGAAGATTTTTATTACAATGCAGTTGGTATAGTCGATTTTGATAAAGAAAGACAGCCTGTACTTAAATGGAGTGTTTGGGATGTCTGATATGAATAATGAAAATAATCGTTACCCTAAATACGTTGAGGTTCCATCTAACCGGGTCAAGCCGGCAGGTTCCTCTGGGTGGTCTGTTGCAAAAACTGCTGATGTTTTTCGCAAACGACTGAATCTGAAGCTCTGCCTGGCAGTTGTGCTAGCAATGGTACTGGTGTTGATTGCAGGTGTGGTTTCGGTAAGAGTGATTAACTCTGACCGCACTCCTGAAGCTGCTGTGCGTGAGTATGTGCAGTTGATTGCTGACGGAAAATATGATGCAGCAAGCAAGCTGGTAGATCCTGGCGCTAATAGCTATCAGCGCAGACTGTTGAGCGATAAAGCTTATAGTGGCGTTAAAGGCGCGGTTAAAGTTAACTCTATAACTGTGCAAGAGCGCAATTCGTCGACAGTAAATGTTCATGTAAGTTTGCAGGTCAAAGATAAGTATGTGAACCAAACATTGCAAGTGAAGCTATATGAGAGTGACTGGCTGGTAAATAATTGGAAAATAGTCACCCCGTTAGTCACGCATTTGGCAATTACTCCCGAAGACGAGTTTTTCAAGTCTTATAAAATAGGTTCGGTTGTTGTAGATTCCAGTATGGAAGCTGATGGTAAATTTAACTATCTAGTATATCCTGGAGTTTATAATGTTGAGGTGCAAAGCGCTAATCCTGAATATTTTGCTATTAGTCTACCAAGCAAGCAGGTAGTGGTAGCTGACAATAACGCTGAACCTTTTAACGAATCTACTACGCAGATTGATGCTAGTGTTGAACCTACGGAGAAACTTAAGGCTTGGGCTCTAAATAAAGTTCAAGAAAAAGTTAAAAGCTGCGCCTCTGAAGCAGACAGGCATGATTTGACGTGTCCTTTTTACTTGCGATTAGGAGAGCTTAATGAGATTGCAGTAAAAACGCTACCAAGCAACCTGGATTCTATCTCGCTTGATAAGTATCGTAACGAATATAAGCGTAATTATGCTTTTAGAACCATCTTTGTTGTTAAAGCCACTGGCATCTATATGTCAAAACTTGTCTATAAATCTTATTCTGAGAATGGTTCTTATGCTTATAGAGCTGCGGAAGTGGAACATGTGCGAAGTGAGATAACTGGTTATATTTACTTTGATACCTCTGGGCAACCGGGAATTGCCTGGGGGTTCCAGTCTTGATGCCTCTGGGCAGCCGGAAATTGGTTGGGGGCTATTTGAGTAGCAGGTAAACCGCAAATCCGACTGCTTGGACGCGCCCGGGCAGAGGCTAGCGCGTCCAGATGCCTGCCCTGGCCACAGCGTGGACAAGCCTGAACAGGCCTGGACAGCTCAGTTAACCTAGAGGTCAATCAGATATACTCGCGTATCGTTAGCCTAACAATATGCACCTTTCTCTAGAACCATGAGCTCTCGTAGAACCCGCAGCATCTCACTTCCGGCCTGGCTTAACTGGCAGGTCTATGCGGTCGCGGCAGCTTTAGTAGTAGTGCTGGTGATAGGCGTCGTCGCCCTACCGCGACTAATCAACCCAGTGAACACCGGCGCCGAAGCAGCCGTACGCACCTACATGCAGCTACTAGAGCAAGGCAAATACGAGGCGGCCACAGCGGCCGTGCCCGTCAAGATCCCCGGTGATACTGGGGTTAACCTACTCAAATCCCAAGCCGCTGAAGGCGCTGAAGGCAAACTCAGACTCATCTCCGTGAGCACCGGCATGGTTAGCGGCGACACCACCGCCATCACCGTCCGCTACATGGTAGGCGACGGTGCACCACAGCAGGCAGTGGTCAGCGTTAAACCCAGCAAAGTTGAGCGCCCATTCATTGGTAAATGGGCTATTACAACCTCACTGGCTCGCAGCGTGGATATTTCCATCCCCTCAGCCGTAAACCGAGTTACAGTCGGCACCATTTCCGTCCCGCTGCCCTTAGTAGGGGCAGACAAAAACGGTTACCGCCACGTCAAAGCCCTGGCCTATCCGGGCTCATATTCCCTTATCTCTGGCACGGTAAACCCCAAATATTTAACTGCGGGCCTCGCCGTTACCCCCACTGGCCAGCGTGAACTGGTAGTTACCGAGTCCCAGCATGAGGCAACACTTAGCGTCAACCCCACCGCTGAACTCTCACAATGGGCTCTGAGCTGGGCTCAAGAACAGGTGCGGGCCTGCGCTGAGGGTTCTGGCGGGGATGCCTGCCCCGCACAGGTGCGTAACGTCGATGCCTCCCAGCTGACCTTGCAGTCTCTGCCCAGTCGCTTATTAGAGATCGACGGCGACAAGTTCAGTGCCGTCGGGGTGATTCGGGTTAGCGGCCTAAGCAGCCGAGACAATGGCGTGCAAGTTTCAGTAAGGATCGACGCCACCTACACCTTCGACGCCGCCGGCAACCCCCAAGCTCAGGTCATTCCCCAATAAGCCGGTTAGCCGCAGGCTTCGCGCTTGCCATAACGGTGGCCGCTAGCGCTAACAGCAGCCGCGAGCGCCGTCGTCGTCGTAAATAAAACCACAGCAAAAAGCGGGCCCGCACTTTAAACGAACCCGCCATTTAATTAAGTCAGCTTATGCCAGTAAGTCCAGGTTAAAAGCCTGATAAGTTGGCCGCGCCAGCTAAAGCCGGCAGTCCCAGGAGCGAACTAGTCGCTGGTGCGAGCCAGATCCCAGCAGCGCGCCCCGCCGGTCATACCCGCCTCATTGGGGACCACCACGACGTCCTCGCCGATCTTAGCCAGGTTAGAGGCAGTGATCCGGCGCGAGTTGCCGCCACCTAGGTAAAGGCGGTCCCACACGTACATCGGTCGCAGCGCATCAACCACCAGGCGCACGCGCCGTGACCAGTGCGAATCGCCCAGGCGCAGACGCTCATGCTCACCGATGTAGTCGTCATAGGTTAGGCCCCAGCGGATCGGGCCCTGGGAAACCTCCACGTGCGGGGCTAGGCGGCCATTATCAAAAATGGCGTTACCCAAGCCTGTCCCCAGCGTCACGATCATCTCCAGACCCTGACCGGTCACCACGCCCGCGCCGGCCACCTCGGCGTCATTTAGCACCAAAGTGGGTAAATCCAGTTGGTTTTGCAAAGCTTCACGCATATCAAAGCGTGCCCACAGCGGCACCAGCTCAGGCATCACCTTGGAGCGCGGGCCAGACTTGGTGATGTAGTGCGGCGTCGTGATCACCACCCCGTGGCGGATCATGCCCGGCATACCTACGGTGATGCGATGCGCCCGTGGTAGCTGCTTGGCCAGGTCAACGATGGTTTCTACCAGGCGCTCAGGGGGGAGCGGATAAGGCGTGGGAGTGCGTAGAGCTGGCGAAATAATGTTGCCCGCGCTGTTTAATACGCTGGCTTTAATGCCGCCGCCGCCGCAGTCCACGCTCAGGGTCGTTACGTCACTCACGCCCTTACCCTAGCGCTGATGTGCTCAAATGGGTGCATGTTTGGTTACCGTGATTGCGTTGTCGAGCCGGCCAGTGGGGCCGAGGTGGGCGCCGAGCCGGCCGAGGCGCAAACCCCACAGCTGGCAGCCAACCTGGCAGCAGCCCTGCGCCCCAAGGTGCGTGTGCGCATGGACCTGGCCTACGACGGCACTTTCTTTCGCGGCTGGGCCGCCCAACCTGGCCTGCGCACCGTGCAAGGGGAGCTAACCGAGGCCCTATCTACCATTTTGCGCGTCCCCGTACAGCTCACCGTTGCCGGCCGCACCGACGCCGGGGTGCACGCCAGCCACCAGGTGGTGCATTTCGACGTCGACACTGAAGCCTGGCAAGCCCTAGCTGGACGCAACGGGGTCGACCCTGCCCAGGCGCTGCGACGTCGGACCCAAGCCCTGCTCAAACGGGCTGCAAATCCCAAAACTACCTCGCGTCCGGAGCCGGGGCTGGTGGCGCTGGGGGAGAGCACGGGCAACGGCGCGGACATCGTGGTGGGCGCGGTGAGCCAGGTGGGCGGCGATTTTGATGCGCGCTTTAGTGCCCTGCGGCGTACCTACCGTTACCGCGTGGCCGACGGCGTGGCGCGGCACGACCCCCGCCTGCGCTCCAGCGTGCTGTGGACTGACCAGGAGCTGGACTTGGAGGCCATGAACCGCTCGCTGCAGCCGCTGCTGGGGGAGCACGAGTTTTTGTCTTACTGCAAGCCGCGCCAGGGGGCATCCACTATTCGCAGTCTGCTCGCGGCCGCGTGGAGTCGGCCCGAAAGCGGTGTTGATGCTGGTCTGGCCGTGTTTGAAGTCAGTGCCGACGCGTTTTGCCACCACATGGTGCGGTCCCTGGTAGGGGCCACGCTGACGGTGGGGCAGGGGCGCAATAGTGAGGAGTGGCCGGCGGCGCTGTTGGCGCGGCGTTCACGGGAGTTGGCGGCCCCGCTGGCGCCTGCTCATGGGCTGACTTTGGAGGCTATAACCTACCCTGAGCCGCGCCGCTGGGCTGAGCAGGCGCAGGCCGCGCGGGTTTTGCGCACCAGCGCTGCTGATGACTAAATGTTGTGACTGAGTGGATTGGGCCAGTTGGGTGACTGGATGGGCCGGCTGTGTCTGGCTGGCCGGGTGCGGTTGCTGGGTGCAGCTGGGCTGGTGGCAGGGGAGTGAAGGGTGCCCGGCGGCGTCGTTGTTGGCGGCGGGGCTGAAGTGTGCGGGCCAAGGAGGCGGCCCGGCGTCGTCGTTGACGGGGCATGGGTAGGGCCGGAGGCGGGGGCGCACAAAAACTGACATTTCGTCCGTTGCCTATAAAACCCCATGAATTTTTTATAGGGAAGGGATGAAATTGCCTGTGTTTGCCTGTGTTTGCCTGTAGTGGTGGGCTTCACGGGGGTGGGTAGGGTAAGAATCTTTGACCTAGTTGTATGCCTTGGGTAAAGTAGTCATGTCTTGCAGCACGTCTGTGCGCGCTTGCGGTGCGCTCCCACTCGCCCCACGCGCTACGTGCTCCAGCAACGTTCACCTGACCACGGTGGGTTATGCAAAAAGCTGTGACGCTTCAACATCAGCTAAGTGTGCCCACCGCCAAGTAGAAACGAAGGCAAACGCCCGTGCGTACGTACACACCGAAGCCCGGCGACGTCGAGAAGAACTGGTACGTCATTGACGCCACCGACGTCGTGCTGGGTCGTCTAGCGGCTCAGGCCGCAACCCTGCTCCGTGGGAAGCACAAGCCCCAGTTCGCCCCTCACGCGGACACCGGCGACTACGTCATCATCATTAACGCTGACAAGGTCGCGCTGACCAACGGTAAGGCTGACAAGAAGTTCGCTTACCGTCACTCTGGTCGTCCCGGTGGTCTGACCGCCACCAGCTACCGTGAGCTACTGGCTACTCGTCCCGAGTTCGCCGTAGAAAAGGCCATCAAGGGCATGATTCCCCACACCAAGCTTGGCCGTGCCCAGCTCAAGAAGCTGAAGGTTTACACTGGTAGCGAGCACCCGCACCAGGCCCAGAACCCTCAGGTTTTCGAGATCACCCAGGTCGCTCAGTAAGCGCTCAGCGCACGAGCCTCATAACGTAAAGGACATATCGTGGCTGAGACCACCATCGACATTGAGGTACTGGACGAGGAGAACGCTCCCGCCAGCTACACCACTGAAACCGAGACCACCGGCGAAGGCCGTGGTCAGTCCATCACCGCTCCCGGCGCCGGCCTAGGCCGCCGCAAGGAGGCCGTTGCTCGTGTACGCCTAGTGCCCGGCACCGGTAACTGGACTCTAAACGGACGCACCCTGGAGGACTACTTCCCCAACAAGCTGCACCAGCAGCTAGTGCGTTCCCCGTTCACCATCTTGGACCTAGAGGGCCGCTTTGACGTGGTCGCTCGCATCCACGGTGGCGGCGTTTCCGGCCAGGCCGGCGCTCTGCGTCTAGGCATTGCCCGCGCCCTGAACGAGATCGACCGTGAGGCTAACCGCGCCACCCTAAAGAAGGCCGGCTTCCTCACCCGCGACGCCCGCGCTGTTGAGCGTAAGAAGGCCGGTCTACACAAGGCCCGCCGCGCTCCGCAGTACTCCAAGCGCTGATCGCGTTTCGCGCTTTATCTGCTCACACCCCGTCACCTGTACATGGTGGCGGGGTGTGTTGCGTTTTAACTGGTTGTGGGATAATTGCCTTATTAATTGAGCTTTTGCAGGAGGAAATCAATGGCTCGTCTATTCGGTACTGACGGTGTGCGAGGCCTAGCTAACGACCTACTCACCCCCACCCTGGCGGTGCAGCTAGGTGAAGCTGCTGCCCGTGTCCTAACGGAAAAGTCGCCGGCTAAGGGCAACAAGCGTCCGCGCGCCATCGTCGGTCGAGACACCCGTGCTTCAGGAGAATTCCTAGACCACGCTATCTCCGCAGGTTTGGCGGCCTCCGGCGTCGACGTCACCCGCGTCGGGGTACTTCCCACCCCCGCCATCGCCTACCTCACCGCCGCCCATGACATCGACCTGGGCGTTATGATCTCCGCTTCCCACAACCCCTTCCCTGACAACGGCATTAAGTTTTTCGCCCGTGGCGGCTTCAAACTGGAAGACGCCGTCGAAGACCGCATTGAAGCCCTACTCACCGCCGAGCACGAGCGCCCCACCGGCGCCGCCGTCGGCCGTGTAATTAAGGGTGAAACCGTAGCTGACCAGGCCTACATCAACCACCTGGTGGCTTCCACTGGCACTGACCTGTCGGGCCTGCGTATCGCCGTGGACGCCGCCAACGGCGCTGCCTCTAAGGTAGGCCCCGCTGCGTTGCGTGCCGCCGGCGCTGAAGTGCTGGTTATCAACGCCTCTCCCGACGGCCTAAACATCAACGCCCAGGCCGGCTCCACCCACCCCGAGCAGCTACAGAACTACGTTAAGTTCGTAGGTGCGGACATGGGTGTGGCCTACGACGGCGACGCCGACCGCTGCATGGCCGTTGACGCTGAAGGCACCTTGGTGGATGGCGACCAGATCATGGGTATCCTCGCCATTGGCGCTAAGGCTGACGGCACCCTGGCCTCCGACACCCTGGTAGTGACGGTTATGAGCAACCTGGGTCTGCTGCTGGCCATGCGCAAGCACGGTATCCGCACTGTTCAGACCGGTGTGGGTGACCGCTACGTGCTAGAAAAGATGCTCTCTGGCGGCTACGTGCTTGGCGGTGAGCAGTCCGGTCACGTCATCGACTCCATCCACGCCACCACCGGTGACGGTATCCTCACCTCGCTGCGTTTGGCGGCTCGCCTCAAGCGCTCTGGCAAGACCCTCAAGGAACTGGCCAGCGTAGTTGAGCGCCTACCCCAGTCGCTGATCAACGTCCCCAACGTGGACAAACACGCCGCCTCTACTAACGACGCCGTCCAGAGCGCTGTGGCTAAGGCTGAGGCCCGCCTAGGTGAGACCGGCCGTGTGCTGCTGCGCCCCTCGGGCACTGAGCCGCTGGTACGTGTCATGGTTGAGGCTGCCACTCAGGAAGAGTCCGACGCCGTCGCCGCTGAGTTGGCCCAGGTGGTTAAGGACAACTTGGCTCTGTGACGCCCTAAAACCTAGCTACGCACTTAGCGTGCTCAACGCGCTGGCGTTCGCCGCGCTGCCGCGTTCAGGCGCCAGCGCTTGACGTACTTAATGTGCCAGCGCTCACCGCCCTAAAAGCAGCAAATGCGTTAGGGCGCAGCTAGGCACTGCAGCTAGACACTAAGGCCGGCCCGAAATTTCGGGCCGGCCTTTGGTTTGTTTGCGTCCGCGCAACCCTACTCTTTGCGTCCGCGCAATCCTACTCTTTGCGCAGGCGCATATAGTCCATGTGGTGGTTGGCGTCCTTATGTAGCAGCAAGGTGGCACGGGGGCGGGTGGGCTCAATGTTTTCAATCAAATTGGGCAGATTGACGGTATCCCAAATCTGGCCGGCCCCAGCCAAAGCGACGTCGTCGTCAATATCAGCATATTTACGGAAGTAAGAGTCAGGCTGAGTAAAAGCCGTGTGCTTCAAAGTCAAAAACCGCTCCAAATACCAAGAGCGAATATTGGCAGCATCGGCGTCAACATAGATAGAAAAATCAATAAAGTCACTAACCGCCATAACCGCCTGGTTGTTAGAAGCACGCGGGGCCGGCTGGAGCACATTTAGACCCTCCAGCACCAGCACGTCAGGTTGACGCACATCCACCTTACGGTCAGGTACCACGTCATAAATCGTGTGGTCATAAAGGGGCGCCTGCACCAGGGGAGCACCAGATTTAACCGCACTAATAAAATCAAGCAGGGCGCGCCGATCATAAGACTCCGGGAAACCCTTACGGGCCATCAACCCGCGCCGTTCCAACTCGCTGTTAGGCAGCAAGAAACCGTCTGTGGTCACCAAAGACACCTTGGGGGTGGCCTCAAACCGCGCCAGCAGGTGAGCCAGCAGGCGGGCGGTAGTGGATTTACCCACCGCCACCGATCCGGCCACCGCAATCACGAAGGGCACATGTGTAGGCTCAATCCCTAAAGTGCGCGCCACCGCCTGGCGGCGCATCTGCGTGGATTCAATGTAAGTCTCTAAAAGTGCCGATAGAGGCCGGTAAACCGCATCTACCTCAGGTAGCTCAATGGGGTCATCTAAAGAACGCAAACGTTCCAGATCGGCTTCAGTTAGCGGCAGGGGGGCGTTAGCTGCTATGCGGCCCCAAGCTTCACGTTTAATCTCTATAAACGGGCTGTTCTTATGCCAGATGGGCAGCCAATCTAGGGGGTTAGCAAAATCGCTCACGGCTCTAGTTTGGCTTACAAACCAGCCAAAGATAAAGCTCAGACCTAAGCGGCCTGGGTCATATGGCCTCTACGCTGTGGGAATAGTAAGCAAGCTCGCGCCTTTCAATCATTGTTTTGCGCATTAGGTACATGATTCAATCAAGCTCATGTGTGGAATCGTTGGACATGTTGGACCGGTAGCGGTCCCCAGTGAACGTAGCCTAGAAGTACTACTAGATGGTCTTAGCCGCCTGGAATACCGTGGCTATGACTCCGCTGGCGTAGCCCTACTGACGGATGAAGGTGTATCCGTACGTAAGGAAGCCGGCAAGCTAGAAAACCTGCGGGCGCAGATCGCCGCCCAGCCCGTGGCCCCGGCCACCGCCGGTATTGGTCACACCCGTTGGGCCACCCACGGCAGCCCCACCACCGTTAACTCCCACCCGCATGTGGCCGGACACATTGCCCTGGTACACAACGGCATCATTGAAAACTTCCGTCCCCTGCGTGAAGAGGTAGAAAGCCTCGGCCGCACCCTACTGTCTGAAACTGACTCTGAAGTTGTTGCCCACCTGCTAGACATCGCCTACAGCGCCCTGCGTGAAGCCAACCCCGCTGGCGACCCGGCCCTGCAGCTGCGTGAAGCTATGGCCCAGGTGACCCCGCGCCTGGAGGGTGCCTACTCCCTGCTAGCCATCACCGCTGACGCCCCCGGCACTATCGTGGCCGCGCGTCGCTCCTCCCCGCTGGTTTTGGGTGTGGGCGAGGGCGAAAACTTCGTTGGTTCCGACGTCGCCGCTTTCGTAGCCTTCACCAAGCAGGCCGTGGAAGTGGATGACGACCAGATCGTGCTGATCACCGCCGCTGGCATTGAAATTACCGACGCCGCCGGCCAGGTAGTGACCGAGCCGCACGGCTGGGAGGTCACCTGGGACGCCTCCGCCGCCGTCAAGGGCGGTTACGACACCTTTATGAACAAGGAAATCCACGACCAGCCCACCGCCGTGGCCGACACGCTGCGTGGCCGCATGGACGACTCCGGCGAGCTGCAGCTAGACGAAATGCGTATCGACCCCTCGGTGCTGCGCAGCGTGGACAAGATCATCGTGGTTGCTTGCGGCACCGCCGCCTACGCCGGACACGTAGCCAAGTACGCCATTGAGCACTGGTGCCGTATCCCGGTAGAAATCGAGCTCGCCCACGAGTTCCGCTACCGTGACCCGATCGTAAACGAAAAAACCCTAACCGTTGCCATCAGCCAGTCCGGTGAAACCATGGACACCATCCAGGCTGTGCGCCACGCCCGCGAGCAGGGCTCTCGCGTACTGGCAATCGTTAACACCTACGGCTCTACCATTGCCCGTGAAGCCGACGCCGTGCTCTACACCCACGCCGGCCCCGAGGTGGCCGTAGCCTCCACTAAGGCATTCCTGGCCCAGATCACCGCCTGCTACCTGCTGGGTCTATACCTGGCCCAGCTGCGCGGCAACAAGTGGCCTGAAGAGGTGGCTGACTACCTGGCTAACCTGTCTGCCATGCCTGAGCGCATCCAGCGCTTCCTAGATGAGAGCGAAGAGCAGGTGCGCGCCCTGGGCCGCGAACTAGCTGACAACAACTCCTTCCTGTTCCTGGGCCGCCACGTGGGCTACCCGGTAGCCCTAGAGGGCGCCCTCAAGCTCAAGGAACTGGCTTATGTGCACGCCGAAGGCTTTGCCGCCGGTGAGCTCAAGCACGGCCCTATCGCCCTGGTAGAGGAAGGCCTGCCGGTATTCGTGATTGTGCCTACCCCGCGCCGCCCTGTGCTGCACGACAAGGTCATCTCCAATATTGAGGAGATTCGCGCTCGCGGCGCCCGCACCATTGTGATCGCTGAGGAAGAAGACCACGCTGTGGACGCCTTCGCTCACGATGTGATCCGCGTGCCCGCCGCCCCCACCTTGATGATGCCGCTGCTGAGCGTGGTGCCGTTGCAGGTGTTCGCCTCCGCTTTGGCTCAGGCTAAGGGCTATGACGTGGATCAGCCGCGTAACCTGGCCAAGTCGGTAACTGTGGAGTAATACCGCTAGACTCAAGGCATGTATAGCGGCATCGATGTGGTGGATATTGAACGCTTTAGTGACCGTATCGAGGCTAATGCCGCTTTAATGCAGCGCCTGTTTAGTGCTGGTGAACTTGATAGTTGCAAGGGCGCGCTGCCTTCTTTGGCGGCGCGCTTTTGCGCTAAAGAGGCGGCCTTGAAGGTGCTGGGTCAGGCCGACGTCGTTGCCCGCACTGCCTGCTTTGGTAGTGGCGACGGCGCTGGGTGCGCTGCTGTGGTTTCTGGGCTCGACGACGGCGCTGGCGTGGCAGGGCTGAATTTTCGCGATATTGAGGTCACTAGCCGCCCCGGTCAGGCCCCCCAAATGCGCCTACACGGCCAGGTGGCGGCGTGGGCGCGGCGTTTAGGACTGCACAGTTGGCGCGTGAGCCTAGCTCACGACAAGGTAGCCATGGCCCAAGTTTGGGCTAGTGGTGGCCCGGCAGAAGGCTGTAAGGTCAGCTCGAATGACGCCGCCTTGGCCCGCTACCTGCTCAAACCCGAGGCTGACAGTCACAAATACTCACGCGGCGTGGTGCGCATAATCGCTGGCTCGCAGCGTTTTCCTGGCGCCGGGCTGCTATGTGTGGCCGGAGCTAGCCATAGTGGGGTGGGCATGATCCGCCTAAACGCCCCTGAGCGCGTGGAAAACCTGGTGCTAGCCGCCCATCCGCAAATTGTTCCCGATGGCCCAGCCTTAACCGGAACCTGCGACGCCCTAGTGCTTGGCCCGGGGCTGGACGCCCAGAAGGCAGACTGGGAGGCGCTGTCCCAGTTGCTAGAAAACACCCCGGCAGTAATTGACGCCAGTGCCCTAGAACCAGTTTGCGCCCTGATTAAAGAGGGCAAACTACGCCTGCGTGCTCATCACATTCTCACACCTCATGACGGGGAATTGGCTCGCTGCCTAAACCTGTTCGCGGGCACGGATACAGATAAAACTGCAGGTGAAATTGCGGGAAAACTGGCAGACAAGGCGGATAAACCCCTTGGCAAGTTTGCTGCTGAAACTAGCCCTGCGCTGCGGCGGCGCATCCAGGGAGCCCAGCAACTGGCGGCATTAACCGGGGCCTGTGTGCTAGCTAAAGGCAATCGCACCGTGGTGGTAGATGCCGAAGCCCAAGTCTACCTCCTGCCTGCGGCCACGCCCTGGCTGGCTACCGCCGGTAGTGGGGACGTACTGGCGGGTCTGATGGGTGGCTTGCTTGCCCTAAACGTGCGCGCCGGCGCGGTGCATGTGGGCGCCCCAGCCGCTTCAGGCAGTGCTACTAGTGCCGACGCCGCTGGGACCAGTCAGCAGTCTGTTGACGCTCAGGGGCGGGGCGCCGCACTCGCTAGTGCCGCTGCCCTAGCCCCCGAAATTGCGCAGCTGGCCGCGCGCCTACACGCCCTAGCCGGACAACTGGCCGCTGAAGCAGCCAGCCCAAAGCCCACCGACGCAACCGGACCAAAGTCCGCCGGCGCCGTCGTCGCCCATCCCATAACCGCCCCAGAAATAGCCGCAGCCATCCCCAATGCCTGGGCCCTATACGCCAGTGCTGCAGCAAACTGAGCTGATGGCGGCTAAAAGTGGGACAATAGCGCCGTGACTGAGCAACCTAGTAGCTATCAAATTCCTTGGACGGGAGCACAAACCGCCCGTGCCATTATCGATCTCGACGCCCTAGCCGCCAATGTGGCCCAACTTCGTAAGTTTCACGGCGGAACTTGGATGGCTATCCTCAAAGCCAACGCCTACGGACACGGCCTAGGCCCCATGGCACTAGCCTGTATGCGTCAAGGCGCCACCTGGCTGGGCGTGGCACAGTTGCACGAAGCCCTGCGCCTGCGTGAATACCTCGACGCCGCCGGGGTAAAGCCGGTAGATGCAGCCCAGCTAGCCCAAAACCCGGCCCTGGCTACTGCCCAAACTCCCAGGATTTTCACCTGGATCATGCCGCCGGTCAGTGCGCAAGAAGCTGCTCAGGCAGACTCGGGCCTACGCCAGGCGCTACGAGCCCAGCTAGACCTATCAGCCTCCACTGTGGAAGTTTTGCAGGCCATCATCGCCGCCGCCCAAGCTGAAGGCAAATGTGCCTACGTGCACCTAAAGGTGGACACCGGCATGGCCCGCGCTGGCGCCAACCTAGAAGACCTAGCTGACCTGGCCCAATGCGCCGCCCAAGCCCAAAGCCAGGGACACATTAAGGTAGTGGCGCTATGGTCGCACCTAGCCCGCGCAGACGAAATCCTCATCCCGGCCACCGGCCAGCAGCTAGAACGCTACCGTCAAGGCCTACAAATCCTGGCCGACGCCGGCATTGACGTGCCCGTGCGCCACCTGGCGGCCACCGCCGGCACCCTGTGGCACCCCGACACCGCCGCCCTAGACATGGACCGCTTCGGTATTGGTCTATACGGTCTAAGCCCCGACCACACCGTGGCCCGCGCCCAGGATCTAGGCCTACACCCAATCATGCGTCTAGAAGCCCGCCTCACCCAGGTCAAGCACATCAAAGCCGGCCAAGGCGTCTCCTACGGCGCCACCTGGCAGGCACCCACCGACCGCTGGGTAGGGCTAGTGCCGCTAGGCTACGGCGACGGCATTTTGCGTAGCGCCTCCGACCGCGCCCCCATACTGGTTGGCAAACAACGCACCCACATTGTTGGGCGCGTATGCATGGATCAAGTTATTGTAGACCTAGGTCCCACCAGCAACCCGGACGGCACCCCCCGACCCGCCCCCGCGCGCGCTGGCGACCTAGCCATCCTCTTCGGCGATCCCGCCCCCTTAAACGGCCCGGCTAACCCGGCCATCCCCACCGCTGAAGACTGGGCTACCGCCTGCGGCACCATCTCCTATGAGGTGGTCACTCAGCTACGCGGCGCCCACCTACCGCGCTACTACGTTTCCCAAGGCTCCTACAAATTAGCGGAGATTCCCCAATGAGCACATACGTCACCCACACCATGGATGCCGATTCCACAAGGGAATTCGGCGCCCGGCTAGCCCCGTTGCTGCAAGCCGGAGACCTGGTGATGCTTTCAGGCGAGCTAGGTGCCGGTAAAACCACTCTGGCTCAAGGCATCGGCTTAGCCTTAAACGTACGTGGGCGCGTATCTTCACCCACTTTCATCGTGGCGCGCGTGCACCCCTCCCTGGCCGGCGGCCCGGACCTGGTGCACGTAGACGCCTACCGCCTCACCAGCCTCGAAGACCTCGAAACCCTGGACCTGGATTCCTCCCTGGAAGAATCCATCACCCTGGTTGAATGGGGCGAGGGCATGGTAGAAGGCATCAGCGACAATCGCCTAGAAATCAAGGTGGAACGTCCGCAGGGGGGACTGGCAGGTGCCGATGCTAGCGGCATCACTGACCTGGGCGGCGTCGACGACGGCGCCCGCACCATCACCCTTACCGGCTACGGTCCGCGCTGGGAAAAAGCGCTCGACCAGTTCTAAGCCATGAACTGGCAGGTGGCTAGCCACAGGCAGCTCAGTTCACTCGCGCTCGCGGCAAAAGCGCCGGGTTCTTCGTCAAGTGCGTTGCCGGGCTTTTTGTCGCGAGCCTTGCCGGGTTCTTGGTCAGGATCTTTGCTGGCGGCAGGCTTAGCGCTGGTGGCGCTAGTTTTGTTGGCGCTGGGAGGCTCGGCGCGAGCTCAGGTGGACCAGAACTATCTGGAACAGTGGCTTAAATCGAGCTCCAATAATGCCCTTAGCGCCACCCAACGCACCCAGGCGGAATTCACTACGCCTGCGCATGTGTGGAATGTTTCGCGCTCTGACAATGGCTCTGTGCAGGTGGTGCGCAGCCCGGAGCAGTGGTACACGCTGGTGCGTCTGGGTGGGGAGCTCAAATTTGTGCTGCTAATAAACGCAACCGACGCTAAAACCACGGCAGTGCAGATAGCTGACGCGGCCTTGGCGCACTCACTTGCAAGCCTGGGCACAGGCCAATACCCGGTTTATGAAGCTCAAGATACGGCCTGGTATCAGCTGGAGGACGGTCAGCTGCGCCCGCTGGGAGCTAAAGCCAATAAATTGCAGCGTGGTTCAATCTCGGTTTCGGCCTATATTTCTATACGTGATGTTAGGCACTCTGGTTCACCCACTGCATCTGCTGATGAAAATGGTTCCGCCTGGTCTAGCTGGGTGCTTTGGACCATGGTGGTACTGGCTTGCCTGGGTTTAATTGGCTTGGCTGTCCTGGATAAACACACTAGTAAATACCGGGACCTGGAGACTCAGGGCGGCTCTGGTAAACGTAAGCTGCGTCAGGCAGTGATTGAAACTCCAGCTAAGGGCAGGGCTCGCCCGCAGGTGTCGGTGCACTCAGCTACGGCAGTGCCGGCTTCGCAAACGGCAGCTGCTATTGAGAAAACTAAAACCGAAAAGGAATAGGCTTAAGCCGTGCGTATTGTCTCCATCGATTCCTCTTTAGCGTCCGCTTTGGCATTAATTGAGCTTAGCGACGGCGTCGCTACCACCGTGCGTCAGCAGGTGGGTACTGACGCGCGCCACCACGCCGAATCTTTAGCCCCCATGCTTAGCCAGGTTTTGGCGGGCGAGGCGGTAGACGCCATTGCCGTGGCTACCGGCCCGGCTCCCTTCACTGGTTTGCGTGCCGGTCTGGTGACAGCGCGGACTTTTGCGCGCGTGCACAACCTGCCTCTGTGGGGGGTTAGCTCTTTGGATGCGCGTGCTCGGGCTGCTTTTGACCGTCTTGGCCAGGCGGGGCAGGGTAAGTGCCTGCTGGTTGCTAATGATGCGCGCCGCAAGGAAGTTTATGCCGCCCGCTATCAGGTGAAGGGTACCGACGACGTCGAACGCCTAGGTCAGCTGCACGTGCTAAGCCCCGCAGCGGCCATGGAGCTGGGCGAAGTTGACTACGTAACCGGCTCTGGCGTGGCCCTATATCCACAGCAGCTGACCGGCACCGAAGTTGACAGCCAAGACCCGATCCTGGAGCAGCTGGCACGTATCGCCTGGCGCCGCCACCAGCAAGGGATTGACCAACCCACCGAGCCGCTGTACCTGCGTCACGCTGACGTGCAGATGCCAAAGGCTCCTAAGCGAGTTATTTGATGCCCACTTTGCGTCTGCGCGCAATGCGTAAAGCCGACCTGAGCTGGGTGGCCCAAGCTGAGCGTCAGCTTTTTTCGGCCGAGGCTTGGAGTCCTCAGTTGCTGGCCAGTGAACTGGACGCGATGGAGTCTCTTGACGACCGAATTTATGTGGTAGCCGAGGTTGACGCCGCTATGGCTGGTTACGCCGGGGTGTGGCTGGGCGATAGTGCTGACGTGCTGACTATCGCCACCTTGCCCCACTTTCGCCGCCAGGGGGTGGGGCGGGCTTTGCTTAATGCTTTGCTCGACGCCGCCGCTGAGCGTGAGTGTGAAGCGGTGCTGCTGGAGGTGCGGGCTTCTAACGACGGCGCTATCGCCCTATACAAAGAGGCTGGGTTTAAAGCCATAGCTAAACGTCGCGCCTACTACACCCACCCGCTTGAGGACGCCGTCGTGATGCGCAAAAAACTAGCCGCAGGTTTATTTAGTAAATCACGTGTGCCCTAATAAACCCCCAGTGGTCTGCTTCTCAGTGGTCGCTGACACTTGTGCAAGCATTTGCATGACCCCCACTAAACCGCGTTATATCAGCGTAAATAGCTATACGCAGAAGGCGTATTAAGCGCTTTCTGGGCCACTTAGGACTTAAGCCATGTGAGCGCTAGATAGCCTTGTGGCGTGGCCAAATCAAATGTTTCTCCCAAGAGGCAGACTGCTGGACGTACGACCGTCGCGATGAAGCGGATCATGGCGTACAGCGGTCTGTTCTTCCTCTTCTTTGTTCTATTCCACGCCTACGGCAACCTCAAGTACTTTGAGGGCGAGGACGTCTACAACGGCTATGCCGCTCACCTGCGGACCATGTTCATGCCGATCCTGCCTCGTGAGGGTCTGCTATGGATTCTGCGTGCGATTATGGTCGCCTGCCTAGTTGGGCACGCCGGCGCCGCCTTCCACCTATGGCACCGCAACAACAAGGCTCGCGGTAACCAGAAGTACGCAGTTAAGAAGGCTCACGCAGAGTATGCAGCTTCACGCTACGCAAACCGCACCATGCGTTGGGGTGGCGTGATCCTGGTTCTGTTCATTGTGTGGCACATCCTGCAGTTCACCACGCTGAACGCCACCCCCGGTGGTCACTACGTGCACGGTGACGCCTACAAGAATATGTACCTCGGTTTCCACGATGCTCCCTGGACCTACGCCATTTACTTCATCGCCCTGGCTGCGCTGGCGCTGCACGCTTGGCACGGTGTTTGGTCCGCCCTGCAGACCTTGGGTGCTATCCGTGGTTCTGTAATTCCTGGCGTGCGCCTGATCGCCACGCTGGTTGCCCTGGCCCTGTTCGTAGCCTTTATGGCCGTGCCTACCGCCATCCTGTTTGGTTGGGTAGACGCGCCTGCTGCTGGTTCGTGGACTGCACTGCACGGCGCAGTCGCTGGACACTGAGAGAGCGTGAAGATAAATGAGTAAAGTTATCGATGGCCTGTACCGGGTTGGCGAGGATATCGCCGACACCAAGGCCCCGCATGATGTTCCGATCGAAAAGCGTTGGGAACAGCGTAAATTCCTAGCCAAGCTAGTTAACCCGGCGAACCGCCGTAAGCTTGACGTGATTGTAGTTGGCTCCGGTCTGGCCGGTGGCGCTGCTGCTGCCTCCCTGGGCGAGCAGGGCTACAACGTCAAGGTGTTCTTCTACCAGGACTCTGCCCGTCGCGCCCACTCCATTGCGGCCCAGGGTGGTATCAACGCTGCTAAGAACTACCGCAACGACAACGACTCGGTTTACCGCCTGTTCTACGACACCGTAAAGGGTGGCGACTACCGTGCTCGTGAAGACAACGTTTACCGTCTGGCTGAGGTCAGCGCCAACATCATCGACCAGTGTGTGGCTCAGGGTGTGCCCTTCGCCCGCGAATACGGCGGTCTGCTAGACAACCGTTCCTTCGGTGGTGTGCAGGTGTCGCGTACCTTCTATGCTCGTGGTCAGACCGGTCAGCAGCTGCTGATCGGCGCCTACCAGGCGCTAGAACGCCAGGTGCGCGCCGGCACGGTTAAGGAGTTCCGCCGTCACGAGATGGTTGAACTAATTGTGGTTGACGGCAAGGCTCGCGGTATTGTCACCCGCGACATGGTCAGCGGCGAGATCGAGACCCACCTAGCCGACGCCGTCGTGCTAGCCACCGGTGGTTACGGCAACGTATTCTTCCTGTCCACCAACGCTATGGGCTGCAACGGTACCGCGATCTGGCGTGCTCACCGCAAGGGCGCCTACTTCGCTAACCCCTGCTACACCCAGATTCACCCCACCTGCATTCCGCAGTCCGGTGACTTCCAGTCCAAGCTGACCCTGATGAGTGAGTCGCTACGTAACGACGGACGCATCTGGGTACCCAAGAAGGCTGAAGACTGCGAGAAGGACCCGCGTCAGATTCCTGAGGAAGACCGCGACTACTACCTCGAACGTATCTACCCCGCCTTCGGTAACCTGGTGCCCCGTGACATCGCCTCACGTCAGGCCAAGAACATGTGTGACGAAGGCCGTGGCGTTGGACCTGCCATTAAGGAAACCGACCCCGATGGCAACGAGCGCACCATGCGTCGTGGCGTCTACCTGGACTTCTCCGAGGCTATCGGGCGTCTAGGCAAGGAAGCTGTCTCTGCTAAGTACGGCAACCTGTTTGAAATGTACGAGCGCATCACCGGTGACGACCCCTACGAAGTCCCGATGCGTATTTACCCCGCCGTCCACTACACCATGGGTGGCCTGTGGGTTGACTACGACCTAGAGTCCTCCATCCCGGGTCTGTTTGTGGCGGGTGAAGCTAACTTCTCCGACCACGGCGCTAACCGCCTGGGTGCATCCGCCCTGATGCAGGGTCTGGCTGACGGCTACTTCGTTCTGCCTGACACCATCAACAACTACCTGGCTGACATGCTGCGTGAAGGCAAGGTAGACCCCAACGCTCCTGAGATTGCTCAGGCACGTAAGGACGTTGAGGAGCGAGTTGACCGTCTGATGGCTTTGGACGGTACCCGTTCGGTGGATGACTTCCACATGGCCCTGGGCCGCATTATGTGGGAGTACTGCGGTATGGAGCGTCGCGAAGACGGCCTGAAGAAGGCTGTAAAGCAGATTCGCGCGCTGAAGGAAGAGTTCTGGAAGGACGCCCGCATCACGGGTGAAAAGATGGAACTCAACCAGTCCCTAGAGAAGGCTGGACGCCTACTGGACTTCTTCGAGCTAGCTGAGCTGATGTGTATTGACGCTCTGCACCGGCGCGAATCCTGTGGTGGCCACTTCCGTGCAGAATCTCAGACCCCCGAGGGTGAGGCCCTGCGTCATGACGACGAGTTCCTCTACGTGGGTGCCTGGGAATGGACTGGTGAAAACCAGCCCCCGATCCTGCACAAGGAACCCCTTGTTTACAACGACATTGAACTGAAGCAGCGGAGCTACAAGTGAACATCAAGCTGAAGATCTGGCGTCAAAAGAACAAGGACACCGCCGGTCACTTTGAAGAGTACTCGCTAAGCGGCATCGAGGAGCACATGAGCTTCCTGGAAATGCTAGACGTGCTTAACGAGCGTCTATTCAAGGAGGGCAAGGAGCCGGTAGCCTTCGACTCTGACTGCCGTGAAGGTATTTGTGGCCAGTGTGGCCTGGTAATCAACGGTATGGCCCACGGCCCGATCCGTTCGACCACCTGCCAGCTACACATGCGTCACATCGCTGAGGACCCCTCGTTCTCTGACGGTGACACCATCACCATTGAGCCTTGGCGTGCAACCGGTTTCCCGGTACTCAAGGACCTGATCGTGGACCGTTCCGCCCTGGACCGTATCGTCCAGGCCGGTGGTTACATCTCGGTCAACACCGGTGCGGCCCCGGAGGCACATTCCGTGCCCGTCGAAAAGCCCAAGGCTGACCGTGCCTTCGAAGCTGCCGCCTGCATCGGCTGCGGTGCTTGCGTGGCTGCCTGCCCCAACGCCTCGGCCATGCTGTTCACCGCAGCTAAGATCACCCACCTGGGTCTACTGCCTCAGGGCCAGCCTGAGCGCTACATCCGCGTGATCAACATGCTCAACCAGCATGATGAGGAGGGCTTCGGTGGCTGCACCAACATTGGTGAATGCGCCGCTGTATGCCCCAAGAGCGTGCCGATCGACGTGATCAGTCAGCTCAACCGCGACATGGGTAAGGCTCGCTTCAAGGGCGTACGCGTCCACTGAGTTTGGCTTAACGCCACCAATCGTCTCATTTGAGACGGCCACCGGTTCCCGGTACTACGCAAGTAGGCCGGGAACCGTTTTTGGTATTAGCGCCAGGGGACTAGACTAGAAGGGTGAGCGATCCTTTGGTTCTAGGTGTGGAATCCACCTGCGATGAGACCGGTGTAGCCCTGGTACGAGGCCGTGAGTTGCTGGGGGATGTAACCGCCACTTCCATGGATAAATATGCGCGTTATGGGGGCATCATCCCCGAAATTGCCTCGCGCGCGCATTTAGAGTCTTTTGTTCCTACCCTTAACGCTGCCTTAGATAAGGCCGGTGTTGATTTGCACGACGTCGACGCTATTGCCGTTAGTGCAGGTCCGGGCCTGATTGGCTCCTTAACTGTGGGTATTAGCGCTGCCAAAGCCCTAGCGGTGGCGCTAGATAAACCCATTTACGGGGTTAACCACGTAATTGGTCACCTGGCTGTGGACGAGCTAGTTGACGGTCCCTTTCCCCAGCGTTTTGTGGGCCTGATTGTTTCGGGTGGCCACTCAAACATTTTGGCTATTAACAATATTGCTACCGATGTGCGTGAGCTGGGTGGCACTCTCGACGACGCCGCTGGGGAAGCTTTCGATAAGGTCGGACGCCTGCTGGGGCTGCCTTACCCCGGCGGCCCGCATGTAGATAGGCTCAGTCAAACTGGTGACCCAACTAAGATCCGTTTCCCGCGTGGTCTGTCTGCGGCCAAAGACAAGGAACGTCACCGCTATGACTTCTCCTTCTCTGGCCTAAAGACTGCGGTGGCCCGCTATGTGGAGAGCCTGCGCTCCCAGGATCAGGCCATTCCGGCTGCCGATATTTGTGCTTCTTTCTCTGAGGCAGTTAATGACTCACTAACCGCTAAGGCGGTGCAGGCCTGCCTAGACACTGATTGTGACACGCTGGTGGTGGGTGGCGGTTTTTCCGCTAACTCGCATCTGCGCGCCCTAGCTGCTGAGCGTTGCGCCGCCGCCGGTATTACCCTGCGCCTGCCCCCGCTGCGTTACTGCACCGATAATGGGGCCCAAATTGCCGCCATGGGTAGCGCTTTAGTGCGAGCTGGGGTGGCGCCGTCGTCATTGGACTTTGCCCCCGACTCGGGCATGAGCCTGTCGCAAACCGTTATGCCCTAGTGGCTGCGCTGGCCTAATTGCTGTGCTGGCCGGGCGGTTGGAACCTTAAACAGGTTGCAGCCGCCCTTTTGTTTGCAGGCTGGCCCGATAGTACAAAACTAAACTAATTTCGCTATAAGCCGGTGGCCTAGTCGCTAGAGATGCCCCCGGTGTGGCGCGTAGCATGTGTTTGTTACTTTCTAGCAAGGAATTTAATGAGCACAATATTCACGCTGCTGCGTAGTTTGCGCCGATATTGGGGCGCATCGATCCTCACGCCGCTATTTATTATCGGCGAAGTCATTTTTGAATGTTTAATTCCGCTGATCATGGTCAGTTTGGTGGATAAGCTGGACGGCCATAGCCTAGGCCCGGTAGTCCACCTGGGGCTGGTTTTGATTGCTTTGGCTATGGCCTCGCTGGCTTGCGGTATTCTCTCAGCGCGTTTTGCGGCCACAGCCGCCACCGGTCTGTCGCGCAACCTGCGTCAGGACATGTTCTTTAAGGTGCAGGATTTTTCCTTTGCCGACATCGACAAGTTCTCCACTTCCTCCCTAGTCACCCGTATGACTACGGACGTAACTAACGTCCAAAACGCCTTCGGAATGCTGATCCGTATCGCTGTGCGCGTGCCGCTGATGATTATTTTCTCGGTGGTTATGGCCTGGCGTATTAACTCGGATATGGCACTGATTTTCCTAATCATGGTGCCTTTCTTGGCGGCTATCCTGTTTGCGATTGTGCGTTATGTATTCCCGCTGTTTAGGCGCATCTTCAAAAAGTATGATGCGCTAAATAACTCTGTGCAGGAAAACATTGCAGCTATCCGCGTGGTTAAGTCTTTTGTCACTGAGGAGTACGAAACCAAGAAGTTCAACCGCGCTTCACAAGATGTGCGTAAAGACTTCACCCACGCTGAAATCGTGTTGGCGCTTAACAGTCCGGTGATGATGTTCTTCATTTTCGCCGCCATCATGCTGGTGGACTACCTGGGCGCCTCTATGATTGTCAGCTCCGGCGCCACCAGCCTAACTAAGGGTGGTTTAACCGCCCTGATCACCTACGGTATTCAGATTCTGAGCCAAATGATGATGCTGGCTTTCATCTTTGTGATGACTACTATGGCTGCCGAGTCTGCTCACCGTATCGCTGAGGTGCTTAAGCACAAGCCCACCCTGACCTCGCCTAAGCGTGGGGTTAAGGAAGTTGCCGATGGTAGCGTCAGTTTTGATCACGTCTCCTTCCGTTACAGCGACGACGCCGAAGCTAACGCCCTCAGCGACATCAACCTGACCATTCCTTCCGGCTCCACCCTGGGAATCGTGGGTGGCACCGGTTCATCCAAGACCTCCCTGATCCAGCTGATCTCGCGCCTATATGACGTTAACGACGGTAGCGTGCAGGTAGGGGGCGTGGACGTACGCGACTATGACCTAGAGACGCTACGCGACGCCGTCGCCGTCGTACTGCAAAAAAACGTGCTGTTTTCTGGAACCATTGCCGAAAACCTACGCTGGGGTAACCCGCAAGCCACCGTCGAGCAGGTGATCCACGCCGCCAAACTGGCCCAAGCAGACGAGTTTGTGCGACAGCTACCGGGAGGCTACGACTACAAGATTGAACGCGGGGGCACCAACGTTTCCGGTGGGCAAAAGCAGCGTCTGTGTATTGCGCGGGCGTTACTGAAGAAACCCAAGATTTTGATTTTGGATGACTCTACTTCCGCCGTCGACACTAAAACCGACGCCCTAATCAGGCGCGCCTTTGCCAGCGAAATCCCTGACACCACCACGATCATCATTGCCCAGCGTCTGTCCTCAGTTGAGCACGCTGACCAGATTGTGGTGCTAGAAGATGGGCGTGTTAAGGAACGCGGCACGCACGAGGAGCTTATGGCTTTGGGCGGCGAATACCGCGAAATCTATGACTCCCAGAACTCTGCCAGTGTAAGCGAGGTGGCCTGATATGAGTGACCAGCAGGAACTAGAGCAGGGCGCCAAGCAGATGGAACAGGAACTGGCTGAACAGAGCCAATCACCTCGAGCCCAGGCAATTGCCAACCAGCCAGAGCGTGAAGCTAAGGCAGAGGACAAAGCAGCTGATAAAGAAGCTGGCGAGCCGAAACTGGAGTCAATCGACCACCCCTTTGGACGGCTGCTGCGCTACGTATTTAAGTATTACCGGCTGCGCCTGATAGTTTCAGCGCTCTGCATTGTGGTGGCGGCTATCGCCAGCGCAGTGGGTGCGATTTTCATGCAGCAAATCATCGACAATGTGGTTACCCCAGGTCTGGCGGCCGGCTCCATGGCGCCGGTGCAAGATCAGCTAGTGCAGCTAGTGGGTCTAATGGGAGCCATTTTTGTGGCCGGTGTGCTGGCTGCCTACATCTACACCCGTATGATGGCTATCGTCACCCAGGGCACCTTGAAACACATGCGTGACGACATGTTTGCGCGTATGGAGACCCTGCCACTGCGGTTTTTTGACACCCACCCGCACGGCGCCGTCATGTCTACCTACACCAACGACACTGACGCTATCCGTCAGCTCATTGGCCAGTCACTACCAACTTTGTTGCAAAGCGGACTAACCATCGTGGTGCTGGTGCTAACCATGCTGTACTACTCAGTGTGGCTGGCCCTAGTGGTGTTCTTAATTGCTGGCCTGATGATGTTTATAACCCGTGATCTGGGTGGTAAATCCGCCAAGTTCATGGTTAAACAGCAGCGCTCACTGGCCGATGAAGAAGGCTTCATTGAAGAAATGATGGACGGCCAGAAGGTAGTCCAGGTCTTCAACCACGAGCAGGCCGCGAAGGAAGAATTCCTAAAGTACAACCGCGAACTGTTTGAAAACTCCCAGAAAGCTAACCGTTTCGGTAACGTACTAATGCCGGCCTTGGGCAATATCGGCAACATTATGTACGTGGTTATCGCCATTATTGGCGGCATCTTGATTTTGGAGGAACTACCTAACCTGACCCTGACCGGGATTGACGTGGTCAGCGTGGGCGTGGTGGTTTCCTTCCTGGGCATGGTGCGTAACCTGTCGCAAACCATTGGGCAGATGTCCATGCAGGTGCCCATGATTGCCCTAGGCATGGCCGGGGCCGGGCGTGTGTTTGCGCTAATCGACCAGGAACCTGAAGCTGACGAAGGCTATGTGGGCCTAGTGCGGGCCAAGGTGGATGCTAACGGTGAGGTAACCCCCACCCAGGAGCGCACCGGGCACTGGGCTTGGCGTCACCCCCACCAGGCTGAAGGCACGGTTACCTACACGCCGCTGCGCGGCGAAATTGTGATGGAGCATGTGGATTTCTCCTATGACGGTAAGAAAGAAATCCTCCACGACATCTCCCTGTGGGCTAAGCCGGGCCAAAAGATCGCTTTTGTGGGGGCCACCGGCGCCGGTAAAACCACTATCACCAACCTAATCAACCGTTTCTACGACATTGATGACGGCAAGATCCGCTATGACGGTATCAATATCAACAAGATTCACAAGTCTGACCTGCGTCGTTCACTAGGTGTGGTGTTGCAGGACGTGAAGCTGTTTACCGGCACGGTGATGGACAATATCCGCTACGGGCGCCTGGACGCCACCGATGAGGAATGTATTGCGGCAGCTAAGCTGGCTAACGCAGACTCCTTTATCCGGCGTTTACCCCAGGGGTATGACACCATGTTGACCGGTAACGCCGCTAACCTTTCGCAAGGCCAGGCGCAGCTTATCTCTATTGCCCGTGCGGCAGTGGCTGATCCGCCCGCCATGATCTTGGATGAGGCCACCAGCTCCATTGACACCCGCACTGAAGCTTTAGTGCAGGCCGGTATGGATAACCTGATGAAAGGCCGCACTGTATTCGTAATTGCGCACCGCCTGTCCACTGTGCGTAACTCTGATGCGATTATGGTGCTAGACCACGGGCGCATTATTGAACGCGGTAGTCACGATGAATTGCTGGCTAAACGCGGGGTCTACTACCAGCTTTACACCGGTGCTTTTGAACTGGAGTAAACGCTAAAACTAGTGTGGGGGGCGCGGCCAAAAGGTCGCGCCCCCCACTTTTGTATGTCTGGCTTTTGTTTTCCTGTTTAGCAATTGCCTACAAAAACTAGTGTGGTCCCTGCGCTGCGCGCAGGGACCACACACTATGTTTAGCAGAGGCTATTTCAAATAGACGCTAGTAGCTGCCTAGATACTTCAGCAGATTACTTCCAGTCGGCAGGAATCGGGTAGCCGTCACGCTTCCAGCCCTCGGCACCGAAAGGCCACATGGCGCTGGTCCAGTAGTAGCTCTTGCCGGCCGGCAGGGACGGGTCGTTCTGGGTGAAGTAGTAGGTCCACACACGCGGGATACCGGTAATGGTGGATACGCCGTTCTTGATAGTACGAGTCTCAGCGTGAGAGTCGATGTACTGGGCTACGGCTACATTGTCTTCCGGCTGAGTGCCGCCGATGGTGCCCTTAGCGTTGAAGTAGAAGTTACCACGGTAAACGCTGCGGTAAGGCACGAAGTTCTCGGGGTGCTCAAAGCCCATGGAGCGGATCTTGGCGTAGGCGTCAGCCACAACATCGGCAGGCAGGGAGTTAACGTTTACTGCGGTGGGCAGCGGCCAACCGTTGGTTTCGCTGATGCGCTGGGTTACGGCAGCCTTGTTCTCGTTACCGGCCCAGTCGTACCAAGCCCTGTCCTGGTAGTAGGTGTTCCTACCGGCCAGGCCAGAGTGCTCGATAGTGTCGAACTTTACGATGTAGTTCTTGTGGATCCAGTCGATGCTGGCCACCTCGGTAATGTAGGCAGGCTTACCCATGCCACTGGTCTGACGACGCGGGCCGGGGTTGTCAGCGGCGTTACCGGTGAGAGTAGTGGTCTCGGTGGGGTAGATCTTGCCGTTGGGGTTTTGCCACTTAACGTTGGCAATACGGAAACCGTAGTCGTTCTTGTTGCCTGCAGCGCGGTTACCGTACTGCAGGCTGTTACCGATCAGGAAAGAGTAGCTGCGCGGGTTGTCAGCGTACTGGTGGCACTGGGTGGAGGCGTAGGTGTTGTTCCACCACAGCTTGGGCTCAACTACACGGGAGGTGGTGGCGGCACTAGCCTGCGCGCCAATTACGAGCACGGGGGCGCTCCAAGCTGCCCCCTTAAGGGTTGTGCGGCGAGAAATATCGCTCATTATGTTTACCTTCGACAGATTCGAGTTGGGGATAGTTTGAGGCTAACTATCTCTAAGGGGGAGCGTCAACAGCATAAGGAATATAAGTAACCAAAACCACCGCAATTGTCACGAAATTGTATATTTAACTCACTATTCACGGTTTTAAAAACCTTGAATTGAGAGCCAGGTAACTTGTGTGTGGCGGAAAATATTCAATTACTTATATTGGGTGTGCATATGCTGGCCGCTAGGTAAAGACCTTAACCAAGCAACCTGAAATTTAACTGAGAGCAACCTGGAAGTGATGACTCGATTTGATTACATGACCAATTATGAATGTAAGGTCAGACAATTAAGTCAGTTTGTTGGGTCAACCAATAAAGCGATAGCTTTGCCGCGCCCCTTAGCGCCCTGACGAGTTAATACTATTGTTGCTTGTTTAGCACCTTGCAGGTGCAAACGCCTACGCAAAGCCTCAGGTTCGACGTCGATCCCACGCTTGTGAATCTCTAACGCCCCAATGTCGGCGCGCTTAGCCCAGGCTTTCAAAGCTGAGGGTTTAGTAGGCAAAACCTGCACAATCTTCCAAGCCCTGACAAACGGCACTAAATCACCGGATAATGCACAATTACCTGTTAAATAAGCTAATTGTGGGGCTATTGGGGCAGCTGTTAATTGTTCGGCAACTTTAGCTACTAAACCTGCTCGAATCACCGCCCCATCAGGTTCAAAGAGATATTCACCTAGTTCAGGTGCAGCTCCAAGCTGGGCTGGGGGAGTAGAAGGGACACTTTCCGTATCTACCAGGCGGTGGGCGCCGTCGTTGTCAATAACTAAAGCGCTACGGCCGCTACCTTCCAGTGCCAAATCACCACACCAAATACCCGCCTCAATAACCGCGCCGTGATCACTAATCCACTGCACGTGAGCGTCGCGGGGTAAAGCCGCATAATCAATGCCGGGAGCTACCTTAACGCCCAGGTTAGGCACCTGCTGACGCCAAGAAAGCACCGTACTCAGCGCTGGTGACCAAGCCTCAGGGTCACTAATACGTCGCCCATTAGCGCGCCGAGCCGGGTCAGCAAAAATTGCGTCCACCCCCAGCTGGGCTAAATCCAAGCTGGTAGCGTCGGCGTTAATTACCTTCGCTTGCTCATAAGGCATCAGGTTCACTGTGGCCAGGGCGGCGGTAGCCTCATCCATCTCAACAGCGCTGACCTGCAAGCCCAGCTCAGCCAGGGCCAGGGTGTCAGAGCCAATCCCGCAACCCATGTCGGCCACATGCCTAGCGCCGGCCTTAACGAAGCGCTGTGCGTGCAGGGCGGCCACCTGCAAACGACTGGCCTGCTCCACGCCGTCGGGAGTAAACAGCATGCGCTGGGCGTAGGGGCCAAACTTGGCCTGGGCCTTGTTACGCAAACGCTGCTGAGTCAGGGCGGCCGCAATCAGCTCGGGGCCGTAGCCCTGCTTGCGCAGTGCCACGGCCACTTTCAAGGCCTGATCGGGCTGGTAATCGGGAAGGTTGGCTAGGAGCTGCCAGCCTTCAGGGGTCAACAGCGGTGCGAAGGTGGTAGCGTCCATGCCTAGATAATGCCATAGGTGGCCCGTAATAATGTCATAGGTGCGCCTGCCCTAATACTGTAGGCAGCTAATACTGTAGGTAGCTAACGCAAACTCCACCGTGTACTGTAGGCAGCTCGCGCAAACTCCACCGTGGGCGAAAGTTCGGAGAGATTTTGGCACTCGCGTTGACTGAGTGCTAATGGCGTCGTAAGTTATTCATCGTTAAGGCATGTTCCACATGCCCTCCAGCGCGCTGTGCCGCTGACCCCCGCGACGGCAGAGGTGTGGCAGCTGTGGGGCATACTATGCGTAAAGGAGGAGTCGTTATGTCCGTCTCCATCAAGCCGCTCGAAGACCGCGTGGTCATTCAGACCGTCGAGGCCGAGCAGACCACCTCTTTCGGTCTAGTCCTGCCCGACACCGCCAAGGAAAAGCCCCAGGAGGGCAAGGTTGTGGCAGTAGGCCCCGGTCGCATTGACGACAATGGCAAGCGCGTTCCGGTGGACGTCGCTGAGGGTGACCTGGTTATCTACTCCAAGTACGGCGGCACCGAGGTCAAGTACGACGGCGAAGAGTACCTAATTCTCTCCGCTCGCGACATCCTAGCTGTGGTTACCAAGTAACCTTTCCAGCTTGCGCGGCCCGTCCCGGTAGGGGCGGGTCGTTTTGTTTGTGCGGAAGCTATTTGTTGTTTGCGCGCAAGCTATTTGCGCACGTTAGACGGCAAGTGTTAGAGCGAGCGCTAAGGCCTGAGCTGGCAGCTAAAAGCGCTGGTGGGGTGCCCGCTAAACCAGGGGTGGGACGCTCACAAAACCGGGGGCGGGGTGCCCGCTAAACCAAGCGGTAGGACGCTCACAAAACCGGGGGACAAAAACCGCAGCTTTATAAGGTGGAAAAAGCCACCTTTGTGAGACCTTGGAACCTTAACCTCAAAGGCATAACCTTAGAAAGGTGAACGAGTCCATCACCAATAGCGACATCTTTGCCCCCACTGGTCTAACCTATGACGACGTCCTCCTACTGCCTAGGCTGACCGACGTCGTCCCCTCCGAAGTGGACACTACCGCTCGGTTGACACGTAACATTTCCCTACACATTCCGCTAATTTCAGCGGCCATGGACACCGTAACTGAAGCTGATATGGCTATCGCCATGGCTCGTCAGGGCGGTATTGGTATTTTGCACCGCAACCTATCCATTGAGGATCAGGCTCAGCAGGTGCGACGCGTAAAGCGTAGTGAATCAGGTATGGTTTCGGATCCGGTAACTGTTGGCCCGGATGCCACCATCGCTGAACTAGACAAGCTGTGCGGTCAGTACAAGGTTTCGGGTCTGCCCGTTGTGGGTGCTCAGGGGCGCCTGCTAGGTATTATCACCAACCGTGACCTGCGTTTTGTCCCCGCCGAGCGCTGGGAAGAACTAAGCGTTTCTGACTGTATGACCCCGCGTGAAAAGCTAATCACCGGTTATGTAGGTATCTCTCGCGAAGAAGCCAAGACCCTGCTGGCTGACAACCGTATTGAAAAGCTGCCGATTGTTGACGACGATGACCGTCTAACTGGTCTGATCACCGTCAAGGACTTCGTTAAGACTGAACAGTACCCCCATGCCACCAAGGATGCTTCTGGGCGTCTGATGGTGGGTGCTGCCCTGGGCTACTGGGGTGACACTTGGGAGCGCGCCGTGGCGCTGGCTGACGCCGGTGTGGATGTGCTGGTGGTTGACACCGCTAACGGTGGCGCCAAGCTGGCTTGCGACATGATCACTCGCCTCAAGAACGACCCGCAGTTCCACGGCATCGACATTATCGGCGGTAACGTGGCTACCGCTGAGGGGGCTCAGGCCCTTATTGACGCTGGTGCGGACGCGGTTAAGGTGGGTGTGGGCCCAGGCTCCATCTGCACCACCCGCGTGGTGGCCGGCGTGGGTGTGCCGCAGGTAACCGCCGTGTATGAGTCCGCTAAGGCCTGTAAGGCTGCTGGTGTGCCGCTAATTGCCGACGGCGGTCTGCAGTATTCTGGCGACATTGCTAAGGCCATTGTGGCTGGTGCTGACACTGTAATGGTTGGCTCCCTGCTGGCTGGCTGCACCGAGTCTCCTGGTGACCTGGTGTTTGTCAACGGTAAACAGTGGAAGCGCTACCGTGGCATGGGCTCACTGGGTGCCATGAGCTCGCGTGGGCGCAAGTCCTACTCTAAGGACCGCTACTTCCAGGCCGATGTCAGCGGCGACGACAAGATTGTTCCCGAAGGCATTGAGGGCCAGGTGCCCTTCTCTGGTTCACTAGCCTCTGTGGTTTACCAGCTGATCGGTGGCCTGCACCAGTCCATGTTCTACCTGGGTGCACGCACTATCGCTGAGCTTAAGGCTAACGGCCAATTTGTGCGCATCACCTCTGCTGGTCTGAAGGAAAGCCACCCGCACGACGTGCAGATGGTAGTTGAGGCCCCCAACTACTCCGGCCGCCAGTAACTCCAGCAAGTACAGACAAACACAGACATATACAGGCAAAATCGTCCGTTCCCTATAAAAATTCCATGGGGTTTTATAGGGAACGGACGATTTGTCAGTATTTGCGTGGGCCAAGTGCTGGGCTAGGTATTGGCTGGCTATGGGTGTTACTTAGCAGCTATACCTAGACCTGTTCCAGCCTGCTTGACCGTTGTTTCCCTTATGGTGTGGTGCTGTGCTGAAACCAAGCCAGTGTAGGGCTCGCCTCGAAATTACTTCCCCCTACGGGGTGGTGCCGTAAGAGTCAGCGATGTATAGGTTGAACGGGCTTGAGGTTTCAGTAGTAGTGACTGTCCCGTTGACTTGGTGCCACTGGGTTTGGCCGGCTATACGCCACCTAGCCGACCAGGAAGTACGTAGTTTGATTACGTAGCCGTTACCGGTTACTTCATAGGCGTGGCTGACAGTGTAGTTAGGGTAGGGCGTACCCGGATCAGTGGTTTCAAAGGACTGGCCGTCTCCCCAGTCCCAGTTAAAAGAAGTAGGTGTAGCCTCAACCTCAATGGCTGTTCCCAACAAAGTTATGTTGAAGGTTTGTTTGTTGGGGCTGGTCCACACCATCATGGGTTGCTTGAAGATAACGAAAATCTCCCCACTGGGGTAGCGGTTTATACCCGATCCGTGTGGGATAAGGCGGGCGACCTGTTCGTTACTGACCGTGGTAGGCCCGGCAGCCAAAGGCGCACCGGTGTTGACTTGGGCGGTGCATTCCGCAGGAGGTCCTGGGGCCGACCCCAGTGTCATGATTACTTCTATCTGTGGAAGTAGGCATTTGTTGGCGTATTCTTCAGCGGCTCGTTTAGCGGCTTCAGGGTCTATGGGCCCGGCCGGTTCGGCCACAGACGAAAAACCACCAGACCTGGTCGTGTTATTTTGACTGTGAACATCCCAGGAGGCACCGTCTTCTCCGCCAGAAACATTACTTTTTGCTTGACAGCTAGTAGAAAAATTAAAAGGTAATGTGAATAATGCAATGATAGTTGCGATAGCTATCTTATTCCGAAGTCTCATCTTTGTGCCTTACTATTGTCCATTGTCCATTAACATAGTTAAGTTCCAACGCTGCCCAACGAGATTCTTTTTTAAACTCAATAATTTCTCCGTCTCCGTGATACTGGGTAAATGAGTCTCTGTCATAATTAACCTGAATAACTACCGTGTCTGGAAAATCAGTTCTTCTAAAGCCGTCAGTAAACTTAACTGTTACAGGTTCCACCCATCCTCCTTCGGAGTGGTTCTCTGTAGCATGCTTTACAGGGTTTACTGCTGTAGCGCTATTGCCAGGGCAGAGTGCTTTGTATTCATCTGTTTTGCCGGTGGTGTAGATGTAGTAGTAGAGCTGCACCCAGTACTTAGCGGTAGCGATCGCGCCGTCGTCACTGTTGACCGTGATCAGCTCTGGTTTAGGTGGTGGCGGCGTAGCCAGAGCTCGCTTTTTGGAGGCTTCCAGTTCTGGAGTCATAGTGATGGTTGGGCTGGCTGTTGCGTTGGGTGTACCAGTTGCAGTAGACGTACCACTGGCTTTGGCTGTCGCGCTTGGTGTTTTAGTTTGTGTAGTGGCGACGGCGGCCTTGCTACTCCCAGCATTTGTAGCGCCTTGCTCTTGGCTCCCGCTGCACCCAGCCAGCCCTGAACAAGCTAGTAACGTCAAAGCTAACGCGGCCTGAAAACTGCGTTTAGTTGTTGAGGTCCCCATTGTGTTCCCCCATGGTTTATCTGCACTGATGAAGATTTAAGGGAGTGTTGGGGAAGTATTACAAAGCATGGTACATAACACTCCATACTGTTGGAGTGCTATACACTGTGTTTAGTAATGTCTAATATTTTAGATCCGCAACCCGGATCTCGCAGGCAAATCAAAAAACCTGCACTAATGTGTCTCGCATCACCTGTAAAACTGAGAAAAATTGCTTCTTTGGGTGTTGGTTTAGAGCGCCGCTGAGGGTGTGTAGCTTGGCAACACCGAAGTTAGCACCATCCGCATGGCGCTTAAATAGAGCCCTCACCGCATTCCTTTATGGTCAATATTGCTTGATTAGTTAAGGAAGTAATGAGGTGTGCTACAAAACATGCTACATAACGCATAGCGCTATTGGTCTGCGGCTTAGGGTGCTTAGTAATGCGTAGTTTAGTGTGTTTAGTAGTGCGTAAAATTCTAGGCTCGCACCGAGCCTTACGCCTCTAAATTAAAGATCTTGGAACAACACCTCGTGAATCTGCGCCAGTATCTGTAAAAGCCACGCACGCCCTATCAGTCCAGGTCAAGCGGCCAGGACTCGCTAGCAGGAACGGCGTCAGGGCGCGTCTTACTTAGCCACTGGTTGAAGGAACGCGCCCACTTGACGTGCGAGCGGGCCTGCCAGGCGTTAGCCTCGGCTAGGTTTAGCTGCGCTAACTGCTGGTGTTTAAGTGCCATTGTCTGCAAAACATCCAGCGTGGCCTGCACATCTACCTCAGCGGTGTGTAGCCGCTCGTCGTTTTCGACGCCGTAAACCTCAATCAGGTTCTCCAGCTTGCGCTTGCCCTTACGCCAGCGCTCTAGCTCCCGATCCAACACCAGTGGATCTAGCACCGGCGTTGGCTCTCCCCCCAAACGCTCGGTTAGTGTGGCCAGGCCGTGGCGCTTAAGCTCAGATTCCATCAGGGTTAAGTCATAGCTGGCGTTAAAAATGACTAGCGGAATCGAGGCCTGTAGCGCCTCAACAATATGGGTGGCGAGCTGCTCCAAAACCTCCTCAATGGGGGCACCGTGAGTTTTAGCCACCTCGTTGGTAATTCCGTGCACGGCCGTGGCACCGGCGGGAATCTCGACGCCGGGATTGGCCAGCCAGGTGCTTACGGTGTCTTGGGTGCGGGTGGGGGCGTCGCTACTGGCAGGGCGGAACACCAAAGCGGCCGTCACCAGCCGGTCATGGCGAGGGTCAACCCCGGTAGTTTCCGTATCGAAGCCCAATAAGGGGCCGTTAAACCATGGTGTGCTCATGTTTTCTCCTGGTGGATGCGATTTGGTGGATAAGTTGTGCTTTGGTGGCTGACGGCTGCCAGGGTACCTATAGCGCCGGGTGTCGGGTGCCTGGGCTGCCGGATTGGCTAGGCCGCAGGTGCCGATGCAATGACAGACAATGCTGCCGGCATGACAGTCCGGGCCGGGTGTTACTTTAAGTTTGGCATGTCTATACCCCTCGCTAAGGTGCCATTTTTACGTCATTTTGGTGGGGATAGGGGAGTGTCGGGGATAGAGGCGGCGGCAGGGGCGGAGGGTAGGGGCAGGAGCGGGAGACAGGAACGGGAGACAGGGAACAGGGGCGGCGGCAGAGCCGGTGGTGGGGACGACGACGTCGTAAAAGCCAGCTGGGACAGAAGTCCACCTGGTGCTGGTCCGAAAATCAAATACACCAGCTTGAGGCTTAAAGCCCGAGCTAAGTCCTTACAGGCGCTGTACAGACAATCAAACCAGTGTGTTTGCCAAAAATTTTATTTACCTGCTTAACCCAGATGAAATTTTGACCTAGAACACGGTAAAGTAATACCCAGCACGCGCGGCAACCTGCGGCGCGTTCTCATAGCTACCAGCCAACGCTGGCAATAACTTCAGTCAAGGAGAATGTTTATGGCACAGGTAACCGCCACCATCGCCTCCAAGGTCGGCCTACACGCTCGTCCTGCCGCTGCTTTCGTCAAGGCCGTTGGCGAACAGGGCATCCCGGTCACCATTGCCAAGGAAGGCGGCAGCCCGGTAGACGCTTCCTCCATCCTCGGTGTCATGACCCTAGGTGCCACCTTCGGTGACGTCGTCACCCTGACCAGCGAGGCCGAGGGTGCCGAGGCCGGTCTGGAAGCCCTCAAGGCTCTGCTAGAGACCGACCTGGACGCCTGATACGTCTAAACTTAAGCCCCCGCCAGCGTTTTTACGCAGCGGGGGTTTTTGTTTGTCTTTAATATTGGGCTATGACGACTGTTGTTGCGGTAGATGGCTCGGCCCTGGGCAATCCCGGCCCAGCTGGTTGGGCTTGGTATGTGGATGAAAACTGCTGGGCGGCCGGAGGCTGGCCTAATAGCAGCAATAATCGGGGCGAACTTACGGCGCTGTTGGAGCTGTTGAAAGCTACCGCACCCACCAATGAGGAATTGCATGTGCTGGCTGATTCACAGTACGTGATTAATTCGGTGACTAAATGGATAGCGGGCTGGAAAGCTAATGGTTGGCGTAAAGCCGATAAAAAACCAGTGGTTAATGTTGACTTAATGCAGGCTATCGATAAAGCCATTACTGGCCGTAAGGTGAGTTTTGAATGGGTCCGTGGTCACAGCGGTCACCCTCTCAATGAGGCTGCCGATGATAAGGCTCGCGCTGCCGCCAGGGCTTATCAGCATCACAGCTCGGTGGATAGTGGCCCAGGGTGGACTCGCGGGGAAATTAAGGGGACTACGACGACGGCGCCCAGCTCAGCTCAGGGGTCGAAGTCTGCTAGTAAAGCTGCTAGCCAGCCAAATAAAAAAGAGCATGCGAAGACTAGTGCTAGTGCGTCAGGTGAGGTGAAAACGATGTCTAGCCAACAAAAAATTGCTAATGCACAGCAGAGCATCGCTGCTTTGCAACAACAGATCGCGCAGACGCAACGAGAAATTGCCTCAGAACAGCAAAAGATAGTTGCCGCCCACCAAAGTATTGCGGCGATTCAACAAAATCTCGCGGCAGCACAACAAGGCATTGTGACAATTCACAATAAGGCTACGGCAGCTCAACAAAGCATTGTGGCTATTCAACAAAAAATCGCGGCAGCACAACAAAAGATCGCCAAGATTCAACAAAAGATTGCTAGCGCGCAGCAAACAATTGCCTCAACGCAGCAAGAAATCTTGTCTGCTAACCGCCACAGCGGACACAGTAAAGCAACTGACTCTAACCCTGACACCCTGTTTTAGGGGCAGGCCGCACGTTTAACGTGAAACAAAAGATGTGGGCCGGAATGTAAATTCCGGCCCACATTGCTTTAGCTCTGGCTAGCTTTGCGGCAACAACGCGGCGCCAGTGGCGCCAGCGTTGCTGCTAGCGTGGCCAGGTTTTCCGGCGCGGACAGGCAGCTATCGCCGCTGGCGCCCAGCGCCTGATTTGGCGGTAGCCTGGGCGTCGGCGTCGCTAGTACCAGCACCGCTAGTACCAGCGCCGCTAGTACCGGCGCCGCTAATGCTTCAGACCAGGGTCATGGCCTGGCGGGCGATGGCCAGCTCCTCGTTGGTGGGTACTACCAGCACCTTCACCTTCGAGTCGGGGGTGGACACCACACGCGGCTCGGGGCTGCGCTGGTTGTTGGCCTGCTCATCTAGCTCAACCCCCAACCAACCCAGGCGAGCGCACAGCTCGGCGCGAATGGCGGCGTCGTTCTCACCAATACCAGCGGTGAAGGTGAGGGCATCTAGGCCACCCATGACAGCGGTGTAAGAACCCACGTACTTGAGTAGGCGGTGAATGTAGATGTCCATGGCTTCGCGGGCCTGGGTGTCGCCGGCGTCGATACGCTTCCACACTTCACGCATGTCGTTGTCGCCGCACAGGCCCTTCATACCGGACTCACGGTTGAACAGATGGTCCAGCTCATGGGCGTCCATCCCGGCCACGCGGGCCAGGTGGAATACCGCAGCCGGGTCGATGTCACCGGTGCGGGTACCCATAACCAGGCCCTCCAGCGGGGTTAGACCCATGGAGGTGTCTACTGCGCGTCCGCTCACAACAGCGGAGGCACTGGCGCCGTTACCCAGGTGCAGCACAATCTGCTTGAGGTCGTCACGACCCAGCAGCTGGCTGACAGTAGAGGAAACGTACTGGTGGCTGGTGCCGTGGGCGCCATAGCGGCGAATCTCGTACTTGTCGGCAACCTCGCGGTTCAGGGCGTAACGCGCGGAGGCTTCCGGCAGGCCCTGGAAGAACGCGGTGTCGAAAACAACCACGTGCGGCACATCGGGCAGCAGCTGGCGAGCCACGCGGATACCGGCTAGGGCCGGGCCGTTGTGTAGCGGGCCTAGCGGGATTAGCGCCTCAACCCGGTTTTCTACCGCCTCGTTCACCAGGGCGGGGCCGTCAAAGTAGCGTCCACCTTGCACTACGCGGTGACCGACGGCGGCAATGTTGGCTTCTGCCAGGGAGGGGCCTTCGCTTTCGAATAGCTCCAGCACCTTGGCTAGGCCGGCGCGGTGGTCAGGTACGGGAGCTTCGATCACAGTCTTAGCTTCGTCGTGCTTGTGGGTGATCGCGCCCATTTCCTCACCGATACGCTCCACCAGACCCGAGGCCAGGGCTTGGCCAGAGTCAGGGTCCACCAGCTGGTACTTGATGGAGGAAGAACCGGAGTTGATCACCAAAACGGTGTGCAGTGCCATAAAAATCCCTTGCGTTACTTGCGTTGTTAGTGCTTGCTTTTAGCCCTGTGCCTGTACGGCAGTGATGGCCACGGTGTTAATGATGTCTTCCACCAACGCACCGCGAGACAGGTCGTTTACCGGCTTGTTCAGACCCTGCAGGATCGGGCCCACCGCCACCGCTCCAGAAGAACGCTGCACGGCCTTGTAACCGATGTTACCGCTGGAAAGGTCCGGGAAGATGAACACGTTGGCACGTCCGGCGACGGCGCTACCGGGGGCCTTAGTGGCGGCCACGGAGGGGTCAATGGCGGCGTCGTACTGAATGGGGCCCTCAACGGCCAGTTCAGGGGCCTTTTGACGGACCAACTCAGTGGCGGTGCGAACCTTGTCCACATCCGCGCCCTTGCCGGAGGTGCCGGTGGAGAAGGACAGCATGGCCACACGCGGCTCCACCCCGAACTGGCGGGCGGTTTCAGCCGAGGAAATGGCAATGTCAGCCAGCTGCTCAGCGGTGGGTTCAGGGTTGACGGCGCAGTCACCGTAAACCAGTACGCGGTCTTCAAGCAGCATCAAGAACACTGAGGAAACAATGGAAGTTCCCGGCTTGGTCTTGATGATCTGGAAGGAAGGCACGATGGTGTGAGCGGTGGTGTGTACCGCGCCCGAAACCATACCGTCGGCGTCGCCCATGTGCACCATCATGGTGCCAAAGTAGGACACGTCCTGAACCTTTTCGCGGGCCTGCTCCAGGGTGACACCCTTCTTGGCGCGCAGGCGAGCAAACTCGGTGGCGTACTTTTCTAGCAGCTCCTCGTCGTGCACAGACACGATGCGGGCGCCGGAAATGTTTAGGCCTAGCTCAGTGGCGCGGGCGTGCACAGCGTTTTCGTCACCCAGCAGCACCACGTTGGCTACGTTGCGGCGTAGCACGGAGTCGGCGGCGCGCAGCACACGGTCGTCTTCAGACTCGGGCAGCACAATGGTGCGGCGGTCGTTGCGGGCGCGCTCGATCAGTTCGCTTTGGAACATCAGCGGGGTAACCACCTCGGAGCGGGCTACATCCAGGGCGTCCATAATGCCCTTAACGTCAGCTTCCTGCTCGAAAGTGGTGATGGCGACGTCGATCTTGTGCTTGGAACCTTGAGCGATGTGAGCCTTAATGGAACCAGCAGCCAGACCCACCTTGAAGGTGTCCAAGTTAGTGGTGATGATGGGCAGCGAGGTGCTTAGACCCTTGATTAGCTCAGCGGGCACGGTAGGCAGCGGGAAACCGCCGTTTAGTACCAAACCAGCCAGGGAAGGCATGGCGGTGGAGGCGTGCGCAGCAGCCAGGGCGATGATGATACCTACGCGGTCTGAGGGCACAACCACCAGCTGGCCGTCACGTAGACGCTCCATAGCGTGGGAGACGTCCATAGCGCAGATGAGTAGGTCTTCAGCCTCGCGTTCTAGCAGTGCCGGGTCGCCGGAAAGTAGCTGGCCGTCAATAGTGCGCATAACTTCGCCGACGCTAGGGGCGGCCAGTAGCGGCACTTCCGGGATGGAGGTGACGGTTAGCCCCTCCAGCTTGGACTTAAGCAGGTACTCGATAGCTTCGCGCTCGCTGGGCTTGCAGCGGTTGGCTACCACGGCCACCACCCGGGCGTGCTCGGCTGCGATTTCCTTAATCGATACCTGGGCGCTGGCTAGTGCTTCGGAGGGGCCCTGGTTGCCGTTTACTACCAGCAGGGTGGGGGCGCCAATGTTGGCTGCTACCTGGGCGTTTAGGGTCAGTTCGGGGTTGCCGGCGACGCCGTCGTAGTCAGAGCCGTCAATGATGACCACGTCGTGCTCGCGGGCCACGTTACGGTAGGCCTCAATGATGGCGGCCATGCCGGCTTCGGGGTCGGCGCGGAATTCGTCCCAGGTGACGCCAATGGCCTGCTCAGCGCTTAGGTGTGAGCCTGAGTGCTCAAGTAGGAGCGGGGTGAATAGGTCATTTTCACGGTCAAATACGAAGGGGCGGAAAATGCCAACTTTGGCCACCACCTTGGTTAACGCTGAAGCTAGGGACAAAGCCACCATTGACTTGCCCGAGCCAGCGCTGGGAGAGCTGATATAAATGCTGTGTGCCACGCTACAACCTCGGATCTTCTATCAAATCGTTCGCGGGGCGGCCGAGGTGACCTCGGCGTCCCATGCTCTAAGTCTGCCTCATTGTCATGCTTAACTTTGCCAAGCTTGGCTGTAGGTAGGGGTGAAACATCTCTTATTTTGTGGGTTTTTGTTAGTTATGTCGGTTTCCGACGGCGCTTGTGCGGGTTGGGTGCGGGGGCTGATGGCCTCCCGGGCCGCGTCGTCGTCGCTGTAAATTAAGTCAGCAGCAGCGGCAAGGTAGAAATAATGGTGGTGATAATGACCAGCGGCTCAAACACTGCCAAAGTCAGCCGCTTAGCCAGTGCGCGCCCCGCCAGTGCCCCAAACAGCACGATCGGCATCAAAAAAGCTGCTATTTGCAGGTGCTGGGGCTGGATTAGGCCCAGTGAAATAGTGAAGGGAAGCTTGGAAAGATTAACTAGGAAGAAAAACCAGGCGGTAGTTCCCAAGAAAGTTTTTACACTGAATTTGCAGGTCAAAAAGTACATGCTGGTAACCGGGTCGCCAGCATTAGCAACCATAGTGGTAAACCCTGCTAAAGCCCCAGCAATGGCGCGCATAGGCTTATTTGCGGGAATATTGGTTAGCTTACGGCGACGCTGCCAAATAGTTAACACCACTAAAAGCAATAAAATAATGCCAATAGATTTACGCATCTGTACTTGGGTAACAAAACGCATAAAGATAGCCCCGGCCACCACCCCGGTAAGCACTGAAACAACCAGGCGGCGCAGCAGTTTAAAGTTGGCGTCGTGGCGGTAAGCCCAGATGGCCAGCAGGTCGCCGGCCAGTAGTAAAACCAGCATCATGCCGGTAGATTCCTTGGCGGGTAGCACCAGGGCATAAAGCGCTGCCGCAATTGAAGCTAACCCGGGGATGGCAGTCTTTGCCAGGCCGGTTAGCAGCGCTGCAACGATTAGCATCGCCCAGCTCAGTACTGTTAAAGAAGCTAACACCCCTGCAGTCTACAGTAATTGTAAGAACAATTCTTGGTTGAATTTACTTAAAGTAGACTGCCCATATGCCCAACCCCACTCAGGCCGACGTCGTCGGCTCGGCTGCTCTGCGCGTGGGCGGCATGGGGACTTTAGGGGCGCCGTCGTGAAAGAAAGTTCGTCAGAGCGGGGCAGGGGAGTGGGTGGGTACTTTAGGGGCGCGGGCGGATATAAACGTGCTCAGCCCTAACAAGGTGCGCCAGTCCTAGAGGCGCTTGGGCACAAAAAAGTCCCGGACCGCTAGTGAACTGAACTGAACTGCGATCCGGGACGTATTCCCGTGGCTGTAAAGCTGGCTTAAAAACTGCTAGCTCTAAAAGCTTTGGGGTAAAGCGCTAGGCATCAGGCGTTGATGAGCTTTTCCTCAACGTAGCTGCGAGCGATCTTGGCGTACTTCAGGGGCTCGGCAACCTTGGGGTCCTGCTCGGCCTCAACCAGGATCCAGCCCTTGTAGCCGTGCTCGACCAGGAAGTTGTAGGGCTCGGTAAAGTCGATGGTGCCGTCGCCGGGCACGGTGAACATGCCGGCCAGGAAGGAGTCGAGGAAGGAGCGCTTGGCTTCCTTGGACTCGGCCATCTTCTCGGGGCGAACGTCCTTGAAGTGGACGTGCTTGATGCGGTCGATGGCGCCGTGCAGCAGGCCCAGGACGTCGCCGTCGCCCACGAAAGCGTGACCGGTGTCGAACAGCAGGGAGACCTTCTCGGGGTCGGTCAGCTCAAGCAGCTTGAAGGTTTCTTCCTTGGTCTGTACCACGGTGCCTAGGTGGTGGTGGTAGACCAGGTCCAGGCCGTACTCGTGAGCGATCTCGCCGAGCTTGTTCAGGCCCTCAGCCAGAACCGGCCACTCTTCCTCGGTTAAAACGGGCTTGTTCTCGAAGATGCAGATGTCGCGGATGCCCTGCACGGAGCCGGTCTGCTCAGAGACCACCACGCGGGTGGCGCCCAGGAACTGCAGGTACTCGCAGGTGGCGCGGAACTCGGGGATAACGGCGTCGATGCCGTCACGGACGATGAAGGAGGAGAACCACTGGGCCACGATCTTCAGGCCGGCAGCGTCAGCCTTAGCCTTGACCTCTTCCTTGGGCGGGTACCAGCCGGCAACCTCGGTGCCACGGAAGCCAACGGTGGCCAGGTCGTCGAACATGACGTCGATGGTGTTCCATTCGCCAACCTCGGGAATGTCATCGTTACGCCAGCTGATGGGGTGCATACCCCAGGTGATGCCGTGCGGGTCAGTGATGGCGGTGGTGGGGTCTAGCTTTGCTGCCATTGCAACTCCTTTGTGTTTTAGCATTTGGTGAGCGGCGTATCCCGGCCTCAAGCGCTCACTAAGAAGTCTATTCGAAACGTTTCTGAGACTTCAATGTCTGGACAATTAATTTTATTTTGTTCGATCCGGTGAACAGTTTTGCGTCCGACGCCGCCCCTGATCCTATGCGTATCCTGCGTGCGTTTTGGGGTATGTAGCTATGCTGCCCCGGGCGCGCGCCTAACGGCTAATTAGGGGCGACGTCGAACTGTAGCGGCAGTTAGATACCGCTGAAAGTGGGGTGCTTGCCTTACGGCAAACACCCCACAAGTTTTGGTCAGGAGAAGCGAGCCTTCATCTCGACCTCAATCTCTTCCAGAGACTTGTCGGCGGTCTCGGGCATGATCTTGAACAGGATCACGGCCACTACCAGGTTGGTGACACCGTAGATGGTGTAGGTGATGCCACCGCCGAGGTTCTCCATCATGTAGGGGAAGGTCCAACCCACGATGGCGTTGACAATCCACAGGCAGAAGATAGCGGTACCGTTCATGACGCCACGTACGTTAGACGGGAAGATTTCACCCATCATGGTCCACACGATGGTTCCGTTGGAGGACTGAACGATCAGCATGAACACGGACATCAGGGCCAGGATCAGGTAGGCAGCCCAGCTCGGCGGAGTGGTCTTGTTATCGATGTGCGGAGCAATGGTGAACTCGAAGATAGCGGCAATGGCCAGCAAGGAGATACCCACACCGATCACGTCGGCGATCAGGATCTGACGACGACGGAACTTCAAGATCAGCCAGATACCCAGGGTAGAACCGATAACACTCATGACACCATTAGCAACCTGGGCGGTAATGGAGGCGGAGGTGGACATACCGGCGTACTGCAGAACCTTGGGGGCGTAGTACATAACGGTGTTAACACCGGTTAGCTGGTTGGTGATAGCCAGGAAGATACCTACGAACATCAGCTTACGCAGCCACGGAGTGGCCATGACGTAGCCAAAGCCTTTGCGCTGAGCGTGCTCTTTTTCTTCCTGCTGGTGAGCCTGGACCATTTCCATAAGCTCGTCGGCCAGGGGGCCGTCCTTTTCCTCGTTGCGCACGCGCTTGAGGGCACCGATGGCGTCGTAGAGACGTTCCTTAGCCAGGTACCAACGGGAGGACTCGGGCATGAGGCGGATACCGATCCACAGAGCCACAGCCGGGATGGAGCACAGTACGATCATGTAGCGCCAGGTGTCACCGTTACCGGCGCTGACCTGCAGCTGTTCTAGGAAAGCGTGGTAGGCGGCGGGGTCGAGGTTACCACCCTGGGAGATCTGCAGCTTGGACAGAACGTCGAAGGAGATTTCACGGCCCAGCAGGCTCGGGTCTAGAGTGCCAGAGGGGTCAGCGGTGACGGTCAGCGAGGGGCCGCCACTCATGGAGTTGATGATGGCGTTAATGGTGAAGGCAAGCAGCTGACCGGTAACGATCATCAGCTGGTCCAGGGCCACAATGGAGCCACGAATACGCTTAGGCGCAGTTTCAGCTAGGTAGACGGGAACGGTTGCGCTGGCACCACCCACGGCAAAACCCAGGATGAAGCGGAAGATGTACATGATCCACACGTTCGGGCTGAAGGCGTTACCACAGGCACCGAAGAAGAACAGGATGGCCAGCAAGGTGATGTTGTGGCGACGACCATACTTGTCGGATAGCAAACCACCAATGAGCGCGCCAATAGCTGCGCCAACTAGCAGAACACCAGAGATAGCGCCCTCTTCGATACTGGTCAGTGCCAGACCAGAAGCGCCATTGGGCATGTACATGTAGGGTAATGCGCCACTGATTACACCGGTGTCGTAACCAAATAGCAGTGAACCTAGCGTAGCTACGGCTGCGATGGCAAATACGCCACGGTGCTTGCCAGAAGGCTGAGTCTTGTCGACCGCCTTCTGCATCTGCTCCCTGTTGATATTCTTCAGGGAGATGTCACCCTTTGACATTGGGTGGCTCCTTTCCTATTTTTCACTCATCTACGAGTGTGTACCCCCAGCAGTGAGGGGCAAGTCTTTTTAATTATTGTGTTTGCCGGCAAACGGCGCAATTGCCTGGCCCCTGAGCTAGGGGGTCAAAGGGGCCAGGTACAGTATCACTTGTCGAAGGTGGTGTTGCCTTCGACGCGAGCAACTTCGTGCCACTGGCCATCAGCGGCAGAGGCGACGGTGGCCTCATCGACTTCAGCGGCGCACCAAGCGTCGGCTGCTGAAGGCGCAAGCTGTTCACCAGTCAGAACGGACTGGATGAACTGAGCAGCCTCAACAACCTTCATGTCGTCAAAGCCCATGGAGGTGCCGATAGCCGGTTGGAAGCGGGACCACTGGCCCCAAGCGGGGTTGGCCATGGCGCGGGTGTAGCCGTGGGTGGCTCCGCCGTCGACGCCGAGGCATACTTCCAGCTCGTTAAGGCGCTCGAAGTTCCAGCGGGCAGAGCCCTCGGTGCCGTAAACCTCAACCACGTACTCCGCGCGCGGGCCTACGCTTACGCGAGAGGACTCCAATGTGCCTACCACGCCGTTGTCGAAACGTACCAGCATGGCTACGTAGTCTTCGTTTTCAACCTCGCCAACCTCATCGCCGATTTCGAAACCGGAGTGGCCCACACCCATCTTGGTGGGGATGGGGCGCTCGGTGATGAAGGTGTCGGTGATGGCACTGACGGAGGCAATACGGCCCACGATGTACTGGGCCAGGTCTGCGCCGTGGCTCATCAGGTCGGGCACCACCCCGGCGCCAGCCTTTTCCTTGCTAGCGCGCCAGGTCAGCGGGCTTAGTGGGGAAGAGTTGTAGTCCGCAATGAACCAAACGCGTACGTTGGTCAGGCGGCCAAGCTTGCCTTCACGTACCAGGGTACGCATGTACTCAATGGCAGGGGTGTGACGGTAGTTGAAGCCGACGGCGCTAACCAGGCCAGCCTTCTCAGCGGCCTGAGCGATTTCTCGCGACTGCGCAGCACTTACGCCCATGGGCTTTTCGATCCAGAAGGGCTTGCCGGCAGCAATGGCGGCGAGGGCGATTTCCTTGTGGAGGAAGTTAGGAGAAGCAATAGAAACGATGTCTACCTCGGGGTCTGCTAGCAGCTCGTGGTAGTCAGCGTAGGCGCGCTTGAAACCCAGTTTGCCGGTGGCTTCTTCGCGCACGGAGTCAATCGGGTCAGCGGCTGCAACTAGCTCTACCTCTACCCCTAGCTCAGGGAAGTACTCTGCTACGGCCTTGTAAGAACGAGTGTGTAGACGACCCATCCAACCTAGGGAGATTACGCCAACCCCTAGACGCTTCTTATCACCCATAGTTCCTCCTTGGTGTCTGTGGTGTGATCTGAATGTGTTGTATTTGGCGATGCAAACGCGCGTCAGCAATGACGCTGAGTACACACTAGCATTACGCAAATGTAAGTACAACAAGTTAATTGAAGTGGCCTGCGATACTCACTATCGCAGGCAGGTTTATCTAGTCATATGTCAGTAAATGGTGCAAAGTTGGCCACTTGACGCTACCTTAAGAGCACATTTAACTAGCCGTAGCAGAGCGCAAAGAAGAGGATCTGACCTGCAAAAACGGCTCAATTAACTGCATTTGTGGAGTGGGGCTGGGAGGATCAACTAAAGCTTTAACTGACAGTGCGGCCATTTTTTCAAGATTCTGATCGATCGAAGAAAGCGCAAATTCAGGGTGGTTAGCCATACGGGTGTTGTCATAAGAAACCATGCCAACATCGGGACCCATCTGCCAATCTGAACGGTAAACAGCCGCCGCATAGTCAATAGCCAACAGATCATTGAACGCAATGATGGCGCAGTGACCGGCGTCGTGAGATTTAGTGAGCATCCCTAAATTAGCCTGGCAATCCCAGTGAGATTTAAGAATCTTAAAAGGCACTCTTTCCTGCGCGGCTACCAACTGGCAAGCCTCCAGGCGCTCGTAGACAATCGGCTCCATGCGGGTAGAGGAGGGAGTAGCAAAATACAGGTGACTATAGCCCTGCTCGGCCAGATGACGAATTACCTGCGTAGCTGCAGCTATCTCATCCATGCGGGTAACCCACACCGTGTTATCACTTAACTGACGGTCAAGCAGGCACAAATTAATGCGCTGGCTCAGCTCCAGTACCGCCCCGGTATCCAAGGTGATCCCGGCAAAAATAACTCCAGCCGGGCGCATTTGCAGAACCTGTCTAATGACTTCCTGCTCGCGCTCAGGTACTCGGTCAGAGACCATTACCAGCAGCGAATAGCCAACCTTTTCGGCCTCCTTACGCAGAGCACGTGAAAGCTGATCAAAATAAGGGTTATCCAAATAGGGCAACACCAACAACAGTCGGTGCGAATCGCCTCCGGCCAGTTCCGCCGCTGCCGAATGGGGCTGATAGTTTAGGGCGCGCGCGGCGCTAAGAATACGCTCGCGGGTGTGCTGACTCATGCGTCCACCCCCGCTTAGTGCCAGGGATACCAGGCCGCGTGAGACCCCTGCGAGTTCAGCGACATCTGCCTGTGTTGCTGGGCGAGCCTTCATCATGTCTCCTGTGACTGATTATTTATGGGACAATCCTAGCAAGTGTGTTAGGAGACATATGGGCGCTAAGGTAACTATTTCCAGCGTAGCTAAAGTCACCGGCCGTTCTATTTCCACGGTTTCGGCTGCGCTCAATGGTGCTAGTGGAGTGGCTGAGTCTACTCGCGCCGAAATTTTGCAAGCTGCCCAGCGCCTGGGTTACGCCGCTGACCCTAACGCCCAGCAGCTGCGTCGTCGCCATAGCGGCATGATGGGGGTGGTGCTAACTGCTGGCCAGGCCTTCCAAGTGCGCCTGCTCGATGCGGTCTATGCAGCCGCCAAAGACCTAAGCGTAGATGTGCTGGTAGCGGCCACTACCGCTAATCATGATCAAGAAGCTGGGGTGCGGGCCCTGCTGGCACGCCACTGTGAGGGCTTGGTGCTAATTGATCCCGACGACGACGAAAGTGGCCGTCAGGGCCGGATCGGTAAGCGCGTGGCCACAGTAGTGCTTAGTAATGATGCTGTCGCAGCTGGGGTTGATAGCGTAATTTCGCGTGACGACGTCGGTATTAGCGCCAGTGTGGACCATCTAGTTTTGCAGGGGGTACGTCGCATTACCTATATCGACGGCGCCGGCTCTAACGCTTGTGTGCGTCGCACCCGGGCTTATCGCCAGGCTATGAAAGATCATGGTTTAGAACAGTATATTCAGGTGGTAACCGGGGGTACCTCAGAGGCTGAAGGAGCCCGGGCAGCGCAGCAGCTATTAGCTAACGGTGATTTACCCCAGGCTTTGATGTGCTTTAACGATCATTGCGCAATAGGTGCGCTAATGGCGTTGGTGCGTGCGGGTAAACGGGTGCCGCAAGATATTTTGGTGATGGGCTATGACGGTATCGATTTAGCTGGGGTAAGTGCACTAGAGCTAAGCACTATTGACCAAGATGCCACATTAATGTCACGGGTGGCTTTGAAGCTAGTACATGCGCGCTCGCTGCAGCGACGCGGTGAATCAGTAAGCTTGTCTGAAGCTCTAGAGGAGTTTGGTGATAATATACATATCACTATGAAAGCTGATCAAAGTGTATGTGTGGAAGTAAAACCACTAATGATTGTGCGTTCATCCACCAACTTCATGTGGCGGCATTTAAACAGCAGCTGTTGATTTAAAAAACGTTTTTGGGGACGGAAAAATATTTTCCGTCCCCAAAAACTTACTGGAAAAGCTGTGAGCGCACTTAAAGCCTGGTAAGGCTCACAGGTGTACAACCTTGCCGGTGGCCACGGACTCGGTGGCGGCCTCGGCTAGGCGCAGGGCCTCGATGGCGTCCTTGATGCCGGGCAGGGGCTTGGTGCCACCGTTGATGGCGTCGATGAAGCTGGTCAGCTCGATGCGGTAGGCGTCGGCGTAGCGCTGCAGGAAGAAGTCCAGGTAGGGCTCGGCGGCGTCGGTCAGCTCGTCGTTGTTTAGGCGCACGGTGGTGGCGCGGATGTTGTCGGCGTTGAGGGTGCCGGTGGCGCCCTGAGCCTCTAGGCGCTGGTCGTAGCCGGAAGCGCAGTGGCGGTTGTTGATGATGGTAGCTACCACACCGTCAGCGTTCTTCAGGGTTACTACAGCGGCATCGGAGTCGCCGGCTTCCTTGATGGCGGGGTTGAAGTTCTGGCCTACGGCGTAAACCTCGGTGATGTCGCCCAGGAAGAAACGAGCCATATCGAAGTCGTGGATGGTCATGTCGCGGAAGATACCGCCGGAGACCTTTACGTACTCGGCCGGCGGGGCGCAGGGGTCGCGGGAGATGATCAGCAGGGTCTCCAGGTCACCGATCTTGCCGTCGACAACAGCCTGGTGCAGGGTGGCGAAGGAGGGGTCGAAACGGCGATTGAAGCCGAACATAACCGGAACCTCTACGGCGTCCAGCTCAGCCTGGGCAGCCTCAACGTCCTTCATATCCAAAGCAATGGGCTTCTCGCACAGTACGGCCTTGCCAGCCTTAGCAGCAGCCAGCAGGTGCGGAATGTGCAGCGGAGTGGGGGAGCCGACGACGACGGCGTCGATGGACTCGTCAGCGAAAACAGAGTCGATGTCCTTGGTGTGGGCTGCGCCATATTCAGCGGCGAGTTTCTCGGCGGCGTCGCCGAAGGGGTCAGCAACCAGGGCCAGCTTGGCGTCCGGGTGGGAGGCGATGGTCTTAGCGTGGACATGGCCAATACGGCCGGCACCGATGACGGCAATGTTTAGCATATTTTTCCTAAAGTAGCAGTGAGTTTGGGTGTGGGCGGTGGCCTGCAATCATTAGCTGCAGCCTTATCTTTAGGCCACCGCCCCTAAATTTAAGCTGATAGATCAGGGCTTGGGAATGAGCACCTCGCGTACCAGGCGGTCTAGGTCGTTGTCGGACTCTAGGAAGCCACGCAGGGTCTTGCGGGTGGCGCCGAACTGGGTGAACTCCTCGGGGGTCATGCCCTCGGGCTCGTAAGCGCGGACGAACTCGGGGATGCTCAGCAGGGTCTCCATGATGTCATCGCGCACGGGCACATCCATGCGCTCAACCATCTTGTAGCCGGAGTTGTTGATCAGCTGCTGCCAAGCGAACGGCGGGGAGACTACGACGTCGCCACCGACGAACTCGCTCCAGTGCATCACGTTACGGAAAGCAGCGGAGAGCATGCGAGCACGCAGGCCGCGCTTTTGGAACTCAGTGTAGGCGCGTTTGAAGGCGGCCACACCGGCCCACTCTAGGTGGCCGGGGTCGAGGAACAGCTTGTCGCGTTTGGCAGCGTCCTTGATCCAGTCGTCCAGACGACCAACCATCAGGGTGACCACGGGGCCCATGGTGGACACGTCCTTGCCCTCAGCCTCACGACGCTTTAGGCCACGCTCGATGGCTTCACCAGTGGTAACGGCCTGAGCAACCGAGAAGGAGACGGTTACGTTTACGCTTACGCCGCGGTAGGTGGCGTCTTCGATGGCCTCAACACCAACAGCGGTGGCGGGGATCTTGACGATGATGTTCGGAGCTAGCTTGTGGAACTCTTCGGCTTGGTCGGCTAGAGCCTTGGCGGAGCGGGCTAGACGGGGGTCGGTCTGCATTGACAGACGGCCGTTGCGGCCATTCTCGCGCTCAAAGATGGGTTCGAGTAGCTTGGCAGCTTCGAGGCTCAGCTCGCGTACTGCGGTCCAACCAATCTCAGACTCGGTGATGGTGGGGTTATCCTTGGCGATCTCGGCGATGCGAGCGTTCCAGAAGTCCTTACGCTTGATGATGCAGTTGTAAGCGATGGTCGGGTTGCAGGTAGCGCCAACACCACCGTAGGAAATGGACCGACGCAGTTCGTCTGGGTCAGAGGAGTCGTTCCACAGCGCGGTGGGGGTGTTGCGGGCTGCATCTAGCAGCGGCCCAGGCGTGTATTCAATGCTCATTGGCAGGCACTCCTTCGTGAAAATCTTTGGTCTTAGAGGCGACTAGCGGTGTCGGTAGCAATGACTTTAGGGGAGCTGGCCCACACCTGTCAACATATGTCAGTACAAAACCGACAATTGGGTAGGTGTCCGCACATACCTCTTTGGTTGCGCACGCTTTTGCAGGCAGATTTGGCTTTATTTCGGGTAAAAAGGGTAAAAGCACGACGCCGCCAAAGTGGCGACGTCGTGACTGTAGATACTTAGCTAGCTTCGCTGGGTCGAAGCCAAGCCAATGCCTGCCTAAAAATTGACAGGCCAATTACTCACTGCGAAAACAGGGTGGTTTCGAAGGAGTAGCGTGAAGCACGGTAAATGTGGTTACCGTATTCAATGACTCGACCGTTAGCGTCGTAAGTGGTGCGCTGTGCGGTTAGCACTGCGGCGTTGCGGCGCTCGTTGAGCATCTGGGCTTCCTTAACGGAAGCTAGGCGGGCCCCAATGACCTGGTGAGCAGTTGTGGGAACAATGTCTAGCTCACGGAATAGGTCATATAGGGAGTTGTCCTCTAGGCGGCGCATCGAGGGGGCGATGTCAGCCGGCAGGAGGTTGTCAAGGATAGAGACGGGCTCGTCGTCGGCATAGCGCAGACGCACGATGTGAACTAGGGCGGTGCCAGGGCGAACCTTGAGGTGCTTAGCCTCTTCGGCGTTGGCGGGGTGCTCCTCATAGTCAGAGACCGAAGTGCGCACGGTATGACCGGCGGCCTTTAGGTCATTGAGGAGACTGGTTAGTTCCATCGGGCGGTGCACGTGGGTGGGAGCCACGATAGTGCCGACGCCGCGTCGTCGGGTTAGTAGGCCACGGTCAACTAGACGCTGCAGGGCCTGACGGGCGGTGGGACGGGAAACTTGTAGGCGTGCGGCCATAGAAAGCTCGTCTTCTAGGCGAGTACCTGCAGGCAGGTCACCATCCAAGATAAGCTTCGCGATCGGCTCAGAGATCTGGTAGTAGAGCGGCACTGGGGAGGTGCGATCCAACTGTATCTGCAGCGCGTAGGGGGTCGCGGGGGAGGTAGCCATGATGTCTTTTCTTTCGTGCGGGCAACTAAATCAGGGAACCCGTGAGGGTATTTAGAAGCTCGATAACTGTGTAGTTATTCGGGATGTTGGGGTATCACCACACAACAAGCCAGTTGGCAACGTCGCTCGCACATAGTGACATGCAGCGTTGACATCCGGCTTGTCTGATCAAGTGATGATGGTGCTAATAATAAAGCAATAATTTGTGTGCTGTACACATATAACCGTTTGTAAGTACAAAGCTTGACGCTGCCAGATGTGAGCGGGCATACTGTTTAGCAGGCGCGGGGGCCACCCCGAAGAAGTGGAAAGGTAGCCCACAGATATGACAAATCAAGCCGGCCTAGATGTACTGACAATAGGGCGTAGTGGTGTTGATATCTACCCCTTACAAACTGGCGTACACCTTGAAGATGTAGAAAGTTTCGGCAAATTCCTGGGCGGATCTCCCACCAACGTGGCCGTGGCCGCTGCCCGCCTAGGTCATACCAGTGGGGTGATCACCGGCGTAGGTGACGATCCTTTTGGTCGTTTCGTGCAGCGTGAGATGCGCCGCCTAGGTGTGAGCGACGCAAATGTAGTCACCGTGCCTGACTTTCACACCCCCGTCACCTTTTGTGAGATTTTTCCCCCCGACAACTTCCCCCTCTACTTCTATCGCGAGCCCAGCGCACCCGACCTAGAAGTGCTACCCCAGCAAGTAGACTGGGCTGCCGTCGAAAACGCCAAAATCTTTTGGTTCACCGTAACCGGCCTGTCGCGAGAGCGCTCCCTGCAGGTACACACCACCGCCCTGTCACGTCGCAACAAGCGCCCCTACACCATTGTTGACCTGGACTACCGTGAAAACCTCTGGGCCTACCCGCAGCAAGCCAGCGAACGCGTGTGGAATGTGCTCGAAAGCGTAGACGTAGCCATAGGTAACCGCGAAGAGTGCGCCGTCGCCGTCGGAGAAACCGAACCTGAACGCGCTGCAGACGCCCTACTAGAGCGTGGCGTGGAACTAGCCATTGTCAAGCAAGGCCCACGCGGCACCCTAGCTAAGACCTGCGACGAAAGCGTGTGGGTGCCGGCCACCAAAGTAAACGTAACCAACGGCCTAGGTGCCGGTGACGCTTTCGGTGGCTCCATCTGCCACGGCCTATTAGAAGGCTGGGGCCTAGAAAAAATGATCAAGGCCGCCTCCCTCTCGGGCGCGCTGGTGGCTTCACGTCTAGAGTGCTCCACCGCCATGCCCACTCGCGCAGAACTGGAAACCATGCTCGAAACCGGTGGCATATTGTGAGCCTAATTGCCAAACTCTCCCAAATCCGTATGCACGAGCCCGAAGCTTTCGCTAAGGCTCTACGTCAGCGCCCCAAAGCTGACCCGGCGCAAATTGACGGCAACCTAATGATCATTGCCTGCGACCACCCCGCCCGTGGGGCACTGGGCCCTGACGGCGCCCTCGCCGCCGAGGAACCGCGGTGACCACCCCGCCCGTGGGGCACTGGGGGCAGGCAAGGGCAATCTAGATGAAGACCTGGTAGCTTGGGGCAAAGCCCTTCAGGCTCCCAATGTGCGCGGCCTAGTAATTGGTCGCTCGCTACTATTTCCTGCCGACGGCGATGTGGCGACGGCAGTAGACAAGACCGTCCAACTATTGAAGTGAGAAACATGAGTGCAGATATCTTCATTCCAGCCCGCACCAGTGGGCATGGGCAGTTCACCGTGGACATTGACCCCGAAAAGGCTGGCTGGGGCTACAGCGGCCTGCGTGTAGTGGAGCTAGAAGCTGGCGCTAGCCAGGCTCTAGAGACCGGCGACAGCGAACTGTTGGTGCTGCCCCTGGCCGGTTCTGCCACTGTAAGCGTGGATGGGCGCGACTATGAGCTAGCCGGCCGCCCCGGGGTTTTCCAGGCGGTAACCGACTACCTCTACGTGGGGCGCGGCAAGGAGCTGACCGTCACCAGCGCCACCGGCGGTCGCTTTGCTTTCCCCTCGGCTGTGGCCACCAAGGACCTGCCCACCGCTTACTACCCCAAGGAGACCGTGCGTATTGACCTGCGCGGTGCGGGGGACTGCTCGCGTCAGGTAAACAACTACTGCCTGGCCGTGGAGGGTGTCACCACCTCCCACCTGCTGGCCTGCGAGGTTATTACCCCTGGTGGTAACTGGTCTAGCTACCCGGCCCACAAGCACGATGAGGACAGCGAAAACGAGCGCGAACTAGAAGAGATCTACTACTTCGAGATTGCCTCTGGCCCCGATGGTAGCGCCGGCTTTGGTCTGCACCGCACCTACGGCACCCCCGAGCGCCCCATTGATCTGTGCACTGAGGTTCGCGACGGCGACACTGCTCTGGTCCCGCATGGTTACCACGGTCCTTGCGTAGCCGCCCCCGGTTACGACATGTACTACCTCAACGTCATGGCTGGCCCCAGCGAGGACCTAGTGTGGCTGGCTCCCGACGACCTGGCCCACCACTGGATCCGTGCCAGCTGGGAAGGCCAGGAGGTAGACCCGCGTCTACCGATGGCCAAGTGAGCCAGAACAAAATACTGGTTGCACCTGCCACATTTAAGCACTTAATGTATAAACAAATCTAAGCGTAGATCCACAGAAAGAGAACCAACGTGAGCAATGAAGCCTACACCGGCACCGTGCGCCTAACCGTCGCACAAGCCACCATTCGCTTCCTGTCCAACCAGTACTCCGAGCGTGACGGTGTTGAGCACCGTCTAATCCCGGGCGCTTTCGGCATTTTTGGTCACGGTAATGTGGCTGGTATCGGTCAGGCACTGCTGCAGAACGAAATCGCTCCGGTTGAGGGCGAAAATCCGATGTCCTACATTATGCCGCGTAACGAGCAGGGCCAGGTGCACGCTGCTGCCGCCTTCGCTAAGACTACCAACCGCATGCAGACCTACATGTGTACCGCCTCTATCGGTCCGGGCTCGCTGAACATGGTTGTGGGTGCCGCCCTGGCCACCACCAACCGCGTGCCGGTGCTGCTATTTCCCTCTGACCAGTTCGCCACCCGCATTCCGGACCCGGTACTGCAGCAGCTAGAAGACCCCACCACCCTAGACCTGACCGTTAACGACTGCTTCCGTCCGGTCTCGCGCTTCTTTGACCGTATTAACCGTCCCGAGCAGCTGATCCCGTCCCTGCTCAGTGCCATGCGCGTGCTGACCGACCCGGCCGAGACCGGCGCCGTCACCATCTCCATGCCCCAGGACGTACAGGCTGAAGCCTTCGACTGGCCGCTGGAGTTCTTCCGTAAGCGCGTATGGCACGTGCGTCGTCCCGCCGTCGAGAAGGCCGCCCTGGAGCGCGCCGTCGCCAAGATCCGCGCCGCCAAGCGCCCGCTGATCATTTCTGGTGGTGGCACCATCTACTCCGAGGCTTCTGAGCAGCTGCGCGAGTTCGCCTCCGCTACCGGCATTCCGGTGGCTGACACCCAGGCCGGTAAGGGCGCCATCAACTACGACCACCCCTGCTCCGTGGGTGGCGTGGGTTCCACCGGTGGTGACAGCGGTAACCACCTAGCTGACAAGGCTGACCTGATCATTGGTATCGGTACCCGCTACTCTGACTTCACCACCGCTTCCAAGACCCAGTTCAAGAACCCCGACGCGCAGTTCGTGAACATTAACGTAGCCGCTTTCGACGCCGCCAAGCAGAGCGCCGAAATGGTTGTAGCTGACGCTCGCGAGGCCCTGGTAGCCCTTACGGAAGCCTTGGCTGACTATCACGTTGACGCCGCCTACAGTGAGGAAATCGCCGCTGAGCGCGAGGCTTGGGCTGCCAAGGTAGACAAGTGTTACCACCTGGGTCACGGCCCGCTGCCGGCCCAGACTGAGGTATTTGGTGCCCTTAACGAGCTGCTAGGTGAAGAGGACATCGTCATCAACGCCGCCGGCTCCATGCCCGGTGACCTGCAGGCTCTATGGCAGGCCAAGACCCCGGTGCAGTACCACGTTGAGTACGCCTTCTCCTGCATGGGTTACGAGATTCCTGCTGCCCTGGGTGCCAAGCTGGCTCGCCCGCAGTCTGAGGTAGTTTCCATCGTTGGTGACGGTACCTACCAGATGCTGCCCATGGAGCTAGCCACTGTGGCTCAGGAAGGCATCAAGGTTATCTACGTGCTGTTGCAGAACTATGGTTTTGCCTCCATTGGTGCCCTGTCTGAGTCTCGCGGCTCCCAGCGCTTTGGTACCAAGTATCGCAAGCGTGGCACCGGCTCGCACCTGGAAGACGAGCAGAACATTCCTGGTGTAGACATCGCCGCCAATGCCGCCAGCTGGGGCATTGACGTAATCGAGGTCTCTACCATCGAAGAGTTTAAGGACGCTTACCGCAAGGCTGAGGCCAGTGACAAGGCCACCATGATCCACATTGAGACCGACCTCTACGGCCCCAACCCGCCCGGCTCCAGCTGGTGGGACGTGGCAGTCTCTGGCGTTTCTCGCCTAGAGTCCACCCAGAAGGCTTACGAGGACTACGTGCGCGACCGCAAGCCGCAGCGTCACTATCTGTGATGACTCTTTAGTGAGCTTTACTGGTTAGCGACGACGCCGCGTGAGTGGCTAGCAGTGGGCCGGCACTCAAAAATGGGTGCTGGCCCACTATTGCGTCATAAATGTCTTTAAGTTCGGTGCTGATGCGCTAAACTAGGGCTTAAGGCTCAGAGACTGAGTGAAAGTTAGTGGCTAGACGACACAAAGCGTGTTATATTTGTCCTAACAAAATTAACCGGCTGTTCGTCGAAGAACAGTAGAAAGAGGAGATCATGGCGATTTCACATTGGGTGGACGGTAAGCCCTACACCGGTACTTCAACCAAGACCATTCCCGTCGAAAACCCGGCCACCGGCAAGGTTGTTGACGAACTACTCATGGCCAGCAAAGAAGACCTGGACCATGTAGTTGAGGTAGCCAAAGCTGCCCAGGCCAAGTGGGCCCGCGTTTCCCTGGCTAAGCGCGTAGACATCATGTTCAAGTTCCGTCAGCTCATGATCGAGCACGCTGACGAGCTAGCCGACATTATCGTGCGCGAAGGCGGCAAGACTCACGGTGACGCCCTGGGTGAGATTGCCCGTGGTCGCGAAACCGTGGACTTTGTGTGCGGCATTAACGCTGCTCTCAAGGGTGAATTCACTGACCAGGCCTCTAGTGGTGTAGACGTACACACCATGCGTCAGCCGGTCGGCGTCGTCGCTGGCATTTGCCCCTTCAACTTCCCGGCCATGGTGCCGCTGTGGATGCACCCGGTAGCCCTGGCTACCGGTAACGCCTTCATTCTCAAGGTAGCCTCCCCGGTTCCCAGTGCCTCGCACTTCGTGGCTCGCCTCTACCAGGAGGCCGGCCTGCCTGACGGTCTGTTCAACGTAATTGCTGGTGACCGCAACCTGGTGGGCGACATCCTCACCCACCCGGGCATTGACGCCATCAGCTTCGTGGGTTCATCCCCGGTGGCTCACATTGTGCAGGATACCGGTGTGGCTCACGGCAAGCGCGTGCAGGCTCTGGGTGGCGCTAACAACCACGCCATTGTTATGCCCGACGCCGACATCGAGTTTGCAGCTCAGCACATCAGCGCCGGTGCTTTCGGGGCTGCCGGTCAGCGCTGCATGGCCCTGCCGGTAATCGTTGCCGTTGGTGGCGTGGCGCAGAAGCTGGTTCCGGCTATCAAGGCTCGCGCCGAAAAGATTGTGGTTGGCCCCGGCACTGACCCGGCCTGCGAAATGGGTCCGGTTATCACCCGCTCTAGCCAGCAGCGCATCACCAAGTGGATCGATGAAGCTGAAGCTAATGGCGCTAGCGTGGTGCTCGACGGTCGCGGCTACAAGCCCGAGGGTGAAGAGTACGCTGACGGTTTCTGGCTGGGCCCGACCATTTTGGACAACGTGGACCGCAAGCTGGACATCTACTGCGAGGAAGTTTTTGGCCCGGTACTGGTAGTGGTGCACGCCGACACCTACGAAGAGGCTATCGAGATCGTTAACTCTTCGCCTTACGGTAACGGTTCTGCCATCTTCACCTCCGACGGCGACACTGCCCGTCACTTTGTGGTTGAGGTTGAGGCCGGCATGGTGGGCGTCAACGTGCCGATTCCGGTGCCCGTGGCCTACTACTCCTTTGGTGGTTGGAAGGAGTCGCTGCTGGGTGACACCCACATTCACGGCCCCGAGGGCGTGCGCTTCTACACCAAGGCTAAGGTCATCACCACTCGCTGGCCCAAACGCGGCGAGAAGGTTGGCTACGTCGGTATGAACTTCCCGACCAACGGCTGATTTAAAAGCATTGATACCCTAAGTTAGCTTAGGCTATACAAGTGGTATAAGATCCTATAAAAAGCAACAAAACCTATCTTTGACTGCTTAAAAAGCGGTTCTAGATAGGTTTTGTGCGTTACGGATACTTTCGGGTAAAAACGACGACGTCGCCGGCGAAATCAACGAGATGCTGGAAGTTCAGCGCGCCGAAGCCAGCCAGGAAAAGTGGGGCCTCAAGCAGGTGGTATCACCATTTCGCTAGCCACTCGAACCATTGTTTTGTCCAGATAAAACTCGCGCGATATATTTCCTAGGTACAATCGACAGTCGCAACGTCGCCTGCTTGCCAGTGTCTTGCCAGTGTTGCTTGCGTGCTAGCGTCAAAGGAGGATGGCCTTGAAACTAGCCCATATTGGACCGGTTTACTTGCGCGTATATGCCTGGCTAACTGGGCTGGTGCTGGGAGCTGTCGACGCCGTCGCCGCAATTTGCGTGCTAGCTCACCCACAGTGGCTGGGGCATATGGTGGCCTGCCTGTGCCTGAGTGGAATCCTGGCGGTGCTGGTGACACCCCGTCTGGCGGTGGTTACCGGCAGGCGCCCAATTAACTTTGCAGCTTCCCTGTTTATGCTGGCCGGGGCTTGCATTGGCATGGTTGACGCGCACGCGGCCGGGCTAATTGCTTTCGCGCTGATAGGCTTGGGTTACGGAATGAGCTGGGCTAACTTCCCCTTCAGTGTGCACGAGCTGTCGTTGCGTGGCCATAGGCGTTTAACTCCGCAGGTAACCGCCATTATTGGGATCGGTGCTGGGCTGGGGATCGCGGTGTCCTGGGCGGGCTGGCTGTTTAACGGCAGTTATTCGCCCACCTTTGCGCTGGTGGTCCTCGCTTTGCTAAGCGCCGGATTGTTGCTGCTGGTGGCCACTTTGCCAGAGTCGCCGGTGTGGTATGCCCTCAAGGGACGCGAGGAGCAGGCCTTTGCTGCCCTAAAGGCGCTGCATGGGCCGCTGGAGGCCGCCGTCGAACTTGACTGGGTGCGCATGGACTCCCAGATGCTGGCCGAGCAGCAGCCCCTGCGCTGGGCGGATCTGAAACTGCCCCAGGTGCGCTCCTCACTGGTAACCGCCATGATTTTGCTGCTGGCTCAGGAAAGCCCGGGTGCGGTGGCGCTGGTGGTGCTCACTCCACTGGCACTGGTGAGCGCGGGCGCCGCTAGCTGGGCGGTGGGCGTGTTTGCGTTGGGGTTAGCCCTGATTTCGGTGGTGGCTTGGGTGATAGTTACTAACCCGTGGGGGCAGCGTTATCTGCGAGTGCTTTTTGGCTGCATTGTTTTGGCTTTAACGTCGATGACGGCCCTGGCCACCTTGCCTAAGCTGGGCTTGGATGCCTGGGGTGGGCTGTTGCTAATAATCCTGGTGAGTGCTTCTTTGGCGGTGCAGCGGTGGCTGATTTACCCGGCTTGTCACGGGGCTATTGATACTCGTGTGCCGCCGTGGCTGGTTAACTGGCAGCGCGCCCAGAGTGCTTTGGCCAATGCCCTGGCCCGCTTTGTGGTGTTGGGTGTGGCCGCGCTGGCGGTTGAATTTAGTTTCAAATCTTTGCTAATGGCGCTGTTTGTGTTCTATCTGTGGGTATTTATGCTGGTTATGGTGCGTATGCCCCGCGAGTTGCGGATGTAACGACGACGCCGGGCTGCTGCGCGAAGTTTTCGGCGTATGCCCCGCGAGTTGCGGATGTAACGACGACGTCGGGCTGTGGCTGGGTGGCCGTGGCGGGGTGCCGTAGCGTCGTCGCGGCGGGGTGCTGTAGCGTCGTCGTCGTGGGCAGAGTAGTACGGGCAGACTAGTAACAGTGCGCTTCGCTTCACGCAGCCAACCGCGCAGCCGGGACCTACTTCCCAAAAAGTTGCACGAACTCCCTCGCGATCATAATTGATAGTGCAAATCCTTAATTTCGAGACTATATGTCACGACAAATTGGGGTTGGTGGGGTAGGCTAAAGCCACTGCACCGGCAGGTGTTCAAAATACGTATCACACAGAGAGGTGGGCCGTAATGGCCAACGAGAGCGTCGTGGAGATCCCCGAAACTATGCGTGCGGCAGTGCTGCGCGACCCGCAGGTAGGTCTGCAGGTAGAGACCATTAAGACCCCGCGTCCGGGTTTCGGTGAGGTGCTGGTTAAGGTTAGCGGTTGCGGTCTGTGCCACTCTGACCTGCACGTTATTGGCGGCGCCATTGCTTTCCCACTGCCCGCAGTGCTCGGCCACGAAGTAGCTGGCCAGATCGTTGAGGTAGGACCGGGTAACGAGTTCACCGGTCTAGAGGTTGGCCAGCAGGTTGCCGGTGGCTTCCTAATGCCTTGCGGCCGCTGCCACCACTGCAACTCCGGCCACGACGAGCTATGCGAGCCCTTCTTTGAGCTAAACCGCCTAAAGGGCGTGCTCTACGACGGCAAGACCCGCCTAGAGTCCCTCGACGGCGAGCCCATCTACATGTACTCCATGGGTGGCCTGGCTGAGTACGCCGTAATCCCCGCCACCGCCGTGGCCCCCGTGCCCGACAGCGTTGACCCGGTTACCTCCGCCATCCTGGGCTGCGCCGCCATGACCGGTTACGGTGCTGTGCGTCGTGGCGCTGACCTGCGCTTCGGTGAGACCGTGGCCGTGGTTGCCACCGGTGGTGTGGGCTCCAACATCTGCCAGATCGCTAACGCTTTTGGTGCCCGCCAGGTAATCGCCATTGACGTCGACGACGATAAACTCGAAGCCGTCAAGAAGTTCGGCGCCACCGCTGTGGTCAACTCCGTCAAGCAGAATGCTCGCGAAGAGGTTCTCAAGCTCACCGACGGCAAGGGTGTAGATGTGGCTTTCGAAGCCCTGGGTATTCCTGCCACCTGGACCACCGCTATGGACGTACTGGCTGACGGTGGTCGCATGGTTCCGATCGGCCTGGGTGCCGGTCGCCAGAGCGCTGACGTTGAGATCAACCGTACTGTGCGCCGCAGCCAGAAGATCCTGGGTTCCTACGGTGCTCGCACCCGCCAGGACCTGCCGGCCGTGGTAGACCTCGCCGCCCGTGGCGTAATTGACTACAACGACCTGGTCACCCGCCGCTACAAGCTGGAGGACGTAGCCGAGGGCTACGAGGCTCTGCGTAACCGCGAAGTTCAAGGTCGCGCTGTTGTAGACATGTCTTTGTGACGTTTTTAGCCTGTTAACAAGCTAAATCGTGCCCGGCACATTAAGTGCCGGGCACCTTTGTATCTTGGTATCTATGTTGTTAACAGCATGAGGGGTGTTATATAGCCACCTTTAGAATTTGGCCGCAGGGCAGTGGTTTGGGAGGCAGGCGGTTCTGCTGGGGGTGGTGCGGCTGAGGACGTTGCTGCTGGAGGCGGTGCTGCGGGGGAGACGACGGCGTCGTCGTCAAAAATAAAAAGAGTGGTGGGCAGCGAAAGTGGCGGGCAACAAAAAAGGACGCCCTAGCCAAGACGTCCGCAAGGGGCCAAACAAAAGCCCCACAAAAGCTAAACAAAAAGGACGCTGGAGGCGCCCTGGGATATTCAGTTAGGCGCCAAACTTAGGTCTGCCGCCAAATGCGGTGCTTACTACCAAGCGCGGTGATTACTGCTGACGCGTATTTATCGGGCGGAGCGTATTCACTGGGCGGCGCGTATCTACCAGGTGAAGGAAACCCCGGAGGGTGGCTGGCGGCGGTTATCTAACAACAGTGGCCACCAGCCACCTGAGGTTTAGTCAGCGGTTAAACAGGTTGATGCCGGTGTACACACCGATGAAGGTGGCGGCGCTGGCAACTAGGCCGGCGGCGATGGTGATGATGGCGGTGCCGGTGAGGGCGCCAACTAGGGCCATCAGGACAACCATGACGGCGATAGCGCCCATGGCCATGATGAAGCTGTAGAGGTCGGCGTCGCGGGTGTCGTTCTTGGCGACGGACTGGGTGGAAGTAGCGGTGGTGGTGGTCTCGAGTACGGCAGTCATTTTCGTTATCTCCTGGGGTTTGTATGTATTTGGGAGGCTTGGGATCAAGCTCTCTAGCAAGTTACTGTAAGCTGTTTCAGAAAATCTTCCGAAACGTTTCGCGCCTCGCTGTTGATGAATACATTACCCGGTCTGAAAAGATTTGTATGCACTAATTTTCGTGAGCTGCGGCATACGTCTGCGCACTGTCGCTAGGCGGTGTGGCGGGCGTCAAAAAAATTAGGTTTTATTACTGACAAACCTAGAGGATTGTTCCAATTAAACGACACTGGGCGCTCTTCAGTTAGTGACTGAGCGAACGCTTGTGTTATCACTTGCGCAACAATGGCGTCTTGCAGGGTGGCTGGTGGGGTTTCCTCGCTCTCAAGAGCACTCAGGAAACCCTCTAGAGAACTGGCAAAAATCGGGGTGATACGCTCATGCCAATCGGCATCCACATAGCGTTTTACTGAGCGTTGGGTCTGGTGCAGGCGCAGTGCCACGCTAGAACCACGTTGGGTTTCGGCGGCGGCAAAGGCACCGCGCGCACTTACTCGCTCGTCATAGCTCAAGCCGTCACGCATGGAGGCGTCCAACTGGCACAGGGCGCCGTTGGCAAACCGCAGCGTGGCCACACAGGTGTTGATGGGGGAGTTGGGTGCATCTTCAAGCCGACTGGAGGCTGCGTAAATATCTACCGGCAGGCTGTTAAGTAGCCAGGTGGCCAGGTCAAAGAAGTGAAATAGGCGCTCACGCAGGCGGGCCTGGCGGTGTCCATAATTCTCAAAGGGGGATAGAGAAATGCCGCGTGAAGAGATCTGCAACAGCTCAATGTCTCCCAAAGAGTCATCACAAATGCAGGTGCGCAGCTGAATGTAGTTGGGCGCAAAGCGCCGGCACAGATCTGGCATAGCTAGCAGGTGTGCATCGGTGAAGCGCTTGACGTAATCGTTGCCGCTAAGTGCCGAAGTGGTTAGAGGCATCTCAACCAGTACAGGCTTTTGGTGCTCTAACGCGAGATCGAGTAGTTCGGCATGGGAGTCAGTGGTGGACGCGATAATTACCGCATCCACGCTGGGATCGGCAAAAACCTGGCGGGCGCTAGAGGCGGCAATGCCGTGATATTTGCGCGCGGTTAGTTTAGCCAGCTCGCTCTGGGGGTCAAATACCCAGCTCAGTTCTGCGTGCGGGTGCACGGCTAGGTTGGCAGCGTGGAGATTCCCAATGAAGCCTGCACCCAAAAGCGCGACGGTTGCCATTGGGCTAATCCTTTCTGCTAGTGGTTGTAAATAGACGTCGCAGTATTGAGGCAGGTGGAGGCTAAATGAATTAACGACCACGATTTTGAGGTTGGTTACAAGATCAGGGGCTGTGCTGATGCTGTGAAGCCCGCCTCACTAAAATTATTTATCTGCCAGTTTTCCTTGTCAATGCGCCAAAAAGTCCGTATCTGTAGGGAGCTGCCAGGGGGAGTGCTGCAAGCCGTCGTGGCCTGCATTCTTATGTAAAGCCTATAAATCGAAGGTGGAAAACTTCTATTTTAATAGCTCTTGATTTTGCAAGAAATTGCAACTCAGCGGGTAGGTTTTGGGGAGTTTTGAGTGTTTGCGGCGTCGGCTGTGGGGAGCGAGGGAGCTTACGCCCGGGGTGGGTGGTTAGTGGTGACAGTGGGGGAGTAAGGCAAGCGAAACTTACGCCCTGAGCAGGAGAGGCGCGGTGGCGGCGGGGGAGTAAAGGAAGCGGAACTTATGCCTTGGGCGCGAGGCGAGCGACGGCGTCGGGCACAGGGCTGAAAACTTTAGCGGCGGGCAGGTAACCTAAGAAGGTGACCGATTCTGTAAGCCCCGCCGGCGGCCCCAAGCCGGTTCTTGTGGTGGACTTCGGTGCCCAGTATGCGCAGCTAATTGCTAGACGTGTACGTGAGGCCAAGGTCTACTCCGAGATCGTCCCGCACACCATGAGCGTCGCCGACATGCTGGCCAAAGAGCCGGCGGCGATTATTCTTTCCGGCGGTCCTTCCTCGGTTTATCAGGAAGGCGCCCCCAGCGTAGACCCGGCCATTTTCGATGCTGGCGTTCCGATCTTGGGTATCTGCTACGGCTTCCAAACCATGGCGCAGAGCCTGGGTGGGCGCGTGGGCCGCACCGGCACCCGCGAGTATGGGCACACTCCCGCTGAGGTGGACTCCAACTCCTGCCTGTTTGCCTCCACCCCCGCAAACCAGGTGGTGTGGATGAGTCACGGCGACTCTGTGCAGTCCGCCCCTGAAGGCTTCGTGGTTACCGCCTCCACCGCCGAGACCCCCGTGGCCGCTTTTGAAGACCGCAGCCGCCGCCTGTTTGGTATGCAATGGCACCCTGAAGTGCTGCACAGCGAGTTCGGTCAGCGCGCCCTGGAGCACTTCCTTTACGACGGCGCCGGCCTGGCTGCCGACTGGACGCCCGGCAGCATCATTGATGAGCAGGTTGAACGCATCCGCGAGCAGGTGGGTGACGCCCACGTAATCTGTGGCCTAAGTGGTGGCGTGGACTCCTCCGTGGCCGCCGCGCTGGTGCACAAGGCCATTGGTGATCAGCTCACCTGCATCTTTGTGGACCACGGCCTGCTGCGTGCCGGTGAACGCGAACAGGTTGAGCACGACTACGCCGAGGGCATGGGTATCCGCGTAATCACCGTGGATGAAACCGAGCGTTTCCTCTCCGCCCTGGCCGGGGTAACCGACCCCGAAACCAAGCGTAAGATCATTGGCCGCGAATTCATTCGCTCCTTCGAGGCGGCTCAGCGCCGCGTCATTGAGGAGGTTGGCGCTGCCGGTGGCGAGATTAAGTTCCTGGTGCAGGGCACGCTCTACCCCGACGTCGTCGAATCCGGTGGGGGCGAGGGTGCGGCCAACATCAAGAGCCACCACAACGTGGGCGGCCTGCCTGACGACCTAGACTTTGAGCTGATCGAGCCGCTACGCGAGCTGTTCAAGGATGAGGTGCGCGCTATTGGGCGCGAACTGGGTGTGCCCGAGAAGATCGTGGCGCGCCAGCCCTTCCCCGGCCCCGGCCTGGGCATCCGCATTGTTGGTGAAGTAACCGCAGAAAACCTGCGTGTACTGCGCGCCGCCGACCTGATCGCCCGCGAGGAGCTAACCGCTGCCGGGCTGGATGAGGAAATCTGGCAGTGCCCGGTAGTGCTGCTAGCTGGCGTGCGCAGCGTAGGCGTGCAGGGCGACGGGCGTACCTACGGTCACCCGATCGTGCTGCGCCCGGTTTCCAGTGAGGACGCCATGACCGCCGACTGGACTCGCCTGCCCTACGAGGTGCTAGCGCGTATCTCCACCCGCATCACCAACACCGTCCCCGAGGTCAACCGCGTGGTGCTCGACTGCACCTCCAAGCCTCCGGGCACCATTGAGTGGGAGTGACACTTTCGAGTAGCTTCCTAGCTGAGTAAAGCTGACTAAGCTGGCTGAAACTGATCAGAGTAGCTGACTAAGCTGACCCAAATAGCCGGCTAGAGTAGCGGGCCCCGGCCTCGTCCCTGATTCGTGGGACGAGGCCGGTGTTTCTTTATTAGGCGAGCGTGGCGAGTGTCAGATCTTCCGCGCTCGTTGTGGCCAATCGATTGATCTGATGCCATATTCTGGCCATAATTGTGGCTAGAATCGAAGGGGTAATATGTCGGCTCTTACTATGGGGCTCGCCGAGGCGAAGAATAACTTTTCGCGAGTGACGGCAGAGGTGAACCGGACGGGGAAGCCTGTCACGATCCTCAAGAACAGCAGGCCCTGGGTGGTTATTCAACCGGCCCAGCAGGCGGCGAGTGCTGTCGACGTCGCTGTCGACTTCATGGATGCTTACGCGGACGTGTTTGAAGAGCTCGCGAAGTGAGCTCCGTAGTTTTGTGTCTCTATGGAAAGTGGTAGTTACGCTGTGGTCCCTTACTAGGGGCTGAAGCTGCGGATTTCTTCAAATTTGCTCTTGCGGATTTCATGCGGGGGGGGGGTAGCCTTAAAAGCAATTCGGAAGGGGTAATTCGATGAAGAAATTGTCGATGTTTATGGCCATGGTTATGTGCGCTACGTTAGCATTGTCTGGCTGTGGTAACAGTGTGTCGGATGATAGGGCGCAGGCTTATGCTTCGCTTTCGTCTATGACCAACTTGGAACAAGACCAGGTTAAAGACTATAAGCAGCGGTTGACTGTAGCCCCTGACTCGGCAGCGATTAAAAGCGTTCTAGCTGACGCTAAAGCAGCTAACGACAAGGTGGCTAGCGACAACGCAGAAGCGGATAAGGGGGTTAAAGAGGTTGAGACCGCTATTACCGGGGTTAAGCTAGTTGGTACTGATGATTGCGCTAATGTGACTTTAATATTTAACGCTGACAAGACTTGGCAGATCAGCGGGGAAAACGCAAAGAAGTGCTTTTTCTCGTACGAAAACAAGTACTGGGGCGTCTCACGCTACAAAGATGGTGGCACGCCGCATATGGATTTCGGTGATAGTAAAGATACCAGCGAGGCCACCCATTCGGTTGATGTATCATTAAATGATGATAATCGCACAGTTACGTTTGTGAATGGCACTGAATTTTACAAGTTCACTATCACCAAGTAGATCAAGCTTAAAACTAGCTTGTTTGTGGGGGCACCAGAGTTCTGGTGTCCCCACGCTTTTGTTTCACCGTATTTTGATTGTTTAAATAATTAATGCTGCATGTACATAATAGGCTGTAAACTTATTGGCTACGTTTGTAAGATTTAATTAGAAGTTTGTTCGGTTGTAAATGAGCTTGTGGGTTTACCGGCAATTGAGGGGCTAAGGTGTTTACCCGTGTAACCCGTGTCTGATTCTGCTTCTAGCGCCCACTGTTCTATATCTTCATCAGTGAAAACGACGCCGTCAGCGCTTTTGTAGGTGTCCATTTGGCTGTCTCCTTTGCTTGAGCTCTACTCGATTTTACGATAGGTGGCGCTAGTTTAACGTTCCAGAATTCCTGGTAAAACGTTTCCGGGCTTGACCTGCTCGATGGTCTACGCGGCCTCTATGCGCACTCATAGACCTACCTCATGCTTGTGTATTTGGGTCTGCGTGTGTGTGCTTTGCGGGAGGGGGGCTGTCCCTTGATAGACGTTTATACATCAATAGCTGTATTTTGTTGTATAGACGTCTGCTAATTTTCGCATAACAGTGCGTTGTATCTAAATGGATTATCAGACAGGCTTCCGATAGTGCAGTCCGTGACCGTGCCTAGGGGGTATAACCCGGTCAGGCTGATTGAGGAGTTTCCGGGCATTCAGATTCACTGGGTTCGCCCTGATATTTACGAGCTTGGCGCAACAAATATTATGACGCCGTCAGGTAATAGGGTCAGGTGCTATAACTCTGAACGTTCGATCACTGATCTGATTAGGCAAAGGAAGCTGGGTGGCGTTGATGCGCAACTTGTGCGCGACGCTATTGGTGGATACTTCAATAGCCGTGACAAAGATCTTCATGAGTTGGCGCGTATGTGTGAAGCGCTCGGAGTAAGGCGTGAGTTACAGGTATACCTGGAGGTGTTGCATTTGTAGGTTTGTAGCCTACAATTGCAACATGGTTCGAGCGAATCATCTGGAAGCTATAGCCCAACTCTCAGAATCTGAGGGTGTCTTTACAACTGCCCAGGCTGAACGCATGGGCATACCACGCGACGCTCTGCATGATGCAGTTGAGTCTGGTCGACTTGAGCGTGTCATTAGAGGTGCTTATCGCATGGTCGGGGCTGGCTCCTCATATACAGATGAGCTCGCAGCTATTTGGAAACTGACTGCACCAGAAAACTTTAGTTATGAGCGGATGCGTAGCTCGAATTGGGATGGCATAGTGATTGGGGGCGCCACTGCTTCATCACTGCTTGAGCTGGGTGATCTGCATCTGTCGCCTTACCGCATTTACGCTCCAAAGCGCATAAATTCGCGAAAAACTGTTGCTAGTTTTGTGAAGAGGAAAGTTGTTCGGGATGAGGTGGCTTTTGTGCAGGGGCTGCCTGTTACGCGTCCTGAGCGCATTGTGTTTGACCTTGTGTTAGATGATGAAGATCTCTCGCTGGTTGCTGATGTGCTGAGAGAAGCTGCCTATGTGAATCGCGATTTTGATTTTGAAAATCTGGCAAATTATCTGCGTGATTACTATTCTGCTAGCCAGGCCAAGGAAATATATGAAGGTCTGCTTGCAGATGCAGGCTTGTCGGAAGTTGTAGTTAGATGAATTTCATTATCGTAGTGCCTCTTGCCTTTAATCTACTATAAGGACTTTAATTAGTTATCGTTTGTGCCTTATTAAAGCCTTTTGTGGCGATTTTAGTAACTGTGGCTACGGCGTTTACTGTCGAGGTAAAGTCAATGTCCTTGGCGTAAGAATGTCTTAATTTGTAGTTTTCCCACTGACTTAAGAGTCCTGCATCTTTACGCATTTCCTCCAAAAGGGAATTGTATGATTTCATGACAGAAACACTATTTCGTTTCTTGCATGTGGCAAAAAGGGCGTTTCCTAGTGTTTCCTGATCTACTTTGTCTGCTCTCAGATGCCAGAGCTCATACACGTCATAGAAATCTCTGATTCGTGTGTTTGCGATACTTCTAGCAAGTATTGTTTCCAGCTTTTCCGCGAGTACTGTTTCTAGTGGATAGGCTAATACAGTCGAAGATCCTTCACTGAAAACAAAGGGGTAGTCGTAAACGATTGCTGATGGGGTAATCTTGTCTCCTGTTGTGACATCAACAGTTATTGATACGTCAAGAGGTGCATATTTTGCTTTTAAAAATACGCGAATTCCAGGATATTCATCTATTTCCCGTATGTCTGCAGTTCTAACTAACTCGAACTCTAGAGAGTCGTCAATTTCTATGGAACAGAACTGTTTGAAAACTTCAGTGGCTTTTTCGTGTGTGAGTTCAAATCCGGTGACGGTTGTATCCAAGTCTTTCGTGGTGCGACGTTCCACCCCAATTAATGATCCGATAAGCATGCCTCCTTTAACAATAATGCTATCCCTCCAAATGGAACGAGAGATCCTGTCTATTAGCCGCTCCAACATGTAATTTTGCAGCATTAGCTGTGGTGATACTCCAGCTGCTTTTGCTTTGTTGTTTATGAGTGCCTTTAACTGCATTGCATTTTTAGTCTTCATAAAAGCACCTCCAGATACTTTCGGATTTTGTTTTTAGTGCCTAATACTTCCGCATATTCAAGCAGTTTGGGTAAGCTTCGAATACTTGAGGTTAGATAAGAACGAATTGCTGGGTTGAGTCTTTGGGTATCAGGACTGATAGTTCCTCTTAGCATGTCGCACAAGGTGCGCTCGGCGTCATATGTGCGTACTTCATTTCCGTAAGGTGTCCCAATCTCTGTGATTCCTAGTTCGTGGAGACCTTCAGGTGAAGATTTAGTAATTATCTCAGATTTTTTAGCTACAGAAGTGTTGTACCCCTGAGGGAACGATAATGTAAGTTTTTCTGGGGCTTGATCGGAAAGTGATAGTAGATAAAGTGCAGTGTCGTGGGAAAACACCCCTCGTGCGAACCGGTGTTGTGTAACTACGTATTCGTCTTCCCAAGCTTCGGGTGTGCGATATAAGCCGCGTTCAACTTTGACTAGACGGCCTTCCTTCACGGCGCGAGTGAGTTCGCGTCGCTGGATGCTGCAGCTAGTGACGTTAGCTGTCGTAATGAATCCGTTGTTGGATTCTGCTATCTCTATCAAGCGGTCCGTTTTCTTACTCCTGAACAACTAAGCTATAGAATTAAAATTATTATAGCATCAATGTTCAAGTGGCTTTGACTACCTCGCAAGATGAAAGTCAGTATCACTCTGGCTAGATGAATTTGGGGGTGAGGCTGGTTGGGCAGACCTTGATTTGACTGGAGCCACTAGCGGCGTCGGGCATCACCCTGGACGCAAAGCAGCAGGCCAATGAGGGTGGTGGCGCCAATTGTAGCCACAAACGCAACGTTAGAATCCAGTTTCAAAGCGGGGATACCCATAAACATGCCGCAGAAGTAGGGGATAAGCCAAGCCAGCCAAACCCCCACGCTGAAACGGTGGAAACGCTCCAATTTCCTTGTCGTCGGGCGCGTAGAACTCGATGCCGATGCGTCCGTGCTGCGTGTCTATAAGCAGCGCGATGTGGTAGGCAGACGTGCCGCAGCGCAACGTGGTCCAATGGTCTTTCGAGGGCTTCTGCGGGTTGAACACCTTCAAAAACTCAGGCGTCGCCTGGGCCACCTCGCGATATTTGGTCCAGTACGATAGCTTGACGCGCTCGGTCTCGGAGAGGCCCTCGCTGAGCTTGATTGCCTTCGTCCACTCGTTAGGCTGCTCGACCACATTGAAACGCGGGGCGGGCAAGGAGCCCCTGATGGACCACAGCTCTATCTCCACTAGGAAGAACCCGAAATCGCTGTCGGTATGCTGGTTGAGCCACTCGATGGCCTGACGGTGCTCGTCGCGTGCGCGTGCCACCACCCACACGACGACCTCAGCGCCCTTGCCGTCGGCGTAAGTGATTACTTTGCCTAGGTGGTCGTGGTTGGTGTCCTCGAGCTGGTTCTCAATGATCACCTTGCGTCCGGTGCCGGCTTCCTGCGCATAGATGTCAACATTGAACGAACCCACCGACGACTCGGTCTCTATGAGCTCGAGCTCGATGCCGACCGCGAAGCTCAGCATGGCAAGATTGGATTCCGCAGAGAGTCACTTGGTAAAGTCGAGCGCCTCATGAGGCCATACGTCGCGCAGCTCGACCTTCTTGAGTTTGTCGAGGCTATATTTCATCGTTCTTCCATCGATAGCTATTGTCTACGAACGTTGTTTCCCAAAAGGCTAACCGACAGCCTGCCTTCTATAAGCAGCTTATGGATAAGGTTCTTGCCGTGGTCTTTGTTGTCCAGCGTGAGGCCGTAGGCCGTAAGCAGGCGAATCACCTTTTCCATCATTTCTTTTCTGGCGCAATTTACATCCTGTATGCAGCCGCTCGATAGCTTATGGGGTCTGAAATAAAATACGAGACGTGTATCCCCCTCATACAACTTTACGGAGTCGAATATAGCTTGGAAGTATGAGTAGTCTGCTTCACCGAGGGAATGACCGTAGAATTTGATCATCTTGGTTCCGTCAGCCATGGGAAGGCCGGATCTTGGAACATGAACGAGTTTTCCAACGTCAGGGAGATCGAGCGTCATGAGTCTGTAGGTTTTGGTGAATGGAAGAGCCATGGGGTTGTCCATTCTATCTGTCCCATCAATTCCGAAGACAATCTCTCCACCAAGCCTTCCGTGGATATTGACGTATTCTGTATCATGTTCGTCGGAACGAAACTGGTTGACAGCTCTTGTGTAGTTGAAGCTGAGGATACTTTCCTCCACGTCGTATTCATCGTTTGAAGGCCTTTGGCCAAGGATGATTTCCGACATCAATTCGCTGACCTTTTCCTTGTAACCCTTCGAGGTCTCGACTTCATCCGAAAGATACCTATCGAAGTCTGATTCCAGCTTGGCCAGGTCCTCACGTGTTATCTGAAGCAGGTTCTCTGAGTTCCAGGGCTCATGGTGCTGATAGCGCATTTCTAAAAACAGGGCTACAGAATCTTCCGCTTTGTCAGGGTCATAGGTTCCTGTTGGATTTGCCAATTTATGCAGGGTTTTCTCGAACTTCGACTTTGAGCTCTTACCTTCTCTATTTTTTGGAGCAATCCAGTCTGCGATAGATCCCTCTATGTCGCACCAATTTGCGTCCCCCATCGAAGGGAGAATTACATCCCAAATGGTTTTAGTGAAAAGCACATCCTCTGCGATTTGTCCATGGTCGGCTTTTTCAAAATCGACAGTTCGGGCCTTGACAAAGTCCGAGAAACTCGACGCAAGCCCACATTCCAAGTCAAACCCGTTGCCTATTACAATGAGCTGATGCCAACTTGTCCTGAAGACCGGGGGCTTAGCTGTCGTGTAATAATAATCTGGAGTCACTGAGGGCATTTCATAATCTGGAGTCACTGAGGGCATTTTGGGCAAGATTCTCGTGATGTTCAAACCTTTGAAGGCATCCATTATTTCATCTGAAAGACCAGAAGAAGCATAGTTCAAAACGAATAATCCTTTCTACTTGGCGGAACAACCCAGAATCGAACGCCTCCAATCGCGAATTGCATGCTCGAGTGGGCCGTTTCCCCTCGAGAGCGCAACATCCCAGTGCTCGCAGTTCAACAGGAGAAGACGGTTCATGAGCTCGGCGCGCGGGAAATTCAGTCGATGAAACGACCCGAGCGAACTGTCGCTGGCGAAGAGCGCTGCATACTTGCTGCTCAACGGCATGTATGCGAAGTCGAAATCATAGGAATCGTTCTCTGGTCCGATTATGAACATGGGCGTCGACGTCGTGACGAATCCCGAGCCGATAGGCGCTTCGAGAATGCAGAATCGCTTTTCAAGAAACGCTTCGTAGATGCGGTTGGCCGGAACGGAACCGTCTTCGGAAAAAAGTAGAGTTGCGGAGACCGAAAGCTCGGCAAGAGCCTTATAGTCGCCGTTCCAGCCAGACCATTCTAGTAGCGCCTTCTTTTCTTCTGTCAAAACGACATCTTCCAGAAGCATGGAGGAACCTTCTCGCGCTCTGTTCCTATCAGCGAGCATCGTTGCAGGATGGCGCACTATGAGGTTTGAGGCCAATTTGCAGACTGCCTGCCGCCCCTGTCGAAAGACATCGCCTTCAAGTGTCGCGTCCTTGCAGCATTGTAAAAGACGTGAGTAGGAAACGGAAATCTGGCTTTCACTCTCAGACAGCTTTGTCTCGATAAGGTTCTGCGCGTAGTACTTATTGTCGCTATCGGCCTCTATATCGGAGTACTGGACTTCGTACAGATCGCGTTTGCTGCATACGTTTTCGACCTTTGTACGGTAAAAAACGCCGTTGCTTTTGTTGTAGGCATGAAGCTGCCCGGAGGAGTCCGCAAAATGGCGCAGGTAGAACTGCGGCACCCAATGCTGCTTTCGCGTCATCTTTCCGGGCAGCTTCGACATCCTAAGCCTTCACCGCCTCGTACTGGTACGTTGTGCGCACGTTGTAATGGAAGTCGTTTCCAAGGTCCAGCGCCTCAAAGTGCTTCTTAGCGCAGCCGATCTTGATCTTCTCCGCGTCGCGCAGGGCGGGCTCGCCGTTCTTTCCGCCCTTGGTCTCGGTCACGAAGTAAACGCGGCGCTCGCCGTCGGCCTCCTCGACATACGCCCAGTCGGGGTTGTAGCTGCCGAGCGGTGTGTCGATTTTGAACGCCGAAGGGAGCTTCGCGAAAACGAGCACCTCCTCTTGCTTGTCGAGAGCCTCGGCAAAGGAGCGCTCGACCCCCGCCGAGTCGTAGACCACGTAGTTGTACAGGCTCTTACTCGTCATGTCCGGCTTCCACGCGTTCTGCCCAAGGTAGGCCGTGTAGTCGTCGAGCTCGAGGTCGCGCATGGTGTACCACTCATCCTCGGGGAGGCGCACGTACTTGATGCCCTGGGCAATGAGGTCGTTCTTCACGCGGTTGATCTTGTCACCGACCTGCGCGAGGAAGGTCGCGGGGTCGATCGCGAACTCGTCGAAGCGGCCGCAGCCCTCGAGGATCGCCTTGATGGTGCCGCGGGTGAGCCCGACGGCGTCCTGAAGCTCTGCGATCGGGTCGGGAAGGTCGTATTTCACCTTTCCCGAAACGGATACCACGGAGGCGCCCGTGCCCTCGGCGCTCACGCCCGCGTCGTCGATGCCCAGCGACGCGCGCTCGCTCGTCACCTGGGGCGGGCGCACGGCGAGCATGCCGTCGACCGCCTCGATGGCGCGTTCGATGAGCTTGCCGGAGTCGACCTCGACCTGGAAGCGCGTGCGCTGACGGATGCGGTTCCACAGGGCCTGGAACGCAGGGTCGAGCGTGACGTCTTTCTGCAGCTCGACCGAGACCTCCTTGGCCTTGTCACGGATCTGGACCCTCTGGGACTTGTGGATAATGATCGCCTCGACCTGCTCCTTCGCCGGCTCGAGCTCGGCGGGGAGCTCCACCTTGCCCTCCTCGGCCGCCGCCTTCAGCTCGGGCGTTACCGCGCCCTTGCCGTCGACCATGCCGGTCGCGACGAGATGGTCGAAGACCTGCTTGGACTTCTCGTAGCCCAGGCGCTCCTCGACGCCCTCGGGACTCTTGACCGTGACCTTCGTGAAGCTTTCCGGGGTGATGACGCCGAACTTGAAGTCCTCCGCCTCGAGCTCCTTCTGCAGGCCGTTGGCGAACTCGTCGTAGCTCTCGTTCGCGATGACGGTGAGCACGTTCGCCTCGGGATCGTACAGGCGCTCGCCGTCCTGGTTCACGCACAGGCGCAGACCGCGGCCGATCTTCTGGCGCTTGGTCAGATTGTCCTTTGTCTCAACGAGCGTGCAGATCTGGAACACGTTGGGGTTGTCCCAGCCCTCCTTGAGCGCGGAGTGGCTGAAAACGAAAGAGACGTCCTTGTCCGCATCCTTGCCGTCCGGGAAGGAGATGAGAGTCTCCTTTTTCTGCATGATGAGCTCGAAGGCCCCGGCGTCGTCGGCGGTGCCGGCGGTTCCCTTAGAGTCCTTGAGCTTACCCTTCTTGTCCTTTGCGAAGTAGCCTTGGTGCACGGCGTGGGGGTCGCACACCAGCGGGGCGCCGACGGCCTCGTAGCACTCGAGCCACGTGCCGCGGCCGATCCCCGCAGCCTTGGAGACGCGCCTGGGCGCCTTCGAGTTCAACGCCCCGGCGTACTCCTCTTCGAACATCTGGGCGTACAGGCCTCCGTGGACCTCGGGCTCGTAGACGCGGTAGCGGTCGACGCGGTCGATGAAGAAGAGCGAGAGCACCTTCACGCCGCGCGGCCACAGCTCGAACTGGCGTGCCAGGTGGTCCTCGATGGTGCGGCGGATCTGCGCACGCTTGACGACCTCCTCGTTGACGTCACCCAGGGCCTCGCCGAGCTCGAGCACCTCGCCGTTCTGGAACTCTATGAACTCGTCGCCCTGTGCGGCGCCGATGTTGTTGACGACCCAGCCGCTCTCGTAGTCGCTGTTCTCGCCGCTCTTCTGAAAGAGGTCGTTGCCAGTCTTTACGGTGACGGCCTTGCGCTTCTGCGTGCCGTCCGCCTGGCGCACGTCGATGGATACCTTGGCGGAGAACGGGTCCGGCTTGACGGACTCGAGCCTTACGTATGCGCCGTTGAGGTTTGCCTCGGCCTTGATCGAGTCGACGCAGATGCCCTTCACCAGGTGGCGCTCGAAGGCGTCCACCGGCGTGAGGCGGTAGATCATGTTGTAGGCCTGCTTGTGCGTAGCCGAGTAGCGCAGCACGAACAGCGGGCTCAGGCTCTTGATGGCGGCCTTGGCCTGCTTGGTGTTGTCCACGCTCTGGGGCTCGTCGATTATGACGACGGGCTTGCAGGCGCTCACGAGCTCGCGCGGGCTGAAGCCGCCGATGAGCTTCTCGCTGGGTCGGTGGAAGAGGTTGCCCTCCTTTGCGGTGCCGTCCTTATCGAGGCCCTTGTTGAACGCGTCGATGTTAATGACCATGACCTGGATGGAGCTCGACGTGGCGAAGTTGCCCACCGGCCCCATGTCCTTCGAGTCGTACACGAAGTAGTCGAGCGGCGTGCGATTGTAGAGCGTCTCGAAGTGCCTGCGGGTTGTCTGGAAGCTCTTGAGGACGCCCTCGCGGATGGCGACGCTCGGCACGACGATGACGAACTTGGTGATGCCATAGCGGCGGTTGAGCTCGTAGATGGAGCGGATGTACACGTAGGTCTTGCCGGTGCCCGTCTCCATCTCGACGGTGAAGTCGCGCAGGCGCCCGTCGGTGAGGACGTCGGTTGCCGGGAGGCAGCCATCCTCCTGCACAGCGTTCAGGTTGTCGAGGAGCTGACCCGGCGCAACACGGAGCTCGTTGCCGTGGCCAACCATGAGCTCGCCGATCGCCGTCTGGCCTTTGCGTCCGGAATCGGTGGAGAATACGCTGCCGATAAACTGTTGCCCGCGGAACAGGTCACAGGTAGCCTCTATGGCCTCCAGCTGGTGCTGCTGGTCGGATGAGAACTTGAACTCGAGTGCCACCATGCTAGACCGTCCTCAGTTCGATCTCGCAGCCCGTGCGCTCGCCGGCGTGCTTGAAGATCTGCACGGCATTGAGCTTGAGAGTGTCGTCGAGGACGGAGTCGAGGATGAGCACGCGCCTGGGCTCCATATCGGCGATGGCCTCGAGTGCCTCGATGGTGAGGCCTCGGGACATGCAGCAGACGAGCTCGTCGCAAGCGACGGACCAGACGGGATAGCCCGCGGCCTCGGATTTTTCGACGGGCAGCGTGAGCTCAAGCCCCCATTTGAGCATCATCTCGAAGACGATATCAAGTTCGGTGCGGTCGGGTTTCACCACGTCGAGCACGAGTTGACCGGGCTCGGGCCTCTCAATCCCAGAGTCATCAAGAGTAAACAAGCGGAAGCCGATGTCTGGTAGATTTTTGACATCCTCGCCAAGCTTAGGTTGGGAGTTTTCCACCTCGACTTGTTTCTTTATCATGTCCCCTGCGCGGCGGATGCGCTCTTCGCCTAATTCGCAAATTGAACTAAAGCCTTCAATATGAGCTACGGTTCCAGAAGCACAGGTTTCGGGAATTTGAACAAGGGTGAAACGACGTTCCGTTCCGTCTTTCAAATTAGATTGGATGACAGCGTGTGCAGTTGTTGCTGAACCTGAGAAGAAATCGAGAATCCGTGCGCTCTCTTTGTCCCCGGTAAAATAACTAACGAGCTCAGCAATGTCTGAGATCGGCTTCGGGTTTTCAAACACTCGTTTGCCGTTAAACAAAGAGGTGAATTCATTAGCTGCTGTTTGGGCGTAACTGAACTTCACGCTTTTCAATACCTGACCATCTGACTCAAACAGATTTCTGCGGATTCTGGGCAAGGTTGTTTCATCTTCGCCAAAGACAACCCTGCCCTTATCGATCTCCTCTTGCATTCTCTCAATACGAGGAAAACGCCAACCTGCATCTGGCGTCTTGCATGGCTTATGAGTTATCGGATGAAGGACGGTATACTTGGGGCCACCGCCTCCAGGCCAGCTAATATTTCCGTCGTCACGGTATGGCCCCTTTTCATCGAGCTTCGTAAAACGCGCGAGCGGCTTACGCGGATCATCATCGTCCCAAGTCGCATACCAACGCTTCAGTTCGGCATTGATCGCGTCCCAGGCGGAACCATATTGATGCTTAAGTTCTTCGAAACGTTGTTTTACCTCATCGACTCCTTCTTTTGGAGCGCGCCAAACGATTCCAAGATCCTTTATGTATGAAGCATTTTTAAAATAGACAAGCATGTATTCATGGCCGACCGAAAAATACTTTGCATCATTTTTTCGATTTTTATCGTAAACAAGACATGTGACAAAATTATTTTGCCCAAATATCTCGTCGCATATTTGTTTAAGTTGAGATTGCTCAGCATCATCAATGCTAATCGCAATAACACCATCAGGGGCAAGGAGCTCGCGCGCCAAGCGCAGCCTGGGATATATCATCGAGCACCAATTAGAATGAAATCGCCCGCTAGTATCAGCGTTTGCCTGAGAAGTTAGTCCAGTTTGCTCCTTATAATTCTCAATGGTATCCCCGAATTTGTCTTTGTAGACAAAATCGTGCCCAGTGTTGTAGGGAGGATCAATATAAATGAAGTCGTAAGTGCCGTGATAGCCGCGCTGTAGGAGCTTCAACACCTCGAGATTGTCGCCTTCTATATAGATGTTGTCCGAGTCGAAGGACCCATCCTCGCCATCGCGGCTGCGGCTTTTCTCGATACAGGGACGCAGAGTAGCAGTGCTGGACATCTGCGACTGGCGAATGGCATCGGCCTTGCCGGGCCACGTGAACGCATAGCGCTCCTGGCCCTCGTCCACATCGTCGCCAAGCTCCAGCCTCAGTTTGTCGAAGTCGATCCCGCTTTCGGCGAACACCTCGGGCATCAATGCCTTGAGTTTGTCCAGGCGGTCGTCAACCAGGTTTTCCGATGCAAGGTCAACCTTCTCGATGTCAGCCATTGCAAATCTCCCTTATCTCATCGGTGACCGCCCTCAGGCGTCGCTCCTCTTCCTTCATTTCCATCCTCAGCTTCGCGGACTCGTTGAGCGTTATGTCCTTCGACCACCGCCGTTCCCTCAGCCGCTTGACAGAGGCTCCCAGCTCATCGTAACGCGCCGTGAGGACAATCAGCTTTTCCCGGTCCTGAGCGGGGCAGCTGGGGTAGAACCCCAGGCCGCCGATCGCACGGGACAGCGCCACGACACGCACCATGTCGAGCAGGTACTCCCAGAGGTCGCCCTGCGAGAGCCGTACGAACGCCAGGGCTCCTAGGAATTCCGCATACTCCGAACGGCCCGGGTCGAACGCGCCCGTAGCCTCGATTCGGTCGACGACCGTCGCGCCCTGCTCGGCCTGGCTCTTCCGCGTGAGGGCGACCGACACGCACGCGCGGCCGCCCGCCTCAATCAGGAGCACCGTCGGATTCGGGAAGCACTTGTGCATGAGCTCCGCCACCTCCGCCACGGCCATGGTTCCGGGTGCCATCTCGCAGCGAAGAAAGACTATGCTCTGCACGTTGCGCTCGTCGTCCTCGTACGGCGGGATGCGCGTCGTAGACTTCTGGACCGTGGCGAAGTGCTCGAGACGCACGACCTTGTCGAGCCTTTTCTGCTCAGTCTTGGTTAGCATGGCCTGTTTGACGAGCACCGCCTTGGGGATGCGGCGACCTCCCGCGAGCGCCGCGTCGGGCAGGCGCAGGATGCCGCTCCAGTCGACGCCGCTCATCGCAGCACCGCAAAACATACCAGCGAGTAGTCGTTGAAGCCCATGACGGTGCCGCTGCCGACCTCGCCCAGGCTGAACAGGCTCTCGATGCCCTTGTCCTGCTGAGTCCCGGTGATGGCCGCCACCACGTCGTCGAGAAGGTCGGTGTAGGCGTCCATCCTCGTCCCGTCGCGGGTCTCGCGGTTGAACTCGCGGCATAGCTCAGCGATGGGCTCGGGGTGCCCCGAGCAGATGGCGCGCATGATGTCGAGCGCCGGCTTGGGCTGAGTGTGCTTCGTCATGACCTCGCCGTCGCCCGACACGTACACCACGTAGTACGGGAAGACGGGGTTCGTATCCCTGGGGTCGTTGGCCTCGTCGTTCTGCCTGAGGCAGAAGACCACGCCTGGCTTCACGTCGCCGCGAAGCTCGTCGGGTATGGGGGCCACGGCGTGGAGGCCCGCCGGCGAGTTCTCCAGCGCGTCGGGATGCTCCTTCGCATAGCGCTGGAGCTCCACGCGGAAGTCGTCGAAGGCGAAATCCGTGATCGAGATGCCGCCCGAGATGTCCTCGAGGTCGAGCACCTCGCTTTTGAGCTGCTGGAGCTGCTGGCGGCGGTACTTGAGGTCGTTCATCTCGCCGTTGCCCTTCGCCTCCAGCACGTTCTCCTCGCCGGTGGCCGACGCGTCGAGCAACGCCATGCGGCCCTTCACGCGGCCCTCGAGCTGGATGTACTCATCGAGCGCGATGTCCGGCCAGAAGTTGACCAGCTGGATCTGCGCATTGGCGGAACCCAGGCGGTCGATGCGGCCGAAGCGCTGGATGATGCGCACCGGGTTCCAGTGGATGTCGTAGTTCACCAGGCAGTCGCAATCCTGCAGGTTCTGGCCCTCGGAGATGCAGTCCGTCGCGAAGACGACGTCGATCTCGCCGAGGGCCCTCTGGTTCTCCGGCAACTCCTTGGAGACTGGAGAGAACCTCGCGAGGATGTTCTCGAATGTGGTCCTGGGAAGCTTCAGCGAGTAGGTCCGGTTGGAGCTGCCCGCCACCTCGGCGCACTCGACGCAGAGCTCGCGCTTCAGCCAGGGGGCCAGCTGCTCGAAGAGGTACGCAGTCGTGTCGGCGAACGCACTGAACACCAACACCTTGCGGTTGCCGGGGTTGTACGGATCCCTGACCTTGCCGGCGATGAAGTCGCGCAGCTTCACGAGCTTGGCGTCGCGCTCGGGCGTCACCGCGTCGGCGTAGGCCAGGAGGGCCCGGAGCACCTGGATGTCGAAGTCGAGGTCCTGGCCCAGGCGCAGGGCGTCGACGTCCCGCAGATCGACGTGCACCTTGCCACCGGCCTCGAACTCCTCGGCATCGTCGTCGTCGAATCCGTCCTCGAGGCCCTCGGTGCCGTAGGCGACCCCCGACGCGTCGGCGTCGAGCCTCGCGCGCAGGTCGACGCAGCCGTCGAGGATGCGGCGCAGCGTGATGCGGAAGCTGTTCACGGAGGACTCCATGCGCTTGAGGACGTTGATGCGCATGAGGTTTGCCACCGCCGTCGTGCGGTGGACCTGGCTCTCGAAGTCCTTGCCCCACGTGTCCCCGTAGCGGTCCTCGTACTTGCGGCGCTGGTCGGCGCGCACGTAGGAGAGCACCTGGTACTGGGCGAACGTGAGCTGGGCGATCATGTCGTTGAGCTCGGCTATCGGCGGCAGCTCGCCGTTGAGGTCGATGGGCGTCTGGAACGACAGGGGCGGTCGGCGTGCCGGGAATGTCCCGCTCGCGGCGCCGTAGTACTTCGTGATGTGCTTGCGGCTGCGCGCGATGGTCAGCACGTCGAGCAGCTTGAAGTAGTCGGCGTTCACCGTGTTCACGAAACTCTCGGTCGTGCGCTCTGAGTCGTAGAGCTTGCTCCACTCGTTGAACCTCTGCTGGGCAACGCGCGTCACGTGGGTGATCGACGGGATGCCGTCGGTCTCGGCGAGGTACGCGTCGTCTCCCTCGGTGATGAGTTCGATCTGGTTGCGCAGGTCGAGCAGGTGGTTGTTCACCGGGGTGGCCGAGAGCATGAGCACCTTCGTGCGCTGGCCCGACTTGATGACGTCCTCGATGAGGCGCGTGTAGCGGTCGGTCTTGTCCGCGTCGGTGCTCTTGTTCCTGAAGTTGTGGCTCTCGTCGATGACGAGGAGGTCGAAGTGGCCCCATCGCAGGTGCTCGAGGTCCACCTCGCCGCTCATGCCGTGGTAGCGCGACAGGTCGGTGTGGTTGAGCACCGTGTAGCTGAAGCGGTCGTCGGCCAGCGGGTTTCGGTCGTCATTGTCCTGGGTCCACAGGGTCCAGTTGTCCCGCAGGCGCTTCGGGCACAGCACGAGGATGCGGTCGTTGCGCTCCTGGTAGTACTTCATGACGGCGAGCGCCTCGTAGGTCTTGCCCAGGCCCACCGAGTCGGCGATGATGCAGCCCTTGTACTTCTCCAGCTTGCGGATGGCGCCCACGACGGCGTCCTTCTGGAAGTCGTAGAGCTTGTTCCAGACCACGGACTCCTCGAACTTGAGGCCGGGGCGGATGCCGTTGTCCTCGTCGTCCTCTATGAAGTCGCGGAACAGGTGGTACAGGGTCAGGAAATAGATGAACTCGGGCGGGTTCTCGCGGTAGAGCGTCTCGACCTGGGCGGCCACCTGTGCAGTGACCTCCTCGACCATTGCGGGGTTGTCCCAGACCGACTCGAACATCATCTTGAGGCCGACGGCCTCGGTGGCATTCTCGAAATGGCTCACGCAGGTGACGGTTCCCGGGCGGCGCTCGTAGCCGAGGCCTTCCTGCGTGAAGTTCGCGGCGGCGCCCATGAAGGCGTGGTCGTTGCCGGAGGGGTTCTCCACTACGTACGTGCCGCCCGGCTGAATGGCGCCGGACGTCTTGGCGGACTTGAAGACACCCTTCTCGCGGATCCACTCGGCGCATTCGCGGGCGAGCGCGCGCTGGTTGAGGTTGTTGCGCAGCGTGAGCTCGAGCCCCGAGCCGCCGACGCCGACCTCGCGCGCACGGCGGGCGACCTCGAACTCGCGCGGCTCCTTCGAGTCGGCCATGCGCTTGACGAAGGTGGGCTCGCTGAACAGGAAGCGCACCTCGTCGACCTTGGAGAGCTCCTCCTTGAGCTCCCCGTAGGCGAACACGGTGAAATACGAGCTGATTATCGACAGCTTCGCGCCGTCGTCGATGGATTCACCGAGGGCGTCTCCAAGGCGCTCGGCGCCGACGTTGTTTAGCGACTTCACGCCTCTATGCCCCCTTCTTCGCGAGCTCTTCGATCATGCACGTGCGCACGAAGGCGGAGAAGCTCATGCCCCGCAGGGCCGCCTCCTCCTTCGCAGCGTCGCGCAGGGTGTCAGGGATGCGCAGGGTCACGGAGACCTGGTCGCCGTTCACCAGGAAGCTCCTGATCTCGGTTTCGTCGGGGTTGCCCCTGATGAGCTCCTTGTAGCCGTCAGACATTTGCGCCTCTATCCTTGCGAAATGCAATACAAATGCGTTTTCAGCATTATAACGCGGCGGTACGCCGTGGCACTGGGAATAGGGGGACATCGGCCGCTCAGGCTCAATGCGAAGACGGGCGGCGGAGAAAGTCGTTCGACCGGAATCAAAGAACAGTTTCCGGCTCGGACTTCGTTTCTCGGTTTTCGCATGGTTTGGTGTTGGTCCGCTCCTCGGCGTAAAGAATCTCGTTCTGGGCCTCCAGGATGCGCACGGCGTTCCCGATGCGCTCAGCACACCTCTGGCTTATCGACCTCAGGGCCAGGATTCCCTCGACATCGAGCGAATCCAGCTGGTCGGCGTGCGCCAGGGACTCGAACAGCTGGTCCAGGCCCCTCGCCAGCCTCCCGGCATCGCTCACGGCACCAATCAACTCGATGCGCTCCACCTTCTCTTCGTAGCCCATCATCTGCTTTCCTCCTTCTCTCAACGGACGCGTTGCGCAGCACCGTAGACATTCCGCACAGAAAACCACCTCGTCGCCAGCGGTCCCGCGCGCATATCGGCCGCAAGCTGCGCGGGAAAGCCGTCTGTCCTGATTCATGCTGCGGCACTGCAACCTGAGGTCACGCCGCCGTCCCCGCAGTGTCGGAGGCCAGGCCCAGGTAGAAAAACATGATGTGGCTCAGCTTTAGCGTGCCCGCACGGCGCTCGGCAAACACGCCGATCGTGTAAAAAACCAGCGCGAACGTAATAGCACTTGAAGCGATAGCAACCATGAGTGACCATCCTGGCGGTGTCAGGGCAAAACGTTTGGCAGACTGTTCACAATCAATGCTAAAAATACCTGCGTGAACATCAATGGTGCTGTGTTCACGGCCAGTTTTCAGGGTTGCTACCGGGCCGGCTTCTAGGTAGCCGCGCGGCCAGGGCGGTCAGTGCTGCGGCTTGTCATGGGCGGCCTCGTTTCTTCTGAAAGCTCATTTTACAGGGCGAACTGCGCCGTCGTGAGCAAAAGCAGGCATAGACTGACGCTAGTTATAAACGCAAGGAGGGGAAGATGGGCGCCCAGGACGTGCCGAAAGTGCATGACCCCAGTTTCCGTGGGGATATGATTATCCGCTTTCTACCTGACAGTGACCAGGTGCTAGCCCGCATGGACCGCTCTACCGTGCAGGTGTTTACGAATCTGGCGGACTACCTGCAGCTTTATGGGCCGTACGTGGATCGTGTGGGCTACCCGGACGGCAAATACCTGTGGCACCGGCCCGTCGGGGAGCGGCCCACCTACTTTGAGTATCGCTCACTGGACATATTCGCCCTAAACGACCCCTACTACAGCTACGAAATCAAACAGCTGCCGCAGGGATGCTCGATCCGCACCGGTATTAACGTGCCCTACTTTGATCTGCCCGGCGGTGCGCGCCAGGTGCAGTTTCTAGCCGAAGACATTGTGTTGACCGCTATTGAATGCCTTGAGCTGGGGATTTTGACTGGGAGGTCAGAATAATGTGGTGGCAAGTTGCTGAGCTGTTTCACTTTGCGGAGACGGCAGGGGCGCAGATTCGGCTTCGTGATAGCGACGCACTATCGCTGACCTGGGATTGTGGGCGCAGCTGGCAGCACGTGTGGAACACCAGCGGTGAACACGCCCAAGCTTTTTACGGCGAAAGCGAGTACGCCGAAACTCGCGTTCCCACCATGATCAGCGACTACAGCGAACTCATGCTTAACTGGGCAGTGCTGCGCATTGGCCGCAAAGCGCGCTTTTACAAGGGCTGGGAGGCGATCCGTGTGCCTGCAAGCGCCCAAAGTGTGGATCCGCACTGGGGCTTTGAACAGCTCTCGCTGATCAGCGGGCGCCTGACCAGAGACGGCAAGCCCGTACCAATGCAGCTGCGCACCATCTTCCCTGACCACTACGAGCTCAACCAGTTCTCGCATCTGGCCGGCATGAGATTCAAAGATCTGCTGGCGTCCTTCAAAGACCCAGCCGGTGGCATATTGGCCAACTGGGTGGAGCCGGCGCCAGACTCTGGGCGTCCGCAGGGCGCTGAGAAATCAGAAAGTTCCAAATAGGTTGGCTGTGAGGCCAACTTGGAGTGATGGTAAGGCCGGCCTGGAGTGATGATAAATCCAACTTAGAGTGCCGGTATGGCCGCTTGTACTGGCGCTAAGGCCGGCTCAAAAGCGCTAGAAAATTTTTAAATATTGCGGCGGGCGCAAGCCTGCCGCGCTTGATAGGTATGTAAGGGAACGTTATGGGTAAATGGTTTGATCAGGCCACAGAGATTGAGCGCTTGCGCACGGAAAACCACCGGTTAAAAGCGCAGGTCAGGAGCTTGGAGTTGCGTCTAGGGGTTAGTTACGGCCAGACGGGAACCAGTGAGTACGGCCAGCCGGGAACCAGTGATTACGGCCAGCCGGGCGCCTATGGTGATGCTAGCGAGTACGCTCCGGGTACCTACGGGGCCGGCGACGGCGTCGTCGGGGCTGGGGCTGCAGGTTACGAGGCTGCTGCCTGGCTGGAACTAACCCCCGAAGAACTCCACCTAGTGCGGATGGGCAAAAAAATCAACGCCATCAAAATTTACCGAGACCGCACCGGGGTTAGCTTAGCTGATGCCAAAGCGGCCATTGATGCGGTTGGCTAGGAGGAATCATGCTGTTCATGGGTCATCATGAGGACGACGGCTGGCTGCGGTCTACCTTCAACCTGACTTTCCGGGCCTCATGGGAAATGATGCTGCAAGGGGTTTACGAAGCCTGGCATTACTTTGCTAATGTTGAAATCCTGGCCGACCATAAGCCGATTAAAATTAAAACCCCTGAAGACATTCTCAAGATCCCTGAAGACCGCAATATTGTAGTTCGTGGATTGCTAATGGTGGCTAGGACTAATGTAGAAATTATTTTCTACAACCAAGTCCACTTCATCAACGTCTATGTTGAGTGCAACAATGAAGAACTAAAAAACCTGGACTACGAGCACTACAACAAATTCATTGGTAAATTCATTGACAATATGGAAATCGCTATGAATATGCCCGAGGAACAACTCAAAGTTGGCAGGTAGGCGGCGTTGCGGTGTGGGCTTGTGTGTTGCGGTGCAGGATTGTCGCGTTACAGCGTAGGCCTTGTGTGCTGCGGCCTTAACTTGCTGTGCTGCAGCGCGAGCTGCGCCGCATAGTAGCTGGTCATAAGCCTGCATGCTGAGCCAAGAGCGGATGGAGAACTGTGATGATTTTAATTGGTGAAAAAGAAGAAAAGGGCTGGGTTCACGCCAACTACCGGCTCACCCGCCCGGTTTCGTGGCAGCAGCTATTAAAAGCGGTGCACGGGGTTTATGGCTATTTCAAAAAAACTGAGATCCTAGTTAACGGGTTACTAACTCAGGTTGGTCAACCGGAAGAAATATTACAGATCCCTGAGGCTAAAGCTATTTCTATTCGGGGCGTGCTAACAATTATTGACGTGCCCGTGGTGGTAACCTTCTACAACCAGGCCGACTACGTAAATGTTATGGTTGCCTGCGCAAACGAAGAATTCCAAAACACTAACTACGAAAAGTTCAACAAATCAATGAGTCAAATCATGGATAGCCTTGAACTAATGATGTACATACCCACAGCTAACCAGAACTGATAGGGGCGGGCCAGCGCCAATAGGCGGGCCTGCATTTGCGGGCCCGCGCTGAGACGCTCAGTCTTTTGTGGTGCTGCGGCTCTAAAGCCTAGAACCCCAAAAGCCTGCGGTAAATTTGCAAATCTTCGTCACCAAAGACGTTGAAGACAACATCCATCTGCGCCTGGGTTGCCTCCAACCAGCGCTGCACAGTGTCAACCGCAACCTTTGCCGCAGGCTCCTTGGGGTAGCCAAACACGCCGGTGCTGATACAGCAAAAAGCCAGCGACTTCAAACCGTTTTCCTGCGCCATATCTAGACACTGTAAATAGCTGCTCGTAAGCTTATATTTCCCAATGTCTGGCAGTGCCGGGTTATAGATCGGCCCAACCGTGTGAAGCACATGCTTAGCCGGTAAGTTATAGCCGCCAGTGATTTTGGCGTGCCCAGTGGGTTCCTCATGGCCCTGAGCCTGTATCAGCTGCGCGCATTCAAGACGTAACTGCACGCCAGCAAAAGTATGGATAGCGTTGTCAATACAAAAATGTCCCGGCTGCCAGCACCCCAGCATCTGACTGTTGGCAGCATTAACAATACCGTCAACAGCTAGGCGGGTAATGTCGCCCTGCCACAGACGAATCCGAGGATTAAGCGGGCTGACGGCGGCGTCGTCGAGACTAGAAATACCGCCTTCCGCCAGCAAACCAGACAGCAACTCATCCTGCTTTTCCAGCCAAAAAGGAGAGATAGGCGCAGGCTCTCGGGTGTTAACCAAGGCGCGGAAATGCTGCCACAGCTCATCAAAGCCCTGCACCTGCGGGAAAGCAAAATTACGCTCCGCACACAGCTGCGCCACCAGCTCAGATAGCAGCGCCTCCTTTTTACTTTCCAGCATTGCCAGCCTCCCTTGATTCCTTTAACGCCTGGGTTAGGGCCTGGTGAATATCTCCATCTATAAGAATAGAGCGTTCACTGATCTCAATCGGGGCTTGGGCCTGGCCAAAATTAATGCAGGCGTAAGTTGCCAACGGATTGGCGTAAGTGCGCTGCCAGAAAGGGTATTTAATGATGCCGGGAGTGTTGGCGCCAACCCCCAACTCTAGGTAGAGCACCTTGTCAGCGCGGTGAGCTGCCATGAAATCCTGGTAGCGCTGGGCCGCCCGATGCCAGCCGGCGTCCTCAACGAAAGTGTTGTCGACGCGCAGATTCATGCTCATGGGCTCACCGCACCTGGGGCAGTGCGGCACAAGCTCGCTGGGAACGCGCATGTCATGCTGGGTTTCAACCATGAGTTTCACGGTCTCATAGTTGTCGTAGGTGTTCTCGTGACACGGTTGGGAGCACTGCCACAGGCCGTAATCACCCTGAGTGTAAAACAGGCGTTCTTTAGGGAAACCGGCCAGTTGAAACTGGTGATCCACATTTGTGGTGAGCACAAAGAAATCTTTGCCCGCTAACAGCTTAGCCAGCTTGGCGTACGTGTTCTTGGGGGCTGGGACGTAGCGGTTGTACCAGATGTGCCGGCTCCAGTAAGCCCAGCGTTCCTCCAAGGTTTTGAACGGATAAAAGCCAGCCGAATACATGTCGGAAAACCCGTAGGCCTCAATGAAATCCGCGAAATACTTCTGGAATCGCTCACCAGAGTAGGTAAATCCCGCCGAGGTGGAAAGGCCTGCCCCGGCTCCAACTACGACGGCGTCTACGGCGGTAAGCGTGTCTGCTAAGCGTGAGATAGCAGTGCTAGCTAGCTGAGTCATTAAAGTTCCTACGGGTTTTCCTACCATTACTTACGGACAACGCTGATGCGCTGGCCTACGTGGTTGCCGGACTCGATTTCGTCAATCATCGCTACAGCAAAGTCAGCGTAAGAAATGATGGATTCTCCGCGCTCGTTCACGGTTAGCTCTTCGCCGCCCAGAATGTACTGGCCGGTGCGCTCGCCGTCGGCTTGGAAGTCGCAAGCAGGAGAAATGTAGGTCCAACGGACGTCGTCGCGCTTGCGAAGTTCAGCCAAGCCCTTAGCCATTGCGTGGGCGACCGGCTTGAACTCCTCAGGGAAGTCAGGGGCCTGCGCAACGGTCAGGCTGTGCTCGGGGTTCAGGTAGAGGCTGCCGGCCCCACCCACAACTAGCAGGCGAGTGTCGCTGCCGGAGAGAATGTCGCTCAGGTGAGCCAGAGTTGTTGAATGCTGCGGGAGGTCTTCCGGAGCCCAAACGCCGAAGGCATCAACAACTGCATCAAAGCCCTCAAGATCCTGAGCGGTAAGCTCCATGATGTCCTTGATGACAGCCTTGTGGGCGCGAGTCCTGTTTTCTGAGCGGACGAAAACGGTCACGTCGTGGCCACGTTCTAGGGCTTCCTTGACGATGAGCTGACCGGAGTGTCCGTTTGCTGCAACGACTGCAATTGACTTAGCCATGAGTTTTCCTTTGGGTAGATATGCGAGCAAATCGCTTTGTCTTCCTTACGAGTAACAGCGTAAAATCAATGCATAACTTTAGGAAGTAGGCACTATTTTGTGCCATAGGTACCTAAAAGTAACTATTGGCGCTACCTGCCCATATGCAAGGAGAAATGGTGGGAGTTAAGTTAGATCAGCTACCGGCCTGCCCGGTAGAGACAACATTGACCCTGATTGGCAACAAGTGGCAGGTGCTGATCCTGCGCGATTTGGGTGCTAACGGAACCATGCGCTTCAAAGAGCTGCAGCGTTCAATCGGCAAAATCTCCCAAAAAGTGCTCACCACAAATCTACGCGCTATGGAGGAGGCGGGAATTGTGTATCGCGAAGTATTCGCCCAGGTGCCGCCGCGAGTGGAGTACTCCCTCACGGAGCTAGGTCAAAGCCTCCAACCGGTGCTGCAGGCAATGAACCAGTGGGGTGAAAACTATAAGAAGAGCCTGCGCGATAGTTAGTTAATGTGCTTACCTGCCGAGGCGCCGTCGTGCTTACTTGCTGGGGCTAGACGCCGTCGCCGTCGGGGCTGACGGCTGGAAAGTAAAGATCCGGGGAGGCCTGCGGGCCGGCGAACAGGTCATCAGCGATCTTGCTGATTGTGTCGCGTAGCTCCAAATGCTCCAGATAATGCTGCGGAATCCCGGCCAGGCCCAGATGGGCGCCAACGATATTACCTGCAATAGCCCCCGTGGAATCACTGTCTCCACCATGATTGACCGCCGAGGTGATGGCTCCCTCAAAATCATTCTCATGGCGCAGTGAGCACAACAAGCCAATAGCCAGAGCCTCCTCAGCCACCCAGCCCTCACCCAGGGCGTGAATTGCCTCCAAATCAGGCATGGCACTATCAGCCAAACGCAGCGTGTACCCCAGTAGCTCCTGCAACTGAGCAAGATAATGCGCGTTCGGGAAAGCTTCAGGCAAAGTGTTTAGTGCCTGCGTAGCGGCCTCGCGTATTGAACAGGATTCGTTGCGGGCCAGGAGACTGACAATATGGGCAAACACCCCGGCCGGCATCCAACCCAACTCATGGCGGTGGGTTAGCTCAGCTAATTGCGCGCCTAGACGCTGCAGCTCGACGCCTGAAAAACCAGGAGAAGTGTTGATTAACCCCGCCGGCGCCATGCGCATGATCCCGCCGCAACCCTTGGAGTTGTTTACAACTTTGACGCCGCTGGCCATAGCCTCGCAAGCATTTAGGCAGGTTATGCCGGGCGCGCGCGAAGCAAAAAGCTCGGGCAGATTGGAAATCCAGGCTTTGGGTTCAGCCAGGGGATAAGGACTGACCTGTGTATACATCCACTCCACATAGAACTGGGCCATTTGGGCTGGGGCGTAAGCGGCAAGTGCAGTGGGGGATGGCAGGGTAGGGGACGCCAGGGCAGGGGCATCGCTAGAGGTAGGGGCTCCGCTGGAGGCCTGGGCGCTGCCAGAGTCTTGGGTGCCGCCAGAGGCTTGAGCCGAGAGCGCGGCTAGCGAGCACAGCAGACTATTAGCGGTGTATAAGGTCATCTGCGTGTCGTCAGAAAACGGCGCCAAGCCTCGCTTATCTAGCCGGTAGTTGCGAATACCGCGCGAACCATAACGCGCAGCAATCGCCTCCTCGCGGTCAAACTCGATCGCATAGCCCAGTGCGTCACCCGCAGCCCCGCCCAACAGACAGCCGCGATACTTATCGATGTTTCCCATTTGCGTGTTCCTTTTCAAATGTTCTGGTTGGCGAGCGTTGCCTGGTTGGTGGGCGTTGGCCTGGTTGCCGGTTGCGTTTGGCGATTTTGTCCTGGCGGTGGCCCGACTACCAGCCGCGCAAAATAGCTTCCAAGCCGCGCTCAAACTGGGCGCTGAAATCCCATTTTCCGGCCAACACTTCACCGATCAGCGGTTGCAAGGCGGCTGCGTCAGCCGGGTCAAGCATGGCGCTGACGGCCATGAGGTCTTCTGTGCCAGCGACGACGGCGTCGTCGGTTGTTCCAGCAGGCGGCACTACCTCAGCGGCAACGAAACCAGTGGTGTACACCGAAACCGACGTGATCAGCGCCAACGTGTCCGTAGTGGGCGTAAAACCGCTGCGGGCCAGCGCAGCAAGCACCCCGGCTAGCAGGGAAAGCTGCTCAGGCGTGGAAATCGGGTGGGTCATCAACAAAATGACGGTGTTGGGGTGTTCCTGCAAAGTGGCGCGCAGACAGTTAGCGTACTGGCGAATATATTCCTGCGCCTGCAATGCCTGATCAGGGCTTGTTTGTGGGGTGGTAATCGGGCTTGAGCCAGGCTCGGTATCAGGGTTTGGATCTGGCCTGGCAGGGGCTGACGCGGCAGGGGCGGGCGCGGCAGGGGCGAGCGCGGCCGGGGTGCCCGGTGCGCCGTCGTCGTGAACGCCGTCGCCACCTTGAACCAGAGCCAAAAAACGCTCGTAAGTTAGCCGCCAAATCTGCTCACAAATACCCTCCAGCAGGGCCGCCTTATCAGGAAAATGCCGATAAAAAGCAGCCTGCGAAACCCCCAGGCGTTTACCCAAGCTGCGCAACGACAGGGCGGAAAGTCCGGCGTCGTCAACCAACTCCAGCGCGGCTGACAAAATAATGTCGCGTGTAAGCGCACGAGATTTCGACGACGCCATAGACTCTCCGCTCAGCTGTGGTTACTCCTGCCTATAACGAAACTGTACCAAGGCTAGGGCTGCAATTGCCGCGAAAAATCCCCATAAAACCGCCAAGCTGGGCCAAATATCGACAAAACCCTGCCCATCCAAACTCACCTTGTGGATAGCGTCAATCGCCCAGTAAGCCGGCGAAACGCGGGCGGCGTGCTGAGCCCAATCGGGAAAAGACGAAACCGTGCAAAACGCCCCGCCAATACCAGCCGCCAGCATCCCCACAATATTAGACAGTGACAAGGCCGTGTCTCGGCTTTGTGTCCACAGCGCAATAGCCACGCCCAACGCCGCTAAAACCGCCGAAAAACTGAGTAAAGTTGCCACCAATGCCAGCAGCGAGCCCTTGGGATCAAAGTCGAAAATAATTGCTCCCAGGGACAAAACCACCAGTATCTGCGCGCTTTGAATTATGTAGGCCACCAGCGCTTTGCCCGTTAGCGCCGTGGGGCGTGACAGTGGGGAGGCCTCCAGGCGCTGCCAGGTGCCCCAACTGCGCTCATTAAAAAACGAGTCAATAATGTTTTGCACAGCCAGGAACGAAAACAGCACCGCGATTGACGGCACTGCCTGCTCGGCCCCGGAAACGCCCCGGTAGCCGTCGGTTAACAGCATCGCCTTAAAGGCAGGCATCATGAACGGGATCAGCACCAGCGGAATCACCGTCAAAACCAGCGTAGGCGCCGGGTCGCGCAGCTGCAGGCGCAGGTTCAGGCCCGCAACGGCGCTTAGTTGTTTGAGTTGCTTAAGCGGCTTCATTTTCGTTCTCCTTAACGTCGCTATCCTTGAGGATTTGCAGGTAGGCGCTGTGCAGGTCAGCTTGAGGTGTGTGCACCTGCACGGGAATGTGCCCGTAGGTGGCCACGATCTGCTCAAGTGAGCCCTGGGCTGCCAGACGGCCCTGGTTTAAAACGGCGACGTCGGCCCCCAGCTCCTCAAATTCGGCCAGGTAGTGCGAGGTATAGACGACGGCGGCGCCCTCTGCCGCTAAGTGCCTGACAGTGTCTAGAATCTGGCTGCGGGCTTCCACGTCAGCGCCAACCGTTGGCTCATCCATAAAAATCAGTTTTGGGCGGTGCATTATGGCCATGCCCGCGTGTAGGCGACGCTGCTGGCCGCCTGACAGGTGCTTAGCGCTTTGACCGGCTTTTTCTTTCAGGCCCAGCATTTCCATAACTTCTTCGCTGCGCGCCTTAGCGGCGCGGCGGCCCAGCCCGTGCAGACGGCCGAAATATCCCAGGTTTTGGGCGACGGTTAAATCTGGGTAAATGCCCAGTTCTTGCGGGGCGTAGCCGATTAGCTCGCCAACGTTGTTTTGGGTGGGGTCGACGCCGCAGATGGCCACGCTTCCCGAATCGGCACGACGCAACGAACATGCGATGGTGATCAAGGTTGATTTTCCGGCGCCGTTGCGGCCTAGCAATCCCAAGATTTGGCCCGGCTCGACGCGCAGACTAACCCCGCGCAAAACCTGGTTGGATCCGTAAGTTTTGTGAATGTTCTGGGCCAGCAAGGCTGGCGGTGTGGTGTTCACTGTTTCCTCCACTTGGTTAACACTGTTAACTTTGGCGCCAGGAAGTAGGTTAACAGCGTTAACTTAAGGTTGCAAGAGGGTTTTACAGAACAAAATCAGGGGGCTTTGCAGAAGAAAAAGCCCTGCTCTAGCCTCCCAGTGGGAGGCTAGAGCAGGGCGGTTTGTGTTGTTTTGTACTAGAGACTAGCTCGCGTGCTAGAGACTAGTCCGCGTATTCGTGCCAGATTTGGCGCATGGGCACGCCCTTATCGAAGGTGCGGGTAGAGCCATCTTGGAAGGTAACCTCAACCTTTTCATCCTCGTCGCCATCGCCGTCGTCGTTGTCGTCAGGGCCGCAAACCCAATCCACCCACTCAATTGCGGGGGACAGGGCGCCGTCGTCGCCAACAATGCGGTAGCCCTCGCCCAAAAATTCAGACATAACATCTTCGATCTTGTCAGCTTGCATGGCTGCTCCTTGCTGGTTTCACTAGTTTTCGCGGGTGTATCGCTGGGATGTGCAGGTGGTGGGGTGCGACGCCGGCAACGCTAAGCCTGAGCAACGCTGCGCTCGGGTGACGTCGCCAGTGCGGCACCCAGAGACGATGCTGGACCGGGGCGGGCGTCGTCGTCCTTAATAACCACAGTGTATCGGGACGTCTTGACGTGTACCGGTGCGCGCGAATTAAAACGGGTCTAGGCTGGAAATATGACTCCCGAGATTACCGACCCTCAGTTCCAAGCAATCGCCAATGCCATTGCAGCAGACCCGGCCAATGCCGACTACACCAAACGTGGGGTGGGGCCGCTGTTCTATGCCGGGCCCCAATGCAAAATTATGATCGTGGGACAGGCGCCCGGACGCGTCGCAGAAGAAAGCGGCATCGTCTGGAATGACCGCAGTGGCGACCGCCTGCGCGAATGGATGGGAATTGACCGGGAAACCTTCTATAACTCCGGCAAACTAGCTATTGTCCCCATGGATTTCTACTTCCCTGGCACCGGCAAAAGCGGGGACCTGCCGCCGCGCAAAGGGTTTGCCGAAAAATGGCACCCGCGCCTGCTTGAGCTCATGCCTAACCTGGAACTAACCATCTTGGTGGGAAGCTATGCCACCAAGCGCTACCTGCACCTGAAGTCATCCGCCTCGCTGACCCAGGTGGTGCGTAGCTTCCGCGATTATCTGCCCACGTATTTTCCGCTGGTGCATCCCTCGCCGCGCAACCAGATTTGGATGAAGAAAAACCCCTGGTTCGACGAAGAAGTATTGCCCCAGCTCAAGGCGCGCGTGGGGGAGTTGCTTTAGAGGGGCTTAGCGAGGCGGTGCTTAATAAGGGGGTGGTCTGTCTTGGATAAGGGTGCTGCTAATCCTGCCGATATTAGTCTGTGTATGTTTTGTCAGGATCAGCAGGTGAAGCAAACAGTGCCTCGGCATCGTCGAGGTTTCCTGCTTCTCGATAGGCGTCTGCAAGATTATTGCGGAAAGAAGATATATACGGATGGTTAGGGCTTAGGGCGCGTAGGGCGATAGATAAGTTTTCCTTATACAACGGGATGGCTTCATCGAGACGCCCTGCCTCTTTATAAGCCTCCGCAAGGTTATTGCGGGAAGTTAGAGTGTACGGATGGTTGGTACCTAGAATTTTGTGGCAATCAGTGAGTAAATTTACGAACATTTGTATAGCTCTGTCGATGTCTCCTGCACTTTGATAGAGGTTGGCGATACCGGTGCGAGAAATGAGTGTTTGAATATGGTTTTCTCCTAACTTGTGCAGGCTATTAGTCCGGACTTCCTGATAGTAGGCCATAGCTTCAATGTGACGCCCGGCTAATGCGTATGCCCCTGCAAGGTTATTACGAAAGGCAAGGGTTTGAACATGGTTAGGTCCTAGAACGCATTTACTATCAGTGACCACCGCTTCAAGCAGAGTGATAGCTTTATTTAGGCAGCCGGCTGATGCGTATGCCCCTGCAAGGTTATTGCGAGAGGCGAGAGTATCAAGGTGGGTTCGCCCTAAGATTCGCGTACGCTCATCGACTACTTCTTTAAATAGGCCGATAGGTTTAGCTATATAACCTGCATTTTGATAAGTGCTTGCTAGACCATTGTAGGAAGCAAGAAGTGCGGGGTGATTTAGGTCCAAACTACCTATGCGGTCATAGATGACCTCCTTATATAGCTTTAGGGCTTTGTCTAGGCAGCCGGCTGATGCGTATGCCCCTGCAAGATTGTTGCGAGAGATGAGAGTATCAAGGTGGGTTCGCCCTAAGATTCGCGTACGCTCATCGACTACTGTTTCAAAAAGAGTGATTGCATCACCTAAACGTTCTGCAGATTTGTAGGCACATGCAAGACCATTTAAGGCATTAAGAACAACAGGAATGCATTGGTTGCCAGATTTTAGGGTGATAGTACTATCGGTGATTACTTTTTTGAACAGATCAATTCCTTTGTTGAAGTACCCTGCGCGCTCGTAAGTGCAGGCAAGGTAAATACGATAGGTGAAGGTGTCTGGATGTTCAGGTCCCTTAATGTCGATGCTGTCGACGATTACTCTCTTATATAAAGGAATGGCTTTGTCAAAAAGTCCGCTTAAGCGGTAGGCGTCTGCTAGCTTATTATTGTAAATAAGGGTCGCATGAGGTCTGTCTAGAACGCGCAAGTTGTCGTTGAAATTATTCTTATATATTGTGATAGCTTCATCAATAAGGCCTGCTGATCGGTAGGCGTCTGCAAGGTTGTTGCGAGCATCTATGATGATGTCTAAACGATCTGACTTGAAGGTTTTATCGATATATTCTATAACACTAGATAGGGAGATGGCTGTCTTTGGGGACCCGAGTTCTGTTAAATACTGTAAAGTGGATGTAATAATCTCTCCAAGATCTGAATGTGAAAATAAATTGCGCGAATAATCTTGTTCATACAGTGAGTGCAACTGGTCCGCAAGGTCAATGGCGTCTTGACGTCTATCTTTATTTGCTGTATTTTGCAGCCAGTTAGTATCAATTGAAGTAAGTAGCTCCACCGTATGTAGTTCAGCATGCTTTCTTTGCTGGCTATCCCAGTTTTCCCGTATGACTTGACTCTGAAGTTGGTGTAGCCCAACTTTAGGCTTATGATCATTAGAGTCCGAGAGCTGACAAATTGAAAACTCGACAAGCAAATTTAGTGCCTCGTTGGAGTCTAATAAAAGATTGGATGAAGACTTGATGGAAGTATTTTCCAACCAACGCCTAGGTATGCCAGAGGCCTTGAGTAGAGATAAGACATCAAGAAGGTTGCTGGCGATCCTTTCCCAATGAGAGTTTTCTTTTCCAATTTGTTCTAGTGCTGATTGGAAAGCAAGCCGCAGAGCGGTTGCGACGGCCTCAGGGTAATCATCACCATCTAGGCGGCGGATACTCTCCTCTAATGAGCACACATTTAGCTTGTTTAGATAGCTACTGAAATCGCATTGAGCGCGCTTAATAGTTGCGGCAGCCTGGGAGAGCGCTAACGGTAAGTCACCTAGAGATTCGGCGATAGCGTTCGCGTTATCGTGGTCAGTTTGGTCAGTTCGTTCAAGCAGTATTTTAATTGACTGCTCGCGTTCAAATACGCCAATGTGGATAGCCTTCCAGTTGAGCTGTCCCCAATCGAGATGTTTTGTCGTCGTAATCAGTGTACGTAAACCTGAGCCTTGGGGAACAAGTCCTTTTAAATCATCAGCATGTTCGACGTTATCAAAGACAATTAGGCGTTCTGCTTCCTCTGCTGACTCCAACAAGTTAAGGCAGCGCCTAGCAAGTATCTCAGGGGTACGTTTATCTGTTGTGTCCACGCCCATTTGTAGTCCAAGCTCAGAAAGGCTTCCAATAATGCTCTGGCGAGAGTCGGCATTGATCCAAGCCACAAGTGGCCAGTCCTTATCTATGCATTGGTTCGCAATGGTAGCAGCAAGCTGTGATTTCCCGCAGCCATGCATTCCTACAAGAACCGTGCGTGGTGTGGTGGTGGAGAAGATTGTCTCTACCAATTCAGTTTGCTCTTGCCTTGAAATAAACCCAGCTGTTTCCATAGGGCGGCTACCAAAGCGGATTCTAGATTGAGAAAAGTGACCCTTATTTTTTATTTCTGAAACATCGCTTTCTAGCTTGATCGTTCTGGCATTAAGATTCTGAATACCCTCAGGTTCTTCATCATATTTTTCCAGCAGTGCTTTGGCTACTTCGTCGTAGAAATGGGAAGATCCTGGAGTTAAAGAGATAAACTCTTGGGCTATAGTTCTTACTAACTCATCGAAATAAGGTTTTGCCTTTTCATCCACATTTTTACGATATTTTATGGCGCGGCTGATGAGAAGATTTTCGAAATGATCAGGGTCTTTAACGGCAGCTACAATTAGCTCGCCGTCATTGGAGGACTCCTTAAGGAATATCTCTACCTCAGTAACTGCACTATCCAATATTTCATTACTGAGACCTTTTTCCGCGTACTTACGCCTGGTTGGATTCAACGTAGTCGACAAGCGAGAGGAGATTTCCTTTTCAAGAGCATCGACCGCTTTATCCTTCTTGCCTAGCGTGGCAAACCTATGCCAAGTCTCGTAAAAACCTTTGATTAACGAAAGTGCGCCATTGACTGAAGGATCGCCTGTTAGAGCTGCCCCTTTAATCAGGAGGTCGGCTATCGCGAAGCCAATTCGAGTCGGGTTAGAGCCAGTACCCATAAAGAAAGTCTACCCCTGATTCTTATCTGGTAGGAGATCTGCTGCCGTTTATGATGGTGATAGCAATTGTAGTGACAAGCTGCCTAGTGCTCTTGTAGTCACTTTTAGACAGATGAATAAGGTCAACTTGGATAGTGGCAAACTGCTCCCATGGAAGATTTGCGTATTGCGTCCGGCCCGGGCTGCCCGCATGGGTTGGTTGTTCCCGCCGGTGAGCTAGTGGAGCGTTTCTCTCACGCTTCAGGCCCTGGCGGCCAGGGAGTCAACACCGCAGATTCGCGCGTGCAACTTAGCCTAGACCTGGCCACAACCACCGCCCTAGACGATGTCCAGCGACAGCGGGCGCTAACTCACCTGGGAGAACGCCTCAACGGCAGCGTCCTAACCGTTGCTGCCGCCGAGCATCGCTCCCAGCGCCGCAACCGCGTGGCCGCGCGTGAAAGACTAGCGGCAGTCCTGCGCGCCTCACTAGCCCCGCCCCGACTGCGCCGTCCCACCAAGCCCAGCCGCGCAGCTAAAATGCGCCGCCTGGCAGACAAAAAGAAACGTTCCGAGCTCAAAGCGGGGCGCCGTCGTCCTGGCATGGAGTAAGCAGCCTAGGCGAACAAGGCAGGGCGCCCCTAACGGGCCTGGATTCATCGCCTGATCCCAGCATTACAACAAAGAACACCCCTACAGCGTGCTGGGCTGGCTCGCACCCAACCAATACGCACGCCAAAGGGCACAACAACCAGAAAGGAGCCGATGATGCCAGCAAAACCCCAAATCATTGCCGACCCCCAGACCAACCGTGGGACCGCCTTCACTGTCGATGAGCGCAAGCGCTTCGGGCTGATGGGCCGTCTTCCCGCAGCTGTTGAAACGCTCGAACAACAGGCCGCACGCGCCTACAAGCAGGTGTGTCGACTCGACGATGACCTCGACAAGTACATCTACCTCGAACAGTTGCACGACCGCAATGAGACGCTGTACTACAAGGTCATCATCGACCACATCGCCGAACTCCTACCCGTCATCTACGATCCGACCATCGGCGAGGCCATCAAGAAGTGGTCCGCAGACTACCGCAGCTCGCGCGCCATCTACCTGTCCGTAGATCGAGTCGAGGACGTGCGGCCCACGTTTGAAGGCCTCGGCCTTGGCCCCGATGACGTCGACCTCCTGGTCGTCTCCGACGCCGAGCAGATCCTCGGCATCGGCGACTGGGGCGTGAACGGCACCGACATCTCCGTCGGCAAGCTCGCCGTATACACGGCCGCAGCCGGTATTGACCCCTCGCGCGTCATCGCGGTCAACCTCGACGTCGGCACCGACAACGAGGAACTGCTCAACGACCCCGATTACCTCGGCAACCGCCATGGTCGCGTGCGTGGAGAACGTTACGACGCCCTCGTCAATGAGTACTTGAGCGTCACATCCGAGCTGTACCCTCGCGCACTCCTGCACTTCGAAGACTTCGGCGCTTCGAACGCGCGCCGCATCCTGGTTAACAACCGGGATAAGTACCGCATCTTCAACGACGATATGCAGGGCACCGGAGCGATCGTCATCTCCGCTGTCATTGCGGGCATGAAGACCAACGGCACGACCTTCGCAGACCAGCGCCTCCTTGTCTACGGTGCGGGCACTGCGGGAACCGGCATGGCCGACCAGATCCACGCGGGCATGGTGCGCGCGGGACTGACCCCCGAGCAGGCGAAGGACCGCATTTGGCTGATCGACCGCGCCGGACTGGTGACTGACGACATGGAGGGGCTGCCTAATTACCAGACGCCCTACGCCCGCAGCGCCTCCGAGGTCGCCGACTGGGAGCGCAAGGATGGTGCGATTGGCCTGCTGGAGACCGTTCGCCGCGTCCATCCGACTATCCTGATCGGAACGTCGACGGACCACGGCGCCTTCACGCAGGATGTCATCGAGGCTCTGAGTGACGGGTGTGAGCGGCCCATCGTCCTACCCCTGTCGAATCCGACGGAGAAGATCGAGGCTATGCCGCAGGACATCATTGCCTGGTCTAAGGGGCGTGCGTTGGTGGCCACGGGCATTCCGATCGAGCCCTTCGACTACGAGGGGACGACCTTCCACATCGGGCAGGGCAACAACTCGTTGCTGTACCCGGGCCTGGGGCTGGGAACGATCGTGTCCGGTGCCCCCCACGTGACCGATGCGATGATTCTCGCCGCCGCCGAGGCCGTGGCCAGTCAGGTGACGTCGCATGAGCTGGGTGCGTCCCTCCTGCCGCCGGTGGATCACTTGCGTGCGTCGTCGGCGACTGTCGCGGTTGCCGTCGTCCGTCAGGCTATCGCAGATGGCCAGTGCGACATGGATCCGGGTGACGTCGTCGAGGCCGTTCGCCGCGCCATGTGGCAGCCGGTCTACCAGGACCTAGAGAGCTGAATTGTGAGAGCAGGCCGCGCCGGTTGCCGAGGGGTAGCTGACTTACAGATACTGAGATTTCATCCCTTCCCTATAAAACCCCATGGAAAAATTATAGGGAAGGGATGATTTTGCCTGTATTTGTCTGTCTAACTCCATGTGATAATTACCCAATGACACCCTCTGTAATCCCCACTGACGGCGACAAACAAGCGCTGGTGGCCAGGCTTCGTCAGGAGCGTGCAGCGGGTGTGCGCGGCGGAATCTACCACCGCCTGCAGGTGGAGATGACCTACAACTCCAACCATATCGAGGGGTCCCAGCTCACCCAGGAACAGACGCGCCTCATTTTTGAAACCTCAACAGTTGGTGGGGACGGCCTGCGCGTAGATGACATCGTTGAGGCCCGCAACCACTTTCGCGCCATCGATCGCGTTATCGACGCCATCGGTTCACCTATTAATGAAGCCTACGTAAAGGATCTGCACCGCATTCTCAAGCAGGGCACAACCCACTCTGACCTGGACTGGTTCGCCGTCGGGGACTATAAGCGGGTGCCCAACGAAGTGGCCATGCATGAGACCAATGCCCCCGGCGACGTCGCCAAACACATGGCCCCCTTGTTCGACGCCGCCAACCGCCTTGCCACGCTGGAACAGATTCTGGACTGGCATGTGCGCTTTGAGCGCATCCACCCATTTCAAGACGGCAACGGACGCGTGGGGCGGCTGCTCATGCTGCATCAGTGCCTGGCGGCCGGGATCGTGCCGTTCATAATTACTGACGACCTCAAAGGTTTCTACTATCGTGGCCTGGAACGCTGGGGCGACGAAAATGGTTTCCTCACTGACACTTGCCTGAGTGCGCAGGATCGTTTTGTGGCCTACCTGGAGTACTTCCAGATTCCTGCCGGAATTTCTGGCACTGCCGGGAGCGCTGGTGCTTCTGGGGGTGCTGGCTGAAAGGGACATCGTCGTCGTCCTCGTTGCAGGAAATGCCTCACAAATACTGAGATTTCATCCCTTCCCTATAAAACCCCATGGAAAAATTATAGGGAAGGGATGATTTTGCCTGTGACGTCGTCCACCCCCTGCCAACTGCGGGGACCTACTAGAACCGAAACCGAAGTGACAAATGGACTTTTATACCCTTGATTACATCATCTCGCAGCAGTCGACTGACTGGACCATGCGAGTGATTTCGATCCTGGCGCTACTACTAGTGTGCCTGGTTTTCAGCGTGCTTTACATGCGCGACAGGATGCGCACCCGCTGGCGGGATCTGGGTGTAGGTGCCCTGATTCTTTCGCTGGTGCTGGTGGGGATTCAGACCGAGCAATATCTAGACCTGAGTGACCAAGCGGCCCAGTCAAAGCAGTTAGTGCTTTTCGTTAAGGGCGTTGCCCAGGATCAAAAAATCTCCACAGACGAAATACTGGTAAATTCAACCACTCTAAAAGACGGCATTATTGTGCGTTTTAAAGATGAGGATTACCGCGTTCACCTGAACGAAGACAACAACTCCTATACGCTTGAGCGTACGCACATTATTGACCACAACGTTTATGTGGATGGGAAGCACTGACATGGATTTCTATACGCTAACCGCAATTAAGTTTGTGCTTGGTATCCTCGTAATGATTATTCAGATTAACATTATGGGGAAATATGAGTTTTCGGTAAATACTCCGCTTAACCAGGGTCAGAACTTTGTGCTGGGTGGAATTATCGGCGGCGTCATTTACAACTCTTCAGTCTCCGTGCTGCAATTCCTGATCCTTGCACTTATCTGGTCGCTTGTGGTGATCTCGGTAAAGCTACTGATAAGCAGTAACAAGACCTTTAGGCGAGCTATCTCAAGCCAGCCGGAAGTCATCATTTACGACGGCGAACTGAAAGTCGCCAATTGCGCCAGGGTTGGTTTGCGTGCCGAGCAGGTAAGCCGTTGCCTGCGTGAGGAGAACATCTCCAGCATTCGCGATGTGAAGGTTGGCATTATGGAGGCAAACGGTAATCTGATCATCCGTCAGCGTGGTGCACAAAGTAAGGTTCCGCTACTGCCGATTATTAGCGATGGCCAGATCATCAGCCTGGGTCTAGCGCTTGCCAACAAAGACAAGGCATGGGTGAAGCAGCAGCTCAAGGAGCAGGGCTACAGCTCGGCAAAGCACATTTACCTTGGGGAACTTGTAGACGGCAAGCTTGAGGTTGTGCCCTACAAGTAAACACAGGCAAAATCATCCCTTCCCTATAAAAATTCCATGGGGTTTTATAGGGAAGGGATGAAATGTCAGTATCTGCAGACGCAGTGCACAACATGTAGGCTCCGTGCCGGCGTCGTGCAGATACCATGCAGGCGCTGCGTGGATACTGCGCGGACGCCATGCGTGTACCGCCGATATGCTAGTCAGCGGGTACTACTGCACTTATCTGTGCTGCTCTGTGCTGCTGCGCCTTTATGCTGCAGGGCGCCGTCGACGAAGAACTCAGAGAGCAGGGCGCCGTCGAACTGAGAGCGCATAGAGTCAAATACCACAGGTAGCGCAGAAAGCTAAGCGGCCAGGCGACTTTCGGTGCCCAGGCTACCCCGGCTGCCCAGGCTACCCAAGCTGCTTAATGTAGCTGGGCAGCCATAACGGTCAGCCGATCTATCTAAACCAGGCCACTTATTGCAGCCGAATTACTTAGCTTTTTTGAATGGGTCAGGCATTGGTGAAACCTCAGCCCAGGGTCCGCGCCTACCTTTATCAAGTGGTTTCATAATAGACTCGTAAGGGTCAAAAACAGGCATAGGTTTGCCCTGGTAACGACTGTCAGCCACCTGTGCAGCGTATTTTAGACCGCTATGACCAGCCTCTTTAGCAGTGTTGTAGAGCTGATCTTTAGGGCTTGGTAATATTTCTTTCACTACTTCATCACGTACATATTTCATGGTGCTTTCAGTTGGAGCTTTGAAAGCTTGCTTGATTTCACCGGCGCTGGATCGAAGCGTGATATTGGAAGCCTTGGAGAGACCGGCTAATGACCCGCCTGCGCCTGCAATTGACAAAGCGTCAAAGCCAGTTTCAACTGCAAACTCACGCCAACCAATGTCTCCGTTGTATAGTTTGATGCTGTTTGAGGCAATATCAGTTGATGCTGAAGCAATTGTTAACACTTGTGCAGTTGTGAACAGTGCAGCAGCCACCGGTGCGCCAACACCAGTCACGGCTAGCACTCCGGCAACGATAGTGCAGACTGCAGCTGCCTTTCCGGTCCAATCGCTGATGTCATGCAGCTTGTCTTCGATCGGCTTGTTCCACCAATCTTTGGCCTTCTCCCACCACGACTTAGCCTTGTCAGCTGCGGGATCATTGTTCGCCGGCTGCGGGTTGGAAAGCCCGCTTTGAAGCGCCGAGCTGGCCCCCGCGATCGAGGATGCCTGCTCCTGCTCATCCGCGTTGCGGTTTAGCGTGGCGGCGGCGTCGGAAAGCTGGGTTGCCGCATTGTTGAGCTGCCCCATGAGGTGACCGTGCCAGTCGGCCTTGAAGCTGTCGGCGTCTTCACCCACCCAGCCGCTGGAATTTAGCCGCGAATTGATCGTAGGAATTACGTCGCCGGTCAGTTTCGACGAGTTATCCGTAAACATTTGCGCCAGTTGACGTAGGGCTTCTACGTCTGCGCCCACTGTGGTCATGGGGCTTACCCTCCCTGTGGCAGGGCCCGGCGTCGTCGCAATGCGGCCCGGGCCAAGTGACATTAACTGCCTACAGGGTATTTATGCTGCCGGCGGCGCGGGTATGGGGATTAAGCCCCGCGTGGGTGGTGAGTGTGGCGGTTAAGTGGTAAATGTGCAGGTTTTGGGGCCGACGACGGCGCTCGGCTGGGTGGGGGCGGCATTTGTGTTGCTGGGTGCCTGGGTCTTCTACAAAACTGAACCGGCACCTGGGTCCACAAAAACTGAAATATCGTCCGTTCCCTATAAAAATACACGTATTTTTTATAGGGAACGGACGATTTTGCCTGTGCCTGCACCTGCCTGTGTATTGGCAGTGCTTGTCTGTCAGGTGTGGGACTTGTTGCGGTTGGCGAAGAATGCCGACGCGATCAAGACCAGGCCGATCGTGCCCAGGGTGCTAGCCCCCACCGCAGTCCAGGAGAAGTGCACTCCCATGGCCAGGGCTCCCAAAATTGCGGCTGCAGCCAACATGATCAGGGAAGCCACCAGGGTGGACACGCGCGGACGCTTTAGCTCGGCAGGCTCTTTGCTGTCCTGGCCACGCCAAACAGCATCTTCCTTAGTGGAGTTGGAGGAGCTGGTGGGCTCGGAGGAGTCGGTGGAGTAAGCCTCGGTGGAGCTATATGCGCCAGTGGAGTTGTAAGCGGCTGAGCTGGCCGAAGTGGCGCTCGCGCTGGCTGCCGTGGTGCCGGTCCCCGTCTCGTTGGCTCCCGTGGTGCTGGCCGCCCCGTAAGCCCCGTAGGTCCCCGTCTCACTAGCTCCCGTCGCGCTGGCGGCGCTGGTGGTGGACAGCGGGCTGGCAGGCTCGTCGTAGGAGCTGTAGCCTCCGCCGGAGCTATCAGGGTTTAGGTAACTGCTGTTGATGCTCATTTGCTTGTTTCCTTAGTTGCTGGTGGGGGCCGATTCGATAGTGCGCACCTGGCCTACAGCCTGGCCCACCTTAACCGTGATGGTGCCCTTTGAGCTGCGTGCATTTGCGCCCTGCACGCTAGCTGGCGAAGAGAAGATCAGCTTGCTGCCAGAGCCCGAAGGCCAACCGTTAACCGTGCTCCTTTCGTAGTAGTACATGGCAAATGGCTGTGAGCTGCTCGACGCCGTGGCGCCGGGGCTGGCCACTGTGCTGCCAGGGGTTGCGCTTGCGGTGCCAGAGGGGGTAGCCACTGCTGTACTGGGGCTGGCCACGGCCGTACCAGAGGGGCTGGGGGAGGCGGTCACCCAGTTGCGCGGGGTGGGGGTGCTGGCGTCGTCGTCGAAGTCGTCGGAGTTGTCACCGTCGATAGAGTTGTAGGTGTTGGTGGGCTGCAGGGTGTGCACGACGCCGTTCTCACTGACCTGCCAGGGGGAGTAGGCACTCAGCGTGGCCGCTTCTACACCTTTAGAGTGGTCCATCTCAATCCGCACGCTCTGGCCGTAGGCGGTTTTAATGGTCAGCTGGCCAACAAAGGAGTTAACCGTGATAGTGCGGTTTTCGCCGGCCGGCGCCTGAGTCAGGTCAAGGGTTGTTTCGCCCACGAAGTTCGGGATCGAAGGAACCATGTAGTTGTAGTTGGACTTATCTACCCGAACATTTTGCCAGTCAATATCCAGCGCGCTTTGCGGCGCCGCCGAAGTGATTGCAGCGATCGGCATGAAACCGAAAATCAGGGAAAACACTGCCATTACGCTGATCCAGCCGCCGTGACGTCCGCGTACTGCGCACACTGCCAGGGCCAGGCCCATCACGCCTGCCGCTAAGGCCGCCGAGATCACCAGGGAGCGCAGGCTCTGCTCAAGCACCATAGGAATTGCGCACATCACCAGCAAACCCAAGGTGACCAGGCTTAACATGCTACCCGGTCCGGGCACCCAGTTTTTACGCTGGTAGGGCTGGTAGTTAGGGCGCGGGCCGCCCGCGTTGTAGTTGCCCTGCCAACGCGGGATGGGCTTACCGTTGCTGCCTACGGGCGGGGCGGAAAAAACCTGCTGGCCCTCGCCGCCGTCATAAGCGCTGTTGTAGCCGCTGTTGGGGCCGACGCCGCCGCTGTAAGTGCCGTTGGGGCCATCGTTAGGGCCGACGCCGCCGTCGTAGCCTCGGGTTGAGGCGTAAGCCCCGTTTGGGTCGTAGTTTTCTGAGCCGACGCCGCTGTTTCCGTAGCCGCCGTCAGTGCCGCCCCCGTTGCCGCCGTCGGGACCATAGCCAGTGGCGCCGTCGTAACCGCCAGGGCCATAGGGGTAGCCAGAGTAGTTTTGCGAGTTACGCCGTGAGTTAGCGATGAGCAGCACCGCTACCACAGCGGCGATACCAATAAAGGTACTACTGGCAAAAAAACTAGGTAATAAATCTACCGAAATGCTCGCCGGGGCGCCACTAAAGAGCGCTAACACAATCGCGCCAGCCAGGCCGCCGGTGAAGTCGCCGTGTAGGGCCTGCTCCAGGTGGATGCGTCCATCTTCAACCTCGGGCAGGAAAGCCCAGGCCAGGGCGTAGAGGAAACCGCCAAAACCAAGCAGGGCGGCAACTATAAACAGGATGCGCACCAGGGTCATGTCGATGCCGTAGCGCTGGGAAATCCCCGAGCATACGCCACCAAGCACTCGCGGCTGGGCGCGGTAGAGGTTCATGGCGCGGATCGAATTAAAGAAGCGGTCCATGCCGCTTTGGCCGTAGGTGCCGGGGTTGCTGTGGTGGCCGGGGCCCTGGAATGCGGGACCGTTCTGGTAGCCGGGGGCCTGGTAGCCGGTGCCCTGGAAAGTCTGGCCCGGGCGGCCCTGCGCGGTGCCAGCCTGGCCGTAAGCGTTCTGGCCGCTCTGCGCTGAGCCCTGCGCGGACTCGCTGTGCGCGGAGCCCTGCGCGGAAGTAGAGTCCGCAGCACCCTCGCGCTCGGCGTCGTTGTTAAAGTCTTTGCTGTTCATGCTTCAAGTTTGCAGCTAACCGATGCTTTGGCGATATTGGGGACTACCCTGATATAACCCTGATTAATCCCCAGCTACCCCTAATGGCACCCCTGTGCGTGCAACTATATAAACGTGAGTGCTACCCCTAATCAATCCTCTGGTTCCTCGCACCCTTCGACGTCGCTTGCAGGTTCGACGCCGCTGCCTGGCTCGTTGCCGCTTGCAGGTTCGACGCCGCTGGCAGGTTCGACGCCGCTGGCAGACTCAGCGTCGCCTATCCCAGGGCCGACGTCGCCGCTGGCCTCGGCTAAGGCCGCATCTTCCCCTATTGGGGGACAGGTCGCCGAGCCTGCTCCGGCTGCAGCTCAGCCTGAGTTTGCTGGGGGCCAACCCTGGCGCCCTGACTTTACTCCGCCGCCTAGTTGGCGCAATCCCAGGCCCGGCGTGCGGGGGAGCGGCGAGCCGCAAGTGGGCAGCACGCGGGGTAACTCTGGCCAGCGAAATTGGCCTTGGGACAGTGCCTACGGGCAGCAAGGCGCCACCCAGGCGTCGTCGTCGCGCCCCCAACTGGTGCGCCTGAACCACAACCCCAACCCGCTAGCCGACGGGCACATGCCCCCAGCAGCCCTAATGGGCGGGGTGTGCGCCGGCATAGCCACGCACCTGGGCGTAAACGTGTGGCTAGTGCGCGCTATTTTTGTGGGCCTGACCTGCCTAAACGGAGTCGGCGTGTTGGCCTACGCCCTGGCCATAGCTCTAATCCCAGCTGGAAACCCCGCCAGTTCGCAGCTAGCCGCCCCCACCCGCCTGGCTGCGCAGCTAAACCAGCTGCAAAGCAAAGACGGCAGAGATCAGGCCACCACCATATTTAGCGGCGTAGTGCTGCTAGCCCTGGCCGCAATCCTGGTGGCCTGGAGTCAAGGTTGGCTGGAAAGCAATGCCTATGTGCCGTTGCTGATAATCGGCTGCGGCGCCGCCCTGGCCTGGAGCCAAGCCGAAGAAGTAATGCACACCCCGCGTTCAATGGGGGCGCTCGCACGCTTAGTGGCTGGTCTGGCCCTAGCGGTTTTAGGGGTGCTGATTTGGCTCAGCGACCACACCGACATGTCAGGCATGCTAATCGGGGCATTGGCGGCCCTAGTGATGCTAAGCGTGGTGGCCCTAGTGCTTGCCCCACTGTGGCTGGGAGTAATCAGGCAACTATCCCAAACCCAAGCCGCCCAGGCACGCGCCTCCGAACGCGCCGACATTGCCGCCCACCTGCACGACTCGGTGCTGCAAACCCTCACCCTGCTACGTGCCCAAGCTGACGATCCCCAGCGCGTGGCCGCCCTGGCACTAAGCCAAGAACGCGAACTACGCGCCTGGCTTTACGGGGACAACCACCCCACCAACGAAAACCTACGCAGCGAGGTAGAAAGCGTTTCACGTGAAATTGAGCAGCTTTACGGCGTGCCCGTAGACAGTGTGATTGTGGGAGACACCCCGGCCACCGCCAAAACCCGTGTACTTACCTCAGCCCTACGTGAAGCCCTAGCCAACGCGGTACGCCACGGCAAACCCCCAATCAGCCTATATGTGGAGGTCAGCGGCCAAGAAGTGGAAGCCTACGTGCGCGACCACGGCGCCGGTTTTGACCTAGAAACCATAAACCCAGACCGCCACGGGGTGCGCGACTCCATCATCGGCCGGATGCAACGCCACGGCGGCAGCGCCACTATTCGCGCCCGCGAACCGGGTACAGAGGTGTGTTTGCGCCTGGCCTTGCAGTAGCTGAGTGCAGTAGCTGGCTGCACTGGCTGCAGGGTTGGGTGGCAGGCACTGGCTGCACTGACGGCGCGCTGGCTGCGCTGGCTGCACAAAAACTGACATTTCGTCCGTTGCCTATAAAACCCCATGTATTTTTTATAGGGAAGGGATGATTTTGGGTGTAGTGAAGCCAATACAATTAACTACATGGCTGAACCTCTAAGTGTCCTGCTCGTTGACGATCACGCCCTTATCCGCGCCGGGGTGCGCGCCCAACTAGAGCGCGTGCCGCAGCGAGTCACCGTAGTGGGTGAGGCCGAGGATGTTCCCGGGGCAATCGCCGCCGTCCATGCCCTAAAACCAGATGTAGTGCTGCTAGACGTGCACCTGCCCGGCGGTAACGGCTCCGGTGGCGCCCAGGTGGCGCGCGAGTGTGCAGACGTTAGCCCCACCCGCTTTTTAGCCCTAAGTGTCTCTGACGCCGCCGACGACGTCGTAAGCGTTATCCGGGCCGGCGCTCGCGGCTATGTCACTAAAGCCATTGCCCCGTCTGACCTGGTGGCAGCCATTGAGCGGGTAGCCAGTGGCGACGCCGCTTTCTCCCCGCGCCTAGCCGGTTTTGTGCTGGATGCGTTCGGCTCCACCCCGGCAATGGTAGAAGACAGTGAACTGGACTTACTTTCCAACCGTGAACGCGAAGTTATGCGTCTAATTGCGCGCGGCTACACCTATAAAGAGGTAGCCAGTGAACTGTTCATCTCCATTAAAACTGTGGAAACCCATGTCTCTAAAGTGCTGCGCAAGCTGCAACTATCTAACCGCTATGAGCTAACCCGCTGGGCTAACGCCCGCAACCTGGTCTAAGCCCAGCCTGCCATCTGCCTGCCAAAACGCCCACTTAAACGCAACCTGGTATGAAACTTGGAAAAACAAATTCTTTACCCTAGCGGCCAAGCCGACTTTAGTGCCCGAGTGCCAGCGCTGGTATATCTGGGTTCAGGGCACCTGGTGCTAGTTCATGATCTACGCCCGCGTCCCAAAGGTGAACGGTGGCGTTCCAGCGGCGGCGCGCTGCCTGACGACCTGCCCAACCCCAACTCGGTAGTGGTGCGCCACAGCTACAACCATGGATCCACCTGGGATGACGCCCAGATTCTGGCTGAGGGGGTAGCGCGCGGTTACAGCCTGGACGGTATCGGCTGCGGCTACTCTGACCCCTCCCTGATCTGGGATGGCAGTAAGTTACACCTATTTATTACAGCCTCACGACTAATTGGCCTGTTTGGGGCCAAGCCGGCCCTGCAAGCCCCCGCCCCGGGTTGGCATGAAACTCCCGCCGCCGCTCTAGCCAAGCAGGGTGATGAGGAGCTAGCCCTGCTCTACGGGGTCAGCCGGGATAATGGTTACACCTGGAGCTGGCGCCAAATCGATATGGCCGCCGCCGCGACAAACGGCAAACGTAGTTGGCGCACCAATTTTAAGGTGGCTCCCTGCGGCTTTAGCGTCTCGGGTCATGGCGTCTGCCTAAATAGCGGCCGCCTGGTACAGCCCCTAGTGCTGCGGGTAGAGGGCAGCAGTGAGGGGGCGCAGCAGTTGCAGGCCTGCTGTTTGCTTAGCGACGACGGCGGCCAAAGCTGGTTCCTGGGCCAACCTTGCCAGCAAACACAGGAAAGACAAACCGGCTCCCTGGCCGGCGGCACCGCCACCAGCGGCGTCGATGAATTTTGCATAGCCCAAGTAAACGCAGACGTCCTGCTGCTTTCCGCTCGTGACGCCGGCTATAGCGGCCAGCGCCTGTCTGCAGTCAGCGTAAACGGGGGAGTTAGCTGGTCTAAGGCTTCGCCCGATCCGGTCAGCGATCCGGGCTGTAACGCGGGCATGGTTAGCGTGCGCGCCAGTGAATTTGGGTTAGTGATTGTTTCTGACCAACCGCACGTATTTTTAATGCAAGCTGAGCGTTACAACACTGTTTACGGCGGTAGGCATGCCGATGACCGGTTCGCACTGCTCACTAACGCCCTTGATGCGCGCCAACGCCGTAATGGCTGGCTGGAAGCCGTGCTGCTACCCCCGGGCGCAGACTATGGTTACACAGAGGCAGAAGAGTATGGGCCGGTGCGCTATCAGTTCCTAGCTGAGCTTGAGCCAGGTAGTTTTGGCTACAGCGATGTGGCCTGGACTGATCGCACCGTGGTGGTTGTTTACGAAAGTGAGGGCGGCCTCAAACAGGTAAGTTTAAGCGCGGGAGAGGTACGTCAACGAGTGGTTTAAGTCCCAACGGGGTGGAATAGGTGGCCTGACGGGTGGCAGTATGGGAGAGTGACTATCCCCGTGCAAGCCGCAGTCAGCCATCTTCAGGCTGCCAAAGTGGCGATTATCCCTACCGACACCGTCTATGGAATCGGCGCGTTAGCAAGTGACGCCCGCGCCGTGGCGCAGGTGTTGGCAGCTAAAGGTCGGGGACGGCAAATGCCCCCGCCGGTACTAGTTAGCGACATCGCTCAGCTGGACGGCGTCGTCGCCAATATCCCCACCCCCGCCCGCGCCCTAATGGAAGCCTACTGGCCCGGGGCGCTCACCCTGATTCTTCCCGCCCACCCAGATCTAAGCTGGGACCTGGGCGAAACCGGCGGCACTGTAGCCGTACGCCAACCCAACTATCCGCTCACTTTGCAGTTGCTGAGCCAAACCGGTCCGCTGGCGGTTACCAGCGCTAACCTCACTGGCCGCCCGCCCGCCACCGACGCAGCCCAGGCGCGCACTTACTTTGGTCCTCAGATCGACTCGGGTGAGATTTATTTGCTCGACGACGGCGCCACCCCTGGCCCGGTACCCTCCACTATTGTTTCTTTCGCAGCCCCCCAGCCTAAGGTGCTGCGTGTAGGGGTGCTCAGCGTGGCGCAGATCGAAGCTGTTATCGGCAAGGTAAACGGATAGGGGTCGCCTGTGAAGGTTTACCTACTGATTTTGTTGGTGGCTGCGGCCATTACCTATGTGAGTGTGCCGGTGGTGCGCCACATCGCTTTGGTGACTCACACGCTCACCCCGGTGCGTTCGCGTGACGTGCATAAGGTGCCCGTGCCGCGTCTGGGCGGGGTGGCCATGTATATGGGTATGGTGGCTGCCATTGCGGTGGCCTCCCATATTCCCTACCTGGAGGGCGTGTTTGAAGGTGGTAGCGCCTGGGGGGTGGTGACTTCCGGCGGCCTGCTGTGTGCGCTGGGCGTGGTTGATGACCTCTTTGACCTGGAATGGTGGGCAAAGCTTGCCGGCCAAGCCCTGGCTGCCTCGATTTTGGCTTGGCAGGGTGTGCAACTGGTGTCTTTCCCAATTGCGGGGCTGACTATTGGTTCCTCCGGTTTTTCCATGGTCATGACGATTTTCGTGGTACTTACCGCCATTAACGCCGTTAACTTTGTTGATGGTTTGGACGGTTTGGCTGCGGGCACTGTGGCTATTGGCGCCATGGCGTTTTTTGGCTACACCTATGTGCTTACCCGTAACACTTCACCTGACTCTTACGCCTCACTAGCGGCCACGTTAGGTGCCGCCCTGATCGGTATCTGCCTGGGCTTTTTGCCGCACAACTTCAACCCGGCCACAATTTTCATGGGCGACTGTGGCTCCATGCTGCTGGGGCTAATGAGCGCGGCCACGGCAATTGTGGTTACCGGCCAGATTGACCCGATTTCAATTAGCTACGGGCGCGCGCTGCCGGCTTTCTTGCCGGTGCTGCTGCCCCTGGCCATGATGCTGTTGCCACTAACGGACATGATGCTGGCCGTGGTGCGCCGCGTTAGCGCAGGTAAGAGCCCCTTCCATCCGGACCGTATGCACATCCACCACCGTCTGCTTTCGGCTGGTTTGACGCACCGGCGCGTGGTGCTGGTGATGTATATGTGGACGGCGGCGGTGGTTTTCCCGCTGGCGGCCTGGGCCTTCATTGAGACTCGCCAGGCTATTTTGGCTCTGGGTCTGTCCCTGATCGCGGCCTTCGTGTTCACCGGCTTTATGCGCAAAACTAAAGAGCCCGGGCAGAAGTCTGCTAAAAAACCTGCAAAGAAACCTAAGAAGAAGCCTGCCGCTAAGACGGATCTGCCCGATTCAGTACATCCGGCTAAGCTTCCCGACAAGACTGATGCCACTCCAGTGGTGCGTGTGCGTAGCGCCTCCACGCCCGTGGTTGATAGCTCCTCTCTCAGTGCAGCTAGCTCGGCCACTGCTAATGTGCCTGTTGTGGCTAGCTCGGCCACCGCTAATGTGCCTGTTGTGGCTAGTTCTGCTGCAGCTGGTTCGCCCACTACAGCTGCTGTAGCTGCGGTTTCACCCAGTGTGCCCTCTGCTAGTGTGCCTGCCCCTGCTGAGGCTGGTTCTGCTGAGGCTGGCTCTGTTGCGCCCGCTGGTTCTGCTGCTTCTACTGCCACGACGTCGCCTAGGACCCGCCGCTCTAGGCTTAAGCCACGCTCGACCACGCCGCCTTGGCTACAGTCGGCTGAGCCGGCTAGTGCTGCCTCTGCTGCTTCTGGCGTTAGTGCGGCCTCGACGGCGTCCTCAAGTGCTGATTTGAATGCACCTTCAAGCCTTAGTACACCCTCAACGCAATCTGCGCCTTCATCCTATTTTGCGACCAATTCACCTGATGAGCTTGCCGCAGCCAAGCTGAGCGAGCCTATGCGCAGCCAGCAACTAGCTGCGGCCCAGCTGGCCCCGGCTCAGGCCCCGCTGAGCGCGCCCACGCAACCTGGGGCGCCTGCCCAGCCGGTGGCTCAGGTGAGCCAAGACGCTACGGCGCAGGCTGCTTTGTCTGTGCCGGTTGCTCCAGCAACTCAAGCTGGGCAAATGCCGGGTGCTGATGCCCAGCCGCGTCGTCGTCGAGCTGGCCGCCACGCTGCTACTACGCCAGAGCAGCCTTTTACCCAGGCCACTCAGGCCGTCCCGGCGCTAAGGCAGCCAGCAGTCACTCCGGCTGCACCAGCAGCTGCGTCCCAGCAGGCCGTCCAGGCCGGTGCACCGCAGCCGAGCCAGCAGCCCGCTGTGCCGGTGAGCCCACAGCCCGCCGTGCCGGCGAGTCCGCAGCCGCCGTCGAGCCCACAAGGCCCTTACGCAGCCGGCACTAACAGCAGCCCGGCATGGCAGCCCCCGCGCAACCCCAACATGCGCTACGACGTCGTGCCCAACCAATCCCTATGGGAAGACGAGGATGACGACGACACCAACCCCACCGGAGTACCGGTAATTTAAAAGCTCCGGTAACTAACCAAATAAGCGAGCCAAATGAGCCACCTAAGCGCCACCCAGAACTTCCGCCGCACCGCCCGCCGCTGCTTAGCGGTTGGACTGATTCTGGCCTGCCTAAGCCTGGGGATCTCCTTCGCGCTAGAGGGAGCCAAGGCGGCTGGGCTGGCCTGGGGTGGGGTAGCGGGCCTATTGCTGAGCCTGGTGACCGCCGCGATCTTGTACATTCCCTGGGAGCGCTACCCGCAGCTGGCCGGCTCAGGGGTCATGATCGACTTCGCGCTCAAAGTGCTGGTAATGATCGGTTGCCTAATAGTGCTAAAAAACTTGGGTGATAAAGCAGTTAACCCGCGCTACTTTGTACTGTCTTTAGCTGTAATTCTGGTGGGTTTAACCTTAACGCAAGTAGTGAGTTTAGCTACAGGTAATAGGGTATATGTAGAGACAATTGACTCAAAGTCGGGGCCAACGTCCTAAGTAATTCTGCTAAAAGAGTTGCTGCTGTGATTTAAGCGACTGTAGCTAGGTACTAAGGCGTGCTTTCAACGGAGCTTTAGGGGCACAATAGGTACTTAGGAATTGCTGTAAGGTGAATAGCCGAGACGCAGTAGTTCTATGAAACCTAAACCATCAACCAAAGGGGGGCTTCGGTGCTGGATGTAACCGCACCCGCTCAGCTGGTCACGGCTGTAGCCGCGAAAGGTGGATTTGTGCCACCAAGCATCGATGACTTCTTTCCTCCAGCATTCGCATTCTTGAACACCCCGTTCGAGCTCAACCGCATCATGCTGGTACGTATCATCATGACGCTGGTGCTAGTGCTGGCATTTGGGATCGGGGCTGCGCGCGCCAAGCTGGTGCCTGGACGTTTCCAAAACATGCTGGAAATGCTGCTGGAATTCGTGCGCAAAAACGTAGCTGAAGACGTACTAGGTCCGCGTCGCGCTGTGCGCTACACGCCGGTGCTGACGGTAGTTTTCCTAGGCATCTTGTTCATGAACCTAGCCGGAATTATCCCAGGCCTGCAGGTGGCAGGTACCTCGGTAATCGGTATGCCGCTAGTGTTCGCTATCTTCGCCTACGTCATCTTTGTGGCAGCAGGTATTAAGGCCTCGCACGGCAATCCGTTCAAGTTCTTTAAAGACCAAACCATGCCTAAAGGTGTGCCCGGGGTGCTCTACGTGCTGGTAACCCCCATCGAAATCTTCTCCACCTTCATCATGCGGCCAGTGACTTTGACACTACGTCTTTTGGCCAACATGGTTTCTGGACACATCCTGCTAGCCCTGTGCTTCCTGGCCACAAACGCTCTGTTCTTTGAGGCCAGCGGCTGGATTAAGGGCCTGGGTGTAGTCACTTTGGGGCTGGGCCTGGTGTTCATCCTGTTTGAAGCTTTCGTGGCTGTCTTGCAGGCATACATCTTCGCCCTGCTGACGGCGGTCTACATCGACACCTCGATCTCCGCCCACTGATCGCCTAGATACTTACTTAGGCAAATAAAGCTATCCTTAACTAACAAAGACCATCGGCTTAAACCTAAGCCGGTTTCAACCACAAGGAGAACAATTCCATGACTGGCTCCATCGCTACCATCGGTTACGGTCTGGCTACCCTAGGCCCCGGTATCGGCATCGGTATCGTCGTTGGTAAGACCCAGGAAGGTACTGCTCGTCAGCCCGAGGTTGCTGGTGCGCTGCGTACCAACATGTTCATCGGTGCGGCCCTGATTGAGGCTCTGGGTCTGCTCGGCTTCGCTGCTGGCTTCGCCTTCTGATCATCATGGCATCAGCCAGCGTATATACCGCTGTGCTCGCTGCCGCGCACTCTAGCGAACACAGCGAGCACTCCATCCTGCTGCCAGAGCCGGCTGACCTGATCTGGGGTTCGCTGTGCTTCGTTGTGATCGCCGTCGTGCTACTTAAGTACGCGCTGCCTAAGTTCACCGCGATCCTAGATGAGCGTACTGCCAAGATTCAGGCTGGTCTGGACTTCGCCGAACAGGCAAAATCTGACCGCACCCGCACCCAGAAAGAAGCTGCGGAACTGGTTGAAGGTGCCCGTCGCGACGCTGCTGCGCTACGCGACAAGGCCCACAGTGAGGCTGAACATATCCTCACCCAGGCCCGCGCCAACGCTGAAGGAGAAGCTGATAAAGCCCTGGCGGCCTCCAAGCGCCAGCTTGAAGCTGAAACCGGTGCAGCCCGTGAAGCTCTACGCAGCGAAGTAGGCCTGCTGGCAACCGAAATTGCCGAAAAGCTACTGCGCGCCGAGCTGTCGGACCCCAAGGCGGCAGCACGTCTAATCGACGAATCTATCGCTCAGCTTGAAACCGAAGCGAGTGTGCGTTGATGAGCGCCGAGCTCACAGCCAAAGTCTGGGCTAGACAGCTAGCCGCCGGTGGAAAGCGCTCCGTGGTGCTAGGTCGCCAGATGCTGGGCGTAGCCCACATCATTGCTGAAAATCGTCCGCTACTTAACTCACTTACCGACCCTGCCCGTTCCAATGCGGATAAGCAGAAACTGGCACGTGAAGTCTTTACCGGTACAGCGGATGCAGCAGTTGTGAAGCAGCTTTGTGAACTGGTGACCGGCCACTGGCTAGACCCCATCAAGCTACTGACACGTATGCACGATCTTGGTATCGAATCGGTTATTGCCGGCTCGGTCAGTGCCTCAGTGCCAGTTGAGGATGAGCTCTTCGCGGTAATCAACGTGCTAAAGCACGACCGGCAGCTACGTCAAGCTCTGGACCCCTCGCGCCTTAGCACCCCAGACCAGCGCGCGCAGCTAGCCACCAGGTTGTTTGAAAGCCAGCTTTCAGAAGCTGCGCTGACCCTCCTAGTGTGGTGCGCCCGCCACGAGGTGCGTGCCGGCATCACCTACAACCTGCGCCGTGTATGCGAGCTTGCTGCACGTCGTCGGGGCCTAGTGATTGCCAACGTGACCAGCGCCGTCGAGCTAACCCAAGCCCAGCAGCAGCGCCTGATCAAGGCCTTAGCCAAACGCACCGGGCACGACGTCGAACTGCACCTAGAGGTAGACCCTGAGGTAATCGGGGGCCTGCGCATCCTGGTCGACGAGCGTCTATACGACAACACCACCCGCAGTGCCCTCAAGGCACTGCGCACCCAAATCGCTTAAACATTCGTGCCGGCAACGGCAGTAAATGAGGTAAGGAACCGCAATATGGCTGAGCTGAGTATCTCTCCCGCAGAGATTCGCAGTGCTCTAAATGAGTTTGTTAGCTCCTACCGAGCCACCGACGTGGCCGGTGAAGAAGTCGGTCAGGTCGTGTTTGCTGCCGACGGTATCGCCCACGTGGAGGGGCTGGCCGGCACCATGGCCAACGAGCTGCTGTCTTTCGAAGATGGCACCCTAGGCATGGCCATGAACCTGGAAGAGCGCCAGATCGGCGTCGTCGTTCTAGGTGACTACACCGGCATTGAAGAAGGACAGGCTGTACGCCGTACCGGCGAGGTACTGTCCGTGCCGGTCGGTGACGGCTACCTGGGCCGTGTAGTAGACCCGCTGGGTAAGCCCATCGACGGTCTAGGCGACATCACCGATCTAGAAGGACGCCGCGCTCTGGAGCTACAGGCTCCCGGCGTTATGCAGCGTAAGAGTGTGCACGAGCCGCTGCAGACCGGTCTTAAGGCCATCGACTCCATGATCCCGATCGGTCGTGGCCAGCGCCAGCTGATCATTGGTGACCGTCAGACCGGTAAGACCGCTATCGCCCTGGACACCATCTTGAACCAGCGTGACAACTGGCTCAGCGGTGACCCCAACAAGCAGGTGCGCTGCATCTATGTAGCCATCGGCCAGAAGGGCTCTACCATCGCCTCGGTGCGTCGCACCTTGGAAGAGGCCGGCGCGCTGGAATACACCACCATCGTGGCCTCGCCCGCTTCAGACCCTGCCGGCTTCAAGTACCTAGCTCCCTACACCGGTAGCGCCATCGGTCAGCACTGGATGTACAACTCCAAGCACGTGCTGATTGTTTTCGATGACCTATCCAAGCAGGCTGAAGCCTACCGTGCAGTGTCGCTGCTGCTGCGTCGTCCCCCGGGCCGTGAAGCCTACCCCGGTGACGTTTTCTACCTGCACTCTCGTCTGCTAGAGCGTTGCTCCAAGCTATCTGATGACCTCGGTGGCGGCTCCATGACCGGTCTACCCATCATTGAGACCAAGGCCAACGACGTTTCGGCCTACATCCCCACCAACGTAATTTCCATTACTGACGGCCAGATCTTCCTACAGTCCGACCTGTTCAACTCTGACCAGCGCCCGGCTGTTGACGTAGGTGTCTCGGTATCCCGTGTGGGTGGTGCCGCACAGATTAAGGCCATGAAGAAGGTCTCCGGTACCCTCAAGATCACCCTGGCCCAGTACCGCTCCATGCAGGCCTTCGCCATGTTCGCCTCCGACCTGGACGCCGCCACGCGTGCCCAGCTCACCCGTGGTGCTCGCCTGATGGAACTGCTAAAGCAGCCCCAGTACACCCCCTACAAGGTCCAGGACCAGGTAGCCAGTGTGTGGGCAGGTACCAACGGTTACCTCGACGACGTCGCCCTTAAGGACGTATCTCGTTTCGAGAAGGAGATGCTCAACTACCTGCACTCTGAAACCGATGTACTAGAGACCATCGCTACCACCGGTCAGCTGACCGATGAGACTGAAGACAAGCTGCGTAAGGCCGTTGAGGCTTTCCGTACCACCTTCATGGGCGACGGCGCACTGCTAGACGCCGAGGTGGCTGAGCTTGAGGACGCCCCTGCTGCTGAGCACACCGTAGAGCAGATCGAAGTCAAGCGAGGCTGAGGTGGCTGGAGCACAACGCGTTTATAAGCAGAGGATTAACTCCACCCGCACCCTCAAAAAGGTGTTTAGGGCTATGGAGCTAATCGCTGCCTCGCGCATTGGCGCGGCCCGCGATGCCGCCCAGAGCTCGGGTCCTTACAATGCGGCGCTATCTCGCGCAGTGGCGGCAGTAGCCTCCTACTCAGGCTTAGACCACCCCATTACCCGTGAACGCACCGACACCAACCGGGTAGCGGTACTGGTGGTTACCTCTGACCGTGGTATGGCTGGGGCTTACTCGGCCACCATTCTGCGTGAAAGTGAGCGCCTCATCGAGCACCTGGTTGAAGAGGGCAAAGAGCCGGTGATCTACACCTGCGGTCGCCGCGCGCAAGGCTACTTCTCCTTCCGCGACCGTCCGGTAGAAAAATCTTGGGTGGGCGAGTCTGACCGTCCCAGCCCGCAAATGATTGACGATATTTCGGCAACTTTGCTCAGCACCTTCCTGGCTAAACCTGAAGACGGTGCCGTAAGCGAAGTGCACATCGTCTTTACGCGGTTCAAAACCATGGTTACCCAGGTGCCGGAAGTACGCCGTATGCTGCCGCTGCGCGTAGTGGATGTGGAAGGTCCCGGTGAACTGGTCCGTGAAGACGTGGCCGCCACCCAGGAGCGTTTCCACGCTGAAGAAACTACCGCCATGCCGCTGTATGAGTTTGAGCCTTCCAGTGCGGAAGTACTTAACGCCCTATTGCCGCGCTATGTAGCCAGCCGCATCAATGACGCGCTGCTGCAAAGCGCTGCCAGTGAGTTGGCTAGCCGTCAGCGTGCCATGCACACGGCCACCGACAACGCCGAAGAACTCATCACTACTTACACCCGTCTGGCAAACGCCGCTCGACAGGGTGAAATCACCCAGGAAATCACCGAAATTGTTTCCGGTGCTGACGCCCTGGCGGGAAAGTAAACGCCCAGATAGAACACGGAAGAACGATAAATGGCTAATTACCCAAACACCGGGGCTACCGGGCGTATTACCCGCATCATCGGCCCCGTAGTAGACATTGAGTTCCCGCCGGACGGACTACCGGCGATGTACAACGCATTGCACACGGATCTAACCCTGGATGGGGTTACCTCCACCCTCACTTTGGAAGTAGCCCAGTACCTGGGTGACAACATTGTGCGTGCAATTTCGCTTAAGCCCACTGACGGTCTGGTGCGTGGCGCCCAGGTAATCGACACCGGCGCCCCTATCTCTGTGCCGGTAGGTGACATCACCAAGGGCCACGTGTTCAACGTGACCGGTGAGGTGCTAAACCTCAAGGAGGGCGAGCACTTCGAGGTTTCCCAGCGTTGGCCTATCCACCGTCAGCCCCCGGCCTTCGATGAGCTAGAGTCCAAGACTCAGATGTTCGAAACCGGCATTAAGGTAATCGACCTGCTAACCCCCTACGTACAGGGTGGAAAGATTGGTCTATTCGGTGGTGCCGGTGTGGGTAAGACCGTGCTGATTCAGGAAATGATTCAGCGTGTGGCCCAGGATCACGGTGGTGTGTCCGTATTCGCTGGTGTGGGGGAGCGTACCCGTGAGGGTAACGACCTGATCGTCGAAATGGGTGAAGCTGGGGTGTTCGACAAGACCGCCCTGGTATTCGGCCAGATGGACGAGCCCCCGGGCACCCGTCTGCGCGTGGCCCTAACCGCCCTGACCATGGCGGAATACTTCCGTGATGTACAGCACCAGGACGTGCTGCTGTTCATCGACAACATCTTCCGTTTCACCCAGGCCGGTTCTGAGGTTTCCACCCTGCTGGGCCGTATGCCCTCCGCCGTGGGTTACCAGCCCAACCTGGCCGACGAAATGGGTCAATTGCAGGAACGTATTACCTCCGCAGGTGGTCACTCCATCACCTCGCTGCAGGCCATTTACGTGCCCGCCGACGACTACACCGACCCGGCTCCGGCCACCACCTTCGCTCACCTGGACGCCACCACCGAGCTTTCGCGTGAAATTGCTTCACGTGGTCTGTACCCGGCTGTGGACCCGCTAACCTCTACCTCGCGTATTTTGGACCCGCGTTATGTGGGTAAGGAACACTACGAGGTGGCCACCCAGGTTAAGTCCATCTTGCAGAAGAACCAGGAGCTGCAGGACATCATCGCCATCTTGGGTGTTGATGAGCTCAGTGAAGAAGACAAGGTTACGGTTGCGCGCGCCCGCCGTATCCAGCAGTTCCTGAGCCAGAACACCTACATGGCTGAAAAGTTCACCGGTGTTCCCGGCTCTACCGTGCCCCTGTCTGAGACTGTGGCCGCCTTCAAAGCTATCTGCGAAGGTACCTACGACCACGTGCCTGAGCAGGCATTCTTCAACATCGGTGGCATCGAAGATCTAGAGCGTCGCGCTCACGAGCTGACTAAGTAGTCGGCTTACGTCCCGCCTGGGGTTACCTGGGCGGGATGGCGACGGCGCCCCTAGCTCCGGCAGTCTAGCTCGGCAGTGGGGTGGGCGGCGTCGTCGGAAATTAAGTGACGCCCCAGTGACGTAACGGCAGTAAATTAACCAAGCCAGGAGAAAAAAGTGAGCAAGCTAAACGTTGAGATTGTCTCCCTGCGCAGGCAGGTATTCAGCGGGCAGGCAGACAGCGTTTCGCTGCCCACCGTCACCGGCGCCCTGGGTGTACTACCTGGCCGCGCCCCGGTGCTAGCCCTTCTTGGTGACGGATATGTGCAGGTGGAGGGCGATAAACCCTACCGTGTGCATGTGCGTGGGGGATTCTGTTCAGTTGACCATGACCAGGTCACCGTGGCCGCCGACGCTGTGGGTGAGGACGAAGTTGGCAGCCTCGATGTCGAAAGCATTGAGGTAGATACTAAGGTTGAGCACGTCGCTCTCGCTGCTTTGGATGGTGACGACCTAGACTAATACCCATGCACGCTGTCTGGGTATGGGGTCTAATTGCATTGGTTACGGCGCTAATCGCGCTAGTACTGTTTTTTGTTCGTCTGCGTACGCTATCTGCCCGAGTGGGGGCTTTCGAGTGTGCGCTAGCCGTTAAATCTGGTTGGATGGGCGGCATCGCCCAGATGCGTAGTGAAACCCTTGACTGGTATCGCATCGTGTCCGCCTCACCCAGCCCGCGCCTGCGCATTGAACGCAGGTTTGTGGAGTTAAGCCAGCCGCGTCGTCGAGTTAATGGCGGCAGCGTGGTGGAAGTGACTCTCACCTACGGGCAGACCGAATATGAGCTGGCTATGGCTGAAGAATTCCATTCGGCGCTGGTGGCCTGGGCTGATTCAGCTGCTCCGCGTGCAGGCGGCTATGTATAGTTTCAAGGTCTACTAAACACTACACAAAAACTGACATTTCGTCCCTTCCCTATAAAACCCCATGGAAAAATCACCTGTGAAGGATGATTTTGGGTGTAAATGATTGGGTTATCCAATGCGCTTGCTGATTGCTGACTGCTCTGTTGATTACTCTGGCCGCCTAAGCGCCCACCTGCCCAAAGCCAAGCGGCTAATCATGTTTAAAGCCGACGGCTCAGTGCTAATTCACTCCGACGGCGGCTCCTACAAGCCACTTAACTGGATGATGCCCCCGCTAAGTGTGGAAGAACTAGACATCGACGCCGAGCATGAGCAGGCCGGGGTAGTGCAGCTGCTAGACGTGCGCTCCGCCAAAACTGATGACCGCCTGCGCATCCGTATCTACCAGGTATATGCCGACGTCAACGAAGAGCTAGGGGCAGAGCCTGGATTGACTAAAGACGGCGTGGAAGCCCACCTGCAAGAGCTGTTAGCCCAGCAAATTGAGCTGCTAGGCCCCGGCCACCGCCTGATCCGCCGCGAGTACTACACCGCCATCGGCCCGGTAGACATTTTGGCTAAAGACGCTGATGACCACACCGTGGCCGTAGAAATTAAGCGCGTAGGCGGCATCGACGGCGTCGAGCAGCTAACCCGCTACCGTGAGCTGCTAGACCGTGACCCGCTACTGGCCCCAGTCAAGGCTGTGTTCGCCGCCCAAAGTATCAAACCCCAGGCCCGCACATTGGCTGAAGATCGCGGCATCACTTGTCTGATCTTGGACTATGACGCTATGCGCGGCATGGACGACGCCGACTCACGCTTGTTCTAACAGGGCACCATTAAGTAGCTCAAAAATCACTTTTAACAGGGACTTTAACGCTCTAAAAGCGCACAAAGGGCAGATAAACTAGGCACATGAGCAAAGAAGCCAGTTTCGCCCTACGTGGGCGAGTTGTACTACCCGAAACCATCCTGTTAGACGGCCTAGTCGTTGTTAACGGTTCACACCTTTTGTGGGTGGGGGAAGCTGAGCAGGCCGCAGCTGCCGGTTTTGCCCGCGAACTTCAGCAAGCCAGTCCTGCTCCCGAGGGCGGCTACCTGCTGCCGGGTCTAATCGACGTGCACTGCCACGGCGGCGGCGGGGAGTCTTTCCCCAACGCCACCACCCGCGAGCAGGCCATGACTGCCGTGCTTGAGCACCGCCGCCACGGCACCACCACCATTGTTACCTCCTGCGTCACCGCCAGCCCCGAGGTGCTGCGTGAACGCACCAAGCTACTGGCAGATTTGGCTGATGAGGGCGAAATTGCCGGTATCCACTATGAGGGCCCCTTCGTTTCAGTTGAGCGCTGCGGCGCTCAGGATCCCACCTACATCATTGACCCTGACGCTGAACTAACCCGTGAGTTGCTGCAACTGGGGCGCGGGCATGTGGTCACTATGACTATCGCCCCTGAAAAGCCGGGCCTGCTAGGTGACGACGGCGTAATCGAGGCCCTGCTTGAGGGCGGGGCGCTGCCTTCCTTTGGGCACAGCGACTCTGGCGCCGAGCCGGTACGCCGCTGCCTGGAAGAAACTGACCGGCGTATTTGGTCGCGTCTAGCCACCGACAAGCCGGTGCGTTCAGAGCGCGCCACCGCCACCCACCTGTTTAACGGGATGCGTCCCATCCACCACCGCGACCCCGGTCCTGTGCCCGAGGTGGTGGCTGGGGCCCAGCGCGGCGAGATTATCGCTGAGCTCATTGGTGACGGCGTGCACCTGGCCCCGGCCATTGTGCGCGACCTATTCGACACCCTGGGACCGGCCAACCTGGTGCTGATCACAGACGCTATGGCGGCGGCGGGTATGGCTGACGGCTCCTATGTGCTGGGCTCTCAGCCGGTTACTGTGGCCGATGGCGTAGCTCGTCTAACCGAAGGTGGGGCGATTGCTGGCGGCACTGCCCACCTGATTGACGTGGTGCGCACCACCTGGCACGGCGGGGTGGCGCTAGAGGACGCCGTCTACGCCGCCAGCGTGCAGGGAGCCGAGATCCTAGGTGACCCCGCCCGTGGCGAGCTAGCCGCCGGGCTGATTGCCGACGTAGTGGTAACCGACTGCGACCTGAACCCGGTTGAGGTGTACCGCGCTGGGCAGCTGGTTAAGTAGTTCTTAAGGTTTCGTGCTTAAAGGGCGCAGGCATTAGCGGCTTAGTTGCTGCGTTAAATTGCCTGCGCCCTTTAAGATGTGACCATAGCGACTACGTCGGCACCCAATTTAAAGTGAGGATCACGCATGGCTAACCTAGCAGCGGTGCTTTTTGACATGGACGGCACCCTGGTGGATTCAGAGATCATCTGGGAAGAGTTTTTGCGCTCAGAATGCGCAAAGCGAGGGGTGCTCATTGACCAGCAAACGCGTGAAAAAATGCGTGGAGCCTCACGTGACTTTACCGCTAACTTAATGGTGGAGCTGGGCACAGTAAAAGACCTGGCCGGTGGCTATGAGTTCTATGCGATTGTGGCCAAGCAGGTAGCTCAGCGTATTGCTGAAGCACCCCCATTTGAGCCGGGCGCCCAGGAGCTAGTGCACGCCCTACATGAGGCCGGCATCAAGATTGCTATTGTTTCGGCTTCGCCGCGCGGCGTGATTGAACCGGTAGCTGACGCACTAGGCGTAGTTGACCTGGTGGTTTCCGGTGAAGACTCAGAGCTGGGCAAGCCCTGGCCGGACCCCTATGAACTAGCACTACACAAGTTCGGGGTAGGCCGCGCTAACGCAGTGGTGCTGGAGGACTCCATTAATGGGGTAGCCGCCGCCCGTGGCGGCGGCATCGCTGCTATGCAGATTTCACGTCAGCGCGCCTTTGCTACCGACCCTGGTATTTTGGTGGTGCCAGCAATTGCCGCAGTAGACCAGCCCCTAATCGAAGCTTGGCTGGACTCGTGCCGTCGCCGCGCCGTCGTCGGCTAAAAACACCCTAAAAACCGCAGCTGCGGCCCTGGCTAAAACTGGCAGCAAAACCGCAGCTAAACCCCTAAAACCGAACCAGACCTTAAGGCGGACCATGTCACTTACAGACCAGACCCTGCAAGAATTCGACCCTGAGATCGCAGCTATCCTTGACGCTGAACTGGAGCGTCAGCGCGACGGTTTAGAGATGATCGCCAGCGAAAACTTTGTGCCCCGCGCAGTACTGCAGGCCCAAGGCAGCGTGCTAACCAACAAGTACGCAGAAGGCTACCCAGGCCGACGCTACTACGGCGGCTGCGAGGAGGTAGACAAGGCCGAAAACCTGGCCATTGAGCGCGCCAAAGCTGTTTTTGGAGCCCAGTGGGTCAATGTGCAGCCGCACTCAGGGGCCCAGGCTAACGCAGCCGTCCTGCACGCCCTAGCTCAGCCCGGTGACACTATTTTGGGCCTGAGCCTAGCCCACGGCGGTCACCTCACCCACGGCATGAGGATTAACTTCTCCGGCAAGGTTTACCGCGCCACCGCCTATGAGGTTGATCGCGAATCGATGCGCATTGAAATGGATCAGGTGCGCGCCGTGGCTAAGGCTGAAAAACCCAGCGTGATTATTGCTGGCTGGTCGGCTTACCCGCGCCACCTGGACTTTGCGGCTTTCCGCGAGATTGCTGACGAGGTTGGCGCTGCCCTGTGGGTGGATATGGCCCACTTTGCCGGGCTGGTGGCGGCGGGGCTGCACCCCTCACCGCTGCCGTATGCGGACGTTGTTTCCACCACCGTGCACAAGACCCTGGCTGGGCCGCGTTCGGGTATGTTGCTGTCTAACCGGGGCGAGCAGTGGGGTAAGAAGCTCAACTCGGCAGTGTTCCCTGGTCAGCAGGGCGGCCCGCTGATGCACGTGATTGCCGCTAAGGCGGTGGCTATGAAGGCTGCGGGCACTGAGGAATTTGCGGACCGTCAGCGTCGCACCTTGCAGGGGGCGCAGCTGATCTCCCAGCGCCTGCTAGCCGACGACGTTAGCAGCGCCGGCATCCAGGTGGTTACCGGCGGCACTGACGTGCACCTGGTGCTGGTTGACCTGCGTGACAGTGCGCTAGACGGGCAACAGGCTGAGGATCTGCTGGCACAAATTGGCATCACCGTTAACCGTAACGCGGTGCCTTTCGACCCGCGCCCGCCGCGAGTAACCTCCGGCCTGCGTATTGGCACCCCGGCTTTGGCTACGCGCGGCTTTGGCGCCGCCGAGTTTGGTGAAGTAGCTGAGATTATTGCGGCTGTGCTTAAGGCTGGCGCCACCGGCAATGTCAGCCAGGAGCTGCTAGAGACGCTGCGCGGGCGGGTTACTAACCTGACTAAGGCCTTCCCGCTCTACCCGGGCCTGGTGCAGTGAGGGCGCCTTGGGCCGGTAGCGCGCGGGTGCTGGATGGCAAGCTAATTGCCGGCCAGATTAAGGCTGAGCTGCGCGCTAATGTAGAGCAGCTGCGCGCGGCGGGAGTTGTGCCCGGCCTGGGCACGCTGCTGGTGGGGTCTGACCCCGGTAGCGTGAAGTATGTGGCCGGCAAACACGCCGACTGCGCCGAGGTGGGGATTAACTCTATCCGCGTTGATTTGCCCGCTGAGGCCACCCAGGCCCAGATTGAGGCTGCGGTGGATCAGCTAAATGCTGACCCAGCCTGCACCGGCTATATTGTGCAGCTGCCTTTGCCGCGAGGCATCGACACTAACGCCGTGTTGGAGCGCATTGATCCGGCTAAGGACGCTGACGGCCTGCACCCCACTAACCTGGGGCGCCTGGTGTTGCGGGTCAGTGGCCCTATTGATTCGCCTCTGCCTTGCACCCCGCGCGGCTGTATTGAGCTGCTGGTTCGTAACGGTATTTCCTTGGCCAACCAGGATATTTGCGTGGTGGGTAGGGGGGTCACCGTGGGCCGCTCGATTGGTTTGCTGCTGGGTAGGCGCGAGGTCAATGCCACGGTGGATGTCTGCCACACGGGCACGCGTGATCTGTCCAGCCACACTCGCCGCGCAGACATCATTATTAGTGCCGCTGGTGTGGCCGGGATTATTACTCCCGATATGGTAAAGCCTGGCGCGGTGGTGCTGGATGTGGGGGTCAGCCGCGTGGTTGGCGCTGACGGTAAGGCCCGTATCTGCGGGGATGTAGCCGACGGCGTCGACGACGTAGCTAGTGCCCTGTCGCCTAACCCGAGCGGGGTGGGCCCCATGACTCGCGCGCTACTGCTAGCTAATGTGGTGGAAACTGCCCAGCGCCAGTTAGCTGCTGGCCTTTAGGGCTTGTTGTAGCGGTGGTGCAGGTAGGAAGCGATTAACGCAACCCCTACAAAGCACAGCGGCAGGGAAATCAGCCAGAGTGTGGTGGCCAGGTTGTTTAGTACAGGCAGCTGCGCCAGTAGCGGGCATAGCGCCGCAATTATGGTGATGGCCGCCCCTACCCAGAGCCGACGCCGCGAGCGCGGGGGAGTGTGGTAGTCCTCGTCGATGGGTAGGTCTTCAAAGGAGGCCTGGTGATGCTGTCGCATGGCTGTGATCCTACCGCGCTTTCGTGCAGGTTTTGTGCCCCCGGAGCTGGTCTGCGCTAGCTTAGTTGCCGTATTTGAATTCGCCTTGGCGGCGTAGCAGTTCGGTTTGCACCTGGCTGAGCTCGCGCAGCTCCACATCGGTAACTGCGGCCCAGCGTGGACCTCGCCCTAGCCAGGTGATGAACCTAGCCATTAGTGCACTGTCACCGGCGGCCCATACCTCAACTCGGCCGTCGTCGAGATTACGGACGCTACCGGAGAGCTGATATTTGAGGGCTTCTTGGTGGCAGCTGTAGCGAAAGCCCACGCCTTGCACGCGTCCACTGATATAGGCATGAATTCCGCGCATGTTTTGTTCCTTAGCTGGGTGGCTGGTTTGGGTTAATTATCGCGTTTAAGTGTGTACCTGGTTAAGCGCGCGGGGCTTGGCGCCCTATTTGCCGCCTGCGCCGGCCCTGCCGCCCTGTGAACTGCCTACGCCGGCCCGCGAACTGTTTGCCTGCTGAGCCTGCCGTCGCCTTTGCGCCCGTGCCGGCTTAGTCACCGCATTTGCTGTCCGCGCCGGGTCTACCACCCTGGTTAGGGCGGGCTTAGCTATTCTTGGTTTATGCGTATTGTTACCGTCAACGTTAATGGGATTCGGGCCGCTGCCCGTAAAGGTATGGGCCAGTGGCTGGAGCAAAGCGCCCCGCAGGTGTTGCTGTTGCAGGAGGTGCGCGCTGATAGCGAGATTGCGGCGGGTTTGCTGCCCGGCTATGAGGCCCACGTGTTGCCGTGCCGGATTAAGGGCCGCGCGGGCGTGGCGGTTGCGGTGCGTGAGGGTAGTGGCATCCAAGTGGCGCAGGTGCGCGACGGCGTGGCTCGCCCTGGCACTTTGGAGCCCGACGTCGATTCGGGGCGTTGGTTGGAGGCGGATTTGGTTTTGCCCGCTGGCCAGCAGCTGACGGTGGTTAGCGCCTATATTCACTCTGGCGAGGTGGGTACCCCCAAGATGGAGCAGAAGTATGCTCACCTGGAGTTGGTTGATGAACGCATGAGCCAGCTGTTTGAGCGAGCTGCTGCAGGTGGGCCGCAGGCGCTAATGGCGGGCGATCTTAATGTGGTGCGTAGCGAGAAGGACATTAAGAACTGGAAGCCTAACCACAACAAGACTGCGGGCGTGTTGGATGAGGAAATCGCCCACCTGGAGGGTTGGTTTAGCCAAGGGTGGGTGGATGTGCAGCGCCAACTGGCTGGACCCGATGCGCAGGGGCCTTACACCTGGTGGTCTCAGCGTGGTAAGGCTTTTGATAACAACACTGGTTGGCGTATTGACTACCAGGTGGCCACCCCGGCCCTGGCACAGAAGGCACAAGATTTTACTATTGGCCGCGCGCCAAGCTACGCCGAGCGTTGGTCAGACCACGCTCCGCTGGAGGTTAGCTACGACCTAGAAAGCTAGGCAGCCATCGCTGTGTACAGACCCGGGCGCATTTTTGCGCCCGGAGCCGGGTACCAACTAAACCTAAGCGCGCGCTGAGGCGCGCGCTTAGGTTTTACTGTTTTAGAAGCGGATGGCGTCAATGGGTTTGATACGCATAGCCACCCAGGCGGGGATGATACCTGCCAGGGCACCTACGCCGGTGGCTGCAGCTAAACCAATTAGGGCAGCGCTGAAGGGGTAGGCGGGGGTGGGTGCATCGGTTTGGATCCCTAAGATTGGGCCCAGTGGCACAAACCGTAGCGCCAGGATAGATATCGCAATACCCACGATGCCGGCCACCACTGTGGCCACCACCGATTCGAGCATGATTGAGAAGAAAATGCGCCAGCTGCTGGCCCCAAAGGCGCGGCGCACCCCGATCTCATGGATACGTTGACGCACTGTCACAATAGAGACGTTGATCAGCCCCAGCGCGCCTAGCACCATCATGAACACGCCGGCAGCGGATACCACCAGGGTGAAGGTGCGCATGGAGCTATTGCTGGCGCCAGTGTCAATATTGGAGTTTACTTGCACGGTTTTGGCGCCAAACTGGGCCCCAAATTCGCGTTTAGCTAGGGCCTGCATTTTGCTGACCTGCTCGCGTCCCACATACATATTTAACGTGGGTACGGGGGCGGTGGCGGCGTCGGTAAGGCTAGCTTCAAAAGGATCACGCAACACATAGGCCTTATATTCCTTGGTGCACACCTGCTTGCCGTTTTCGTCGTCATAGCAGTTAGGTGAGTCTTTTTCCGCAGTGATACCCACAATCGTGAAGGAAGTGCGTGAAGGGGTGAAAGATTGCACTGTGAAGGGGGCGCTGAGGGTCTCAATGCCTAGTTCTTTAGCAAACGCCTTATTTACCACTATGGGGGTGGCCAGGTTTTTAGTGTCTGCCTGGCTAAACCAGCGCCCTTGCGACAGGCTTACCGGCACCACCTTGTTGTAGCTGGCACTGACCACGGTGGTGTTGACCCGTTGGGGGCCAAAGGGGAACATGAACCTGATGTTGGTTTCATAAGAGGTGGCGGCGGCCTGCACCTTGTAGCGTTTAACAAAGTCATTCATGGATTTAGAGACTTTGTGTGCCTGGGAGGCGCTGGCCTGCTGGGTTACCCCGCCCGCGCTGTCAGAGTTGGTGGCTTGGCTCTCGTCAGCGCCGTCACTTTCACCACTGCTGGGGCTTATCTGCACGCTAACTGTGCCGGGATAGCCGGAGTAGCGGGCCATCTCGTTTTGGATGACTATGACTGAGACTTGCCCGAGGGCAATTACGAAGGTCATGGCGGCCACTGAGGCGGCTACACCCACCAGGGACAGCAGCACACGCAGTTTAGAGATACGCAGCTGGGTCCAGGCTTCAATGAGGGAACCAATGATTAGGCTCATGCCAGCCCCTGCCTGATATCGATGGGGTGCAGGCACCCGTCTGCTAACTGGTAGGCCATTTGGGCGCGGGCGGCTACAGCCAGATCGTGGGTGATCACGATTAGTGCCGCCCCGCTTTGATGGCACTGTTTTTCAAGTAGGTCCATAACACTGGCGGCGGTGTGTACATCCAGGGCACCGGTGGGCTCGTCAGCCAAGATCACCTGGGGGCGACGGCTCAGGGCGCGGGCGATAGCTACCCGCTGCTGCTCACCGCCGGAGAGACGCTCAATGGATTGGTCTATTTTGCTTTCCAGCCCTACCGCTTCAAGCAGCTGCTTGGCGCGGGTGTTGCGGGTCCAAAACTGTGAGCCGCTGGCGTAGAGCAGCGGGGTGTAGACGTTTTCGGTGGTGGTTAGCCCGCTGATGAGGTTGAAGGATTGGAAAATGAACCCAAATCCACCTCCGCGTACTTTGGCGCGGGCGGCCTCACCTAGCCGGTTAACGCTCGCCCCGTTGAAGCGGTATTCGCCGCTGGTGGGGGTGTCCAACATGCCGATGATATTGAGCAGGGTGGATTTACCGGTGCCTGAGCGGCCCACAATGGCAATGTGTTGGCCGGCCTCAACGCGCAGGTTGATGTCGGTGAGGATTTTCAGTTCAGCGTCGTCAACTATGAAGGAGCGGGCGATTGACTCCAGCTCGATCAGGGCGCTCACTTAATTTCCTTACCGGCTGAGTCATAGCAGGTCCCGTCAGGGTCGCAGCTGTTGGGTTTGCCGGTTTTGTCTACGTCTTGGTCGGGCACGAACTGCAAGATGGAGTCGCCTTCTTTAAGCCCGGAGGTCACTACGATCTGGTTGCCGTCGTTAATGCCCAGTTTGACGGTGGTTTCTACGGTTTTGGTGGGTTTGGTTGGGTCGGGCACAAGCCATACCTTGCCGGTTGCGTAGTTGCCTTGCACGGCGGTTAGGGGCACGGTTAGGGCCCCTTTAGCTTCGCCGACGGCGATCGAGATGGTGGCTTTCAGGCCTGGGAATACTTTCTTGTCTGCGGGGACGGCGCAGCGTACCTGTACGGTGGTGGCGTCGCCGCTAGCGGCGTCGGCGGTATCTTTAGGGGCGGCGGTGGAGTTAGATGAGGAACTGGCTGTTCCAGTGCCAATTTTTAGGTTGCCGCAGGCAAAGGGCGCCGGCCCGGATTTGATGGTGAGCGTAGCGCTGGTGGGGGCCTGGGTCAGCTGGTACTGCTGAGCGGCGCTGATGGTGCCGGTGGCGCTGTAGGTGCCGGTGGAGATGGAGGCGATGGAGGTGCCTACCGTGGTTTCTTGGTCTTTAATCACCGAGTAGTTGATGGTGCCGGTGGTGGGGGCGTAGACATCAATGTAGGTGACTTTTTCGGTGGTTTTGGGGGTGGTGTCAGCTTTGGAGTCCGAATCTGAAGAGTCACTAGATCCGTTGGCACCCTTAGAGTCACTAGATCCGTTTGTGCCGTTAGATCCATTAGAGCCATTGTCGGTGGTGGTTACGGTTTCGGTTTTCTTGATGGTCAAGATGGGTTCACCGGAGGTAACCGCAGCACCGTTGTCAAAGTAGAGGCGCGCTACGGTGCCCGCGGAGGTGGCTGGCACTTGGGTGGGGGCGTCGGCAACTACTTGGCCGTCAATGTCGACGGCGGATTTAACGTCAGCTTTGGTGACGGTAACTAGCGGGGTGCTAACTGAAAAACCTGTTTGCGCTGTGGTGGGCGTGGTTTGCTCGCTGTCTGGAAAGAATGCGAGTTTTACTAGTGCTGCTGTCACAACCAGGGCCAGCAGAACTTTTAAACCAGTTAGTAAGTAACGCTTCACAATGGGCATCCTTACCTGTTCGGGACGTAAGTACTAATGAGAATCTTACTTGATGGTTGGGCATGGGGATGTATCCCCACCTCAGAATAGTTGTCAAAGTTTCCCAGGATCCATGCAGAAACCAACTTTAATCTCATTTCCATAACGCGGCGATCAAGTTTTCTGGTCGTTTTTACGCCAAGTGCCACAGGCTGGTGACTGTGGTTAGATGATGATGGAGATTTAAGTGAAGCAGAAGCGTGTGTTGCGCCGAGGTTGGCTGCGCAAGTTTGCAGCATTGACGGCACTGGTTACTGCTGTGGCTGGTCTGAACCTGGTGGGTCCCCAGGAAGCTCAGGCTGCCAACAGCCCCTATGTGCCTGCCCGGTACCGCCTGGTGTGGAGCGATGAGTTTGAAGGCACCCAGCTAGACCGTAATAACTGGGATCCTGCCACTGGCGCCTGGGGTGACAATATGCAGATGGTTTACAAGGACCAGCCCCGTAACCTTTACGTTAAGGATGGCTCACTGCACCTGGTGGCCTACTACGAGAAGGGTGGCGTAAAGACTAACGTATGTGGTGGTCAGAAGGTTAAGACTGGCAAAAACTGTATTCAGAGCCGTCGTTACACCTCTGCCATGCTGCGCTCGCGCGACAAGAAGTACTTCAAGTACGGCTACTATGAGGCCCGTATCAAGCTGCCCAAGGGCCACTCTTCCTGGTCTAGCTTCTGGCTGCTGGCTCAGGACAAGACTTATGGGGACTGGCCGCACTCAGGTGAGATTGACGTCTTTGAATCCAAGGGTTACGACCCCCAGTTTGTGCAGTCCACTGCGCACTGGTTTAGCAAGGACAAGGGTAAGCGCGACCAGTCCAACAACTGGAACAAGAAGCACTTTGGAATCAACACCCAAGATGGCTACCACACCTACGGTCTGCTGTGGGAGCCCAATAAGCTGACCTACTACATTGACGGCGTAAAGACCCACGAAATCAAGGGCCCGCTGCGCGGTACTCACGCCAATGGCCTCATGCCCTTTGACAAGAACTTCTACCTGCTGCTTAACCACGGTGTAGGCGGTAACTTCCTGGAGGGACGCTACAACCAGGCTGGTGGCTACATCGAAAAGCAGTATGTCAACGGTCAGGACATGAGTGTTGACTACGTGCGCGTATACCAGAAGAAGTGAGCACCTGCTTAGCACTACTTAGCTAGCTCCAGCTACAAGCTAGCGCCGCTAGGCGGCGCCTGCAAAGCAGCTACACACAATAGTGGTGGTGGCGCAGCCTTAAGGCTGCGCCACCACCATTTATTAACGCCTCTACCGGCATATCCTGGAAACAGCTTGTGAGGTTTTGATCTGAGGCGCCAATTTCTATGAACGAGTATGTTATGCAGTTAGAGCGTGAGCTCGCGCTTATTGAGAGAGGCTTCAAAGAAGAACAGCGGCGCGCGCAGGCTGACTACCACTCATTTGACCGAGAACACGCTAAGGCACTTGCCCACCTGGCTTATCGGTCCCAGGTTTACCAGGTGCGTATGTATGCAGTATTCCTGCTAGGACACCTGTCACAAGAGGAAGAGATTTTAAACTTCCTCAGAGATGAAGTCTCCAAGGATGACAGTTGGAGGGTTCAAGAGGTTCTTGCCAAAGCCGTCGATGAGTTCTGTGCGACCAGGGGATATGAGCAAGCACTGGGTGTTATCGACCAGTGGTTGAATGATGCTCGCCCACATGTGCGGCGAGCCGTTACTGAAGGTTTACGGATTTGGACGAGTCGTCCGTACTTCAGAGATAACCCATGTGAAGCAATCGAGAGGCTATCGCGGCTTCGAAGTGATAGCAGCGAGTACGTTCGCAAGTCTGTGGGAAATGCCTTGCGGGATATTAGTAAGAAATTCCCAGACTTGGTTGCAGCGCAGTTGGGCACGTGGAGCTTGCAAAGCCGGGAAGTAAAGCAAGTACATAGCCTGGCAAGCAAGTTCATCAAATAGTACAGTTCTCAACCGGCACGGCTTCGTTAATTGCCTGCTGCAAGGCTGCAGGCACATGCGTGTCCGTGTGGACTTCGGCAGGAAAACCGGTTAGCTCGCTTGTGTATGCAGCGATATCTGCCAACTCAAACAGTGATAAATCACGGCTCGGAGTACCGATCAGATCAATATCCGACTCGAAGCCATCCGTTCCCTGAACGATAGAGCCAAAGACACGCAGAGCCTCAAGGCCTCGTTCCTTGGCGTAGCTACCGATCGAGGAAGCATGGCGGGCCAGTGGTACAGAGGGACGATAGTCTGCCATACGCAAGATACGCTCAAGCATTTCAGTAGACACAGCCCGCTTACCAGACTCAATCTGTGCAAGGGTTGACTGACTCATTCCGGTCAACCCCGCCAACTCTGCCTGCGTAAGAGACGCGTCCCTGCGTGCCTCACGTACCAGGGACGGCGCATCTTCCCGCCGAAACCGAGCCATAAATCCATGATAGTGCACGTATGCACTATCATGGAGAGCTCGATTAGCTCGATTCAGTCTAAGCCGCCGGCTCCCGGGCCGGGCTCAGCCTGCAAAAAGGCCGGCTCGCGGTAACCAGCCTTAGCGAAAGCCTGCGCAATAGCCTGGGCTACCTGCTCCAACTCCTGGGTGCGCACCAAGGCAATGGCAGAGCCACCAAAACCACCGCCAGTCATACGCGCCCCAATAGCTCCAGCAGCGCGGGCTGCCTCAACCGCCGTATCCAACTCGCCTACAGTCACTTCATAGTCATAGCGCAGCGAGTCATGCGAAGCATTCATCAACTGGCCAACCTCAGCCAGTGCAGCCGCATCAGTTAAATCTTGAGTTTGCAGCAGCTCAATGAGCTTTTCCGTACGCTCAATCTCGCTAACCACATGGCGTGTGCGGCGCACTAAAGTATCCACCTGCTGCTCTAGGCCCTGCTCGCGAGCGCTTTGCGCCAGCAGCTCCAGGTTGTAGTCAAGCTGCTCGGGATCCAAATCAGCCAAAAGCTCCACTTCCAACAGTTTTGCAGCCTGCTCACAGCTACTGCGTCGCGCCGCATACTGGCCATCAACCAGTGCGTGTGGGGCGCGAGTGTCAATCACCAGCAGGCTCAAACCCGACTCGCTCAAGTTAAAAGGTACCTGCTTGGCTGAAAAATCAGTGCAATCTAACGCTAAAGCATGTCCGGCGCGGCATCGCAGCGACGCCGCCTGATCCAGCCCGCCAGTAGGGGCGCCAGCAATCTTATTTTCGGCCAAGCAGCACAGCCGAGCTAGGCGCTCGCGGCCCACATCCGAGGGGTTATCAGTTGGACCAGCCAAAGCCAGCCCGGCGACGTCGTCGAGAGCTACCGCCACCGCGCATTCCAAAGCGGCAGAAGAAGACAAACCCGCCCCCAGTGGTACGCAAGATTCTAGAGCAATATCGAAGCCGGGCAGCGGGCCCAAGCCGTCTTGCTCTAGCGCCCAAGCCACACCCACCAGGTAAGCAGCCCAGCCACTGACCTGACCGTTTTCGCCTTTAGGGGCCACCTGATCCAAATCCAAGCTCACCACATCGCTAGGGTCGGCTGAAGAAACCAGGCGTACCAGGCGGTCAGGGCGCCGGCTCAAAGCCACAAAAGCGCGGTGCGGTAAGGCGATCGGGAAGGCCAGGCCACCGTTGTAGTCAGTGTGTTCGCCAATAACATTGACGCGCCCAGGGGCTTGCCACACCCCCTCAGGCTGGCTGCCAAAGGTAGCCACAAACAAATCTGTGGCACCCTTAGCGCCCTGACTAAAGCTTAAAGCGGGCAGGTTTAGCATCTTTGCTCCTTAATAAATGGTTAGTCCGCACTAGTAGTTAGCCTGCACTAGTAGTTAATCCGCGATGGTCAGCGTAATGCCGTGGTCTTCCAGGCGGGCCACGGTCTGGGGCTCAGGTGAGCGGTCAGTGATCAAAACATCCAGGTCATCGAGGGAGCAGAAGCATTGCAGACCGAGCGCATCCCACTTAGAGACGTCCATAACCGCCACCGTGGTGCGCGCACAACGCACCAGCGCACGGTTAGTGGCAGCCTCGGAAAGGTTAGGGGTCATCAAACCTACACGCGCATCGAAAGCGTGAGTACCCATAAACGACCATTCCACGCGTAGCGAAGAGAGCGCATCAATCCCGGTCAGCCCCACCAAGGCAGCAGAAGGGGTGCGCTCACCACCAATCAAAATCACGGTGGGGGCGGGGTGGCCCTGCTCACGGGCCGTATCTGCGGCGTCGAACAGCAAATTAGCTGCCGGCAGCGAATTAGTAATGATGGTCAAAGTTGGAAAATGTTCCAACTCAGTTAGCGCGCGCGCCACTGCCAAAGTGGTGGTGCCTCCAGAGAGGGCCAAAGAATCCTGGGGGCGCACAAGCTTAGCGGCAGCTAGCGCAATCTGGCGTTTTTCATTGGTATGCTGCTCAGATTTAGTGGCAAAGCGCGGCTCCATAGAGCTAGGCCCAGCGGCTACCGCGCCGCCGTGGACGCGCTCTACCAGACCGGCGCTAACCAGCTCAGTAATGTCGCGGCGCACAGTCATCTCAGAGATGCCCAGTGCCTCAACTACTTCTGCCACACGCACGCCACCGTTGCGCGTAACTAAATCCATGATGAAGTCCTGGCGTTGGCGGGCCAGCATGGGGGTTGCGGTATTGTCACTCACGGTAGATATTTTGCCATATTGTTGCTTCTTGTTGGCTTTATAAGCGCAAAGGGTTTGACTTATCTGGGTTCTTGGTTAGGGTCGAAGAGGCAACATATAATGCCCTAGGAATGCGGCCTTAATGCATGTGTCGAAGCCTCGTTAACGTGCAAACAGTGACGAGCTGAGCGTATCTATGGGCACAGTCAAATCCCGAGGAGTGATGCAAATGGCTCTAGCTGTTGAGTCGGAAATTGGTCGCCTAGAACAAGTTATCTTGCACCGCCCTGGTGACGAGATGAAGCGCCTGACCCCACAAAACAAAGACGACCTGCTCTTTGACGACATTTTGTGGCTAGCCGAAGCGCAAGAAGAACACGATAAATTCGCAAACGTACTGCGCTCACGCGGCGTCGAAGTACTTTATATGCAAGACCTGCTGGCCCAATCGCTAGACAACAGCGAAGCCCGCACTCACGTACTAGAAAACACCTTCACTCCGGCTACCTTCGGCCCGCTAGCTGTAGACAATATCCGCAGCCACTTCAGCACCCTGCCCAGCGAGGAACTCGCCCGCATTTTGGTGGCCGGCCTAACTAAGAACGAGCTACTAGAAAACACTAGCGCCCCCTCCTCAGTAGTAATTGCTGGCATGGACGGCGACGATCTAGTCCTAGAGCCGTTGGTAAACCACCTCTTTACCCGCGACACCTCCTGCTGGATCTATAACGGCGTATCCATTAACTCCATGCGCCTGCCGGCCCGACGCCGTGAAACCGTTAACTACCAGGCAATCTACCGTTGGCACCCGCTGTTTGCTAACGAAGAATTCCCCGTATTTAACTTTGGTTCCATGGACGGCACCGGCGCCGTCGAAGGTGGAGACGTACTGATTATCGGTAACGGCGCAGTACTAATTGGTCTAGGTGAACGCTCCACCACCCAAGGTGTAGAAATCCTAGCTAGCAAACTGTTTACCTCAGGCAAGGTAAACCGAATTGTGGCCCTAGACATGCCCAAAGTGCGCTCGCAGATGCACTTAGACACGGTCATGACCATGATCAACCAGGGAACCTTCACCAAATACGCGGGTCTGGGTATGCGCCCCTCCCTGGTGATCACCCCCGGGCATGACCCCCAGCACCCGGCTATCGTCTCCCACCCGGCTGAAGACATGCACCATGTCATCGCTCGCGCCCTGGGCCTAGCCGACATTGAGGTGCTAACCACCCCGCAAGACTCCCTGGCTGCTGCCCGTGAGCAGTGGGATGACGCAAACAACTGTCTAACCATTTCCCCCGGCACCGTAGTCACTTACGAACGTAACGTGGCCACCAACACCTACCTACAAAGTCGCGGCCTGGAGGTGCTCACCGTACCTGGCAGTGAACTCGGCCGTGGTCGTGGTGGCCCGCGTTGCATGAGCTGCCCGACCCTGCGCCAGCCGGTCTAAGTCCAGTTGGTGGCCCGCCAATCGGGCCACCGAGCGGGCATAACCGGCTAACCACCCGCCCGGGCGTTAAAGGCCAAGCCCCTGGCGGCGTCGTCGTAAAAAACTGGCCACAATCCACCCCTAGACCAATCCAAACCCTCTAAAGCCAAAGAAACGGAGAAGCCACTCATGGCATACCCCCTGCACGGTCGTTCCTTCCTGCGCGAACTAGACTTCACCCCCGAAGAGTGGCGTGGCCTGCTAGACCTGGCCGCTGAACTCAAGGCTGCTAAGAAGGAAGGCCGCGAGGTTCAGCACCTCAAGGGCAAGAACATCGCCCTGATCTTCGAAAAGACCTCCACCCGTACTCGCTGCTCCTTCGAGGTTGGCGCCTACGACCAGGGAGCCAACGTAACCTACCTGGAGCCCACCGGTTCACAGATTGGTCACAAGGAATCCGTAGCCGACACCGCCCGCGTACTAGGCCGCTTCTATGACGGCATTGAATACCGTGGCGACAAGCAGTCCAACGTAGAGCAGCTAGCCCAGCTTTCTGGCGTGCCCGTATGGAACGGTCTAACCGACGACTGGCACCCCACTCAGATGCTGGCCGACCAGCTGACCATGATCGAGCACTCTGACAAGCCCCTAAACGAGGTAGCTTTTGCCTACCTAGGCGACGCGCGCAACAACGTAGCCAACTCGCTGCTAGTTTCCGGCGCCATGATGGGCATGGACGTGCGCATGGTGGCCCCCACCCAGCTGCAGAACTCTGACGAGGTAGTTGAGGCCGCCCGCGAAATCGCCAAGACCACCGGCGCCCGCATCACCATCACCGACAATGTAGAAGAAGGCGTTAAGGGCGTTGACTTCCTCTACACCGACGTGTGGGTATCCATGGGTGAGCCCAAGGAAGTTTGGGACGAGCGCATCAAGCTGCTACTGCCCTACCAGGTTAACGCGCAGCTGGTAGCCAAGACCGGCAACCCCAACGTGAAGTTCCTGCACTGCCTACCCGCCTTCCACGACCTAAACACCACTGTGGGCCGCGACATCTACGAAAAGACCGGTCTGGACGCCCTTGAGGTTACCAACGACGTGTTCGAAAGCGACGTGAACATCGCCTTTGACCAGGCCGAAAACCGTATGCACACTATCAAGGCCGTTATGGTGGCCACCCTAGGGGAGTGACCTTTGCGCATTGTGGTTGCCCTGGGCGGTAACGCCCTGTTGCGTCGTGGCGACAAGCCCGACGCCGACATCCAGATTGCTAATGTGCAGCTAGCTGCGGCCCAACTAGCCAAGCTAGCTAACGAGCACGAGCTGATCATCACCCACGGTAACGGCCCCCAGGTGGGCGTCTTGGCCCTGGAAAGTGCCAATGACGAGCGCCTCAGCCGCGCCTACCCGCTAGACACGCTGGGCGCTGAAACCCAGGGCATGATCGGCTACTGGCTGCTGCAAGCCATGCAAAACGCCCTGCCCGGGCGCCAGGTGGCCACCATGGTGTGCCAAACCCTGGTGCTCTCTGGAGACCCCGCCTTTGCCAACCCCACCAAGTTTGTGGGTGAGGTTTATGACGAGGAAACCGCCAAGCGCATTGCTCGCGAGCGCGGCTGGGTAGTTAAGGCCGACGGCGAGCACTTCCGTCGCGTGGTGGGTAGTCCCGCCCCGCAGCGAGTGATTGAAACCCGCCTGATCCGCAACCTGGTTAACTCTGGGGCAGTGGTGATTTGCGCTGGTGGCGGCGGCGTGCCTGTGATCCGTAACGAGAAGGGTCAGCTGCAAGGCGCCGAGGCGGTTATTGACAAGGATCTAACCGCTGCGGTGCTAGCTGAAGACCTGGAAGCCGATGCGCTGATTATCCTCACCGACGTAGACGGTGTCTACGAAGGTTATGGTACTGCCCAAGCTCGCATGGTTAAGCGTGCTACCCCAATGCGACTGCGCGAAATGGGTTTGCCCGCTGGCTCTATGGGCCCCAAGGTGGAGGCAGCTTGCCGTTTCGTGGAGCTGACCGGGGATATGGCCGCAATTGGCCGCCTGGAAGATGCGCTAGATATCATCGCTGGTCACAGCGGCACGATTGTTACCCCTGGCGGTAACTATGGTGGCCCTGGGGATTTGCGTCCCCCGGGTATGGGCCGTATCTAGTGTTAGCAGCAATCCGTAAAATTGTGGTGGCCTGTAAAGCGGTTTATGCCCGCTGGCAGGCCACCACGTTTGGCCGGGCCTATATGCGTTTTAAGGCTGAGCGTGGGACGATTTTGGCGGCCGGTATTGCCTATACCGGCTTGATCAGCCTGTTTGCGGCGCTGACGCTTGTGGTTTCCTCGCTGCTGCAGCTTTCGGACATGTTTCCGGCTTGGCGCGCGGCCATGGTTAAAATGCTTAGCCAGGCCCTGCCGGGGGTTATTTCTGATGGCTCTAGCTCGGGGCTGGTGCGTTTGGACCAGCTGGAGCTAAATCAGGGTATTGGGCTAGCCACTTTTATTGGTACGGTGACGCTGGTGGCTACGGCCCTGGAAATTCCGGCGGTTTTGCGCGGCGGGGTGCGGGCAATGTTTTCAGCCCCGGTTTTGCGCGCAAATTTTGTGGCTTTGCGTTTGCGCGACGCCGCCATGGTAGTGGTGGTGGTTATTGGGGTGAGTGTGAGCTCAGCGGCCCTGGCTTTGGCTGTGGCGCTGCACGCCCAGCTTGATAGTTACCTGCATATTCCTGGCTCCACTACGCTGTTGCAACTGTTTGCTTATGGGCTGGGTTTTATTGTCGACGGCGGCGTGTTAACTGTAATAGTTATACTCGCCAAGGTTGAAGTGCGCCGGCGAGTATTACTAATTGGCTCTCTTGCCGGAGCCGCCGCGATGACAGTGCTGCGCCTGGCAGGTAGCCAGGGCTTAATCTCTGGCACTGTAAACCCGCTGCTAGGCTCGTTTTCGACGGTTGTGGTGTTGCTGATTTGGATGCACACAGCGGCCATGGTGTTGCTTTATACCAGCGCCTGGATGGCGGTTGCTACTAAAGAGAAAAGCACAGCTGAAACTATTGAGGGTGGCGCGGCTTTAACAGCCAGCTAAACCCGCTAGGCTTGGTCTATGACCCAAATCCACGCCATCATCCCTGCCGGTGGAGCCGGCACCCGCTTATGGCCACTTTCGCGTCGTGAGCGTCCGAAGTTTCTCCTCGATCTGACCGGTGCTGGCCGCTCCCTGCTGCAGGGGACTGTGGCCCGCCTGGATCCGGTATCTGACTCGATCACCGTGGTAACCGGTATCGCCCATGTAGCTGCGGTAGCTGATCAGTTACCGCAGCTTGACCGCGAGCAGCTAATTGCTGAGCCGGCCCCGCGTGACTCTATGGCCGCTATTGGCCTGGCGGCGGCTGTGATTGCTAACCGTAATGGTCGTGACGCTGTGGTGGGTTCTTTTGCTGCCGACCAAACTATCGCTGATGAGGCTGCTTTCCACACGGCTGTACGTGAGGCTGCTGAGCTGGCCCTGGCCGGATATGTGGTCACCATTGGGATCGAAGCTAGCGGTCCTTCTACTGCTTTTGGTTACATTCACTGCGCTGAGCCCATCACTGTGCCCGGCGCCCCCAGTGGCCGCGCGGTGGCTGGCTTTACGGAAAAACCTGACGCTGAGACTGCCGCCGCCTACCTGGCTAGCGGTGACTACCGCTGGAATGCGGGCATGTTTGTGGTTAAGGCTGGGGTTTTGCTAGATCACCTGGCCACCACCAAGCCGGCTCTGGCTGCAGGTATTGAGGCTATCGCCAAGGTTTGGGACACTCCGCAGCGCGAAGAGGTACTGGCCTCCACCTGGCCGGGCCTGGAAAAGATCGCCATTGACCATGCTATTGCTGAGCCGGTGGCGGCTGCTGGTGGCGTAGCCGTGGTGCCGGCCGCTATGGGCTGGGATGACGTAGGTGGCTTTGATGCCCTCATTGAGTTGATCCCGGCCGCTAAGCAGGGCACTGGTGCGGGGGTTAAGCAGCTGGATCTATCTGGCGCCACCCAGGTGCGTAACGTAGATTCCGACGGCGCCCTGGTGGCTAGCTCTGCCGGGCGTCTAGTGGCCTTGCTGGGTGTGCCCAACCTGGTGGTTGTGGACACCCCTGACGCCCTACTGGTGGCAGACCCGGCACACGCGCAGCAGGTTAAGGCGATTGTTGACGGCCTCAAGGCAGACGGCCAAGAGAAGCTGGTGTAACACAAGTGCGAGGCAGAAAGTGCCGCCGCCCCGGTTGTGGGCGTAATGCGGTAGCTACGTTGACCTCCAACTATGCGGACTCAACTATTGTGATTGGGCCGTTGTCGGTGGAGGCCGATCCACAGGCTTATGATCTGTGTGAGGTGCACGTGGATTCTTTCACGGCTCCGCGCCAGTGGCAGGTGGTGCGTTTGGTGACCGAGTTCGAGCCGGCCCCACCCACCCCAGACGATCTAGACGCGCTAGCTGAGGCAGTGCGGGCGGCGTCGCGGCGTTCACCTAAACGCTCTGAAGCAGTAGACCGCGCCCGCAGCTCTATGCCGGCGGATCTACGTAACCCGCGCTCAGACACAGAGGTTACGCGTCGTTCGCATCTGCGCCTGTTAAAGGGCGAAAAGGAGGGCTGATGAGCCAGATTGCCCCTTGGCTACGTGAGTTGCTGCGTGACCCGGTGGATGTTTCACCGCTAACCGACGCCGAGCACATGCCCCCCACAGTGCTGCTGGTGCCCGGGCTTGGCTCCCTCCAGGTAGCCCCTGGCTCTGGCTCTCAGGTGCAGGTACAGGCCCCTGGCGCCGACTACTACCTGGTTAACCGCGAAGCTACGCGAGCCTACCCGGTACGTGACGGGGTAGCTATGCTGCTGCCGCGCTAAAAGCCGCCAGTATCTACCCCTAAGCGCTAGCCCCTAGCATCAAGCCAACGCCGGGAAGTAAAGAAGTAAAACTGTCTGCGCTCACCGGCTCGGCGCCAAACGCAAGCCGGCCGACCACCTTGGTCGGCCGGCTTAGTTATAGGGTGCCTAAACCATAAGGAAGCTGCGCTGCCGCTGCCTGTTGCTGCTGGTGGCGCCGTTCGCGTTGCAAATTCAAGAAATACTCCCGGTCACGTCGCTCCACCAAAACCGCCGCCAGTAGCCGCTCCGGATTCGTGTGCGGCGGGGGTGGGGGAGAGACCAAACCAGAGACCTGATCAGCTAAAGCCTGCCCCAGGGAGGCGCGGCTGCGCAGATCCAAGCTGGAGGCGCGCTGCAAGAAGGTATAAGCCGAAAGCGACAGGTGCGTGGGCAGCTCGCGAATATCCGCCCCGCGAGCCCAATAACGCAGCTCAGGGGGCATGATCAGCACCGGTGGAGAGGTAATAATGTTGTCCTCCTGGGCGGCATAGGTACCCGCCAGAATGTCACCAATACGCTTAGAACGCTTAGAAAACAACATCACCACCACGGCTACTATCCCGGTGGTGAACAGCACTTCAAAGGGAGCACAGATAGCCCGCACAAAGCTCTGATAAGGGTGAGCCGGACCGCCGTCGTCGCGCACAATCCGCAAGCCCATAACTAACCGGCCCAAACTACGCCCCCGGCTGAGCACTTCCACTAGCCACGGCATGAAAATAAGCCAAAAAGCCAGCATCAACGCCACGCTGGTTGCCAAAACCGCCGCAGACACAGTCGATTGGTTAACGGCGCTGTACAAAAGCCGCAGAGAGAACGATAAACCCAGGAAATACACGGCATAGTCAATCACTGCTGAGCCCATGCGGGTAGGCAAAGGCGCCGGGGCGATATCAACCACCACGCCTTCACCAGTGATAACCTGCTCAGGGACGATCATTCTTTCCGATGAGCTGTTCAAAGTCTCCACAAGAAAAGAGTACCCGGGTGGATATAGATGCGCTGCGCCAATCTCATAAAGACCAGTGGGAACGTCTGGGCAAGCTAGCCAACAAACGCATTCTCAGCGCCAAAGAAACCGATGAGCTGATCTCGCTTTACGGTCAGGTAGGCCAACAGCTTTCCGCTGTACGCAGCCAAGCCCCCGACCCTGACGCAATTGTGGAGCTCAGCCGTCTACTGGCGCGAGCACGCGGACGCATTGGCTACCACCAAGACGCGCGGGCCACAAATGTACGTCGCTTCGTGACCGTCACCATGCCCATGGGGCTATATAAGGCGCGCTGGTTCTCAGTTGGGGTGATGGTAGCGTCCCTGGCAGTATCGCTGATCTGTGCGCTGTACCTGCTCAACAATATGGCGGTTTTTGACCTCCTGATTCCTCCAGCTACGCGCCGCTCTATTGCCCAAAGTCAATTCGTGGGTTACTACTCTCAGTACGCCCATTCAGAGTTTGCCTCCCAAGTGTGGACCAATAACGCCCGCGTGGCCGCCATCAGCATCATTAGCGGCCTGACCGGTATTTTCCCGATCTTGGTGCAATGGCAAAATGCCTTAAATGTAGGGATAATGGGTGCGGTAATGAGTGAGCAGGGCGAAATCGGTAAATTCTTTGCCTACATAAGCCCCCACGGCCTGCTAGAACTTAGCTGCGTATTTATGAGCGGCGGGGTGGGGCTGCGCCTGTTTTGGACCATGCTGGTGCCCGGCAGGCGCACTCGCGGCCAAGCCCTAGCCCAGGAAGGGCGCGTGCTGGTTTCAGCGGTTATCTCCCTAACTGCCGCCTTGGCTGTGGCCGGGGCTTTGGAGGGCTTTGTGACCCCTTCGGATCTGCCGCTGTGGATCAAGATTACGCTGGGGGCCAGTGCTGCTGTGGGCTTGTGGGCTTATACCTTCATTTTGGGGCGCCGTGCGGCTTTGCAAGGCGACGACGGCGACTTGGACCCAAGCCAAATCGGCGCTTACGCTGCCCAAGCCTAAACCTATAGCCTAGCCCCCAGGCCTAAAACATTTAGGCCCGCTCCCAAACATTTAGGCCCGCCCTGATAGGGGTGGGCCAGGTCTGCGGTCGCGCAGAGCGGCGGATACGCTCTAGCGGATGCGCGGTGGGACTTGCGCTTGACTAAGTGGAGCTCACGCTTGGCTAACTGCGCCGCTCTAGAGACGGCCAGCGGCCTTAAGAGCCAGATAAGTGTCAGCCAAAGCCGGCGCCAAAGTGGCCGGAGTGGCTTCCACTACCTCAATGCCCAGACGCTTTAGCTGGCTGCGTGCCTGGTTAGTTTCTAGTAGCGTGCGCTCAGCGGCGGCGGCCTGATAAGCCAGGTCAGCGTTGTCACGCTCATGGCTCATCTGCTCAATTTGCGGGTTTATGGCGCTAGCAAAAATAAGCGTGTGCTTATGGGCAATCATGGCCAGCACGTCAGTTAGGGCCTGATCGTGGCTTACCGCCTCAAGGCTGCTAAGCAAAACCACCAGGGCATGTTGGCTTAGGCGTTGGGAAGCTGCCAAGTTAAGCGCCGGCGCTGACAGCTCACCCAGATACGGCTCCACATCAGCTAGCTCATTAGCCATGGCAGCAATCAACTCACCTGACTTCTTACCGGCGATCCAGGCCCGGCGCCTAGTGTCTAGGGCCATTACCTCCACCCGGTCACCAGCCGCGCTAGCTAGGGCAGAAAGCAAAAATGAGCTATCAATGCCCACATCTAAACGTGTGCCCTCCTCCATGCGGGTGGCGCTGTGGCGAGCACTGTCAATAATGATCAGCACATGCCTATCACGCTCAGGGCGCCAGGTACGCACCACAACTTCGCCGCGCCGCGCCGTCGAACGCCAGTCAATGGAGCGCACGTCGTCGCCGGGAACATACTGACGCAAAGAATCAAATTCTGTGCCCGCCCCACGCACCATAACTGCGCTGCGCCCATCCATTTCGCGCAGCAGATTAAGGCGTGAAGGCAAATGTTTACGTGAATTAAACGGCGGTAGCACCTGCACATGTGCCGGCGCTACCAGGGAACGCTGACGCCCAGCCAAACCCAGCGGCCCAAGCGAACGCACAGTGGCGTAGTCAGCCCGGCGTTTGCCTCGGCGCTTAGGCTGCAGCGGGGTAGTAAAACGTCGTCTTTCACCGGGGCCCAAATTGAACTGGTAAAAGTTATCGCTAGCCCCGGCGCTAGGTACCCAGGCGTCATGCAGGCTCCCGCGCATAGCGCGCTTAGCAGTGTTAGTGATCGTAATACGCGAGGAGCTGGGCTGGCCTAAACGCACGGTGGGGCCATTTTCGCGCTCCACCCTAAGCTCCAGGGGTTTTGGCGCCAAAAAGGCATCCAGCAGGGCCAGGCAGATCACCGCCAGATCCCAGATCAGAGCTGCGCGCGTGGAAAGAAAAACCAGCAGCAAACACGGGGCCAGCAGCAAAGCCAGCCGTTTAGAGGCAAACATGCATTTACCTCAGCGCGGGACCGCAACCATACGTAGCACGCCGTCGATAACCGAAGCGGCACTGACCCCTTCAAGCTCAGCTTCAGGACGCAGCTTAATGCGGTGACGCAAGGTGGGCAGGGCAAAGTTTTTGACGTCGTCGGGAGTGACAAAAGAGCGCCCGTTAAGCCAAGCCCAAGCCCGCGAAGTGGCCAGCAGGGCGGTGGCTCCACGCGGGGATACCCCCAGTGACAGCGACGGCGAAACCCGCGTAGCCCGCACCAAATCCACAATATATGCGGTCACCTCAGGGCCAACACCAACCTTGGCCACCTCACTGCGGGCCAGGCTCAGATCCTGGGCGTTAGTAACTGCCTGCAACCCGGCGCTAACTAGGTCACGCGGGTTAAAACCGTTGGCGTGGCGGGTGAGTACCTCAATTTCAGTGTCGCGTTCAGGTAGCGGCAGCACCAGTTTCATTAGGAAACGGTCCAGCTGCGCCTCAGGTAGGGGATAGGTACCCTCATATTCAACCGGGTTCTGGGTGGCGATAACCATGAAAGGCTCCGGCAAAGCCCGAGGCGTGCCGTCAATAGAAACCTGGCGTTCCTCCATTGCCTCAAGCAAAGCTGCCTGAGTTTTGGGGGGAGTACGGTTAATTTCGTCAGCCAGCAGCAAGTTAGTGAATACTGGGCCTGGGCGCAAAGAAAACTCGGCGGTGCGCGAGTTGTAAATTAGCGAACCGGTTACGTCACCGGGCATCAGGTCTGGGGTGAACTGGATGCGTTTAGTGTCTAGCTCTAACGACGCCGCCAAAGCCCTAACCAGCAGGGTTTTGGCCACCCCGGGCACGCCCTCAAGCAGTACGTGACCGCCCGCTAGCAGGGCTACCACTAGGCCAGTGACGGCGGCGTCTTGACCCACCACAGCTTTAGCGACCTCGCTGCGCACCGCTGCCAGGCGGGCCTGGGTGGGAACGCTATAGTCTAGGTTTTCAGCGCTCATAGTGCTTTACCTCTTCTTCTAATTGTTCAAGGGCTTGGCTTAGCTGGGTCAGTTCTACTGCACTTGCTGGCTCGGGCCCATAGAGTATGTATTCAATTTCTTTAGCTGTGCGGTTGCAGGCCATAGATACCGTTTGCACTACCAAAGTGGCGTCAGCATTTGGGGCAATCCCTAGGCGCCGGCCGAGCCTAATAATGGTGGCTATACGCAAAATACGGCCACTATGCTCACTGGCTCTAGCTCGCTGATACAGTCCGGCGCGTCCCACCGTGGTTTCGGTGCCTTGCGCGACTACCGGCAGTGGCTCATTAACGATCCGGCCTTGGCGCCGGCCCACAATAAATGCCCACACCAATGCCAATAGACCAAACTGCCACATTAATGGCACCAGCCAGGATGGGTAGGGTTTAAGCTGCTGATCCGAATTAAATGAGTCAGCATTTTCGGCGTTATAAAAAGCTACTTCGCTGCCCCGCCCGGTGGCATAAAGTGCCAAGGCTGCGTTGTCATCTTTGTCTAGGTACTTGTTGGTAACTAGCTCTGGATTAGTGATGATGCGCAGGGTTTTGCCTGACTTTAAGGGCAGTTCCAGATAGCCGTAGCCGTCGGCATAAGCGAAACACAGCTGGGCTGGGCCACGGCCCAGGTACTGGCTATCGGCCAGCGCCTGCGGGTCACGCACTATGATGGCGTTTCCGGTTGCGCTGATGGTTTGGGCTTTGGTGGATATAGAGCAGGTGCCGCGAGAGGCAGGTTTATCGTTATAACCTTGCAGTTCCAAGCCGCTTTCAGTCAGGGACTCAGGCAGGTAGTACTCGAAGCCAACCAGGGTGATATCAGCGTTTGAGGTAGTTAGTAGAGTTTCAAAGTCGTAATTTCGTAGCCGGCCAGCATTAAAGATGGTTACCGGTTTGCCCTGCGCGGCAGCCTCGATAGCCTTTGCAGCTGAGGGCACCTGGTCCACTGAGACGTCATAGTGGTCACCGAGCACCTGCGCTAAAGCCCGCACCCCATCGGAGCTAACGCTGTGAATGTCGTAGGGGTCTTTAGTGATTTCTTCTTTCATGGAGGCGTAGATAACCATGCCTGCCAGCAGCAAACTAAGTGCGATTGCCAGTAGCTTCCAGCCTTTAAATCCGCTCTTTTTAGAGTTGGCAGTGGCTTGTGCGGGGGTTGTTTGTACACTCATCGCCGCCTACCTTCAGTGGCGTAGGGGTTAGACGCATACGGATTAACGTCCAGTGGGCCAGCTGAGCCGTGAGTTAACTCCGGGGTGAGGTTATGGGCGCTTTGCTGGGTTATGCCTGGGGTGTTTGTGACAGTAACGGCGAAATCACGCATCCACTGATCATCGCTAGGGCCGGTTTCTTCATGTCCATAGCGAGCCCGGTCAAACAGGTTAGCGGCGTAAGTAAATCCCTCACTTAGCGTTGGCATTACCTGGGTGCCAAGATAGCCGGCCTCCTGTGCGGTCATGCCTGGATAATCTTCCAGTAAGGCGCGCTCGTCTAGAGAGCGGATAATGGCGCGGAAACGGTCTACGACGGCGTTAACCCAGTCACCGGCGGCAGCCGCCTTATTGGCGCTAAGCGTGAGCGTACTAGCATCACGTTTATCGTCAAAAAGCGCTTTTGATTTGCGTTTACGGCGTGCCAAAGTGATTTTTGTGGCTAAGTAGAGCAGCAAAGCTATCAGCGCCATAAAGATCAAAAAGGTAAGCAGCGCCCCAACCCATTCAGGTAAACCCAAATTTAGTTTAGCTTTACTTAGTGTGGAGTCCAGCCATTTAAATAGCTTTTCTAAAAGATTTTGTTTAGGTTTATAAGCTATTTTACTGAGCTCATGGTGGGCTTGTTGGCGTGCTTCATCTGGGCTTGGAGTAGGCTGACTCCAAGCCGGTAGAAGGGCAAACTTCCAGATTAAATTCATTGCGCCTGTTGTTCTGCTACAGCGTTACGCAGCTCCACATCCAGGCCTTCTTTACGCATACGCAGATCGATATATAGCAGCGCGTTGACCGAGGAAGTGAAAGGTAGAATTAATAGCTGAGCGATGGAAGACATAACCATAGTCAGTATGTAAGCAGTATTTATGGATGTGATCGCATCTTCAGGAGACGAGGATCCGGCAACAACAAAAATTACGCTTAGTGCGCTAGCAATACCGCCAAAGACGCCGGCCACCATAGAGGTGATTATAGTGGTCAGGATATTGATGCCTAACAGACGCCAAAAGTTTTTGCGAGTCAGGCTCCAAGAGCGGCCAATAGCAGCAAACACTCCCAGGTTTTCAAGCACCATGGCTGGTGAGGCAACACTGAATTTAATGGATAAGTAGGAGCTTACTACTACGCCAGCCACTATCAGTATAAATATGCCGACTAGGGCTATACCCATGCCTTGCCATAATTCTGTTTCTGTCTCAGCTGTAGAGGCTACGCTAGCTAACAGCACAAAAAATGCGACGATTCCAATTATGACCATCAGGCCGCTAATAATACCGGTGATTATATTTAGCCCAATTAATGGCAGGAACTTTGATTTAGTGCGTTCCCATACTTCTTTACTGGAAGCTACTCGCCCAAGTACAGAGCGAGATACGGCTACAACAATTAAACCTGAAAGTAAAACCGTGGCTAAAGCTTGTAAGAGAGTGCCGCCTAGCTGAGAAAAAGAGCCGGATAAGGAAGTGAAAGCAGCGCTGTAAGGGGAGTCGGAGCTGAGGTAGTTAGGTAATACCAGGTTGATAATTGCGTAATTTGTGGCAATGCTAATTACTAGCACTACCCCTAGCAGGGCGGCGGTGAAACCAAACATGGTGCGCGCATTAGTTTTAATTGCCGCAAATGCGCCCTGATAGATGTCGCCAATAGACAGGGGGCGCAGGGGAATAATGCCAGGCTTGTAGACATAGAAGTTTGCGGCGCCGTTAGATTGTCCATAGCCAGCGCCCGGATAAGCACCGCCGCCACCTGGGTAACTACCAGTGCCGGGGTAACCAGGAGCAGCGCCAGGATAGCTACCGCCTGGGTAAGTGCCCGGGTTGTATCCAGCCGCGCCAGGGTAACCGGGCGCCCCTGAGGTGGCAGAACTGCCCACGCCAGGGTAGCCACCAGCCCCAGCGGCACTAGGCATGCCAGTACCAGGGCCACCAGCGGCGTCGTCGTCACCAGCCCCCGGGTAGGAACCTTGCCCAGGGTAGGGGTTGGCATAGCCACCAGAGCTGCTGGCAGAGCCAGATGGCTGCCCAGATGGCTGTTCTCCAGCGCTTTCGTCGAAATTAGGCGTGCGCCAAGTCTCGCTCACCGTTACCTCCTTGGGAATGTGCTACATAACTAATCCTGCCAGGTTTACGTAACTTGTGCCTACGCCTTAAGGAGGAGGTTTAGCTACTTCCTGTATAACCATGCAAAAATATGCTTTAAGTGTCACAATGTAGTTATGAGCACGCGTATCTTACTGGTAGATGATGATACTGCCCTGTCTGAAATGGTTGGCATGACCCTCGAAAGCGGGGGTTATGACGTGGTTTATTGCGCAGACGGAACGCATGCTTTGCAAGCTTTTACTATTAACCAGCCAGAGCTAGTACTGCTGGACCTGATGCTGCCGGGCATGGATGGCATTGAAATTTGCCGACGCATTAGGGCTATTTCTGACGTGCCTATCATTATGCTCACCGCCCGCAGTGACACCCAGGATGTGGTGGCCGGGCTGGAGGCCGGGGCTGATGACTATGTGGCTAAGCCCTTCAAAAACCGTGAGCTTATGGCCCGGGTACGTACCCGCCTGCGCCGCGTCAGCGACGTCGCCGCCAATGCAGAGCCACCCAAGGACAAGCTGCGCATTGGCGATATTGACATTGACGTGCTCGCCCACGAGGCTCGCCGTGCAGGCCAAGTAGTGCCGCTAACCCCGCTGGAATTTGACCTGGTAGTCACCCTGGCGCGTGAACCCTGGAAGGTGTTTACCCGTGAAGAGCTACTAGAGCGTGTGTGGGGTTACCAGCACAGCGCCGACAACCGCCTGGTCAACGTGCATGTGCAGCGCCTGCGGGCCAAAGTGGAACTAGACCCCGAGCACCCCAAGGTGGTTATCACTGTGCGCGGCGTAGGTTACCGCGCCGGTAGTGCCCAGGGCTGATGCGTGGCCTAGACGCTATACGCCAGTGGCTGGCGCATAGCCCCCTAAAATACTTGCGCCTAGCCCTAGCGCGTTCACTAGTGCTGCGCGTAGCCGTGCAGGTCATGGTGGTGGGGATGGTGTCAGTGCTAGCCCTGATTATCTTCGCCACCTCCTGGGTACGCTCAGACCTACTGCGCGAACGCCTAGACGCAGTAATCGCAGATGCTGATACACGCGTGGCTACAGCCCAAAGCCAAATGGACGCCACCGCCGTCAACACCACGGCTGAAGTCTCGGCCCTGGCCCAAAGCCAAGTCACCTCCCTAAAAGACGCCATTAGCGGCGCCAACGGGGTGGGGGTGGTGCTAATGCGTTCGCGTAGCTCCAACTCTTCAATCGTTATTAACGACCTGTCTTCCACCTCCGGCTTACGCCAGGCCATTTCTAATGATCTAATCACCCAGCTGGAATCTAACCCGCACCGCCAATACTGGCAGTACGCCAAGGTAGTTGACGACGGCAACACGGTACCTGGCATTGTGGTGGCCAGCCAACTGACTTTGCCTTTGGCTGGCACCTACAACGTGTTCCTGGTGTATTCGCTAAAAAATGAGCAACACCTACTTGATGTGGCCACCCGCGCCCTGGTGTCGGGTGGAGCCATGCTGGTGGTAGCCATGGGAATTGCCGTGGCATTACTTACTTGGCGTGTGCTGCTGCCAGTTAGACGCACCTCGCTAGCTGCCCAGCGCCTAGCCGCTGGCAATTTTGGTGAGCGTCTAGAAATTAAAAGCCAGGATGAGGCGGCCTCCCTAGCGCTGTCTTTTAACAACATGGCTGATTCAATTGAAGCCCAAATTGATCGCCTAAGTGAGCTTTCGCGTCTGCAACAGCGTTTTGTTTCTGATGTTTCCCATGAGCTGCGCACGCCCATGACCACCATTTTGCTGGCTGGTGAGACCCTGTTTGATGCCCGCGATAACTTCAGTGATCCGCGCCTAAAACGCAGCACCGAGCTGCTATTTGGGCAAATTGAGCGTTTCGACAAGATGCTGGCGGATCTGCTAGAAATTTCGCGTTTCGACGCCGGCTCAGCGGCCCTATCTTTGCAGGAATGGGATGTGGGCGAAATTGCCCGCGACGTCATTGATTTTGCCCAGCCACTAGCTCAAGCTAACGGTTGCCAAATCCGCCTGCACATTGAAGGTAATAAGGTGACCGCCGTCGTCGACCACACCCGAATTGAGCGAATCCTACGTAACTTGGTGGTTAACGCAACCGAACACGGCGAAGGTAAGCCTATCGATATTAACGTGGTGGGCGACGACACGGCCGTGGCTGTGCGGGTGCGTGACCACGGCATTGGTATGAGCGAAGAGGTGGCCGAGCACGTCTTTGACCGCTTCTACCGGGCCGATCCCTCGCGGGCGCGCAAAAGCGGGGGCACCGGGCTGGGCCTGTCGATTTCGCGTGAAGACGCCGCCTTACACAACGGCACTCTCAGCGCCTGGGGGTGGCCTGGCGACGGCGCCGCATTCTTGCTGCTAATTCCCCGCAACCAAGATGTTCCTGCAGGTCGAGGGCCACTGGACGTGATTCCACCCGACGCCCCGCTGGAGGCTTTGGTTAAGGATGTGGCCGGGCATATGGGGCCAAACCCCGAGCCGGTGCCCACGCCGTCGCTGGGCTTGCCGCTGCTGATTCCGGCCACGCGTTGGGCTGATGAGGAGGAGGAAAACGATGCATCCTAACTTCTCTTCCAAGCGTTTTGCTGTCCTTGCTTCACGCCGCAGCCTGCTTAAAGCCTCGCTGCTGGCGGGGGCCGGGCTGGGGTTAGGGGCCTGCGCCACGCTGCCCACTAGCGGGCCGGTGCGAGTGGCCGATCATGGCGTGCGCCAAGCCGACCTGGTGCTGCAATACGCTCAGGGGCCGGTTAAAGGCGCTAGTCCCACCCAGATCGTGGAGGGTTTTTTGCTGGCCTGCGCGGCCGGCTACTCTGACGAATTTGCTACCGCCCGCAGCTTCCTGCTGGGGCAGGCTGCTAGTTCCTGGCGCCCGGACGCCCAAGTGTGGATTTATGACTCTGCCGGCAACGCGCGGGTGAGTGACGCCAGTGACGGTTCCTTGAACGTGTCTGCCCCGGCCTTGGCCACGCTGGATGCTAAAGGTATCTACTCGGTGGCTTTTGGGGGAGCTAACCATGAGTTGACCTTGTCGCTAGCCACCGATGGGGCCGGGCAGTGGCGTATTGCGGCGCTTCCCGACGGCGTTTTACTCTCTGCTACTTCCTTCCAGAACGCTTTTGTGGCGCAAAACCTGTACTTCTTTAACCGCACGCGCACCTCTTTGGTGCCCGATAGGCGCTGGGTGCTGCGCCGCAGGCTAACTACCCATGTGGTTAGTGCGCTGCTGACCGGCCCGGCACCGTGGCTTAACCAGACTCTTTCTAGCGCCATTCCCGACGGCGTCACCTTGGGTAGTGCGGGAGTTGAGGTCAGTCAGGCTGTGGCCACAGTGGATTTATCCAGCGAGGTGGCTAACGCTTCAGCTAACGACAAGCAGGCGATTGTGCGCCAACTGGCCACTACCTTGGGGCAGCTGGGCTCAGTTAACCAGGTGATAGTTAACTGTGGCAGCACAGTTATTGGTTCTAGTGCCACAATCCGCCAGGGCCACCGTTCGCCCGGTGCAGTGGTGGCCGCTAGCGCGGCGGGCCTGGTGCGCCTGGAGGGCAATAACACGAAGGTGTTACTAGATGCCGGCGCCCTGGGTGAAGGCATTAATGGGGTGGCGGTAGCTGACGCCAACACCGTTTACCTGCAGCGCAATAATGCTTTGGAGCGGTTGACCGTATCTACTAAAACCCTTACGCAGGTAAATGGCGACACTGATTTAGGGGCGGTGTGTGCCGATAACTTGGGTTGGGTGTGGCTGTGCCAGGGCGCTAATGTGCTGGCTTACTCGCCTCAAGGGGTGCGTTACACGCTTGCGGTGCCTTCAAACTTGCCTATTGCGGCTTTTGATGTGGCTAGTGACGGCTACCGCCTAGCCTACGCGGTGGCTGTGGGTGAATCTATGCGGGTTTCGGTGTGTGCGGTGGTGCGTGACGAGAAGGGCGTACCCACTGGGCTGGGCGAGGCATATTCGATTTACCAAACTGACGTGGCGGCGCTGAGCTGGGTTGATGAGGTAACCGTGGCGGTGTTGGCTAAAGCTAATACTGCTGGGGTGGCGCAGCTGGCGTACGCGCCGGTGGGCGGGATGGTGACTGATATAACTCAGGTTACTAACGCCGTGCGTCTGGTTTCAGGTAGGCACGGTGGACAGGTGTCGGTACTGACTGACCAGGGGCAGTTGATGGTTTCTTCAGGTGCCACTTGGGTGCCCAGCTATTCGGGCCTGAAGGCGGCCACCTACAGCCGCGTCTAAACAGGCAAACACAGGCAAATTAGGTGAATGCAGGCAGGCGCAGGCAAACACAGGCAGCGCAGACAAATACAGGCAAATACAGGCAAAATCGTCCCTTCCCTATAATTTAAACGCGTATTTTCATAGGCGACGGATGATTTTGGGTGTAAATGTGGGCCAGCGCCGGGCGCTTTGTCTGCTTGAGCTGTGCTTTGTCTGTTTGAACTGCCGACGACGCCACTTGCGCGGACATAAAAGGGTGGCTGGGTTTCCCCAGCCACCCGTGCTGCATTAGCAGCTGTGGGCAGGCGTCTTAAAACGCTCTATGCCCCGCTTTAGGTGTCTACACCGTCTCTAGACGCAGTAGACCATAGGTCCAACCTTTTCGGTGGTAGATCACGCAAGGCTGGCCGGAGGATGCTTCAACGAATAGGTAGAAGGAGTGGCCCACCAGTTCCATCTCGTAAAGTGCCTCTTCAATGGTTAAAGGCGTGGACTGGTGCAGTTTCTGGCGCACAATCACCGGGGAGTCGCCGATCTGGGATTCAACTACCTCGCCTGGCTTGGTGGGAGGCAGTACGATTTCCTCAACCTCGGCTTCGGGGGCTACTTCGATACCCTGCTCAACTAGGGCCTGTTCGACCTCAGCAGTGATCATCGGGTAGCGGCGGTGGTCCTTCTTGCGATCACGTGCACGACGTAGGCGTTCGAATAGCTTGTCGATAGCCAAGTCAAAAGCTGCGTAGCGGTCGCTGGAGCTGGCCTCTGCGCGGATAACCGGGCCCTTGGAGATCACCGTGAGCTCAACTCGCTCAGAAGTGTCTGCCAAACGGGGGTTGCGCTCGTGGCTGACTTCGATTTCTACTCGTTGTGCGCGCGGGTCGTACTGGGTTACCTTGCTGATCTTCTCTTCTGCGTAAGCGCGGAAGCGGGAGCTAATTTCAGCGTGGCGGCCTACAACCGTGATTTCCATAGTTGAATCAACCCTCCTTGGTTGTTTCCGTAACATACCAACGATTGGGATGGTGTGTTGTAAGACACACTATAGTACATGATCGTGTCCTGTGTCACCATCATTTTGGCTAGTATTCTGTAGGCGAAATCATGTTTTACGTTGAATTTAGGGCCGTGGTGTACGTTTTTTGCTAGGCGCTGCAGCTAGGGTCCAGGCGCAAACGACGACGCCGCCCGCCTCCTCTAAAGCCTTAGCGCTGGCTTCCAGCGTGGATCCGGTAGTGACGACGTCGTCCACCAGTACTACCTGCCAGCCGGTGGCGTCAGCTAGGCACCGCACTTGACGTTGAGCACGCTGACGCGCGCTTTTACCAAGCTGTTTGCCAGAGCGTAGGCGTAGCGGATCGGCGCTAACCACAGCTATATCTAGCCGTGGAGCTAAAAAATCAGCTAAGCCTTGGGCTAATTGGCGAGTCACTAGGTTGCCATGCCAACGTCGTGAAAGCTTAGAGGGGGCGTTGATGATCGCTAGGGGTTTGTCGCTAGCTATCTGGCAGGTAAGCCAAGGGATCATGGCAGCGGCACCGTCGTCAATCCCAGCCAATATGGCTGAGGTGATGGCGCGGTGACGGCCGCTTTTAAAACTGAGCACAATCTGGCGCAAAGCTCCCGCATAGGTGCCTTGGCTCCAGATGTCCAGATCTGTGGCCGGCAGTAAATCGCTGTTGAGCAAGGTGGCGCTGTGACTTAGTAGCTGGCGGCACTGTGGGCATAGGTCTGTATCCCACAGGCCGCAACCGGCGCATTGGCGCGGTAAAACCAGCTGACCGGCGGCCTTGAGTGCGGTGGTTCATGGCGGTGGCGAGCTTAAGTGTGGCGGCCTTGGAGGAAGCCGGTGGCGCCGCCTTATAGCTGGAAGTAGCTTTGACTTTCGAAGTGTAAGGCGGGCAAGAGGTGTAAGAGTGTTAAACATAAATCAAATATCTCTAACATGTCTTGCCGGAGCCAATAGCTAAAATAAATCTGTGGAAAACTCGCGCAAGCCCTAGTCAACGCAGTACAAGCCCTGGTCAACGCGGTAAGTCTGGGCGCGTGCCAGGGGCCCGAATCACAAAGGTGGGTCCTAAATCGCAAGGGCGGAGGCCTCAATGGTGAGGCTCAGTGCACGAAAAGCAAATAGCGAATAGATTCAAAGCCTTAGCCGGGCGATAGTACGATAGACAAGGTTGAATATATTCAAATGGCTGCCCGTAACAGGCTTAAGCCAGCAAGGAGCTTGTAAGCGTGTCTATTGTTGACCGGATCCTACGCATCGGTGAAGGCCGGACCTTGCGAAAGCTAAGTGCTATCGCGGACCAGGTTGATGCTCTTGAAGATGACTACCGCCAATTCACTGACGAAGAACTGCGTAATCAGACCAAAGAGTTTCGCCAGCGCCTAGAAGAGGGCGAAACCCTCGACGATATCTTGCCTGAAGCTTTTGCAACTGTGCGTGAAGCCGCCGACCGCGTACTAGGCCAGCGCCCCTACCGGGTGCAGCTAATGGGTGGTGCGGCCCTACACCTGGGCAACATTGCTGAGATGAAAACCGGTGAAGGTAAAACCCTGGTGGCTGCTTTGCCTTCCTACCTGCGCGCACTAACCGGCAAGGGTGTGCACGTGGTTACCGTCAACGACTTCTTGGCTGAGTACCAGTCTGACCTAATGGGGCGTGTGCACCGTTTCCTGGGGCTGACCACCGGTTGTGTACTTGCTGGTCAGGATCCCTCTGAACGCCGCAAGCAGTATGACTGCGACATCACTTACGGCACCAACAACGAGATGGGCTTCGACTACCTGCGCGACAATATGGCCCAGCGCCCTGAGGACATGGTCCAGCGCGGGCACAACTTCGTGATTGTTGACGAGGTTGACTCCATCCTTATTGACGAAGCCCGTACCCCGCTGATTATTTCCGGCCCTGCCGACGGCAACAACAACAAGTGGTACCGCGAGTTCGCTGACATAGCTGAGATCCTCAGTCCAAACAAGGACTATGAGGTTGACGAGAAGAAACGCACCGTAGGTATTTTGGCCCCCGGTATTGAGAAGATCGAGGACCGTCTAGGTATCGACAACCTCTACGAAGCCGGCAACACCGCCCTGATCGGTTTCCTCAACAATGCCATCCGCGCCAAGGAACTGTTCAAGCGCGACCGTGACTACATTGTTGCCGACGGCGAAGTGCTGATTGTTGATGAGCACACCGGTCGTGTATTGGCTGGGCGCCGTTACAACGAGGGTCTACACCAGGCCATTGAGGCCAAAGAGCGGGTAGAGATCAAGAGTGAAAACCAGACTCTAGCCACCATCACCTTGCAGAACTACTTCCGTTTGTACCCGGAAGGTTCGCGTTCAGGTATGACCGGTACGGCTGAAACCGAGGCCGCAGAATTCGCTGGTACCTACAAGATCGGCGTCGTGCCCATCCCCACCAACAAGCCCATGATCCGCAAGGACCAGCCGGACCTGGTGTACAAGTCCGTTAAGTCCAAGCTGAACGCGGTAGTTGACGACATTGAAGAACGTCACGACGCCGGACAGCCGGTTTTGGTAGGTACCACCAGTGTGGAAAAGAGTGAGGAACTCTCGGCCCTGCTACGTGAGCGCCACATCCCCCACGAGGTACTAAACGCTAAGCAGCACGCCCGCGAAGCCGCCGTCGTGGCCATGGCCGGACGTAAAGGCGCGGTAACTGTAGCCACCAACATGGCTGGTCGTGGTACCGACATCATGCTGGGTGGTAACGCTGAGTTCATTGCCGTGGCCTCCTTGAAGGAAGCCGGCCTAGACCCCATCGACACCCCCGACGAGTACGAAAAAGCTTGGCCGGCCGCCCTGAAGGCAGCCAAGGAAGCCGTCTCGGTGGAGCACGACGAGGTGGTGGAGCTCGGTGGTCTGTACGTGCTGGGCACCGAACGCCACGAGTCGCGCCGTATCGATAACCAGCTGCGTGGTCGTAGTGGCCGTCAGGGCGACCCTGGTGAGAGCCGCTTCTACCTGTCCATGCAGGACGATCTGATGCGCACCTACGCCACCGGTCTGGCTCAGCAGATCATCTCCTCGGACCGTTACCCCGACGACGTGCCGCTGGAATCCAAGATGATCACCCGCAACATCGCCTCCTACCAGCGTCAGCTGGAGGCACGTAACTTCGAGATCCGTAAAAACGTGCTTAAGTACGACGACGTGCTCACCGAGCAGCGTCAAAAGGTTTACGACGAGCGTCGCAAGGTGCTGCAGGGTGAGGATCTAGAGCCCCACATCAAGGCCTTCCGTGAGCGCGTAATTGCCAACGTGGTGGCCCAGCGCACCGCCGAGGGGCGCAGTGACCAGTGGGACCTGGACCAGCTGTGGAAGGACCTGTCCACTGTCTACCCGATGGGTTTGACCGTGGATGAGGTGGTCGACGGCGTAGGTGGCCTGGATGCGCTAACCAGCGAGCGCCTAACTGAAGAGCTCACTGAGGATATTGCGGTGGCCTATGAGGACGCCGAAGCTAGCCTGTCCGCTAACGATCTAGCTGTGGCGCAGCTGGGTGAAGAACCCATGCGCACCCTGGAGCGTCGCCTGCTGCTGGCCGTGGTGGACCAGCACTGGCGCGAGCACCTGTACGAAATGGACTACCTCAAGGAAGGTATTGGACTGCGGGCCATGGCCCAGCGCGACCCGTTGGTTGAATACGCCAACGAGGGTGCCCACATGTTCAAGGCCATGATGGAAGCCATTCGTGAAGACACGATTGAGCAGATTTTCGCTTACTGCGCCCGCTTTGAAGCTCAGGCCAAGCAGGCTGCCCGCGAAGCTGCTCAGGCCCGCGAGCAGGCCTCGATCATGGGTGACACCGGCCGTAAGGCCCTGTCTACTGCGGTGACCTACTCCGACGCCGACACTCAAGGCAGCGATAACCAGGGTAACCGCGCTGAGCGCCGTCGCCGTTCCAACAAGAAGCGCCGCCGCCGCTGAGCAGGCTGTCAAACTGTCGCTGAGCAGACTGGCGAAGCCGCAAAGCGCATAAGGATCCATTAGCCCATGTGCAGGTAGGTCATTACCCAGTGCCCGTGGCGCAACTGGATCTGGCAGGCACAGGCGTGGATGCGCCCGTCGTGGGAGAGAAGCACGCTAACTTCCCAGCCGCTGGCACTGGCCTGGGCCCGCACCGCATATAGGTAGGGGATCCGGGCTGGCTTGCCGGCCTGGCAGCGTGTGGCTACCTGTGCCCGGCGGCTGAGGGCGTCGTACAGCTCCGGGGTGAGCCAGCGAGCTAAATGCTGCGGCTGGCGCATCCCGTGCATGATTTCCCAGGCGTAAACGGCTACCGTCCCTGCCCAGCGCCCCGGATCAGGCAGTTGCTGGCTTTGGCGTCGAGTTTGGCTTTGATGGCTTTGCTGTGGCTTGGGTGAGCTAGGTCCGACGGCGCCCTTTGGCTGGCCTGGCAGGGCGCGGCGGGTGGGCGCTGCACCTTGGCGCTTTTGGGCGGCTTGCGGCTGTGCGCTAGGGGCATAAAGCGTGCTCATGGCTAGCCCTTAGTGGGGATTGTTAGCGCCAGGCCGGGGCGAATCAAATCTGGATTAGGGCCAATTAGCCCCGCATTGGCCGCAAAAATCTGCTTAGACAGTTGCGCTACCTGCCCGTTGGTGGGAGATGGCACCCCATTTTGCTGTAGCCACTGGAGGGAAATAGACCATAGGCTCTCGCCAGCTAAAACCAGGTGCTGGCGAATAACCGGGGCGGGTTTAGCATCTGGAGCCGGCACGCAAGTGCCTGAGCGCTGCGCGCTACCTGGCTTAGGGTCGCCGCTCTCGGGGCTGGCCTTCGAGTTTGGAGCTTTGGCTCCCGGACTTTTAACCGCCGGGGTTTTAGCCCCTGGCCCGCCAGTGCGCGGATGAGTACTAGAGCGGCTTGGGCTGGCTGACGATCGCGCGCTGGGCCGGCTTGGACTGGCTGAAGGCCGCGCGCTGGGCCGGCTTGAGGCGCTAGGGCTTGTTGTAGCCCTGGCTCGCGCGCTGGCGTGGCTAGTGGGCGTGGCGCTGGCGTGGCTAGTGGGCGTGGCTGTGGCTGAGGTGCTTGCGGTGGCGCTAGGGGAGGGGCCGTGTGCACCCCAGCCCAGATTGTCGTCATTAGCGCTGGCCGGGGCGCAGCTAAGGGCAATAATGGCGGCCCCGGTGGCCAGTTTGCGCACCAAAGGCGCGCTGTGACGCAAATTCAAAGTGCGGTGAGTACAAGCACATGCCAGCACCCATATGGCTCCCAGCGCGTGCCAGGCTACCAGTGCCGCGCCGGCTGCGGCGGCCAGGCCGGCCAGCGCAGTGCTGACATCCGCCATCGACCACAGCGACAAATACTGTAAAGACAAGGGCCTGAGCAAAGCCACGGCGGCTGCTAGCAGCAAGACGCTCAGCGCTGTGCCGAGCCAGGCAACCAGGTGAAGACCTAGCCAACATTTTAGGCTCTTAGACATCGGTACACCTTCTTTGGTGAGAAACAGTGATGTTTAATTATGTTTCGCCAGAACTTACCTGTCAATAGCGAATGTGACTTTGGTTATGGCAATCTTGAATCATGCACTTAGAGAGCCTGCTGGCGGATCTAGATAGCCAGTTTGAGCAGTATGAACGCTCTGCCCGGGCAGCTCAGGCTTGGGAGCTAGCCGAGGCTGAAGCTGGTAGAACCGCGTTGGTAGATCGCCTGCGCGCGGTGGAGGGTGGTGCGCTTACTGTAACCACTCGCAGCGGGCGGGTAGCTAGCGGCAAGCTACTGCAAGCGCGCCAAGAATTTTTGCTACTGCGCGCCGGCGACGCCAGTCAGATGCTGGTGCCAATGGGAGCAGTAGTTAGTGTGCGGGGTGTGGGGCGCCAGTTAGAGACGACGGCGTCGCAACGGGTTAGCTACACGGTTGCGGCAGTTTTGCGTCAAATTATGCGAACTAAGCGACCGGCCAGATTCAACACAGCGGCAGGTGATATTACCGGCAGGATCATCCGCGTCGGTGCGGATCACGTGGACGTACTGAGCGTGGATAAGCGTGACTTATCCGATCGGGTCACGCTTATCCTGTCAGCAATTGAAATTGTGACCAGTATTTAGCCACAAGAGGCTAATATTTAGGTCGTGCGGTCACTATCGCTAGCCAAAATTGGGTGCTAGCGATAGCGCTTAGAGGTCTAATCCACCTTCGGATACGGCCTCGCGGGTGTGCGCATACTGCTTGTCGATGTAGTCTTCGAGTGCAGCTACTTCAATGCGCCATAGACCGCGAGCGCCAACCTGAATAGCGGGTAGCTCTCCGGTGCGGATAAGTGAACGGACGGCCTGGGCGGAAATCGATAACTGCTCGGCGACGTCGGCGATAGATAAAAATCGAGGTGCCATGTCCTAATAATGTCACGGGTTAGCCCAGATGCAAACTGGTCAGGTGAGATTGTGAAAACTTCATGGCTGCCCAGAATTTCTCTTAGGATAGGCAGATAGCTGGACGACCTGGGGGTTGTTACCAAGGGATGCGCATATGTCTGAATTAAATCAATCGAATAGATATGAGGCGCGGCAGCATCAAAGTGATGCTGGTGCGAGCATTGATGCTTGGCGCTGGAGGCGCCCAACTTGGCGAGATCCTAGGCTTTTTATCGGAATAGTGCTGGTCATCGTGTCTATGGTAGCCGGTTCAGTACTAATTGATAGAGCCACTAGTACACAGCAGGTATGGGCTTTGAGTCAGGATGTAGCCCCAGGAACTGCTCTAAAAGCTGGAAAAAACCTGAAATTAGTCTCAGTGAATCTTGGGAGTGCAAGTAGCGCTTATGTGCAACAAAAGCAACTTAAAGCTGACACATATGCGCAACGTTCATTACACTCAGGAGAGTTATTGCCAGCCGATGCCACTAGCCAGCAAAGCAAATTGAATATGCGCTCAATTGTGGTGCAAAGCAGTGGTCAGCTTTTAAATAGCATTCGGGTTGGCGATACCGTGGAGCTGTGGCAGTTGCCTTCCAGAAATGTAGCGGCCATAGCACCCACGCCGTCGGCAACTAAAGCAGCTAGCACCAATGGAGCTAGGCGCGTGGCTCAAGGACTGATAGTGGACGCAATCGGAGGCGATCAAAACGCCATCGTCGCAGATAAAAGCACCAGCGTGCGCGTGCTGGTACCGGCCGAACAAGTTGAGCCTGTGCTCACCGCAGTCGGCTCTGGTGCCGGCTTGGTGCTGGTGAACACGGGGTCTGAGCAATGAGAACAGCCGTATTACTAGCTTTATGGGATGACGATTCCACGCTTTTGCGACAAATTGACGCTGAGCGTGACCTGTATGTTTCGCGCCGCTGTGCAGATATAAGTGAGCTTTTAGCTGATGCTGCCGTGGGACTAGGACAGCTGGCCATTATCGATGAGCAGCTTGACGGCCTAGATCGCACAGTGATTGCCACTTTGAATTCCTATGGCCTGCCCGCGATTGTGTTGACCCGCAATGACGGGGTGCGCTGGCATGATCTGGGCGCCTGGGTGGCGCCTTGGCCGGGTTCGCCTCAGCGAGTGGTTGCCGAAATTTCGCGGGTTTTGGTTGCCGGCACGGTTTCGCCCCAGCCCACCGCTGCCGCCAGTTTGGGTGATGAGCTCTTTGGGCTTTCGCCTACGGCAGTTGACGACGGCGCCTTGGGGCTGCCTAGCGCGCGTTCTGCAGCCTTTAATCCTTTAGATGTGCCCATGGCGGCGACGACGGACGGGGCTAGCTCTCCTTTGTTCGACGCCGTCGTGCAAAGTCAGGCTTCAGCTTCCAGTCCGCCGCCCGCGCCGCCAGAGCAGCTACCACCCCCGCCGTTTGATAGTGCGGTGGGGCAAGTGCCGCTTATAGCGCCAACCGAGGCTCCGGTCCCTAGTGGGCAGTTAGATCCGGCTTTAGCACTGCCCTTGCCGCCAGCTCCAAGCTTCGAGCCACCGGCGCCCAGCGCCGACTTACCTGAGGCGCCAGCTGAGCTGCCAGCTACCAGCTCTGAGCAAAGCCCAGCAGACATCACAGCTGCGCAGCCAACCACCCGCATGGGGCGCCGTCGGGCCCGCCATGCCAGCCATGCTGCCAGCCCAGTTACCCCCAGCCAGGGCAACGCGGCCAGCTACTTCACTACGGACGCTCAGGAGCAAAGCGGCGAGGCTAAAGCTAAGGTTGAACCGGACGATCCGCCGCAGCAGCTCAATGACTCTAATGTAGACACTGTCAAGTCGACTGTTTCAGCTGGCCAGACCAGTATTGACTCGCCTCCATTGCCTGAGGGGGCATTAGCTGCTCGCGTGCTGCCGCAGTCGGTTCAACCAGTTTCGCGTCGCAGTGTGCGCCGCTCTCAAACGGCGCGCCCGGCCACGCCGGATGGGCCTGTCGTAGCTGATTACGCCGGAGGGGCACCCCAAAGTGGGGTAGATGCCCGAAACGGGGTGACGGCGCAAGCTGGGATGGCAGCGCCTGGTGAAGCTAGCCAGATGGCAGGCGCTGCGATGGATGTCTCGCCTTTCGCCCCGCCGCAGCAGCGCGCCGTGACTAGCTCAGATTTGGCGGCTTCTGGTTTCTCAGCTAGCACTGGGATGTCGGCCGCTTCGGCTGGGCCGCTGGCTTCAGCCGCATCCTTTGCTTCAGCCGCTTCAGCTGCGCCTTATGGCTCGGCTGCTTCTGCCGCACCCTATGCTTCCGCCGCCTCAGCTGCAATCCCTACTGCAGCCTCAGGAGCCGGTGGGCCCTGGTCGGCAATGTCGGCTGCAGGGACTGCTTGGTCGGCTACTTCGGCTCCATTCGCGGCTTCAGCAGCGGCACCTGTTGGCCCTATGCCGGCGCATACTCAGGTGTTGGCACCTGGCCAAATTAACGGTTACCAAAACCCAGCTGGTATCAATGGGGCTCAGCCTCCACGCCGTAAAGGTTTACGTGCTTTACTGGCGCGCAAAAATGGGGCCAGTACCCCCAGTGCAGGTGGTCCAGTAGTTGCCGGCCCCGCCGGTCGCGCTGGCGCAGTGGCTGGGGTTGGTGGCCCCGCACAGCCTGGTATGCCGGGTGCGGCCCCTGGGGCTGGTATTCCTGGCGCCATGCCTGGCGCTGGCGTGCCAGGTGTCATGCCTGGTGTCATGGCCCCGATGCCCGGTGCTGGGCCAGTCGCAGGCGCGGTTCCTGGGGCTGTGGGCGTCCCGGGTGCAGGTGGACTCGGTATGCCTGGCGGGCAAGGCACCCCTGGCGCTGCGGGCGTAGCAGCTGGTGTTCCTGGTGCTGGCGGCCCAGGGCTACCCGGCGCTGGCCCAGTTGCGGGTGCGGTTCCTGGCGCTGTGGGCGCCCCGGGTGCGTATGTCCCCAAGGGGCAGCGCCCAGTCAACGGCCCAGCTATTCCTGGCGTTGGCGGCGGCCCGGGTGGGGGGCTACCCACCCGCCGTTCGGCACGGGCTGCTTTTTCAGCGGCCAGCGCGGCCGGGGCAGCTGCGGCGTCGTCGCAAAATAACGCAGCCCCACTAAACACAGCCGCAACCACTAACTCAGCGCAGCCTGAAGTAAAGCTCGGCTGGCCAGTCACTGCGGGAACCCCTTCAAGCCCGGCCACCAGCGCCTTTGCGCCAGCCTCGCAGCGCGAAGAAATTGACGCTGCAGGCAAGCCTAAAATCGGCAAAATCATTGCAGTTTGGGGCACCCACGGGGCGCCAGGGCGCTCCACCCTGGCACTGGCACTGGCCGCCTACCTAAACGAGCAGGGCAGCACCATTTTGGTTGACTGCGACATCAACGCTCCCGCACAGGTACAGCTGCTGGGACTGCCTGAAGACTCCTCGGGCCTGGCTAGCGCCGCGCGCCTGGCCACCCACGGCGAGCTCGACTCCACCCGTCTGGTACAAACCCTGCTCAGCGCCAAAGCTGACCTGCAGGTACTAACCGGCCTGGGACGCTCAGGACGTTGGCGTGAACTGCCAGTAGCCTCCATGAACAAGGTTTGGGAAGTTTGCCGCCACACCGCCGAATACACTGTGGTGGACTTAAGCGGTGGGCTGGAAGAAGAACGGGTAGAAGACTTCGCCATGGAACCCGACCATGACGCCGTCGCCGCCGCCCTACTTGAACAAGCGGACCTGACTTTGATTGTGGGCGCGGCCGATCCGGTAGGTATTAGACGCCTAATCCAGCTGCTTAACTCCAACCGTCAAGCAGTTGGTGGACGCAGCCAGGTGGTAGTTAACCGAGTACGCTCAAGCACTGCTGGGGCTGACCCCAACAGTGCTATCGGCAGTGTACTTGCCCGCTACACCAGTGCCTCAGACATTGTCTACGTGCCCGCAGATTACCGTCTGTTCGATAAGGCCCTGATGCAAGCCCAGCCGGTGGCAGTGGTGGAAAGCCGTAGCGCGGCCGCCAAATCCATTGCCAAACTGGCCAAACTAGTGATGAGTCAGCTGAACCTAGGCAGTGGTGGCGTTTAACTGGCCCTTTGGCGAGGCGCTAGCGCTTTAGTTCCGGTTAGGCCGTTAGACTAGACGTTATGCGCGTATATCTACCTGCCACAGTGGCGGACCTTTCCGCCCCGGCCATCACCTCCCGTCAGGCCCACGCCGCCACCGCCTCACTGGCTGCGGCGCTACCTGACGAAGACGAGGAAGGTCTGGAAGTGTCGGCCTGCCTGTGCGCAGCCGACTCCTCAGTAATTGCCATCTCTGAGCAAGATGAGGCGCAAAAACGCTACCGTCGCGTAGTAATTGCTGCTGACGTGGAGCGTGAGAACCTGCGTGAATTAGAGGTCGACGACGAAACCCTACCTGGCACTGTCCAGGTGCTGGTGGATGTGCCTTGGGATGACGTGGCCGCAGTATTGGCAGATGAAGATCAAGCCAGTGCGGATGTAAAACTAGCAGCCGAAGGCGACGAGGAAGCTTTCGAGCGCAGCGCCGACGCCGACCTGCTCTGGTTCGACGTGTGTGAAGTGGCGGTACTGGCCAAAAACTGGTCCTAAAACTGCGCGCAAGCCCTAAACTCGCGTGCAAGCTTGAGGCCACGCCAGACTTGCCAGCGGCGAGGGCGCGCACCTAAACCCGGGTGCGTAGGGTAGAGCCACCGCCAAGCAGGGGACGCACCTCAACGGCGGCGGGGATAGCACGCTTTAGCTCGCTGACATGAGAAACAATCCCCACCACGCGCCCGCCTGAATGCAAAGCGCCAAGCACATCCATAACCTCAGCTAGCGTGCCCTCATCAAGGGAACCAAAACCTTCATCAATAAACAGGGTGTTCATCTCGATACCCCCATTTTGGGTGGCCACCACATCAGCCAAAGCTAGGGCTAAAGCCAAAGACACATAGAAACTCTCGCCGCCCGAAAGCGTACGTGGAGAGCGGGTAGTGCCACTTAAATGGTCAACCACCGCCAGGCCCAAGCCCTGCTTCTGCTGGCGAGTGTCTTCCTCACTATCAACATTAATCAGCTCATAGCGGCCCGCCCCAATCACTCCCAGGCGCTCATTGGCGAACACTAACACCTGGCGGAAGTGCGCCTGCAATACCCAGGCAGACAGTGTCAAGCGGGCCTGGTTGTCACCATTGGCAGTGCTAGCCAAAGCCAATAGTTGAGCATCCTTATCGCTGGCTTTACTACGGCGAGCCAAAAGCTCATTTAGCTTAGCTAGCTGCGCATTTACCTGCCCGGCAAACGCCTGCCAGGTGCTGGCGTAGGTTTGGCACGCTTGCGTTTTAGCTTGAGCCTGCTCTAACTGAGCCTGGGTTTGCTCCAGTGGGGGAGGAGTCAGCTCAATTCCTTCAAGCTCAGCCAAAGCCGCCTGGTTAATGGATAAGGATTTTTCGTAGCTGGCTGAGGTAGCTTTCAAAGCGGCCAAATCTAGCCCGGCAAAAGCCTGACAGGCCTGCGCATAGCCGTCCTGGGCGTTAGTGGCGTTGGTGTCTTGGGTTGGCTCTGCTTGGGTTGGTTCTGTCTCGGCCGGGTCTGTAGGGGCAGGGGCTGCCGCTTTAGCGCTGTGATCAGCAAAGTTGGCGCTGGCCTGGGCCCATTGCGCAGTGAAACTGTCACTGGCCTGCTGCGCGCGCTTTTGGCATTGGGCTAGCTCCTGGGCGGCGTTAGCCAACTGCTCAAGGGCGGCGGCCAACTGACTCAAATACTTAACCTTCGCGGCTACGCTCTCAAATCCCTCACAGCTTAGCGAAGCCGCATCGGCGTCAATCTTTTCACCCAACAACTGGATCTCTTTAGCGTCACCAGCCAGGCGAGCCTGGGCCGTCTGATTATCTGCCCGCAGCGCCTCAAGCTGCGCATTTAGCTTGGTAATCTGCGCCTTACAGCTGCTTGCCTGCTCACTAGCCTGCTTGGCTGCCGCCAGAGCCGCTTTAGCTTCCTGTAACTGTTCACGGGCCTGGGCTGGGCTTAGCTGGCAAGGCTGCGCCTCAAGCTGGGCAGCCAGTTTCGTTACCTTTTCACTAGCCTGCGAAAGCTCCTCTTGAGCCTCGTTAACTTCCTCAAGGGCCTGATCTAGCTGGTCTTGGCTGATGTTTTCGCCGCCCTGGGTGGCCGGGGCCGGGTGCTCGGTGGCGCCGCAGACCGGGCAAGGCTCACCAGCAACCAAATTTTGTGCCAAGTTCAGGGCCGACTGGCTTAACCACTGCTCCAACATGTGCTTATGTTTCTGGCTAGCCTGCTTTAACTCCAGCGCCACAAGCTGCTGAAGTTTAAGTGCCTGCTGCTGGTCTTTGACTAGCTGTTCATGGGCGTTGGCTAGTTTCAGGGCCTGGTCGGCTTGTTTTTGGGCCAGCTGGGATGCGGGCAAGGTAGCGGCTTGCTCGTTTAGCTGCTCCAAAAGCTCCTGCTTGGAGGCAATTTGGAGGGGTAGCTGGTTTTGTCGCTCGCGTCCCTGGGCTAGTTTGGCACTGGCGCTTTCGTGGGCCTGGGTTTTGGTCTGTAAATCACGACGCCGCCCGGCCAGTCCCGCCTCCAATTCCACCTGCGGGTTTAGGGCTGCCACCTGGGCGGTTAGCTGCACACTTAAAGCCTGGGCACCTCGGTAATCTAAAGGCTGTAAAACAGCTTGCACGCGCTCATCTGACTCCAGCTGCTCAAGCTCCAGAGCCTGGCTTAGCTGGCGCTGTGCTACAGCTTGCTGGTCCTGGGCCTGTTTTAGCTGCTCATGCCAAGGCTTTAAGTCAGATAGAGCCTGCAAAGCCTGAATCTGGGCTAGGCGCTGCCTCTGTGCAGGCCCCTGAGCCACTAGCTGCTCATGCTCTTTAGTAAGCGCCAAATAGCGTTCCTGGCGGGCTGCCAAATCACGCTGAGAAGCAAATTCGCTGCGTAATTTATCTTCCTGCTCTCTAAGCGCGCTCACCTCTAAATTGGCGCAGCGCTGGTTGTGCTCCAGCCAGGGCGTAAGCGACTCAAAACGGCTGGTCCACGCGATTTCTAGCGGGTTAAACTCGCAGTCAACTTCCGGCACCGGCTCGTAGACCAGGCAGCGCGCCGGGTCTAACTGAGGCGCCTCATCTAACAGCGAGGCCACCACCCCCAAATTGGCGCGCAAGGTGGCGTCTAAAGCTTCCTGATTCTTTTTGACCTTACGGGCACGCTCAACTAGATCAAGCTGCAAATCTTCAAAAATCGCGGTGCCAAATAGCTCTTGCAGCAGATCTTGGCGGTCTTTTGAAGTTGAACGCAAAAACTGGGCGAACTTACCTTGCGGTAAAACCACGGTTTGGGTGAATTGCTCACGACTTAGGCCCACAATGCGGGTTATTTCAGTGCCGACGTCGCTGGTTTTAGTAAGTGGTTCACTTACTTCCCGCAGCTGCTCATCTAGCTTAAATAGCCATGCCTTAGCGTTTTGTTTAGTGACGCCTTTACCGTTTTTCTTAACCCGCTCATAGGCTGGTTGGCGACGTACCTTATAGTTACCCGAGGAGGTAGAAAAAATCAGCTCCACCTCAGTTTTAGCCTGCTCACTGGCATAGCGTGAACGGATCCGGCTATCGGAAGAATCCCTACCGCCAGAAACCTTTCCATAAAGAGCAAACACAATTGCATCAATAATAGTTGATTTACCCGCCCCGGTAGGGCCAGAGAGTAGGAACCGGCCGGCGTCGCTAAAAGCCTCAAAATCAATAACCTCGTGGCCTGGAAATGGCCCCACCGCATCCATAGTTAGCCGCAAAATGCGCATCAGCGCGCCTCCTTAACAACTTTTTCATAGCTGCTACGCAAAATCTGGAGCTGGTAGGGATTTAACTCAATACCCATCTCATCCATAAAACCTTGGCTTAACTGCAAGGGGGAAAGCGTGTTGTCGCGGTTAAGGCGCGGGGAGTCAATTTGCTGAGGTAAATCTACCTGCTCAAACACGCACAAGCCCTTAAAACGCTGTTTTATCTGGGCCAAAGCCTGTGGTGGTCGCGCTCCAGCTAGGCGCACCCGCAGCCAGTGCTCGCTGTAGTCATCAAAATCGGGTCCCATCAGCTGCTCAAAAGTGCCACTAATAGTGGCAATAGGTTGGAAGCTGGGCACAACCACCCGCTCCAAACTAACTAGTCCGGCGCCGTCGAACTGAGCGATCACCGAAGACTTTTCAAACTCAGCCTCCCCAAAAGACAAAGGCACAGGTGAGCCGCTATACACCAGTCGCGCCGGTGAACGGCCAGAGTCTAGCTCACCTAAAGCTATCTCCTGGGGGCGATGCAAATGCCCTAAAGCCGCATAGGCCAGGCCCGGTACCTGGGTAAAAAGCTCACTGGGCACACTATCTACCCCACCTACGCGAATATCGCGTTCAGACTGGCTAGCTTGGCCACCCACCACAAAAGCGTGGGCCATCACCAACACTGGCGTTTTCGGCTTATGCGCCGCCAAATCCGCCTGCACCAGGCGCAGCGCTGCGCCCACCGCCGCCTCATGGGAGCGCGCCAGCATCTGCCAAGTTTGTGGATGCTCCTCACCCTCAGCCCACACCTGCTCACCCAAAAGTCGCAAGTGAGAGGGCAAAGTGACCCGGGCGGCGTCGGGATCAAGATAAGGCAGGGGGTAAACACGCAAACCAACCCGGCCACTGGCGTCAGGAAAGTCATAGCCGCGCCCACAATTTTCAATCCGGGCGGCAATAGTTAGGCGCTCATTTAGCTGCTGCGCGTTGAAACCTAAGCGAATATCACTGTCATGGTTGCCGGCAGTTAACACCACCCTGGTCAGCTCAGTTAGCCGCCTAAACGCCTCATCGGCCAGGGCTATCGACTGGGTGGGGGCAACTGCGCGGTCAAAAACATCCCCAGATAGCACCACCAAATCAATTTTTTGGTCTTTAACCACCTCAATGAGGTGATCTAAAAAAGCGCTGTGGATCTCATGCAGATCATGGCCGTGGAAGAAACGGCCCAGGTGCCAGTCGGAAGTGTGCAACACGCGCATAAGCAAAGTGTGCCACTTGCGGCCTATCTAGGCCGACAATTTGCCTGTTGACCCGTTAGACTTGAGCAGTGGCCATTGATTTTTCAGCTGAAATTGAGCGACTAGAACACACCTACTCTTCCATCGCAGCAGTAACCGACCCGCAAGCACTGCGGGTACGCATCGACGAATTAAGCGAAAAAGCTGCCGCCCCAGACCTTTGGGATGACCCCGAGGCGGCCCAGGTGGTCACCAGCGCCCTGTCCCACGCCCAGGCTGAACTGGCGCGCGTAGAGAAGCTTGGCGAGCGCATTGAAGACCTACAAGCCATGGTGGAGCTAGCCGAGGAAGAAGAAGGCACTGAGCGTCAGGCTATCCTCGACGAGGCCGGCGTGGACCTGGAAGCTATCTCTAAGGACCTGGCAGACCTGGAAATCCGCACCCTGCTTTCGGGTGAATACGATCAGCGCGACGCCGTAGTAACTATCCGTTCAGGTGCCGGCGGTGTGGATGCGGCAGACTTCGCCCAGATGCTGCTACGCATGTACTTGCGTTGGGCTGAGCGCCACGAATACCCGGTTAAGGTGCTGGATACCTCCTACGCTGAAGAAGCTGGCCTAAAGTCGGTTACCTTCGAGGTGCACGCCCCCTACGCTTACGGCACGCTTTCGGTTGAGGGCGGCACCCACCGCCTGGTGCGTATCAGCCCCTTCGACAACCAGGGCAGGCGCCAGACTTCATTTGCGGCGGTTGAGGTTATTCCTCTGATTGAATCCACCGACCACATCGAAATTCCCGAAACCGACATCCGCATTGACGTTTTCCGCTCCTCAGGCCCGGGTGGTCAGAGCGTTAACACCACCGACTCGGCTGTGCGCATCACCCACTTGCCCACTGGCCTGGTGGTGTCCATGCAGGACGAAAAATCCCAGATCCAAAACCGCGCCGCCGCCATGCGCGTGCTGCAGTCGCGCCTGCTGCTGCTAAAGCAGCAGGAAGAAGACGCCAAGAAGAAGGAACTGGCTGGCGACGTTAAGGCCTCCTGGGGTGACCAGATGCGCTCCTACGTGCTCAACCCCTACCAGATGGTTAAAGACCTGCGCACCAACTACGAGGTGGGTAATCCTGAATCTGTGTTCGACGGCGACATTGACGGTTTCATCGACGCCGGCATCCGCTGGCGCAAGCAGCAAGAAAGCGCCGAGTAAGCGTCAGGAGCAAGAAGGCGCCAAGTACAAGAAAGCGCCAAGTAAGCGCCAACTAAAATGCTAGTCGTGGCCAGCCGGTTTAAACCGGCTGGCCACGACTTTTAGGGATGCTTTAGGCACGACTTTTTGGGGGTGGTTTAGGCGCGCACCCAGGTTTTTACGCGCCAGCGGGCATCGCCACTAAGCGGACGCCAATCGCTATCGCTAGCATCGGCTTGCAGACAGAAACGTGAATAATCCACTTGGGGAGCCAGGGTTAACTGGCGCCCATGCAAGGGCCCCAGCTTGGCGCGGGCATCTAGCTCCAGCTCGCTAATCACCAGCACATCAGCCAAATCGCTATCTAAAGCCAGCTGATACACCTGGGCTCCACCTACCACCCAAACCCGGGGTAAAGAGCGGTAAATGCCCTCACGCGCATCTGGCCCCAGGCCCGCTCCAGCCAGCTGCAACGCTTCATCTAGGGTGGATGCGCAGGTGGGGCCATCTACACCCCGACGGGTGAGCACCACACAGTTACGTCCAGGCAGAGCTGAACCTAACGAATGCCAAGTGCGTGAACCCATAACCACGCCGCAACCTATAGTGGACGCCTTGAAATGCTTGAAATCAGCCGGCACCCGCCAGGCCATGTCGCCGTCAACCCCAAGCACGCCGTCGTCAGACTGGGCCCAAATCAGCCCCACGCGCCCCAAAGCCGGAGACAACGCCGGCGCCGTCGTGGTTGCCGGAGCTGTCGCTCCAGAGCCAGATCCAAATAGGCCAGAGGCAGCAACTACACCGCTCACACCGCTACCGGAGCCTTAATCGTGGGGTGGTGACGGTAGCCATCAGAAGCATCAATGTCATCCATCTGATAGCTATCAATCGAATCAGCCGGATTTAGATGCAAGGTGGGGAAGCTATAGGCCTGCGGCACCCGGCTAAGCTGCGTGCGCACCTGCTCCAAGTGGTTCAAATAAATGTGGCAATCCCCGCCAGTCCACACCAGCTCACCCGGCTGCAAACCAGTTTGCTGCGCCAACATATGCACCAGCAGCGCATAGGAAGCAATATTGAACGGCACCCCTAAGAACAGGTCGGCGCTGCGCTGATAAATCTGCAAAGACAGCTTGCCGTCGGCCACATAGCACTGGAAGAAAGCGTGACAAGGCGCCAGAGCCATATCCTGCAAAGCCCCCACATTCCAGGCCGAAACAATCATCCGGCGCGAATCAGGGTTAGCCCGCAAATCCGCAACTAGCTGCGCAATTTGGTCGTAGGTGGCCCCGTCAGCCCCCTGCCAGCTACGCCACTGGTGACCATAAACCGGCCCCAGCTCACCGGCGGCGTCAGCCCACTCATCCCAAATAGTGATGCCGCGCTCTTGCAGCCAACGCACATTAGTATCGCCACGCAAAAACCACAGCAGCTCACCCTTAACCGCCTTCATAGCCACAAACTTGGTGGTAATACGCGGAAAACCCTTACTTAGGTCATAGCGCAACTGGCGGCCAAAAACACTGAGCGTGCCCGTACCGGTGCGGTCAGATTTACGGGCGCCACTGGTGAGCACCTCAGCTAAAAGCTCCTCATAGGCCACATCCACGCCTTCAGGCGCGGTCAGTCCCATAGCTTCCAAAAAGGGGTAGCTCATAGGTCGATAACCTTACCTAAGTCCAGGTCTACAACTTTGGGGGAGGAAACTAGATCCGCAGCATGATCCTGCATCGCCACCTGGGTGGACTCAATCACCTGCCGGGCCAGGGAACGCCCGCCCCACCAGCCCACAGCCGCGCCAATCCCCAAAGGAGCCAGGCGCCCAGCAGCCACACCCAAAACCTTGCGCCCGGCGTACTTAGCGGCGCGAGTAGCCAGTTTGGCGTTAACCGTACGCACCGTGGAAATAGGCAGGGTGTTAACCAGCTGCCCCACCCACACCAGAGATTGCATCCCCAGCTGACCCTCAATAATTTCCTGGCCCTCCTTGCCCAACAGAGCGCTGAGCAGCAGGGTACGACGGCGCTCGCGGTCTACCACGGAAATGCCTTGCAGCTGGGCTACGGTGAGCACATAGTAGGCGGCTTGCACGAAAAATGCGGCGGTTTGGGCCGTGGTTAGGCCCGCTGCCGTAATGGTGCCAACTGAAGGTAGAGCGGCGGCGGTACCTACTGCCCCGCTAGATAGCGAAACGTCACGCACTAGGGCGCGCCCAGCTAATTCCACCAGTTCCTCAGTGGTGGCGTGGGGGTGTTGGGCCCGCATACGCTCGGCGCGCACAACCACCCGGTCTGCCGGAATGGATAGGGCCTTATCTAGTGCAGTTTCAAACTTGTTAGGTTCTAGGGACAAGCCCCCGCTCCCTTCAGTTAGTGGTTAATTTAGGCGATAGGGGTGCCGTTGAGGCGGGTGGTTACGGGGGCGCCGTGCTCTACCGTGTGGCCTACCGTGCAGTAACGGTCAATGGCTACATCCACGCGTTCACGCAGCTTGGCTAGTTGGTTTTCGTCTAGGCCAGCTAGGGCTGCGTCAATGTCGACGACGAAGGACTCGTAGCGCTCTTCCGCATCGTTTTTGACGGCGGTGGCCACGGCGGTCAGCTGACCATCTTGGCCCAGTTCGCGGGCGATACGGTGGTCGGCTGAGAGAGTCTGGCAGGTGAGCAGGGCGATCTTCATTAGTTCACCGGGGGTGAAGTTGCCTTCGCCGCCAACCTCAACGCTTACGCCGTTTTCGTTTCCGGCCAGGTAGTGGCGGGTGCCTAGGCGCTTAGCCCAAACCCCGGCGGCGGGTAGGTTGGCAGGGACAAGTTCAGGATGTAGTTCACTCATGTGCAATATCTTTACATGCTGAGCCGTCAGCGGGCAGGGCTATTGCTTGCGGCGCAATGGACCTTGTGCCCGGCATCTGGCCTCGCTAGGGCTGCGGCCGGGCAGACAGTTTGGGTGCGCCCTAGGCTAGTTGGCGCTGTGGCCCGCCAGGTACTTAGCGGCGCAGGCAACCTCATAGGCGACGGCGTCGTCGGAGAACTTCAGAGCGCTGCGTAAGATGCGCTCACCAAAAAGCGGTATCGCCAAAGTCGCGTCAATATCCACATTTAGCTCGCAACCTGAGGTGGTGGGAGTTAAAGTGCCCTGGCCGCTTAGTTTGAGCGGCAGCCCACTGATCTGGGTGGCAATTTGGCCCTGGTAGCTTGAGTCAGAGCGGGGTTGGGTGCACCAACGCTGAGCCAGAGCCAGGTTTACCTCACCCTTTATGAAACGGCTGGCATTGGCAGGAATGACGGTGGGGCTCACGGTGGCCTTAGTGAGCGTACCCTGCCAGGTTTTACCGGCGTCGTCGGTGCTGGTGGGCAGGGCGTTAGCGTGCAAATTTTCTAGCGGGGCCCTACCAAAACGGATTAACTGGTAAGCCGGGTCGTTAAACATCGACAAAATCTGTTCGCAAGGAGCCTGATAATTTATTTTCACTGATGTACGCATGAGATAAGCCTGCCATGCGCGCTAGGCTGGAGTCATGACGACTCTCCCCGCAGCGCTACGAGACAAAGTTGAGTTTGCTCCAGCTGACCTGGACTGGCTGCATCAACTTGTGGGGGACTGGCAGCTGGTGGCTGACATGTCGATGGCTGACCTGGTGCTGTGGGTGTGTAACAAGAATGGGCGTCTGATGGCTATGGATCAGTGTCGCCCCTCCAACAACACCACTGTGCACCCTGACGACGTAATCGGCCTGCGTATGCCGGCAGCGCGTGAAGCACTGGCCCTGGAAGCGCTGGCCTCCTGCCAGGTAAGGGTCGCTAAAAACAATATTTGGAACGGCACGGTAGCGGTTAAAGAAGAATTCATTCCGGTGGTGTGCGGCGGGCGAGCTATTGCAGTGCTAACTCGCGAATCCACCGTGGGGCTGCTTAGTGGCGGGCGCCTGATTGACGATGGCCAGCTGCAAGCGGCTAACCGCCTGTGCCAGATGATTTCTCAGGGAGATTTTCCCGTCTCCGGGGCGGGCACCAGCGTACGCCACGGGATGCCGCGTGTAACTGACGGCATGATCTGCCTCAGTGTTGAGGGGAATGTTACCTACGCCTCACCTAACGCAACCACCTGTTTTCACCGGTTAGGTATTAAGGGAAGCCTGGATAAAGTACAGCTACTTGAGCAGGTAACTAACCTGATTCCTCCCCATAGCCACGTGGATGAGACTATGTCGCTGGTGCTTATGGGACGCCAGGCTTGGCTAACTGAGCTGGAGCTAGGGGGAGTGTTCTTGGCGGTGCGCTCTGTGCCGCTGCTAGACGCTGGCCAGCGGGCTGGGGGACTGCTGCTGGTGCGTGACATTACCGAGCTGCGCCGTCGTGAGCAGGTGTTGCTGAGCAAGGACGCCACCATCCGCGAAATTCACCACCGCGTTAAAAACAATCTACAAACCGTCTCGGCGCTGCTGCGTATGCAGGCGCGACGCGCTGAGCAGCCCGAGGCACAGGCGGCCCTACGTGAGGCAGAGCGGCGCGTGGCCACCATCGCCACCGTGCACGATGCACTGAGCCAAAACATTAATGAAACCGTTGATTTCGATGAGGTTTTCGGTCAGGTTTTGCGTCAAGCCGCGCTGGTGGCTGAAAGTGACCATAAGGTAAGTGTCCAGCTGGAAGGCAAGTTTGGCATGGTGGGTGGCGACGCCGCCCAGGCCCTGGTCACAGTGCTGGCGGAGCTGGTTGCTAACGCTGTTGAGCACGGCTTGGCTAAACATGACGGTACGGTTACGGTTAGTGCCCAGCGTGATGGGGCCGCTTTGAAGGTGCTGGTTAGCGACGACGGCGAGGGGTTAGCTGAGGGCAAGGTAATGACTGGCTTGGGCACCCAGATTGTCTCCACCTTGGTGCGCACTGAGCTGCACGGCGTCATTGACTGGTCACCTAACCCGCAAGGCGGCACGGTGGTAACTATCCACGCCCACCTGGAGGACTAAGCACTGACAGATTAGGCACTGTTGATTAGAGGTAGCACAGCCAGGCGCCCTAAGCTTTAGGCGCCGTCTGCATAAACGAGACGCGCTAAAAATTTATGGCCGCACCATTTGGTACGGCCATAAATTTTCGGTCAGGCAGAACGACGAGCACGGGCAGCCCTACGTTTTAGGGAGCGCCGTTCGTCTTCACTCATTCCACCCCAGACGCCAGCGTCTTGACCGTTGTCCAGAGCCCATTTCAAACACACATCCACAACTGAACAGCTGCGGCATACAGTCTTGGCTTCCGCGATTTGGGCGATTGCCGGACCGGTGTTACCCACAGGGAAGAACAGCTCCGGGTCTGCGTTCAGGCATGCTGCACGCTCACGCCAGTCCATGACATTCTCCCTTCTTAATACCGCCGTTAAGGCCAGGTAAAAACAGATGAACGGTCGTCGCCGCCGTAGCGCCGATCGCCCGTTCGATTTGCCTGTCCAACTCTCACACGGTATAAGCGCTAGGACAAGACTTTTTACCTGAGAACTGCGCACAAATGCGGTGGAAGTAATCACATTTGGGCACTTTTGAGCAGTTTTTGTAAATTTCAAGAGGTTTACTTGTGGAAAAGCCTACACTTGTGGGTTATCTGCAAATGTTGGGCTGGTATTTTGGCATATCTGTATAGGTGTGATTTGTGAGCTAGCTATGACAAGCCCCCTGCCTGGTAGGTGCTGGCGGTGAGGATCAAGCCAGCGCGTTAGCCGCACATTAGCTAGCTGCATCCCTTCGCCTAGGCCGGGGGCAAGTAGTAGCAGTGGACTCAGGTTGCGTAGCTGGGCTAGGACGCCGCTATAAGTGTTGGCGGCGCGGCTGGTTAAGGCGGTGGCAAAAACCGGCGTGCCAGCATCTAGGGCAGTTTCTACGGTGTTAATGGCGCTTGGGCAGGCTTGGTCTAGGTTGTCGATAAAAATTGCACGCTGAGCCAGGGCTGGGTCGGTAGCCTGTAAAACGTCGTAGACGCGCGCCAGGGCGGTGCTGCGGCCACTACCAGCAGGCCCAATGATGGCCAGCCCTTGGCTTAGCTGCGGGCACCAAGGCTGGGCTTGGTCACCACCTAAACCCAGTGCCCAGGGCGGGCAGATGGGGACAATCTCCGGCAGGGCCACAACTGGGGCCAGCTTGGCGCAGCTCCAGGGTGGCTGGTTTGGCGCCTGCGGTGGGGGTAGTGGGGTCGGAGCTGCAAGTGGGGAAGCTGCAAGCGCCGTCGTCGTAGCTGCAGTAGCCAAAGCTGGCGCCAGCAAAATCTGGGCGGCGCACCAGTGCGAGGCCAAAGTAAGCACCCCGGCACCCACCTGATTGGGGGCCTGCTGGCAGCGTTTAAGGCCGGCTTGATCAGCCAGGGTGTCAGAGCAAACCCCCAGGTACAGGCGCTGGGAAATATTGGCGCACCAACGCATTGAGGCATTAGCTAAATCCCCGGCCAAAGCTAGGGCAAACAGGCCTCGACGTGAAGCGTTAACCAGTTTTTCTAGCACGTCACGGCCTTCACCCAGCCCCAAGACAGTGTCTATCGCCTCGCCCACACAGTCCAGATCATCAATTAGCAGCAGTTGGTCACGCAGTTTTCCCTCCAAAGCTAACTGGGTCAGGCGCAAAACTTCGCAAGGATGAAAGGTATCTAGCTGCGAGCCGGCCAGGGCTGCATTTGGCAAGGCTAATTGGTTTACATCAGCACCAATCGCATGTGTAACCAGACCAGCCTGGGCGGCGCTGCTAGCCAGTTGCCGTAGGGCAGCGGTGCGCCCCGAAGCGCTGGTACCAAAAATTCCTAGCGGTGTGGCGCTGTCCCAGTTAAAAGCCCCATAGGCTAGCTGCTCAGGCAGGTCACATAGGGCCAAGGCCAAATTTTGGCGGGTACTAACTAGGGTGGTAGCTAGTCCTTTAGCGGGTGCCGGGGCACCGTGGGCAGTCAGTAACTGTCGGGCCTGGTTAAAGCTCAGATTAGCTGGGGGTGGCGCTAGCCAGGGTGACTGACAAGGTGGCAGGGCCTGGGCGGCTTTAACACAGGCATCAATCCACACCGCACTTTCCTGGGCAGTGCCGGCGTAGGGGCAGCGAAAATGTCCGCGCTGGGTGCTTAGACATAAAAACCCCGGTGCTCGCGGCAAATCTGGCAGGTCTCCGTGGCCTAGCAGGGGGGCGCCTTCGCTGGCGTCAAGCATCCGCAGGCACACTCGTAGCGCCGCATTGGCGGTAATTGAGGTGCTCAGCGCCCCATGGGGGTGTTGGGTAGCCAAAATCAGGTGCATCCCTAAACTGCGTCCCTGCGCGGCCAGGCGCAGCAGATGCTCAAGTAGCTCTTCTTGGCTGGCCGCCAGAGTGGCGAACTCATCCACCACTACCAGCATCCGGGCTAGCGGCGCCAAGCTGGGCTGATGCTGGCGTAGCTGCTCATATTCGGTTATGTCTTTACAGTTGCTTTCGCGCAAAATTTGTTCACGACGGCGCAGTTGGGCACTGATGGCCTCAATAGCTCGGGCGGTAGCGGCAGGCTCTAAATCAGTTAGTAGATCGACGCAGTGCGGCAGGCGCTTTAGTGGTCCCAGGCAGGTGCCGCCCTTGTAGTCAACCAAAATCAGTTGCAAAGCTGAGGGGGAATGGGCCCAAGCTAACTGCACTAACCAGCTGGTCAATAGCTCTGATTTACCGGCCCCGGTAGTGCCCACCACCAGGGCGTGGGGCCCGTCAGCTACTAAATCCACCCAAGCTTGGCCACAGTCACCCACCCCTAAACAGGCGCGCAGCTGGGTGGGGCTTTTGGTAGAAGCGCTGGGATCAGCCTGGGTAAACTTGGCGGCTGCTTTAGGTCCTTGAAGCTGACTGGCAAAAGTAGGGCCAGCTTCTAAATCCAAAAGTGAAGCCAATGCAATACAAGCTGGGCCTTGGCGCTCTTGCGTGGCCTGCAAAGTGGCGGGAGTAAAAATCTGGCGCCACCACGAATCAGAAATTTCAGCTACGCGCCTAGGTGCGCGAATACAGCGGGTAGCTGGCTTAGTGGTGGCCCACATCAACCAAGCCTGGTTTTGGCCCTCATCCCAAAGCAGGTGGGCTCCGCCGCTAACCGGTTGCACCCGGGCCTGGGCTGTGGCTAACAGCTGCGCACACAGCCAGCGCCCGGTTGTCTGGGCATTAGGGCCGGTAATGGTGATGCGCTCATCGGGGCGAATCCGGGTGGAGTGAAAGCGGCGGATACCCGGCCAAGCCCGCAAACAGTTTTTCGTATTGGGTTTATGCTCGCCAACCATGGCGCAGGCCAGTGCCAAAGTAGCTGGATCGGGTAGGCGCCCGGGGCTAGCGCCTCGACCAGAGGGATAGCTACGCAGCATCATTAGCCCCAGCATAGGGGCGCTAATTAGCATCATTGACCAGCCCTGATCGGTTAGCAAAAACCCGGCCATGGCCACTAGCGGCAAAAGCACATACAGGCTTTGCAATAAAAACCCGCCAGCATGAGGCTGTGGTACCTGTAACTGGCGCGGCAAGCGTCGCAGTTGCAACACGGTAGTACCAATACGAATCCGGGCGCGCGGATACCACACTAGGCGGCGGCGTCGTCGCCAAAAACAACCCCCGCAGCGCAACCAGAGCCCATTAACTGAGCCCACGTCACGCACCCGCAAAGCCCCTCGCAGCTGCCGCAGACGCAAATGCTGCCAAGAAACAAACTGGTCATCAGGTAAATCAGCCCGGCCTAAAGCAGCGGCGCTCGCGGGCAGAACCATGCCGGCATGAGGGCCGTGCACAACTGCTATGTGCAGCTCAGCGTCGGTGGCTGCACGCAGCGAATAAACATCATTAAGCAGCGTTGCCATATTTAAAGCATAACACAACATAGTCAAATATGATCTAGTGCTGAGGAAAATCGCGAGTAGGGCGGATTTCTGCGATGATTGAGCCATGACTAGCCCGCAGGCAGTAAGCCAAATTCCCGCATCCGCACGTGAGCGTTGGGGGCAGCTGGTACGCACCATCGACCGCGCCCGCCACGATTACTACGATGCTGTAGACACTCAAAGTTCGCTCAGCGATCAGGAATATGACCGCCTTTACCGCGAGCTAGAAGAACTTGAAGACACCTACCCGGCGCTGGCCCTGCCCTCCTCGCCAACCCAGCATGTAGGTGGCCAAGGCGCCAACCAGTTTGCCCCCATCACTCACGCTGAACGTATGTACTCGCTGCAAGACGTTTTTAGCTTGGAGGAGCTAGCTCAGTGGTGTGCGCGCATAGACCCAACCGACGAGCTGCCCATGACCGCCGAGGTTAAGGTTGACGGCCTGGCCATCTCACTAACCTACCTAGACGGTGTCTTAACCCAAGCTGCCACGCGCGGAGATGGGCGTGTGGGTGAAGACATCACGGCCAATGCCCGCACTATCGCCTCAATTCCACTAGTGCTAGCCGGTGCCAATCACCCCAAGCGCATTGAGGTGCGCGGTGAGGTGTATTTCCCAAGCGAAGCTTTTGCCCGGTTTAACCGTGAGCGCCAGGAAGAAAATCAGCGCCGCGAGCAGCGTAACCTACAAGCGCGTGAGCAGGGACGTAAAACTGAGCCGCTGCTACAGATTTTCGCTAACCCGCGCAACGCCGCTGCCGGCTCGCTGCGCCAAAAAAACCCGGCAGTGACCGCCTCGCGGCCACTAGCTATGGTGGTACACGGTTTTGGGGCGGTTGAGGTGCAAGATGAAGCCCAAGAACTGCCGCAAACTCAGCGTGAATGGTATGAGCTAATGCGCTCCTGGGGCTTGCCAGTGTCTAGCTATACGCAGGTGCTAGTGGGGCGCAAACAGCGCGAAGAATATATCGCCACTTACGCTAAGCGACGCGACCAGCTGGTACACGACATCGACGGCATCGTGTTCAAACTAGACGATGTCCAGCGTCAACGTGAGCTGGGCTTTACCGCCCGCGTGCCGCGTTGGGCAGTAGCCTACAAGTACCCGCCTCAGGAAGTGCACACCAAGCTGCTAGACATTGACGTACAGGTGGGACGCACTGGGCGCGTCACCCCCTTCGCGGTAATGGAGCCGGTGGCGGTAGCTGGTTCTACGGTGGCCCGCGCTACTTTGCACAACGCCAGTGAGGTAGCCCGTAAAGGCGTGTGGATCGGCGACACGGTGGTGCTGCGTAAAGCCGGGGACGTGATCCCTGAGGTTTTAGGGCCGGTATTGTCGCTGCGCCCCGAGGACGCCTACCCCTTTGTTATGCCCGCCAACTGCCCTTCTTGCGGCACCGCCTTGGCGCCCATGAAGGAGGGCGACGTGGATCTACGTTGCCCCAACCAGCGCTCATGCCCAGCTCAGCTGACCCAGCGCCTGGTGTATTTGGCCGGCCGTAGTGCCTTTGACATTGAGGGATTGGGGGAGGAGTCTGCCCTGGCGCTGACTCAATCCACTAGTGAGCATCCGCCGGTGCTTACCAACGAAGCCCAGCTATTTGACTTAAAAATTGAAGATCTTAAGCAGGTAACCACCACCCGCACTAATGCGCGCACTGGCGTAAGCGAGCAGGTGCCGGTTTTTTACACCAAGCCCACAGCCAAGAAACCTTCAGTGCCGCGTAAAAACGCTATCTCCATGCTGGCCGCCATTGAGCAGGCCAAGCAGCGTCCACTGTGGCGGGTTTTAGTGGCGCTTTCGATCCGGCACGTAGGGCCGACGGCGGCGCAGGCTTGGGCTGCCCACTTTGGCTCTATGCAAGCTTTACGCCAAGCTTCCCTAGAGGAGCTGGCTGCGGTTGAGGGCGTGGGCGAGACCATTGCCCAGGCTTGGCTGAGCTGGCTTGAAGTGGACTGGCACCGCGAAATTTTGCAGGCCTGGCAAGACGCCGGGGTGCGTATGGATGACGCCGAGGGTGAGGCACCTGCTGGCGGCGCTGCGGGGGGCACTGGTGGCGACGACGTCGCTGACGGCGCAGGGGATGGCGCTGCTTCTGAGACGCAAGAGTTGGAGCAGACTCTGGCTGGGCTTACCTTGGTGGTTACCGGCACGCTCTCTGGCTTTACCCGCTCCCAAGCCCAGGCGGCGATTGTGGCTAGGGGTGGCAAGGCTGCCGGTAGTGTTTCGAAGAAAACCGATTACCTAGTGGCGGGGGAGAAGGCTGGCTCTAAAGAACGCAAAGCCATCTCGCTAGGGGTGCCGGTTTTGGATGAGGAACAGTTTGTGGCCCTACTCCAGGGACAGGCTCCCGCCTAAACGCTAGGGTATCGGCGTGGGCGTTAAAAGGCTCGCCAGAGGCTCAAAGCGCCTGAGCCTGAAAGGGCGCGCCGTCGGCGGCTAAAGGGCGGCAGAGACCCAAAGGGGCTGCACCTGAAGGGGCGGGCGTCGTCGTGCCCGCCTGAAGCAACCAAAGGGAGACATAACAAAAATGGGTTAAGGGTCAAAAAGTGTGTCCGGAATCGCGGATTTTCACGGATTGACCTGTAGGTTTCCGGAAAGTAT